>Ga0206106_100026_pt1 | contig 411504 bp, 359 predicted proteins | sample 1B1ome_FD_148677 | JGI IMG/M metagenome (GOLD analysis project Ga0206106, IMG submission 148677) | Enriched microbial communities from leaf-cutter ant dump, University of Wisconsin, Madison, United States - 1B110A | ecosystem: Environmental > Terrestrial > Nest > Insects nest > Nest dump... | reverse complement strand
ATTACAATGTGATGCTGGTGGCTACCAATCAGGATGGCTGTACAGACACAGCAAGAGTAGTGATCAGAATGACGGAGGATGTTGTTTTCTATGTTCCGAACTCCTTTACTCCGGATGGAGATAACTTTAACAACATCTTCAAGCCGGTATTCGTCGAAGGGTTTGATACTTTTGAATATGAGATGTTGATCTTTGACAGATGGGGAGAAGTGATCTTTGAAACACATGATATTAATTATGGATGGGATGGTACTTATCTCTTCAATGGAGGTAAATTGTGTCAGGATGGAACGTATGTCTGGAAAATTACAGTGAAGAAAACAGGAGTGGATGATAAAGTAATAAGAACAGGATCGGTAACATTAGTTCGGTAAACAGATAGTCTGCCAAAAAATTAAGAAAGCCTGCTTATTTTAAATAATAAGCAGGCTTTCTTGTTGTTAAATACAATAAATCAACTCTTTGTAAAAAGCATCAAAAATTCCATATTTCCGTCTCCACCAAGAATCGGGGATTCAATATGATCTGTTTTTTGTAAATAGTTGTCTTTTCCCACTTCTATTATTCCTTCAATAACAATTGGATAAAGCGATTTATTTTTTACAATACCTCCTTTTCCGACATTCTCTTTTCCCACCTCAAATTGGGGCTTGACAAGAGCGATGACCTTTCCGTCCGGTTTAATAAAGCCATGGATGAACGGAAAAATTTTCTCCAAAGAAATAAATGAAACGTCAATCACAACTATGTCTATCAATTCGGGGATCAGCTTATTTGTCAGCTCACGGACGTGTGTTCTTTCCAGATTGACAACTTTCGGATTGGATTTAATCTTATCATGCAGCTGATTCGAACCAACATCTACACAAAAAACCTTTTCAGCCCCATTGACCAAAGCAACTTCTGTAAAGCCTCCCGTAGAAGCGCCTATATCCAGAACTGTTTTTCCATTAAAGTCTATATTCCAGTATTCACGGGCTTTTTCTAACTTCAATGCTCCTCTTGATACCCACGGGATCTCTTCGGAAAGCAATTCTATTTTAACGTCTGACGGGAACTTTTTCCCCGGTTTATTCACGAGCTTACCGTTTACCAGAACTCCCGATTCCTGAATGATCTTTTCACACCGGACACGTGAAGATACTAATCCCCGCTGTAAAATTATCTTGTCTAAACGTTCTTCTTCCATGTAGCAAAGGTATATTGTTTATCCCAAAAGCTATTATCATATGGGTGATAAAAACTATTTCAGAATTTTACATTTAAAATGTAAAACTCGTTTTTTAATCAAGTAATTCAATTGTTTTATTTCGTTATTAAAAACAGAACGATTACCACAGTCACACAGTTCCAAAAGTGGATTCTTCTCTATTACATTATCCATTAAAATTTTTAAATCAGGGGCAGATTCAAATTTTGAATATTCATCATAAGTCCATCTTAAAAAAACAACATTCGGACTAATCCCCTTATTATCCAACAGATATCCTTCTTTTAGTTTTAATGGTATGAGAAATATATCTCCTCTTTTTAAGTCTGCAGGGTGTGGATATGAAATAATTTCAGATTTGTCCTCTGATAAAATTATCGGAACGAACTTATCAAAGTTTTTCTTTGTTTTGTACACCAAAACATGTGGTTCCATAGAGTAAACGGGCATGAAATTACTTTTTCCCGAGGTCTTTTGTTTTGTTGCACAACAACTTAACAATAAGACGGTAAACAAGATATAAATCAAATAACGCACTATCTTTCAATTAAAACCTTTTTAGTGAATATTCCTTTGTCAGATTGAATTTTCACCAAATAAATTCCCTCCGAATATTCGCCTAATTGAAGATGAATGTCTTTCTGACTTTCGTTTACCGAATATGACCCGACTTCCTGTCCTTGAATATTGATTAGCGAAACATCTTTAATTGTTCCTTCGAATTCTTTCGCATTAATAGTAATATCTGTTTTTGCAGGATTAGGATAAACAATCAGTTTGTTTTCATTGCTTGTAATATCTGCTATTGATGTTGTAGATACTGTTGTCCGGTTCAAATTTAAGCTAAGTAAGTATGTTCCTGTTTCTCCTGAAAAATATGGAGCAACTTTAAAATAAACAGTTCCTCCATTATTGACAGTAATATTACCCGACATAATATCATCATACGCCTCCGACCAATTAGTACCATCTGTTGAATAAGAAAACAGAACATCTGCCGTATAAATATTTCCATTACCACTATTGTATGAGTCATGAACTCTTACGCTGATTGTATAATCATAACCAGTCGGCAAATTTACTTTATAATAATCAATATCTGTCCCTATATGAAGATTAGAACCTGTTGTGTTTTTTGTTGCGATATTTCCTGAAAACGAAATAGGCAATGTATATGATTGGCTCTGAATATTGTTTATTTCATACTGATCTGGCGACAGTCCCGGAGCTTCTACTATTACGTAAACAGGATTTGAATAATCAGCACTTCCTGCATAATACCAGCTAGAAGAGCCTTGTTTTTGAAAAGCAATTTCCATCAAATAAGTTCCGGGAGCAACTGTAATTGTTCCGGTAAAATCATTTCCTCCAGTGTAATGGTAATTACCAGGTAGTCCGTTATTTTCATTCAAAATTTGAATACTTTGAGCAAAACTTCCATCCGGATTTGAAAGACTCACACGATATTTTCCGTAAAAAGTAGCTCCGCCATTATTTAACACATCTACATTAACTGTTGCAGAACTACCTTGTATAAGTTTTCCGCCATTTGAGGTAATCGTAAATACCGAATTTGTTTCAATATCAGCTTCATAAATAATTTCAAACTGTTTTAAATTAGTATAATTTCCATCACCGATAATTGCCCAGTCTTGTGTTGCAGTTTTGTAAAATATAGCGGCATAATAAGTACCGGGTACAAAAGTCGCTGAACCTGCATTACTGAAAGTAAGACCATTCGTATAGTGCTGATTTGACCCCAATGTCATACCTGTTTTTGTTTCCATAAAGTCAACAAAATTGTAATCTTTATCAAATATTGCCGCACCGTATTGCCCCGAAAAACTGCCTGTTCCATAATTAGCGATATCAACAGTTAAACTAAAAGCATTGGTAAACCAAATTTGAGTAGAAGGCATGCTGATATTAGAATATAACTGTAAATCATAGGTTTGTGTAGCACCACCACTTGGTGGCTCAATGCCAATCACTGCTTGATGTCCTGTATTATATCCTCCTGTCCCGCCACCAGTACCTGTTCCACTTGGGTTTAAAGCATTGATTTGGAAATAACCGTCATAAGCACCACCCCAACCCCAGTTGAAATGAAAATAATTATTGTTATCGTAACCATCACATACAAAAGCGTGTCCGCCACCCGAACCAAAACCTGCATACAAAATTGGTCTACTTGCATCAAGTTCTGCTTTTAATAAGCTTATCCATTGTGTTTGATTGTAGTTACTCCTTTGAACTCCTTGTAAGGTGTTTTTGTAATCGAAATAAGTCTTAAGAGCATATTCGGAACAATGTTGAACAGGGCTTTGTGCTGAAATTACATATGCACCACTAACTTGTGGGCTATAATTCATATCTACACTAACTCCGACCTGATACATTAAAGTAGCTACGGCATTGTTTACACTATTAACCATATTCGGCATAGAACTCCATTGGTAAGTTGTACTTCCAAAATTTGCAGAAAGCGTACCATACGTTTGATGATTATAGGAATGGAAACCAGTGCCTTTTGCAGGATAATTCCAGTATTTCATAATTTGTGCCATGGCTGTAGCTACACAGCCAGTAACAGAACTACTTGGACATAGTGCGTTATAATAAGGGGATTGATTCCACTTGGTTGTCAATAACGGAGCAACAGCAGCTTTAGCAATAAAGTCAGTTTTCTTCGCTCGACGTAATTCGTTCCATTTCTCAGTAATTTCATAGGTTGCTGATATGTTATGATAAATTACATAACGAATTTGGTTTTTGTATTCTTCCAACCATTTTTTCGTATTTGTTGGAATATCGTCAACGTCAAAATTTCCCTCATTAGAGTAACCAAGTATAGGAAGAACATCATCATCGCCAGAAACAATGACAAAACCATTTATGCCAAAATTAAAAACATAGAAATAAACCGTTTCTTGTTGTTCTTGATTTAAGACACTTGATATCTCTTTGTATGCTAATGTCAAGCGAACATCATTTAATACAATATTTGCCTTTTTAGACAAAAATACTTCACCGACATGTTGAGCATCTGCTTCCTCTACATGCTTAGCATGTACATTAATAACGGAAAATAAAAAAATGCTTAAAAAAAATAATATTTTTTTCATAATGGTTTAGTAATTTTAATACTCAAAAGTAAAAATAATTCTTAACTACTCTGTAAATCAATCAGAAATAATTATATTGTATCATTAACTTAAAAATTATTACTTATGAATTGGTATCTTAAAGTGCTGCGCCAGGCTACTGACTTCAATGGCAGAGCAAGGAGAACAGAGTACTGGATGTTTTTCCTGTTTAATTTCCTCTTCTCTATCGCAGCAGCAATTCTGGACAACGTTCTTGGATTAGCCTTTCCCCAAACCGGGTATGGACCTATTTATGTGGTTTATGCGCTTACAATGTTAGTCCCGGGAATTGCTGTCTTTATCAGGCGTATGCACGACCTGGGGAAAAGCGGATGGTGGTTTTTTATTGCTTTTGTTCCGTTAATCGGTGGTATCTGGTTATTGATTCTGGTATGCACCGAAGGAAATAAGGGACCGAATGAATATGGTGAAGATCCTAAAGAAGAAGGCGAACCAATCTGAATAAATTAGCTAAGGAGGTCAAAGACCTCCTTTTTAATCCTGATATCTTTATAAAACTTCCTCTACTGCTTCCACCACAGCATTCACCACTATCTGCACCTGCTCATCCGTAAGATTAAAATATACCGGTAATGAGATTTCATTTTGGTACTTATTCCATGTTTCCGGATAATCAGCGATATTATAGCCTCTCTTTTTATAAGCTGTCAGGGTTGGCAGCGGTAAAAAGTGAACATTCACAGAAACATCACGGTCAAAAATCTTCTGCATAATGGCATCTCTTGTTGCTTCACCCGCACCTTTTATACGCAATAGATACAAGTGGTAAGAAGTCGTTTTTTCCTCTGTTTCATATACCGGAAGAATCGCCCACGACTTATTTTTGAAAGCCGAGGAATACTGATCAAAAATCTTTTTTCTTCTGTCCAGATTCTCCTGGTAACGCTCCAGCTCCACTAAACCGATCGCTGCCTGAATATCTGTCATATTACACTTGAACCCCGGCTCTTCCACATCGTAACGCCAGTTTCCTTTTTGAGTTTTGGCAAGCGCATCCTTATTTTGTCCGTGAAGAATCATGGTACAGAATGTCTTATAGATTTCTTCGTGGTCAAAATTATCAGGTAAGTTGAACGATAAAGCGCCACCTTCCGCAGTCGTCAGGTTTTTTACGGCATGAAATGAAAATGACGTAATATCCGTCAAAGCACCACTTCTTTTTCCATGCAGCAAAGCACCGAAGCTATGGGCGGCATCCGCGATAACTAAAATCCTGCCCAGCTTTTCCTGCAGCTCATTATTCGCCGAAAACAGCGAACGTACTGCTGGTTCGTTTACTACATTTAAAATCTGGTCGTAATCGCAGGGAAAACCGGCTATATCTACCGCTATAACAGCTTTCGTTCTTGGTGTAATTGCTTTTCGGATATTTTCAACGGAAATATTAAAATCTTTATGGTCAATGTCCACCATTACCGGCTTTGCTCCCGAATGTATGATCACATTTGCACTCGCACAGTAGGTATAAGCAGGAAGGATCACCTCATCCCCTTCTTTAATCCCCCACCAGGTCAGGAGCACCTGCATCCCCATTGTCCATGAGTTTACAGCGACAGTTGTTTTGCAACCGCAATAACCGGAAATTTCCTTTTCAAATTTTTTAGTTCTCGGACCGGTTGTAATCCAGCCACTCTGAAGCGCTTCCGTTACTTCATCAATTACTTTCTGATCAATTCGTGGTGGTGAAAAAGGGATCATTGCCAATTATATTAAAGTTATAAATTATCTTGATATTTTTTTTTCTCTGTCCGACGGAATACGTCCGAAAACAAGGAAGTGCAAAATGCCTTTCAGGTATCCTAAACCGTAAGAAAAGTGCATTAGCGGATAGATAAAAAGTGTCTGAAAAAAATCCTTTGCTGATTTGGAAACTTTTAATGAAAAGCCAATATCCAGCAAAAAGTAGAGTCCCAGGATACTCCAGCAGAGTGGTGCTAAAAAACTTCCTGCCAGTGTCAGCAAAGCAGAAACAAAGAAGAACAAAACAAATAACGGAGGGGCCAGCTGCCGGATGGTCGTCACTGATTTATGCTTCTTATTAACATATACTTTCCAGTATCCGTACTGGAAAAATTGTTTGTAGAGATTCCGGAAATTTCCTCTGACATAATATTTTAAATAGATATCATGCTCATAATAGATCTTTCCTCCGGCTTTAGTAACCCGGAAATTAAAGTCATCATCCTGATTTCTCACTAAAGCTTCGTCAAAATAACCAATCTTGCGAAAAACCCACGCCGGATACATTGGGCTGGTTACAGTATCTGTAAATCCTGATTTTGACAATGTCCGGAAATTGCCGATTCCCATTCCAAAAGTAGTGGACATCGCATTCGCTATAATCTCTCCGGTATGATTTATATAATTATTGATAATCCGGCCACCAACGCACCAGATGGATTTATCTCTGTCCAAAATTGACAGGGATTTTTGCAGATAATTATCTGACAAAATATGTCTCGCCCCTACAATCTGATAGTAATCCGCTTCTATACTTGTGATCCCGATATTGAAAGCAAAAGGTGTGAAACGGATAGGGTTATCTACCAAATATAATTCCGGGTATTGTGACTTCAGGCCAGTTACAACTTCACGCGTCCCGTCGTCGCTCATTCCGTCTACAATGAAAACAGAAATTTCAACAGCCTGTTCAAACCGGTTGGCAAAAATTGCATGAATACATTCTGCGATGTATGGTTTCTCATTGACACACGGAACTACAACTGCAATTTTCATTTTTTCAATTTTCCTGATGTAAAGTTAATTTTTCTCCTGATTGATTTTGATTCAATGACTCCAAAATCATAAAAAACACCATCAATGTGAAAAATACAATTCCACTCTGTCTCTGGAACATTGATTCAAACAACGCGTTAAGCACAAAAGAAGCTGTTAAAATCAATAAGGTAGTATTCCTGTGCTTTACGGCAAACTGTAATATCACCACAAATAAGCCAATCAAAACAGCTGCTCCTAAAATGCCCAGCTCAATAAATGTCTGCAAATACTGATTATGGGGATTAAAATTCTTTTCTGCCATGGAATTCAATCTATAAGACCGGAGCTTATCCCCGATTACCACATCAATATTTCCTGTCCCATAACCAAACGGCTGTTCTGCAATTGCTTCCGCGGAAATTGTCCACAACACTAATCGCTCCTCATTTCCAACCAGATAGCGATCTGCTTTCTTAACAAATTCTTTCGGTGATTCCAGGTAATTTTTCACGGAATTATAAGTGTATTCAACATCGGAAATTGTATCCTTGCTTAATTCTACTGCAAAAATCAATCCTATTGACATCAATACTACAATTCCAATACTTTTCCACGTTCCCAAACGTCTCTTAAACCATACAAAGCCAAGGATGACAATTAACCCGAAGAGGAAAAGCAGCGCAGATAAAGACATACATAATAAATATCCCGCTACAAAAATAATTAACAGGAACAGCACAGTTCTCGTATTGAAACCTCTCAACCGGGCCTTCCGGGCTTTAAGAATCATAAAAAAACCGATCAAATAATAGATGGCCGCATACGTCGGGTGATGGATCGGCGAAAACGGTGTGGAAATAAAACACGAAGAGCTTCCGGATATTCTGAAACACTGGATGCTACTGAGTATTCCCCAAACAAAGAGAATAACAAGAGCTCCGGAAAAAAGCCAGATGGAAGGCGTAAAATCCACTTTTCTTTTCGGAATAAACAGGAACAACAAGGGGAAGATGACAAATGACATCTTGCTTTCCAGAACATGCGCAGCTTCTTTTGGAACTTCCGTGAAGAACACTCCAAACACATACGCCAGGTAAAATAATACAAAAAACAAATGTACTTTCGTTACACACAGCTTCAATTCCCGTTTAATTGCCAAAGCAATTACGGACAGTGCAATCAAAATAATTCCGATAGGAATAAGCTTAGGGAAAAGCACCTGAATCAATAAGGTAACACCTAGTGAGAATTCATAAAACCGCTGTGGAAAAAAAGTCATTTATCTGATATTAGATTGATTACCAACTATAGAAGCGTACAGCTTCAATAAATTATGTGCCTGTATATCCCAGGAATATTCTTTTGATGCTTCTATTTCCCGTTGCATCATCTCCTGCAGATCTATCTTCTCTGATAGTACTTTTTCAATATTTTCCGCCAACTCATCTACTGACAGGGGATTGATACATATACCGATATTCCTTTCTTTTACAAAATTATAAATTTCAAAATCTGACACGATAAAAGGAAGCCCCAAAGCCATGTATTCAAAAATCTTGGTCGAAAAAGACCTCAGGTAATTTGGTACGGGATGTAAAACCGATAAACCTAATTTCGATCTTTTAGCCAGCTCATACGCTTCGTAAACAGGTAGTGAACCATAAAAAGTCACTTTATTTCTTATTTGCCGGTAATTCTCGTTAATTTCTATTTCTGACCTTAGATTATCAAACATAGGTCCCACGCAGTGAAAATGAAAGTCAATTCTTTTATCATCAAGCCTCTTTAGGGCTTCAAGTATCTCAAATATTCCCCGCAGCTTAGAAACCAGCCCGACATATAAGATTCCGTTCTCATCTGAAATTTTTCCGCTTCTTAGCGCTTCTAGACTTTTTAAGTCAGGGTAATTCAGAACTTTTGTAACCGAACGGGCTTTCTTTTTATAAATTTCCTCATAAGAATCTTCAGCTATGACGATATGGAAGCACTTTGAGGCTAAAAGTTCTGCTACGGAATAAACAGCAGCAATAAATTTCGGGAAAACCAGCCATTTCTTATCAAGGATCTGTGCTTTGACATTTTCATGGACATCATATATCACTTTTTTCCCCAGAAGGTATAATAAAAATCCCACCCAGATCAGCTCCGGATCATGGAAATGATAAATTTTCGATTTTGTCGAAAGTGCTTTTCTAAAGACTTTCCAGGCAACCACTGTTACTCTGTACAACCGGCCGGTTCTCGGCACATTAACTCCCAGCACCTGTACGCCCTTTACAATCTCATCAGGAGCTGCGGGAGCCACGCAGAAAACGGTATAACCGGCATCGGCCAGCGTCACGCATTCCTTAAAAAAGATGCGGGTATCATTCCATTTATGCAAACTACTTAAATGACAAACCTTTATCATTTATTTAAGATTTTTTTATACAGGTGAATGAATTTTTCACGGTTGGCCATTTTAGTTCCTCGCTCTGCAATTATAACATGATTCATTTTTTGTACTTCCGGCTGCTTTAAACGGAATGATTCAGAAAGGAATTCTGTATTGATATCATTTACAAGAATACCATTGACTCCATCCGTAATCCATTCATGTTTAACGGGTAAGTCAGAAACTATAGGAACACAACCGTATGCCATTGCTTCAAGCATTGAAATCCCCACACCGTCAGACTCCGGAATGGATACCCAGATTTTCGACTGGGCATACCATCGGGCATTTTCCTCCGGATTTAACCATCCGACAAATTCTACCTTATCTTCAAGCGATTTTAACCTTACTAATTCTTTCAGGAACCTCGTCTGATTTCCCTCCGCCGCAATGACAAGCTTCCAGTCTCTGTTCTGTTGCAAAAATTTCTCAAATGCCAGAATAATCTTATCAACTCTATACAGTTTTTTATGCAGCCTGTTTGAATAAACAATGTTCCGCTTTTCTACATTAACCGGCAACAGCTCCACTCCAAAATTCGCTATCAAATCAACAGATTTTGAAGGAACCAGATGTTTTACCTCAGATGCAACGTGTAAAGAATCTGTTGTCACATAATCAGCTTTCTTTAAATTATATTGAGTAATTTTCTTTAAAAGAAGGTTCTTCTTCGGGTTTACAAGGACATCACTTCCCCAAATAGTCAGAACAACCGGGATTTTAAAGTTTTTAGCGGCCTGTAAAGTATAAAAAGCATAACTGTTTGCCTGGTGAATGTGGATGATCGTTGGCTTGAATTCTTCAATCTGCTTCTTTATTCCACGGACAGTTTCCCGGAGATTCTTTAATTTCAAAGAAAAATCCAGTTCTTTCACTTTCAGCTCATCCCCTTCTCTTCTCTTGTCTGTGACAAGAAGAATATCGTCAAAAAAGTCTTTGACCAACTCAATATAATTGTATGTATGAATTGTTTGTGAGCCTACGATAAGAAGTTTGTTCATCCTGTGATTTAATCCAAACAAAAATAAAAATAATATCGCTTATCAGCGATAGAAAAAACCTTCTTTCAAACGTTTGAAGTTCTCATAAATATTCCAATACCAGCTCGAACGCCAATGTTTGGGATGCATCAAAAAATGAATCACCGGAACCTGGGACTGAATCGCTTCTTTCGGCGTCATCCGGCCTTTATAGAATTCCGGATAACCACAATCTGAAATATTTATCGAATAAGTATCTAAAAACTGAGACTGATATGCTTCAAATCTCAGTCCACATTCAACGAGTAATTCAGGTGTTACAAAAGTATGGTTAGGTAACTCTAACTTACGGTTGGCAAAGTCTCCATGACTGGCAATATACAAGATCTTAAATTCAAGGTCAGACTCCATTTTTCGCAAATTTAACTTGAATTTCTCTATAATATCAGGAAATCTCCCAATAACAGCTTCTTTCGAAAGTAATTTTTTGCTCTTGGCATAATCCGCAATTTCTTCGTAATGGTATCCGCAGTCAGAACCTGAAGCCCGCACCGCAAGCATTGCCTGCTTATCGTATGTGCACAACCGGAAATACATGGATGAATGAACACCATATTTCTTCTGAAGCTCCAACCATTTATAAACATATTTCGGATCAGAATCGATATCCTGCCGGATAATCAAGATCTTTTTTCCGGGCAGTTCATTATTTTCAACTAAGCTGAAATATTCAGAATGCGATAAAATTTCATAGTCATTTTCTATCGCACATTGTAAAATTGATTCATATTCCCGGATTCTGTCCTGGAGAAAAAAATCAGATTTTATCCTGTTAAAAAGGGATTTAAAGCTCATATAAAATTTACAGTATATGGTTGAAATCCTGCTCGTTTTTTAAACAAATGCAGAATATTAGCAAATAAAAACTTCAGCTCTTCACTTCCTGATTTCATTTATTTCATATAATATTGCTCCAAATCAGGACGTTCTTTCAATATTTTTTCATCAATATCTTTTGTGGAGCCAACTACCTTAGCCGGATTTCCTGCTATTATCGAATAAGAAGGAAAATCTCCTTTTACATAAGAGTAAGCGGAAACTATGCATCCGTCTCCTATGGATGTATAGGGCATAATAGTTACATGAGGGCCTATAAATGTGAATTTCCCTATCTTAACCGGACCTTTCTGGTATCCATGATGTTCTTGAAAATTCGAATAATTATTTCCGTAAATACGTACGGAATTATGGCTTGAATGTGAAGTAATACTAATAAAAGAAGTGATCTGGCAACCTTCACTGATGTCAATTCCGTTACTTGCTTCAATGAAATTATGATGTCCGATATAAACATTATCAGCTACCACCAGATTTTCAGCACAATCTATGAATGTTGTGTTTCCTATTCTCAGGTTTTTTATCCGTTTATTCTGAAAATTTTTTTTATAATTAATCATGCGGGGACCATAAATCCTACGCAACCATTTTGATAATCTGTAAAAAACGGATTTTAACATTACAAATAAATTTTACGCTCAGATTGCTCTTTCATCTTTGCTGAGTAACCAAAAACCAATGCAATTATAATCAAGAATTTCATATTGGAAAACGGAATGTTTGTTAATGCCGTAACCGCAACGGTCAAAACCACCAGCAATACAAACTTATATCTAAAAATATCCCGTTTCAGATTCCAAACCGGAAAAAAAATAACAGTCATAAAAAAAAGCAGGCCAATAATGCCAAAACGCCATAAAAAAAAGATATATTCATTTTCAGGGTAAATATTATTGGCATACATATAGGCTTTATTCGGTCCGTATCCAAAGACTGGCCTTGCCTTCCACTCTCCGATTAATTGTTTCCAGATCTCAAGCCTTCCTTTCACCGAATTATTTTCAGTTATCTCCACAGACGTATTTTGGATATAATTTGTTGATGTCTCGTTGAACAGGCTCGGCAAAACAATAAAAAAACTCAGTAAAGCAACAGAAGAAAATGATTTTATAAGATATGCTCTGTTATAAATTAAATAAACAAGCAAGAGCAACAACATTGCAAAAATCCCTGTTCTTGACTGGGTCAGAAAAATCAACAAGCCACTCCCGATAAAGCCGAATAGCTCAAACGAGAAAAATCTTTTCACCGTAAAATTAATCCGGCCAATATAAAATGACAGAAAAAACAAGAAGAAAACCGCATTGTCATTCGGATTTCCAAATGTACCTACAATACGTTTGGCCGCCGGATGTCCTTTAGAATTCAAACCGTAAAAGTCTATATCTATACTATTGGGATCATAGTATATTAATACGGATCTCGTAAAATTGAAGAAATCAAAAAAATGAAATAAATTAACCGCGAATGATACTATAAAAAGTATATCAACTGCTTTTATCAATCTCTTCTCTAGCTCTTGATTCCGTAAAACAGATAATGCAAACTGATAAACAATTAAGAACTTGATAATCTTTAAAATTTCGAAATATTCATTTAGCTGTCCTGTATGCCCGTTTAAGAAAATGGTAAAAACCATATATACTGAAAAAGCAATCAGAATCAGGGAAAAACGGTCTTTATTAAATTCTTTCCGCAGCAATAAATGAATAAGGGGATACAAAAGAAGCGGTTCTTCAACAGATAAATTAAAAGAGGGGCTGAGAGGTATATAAGGTACAAATACTATCGAAAAAAGTAAAATTACCAGATAGTAATAATCTATCCTATTATTCGAATCGGGTTTAGTCATCATTTCAATCTTTCAGATTTAGAATATTTCAGGTATAAAAATGCGTTTGCAAGCATCATGACAGACTGAAAAATAGTCAAAATCCATAAAACAGCCGTAAAATCCTCCGGTTTATTTCCTAAAAGGATGGGGAAAATAAGGAGGATTAAAATTTGTCCTCCTGAGTTAATAAGTGCTGAAAAGAAAAGCTCTTTCTGCCGGTTCAATACTAATGATAAAGTAGCCATCGGTGCAACCAGAAAATTAAAAAGGTTATAAAAAACCATTATTTCCGCGTAAGTTCCTGCCATTTTCCATTTCTCGCCTAAAACCAGCACAAATATCTGCTCTGAAAAAAAGTGTAAAACTCCAAACGGGATCACCGAAAGCATAAATAAAGTCAGTATTGTTTTTTTTACCAGACCATGGATTGAATGGCCTTCATTTACCATTTTTGCAGCCCGGTTATAAAAGACCTGTGAAATAGCAACGCCGATCAGGGCTACGGGAATATTCAGCATCAGCACCGAATAGGAATACCAGCCAAAAACTTCTTTCCCGAATGAAAAAACGATCAATGACGCTATTAACAAATCTCTCCCTAAATCCGACAAGCTATGGGGAAGATTTACCAACGGAAACTGCTTGTATTCAAGAATCAGAACCCGCTGCTTCACTTTAGAATAAAATTTTTTATAATTCGTTCTGTTCAGCAGGTATTCATTAAGGAACTGAAAAGATGAGGCGATATATCCTAAAACAGTTCCTAACAGCAGCCCGATGCTTCCGAATTGCAAATATCCAAACCCCAGCTTCAAAGCGTTTGAAGAGAAAGCATTAATGATTCGTGAACGAGAAATCAAATGAAAGGTATTGTTCCGGATTGACCAGTTAGTTCCCAGGTTTATCATCACAGTAAAGGCTGAACCTGAAATTACAAGTAATAAAAACCAGATATTAAACCAGCTAAAAGGCCTGATAAAAACGTAAACGCTGCCAATAATGCCAACTAACAGCATAATATATAAGGAAATCTGTACGGATAGCCGATACAGAAGAAATGAGTGCGTATCATTTTTTGGTAAAGGTAAAGTCATTTCGAACCTTGCTGTCGCAATTCCGACAATAAAGGCTGAAATCCGAAGATAAAGGCCTAAATCCGCCATTTCCTCCACTGTGTAAATCCTGGAGAGCACTGGTGTAAAAGCATAATTAACAATCTGTGATAAAATCGTACCTGTCATGAGCACAGAGACCGATTTTACAAAATCATTATTTTTTAATTTACTCAACATTATCTTCAAAAATAGTAATAAAATGAAAATCCCCTTCCGTCAAGAAAGGGGATCGCACTATTTCAATAAGGTTTATTTCGCATAATTAATGGAGCGTTTTTCACGAATTACCGTAATTTTCACTTGTCCCGGATAAGTCATCTCATTCTGGATGCGCTGTGAAATTTCAAATGATAACTCATCTGCTCTGATATCTGAAACTTTCTCACTTTCTACCATTACACGCAGCTCACGTCCCGCCTGGATAGCAAAGGCATTGCTTACTCCGTCATAGGATAATGCCAGTGTTTCCAGCTCTTTCAAGCGTTTAATGTAAGATTCAACAACTTCACGTCTTGCTCCCGGCCTTGCTCCGGAAATAGCATCACACACCTGAACAATCGGTGAAATTATCGCGGTCATTTCGATCTCATCATGATGGGCACCGATCGCATTACATACATCCGGTTTTTCACCATATTTCTCTGCCAGCTTCATCCCCAAAATCGCGTGTGGCAATTCCGGTTCATCATCCGGAACTTTTCCTATATCGTGTAGCAAACCGGCTCTTTTTGCAAGTTTCACATTCAATCCAAGCTCAGATGCCATTGTCGCACATAAATTCGCAACTTCTCTGGAGTGTTGCAGCAAATTTTGTCCGTAAGAAGAACGGTATTTCATTCTTCCGACCATTCTTGTCAGCTCAGGATGTAATCCGTGGATTCCCAAATCAATACAAGTTCGTTTTCCTGTTTCTATGATCTCTTCTTCTAATGCCTTGCGTGTCTTAGTAACCACTTCTTCGATTCTCGCAGGGTGGATACGCCCGTCAGAAACCAATTGATGCAAAGACAAACGGGCAATTTCTCTTCTCACCGGGTCAAAGCAGGAAAGGATAATTGCCTCCGGAGTGTCATCAACGATGATTTCCACACCTGTTGCAGCTTCAATCGCACGGATATTACGGCCTTCACGACCGATGATCCTTCCTTTTACCTCGTCTGATTCAATATTAAATACAGAAACAGAATTCTCAACGGCCTGCTCTGTCGCTACACGCTGAATGGTCTGAATCACAATTTTCTTCGCTTCTTTTGTCGCATTCAGCTTGGCATCTTCCGTGATCTCCTTAATATGTGCCATTGCACTTGTTCTGGCTTCATCTTTTAATGCCTCCATAATTGCCTGCTTCGCTTCATCAACAGAAAGCCCGCTGATCCGGGAAAGCTCTGCTACGCGTTTATTCTGAATTTTTTCCAGTTCCTGATTCCGAACTTCTATTGCGTGCAGCTTTTGCTCATAATCCAACTGAATCTTTTCAATATCCTTCTCTTTTCGCGTTACTTCTTCCGTTTTTACGGAAAGATTTTTTTCTTTCGCTCTAAACCTGTCTTCAGACGACTGTAATTTTCTTTCACGATCCTTAATCGCTGATTCATGCTCTTCTTTCAGCTTTAAGAACTTTTCTTTTGCCTGAAGCATTTTATCTTTCTTGATAGTTTCAGCTTCTAACTCAGCTTCTTTGATAATCGCATCTTTCTTCTTAGTCAACAGTGAATTCTGAATGAAGTAAGCTGCGACTCCTCCTACCACAATCCCTATAATAGCTCCTAAAATTATTTCTATTCCCATATAATTATACTATAAAAAAATCCCACTCTTTCCAATTGAAATTGAAAAAATGTGGGAAACCGTTATTAAAAAATCTACTAATCGTGTAATTTGCTAAGCTCCCTGCTCAATCTGACGGAGCAATTCGTCCAGCTTTTTACCAACTTCAGCTAATTTTTCATTAGCCTCACTGTCCGTGTTCTCCGGAGCAGTAACAGTAGTGTTTCTTGGAGATTTAGTAGCCAGCTGCAAAGCTGTCATCGCTAATAAATCCTGCATATCTTTCACTGCATAATTCTCCTGCAACATCTTTATGGATTTATTGATATCATCTGCTGCTTTGTAAACTTTCTCCTCCTCACCTTGTATAACAGTGAGTGGATAAGTACGACCGGCAACTATTACCTTGATTGATATCTTATTACTCATAAATTGTTCTTTATAAGATTAATACAGTCGTCTATTTCCCTTACAATTTCTTCAACGTTTGTCGTTTCAACGCTGCCAAGAGTTCTTAATTGTTCTTGTAATGAAACTATCTGTTCTTTCAGAACTTCTTGATTTTTAAAATTATCTTCACGCAATACCTCTATCTGTCCTTCCAGGGAATCTTTTTGCCGCTGCAGCAGCTCCTCCGCTTCCTCCTTCTCCTGTAATTGTTGTTGCAAGAAAGCAATTTTTTTCTCCTGACCGCTGTTAAAATCAAGCAGCTCAAAATACTTTGCTCTTATCTTTTCAATAACTTCCGTGATTTCGGACATTGCGTAATTTTTCTACAAAAATAATATTGTTTTCTTATCAGCCCTTTCTTCTGAAGATAATTTCATCCTCGGAAACATTATTATCATTTCTCCAAAGCTTGAATTCATCCTTTGTCAGGTAGGTCACTTCCCAATCATCGTCCAAAGGAATATAAGCCGGATAGGACTGGGAAAAGTTCATATAAAAAATCAAAGGTTTCTTGTCGTTTCCTCTTGACCAGGCTCCGGATATCGTATCTGAAGCTCCGTAAATTTTTATGTCCTTGCTAGGCATAAAGTGGAAAACATAGTTGCTGTAAACAGTTGTTTTATTCTGTTTGTTAAACTGGGCTTTACCTACTCTCCAGGATCCTTCCGTAATAATTTTTTCAAAGCGTTTAGGTTCTGTATTCTTACCACAAGATACTACAGCAAGAGCTGTTGTAAGGATGACAAACAAAAACAATTTATTCAATTTCATCTTCTTTTAATTTTAATTCAGATTAATTTTATCGTTCTCTAAAGTATAAATCTAAATCAAATATACAAATTTTATGCTTTAGTCGATGGATTACCAAAATTCATCGGAGGCAGATTGTAATTATCTTCTTCTATTACTCCGAACGTCTGCTCGTATTTCTTTACATTTTCAATTAATGCTTTCATTAGCTTTTTTGCGTTCTGCGCATTCATAATAACTCTTGAACGCACCAATGCTTTCGGCATCCCCGGCATCATCTGCACAAAGTCAGTCACAAATTCACCGTTCGAATGCGTAATAACCGCAAGATTTGAATAAACACCTGTGGCTACTTCTTCATTTAATTCAATGTTCAAATGGCCTTCTGTATTTTGTTCTTCCATAAACTCAATTTTATACGAAAATAAAAAAACGAATTCAAAACTGGCTGTAATTTCCCGTTTTTATTGACCGGAAAGAAGAATAAGCATACTTCTCCTGTTTTTTAAGTAACTGTTAAAAGCATTTCAACGCTCTTAAATAAATTTTGTCAGCGAACCTGAAGAATGAACTTTTAATACTTTTGCAGCATGAAAGAAAATAACTTAAATAAGGCAGCGCTGACAATTACAATGATTATAAGCATGATTACCTGGGGAATCAGCTGGCCTGCCAACGGAACGCTATCAGCTTACGGTTCAGCTTTTGATTTAGGTTTTTTTCGTTATCTGTTCGTGGTCGTCAGCTTATTTTTTATTCTGGTATTCTTAAAAGATAAGCTTCTGATCAGTCGTAAAGCAATACCTTTTGTAATTATATCCGGTGCTTTAATGGCAATGTATAATTATACTTTTCTGGCAGGACTGCAGCACGGGAGCCCTGGGGCAGGAGGCATTTTAGTCACCACGCTTAATCCTGTTATAGCCTATACAATAGGTATACTTCTCAGCTGGAAAAGACCTTCTTCCAACGAGCTCGCCGGGCTTATCTTCGGAGTTCTTGCAGGATTATGCCTATTAAAAATATGGGAAAATAAAAGCATATTCGAAGCACCCGGAAATATTTATTTTCTGCTTTGTGCAGTGATATGGTCTGTTCTCAGTAAGTTCACTTCAACTTCCTCAAAATACGGTTCCTCTTTTGCTTTTTCATGGTGGATGTACCTCATGACACTTATCTTTATTCTTCCGTTCAATGATTTTGGCAAGATCAATTCTCTGATGCATTCTACGGAACTGAAATTCTGGGGAAATATGTTCTTCTCAAGTGTGATCACCACTTCCCTGGCGACTACTTTATATTTTTACGCAACTGCAAAAATCGGTGCAGAAAAAGCCAGCAGCTTTATTTTTATAGTTCCGTTTACAGCAGCACTTTCTTCTTTCCTCCTTTTAGGAGAACAGATAAAAGTCCACACTGTCATTGGAGGAATCTTAGGTATTATCGCGGTTTACCTGATCAACAGAAAGCCAAAGGTTTCCAGATAGTATATCTTCTGAACTATCGGATCAAAGCCAAATCCAAAGGAGGAAACTTATGATTGGCGATTTATATTAAAAATTCCGGGCATAAAAAAACCCGTTTGAATAATGTCAAACGGGTTTCAATACTATAATCTGATGAAAGGATTAATTGATCGTATCCATATCTTCCTTCGACGCAACAATTACGTTCTGGAATTTTCTTGTTCCCGTACCTGCCGGGATCAAATGTCCTACGATTACATTCTCTTTCAATCCAAGTAAGAAATCTTCTTTACCGGAAATTGCTGCTTCGTTCAATACTTTCGTTGTTTCCTGGAACGATGCCGCAGAAATAAACGATTGAGTTTGTAACGATGCACGGGTGATTCCCTGAAGAATAGGTGTTGAAGTCGCAGGAATTGCATCTCTGGATTCAGCCACTTTTTTGTCTTCACGTTTCAATCTTGAGTTTTCATCTCTTAATTTACGTGCAGTAACAATCTGACCTGCTTTCAACTCTGTTGAATCTCCTGCGTCAACAATGTATTTCATTCCGTAAATTCTGTCATTCTCTTCCATAAAGTCTGCTTTATGGGCGATCTGACCTTCAAGGAAACGAGTATCTCCCGGATCAACAATTTCCACTTTCAACATCATCTGACGTACAATTACCTCAAAGTGTTTATCGTTGATCTTCACACCTTGTAAACGGTACACCTCCTGAATTTCATTCACAATATATTCCTGAACTTTTGTAGGTCCTTCAATATTCAAAATATCATTCGGAGTAATCGCACCATCTGACAACGGCTGCCCTGCTCTTACAAAGTCATTTTCCTGAACTAGGATATGTTTTGCAGTAGGAACCAGATATTTCTTAAGCTCTCCTGTTTTAGAAGTTACTGTGACCTCTCTGTTTCCTCTCTTCGTTTTTCCTAATTCAACAACACCATCAATTTCAGAAACAACAGCCGGATTAGAAGGGTTACGTGCTTCGAATAATTCTGTTACACGTGGTAAACCTCCTGTGATATCCCCTGTTTTTCCTGAAACACGCGGGATTTTAACGATTACCGTACCTGCATTAATTTTATCTCCGTCATTCACTGAGATATGTGCATCAACCGGAACAGAATATTCTCTTAAAATCTCACCTGATTTAATATCCACAACCTGAATCGCCGGGTTACGTTTCTTATCTTTGGTTTCAATAATTACTTTTTCGGTAAATCCTGTCTGCTCATCCACTTCCTGACGGTATGTAATACCTTCAACGATACTTTCAAATACGATTTTACCTGTTGCTTCAGAAACGATCACCGCGTTATACGGGTCCCATTTAGCAATTACATCACCACGGCTGATCGTTCCGTTTTCAGTAATGAACAATTCAGAACCGTAAGGAATGTTTGCCTGCATTAAAATAGCTCCTGTATTCGGATCAAGGATTCTTGCTTCACCTGAACGTCCTACCACGATTACTTTTCCTTCATCTGTCTTGATAGTTCTTAGCTCTTCAAGTTCCAGACGTCCGTTTACTTTAGCTTTCAGGTCACTTATATCAGTTGTATTAGATGCTGTACCACCGACGTGGAACGTACGCAATGTCAGCTGTGTTCCAGGCTCACCGATTGATTGTGCAGCCACAACACCTACCGCATCTCCTTCTTGTGCTAAACGGTGAGTAGATAAGTTAACTCCGTAACATTTCGAACATACTCCTCTTCTCATCTCACAGGTAAGCACGGAACGGATCTCCACTTCTTCGATACCTGCTTTTTCAATTTTATCAGCAATTGGTTCTGTAATCAGCTCACCACTTGACAAAATCAGCTCGTTTGTATCCGGATGCAGGATGTCATTCACTGTCGTTCTACCAACAATTCTGTCTTTCAACGGCTCAACAATCTCATCGTTTTTCTTCAATGATGTAGCTACAAGCCCTCTCAAAGTACCGCAATCTTCCTTATTGATGATTACGTCCTGGGAAACGTCTACAAGACGACGTGTCAGGTAACCTGCATCGGCCGTTTTCAACGCCGTATCCGCCAAACCTTTACGGGCACCGTGCGTAGAAATGAAGTACTCCAGAATCGATAGTCCTTCCTTAAAGTTGGAAAGGATCGGGTTCTCAATAATCTCCTGTGCTGTAGCACCTGATTTTTGAGGTTTCGCCATCAAACCACGCATACCTGACAACTGACGGATCTGCTCTTTAGATCCACGAGCTCCTGAGTCGTACATCATGTAAATAGAGTTGAATCCCTGGTTGTCATTTTTCAGCTGATCCATCAGCGTATTTGTCAGCTTGGAGTTCGTATGTGTCCAGATGTCAATAATCTGGTTATAACGTTCGTTGTTGGTGATAAGCCCCATTCCGTAGTGATTCATCACTTCTTCAACGTCCTCCTCTGCTTTTTTGATCAGCTCATCTTTCTCCTTCGGAACGATAATATCATCCAAGTTGAAAGACAAACCTCCTCTGAACGCCATCTGATACCCTAAATCTTTGATATCATCAAGGAATTTAGCAGTTTTAGCAGTTCCTGATATTTTCAGTACATGACCGATGATATCACGCAGCGCTTTTTTAGTTAATACGTCATTGATATATCCTACTTCTCTCGGAACGAATTCATTGAATAAAACACGTCCGCAAGTCGTATCAATCATTTTAAGAACAGATTCACCGTTTTCATCCAGGTCATATGTTTTAACCTTGATGTGCGCGTGTAAATCCAGCTTATTTTCGTTATACGCAATAATCACCTCTTCCGGAGAGTAGAAAATTCCGTTTTCACCTTTAATTTTTCTTGTTTCATCAGAAACGCGGCCTTTCGTGATATAATAAAGACCTAACACCATGTCCTGGGAAGGAACCGCGATTGGCGCACCGTTCGCCGGGTTCATGATGTTATGTGATGCCAGCATCAACAGCTGCGCTTCTAAAATCGCCGCGTTACCCAATGGTAAATGCACCGCCATCTGGTCACCGTCAAAGTCGGCATTGAAGGCTGTTGTTACCAACGGGTGAAGACGAATTGCCTTACCTTCGATCAATTTAGGCTGGAATGCCTGAATCCCCAAACGGTGAAGCGTAGGAGCACGGTTAAGCAGTACCGGATGCCCTTTCAAAATATTTTCAAGGATATCCCAAACCACCGGCTCTTTTCTGTCAACAATTTTCTTAGCTGATTTTACTGTTTTTACAATACCACGCTCGATCATCTTACGAATGATAAACGGTTTGTAAAGCTCAGCAGCCATATCTTTTGGTAAACCACATTCGTGCAGCTTCAGGTTAGGGCCTACAACAATTACCGAACGAGCAGAATAGTCCACACGTTTCCCTAACAGGTTCTGACGGAAACGTCCCTGTTTACCTTTTAATGAATCGGATAATGATTTTAACGGACGATTAGATTCTGTTTTAACAGCAGAAGCTTTACGTGAGTTATCAAATAATGAATCCACCGCCTCTTGTAGCATACGTTTTTCATTACGCAGGATCACTTCCGGAGCTTTGATTTCAATCAATCGTTTCAAACGGTTGTTTCTGATGATCACACGACGGTACAAATCATTCAGGTCAGACGTTGCGAATCGTCCTCCATCCAACGGAACTAACGGACGTAATTCAGGCGGAATAACCGGAACAACTTTTACAATCATCCATTCAGGGTTATTTCCTAAACGGTTTTTAGATTCCCGCATGGATTCAACTACCTGAAGTCGTTTCAACGCTTCATTTTTACGCTGAACAGAAGTTTCCGTATTTGCTCTGTGACGCAGGTCATAAGACAAAGCGTCCAAATCAAGGCGTTTCAGCAAATCGTGCAACGCTTCTGCTCCCATCTTAGCGATGAATTTATTCGGATCTGAATCTTCCAGGTATTGGTTTTCCTTCGGTAAAGCATCCAGAATATCAAGATACTCTTCTTCCGTAAGGAAATCCAGGTAAGAAATCTGAGAACCATCTTTATGGCTTGCAGCTACTCCCGGCTGGATTACCACATATCTTTCATAATAGATGATCTGATCTAATTTCTTAGTCGGCAAGCCTAAAAGGTAACCGATTTTGTTTGGCAACGATCTGAAATACCAGATGTGCGCTACAGGAACCACCAAAGAGATGTGCCCCATACGCTCACGACGTACTTTTTTCTCTGTAACTTCAACACCACAACGGTCACAAACAATTCCTTTGTATCGGATTCTTTTGTATTTACCACAGTGACATTCGTAGTCCTTCACAGGACCAAAGATACGTTCACAAAACAAACCGTCTCTTTCCGGCTTGTACGTACGATAGTTAATCGTTTCCGGTTTCAATACTTCACCACTTGACTGCTCAAGAATTACTTCAGGAGAAGCCAATGAAATAACTATTTTATTGAAGTTACTTTTATTTTTTGGTGTGTCTTTTCTAAAAGCCATTCTATTTAGATTGTTCTAATTCAACAAAAATTACTCTAAAGATACATTCAAACACAATCCTCTCAGCTCATGTAACAATACGTTAAATGATTCAGGGATTCCAGGTTCAGGAATATTATCTCCTTTAACAATTGCTTCGTAAGCTTTTGCTCTTCCCACAACGTCATCCGATTTGATCGTTAAGATTTCCTGAAGGATGTTGGATGCACCATACGCTTCCAATGCCCATACCTCCATTTCACCGAAACGCTGACCTCCGAATTGTGCTTTACCTCCTAACGGCTGTTGCGTAATCAAAGAGTACGGTCCGATAGAACGGGCGTGCATCTTGTCATCCACCATGTGAGATAATTTCAGCATGTAGATAATACCCACAGTTGCCGGCTGGTGGAAACGGTCTCCTGTACCTCCGTCATACAAATAGGTTTTTCCTGATCTCGGAACTCCCGCTTTGTCTGTGAACTGATTGATTTCATCCGGGGACGCACCATCAAAAATCGGGGTGGCAAATTTCACTCCTAATTTTTCTCCTGCCCAACCAAGAACAGTTTCGTAAATCTGTCCCAGGTTCATACGGGAAGGTACCCCAAGCGGATTCAGTACGATATCAACCGGTGTTCCGTCTTCCAGGAACGGCATGTCTTCCACACGGACGATATTTGCAACAATACCTTTGTTTCCGTGGCGTCCTGCCATTTTATCCCCTACTTTCAGCTTACGCTTCTTAGCTACATAAACTTTTGCCAGCTTCATAATTCCGGATGGTAAATCATCACCAACAGAGATATGGAATTTCTTGCGTTTGTATGTACCTAATAAGTCATTTGCCTTAATATTGAAATTGTGAATTACGCGGCTAACCAATGTATTGATTTCCTCTTCGGAAGTCCAGTTCAATGGATTAATAACGTTATAATCAACAACCAATAAGTTCTTAGCTGTAAACTTAGAGCCTTTCTTAATGATCTCTTCTTTATAATTGTTGAAGATTCCAGCAGATTTGTGCTCTCCTAAGATTTGTAATAATTTTTCAACCAGCTGATCTTTCAATAAAGCCAGGTCTTTTTCGTATTCAGCATCAATTGCTTCCAATAAAGGCTTATCCTGAGCTTTTGTTTTTCTGTCTTTAACAGATCTTGAGAACAATTTTTTGTCCACAACAACTCCTCTCAAAGACGGACCGGCTTTCAATGACGCATCTTTAACATCACCTGCTTTATCACCGAAGATAGCTCTTAACAATTTCTCTTCCGGAGAAGGATCTGTTTCTCCTTTCGGAGTAATCTTACCGATCAGAATGTCTCCTTCCTTAATCTCAGCACCGATACGGATCATACCATTCTCATCCAGATCTTTAGTTGCTTCCTCACTTACGTTAGGAATATCTGAAGTTAATTCTTCCATTCCACGACGCGTATCTCGGACTTCCAGAGAGTACTCATCAATGTGAATTGAAGTAAAGATATCATCACGGACTACCTTCTCAGAGATTACGATCGCATCCTCAAAGTTAAATCCTTTCCAAGGCATGAATGCTACCTTAAGGTTCTGACCTAAAGCCAGCTCTCCTTCCTGAGTCGCATAACCTTCACAAAGCACCTGACCTTTTTCCACTCTGTCACCTTTTTTCACAATCGGCTTCAGGTTGATCGTCGTACTTTGGTTCGTTTTCTGGTATTTCGTTAATGTATATGTTTTAAGCTCATTGTCAAAGCTTACCAGCTTGTCATTTTCAGTCCAGTCGTAACGGATTTTAATCTCGTTAGCATCTACATATTCAATAACACCTGATCCTTCCGCATTGATCAATACACGGGAATCTCTCGCAACCAGTCTTTCAATTCCGGTTCCTACAATCGGAGCTGTCGGTTTCAATAACGGAACTGCCTGGCGCTGCATGTTAGATCCCATCAATGCACGATTGGCGTCATCGTGCTCCAGGAACGGAATTAAAGAAGCTGCAATCGAAGCAATCTGGTTCGTTCCGACATCCATCAGATTAATTTCTTTTGGCGGAACTACCGGGAAATCTCCTTCAAAACGTGCCTTAACAATCGGACTGGATAAGTTTCCTTTCTCATCGATAGACGCATTTGATTGGGCGATCATTTTCTGATCTTCTTCTTCTGCTGTCAGGTAAACCGGCTCTTCTTCAATATGAACACGGCCGTCTGTTACTTGTCGGTAAGGAGTTTCAATGAAACCAAGCTTATTTACCTTTGCAAATACACACAAGGAAGAAATCAAACCAATATTCGGCCCTTCCGGCGTTTCAATCGTACATAAACGTCCGTAGTGTGTATAGTGAACGTCACGAACCTCGAAACCTGCACGTTCTCTAGACAAACCGCCTGGCCCTAGAGCAGATAATCTTCGCTTATGAGTAACCTCGGAAAGCGGATTCGTCTGATCCATAAACTGAGACAGCTGATTTGTTCCGAAGAAAGAGTTAATTACGGAAGACAATGTCTTCGCATTAATCAGGTCAATCGGAGTAAAGACTTCGTTATCACGAACGTTCATACGCTCGCGGATCGTTCTTGCCATTCTCGCAAGACCAACTCCGAACTGTGCATACAACTGCTCTCCAACGGTTCTTACACGTCTGTTGGACAAGTGGTCAATATCATCCACATCCGCTTTTGAGTTAATCAGCTCAATCAGATATTTAATGATGCTGATGATATCTGTTTTAGTCAGTACTCTTGACTCTTCAGACTCATCCAGATTTAATTTTTTATTGATACGGAAACGTCCTACCTCTCCTAAGTCATAACGGGCATCAGAGAAAAACAATTTCTCAAATACGCTTTTCGCCGTTTCATAATCAGGCGGCTCCGCGTTTCTCAATTGTCTGTAAATATGCTCGATAGCTTCTTTTTCAGAGTTAGAAGTATCTTTTTGCAACGTATTGTAAATAATCGCATAATCGCTGGAAGATACATCTTCTTTATGAAGGATAATATTCTTCACTCCTGCGTCAAGAATCAGATCAATATGGCCTTCCTCAAGGACATTCTCGCGATCTAACAATACTTCATTACGTTCAATAGATACAACTTCTCCTGTATCTTCGTCAACGAAATCTTCTACCCACGTTTTCAGAACACGGGCAGCCAACGTACGGCCTACCAATTTTTTCAAATTAGCTTTAGTCGCTTTTTCTTCGTCAGCTAAACCAAAGATCTCTAAAATATCTTTATCTGATTCATACCCAATCGCACGGAAAAGGGTAGTCACAGGTAATTTTTTCTTACGGTCAATGTAAGCATACATGACATTATTAATGTCTGTAGCGAATTCAATCCACGATCCTTTAAAAGGGATGATTCTCGCGGAGTATAATTTCGTACCATTAGCGTGTCTGGATTGCCCAAAGAACACACCCGGTGAACGATGCAACTGCGATACAATAACTCTTTCAGCTCCATTGATAACAAAAGAACCTTTCGGAGTCATATAAGGAATCGTACCCAGATACACATCTTGAACAATGGTTTCAAAATCCTCATGTTCAGGATCTGTACAGTAAAGTTTTAATTTAGCCTTTAATGGTACACTGTATGTCAATCCTCTTTCTATACACTCTTCAATAGTGTATCTCGGAGGATCAATAAAATAATCCTGAAACTCCAATACGAACTGATTTCTGGTGTCTGTAATTGGGAAATTCTCGGAAAATACCTTATATAGACCTTCACGATTTCGGTTTTCCGGTGTTGTTTCCAATTGGAAAAACTCCTGAAAAGATTTTAATTGAATATCCAGAAAATCAGGATAATCAAATTGTTTTTTGCTTGACGCAAAATTTATTCTTTCGTTTGTTTTGCTATTTGTTGCCAAGGCTAAAAGATTTTAATAAAACAAAGACTTTTACGCACTATATATTATAAATAGGAATAGGCACCCCGATTTTCGGGACGCCTAGATTCCTTGAAAATATCGAAATTATTTAATTTCTACTTCAGCACCAGCTTCTTCTAAAGATTTTTTAAGACCTTCAGCCTCATCTTTAGATACGTTTTCTTTCAACGTAGAAGGAGCACCGTCAACTAAGTCTTTAGATTCTTTCAATCCCTGACCAGTCAATTCTTTCACTAATTTAACAACTGCTAACTTGTTAGCTCCACCGCTTTTCAATACAACTGTAAATTCAGTTTTTTCAGCAGCAGCTTCACCAGCACCTGCACCACCACCAGCAACCATTACCGGAGCAGCAGCAGCTGGCTCAATACCATATTCGTCTTTCAAGATAGTTGCTAACTCGTTTACTTCTTTAACTGTCAAGTTAACTAATGTTTCTGCGATTTGTTTTAAATCAGCCATTTTATTTAAATTTAAAAAGGTTATTAATAATAATTTTTAATTAATTATGCTCTTTCTTCGAGCGTTTTAAGAATTCCAGCAATTTTGCCACCCTGGCCTTTAAGAGCAGAGATAACGTTTTTAGCAGGAGATTGCAACAATCCAACGATATCTCCAAGTAGCTCTTCTTTCGATTTAATAGCTACTAAAGTATCTAACTGGTCGTCCCCAATGAAAACTGCTTCTTCAACGTAAGCTGCCTTTAAAACAGGTCTTTCACTTTTCTTACGGAATTCTTTGATGATTCTTGCAGGTAAATTACCTACTTCAGAAAACATGATAGACGTCTGACCACTCAAAACTTTATTCAGTTCGGAGAAATCTTTACCATCAACTTTGTCAAATGCTTTAGCCAACAATGTATTTTTTACTGAACGTAATTTAATGTTCGCATTAAAGCATCTTCTTCTAAGCTGGTTGATCACATCTACAGTTAACTCAGAAGTATCTGCCAAATAAAAGATATTTGACTGAGATAATTCTTGTGCTAAATCATCAATATACTGCGCTTTTTCTTCTTTAGTCATTTCTGTAAGTTTTTAAGCCGTGATTGATTTAGCATCAATGTTAATACTTGGACTCATTGTAGAACTGATGTAAACAGTTTTGATGTAAGTTCCTTTTGCTGCTGATGGTTTCAGTTTGATTAAAGCCTGGATCAATTCAAGAGCGTTGTCTTTAATTTTTCCGCCTTCAAAGCTCACTTTACCAATTGCAGAATGGATATTACCATACTTGTCAACTTTGAAATCAATCTTACCAGCTTTCACTTCTGAAACTGCTTTCCCGATTTCCATAGTTACCGTACCGGTTTTGGGATTCGGCATAAGGTTTCTAGGTCCTAAAATACGACCAAGAGCTCCTACTTTACCCATTACTGAAGGCATAGTAATAATTACATCAACATCTGTCCAGCCACCTTTGATCTTTTCGATATAATCGTCAAGACCCACATAATCTGCTCCAGCTTCTTTAGCTTCTGCCTCTTTATCAGGAGTACATAAAACCAAAACTTTAACATCTTTACCTGTACCATGAGGCAGGGCAACAGTACCACGAACCATTTGGTTCGCTTTACGGGGATCCACACCTAAACGAACGCTGATATCAACTGATGCGTCAAATTTAGTTGTTGTGATGTCCTTTACTAAAGTGCATGCTTCCTCAATGGAGTAAGCTTTAGTCAAATCTACCTTTGCTAAAACTTCTTTTCTTTTTTTAGATATTCTTCCCATGATTCAACACTTATTTAGTTGCAGGTGCATCACCACCTTTAACAGTTACACCCATACTTCTCGCAGTACCAGCTACCATAGTCATTGCCGCATCGATTGTAAAGCAGTTCAAATCCGGCATTTTATCTTCAGCGATAGTCTTAACCTGATCCCAGGTAAGGTTACCAACTTTAGATTTGTTCGGTGTTGAAGAGCCTTTTTTCAATTTAGCCAACTCCATGATCTGAGTTGCTGCCGGAGGAGTTTTAATTACAAAATCAAAAGATTTATCACTATAAACAGTGATAACACAAGGCAAAACTTTACCCGGTTTATCCTGAGTTCTCGCATTGTACTGCTTACAGAACTCCATGATATTTACCCCTTTCGCCCCTAAAGCGGGACCTACAGGAGGTGCTGGATTTGCCTGGCCACCTTTGATCTGAAGTTTAATTAACGCTGCTACTTCTTTAGCCATTTTACTTTATTTTATGTAGTCATAACGCAGACAAAAGGGAAGCTTATCAATTGTTCTGCTGCTACGGTTATTGCAAATTATATTTCTTTTTCTACCTGCATGTAGCTTAGCTCCAGCAAGTTCTTTCTTCCGAAAATTTTCACCATTACCTTCAATTTCTTTTTCTCTTCGTTGATTTCTTCAATCACACCTGAGAAATTATTGAAAGGACCGTCGATTACCTTAACCGGTTCTCCAATGACAAAAGGAATTTTCATTTCTTCCTCAGTCGAAGCCAGCTCATCCACTTTTCCTAACAAGCGGTTTACTTCTGACATTCGCATAGGAGTGGGATCTCCTCCCTTCTCCGTTCCGAGAAAACCAATAACATTCGGAATACCTTTGATCACGTGTTCTACTTCTCCTACAAGAGCAGCTTCAACTAATACATAACCTGGTAAATAAACTTTCTCTTTACTTATCTTTTTTCCGTTACGGATCTGAAAAACTTTCTCTGTCGGGATTAAAACCTGAGATACATAATCGTCTAATTTCAGACGGGAAACTTCCAGTTCAAGGTATTCCTTGACTTTTTTCTCTTTCCCGCTTACAGAACGAATTACATACCATTTTCTGCTTATATCTGCCATCTTTTACTTAGAAATAAAAAAGTTATAAACGAAGCCCATAAGTCCACTCCAAAGACTGTCCGGCTTTGAAGAAATACCTACAAGGTAGTCCATTATAAAAATAAGCAGTGAGAATATCAAAGAGGCTACAACAACTAAGATAGTGTTATTCTGCAGTTCTTGCCATGTCGGCCACGATACGTTATGAACCATCTCATGAATTGTATCGTCAATATATTTCTTGAATTTAGACACGTCCTGATGTTTTTTGCACGGGCGGTAGGATTCGAACCCACGACCAATGGTTTTGGAGACCACTACTCTACCAGCTGAGCTACGCCCGTATAAAAAGGGGAATCCTAAAATTCCCCTTTCCTATTGTAAGAATAATAATTATTCAACGATTTCTGTAACCTGACCGGCACCTACTGTTCTACCACCTTCACGGATAGCGAAACGTAAACCTTTGTCCATCGCTACAGGAACGATCAATTTAACTGTAATTGAAACATTATCACCCGGCATAACCATTTCACGTCCGTCTGTTAACAAGATCTCACCTGTTACGTCAGTTGTACGGAAATAGAACTGAGGACGGTATCTGTTATGGAATGGAGTGTGACGTCCACCTTCTTCTTTTTTCAATACGTAAATCTCAGCTTTGAATTCTTTATGTGGTTTAGTAGAACCTGGCTTACAGATAACCATACCACGTTTGATCTGAGATTTTTCAATACCACGAAGCAATAAACCTACGTTATCACCAGCTTCTCCTCTGTCCAAGATTTTACGGAACATTTCCACCCCGGTAACAGTAGATGTCAGTTTAACATCACCCATACCTAAGATTTCAACCGGATCACCAGAGTTGATAACACCTGTTTCGATACGTCCTGTTGCTACAGTTCCACGACCTGTAATTGTAAACACGTCTTCAACCGGCATTAAGAATGGTTTATCAACATCACGTGGAGGTAATTCAATGTAAGCATCAACTGCATCCATTAATTCCTCAACTTTAGAAACCCATTGTGCTTCACCGTTCAACGCACCTAAAGCAGATCCCTGGATAACCGGAGCGTTATCACCATCATAGCTGTAGAATGATAACAATTCACGGATTTCCATCTCAACAAGCTCCAATAACTCAGGATCGTCCACCATGTCAACTTTATTCATGAATACAACAATTCTAGGAACACCTACCTGACGTCCTAAAAGGATGTGCTCACGAGTTTGCGGCATCGGACCATCTGTAGCAGCAACTACAAGGATAGCACCGTCCATCTGAGCAGCACCTGTAACCATGTTTTTCACGTAATCCGCGTGACCCGGACAGTCAACGTGCGCATAGTGACGGTTAGCTGTTTCATACTCAATGTGAGAAGTGTTAATTGTGATACCACGTTCTTTTTCTTCAGGAGCGTTATCAATAGAAGAGAAATCACGTGCTTGCGCAAGACCTTTATCAGACAATACTTTAGAGATCGCAGCAGTCAAAGTAGTTTTTCCATGATCCACGTGACCGATAGTACCGATGTTAACGTGCGGTTTGGAACGATTAAAATTTTCCTTAGCCATTACCTTTTTTGTTACTTAGTTATTAATTACCTTTCTTTTTATATATACAAAATTTCACCCATAAAAATGGATGAATACCCTCTTTAGAGCCAATGACGAGATTTGAACTCGTGACCCCTTCCTTACCAAGGAAGTACTCTACCCCTGAGCTACACCGGCATCCACTTTAAAATTTTGAGCGGGAGACGAGACTCGAACTCGCGACCCTCAGCTTGGAAGGCTGACGCTCTACCAACTGAGCTACTCCCGCTTATAGTGTTCTGTGGGGATGGATGGACTCGAACCAACGATACCTTAAGGTGACAGATTTACAGTCTGCTGCAATAGCCACTATGCGACATCCCCGAACATTTAATTAATGTTGAGCCGGTGGAGGGACTCGAACCCCCGACCTGCTGATTACAAATCAGCTGCTCTAGCCAACTGAGCTACACCGGCATCAATTAATGTTGGTACTTATTACTTGAAAAGAACTTGTTTTCGAATAAGGTGATGCAAAGGTAATATCTTTTTTTATTCCTGCAATACCTCCTGTCAGATTTTTTTAAAAAAATAAAGGCGTATCCTAAAATACGCCTTATAATGGTTTGAATTATAACTATTTTTAATTTTTTACTTTTTCTTTATGTTTGATGATTTGCTTTCTTAACGCTTCCGTTGTAAGATCCACCGCTTCTTCAAAGGATTTACACTGCTTTTCCGCAAATAGTTCGGATCCGGGAATAGCTATTTTAATTCCGGCATATTTATTTTCTTTCTCGGAACTTTTATCTACTCTTAAAAAAACCTCACTTGAAATAATCTGATCAAAAAATAAATTAAGCTTAGAAACTTTTTCATTGATATGTTCCACCAATTTCTTGTCAACTGAGAAGTTTACCGCATTTGTTTTAATTTCCATAGCCTTAAATTTTACGCCCTCTCGGATGGGCTTGTGAATAAATGTTTTTTAACTGTCCAAACGTGTTGTGGGTATAAACCTGGGTAGCTCTCAGGTCCGAATGCCCCAACAACGATTTTATAGCTTCAATTCCCGCGCCATTATTCAGCAGGTGTGTTGCAAATGTATGACGGAGAACATGAGGACTTTTCTTCTCTACGTTTGTCAGTATCCCAAGGTAATAATTTATTTTTCTATAAACAAGTTTTGTATATAATTTATTCCCATCATTTTTTAATAATAAACAAGAAGACTTTACTTCCAGTTTTTCTCTTTCCTTAATGTATTGATTTATCAGGCTGATCAGCTCCGGAGAAACAGGAACGATCCTTTCTTTATTTCGTTTTCCCAGTATCCTGACCGAAGCTCCGTGAATATCCGTAACTTTCAGTTCTATGAGCTCAGAAAGACGCATTCCCGTCTGGTAAAAAAGCTCAAATATCAGGCGGTCCCGCAGATTCTCAAAACCGGAATTCTCAAAAATATTTTCTACTCTTTGTTCTTTAACATCCGTTTCATGAACAAAGGCCGGTAATCGTTTCGGCTGTTTTAACAGAATTGTTTTTGACAACGGATTAATCTTTATTTCATTTCTTTTTTCCAGCCATTTATAAAAAGTACGAAGGGAAGAGATCTTTCTGTTGATCGTCGTATTATCCAGGTCCTTTTCTTTCAGAAAATAAATGAAAGACCTGATCAGCTGATGGGTAACCTCAATAACCGAAACCGGCTGTATGAATTCAAAAAATTCCTGCAAATCTCCCTGATAAGCAATAACCGTATGGTCGGAATAGCGTTTCTCAACCTTCAGGTAATTTAAAAAATCAGAAATAAAAAAAGGAGTCATAATGACTCCTTTACGTATGAATAACTTTTAAAGTTACATTATGCATTCTCAATCTGCATTTTTTGTCTGTATGCAGCTTTGATCTTCTGTTGACGATTAATAACTGAAGGCTTCACAAATTCTTTTCTACTTCTTAGTTCCTTCATGACATTCGTTTTATCGAATTTCTTCTTGTACTTTTTAAGAGCTCTTTCAATGTTCTCTCCTTCTTTTACTGGAATAATCAACATATTTTTTTATTATTTAAATTCTGTTATTTTTAATTTTGGGAATGCAAATGTAAACGTATTTTTTTTATTAACAAAGATTATTTCAAAATTTCTCTTGAGATAACTAATTTTTGAATTTCTGAAGTACCTTCTCCGATCGTACAAAGTTTCGCATCCCGGTAAAATTTCTCAGCAGGGAAATCTTTCGTGTAACCGTATCCTCCAAAAATCTGAACAGCATCATTAGCTACTTCGCATGCGATTTCAGATGCATAATATTTAGCTATTGCAGATTCTTTTGTCATTGGCAGTTTATTATTTTTCAAATAAGCTGACTGGTACAATAACAATTCAGCGGCTTCAATTTTTGTTGCCATATCTGCCAATTTGAACCCGATTGCCTGATGATGAGCGATCGGTTTTCCGAACTGCTCGCGTTCTTTTGAATATTTTATAGCTGATTCGTAAGCTCCTTTCGCGATTCCAAGCGCTAATGCTCCGATAGAAATACGGCCACCGTCCAAAATCTGCATTGCCTGCTGAAAACCTCTTCCTACTTCTCCGATTAAATTTTCTGCTGGAATTCTACAGTTATCAAAAATCAATTCACATGTTTCAGATGCACGCATTCCCAGCTTGTTTTCTTTTTTCCCTGCAGAAAAACCAGGTGTACCTTTTTCAACAATGAATGCGGACATTCCTTTTGAATCTCCCAGCTCGCCGGTTCTTGCGATTACTACCGCCACATCACCTGACTTTCCGTGAGTAATAAAGTTTTTTGAACCGTTCAAAACGTAGAAATCTCCGTCTTTTACAGCTGTTGTTCTCATTCCTCCTGCATCAGAGCCTGTTCCTGTTTCCGTCAATCCCCAGGCACCGATCCACTCACCTGTAGCTAATTTCGGAAGGTATTTTTTCTTTTGTTCTTCAGAACCATGGTAGTAGATATGTCCGGTACATAAAGAGTTGTGGGCAGCAACAGATAACCCGATCGAACCACATACTTTAGCTATTTCAGAAACAACAACAATATATTCTTCATAACCAAAACCTGAACCGCCGTATTCTTCAGGAATAAAAACTCCCATTAGTCCTAATTCTCCTAATTTTTTGAAAACATGAACGGGGAATTCCTGTGTTTCATCCCACTCCATAAAGTAGGGTCTGATTTCTTTTTCGGCAAAATCGCGCACCATTTTCGCGATCATCTCTTGATTCTCACTTCTTGCAAAGTTCATTATTAACAGATTAAGGGTAAACAATAATTAATAGGCCACTAAATTATAAATATTTTCGGTAACCGTTTTTAATTTTTCGTCACCCTTCAAAAATTTAAGATTTACCAGAAAGTTAAATCCGGCTATTTTTCCACCGCTTTTTTCAATCAGCATTGCAGCAGCTGATGCGGATCCTCCGGTGGCGAGAAGATCGTCATGTATCAACACTTTTTCTCCTTCAAATACAGCATCTGTGTGCATTTCAATTTCTGCGCTTCCATATTCCAGATCATAGGCAAATGCTATTTTATTATAGGGAAGCTTCCCTTTTTTACGAATCAGTACAAAAGGTTTGTTCAATTTCATAGCAAGCGCATAACCGAACAAAAATCCCCGGCTCTCGATCCCCGCGATCTTATCAATATTTTGCTCACGATAATAATCTGCCAGATGATCTAATATTTCATTGGATAATTCCGGATTCATCATAATGGGAGTGATATCTTTAAAAATAATTCCCGGTTTCGGAAAATCAACCACATCTCTGATAGCTGATTTTACTTTTTCTTCTAATGACTGCATTTCTTTATTTTGTTATTAAATATGGCTCCAGTTTTTTGTAAACAGAATCTGTCATTAAAACTGATTCTTTAATTTCTTCAACCGAAGTGTATCTCTCTTTTTGTCGACGCATTTTCACAATGGAATTTGCCAGGTTCCAGTCATTCACATACGGATGGCTTTTCAATGTTTTTACATCAACAGCATTCAGGTCGATCTTATTAATGTCATTTTTATTTATCAGCAAATACGGTTTGATTAGCTTCAACTTTTCCGCATCAAATTTAGAAATTTCCAGCAGCTGATTTACATCAATAAATCCGCCAAGCCGTTCACGGTAGCTTATGATCTTATCTGCAAAATAATCTCCGATTCCTTTTAGTTGCTTTAATTCTTCTTTTGACGCTCTGTTCAGATCCACTGCCAAACCAGCCCCGAATGATCTATCTGAGCTCCTCTTACTCTTTGGAGGGAATACAAGAGAATCAGCAATCAGATCAAAAAAATCTTCATTCTGAAAGATAAAGCATTTCTGCATGTCTTCCACAGAATAAAAACCAAATTTATTGAAATTGATGACTGTTTGTGCCTGTTTTTCTGATAATCCCAGTGCCATCCAGTCTTCCCGTAAATATTCATTCGGGTTAAATTTAGAAGCCGGAGGGCTGAATTTATGCTTGTTCTTCTGTTTTTTGCTTTGGGTATGATAATAACCGATTCGTCTCTTTATTTCTTTCTGTTCTTCCTCCGGTAATTCCTTTATCTTTTGAGAAAGAGAGAAACTATCAGGTGATTTAAAGTAATAATAAATCCTCGGGATTAAAACAATTACCAAAAAACACAGGGTAAACAAAAGAATTGCACGCCTTGATCTTTTGGAAAAATTATCCATGGCTCAGGCTTTATTTATCCTTGTTCTTTAATAATACAAAAAGATAAATTCCGATATGAATCAGTGAAAAAACAACAAAGCCTGTTAATAATCCTCTGTCCGTTCCGGATGGTGATTCAACATTAATGTAGTGTATATAAGAAATCACTATCAGAACAACTGCAAGCAACAGGGAAGACCAATAAAGTACTTTACTGCTTCTGACCTGCTTTGTTTCAGAAAGAGCGCTTTTTTTAACTCCGTAAAAAACATATATATCAAAGCCCAGCATCATCCAGATAATTAAACGGTTCCAACTTTCCAACGGAAGGGAAACCATCAAGTAACCACAAACGATAATACCTGCTATCGGAACAAACGGCACCAAAGGCGTTTTAAAGGCTCTCGGCGCATCCGGCATTTTCTTTCTCATGATGAGAATCCCGATACATACCAATGAGAACGCCAGCAACGTTCCAATGCTCACCATGTGCCCCAGATCCGTTACCGGAACAAAGCCCGCGAATAAGCTTACAAATACCATGAAAAACAAATTGGTTTTCCAGGGTGTTGAAAATTTTCTGTGTACTTCTGAGAAGAATTTTGGCAATAAGCCGTCTTTGCTCATGGAATAAAAAACACGGCTTTGTCCCATTAACATGACTAATATTACGGAAGTATAGCCTGCTAAAATCGCTATTATCAGTCCTGTTTGCAGAAAACCGTAAGGTGTAACGGCGAAAGCTGTCGCTGCCGGAGAAGCATCTCCTTTAAAAGTAGTGTATGGAACCAGACCTGTCATCACATAGGAAAACAGTACGTATAATAAAGTGCAGACCAATAATGAACCTAAGATCCCGATCGGCATTCCTTTCTGAGGATTTTTCGCTTCCTGCGCTGCAGTGGAAACCGCATCAAATCCGATAAAGGCAAAAAACACCATGGCCGCTCCAGCCGCAATCCCCGGAAAACCACCAAAACTGCCCACATGTTTTCCCGTTTCCGGATCTGTATGTGCAGGAACATACTCCGGAATAAATGGTTGATGATAAGCTTCATTAATATATCCCCATCCAAGGAAAATGAACAGTAAAACAACAGCTACTTTAACAATTACCAGAATATTATTGATTACCGCTGATTCTTTTGTACCTCTTATCAGCAGCAGTGAAAGCAGGACGACAATAACGATCGCAGGCAGGTTAATCATTCCTCCTTCAGCAAAGGATTTCGTAAATTCAACCGGCAGATCGCAACCATACTGATGAAGCAGCTTGTTAAAATAACCTGCCCAGCTCACACCGACAGTCGCAGCTCCTAAAGCATATTCCAGAACCAGATCCCAACCGATGATCCAGGCCATAAATTCTCCCATTGTTGCATAGGAATAAGTGTAAGCGCTTCCGGCTATAGGAATCATGGAGGCAAATTCTGCATAGCATAATCCGGCAAAACCACATCCCAAGGCTGCTAAAACAAAAGACAATGTTACAGCTGGGCCGGCATGATCGGCCGCCGCAATACCCGTAAGAGAAAACAAGCCGGCTCCTATGATCGCTCCTATTCCCAGTCCAACAAGAGATGCGGAGCTCAAAGAGCGTTTTAAACCTGTCGTTTCATTAGCTTCTGCCAATAAGGAAGATATCGATTTTTTTCGCCAGATATTTGCCATAGTTTCGTTTTGTATTTTCAATAAATGAGCCCTAAAATAAGAGAAGTTTTTGAAATTGTAAAAATATTCTTAATTCAATCTGTCAGCTCTTTCAGCGTTTCTTCAATTGTTTTGGGATTATAATCCAGCTCTTTCCGTGATTTTGAAAGGTCAAATCCTGTGCGTGGAGGGCGTTTTGCCGGCTGATTCAAAGTAGAAGAATCAATCACTTTTACATGATCCATTGATGCATTCAGATAAGCTGCAACCCGTTCCACGATCTGATGGATGGAAAGCAGCTCCGGTCCGCAGAGGTGAAAAATACCGGTTTTATTTCTTTTGCAGATTTCCAGGCAGCCCCATGCCAGATCATCTGCCCAGGTAGGCATACGGAACTGATCATTGATAATATTCATCGGCTGCTGTTTCTGCAGGGCATCTATCGCCCATAAAACAATGTTGGAACGGGACAGGTTATTTGCTGTGCCGTAAACAATAATCGTCCGGGCAACCGACCAGTTTTCATAGTCACTTTCCAGCAATATTTTTTCCGCATCCACTTTTGAAGCGGCATATACGCTCAGGGGATGAACCTCATCCGTTTCTTTGTACATTCCCTTTTCTCCATCAAAAACAAAGTCGGTAGAAAGTAATTCAAAATGTGCCTGGTATTGCTTGGCTGCTTCAAAAAGATACCGGATTGCCTGAACGTTCACTTCCCGGCATTCTTCCGGGTTCAGTTCGCAATAATCAACATTCGTTATCGCTGCCGTATGGATCACATGTGTCGGATAAACGGCCTGAAATACGTTATTTATTTCTAACTTATTACAAATATCCATGGAAACATAACGGTCATCAGGGCAATCGGGATTTCTGTTTCCTCCTTTCGAAGTAGCAATAAATTCAATATTATTTTTCAGGCACTGCTTTACAATCTTCTGCCCCAGCAAACCGTTTGAGCCGGTAATAAGTATTCTCATCAGTCTAAATAAATTTCCCAGATGGAAGAGCTTTTTCTTTTCTGGAATTTGAACAAATGTTTATTTTCTAAAATCCAAGCCATCGGCAAATAGAGAAGCAACGGTGAACCGAGCGTAACGAATGAAGCATAGATAAATCCCAAACGGACTTTTGAAATGTCCACTCCGAACTTGCGTGCGATCCAACTGCAGACACCATAAGATTTTAATTCAAAAAAGAAATTAATCTTAACTATCAGGCTTCGTAATTCTCTCGTTATGTTCATAAAACTTGCTGTCCGATCTTACACTCTAAACATTTTGTAAAAGTACATTTTTGATTTTTTAATTCCAACAGTGCCTGCGAATCAAATGCGTTTTGGCTGTTAATTCCGAGATTTTCCCAATAACGGGTAATGGCATTTTTTTCCGGAGGCAGGGCACACAGAAGCTCTGTAGCTTTGTGCTTAAATTCCGTATTCCCCGAATATTCTGCATACCACCAATAGAATAAAGTGATTGCATTTATCAGCATCAGATCAAACTGGCTTCCTGACAAAATCCCGGTTTTCACTATCGTCTTCTTCGTTTTTATCCAGTCTTCCGGTTGGAGCCTCAACCAGTCCAGATTCTTTAAGTACTGATATATTTTTATGAGCTGGCTTATCCGTTTTTCAGGGGAAGATCCTGAAAAAAATCCTTTTGATTTCCACCGAATTTCAGCAGTCTGAATTATTTGAAATTTTAATTTCAGATAGTTCCATTCTTCAGCTATATCAGCCGGCATTTCCAGACCGGACAAACCGAAAATCAAAGCTGTTTCATGTCCTCTTGACCGGTTCAGGAAAGGATAAGCGGCAATGAACAATTGCTCAAAATACCATTGATTGATTTTATTTCCAAACGATTTGAACAGTAACATACCGAACACCGCTTCCGGATCAAGGTGATAGATATGCTGCCGTGAATGAATCACACTTGTCTTCCTGTCCAGCCTATTGAGCAGTGAGTGTTCCATTTCACTGATTACTGATAACCGATTGCAACCTTGTATCAATCCTGCACAGGGAATATGTGATCCCGGCAGCTTATCGTTTAAGACAAAAGGCTGTATCTCAATTGTAAGTATTTTCTCTCCTCTGGAATTATAAACCTCTTTATCTTTCGTCAGCACTACATGCAGAATTACATTGTTATAGGCGCTGTCAAGCTGATGTCCGTGCTTATCCCAGTCAGAAGAGCACACATGAATTTCTACTGTTCCGCACCAGGTGATTGTTCCTGTTCTCACCTTCGCGTCAAAAAAATCAGGACCGTTCTCGTGTGTGTTGTAAATCCCGAAATCAATGATCTGAAGGTCATTTTCAAAAAACGAAGCTGTCCTGAAATCAATATTTTTACTTTTCCACCAATCGTGCAAAGTTTTCTCTTTCATACTTATAAATGAATATTTATCTTTTATAAGTTAACAAAAAATACGATTTCAACCATAAGTATTTTTTACCTTTGTCATTGAATTTTTATCGTTCTTATGAAAACAATTAAACTATTCGTCAACATTATAACTTTTTCCTTACTCAGTCTGAACGTATTTTCCCAGATGTTCCCCAACCCTACTACCCTATCAACAGGACAGGGAGCTGTTGGAACGAATGATCCGGTCTGGACATGTTCTCAATGGTATTCAACACAGCCAACAACTACAAGTGGCGCCACCTATACACCGGCATTAATCAACAATAACTGTGCTCCAAACGCATGGGTTAATCCTTCCACTCTGGCTCCGCCCATGAATAACGCGAACTGGATTACGGGAAATGATGCGAATTGTGCCAATAATACTGCTGACGGTTATCGTTTTTTCAGGCTTACATTAAATTTACCTTCTGATTGCAACGGAGTCAGCGTTACACAAGCAGGGACTTACACCTTATCTTTTTCAGGGTATGTTGATAATTCCATCACCAATGTCTTCCTTAATGATGTTCCACTCGGAATATCCGGAGGTGGTTATGCTGCAGGTTCACAATTGAACATTACCATCAACGGCCCATGGCTGGTCGGTACAAATCATATTGATATTCTCGTGTATAACACACCAAACGGTTCAAATCCGCCAACATCCAATCCTTACGGCCTGCTAATGGTTGCAAATTCCAACACTCCCAACAATGGAGATATTGACAACGACGGCATCCTGGATATCTTTGACGATTGTGTATGCGATCCCGGAAATAATCCGAACGGTTGTATCGACCCTGATTTTACCTGTGATATGGATATGATCCGGACAGCTTTTTCCAATGCCGGCTGTATTGAGCTGCAGGGATGCTGGGATGATTGCTCCATGTATTTTCTGAATCCTCAGACCATGACAGGAAGCGCTGCGCAAGCTTTCGCCCAAACGTTGGGAGCGAACCTGATCTCTATTCAGTCCGCAGCAGAGAATCAATGTATCTTGGATGAGCTGGTGCGGTTAAACCAAACAGGAGTTATCTGGATCGGATTGAACGATGAGCAGGTAGAAGGAACGTTTGTATGGTATGACCAATCTCCGGTTACCTATACTAACTGGGCTCCCGGAGAACCAAATCAGTCTGGAAATGAAGACTGTGTTCAGATCTATCCGACAGGAGCTAATCCGGGAACATGGAATGACCTTTCCTGTACAAGCTCCGGTTCAAAATCTATTATAGAAGTAAATTTATGCCCGGTTACCAATGTGACAGCTCCTATAACACTTTGTCAGGAACAAAGCACTTCAATAGGTGTTACATCAACTATATTGGGTTCAGCTCCCTACACGTATACCTGGGACAATGGTCCTTCACAAACTTCGCAGACAGTTGCTCCAATGGACACGACCAAATATGTTGTAACCACTAAAGACCGTTATAATTGCCAGGTAAAAGACACGGTAACGGTAAATGTAAATGACAAGCCGGTAGCCGTATTTACACATAACGCAGGTTGTCAGGCCAATACTATCGTTAATTTTACCAATGGAAGCACCATCGGGGATAATTCAACCTTAACGTCTTTCTGGAATTTCGGAAACGGACAGACAAGCACCATTTCCAGTCCGCAAAATACATTTTCCGGATTTGGATCTTCTACAGTGACGCTGATTGTTTCTTCTCCTTACGGATGCAAAGACACTGTTGCTCAGTCTGTAAACGTTTTCGCGCAGCCTGTGGCCGATTTCACCTATAATACCAGCTGTGATGTAAATGCTCAGATCACGCTGCAAAATACAAGTACAACACCGGACAATTCTACCTTGTCTTCCAACTGGAACCTCGAGAACGGGCAGACAAGCACTCAAACCAGCCCTCAGGTAACTTTCCCAAGTCCTAACGGGAACAATGTCACACTGATCGTCACTACTCCGGACAATTGTAAGGATACGGTCGTAAAAGTGGTAAATGTAAACGTGCTGCCTGTGGCGGATTTCAATTATACTCCGGCATGTCCGGGAGAAAATATCGCGTTCCAGAACACCAGCACGATTGCCGATAATACTACGCTCACATCTGAATGGAACTTCGGAAACGGGCAGACAAGCACAGCAGATAATCCGAGCACTTCCTATGCAAACAGCGGAAATCAATCTGTTACTTTAGTTGTTACGGGTGTGAACGGATGTAAAGACACAATTGTAAAACCGGTAACTGTCTATGCTTTCCCGAACGCACCGATTATCACTTCCAATTCACCGATCGAATGCCCGGGAGATGATTTTATCTTTAGTGCAAATGCAATCAGCGGAGCAACTTATTACTGGACAGGACCTCAAAATTTCGCCAGCAATAACCGGGAAAATACAATCAAAGCAACTGAAGAAAACGAGGGAAATTATTCGGTATATATAGAAGTGAACGGATGCCCGAGCCCGGCATCAGTCATTACAATGACCATCTTAGGACAGTTCACTCCTCTCGTGGCGGATTTCCCGAACATAATCACTCCTAATAATGACGGAAAAAATGATGTGCTGGATATGAACGTTTATTTTACTTCTTGTCTTCCGTTTAAAATTGAAATCTTTAACCGTTGGGGAAATAAAGTCTGGGAGCAGGAATCCGCAGGACCGGTTTTTGAAGGAAAGGATATGTCCAGCGGAAACGAACTGGCAGACGGTGTTTATTTCTATAAACTGACCTACGGAGAAGAGTTAAGACAAGGATTTATTACGATCGTCAGAAAATAAAGAGAGACTCAAGATACTTAGAGGCTAGAGTCTTAGAGATTAGAATATTAGAACAGTATGGCTGATAAAAGAAAATCCCGAAATGAGTTATTTCGGGATTTTCTTTTATATGGAAATTCTATTATTTTCTTTCAGGGAAAAGAGCTAAAATACCTTCTTCAGAGGCATCGCAAACACCTCGTTCGGTAATCAGCTTTGTTACCAGCCTTGCCGGTGTGACATCGAATCCGTAATTAACAGCTTTTGTAGTATCAGGACAGATCAACACAGGTTCTACTTTGCCGGAGGCTGATTTTCCGACCACGTACTTCACCTCTTCCTGGTTACGTTCTTCGATCGGAATTTCTTTTAAGCCGTCTTTAATTGTTGTATCCAATGTAGTGGAAGGAAGCGCAACGTAAAACGGTACATTGTTGTCTTTTGCTGCCAGTGCTTTCAGGTAAGTCCCGATTTTATTGGCAACATCTCCGTTACGTGTTGTTCTGTCTGTACCTACAATTACCATATCTACTAAACCATGCTGCATCAGGTGCCCTCCGGTATTATCTACGATCAGTGTATGGTCTATACCGTGTTTTGTCAATTCATAGCACGTTAAATTTGCTCCCTGGTTTCTCGGGCGTGTTTCATCTACCCACACGTGTACTTTAATTCCTTTCTCTGCTGCCTGATAAATCGGTGATGTAATCGTTCCCCATTCGATGCAGCCCAGCATTCCTGCGTTACAATGCGTCAGGATATTCACGACTTCTCCGTTTTTCTTTCCAGAAAGTTCCTCAATAATAGGTAAACCGTGAACACCGATCATACGGCAGGTTTCCACGTCATCTTCCACAATTTGTCCGGCCATTTCCCATGCTGTCTGCAAAAAATTCTCCGAATTATCCAAAGCATCCTGCATTTTATCCAAAGCCCAGAATAAGTTGACCGCTGTCGGCCGGGAAGCTCTTAATTCTGAGAACGCAATGTCCAAATAATCGGGATTCAGCTCTTTTTCAATCATTTCGCGAACCGCCAGATAAACTCCGTATGCAGCAGTTGCTCCGATAAGTGGTGCACCTCGGACAATCATGCTTTTAATGGCGTCTACCGCCTGTTGATAAGTTGTCAGCTTAACAACTACCAGCTCATGCGGTAATAAGCGCTGGTCAATTACTTCTACATAACGGTCATCTGTCGTCCAGATAGTTCTGAATTTACTCATTATTAGTTTATTTCAAGTTCTTTAAAATCTTTAACTGCATATTTCCATGAAGCTTCACTGTTTTCACGTATCAGCTGACACGTCTGGCATCCGTTTACATCAGCGGCTTCCAATTCTTCTTTTATATCCGACAGGAACAGGATTTCCGAAGGAGCTAACTTTAGCTTTTCTACGATTATTCCGTACGTTTCAGGATCTCGCTTCATTCCTGTTTTTGTGTCAAAGTAATCAGAAAGGTATTTTGTCAGGTCACCTGATGTGCTGTATTTAAACAACAAAATCTGTGCTTCCACAGAGCCGGAGGAAAAAATTCCTATATCCAGACCTGTGTTTTTCCACGCTTCAAAGCACGGAAGCACATCCGGATAAACGTGTCCTTTCACTTCTCCTTTTTCGTAAGCCGTTTTCCAGATCAGTCCCTGAACAGTCTTTAAAGGAGTTACCTTTTTATCTTCTCTGCTCCATTCCTGCAAAATGGTAATGAAGTCCTGAAATGTTTCAATTTTTTTTCCTTCCTGTTTCGCTAAATCCTTTGCCTGTTCAAAAGCTTCTTTTACTGCTTCTGTATCTTTAAAAGCTTCCAGCTGTTGAATGTTATTACGGAAATAAGGAAATAATACTTCAAATACAAAAGAAATAGAAGTGGTCGTTCCCTCGATGTCTGTTAAAATATATTTTACGTTATTGTAATTCATTACTTGGTTGTTCATGTTTTAATTTCGCGTTCTCAACTTCCTTTTCAGCCAGGGTAAAACAGCGCTTTCTTCCGGAATTCCGTTATGTCTGATTACAATTTCTCCGTTTTGAAAAACAATGCAGGAAGGAATTCCGATAATTTTAAACCTTCTGACAAGCTCCTGCTCCCGGTCCGCATTGACAGGTATGATTTTAAAATCGCCTTTATGTGAAGTCAGCTGCTCTTCCAGAATCTGCTTGGAAGGCACGTGCCAGTCTGCATAAAAATACAGCAGGCTCAGCTCATCTGATGCGATTTGTTCATCAATTGTCTTCATGTTTATTTGTTTACTTTATCAGGATTATAGCTGGAAAATAAATTCATCCAGATCAGCCGGCTTCCTCTGAACGTAACCGGAATCAATAAAACTATCGTAATACAAATGATGGCAAAATAACCAAACAGCGGGATTTTCCAGTTAAAAAGTAAGGATAATAAGAAGGCCAAAACAAAAGTGGCTACTGAAAATGCAACAGTCATGCCGTAGCTTACATACATTGCTCCGTACCAGTAACCTGTTTCTTTTTCATATTTTGTCCCACAGTATGGGCAATTTTCGTACATTTTATCAAAATTCTTCAGATCATAGGTTCGTTTGTACTGAAACACATTTCCCTGAAGGCACTCAGGGCATTTCCCTTTGAACACACTGTAAACTTTATGTCTCAACTCTTTAAATTTTTATGCAAAAATAAGAAATTGAAACGATTCCGGGGTTAAATAATACCTATCGTATCTTTAAGAAATTACTGCCTTGTTTCAGCGATACTCCTCAGAATGATTTCTCCGGCTTTAATGATTTCTTCTTCCGTAATGTTAATTGGCGGAGAAAGACGGAACGAATAAGGATGAGATAAGAACCAAAAACTGATCACACCATATTCCAGACAGCGCTTCACTACCCTTTCCACTCTTTCGAATGATTCCATATCAAAGGCAAACATCATTCCGGAACGGCGCACCTCTCTGATTTCAGGATCGGAAGTAATTATTTTTTCAAGCAGTGCGCCAAGGCGCTCTACTTCATCAAAATCAATTTCATTTGACAGCACGTCCAAAAATGCCGCTGCTGAAGCCGTAATCAGTGGATGTCCACCAAAAGTGGTGATATGCCCCAACATGGGATTGTAGGTAAATTCCCACAATTTTTCTTTAGAGGAAATAACAGCTCCGATCGGTAGGCCGCCGCCCAAGGCTTTTCCTAAGGTCAGAATATCGGGGATGATCCCGGATCTCTCAAATGCAAACACTTTTCCTGCACGCCCCATGCCGCACTGCACCTCATCAAAAATCAACTGCGTACCGGTTTTATCGCAGCGTTTACGCAAAGCCCGCAAAAACTCTTCAGAAGATTCACGAACTCCGGCGTCTCCCTGTATGGTTTCAATGATTACTCCTGCGGTTTTCTCCGTAATCTGAGCTAAATCATCGATGTTGTTATGTCTTAAAAACCGCACATCCGGCAACAACGGCCGAAACGGAATCTTCTTTGTTTCATTTCCCGAAACGCTCATGGAACCGTGTGTACTTCCATGGTAAGAACCTCTGAATGAAACCAGCTCGGTTCTTCCCGTAATACGTTTAGCAAGCTTTAAAGCCGCTTCGTTTGCTTCTGTTCCTGAATTCACAGGATAGACACAATTCAAATTTTCCGGCAATAAAGCGGTTAATCTTTCTGCAAAATCAATATTGGGCTGCTGGATATATTCTCCCCAAACCATACAATGAAGGTACTTATCGGTTTGTTCTTTTATTGCCTGTACCACTTTCGGATGCCTGTTACCGACATTATTAACACCAACTCCGGAAATCATATCCATGTATGCTTTTCCGTTCTTGTCATAAATATATAAGCCTTCAGCACGTTCCACCTCAATCAGGTAAGGTGTCTGATTGGTCTGTCCAAGCTTGCTGAGAAAAATTTCCTGATGATTCATTTGTTAATGCTGCTGTTTAAACTTCTTATAAATCTCCAGAGCTCTTTTCCCGGAAAGTACCGCACTGTTTTGTGTTTCCAGCCCTTCCGACCAGCCTCCGATGATGCAAAAGTTAGCAGCAAAGTTATCAATTTGGCGGTGTAATATTTTTAAATTTTCCACAAATTCTACTGTAATCATCGGATGGTAAAAAACGGTTTCATACAGCAGCTTGTTCTGCTTTTTTACTTTTTCGGCATCTTCCGCGCTCATCCAGCTCTTGTAAATTCCTTTCAAACGGGGAGAAATAAGATCCAGATTCATCGTCGAGCTGACAATATTGTGTTCTTTGTCCGTATAAATATTCAAAAATGCCGGCTTTTTGTGATGTACAAAAGAATCATCATTATGAATCACAATTTTAGCTTCAAAATAAGGGAAGGTTTTCAAAGTGTTGGAAATTGGCCTGAAAGCCAGATCAGAAGCAAGGATTTTAGCGGCCGTATTTGCGTGAACTGCCATTACCACAAAATCAAATTCTTCCGTAGCGGATTTTCCGTTTTTGTGGTAAGTCACCAGATAGGTATTTTCTTTCAGCAGCACATCATGTACCGGAGCCCCCGTATGAATCGTAACATTCGGGTTTTTAACCGATGCGCCAATCTTTTGGATAATCGTCCCCATACCTTCCTGCATGATGTGGAACTTATCGCTCATTTTAGGCTTCCTGAAGGCAAACAGCTTCACAATATCCACGGCGGACATTTTACGGATCTCATCCACATCAACGCCAAGTGAGGCGCCCAAAAAAGGATAAACCACCCGCTTTTTATAATCATCGTCAAAATCAAGTGAAGCGACCCATGACTCGATTGTCAGCCCGCTGCTTTTATCTCCGGCTTTAAAAAGCTTATGCGCCAGCTCGTGAAGCTTTTTAAACTTCATCAGGTTTCCGAGCTTCTCTCCCCGTAGCTTGCCGTTTAAAGGTGTAGCAATGATAGCATCTTCTTCATATACCTGCCGGATGACTAATGAGCCACCCACTGATTCGTATCTTATTTCTTCTTTCCCGATTGTTTTTTCAATAAAATCCAGGTAATCTTCCCACGCCTGATCGGCAAAATACTGCGGGCCTGCATCTACCATACAAACTTCTCCTTTTGTATTCTTTACCGCAACGGTTGTCGCATTTCCTCCTAAAACAGCTTCTTTTTCAAACAGGGTGATTTTTGCCTCTTTATCGTATTCCTGCAAATGATATAAAGCAGAAACGCCTGCCATTCCACCGCCTACAACGGCAATCCGGGTTTGAGCAAAAAGAAAAAAAGGAGCAAGAAATAGTAGTGTTATACTTTTCATATTTTCATAAGTAGTTTTAAATTAAAGTAAAAAACTGCCGGGCAGCTTTAAGAAAAACGCGGAAATCTCCGTTAACGTATGATTTCCGCGCAGTTATTTTTATGCTTTTCTGGAGATTACTCTTTTAACGGCTTCCACTACATTGACAGTATCAATTCCGTATTTTGTCATCAGTTCCATAGGTGGTCCTGATTCACCGAACTTATCATTAACAGCAACAAATTCCTGAGGTATCAGGTCATTTGTAACAATTACCTTGGCTACAGATTCACCCAGTCCGCCATTCATCATGTGCTCTTCCGCAGTGACTACACAGCGTGTTTTCGCAATTGATTTTAAGATGGCTGCTTCATCCAGCGGTTTAATAGTGTGCATATTGATAATTTCTGCGGAAATTCCCTGTTCTGCCAGTTGTTTCGCTGCTTCAATGGATTTCCACACCAAATGCCCACAGGCAATAATGGTTACATCTGTACCTTCTGTCAGAACATCCGCTTTCCCAATTTGAAAATTTGCATTTTCAGGTGTAAATATCGGCATTACAGGGCGCCCAAAGCGCAGATAAACAGGTCCTTCATGATCTGCAATCGCAATCGTTGCCTGCTTCGTCTGCTCGTAATCACAAGGAACGATAACCGTCATGTTCGGAAGCATTTTCATCATTCCGATATCTTCCAGTACCTGGTGTGTCGCACCGTCTTCTCCCAATGTCAAACCTGCGTGGGAAGCACAGATTTTCACATTTTTATTTGAATACGCTACTGACTGACGGATCTGGTCATATACACGGCTGGTTGAGAAATTGGCAAATGTTCCCGTAAATGGAATTTTTCCGCCAATTGTCATTCCCGCAGCCAGACCAATCATATTCGCTTCCGCAATTCCGACCTGAAAAAAGCGTTCAGGATGATTTTTCTGAAAAGCGTCCATTTTTAATGAGCCGGTCAAGTCAGCACAAAGCCCCACCACGTTCGGATTTTTATCACCAAGGATTCTTAAGCCTTCTCCAAATCCGGAGCGTGTGTCTTTGTTTCCGTAAATTTCAAATTCTTTCATGTTTATAAGGATAATGAAATCGATTTATTCGAATTGATTTTAAATTCTCTCTGACCTGTAAATTCGGTCTTTTTATTCTTTTTATAGCGATAAACCAGCTTATAGCTTCCCGGCTGCAATTGCAATTGTCCGTCTCTGGCAGCAGCATTCAGGTTGACCACCCATTCCCATTCATTTTTATCGTTCTGCACAAACAGCTGCGCTGCTGTCAGCTCATTAAAGCGATAGGACAAATATCCCGGAGCAGCAATATCAACCGTGGTCGTTTTGGATTGCTCTACTGTAATGGTTTTTGTTATTCGTGGTAAGGTCAGGATTTCCAGAAGGTACGTTCCGACAATATATTTGTCCGTCGCTCCCAGATACTGCACATTCAGTGTCTTGTTGTCGAGTGTCGCGATTCTTGAGGGAATAAACAGTGATTTGGTTGCCGTTGAACTGCTTATTTTTACAAAGCCTTGTGGCGCATCAACCGGAATGATGTTATGCATGTTCTTACGAACCGTTACATTTTTCTTGTAAACGGGAGGAATCGTAAATACTTCGATATCGTAGCGTATATTCGGATCCAGCTTTAAAGTATCCGGATTCCCTTTTTCATTCAGAGTATGAATAAATGAATATTTCAGTTTTTTAGTTCCGGCTTCATACATGAATACCGATACATCTGTTTCTGTCGGCTTTTTATAACTATCATTGAGGTCGATCTCTACTGTGCAATCATTGATCGCTTTATGGAGGATATTTTCCAATGCCAGCTTGAACTGGTATTTACTTTCCGCCTCCGAATATTCCCCGATACAACGGAACTTTTCAAGATAAGATAAATCCAGGCCCAACCCTATTACAAAAGGTGTCACATTGATATTCTTGTCTTTTAATTTTTTAGCAATCACACAAGGGTCATCGTCACAGGCTTCCAGACCATCCGTTATCAAAATGATGATATTTTTAGATGTTGCAGACGGAAAATCCGAAGCCGCTGCTTCCAGCGAACGTGCAATCGGTGTGGTACCTTTTGCCTGAATACGGTTCAGCTTCGCCCGGATTTCTCCGAAATTATTTGGTCCGAAAGGTACTTCCAGCTTTGTGTCATTACAATCCTGAAATGTAGGTGTTACAATCGATTGATGGCCGTACACCCGCAAAGCCATTTCCAGGTTCGGAATGTCCTTAATGCTGTCCATGCTTTTTAACAGCAGCTCTTTTGCAGCAGAAATACGTGTCTGGCCGTCCCAAAGCGCATTCATGCTGTTGGATGCATCCAGCACAAACAGAATACGTGTCATTCCTTCCTGAGCAGAAACTTTACCAAGCCCGGTCAGCAGAAGCAATAACGTAAATACGAATCTCTTCAATTGCACTTTAATAATCGCCTAATGTTTTCTCTAATTGTTTCAGGGCTGTTTCCAGCTGCTCTGCATTTGGTGCAGAACCGTGCCATTTATGAGTTCCTACCATGTAATCGACCCCTTGTCCCATTTCTGTTTTCATGATTATAACAATTGGCTTGCCATTTCCTGTTTTTCCTATCGCCTCTGCCAATACCGCCTTCATATTATCAAAATCATGACCGTCCATTTCCAATACCAGCCAGCCGAATGCTTCCCATTTGGCACGAAGATTTCCAAGTGAAAGGACATCTTCCACATCGCCATCGATCTGGCGGCCGTTATAATCAATTGTTGAAATAATGTTATCTACATTTTTAGCTGCCGCGTACATTGCTGCCTCCCAAATCTGCCCTTCCTGCAGCTCTCCGTCACCGTGAAGGGAATAAACCAGGGTCTTGTCTCCATTTAATTTTTTCGTTTGTGCCGCCCCTAAAGCAACCGATAATCCCTGTCCCAGAGAACCGGAAGCTATACGTACACCTTCCAGATTTTTTGCAGGGCTCGGATGTCCCTGTAAACGGGAATTCAGCTTTCTGAAAGTAGAAAGCTCAGAAACCGGAAAATATCCTGATCTCGCCAAAACACTGTACAACACAGGAGAAATGTGGCCATTAGATAAAAAGAACAGATCTTCATTCACACCATCCATTGTGAAATTTTTAGGATTGTGCTTCATCACATCAAAATAAAGCAAGGTCAAAAAATCAGCACAGCCAAGTGAACCTCCGGGATGTCCGGAATTCACATCTGCAACCATCCTAACAATATCTCTTCTGACTTGTGATGCTATCCTTTTTAATTCTGTGGTTTCCATTCTCAATAATTTTGGTTCAAAAGTAGTTTTTTTTAATGGATTTTTTATTGAATCCGGTAAACAAATGAGCATCAAAATTTAAAATCCCGTCTTCGCTGCAGATTTGACCGTTCTGATCATTTGCGGAGCATTACACTGATATCAGCGCGCTTTTTACTGAATTTTTATTCCGGTACTAGCAAAGCACAATCGGTATCATTATCTTTGTGGCATGCAAACAAAATGGTACGGTGAAGATTTTCGTTTAGGCGTTTTAGGCGGTGGTCAATTAGGACGGATGCTTATTCAGGAAGCTATAAATTACAATGTGTATGTTTATTGTCTTGATCCTGATCCAACCGCACCCTGCTCGCATTACGCACATGGTTTCACGGTGGGCTCTCTTCAGGATCATGATACTGTCTATCAGTTCGGGAAGGACAAAGATGTGATCACTGTGGAGATTGAGCATGTCAATATTGAAGCACTGGAGCAATTGGAAAAAGAAGGAAAAAAGGTATTTCCGCAGCCAAGGGTGCTTCGGCTGATTCAGGATAAAGGCCTTCAAAAACAATTCTACCGTGATCAGCAGCTACCAACAGCTCCTTTCTATCTCACAGAGAATAAAGAAGATGTCAAAAAATATATTTCTGAGTTTCCTTTTATGATGAAAATGCGGAAAGGAGGATATGACGGAAAAGGGGTGACGCCATTAAGAACAGAAACAGACATCGAAACAGCATTTGAAGTCCCAAGTGTACTTGAAAAAATGGTGGATTTCCAAAAAGAGCTGGCTGTTATTGTTGCAAGAAATGAAAACGGGGAAATAAAATCTTTTCCGACAGTGGAATGTGAGTTCAATCCGAAGGCAAATCTTGTTGAATTTTTATTTGCCCCGGCAACTATTTCCGAAAAGACAGAAAAAGCAGCACAAGAGCTTGCAAAGCAGGTAATAGAGAAGCTGGATATGGTCGGTTTACTCGCTGTGGAGTTTTTTCTGACAAAAGAAGAGGAGTTGTTGATTAACGAAATTGCGCCACGGCCACACAACAGCGGTCATCATACAATTGAGTGCAATATCACTTCTCAATTCGAACAGCACATGCGGAGTATCCTAAATTTACCGCTGGGAAGCACAAAAATTATCCAGGCAGGCGTGATGATCAATCTTCTGGGTGAGGAAGGTTTTGAAGGAAAAGCCGTTTACAAGAATCTGGAAGAAATCATGAGCTGGGAAGGTGTTCATACGCACATCTACGGTAAAGCAAAAACCAAATCGTTCCGTAAAATGGGACACATTACCATTGCAGGAGAAAATCTGGAAACAGTAAAGGCTTTGGGACTGAAAGTAAAAGAAACGATAAGAGTGGAGAGTTGAAAATGAGAGAAAATTCTCAGCTAATAAAATAAAATTATGGTAGGAATTATAATGGGAAGCAAATCAGATCTTCCAATCATGAAAGATGCGGCGGAAATTCTTGAAAAATTCGGAATTTCGTATGAAATCAATGTGGTTTCCGCGCACCGGACACCGGAATTGATGGTAGAATATGCAAAAAATGCCCACAAACGTGGTATCAAGGTAATCATTGCCGGAGCAGGAGGAGCAGCGCATCTTCCGGGAATGACCGCATCCTTAACTCCGCTTCCTGTTATTGGTGTTCCTGTGAAATCAAGCAATTCGATTGACGGATGGGATAGTATTTTGTCCATATTGCAAATGCCGAACGGAATTCCGGTTGCCACAGTTGCGCTGAATGCGGCGAAGAACGCAGGAATTCTTGCTGCAAAAATAATTGCTGCCGGCGAACCTGCTTTGCTGGAAAAGCTTTCTGCATATATGGAAGAATTAAAACAGGCAGTTTTAGAAAGTGGGAAGGATTTAACGCTCTGAATAATATTCTGATGAGTCTTATTGATATATTAATTCCTCTTTTAGGAGGCTTTTATCTCATTTTCTTTGGAAAAAATCTGGTTGGAACTATTACTCCACATCGATATCCGCTTGAAAAAACCACAAAAATTACTCAATGGACAGGAATAACTCTGGTTATAGCATCTATTGTTTTATTAGCCGCCTATTTATTGGAGTAATATATCATTCTACCTCCACAAAGCTTTCTTTCCCGTTTTGAACAACTGTGAATCGTTTCATCGAATGATCATAGCTCACGGAGTCGTAAAGTGGTTGTAAGATCTTTTTCCCGGTAAGGTCATACACGGCGATCTTTCCTCTCTCTTCCGATTGGATATAAATTTTTCCTTCGGTATTTAACGGTCGGATTTTCAAATTATCAATACCACCGATTTCGTTGTACTGTTCGTCCACAAATTCCCAGTATTTGGACGTTCGGAGCGCAAAAACAGTTTCCGTAATAAAAATAACATCCAAATATTCAAAGGGAACGATCTCTTTTTGTGTATCCAATTCAAGAATACCATACTTCCCTCCTTTTGCAGCAGCAATGTAATTCTCTTTTGCAGGGATGATATCCGTAAATTGCGGTGAAGAAATAACAGGGTGACAGTTATTATCGTAAACGGTTTTTATATTATCCGGTTGTTTTACATACCAGAATAGCTTTGTTCCTGTATTTAGCGGAATGATCTCTTTCGAAAAATCTATCTGGGGTTTCAGCTGTGTGTTCAATAAACGGAGGCCCTGACTGGTTCTGATTACCATTTTCCGTTCTTCAGGATAAAAAATGACTGTGTCCAGCTCTTCCAAATGTATTTTTCCTGAAAAATCACAGATCTTATATTTTTTATTTTCTGACAAATAGGAGGCCAGGCCGGTAAATTCACCCGTTTGTAAGATTTGGATGGCAGGGCTTGTTACCGGAGTGATAAATTTTTTCTGCGACAATGAGTACAACGTTGCCACTTCATCATCCATCACCGCTACACAATAGATCAGATCATGTGTTAAAGGCAGAAACGAAGCAAAAGGTTCATTTATGACTTTATTCATCTTGTAATCAACCAGATATCCTATCCCCTCCTGATCTCGGACGCAGATCAGACTATGTTCATCATATATTTCGATATATTCGTCACTAAAGCCTTTCAGGCGCAATGTTGCCAAAAAATCTGCGTAAGTCTGATAATTCTTTTTTAATGCGGGTACTTCTGTTAACAGAGAGGTATCTCCTGCAAAAAAGCTTTTTGCATAAAAGGCGTTTTCAGTTCCCGATCTGGAAAAATCTTTAAATGTCCCGTCATACGTTTCCACAAGAGGAATTTTCTTATTTGCCGCTAACTCATATAACTCATCTTTCATCAGCTGCGAAATTTCATTTCCTCCACAGACATAAATAAGATTGTTATAAACAGAAAGAGCCTCTTTCAAATTTCGATCTTTTATTGACTTGCTGAATTCATTTTTATAGAAGAAACAGATTTCAGACTGGCTGAAAAGCGCAGATGAGATGCTGAGGAAAAAGAGTAAGATCCACTTATTTTTCATAATCGTTTATTTACTCATAAATTAAATACTTTGCCCGTACTTTTTTGAAATTGTCCAGCCCTTCTTTCCAGCTTTCACGAATTTCCGCTTCGGATTTTCCGGCGAGGAGCTGTTCTCTTAAAGAAGAGGTACCTGCTAATTTATCAAAGAAATTAGCTGAAGTGATAAAAGGAGCCCCTGACTTTTCGAGATTGTTTTTCGCAATAATTAAATAAGAAAGACGGAAATGATGTTGATTTAATGCCGTGGAGTCTGTGCTGAGCAAGTAACCATTACACATTTTATCTTTCCATAACGGATCTTTTGCACCGGAACCTGAAACCGGTGTAAACGAAAAATCCGTCTTTGGAAAATCCGGATGACCATATACTTCAAAAGGTGTTTTTGTCCCGCGTCCTACGCTGACGGAAGTTCCTTCGAACAAGCACAAGCTGGGATAAAGATAAATAGATGCCATTGAACGTAAATTCGGACTCGGTGGAACCGGCAAACGATAAGGTGTGCTATGTGTATAATTTTCACAGGCGATAATTTTCAAATCACATTGAACACCATTAGCCAGCCATTTTTCTCCATTGATCATTTGTGCGTATTCCCCGATGGTCATTCCGTGAACAACCGGCACAGGATGCATTCCTACAAACGATTTCCATTTTTCTTCACGAAGAGGGCCGTCCACATAATGGCCGTTAGGATTCGGCTTATCCAGGACAATTAAAGAAATACCATTTTCCACACACGCTTCCATCACGTAATGCAGCGTGGAAATGTAGGTATAAAAGCGTACGCCGACATCCTGAATGTCAAATATCATCACTTCAATTCCTTTTAGCTGTTCTGCAGAAGGTTTTTTGTTATTTCCGTAAAGTGAATAGATAGGTAAACCTGTTTTTGCATCTTTTCCGTTTTTAACAGATTCACCTGCGTCTGCATCTCCTCGAAAACCGTGTTCAGGAGAAAATACTGCTGTAATATTAATTCCCCGTGTCAACAAAGTATCCGCCAGATGTGTCTTTCCGATAATTGAAGACTGGTTTCCTACTAACCCTGTTTTCTTTCCTTTCAACAAAGGCAGATACAGTTCCATCTGCTCATTTCCCAAACGTAAAGCCTGTTTTCCCGAACCGGCTAATATTGGTTCCTCATCAATCGGAGAACCGGCAGAAGCACAAGAAACAAACAATATGGATAAAATGCTTTTGAACACCAAAAGCTTTGTGTATTTTCGTAACGAATATTCTGACAGATTGAAAACGCCGTATTTCATAGCACGCAAATTATTAAAAAAAGAGTCGAACGGAAAAACTGTTTCCCGTCCTATTGTACAAATAGCAGTGATTACCATCGCCCTTGCCCTGATTGTAAACCTTATTACCATCAGTGTCGTGATCGGTTTCCAGCAGGAAGTGCGGAATAAAGTTGTCGGTTTTGGTGCACACGCAGTTATCACAAAGCTAGGCGAAAATTCCATCATGGAATCCACTCCTGTTCACAAAGATATCAAATACCAAATGTTATTCCAATCTCCAAAGCTGAAGCGTGTGGATGGTGTTGCTTACAAAGCGGGGATTCTTCAGGCGGAAAATACGGCAACTGATAAAAAAGAAATTCAGGGTGTTGTATTCAAAGGGGTGGACGGGAATTACGATCTTTCTTTTTTTAAGCAGCACTTAACCGAAGGAAAAATTCCTTCTTTCAAAGGTGATACGATTTCGGAAGAAGTACTTATTTCCAAGAGAATTGCTACTGATTTAGGATACAAAGTCGGAGACATTCTTCGCGCTTATTTTGTAAAGAACAAGCCAGTCAAAAAGGTTTATACTATTGCTGGCATTTACAATACCGGATTTGAGGATCTGGATAAAAAAATGGTCATTTCCGATATCCGCAATATTCAAAAATTAAATGACTGGGGAATCCAGGTAGCTTTACGCATAAACGATTCTTTAGTACAGGGAAACCTGGTTTTAAAAGCAGAAGTTACCGGAGGAAATGGATTTCCCCGCTTCAGCTGGAACGGCCAAAACGGAAATTATAAAGGTTTTTACTTTTTTCCGGAAACAGATACGGTTATCCAGGCACGTGTGGGCGAACAATCGCTGGAAAATTTCTCTGAAGAAATAAAATATGTTGATTCCGCACAACTGACCGTTAAGGTGGATCGTAAAGTCGCAGGGCATTTTCCGCTTGTCAGAAATGAAGACGGAACGGTGAAAAAAGAATTTCTGGATGAAACGGGATTACATTATTTCATCACGGATGAGCAGGGAAATAAATTCACATTCCGGTTTACGGACGGCCTAGGTAATGCCCATCAGTTCATCAGTGGTTATGAACTGGTTTATAACGATTTCAACAGTATTCAGCCGGAAGTGGAAAATCTGAGAAAAGAGATCCTGGTTTCTCCTGAATTATCCCGGGAAATCGGCATTTCAAGTATTCTGGACAATCAGTCTGATATTTTTAACTGGCTGAGCTTTCTGGATATCAACGTATGGATCATTTTAATCCTGATGGTTTTCATCGGGATCATCAATATGAGCTCTGCCCTGCTGGTGATGATTCTGGTACGTACAAACTTTATCGGTCTGATGAAGGCAATGGGAGCGAACAATTGGCTGATACAGAAAACATTTATCATTCAGGCAGCTTTTCTGATCATACGTGCGCTGATCTGGGGAAATATCATAGGTGTGGGACTTGCATTCCTTCAGGAAAAATTCCATCTTATCCGTCTGAATCCTGAAGTGTACTATCTGGATGCCGTTCCGATCCAGCTGAATGTACTACATATTATTTTATTAAATATTGCCACTCTTGTCATCTGTATTGCCTCGCTTCTTATTCCTTCACGATTTGTAGCGAAGATCTCCCCTGTAAAAAGTATCAAATTTAATTGATCTTAATCTCAGTGGCTCATACAGTCACACGGCTGTCCGAACTCGATCTTAACCTTTGGGAGCTTTTCGCTCCAGCTCTTCTGGAAATATTTATTGAGTGTCATTCCGTTCAGCAGAAGCTTTTCCAGTCTGGGCAGCTGTGCCAGCTCTTCCGGAAGGCTCTCAATCAGGTTATCAGAAAGGTCAATGATCCGCAAATGTTTAAGATTTCCGATACAGTTAGGCATCCCTGTAAAGTAATTATCATAAGCCCATAGCTCTTCCAGGCGAACAAGCTGACAGACAGCCACGGGAAACCGGGGCATTTTATTCTGTTCTATTTTGAGTATGCGTAATGAATCAAACTCAATAAAATAAAGCGGTAATTCTTTCAGACGGTTTTTGCTGAGATCTAACAGCTGAAGGTTTTTATATTTTTTCAATTCCTCGGGAAGCTCTGTAAGCTTCATTTTACGGAGGCTTAACCGGGTTACCAGCAAAGGATCTGTTTGCTGCGCTTCTTCCCATGTGAACGTCTTTTCTTCTTCCTGAGAAAGAAGATTAAACGTCAAGAGCAGAAAAATAATCCATAGAAGCTTTTCGGTCTTCATCCAATTGTTTTATTAATTCGTCCAGCGAATCAAATTTTAATTCGTTACGCAGGTATTTCAAGAAGTGTACCGTAATCATCCGGCCGTATAAATCTCCTTCAAAATCAAACAAATTCACTTCCAGCTTGATCAACTGGTCATCTGTCACTGTAGGATTCTTTCCTATGCTCATCATTCCATGATACATTTCACCGTTATCAAGAAGGACATTGACCGCATAGATTCCGATTGCAGGAATGATCTTTAACGGATCAGAAACCTCAATATTTGCTGTCGGGCAGCCAATCGTTCGTCCCAGCTGCCGGCCTTTCACCACCTTTCCCGTTACAGAAAAGCTCTCATTAAGATAGGCATTTGCAGTCTCAATATCACCTGACAGAATCGCCTGACGGATTTTTGTGGAAGATACGTTCACCTCATCAATTTCTTCTGCAGGCAGCTCTATGACCTTATAGTCAAATTCTTCACTGTACTGCTGAAGGAATTTTAAATTTCCCTGCCGGTTCCTGCCAAACTGGTGATCATAACCTACAACTATTACCTTCACATGCAGCTTATCTACGAGAAAATCACGGATAAAGTCTTCTGCCGCAACATTTGCAAATTCTTTTGTAAATGGAAAGATAATCAGATGATCCAAGCCCAAACGTTCCAAATTCGCCTTTTTCTCTTCCAGCGTCTGAATCATCCGAAGGGAATTATCAGCAGGATTCAGAACCAATCTGGGATGTGGAAAGAACGTAAACAACACCGTTTCTCCTCCTATCTTTTCCGCTTCTGATTTAATTCTTTCAATTATCTTCTGGTGCCCTACATGAACGCCGTCAAAAGTTCCAATTGTCAAAACCGGGTTTTTAATTTCACCTAATTCGTCAAAATTGGTATAAACTCTCACCTCGAATTATTGTTTTACAATTTTTATTACAGTTCCCGTTTGTTTGTCTCTCAACAAGTAAACACCACTGTTGATACCGGAGATATTAATTGTCAGCTCTTCTTTTGTAAAAGATCTCAATAGCTGGCCGTTCATCCCAAACAAATCAGCACCATCATAAGCAGGGTGAGTTGTTGTAATATTCAGAACATCATATGTCGGATTCGGGTATGCTCCAAATTCGTATTTTTCAGCCGGAACTGCTTTTTTCACTCCCAGCGTAGCATCAAGAGCAGTAGAAAAAATCGGACGGATCAGAAGGCTTCCCTCATAAGCAGTATTCAGCCACATAGCCCCATTATTGATCGTATAAAAGATCTTGTCCTGATTATTGATATTTCTGTCCAATCCGATGCAAAGCTTAGCATCGTCAATCTGTCTCCAGCCAATGTAGAATTTTCCATTAACAGGAACTTTAATAGTATCTTTCAGGTAATAATTAACAAAGGAGTTGTAACCATAGCCATAAACCGGGCTTCTCGGGAAGAAATAATCATCTTCATAGATCTTTGATCCCGGTTTTCCGTTATTATCGTCCCAGATAGTTATTAAGAATAATTTAGATGTCACATCTGTTACCGTCGGTACAAAGCACATGGAAACGCCAATTACGGAGTCTGCTTCGTAAGGAGTAAACTGATAGGCCAGCATTGCCTGAGCTCCGTTAATTCCGTAAGCCTGTTCTGCAGATCCGTCATCGTAAGCGTAATAGTTACTGAATACCTGATAGCCAAATGTTGAATCATTGATAGTCAGCTGAGAGAAAGGTAGGCTTGCTGTTCCCCGAAGCTTAAACGTCTGCTGATCGCCCGATTTTGTTTCATCAAAACGGTACCCACCGGAAAAATCATGGTAGCTTACAAATGTTGTCTGGGGCGCATAGTTGGTCGACGGATCATGATCTGTCAGTTCATAATCAGAAAGCACAAAACTTCCCTCCGTAACGTTATTATATTCTACCCAAGCTGTTCCGCTTTGACTATTTTCAGGAACATTACTTCCGTTTCTCACCACAAATTTCACAGAATCGCTCATCCTATCCGTAGGATTATTTTTGTAATGATCCCATGGAACAGCTGTATATTCTTTCAGAAAGGAATTGATCGGATAAACAAAAGCGAAATCTTTAAATAATGTGTCGTCTGCAAGGCCTGAACCCGTTCTCAGATGTACATAATCCAGATGGAAATGATCCAGACTTCCTGCCAAACGGCCGTAGTTCATAAAACGAAACTGAAATCCGTTTTCAAAAAAAGCGGGATCGTCAATTTTTATATGTACTTTTTTAAAATCACTAACAGCCCCTCCATTCGTTCCCCAAATTCTGAACCATTGATTATTCGATGGAGAATAAAACTGTAAAATCAAAGAATCTGACGTTTCCGGCATATCTCCAAATCCTTCTCTCTGAAATAAGAAGCTCAGATAAACTTCATTCGTGGGAACTATAGCAGTCATATCTATCGGCTTGGAATGCAGCACATCTGCCCAGTCAGTCACTGTAGAATTGATCAGGTAAGGATAACCGTTCTCATCCAACCCGTCAAAGGTCGCAACGCCCAGCGTCCATGGATCTTTTGCCATGGTATAGTTATGATATACGAAGTTGTCTTTCCAGATCGCATTCGAATCAATTGACAGCGCGAAAAACTGTGTTGCCGAATCCTGCAGATAAAAAACAGCCGTCATGAAAACCGTGTCTACAGGATTGGGATAATCTACTGTATCTACCAGATCATAAGGAGGATAAACATACACTTCCGAATAGACCGGAGGATAGGAAGACAAATCACTGTAACGGATCGTATCGGGAGCCAAAGGCTCAACAGTAATCGAATTTTCAGCGACATTGATAATCCTCCTCACCGTAATCTGATTGTGATATCTCGTTGTTGCAGGAAGTGGATTAACACCATTCTTATCCATCAGCTTATAATACTTCTCAGATGTCACTGTCGGATCGCTAAAATCCGGAATGTACTTCTGAAACCGGTTCGTTGAAAAATCATCGATAATCTGATTGCTCAATGTCAGCTTCAGTGTATCCGTCGTATAGATGAACGTTGAGTCAAACGTATTCGGGGTAATCTTCGATACTTCATTTTGACCTTTGTATATCAAAGGATTATATAGCATTGGTGCAATATATTCCTGCGAAACAGCAGCAAATGAAAGTATACTGACAACCAAAGCAGAAAATAATATTCTAAAATTCATTTCAATCATTAATTACAACCATTAACATCCAGAGTAATTGAAATCCCGGAATTGCCCGGAATCATTTCTCCTTCTACATAAGCGGGATTCTGGAAAACCACTTTTGCTTTCAGAGAATCTTCTCTTGTCCTGCAATTCACATAGTTTTCATATACGCTCAATCCGGAATAATTGAGTAAACGGTCTTTCACCTGATTTATTGTCAGACAGTTTAAATCGGGGATTGCTGTTACAGCTGTTGAATATCCCTGACCAACGACAATATAGATTGTTGAACCAACAGGAACTTTATCTCCTGTTTTCATGTCTTTATTTTTAAATTTTTGCTGTAGTACAGCTCCGGCAGCTTCCACGGAAGGCTGGTAAGACACAGATGCCTTCAATCCCATATTTTTCAAAACACTTACAGCATAACGCTCCGAACGGTCAACCATTAATGGCACTTCCATCAACCTGGATTTTTTGGAAACCCGGAAGTGAATTTTTCTGCCTTCTTTCACATAAACATCCGATTCATTGGTCGGTAACGGATCCTGATAAAGAATTGTGCCTTCCGGTTTTTCCGGAGCATAAATAGAATCTACCACTTCGTATTCGAGATGCAACGCATCCAGCGCGGAAGTCACCTGCCTGATGTTTTTTCCCAGGTAATTCGGAACTTCTATCTTTTGCCCATGATTGGTTTTCGAATCAAGATAATAGACCGTTACAATCACCACGACAAGATAGACCATGAACAACAATCCCAAATTAATCAGGAATTGCCTTGAACAGATGAATTTAAATAGATTGCTGAAAAACTTCATTCGTTAATGCTTCTAAAATACGCAAATATAAGAAAAATCTGTTGACTTTAAGACGTTAGGATTTTAGGGCTTTATGACATTAAAATGAAAGAAAAGGAAGGAAAAAAGGTACATTCGAAGCATTGACACTTCAATCTTCACGGCCGGAAATACGAATTATTAATTCCGGATGCTATCCTATCAAAAAAATTCAACCTCTACGCGCCGGTTTTTCTGTCTTGATTTTTCGTCCACTTCTTCCACTAAAGGCCGTTTATTCCCGTATCCCATAAAAGACATTTTTTCTTTTGGGATTCCCATACGGATCAGATCTTTGTAAACACGTTTTGCTCTTTTTTTAGAAAGTGCCTTCCTGTTTTCACAGCAGACATGGCCGCTGATCCTCAACCGGAGCGAAGGCTGATTCTTATAAATATCGCAGATGTTTTTCAATTCTGCTGTCGGGTCTGCCAGGTACTTACTTTTATCTCCGATAAAGAAAATGGATGTCACGATCGTTTCTCCTTTATAATCTTTCTTCTTTTCCTTTTTTTCCCTGATCTTAAAACTTTTGGCGGGCGGAACTACTATTTCCTGCGGAACCTTTACCTCCTGTTTTTTTTCTGCCTCATAAAATGTTATCTGCACAAAACGGGCATTATCGTTGCTCAGCTTCAGCTGTTTCTGCAAGCTGCTCGTATAATTTTCAAGGACGATCTGCGGGAGATTTTCCAGTTCCTGACGTAAGATTTTCTCTACTACCTCAAACCTCATCCGGCCTATCTTTAAATTACTTGCTTCTCCCCCGACAGAATCAGAATATACCTGCACCACAATTTTCGAAAGAGAATCTTTCAATGATGTTTTTACAAAATTTCTGAAGGCAACCAGGGAATTTCCTTCCGGCTGAATCTGATTATAACCATAGTTCAAGCGATATTCCTTACAATTTTGCGAATAAGAGAATAATGGTATGATTAAAAAAAGTACAGTAAATAAGGTTATTTTTTTTGACACTTCAATTTCGTTTATCTAATCCCCAAAGCATTTTATTACGTATGGTTTCCAGAAACGTACTATTCTCAAATTCAATCATTCGAATAGTAAACGGAGCTTTTTTCACGATGATTTCTTCACCGTTTTTAATACTCTTTGTACTGGAATCCAGACTCACCAGGTAATTCCGCGCTCTTCCACTGATTTTCAATTTAATCGGAAGGTTATCCGGAACGACCATTGGTCTTACGTTTAGGTTGTGTGCAGCGATAGGTGTTAATATATGTACTTCACAGCTCGGAACAACAATCGGGCCTCCGCAACTCAGGTTATAAGCTGTGGAACCGGAAGGTGTTGATACAATCAAACCATCTGCCCAATAGGCATTCAGATATTCATTGTTCAGCTCTGTGTAAACAGTGATCATAGAAGCGGTATCCTTTCGGTGAAGTGTTACTTCATTCAATGCGAAATTCTCTTCACCAAACAGTTTTTTTTCTGTTTCAACACAGATCAGTGTCCGTTCCTGATGTGTGTATTTTTTCTCCTGTAACAGCTGAAAGGACTGGATAATCTGGTGACGGTTGATATTTGCCAGAAATCCCAACCTTCCCAGGTTGATGCCGATAACCGGAACATTGGAATCCCGGACGTAGCTCACTGTTTTTATGAACGTTCCGTCTCCGCCAATGCTCAACGCACAATCTATTCCGGACGAAAAATCACTGTGTGAATTGAATGATGCAAATCGCTCGTAAACGGTATTTCTCTTTGACAGATCTTTTTTCAATGTTTCTTCGATGACTGGTGTCCAGCCAAAATCGAAGATGATCCTGAAAATTTCATCAAAATCGCAAAAATCTTCTTTCGAGGTTATTTTTTTACCGTAAACAGCAATGTTCATTTTATAAATTCAAATAATTCATCAGTGCCTCATAACGGAGCTGCATATCTTCAGCGAATAAGCTCTTCTGGAATGAAGCATTGATTTTATATTCGTAGCGCTCAAAGGTACGAATAATTCGGTCTAATTCAATCTGATTGATCTTAATTGTCACATCGATTTTTGTTGAATCAGGCGATGAAGTGATATAGGTGCTCAGGATTTTTGCTCCATTACTTTCTACGATCTGTGCAATCTGTGCTAACGAATAATCATGCCTGTTGACTTCCAGTACAATAATGCCTCCCTGCTCCTTGATGCTTCCCGTGTTTGCGATCAATTGCATCAGGTGGTGAATGCTGGTGCATCCCAGATATGTTTCATCAGCAGCTAACACCGGAACTACTGTTACTTTTTGCGTAGCAACGGTATACAGCACTTCGTAGATATGAGCGTTTTCCAATACATACGGGCGCGGCAGGTGCTCGAATAATTTATCCAGTGTCTCTTCCACGTCCAGACGGTCAAAAATATCCGTTTCAGATACTACTCCGACAAAATTTCCGTTCTTCAAAACCGGGAGATGGCTTACCTTAAATTCTTCCATCCACCGCAAAGCAATTTCTCCTGTATCCGTGTGCTTCAACGGAGGAATCTCTTCCGTAATCAAATCTTTAGCAATCATGCCGGAAAATTAGTAATTTATTTTCATTGAAGGGCATCTTTATTTTTCTGCCTGAAATTCTGTGGGTATAGTTGGTGATAAAACTAAGCTTTGTTTATCTGAATAAACAATTTTAGCATCTAAACCTGTAAATTCACTTCCATTAAAAACAGAATTTCATACATTTGCTCATCATTATTTTTCAGTCATGTCAACAAAGCTCAGCGTCAACATCAATAAAATTGCCACCATCCGGAATGCCCGCGGCGGCAACACTCCGAATGTGGTTCAGGCAGCCATTGACTGTGAACGCTTCGGTGCAGACGGCATCACTATACATCCACGCCCGGACGAACGGCACATTACAACAAAGGACACGTATGATTTGCATAAAGTCGTCACGACTGAATTTAACATCGAAGGTTATCCCGACGAGCGTTTTCTGAAAATAATCGAGGAGCTCCGTCCCGCGCAGGCAACACTGGTGCCTGATCCCCCGAATGTATTAACTTCCAATGCCGGATGGGACACCAAAAACCGTTTGGACGAGCTGAAAGCCATCATCTCAAAAATTAAAAATCTGGGTGTCCGCACTTCTCTCTTCATTGAAACGGATTTGGAGCTGATCAAATACGCCAAAGAAACCGGAACAGACCGCATTGAATTTTATACCGGTCCTTATGCGGAAGAATACGCTTCAGACAGAGCAAAAGCAATCGCTCCATACATGAAAGCCGCAAAGCTGGCACATGAATTAGATTTGGGGATTAATGCAGGGCATGATTTATCTCTTGAAAATCTGAAATACTTCAAGCAAAATATTCCGCACTTAGCGGAAGTATCTATCGGGCACGCTCTTATTTCCGATGCGCTTTATCTGGGTCTGGAAAATACGATTCAGAGGTATAAGCTATTGTTACAGGAGTAATTACACTTTCTCCACCCGTAATAAATTCCCGTAATACAATTTCTTTTCCGTAGTCGTTTTCATCCATAATTCGGAAACGGTCATTTCTGACGGAGAAAAATAGTTTGCAGCCAGCTCTCCCAGCTTTTTAAGATCTATCTTCGGGGAATAAGTATTGACAACCAGAAATCCTCCCGGTGCTAACAGCTGCGAAGCGGCTTCAAGCAATAAAGGTAATTTCTCGTCCAGTATCCATTTTTCACCTTTGGCTCCCAAACCGAAAGCGGGCGGATCCATGATGATACCATTGTATTTATTTCCGCGTTTCACTTCCCGCTGCGAGAATTTAAGCGCATCTTCCACCACCCATTTAATATCTTCCAGACCGGAAGAGATCATATTTTCTTTTGACCAGGTGACCAGTTGCTTTACGGCATCCACATGAACAGTTGTCGCCCCGGCTGCTGATGCAATTAATGACGCAACTCCCGTATAAGCGAAAAGATTAAGAAAGGTGTGCCCTTCTTCCAGGTGTTCATGAATGAATTTCCAGTTGATATTCTGCTCCGGAAAGATACCGACATGCTTAAATTTTGTCAGCTCCAGGTTAATGACCAGCGATTCATAGGTAATCGCCCATTTATACGATACGGGAAATTGTTTCAGTGCTTTCCAGTCGCCTTTGTTTTTTCCTGTTTCAACAAATTCAAAATGGGCTTTTTTCTGCCAGTCCTTCAATGAGAAAACGCTCGGGAAATACGCCTGCACTTCCGGTCGGATAGTAATGATCTCTCCAAAGCGTTCCAGCTTTTTTCCTCCGCCGGCGTCGATCAGCTCGTAATCGCTCCAGCCTTCTGCATACAGCTTCATTTATTTCGCACGGGGCGTTTTTACACGGCCTTTGTGCATCATCGCCATACGCATCTGGTTCTTATTTCCCACCATCGAAAGCTGCTTGGTCATAGTGCTGATTTGCTCTTTGAACAAATTGTTCTTATCCAGCTTTTTAGCTTCCTGCAATAAAATCTTGGACTCGTTTGTTCTTCCTGTCTGCGCGCAGATTCCTGCCAGATGCATTTTACACATCGCCTGATCCTGTTCCTGGCGAAGCCCCATTTGCAATGCTTTTCTCAGCTGTGTTTCAGTTCTGGAGAATCCCCAGTCCTGTGAATTGAACATTGCCTGAAGATAAATCACATAAGCATGCTGCTTTTTAGGCAAAAACTGCGGGTGTGTAATCTTGTTGATGTATTTTTTCGCTTTGTCCTGATTTCCTACACGCATCTGGTTCATCGCCAGAATCATATTCTCATTTCTGAAGAAACTCAAAATAATAATCGCAGAAATCAGAATCATCACAATTCCCCATCCCCAATAACCATTCGCAAACAACAATACGTCAGCTATAAGCGCTGCTGCTGCAAGGGTACATCTAATAATAAAACCTATCATAATTTATTTAATCAATTGTTGCAATACATTTTAACTCAATGGCAATCGGTGTTGGTAAAGAATTGATTTCCACCGTTGTCCTGCAAGGCTGATTGTCTTTGAAGTATTCCGCATAAACACGGTTATAAGTATGGAAATCACGCTTCATATTTACCAGAAAAACTGTCACATCCACTAATTTGCTCCAGTCAGAGCCAGATTCCTCCAGAATCACACGGACATTATCAAACACACTTCTGCACTGCGCTTCGAAATCAAATTCCAGAAAATTACCGTTTTTATCCAGCTTTAATCCCGGAACACCGGAATCGCTTTCATCAGAACCTGCTACGCGAGGCCCTACTCCGGATAAAAACAACAGATTACCGACACGTTTAGCGTGTGGGTACAAACCTACCGGTTTCGGCGCTTTATTAGTAGAAATGGATGAACTTTCTGCCATTATTTTTGTTTTGAGATGCAAATATACATATTTTCCGAGAGTATTCTGAAGGGAGCCAAAACTACAGATCTGCAATCAACATTCCCAATCTTCAAATTTTCTCAATCTATAGATTCTTTGTTCTTCCTCCGTCAACAGGAACGTTAATTCCGTTAATATAACCGGCCGCTTCGGATGCAAGAAAAGCAATCGCGTTTGCTATTTCTTCCGGCTGAGCAATACGTTTCATCGGAACTTCATCTGCCATTTCCTCAAAGATACCATCTAACGGATTTCCTGTTTTCTCTGACTTTGCGGATGCGATTGATTTCAGGCGTTCTGTATTTGTTGCTCCCGGCAAAACGTTATTCACCGTAATATTGAACTGGCCTAATTCGTTTGCCAGCGTTTTGCTCCAGTTCGCCACAGCTCCGCGAATGGTATTTGATACACCAAGGCCGTTTAAAGGTTGCTTAACAGAAGTCGAAATAACATTGATAATTCTTCCGTATTGGTTTTTCTTCATCAAAGGAACCAGCTTCTGAACAAGAATATGATTACAGATCAGGTGTTGTGCGAATGCAGATGTAAATTCCTCTACTCCAGCGTCAATGATCGGGCCGCCTTTGGGGCCGCCGGTATTATTTACCAGAATATGTGCATTTCCACCATTCTGAACGTATTTATCAAGAACCTCAGCAAGTTGTTGCGGCTGTGAAAAATCGGCAACCAGCCACGAATGTTTCTGTCCTTTGGAAGCATCCAGAGCTGCAGCCAACGCTTTTAATTTCTCTTCATTTCTGGCAACTAATACGATATTTGCTCCGTTTTCTGCCATCTCAACTGCCGCACATTTTCCAATTCCCTGCGTACTTCCGCAGACAACCGCCGTCTTATTTGTAAGCTGTAAGTTCATTATTTTTGAATTTTGGTTTAAAGATAAAGAAACTCTTTCAACATACACTTTATTTCCAATATCTTCGTTTTGATAAAAACTAGATGAAAAACGCTTTTTTTCTGTTCTGCTGGCTCTTTTTTTGTGTTTACCATGTAAATGCACAGGAGACGTCATTCCGGGAAAAAACGGTTACTGTCATTCCCAACGAAGAAATCCGGATTGATACACTCACGATCTATCCGAATACTTTCAAGGCTTTTTGCGGAGAAAGACAGCTCACCTGGGAAGATTACGAATTAAATCTCACAAAAGGCACCATCCGTTTTAAAAACGGCTGCGACCAGCCAACAAGACTGGAATACCGGGTTTTCCCCGTCAGCTTTTCCGCCACCGTCCAGCGGCGGGATACCAATCTCATCTTTGAAGAGCGTAAAGGGAACATGGAACATTACCTTTCCCAGGCAACCACAACGGATTACGATTTATTCGGTACCACGAGCCTGAAAAAAAGCGGAAGTATTTCACGGGGAGTTTCCTTTGGGAATAATCAGGATATGTCTATCAATTCGACCATGAACCTGGAACTTTCAGGAGAGCTGGCTCCCAATCTCAAAATACTGGCTTCTATTTCGGATGCGAATATTCCGATTCAGGCAGATGGGAATACGAATAAGCTGCAGGAGTTCGACCGGATCTTTATTCAGGTTTTCAATGACGAATTCAAAGTAATTGCAGGGGATTTCTGGCTGAAACGCCCACAGGGATATTTCATGAATTTTAATAAACGGGGGCAGGGAATTTACGGTGAATACAACTGGCGGGACAAAAATCAGAATAAATGGCTGATCCAGGGCGGCGGTGCATTTTCCAAAGGGAAGTTTAACCGGCAGATCATCCAGGGAGTCGAAGGAAACCAGGGGCCATACCGGCTGACCGGAGCAGAAAATGAATCCTTCATCATTATTCTTTCAGGAACAGAAAAAGTTTATATTGATGGCCGTTTGCTGGAACGGGGACAGGAATTTGACTACGTTATCAACTATAATACCGCAGAGGTTACATTTACTTCCAGGAACCTGATTACAAAAGACAAACGTATTGTCGTTGAATTTCAGTATTCCGACCAGAATTACGCCCGTTCTCTTTTTCAGGCATCTACTTTTTACGAAGGGAAAAAACTCAATTTCTGGATGAATGTTTATTCAGAGCAGGATGCAAAAAATCAAACAGTACAGCAATCTCTTACACCGGAGCAGAAATACTTTCTTTCCACAATCGGGGATAATTTATCGGAAGCCTACATTTCCAGCATCGATTCCGTAGGCTTTATGGAAAATCAGAACATGTACCGCCTGACAGACACGCTCGGTTATGACAGCGTTTTGGTGTACTCTGTTATTCCTACGGAAGCTGTGTTCAGCGCTACATTTACATTTGTCGGCGCAAATAAAGGGGATTACATTCTGAAAAGCTATACTGCACTCGGAAAAGTTTATGAATGGGTTGCTCCTTTAAATGGTGTCCCACAAGGAGATTACCAGGCGAAACGGGTTGTTGTCACTCCGAAAAAACGGCAGATGGTCAGCGCAGGAGCGAGCTATAAGCTCACCAAAAACCTGGAAGCATTTACGGAGCTGGCTTATACCAATAATGATTTGAATACTTTCTCAAAATTAGACAGCAAGGACGATCAGGGATACAGCAATAAATCAAGGATCATCGGCAGATTCAGCTTATCGAAGGATTCCATCCCAAAGTGGCAGCTGGAAACAAAAGGGGAATTTGAAGCCTTGCACCGCAATTTCCAATACATTGAAAATTATCGCTCCGTGGAATATGACCGCGACTGGAATACACGTAACAGGGGATACAAGGGAAATGAAATCTTGTCTTCCGTTCAGGCAGATTTCCGCCATATCCGAAACGGGAATTTCCTGATCAATGGCTCGCAATACAGCATCGGAAATGATTATTCGGGAATGAAAGGTGCGATCGGTGGAAAATGGCGGCAAAAAGGTTTTGATGCTTTCTATGAAGCAAGCTACCTGAAAAGTAAAGCCACTGATTATAATTCCGAATTTTTGCGCCACAAAATAGATCTTTCCCAAAGTGTGAAATTTTTAAAATTCGGAATAAAAGATGAATACGAACGGAATCTGTTCCGTGATTCTTCCGGCTTGAAATCAAACAGCTATCAGTTTTTTGATTACGAAGCATACATTTCCAGCGCTGATACAGGTAAAAATTCTTATCGTGTATTTTTCAGGGAGCGTTACGACCAGATTTCCAATCTTACAGAGCTGACCTCTCTTACAAAAGCACAGAATTTCGGTACGGAATTTTTGATGAACAGCGTAAAAAATCAACGGTTGAACATCATTCTGAATTACCGCCAGCTGAAAATTGAGGACACATTGTTGACTTCTCAAACTCCCGAAAATACGCTTCTGGGACGTTTAGACTACGAGATTAAGCTGTTCAAAAGCGCTTTTACCTGGAATACCTTTTACGAAGTGGGAAGCGGACTGGAGCAGAAGCAGTTGTTTCAGTATATCAAAGTTGCCGACGGGCAGGGAGTTTATACATGGGTTGATTACAACGGTGACGGTGTCAAAGACCTGAACGAATTCGAAATTGCGCAGTACCAGGATCAGGCTTCCTACATCCGTGTTTATGTGAGAAGCAATGAATATACCCGTACGTATTCCAACGAGTTCAACCAGACCATTACGTTACGCCCGGAACGGATCTGGAACAACAAACAAGGAATTAAAAAATTACTCAGCCGTTTTTCGGATCAGGCGCGTTTCCGTATTTACCGGAAAACAAACCAAATGGATCAGACGTCGTTTAATCCGTTTGCAACCGAAGTAAGAGATACGTCGTTAGTTTCCACGAATTCAACCATCCGGAATTCCTTTTATTTCAACAGAACCAATTCTGTTTTCGGCTGTGAATACACCTTTCAGGACATCCGAAGCAAATCATTATTGGCCAATGGCTTCGATGCACGGACAAACGTTTCGCACGAGTTCAACTTTCACCTGAACATCAAGCGTGTTTTCAATCTGGAAGGTGTTTTCCAGAGAGGAAACAAAAGCGTCGAAGCGGATTATACTTCCGGCAGGAATTACGATTATGATTACTACATGGTCAAACCGTCCTTAAGCTATCAGCCTTCGACTTCTTTCCGGCTGACGTATGAAACCAGGATTTCCTCAAAGCTGAATGTCACTTCGGAAAAGGCCGTTATCCAGGAATACGGAATGAAAGTAAAATACAACCGTTCCGAAAAAGGCAGCTTTCAGGCGGCTTTTGCCTACGTGAAAATCAAATTTAACGGAGAAGCCAATTCGTCTCTGGGCTACGAAATGCTGGAGTCTTTAAAAGCAGGAAATAACTTCACCTGGTCAGCGGGTTATCAGCATTCTATTTCCAAGAATTTACAGCTTTCTATTCAGTACAGCGCCCGAAAAACGGAAGGGAATAAGATCATTCATACCGGGGGAATGGAAGTGCGGGCATTTTTTTAACCCGCACGAAACTCGCCTGATCCAATTACTGTTATTATTTCTTTAATATAAACTCTACCCTTCTGTTGGTCTGTCTTCCTTCTTCCGTGTCATTATTCGTTACCGGCTGCCCGCTACCTTTTCCTTCACAGGTAATCCTGTCCTGGCTGATTCCCTTGCTGACAAGGTACTCTTTCACAGCATTTGCACGGTTTGAGGAAAGTGTAAGATTTGCCGATTTATTTCCGATATTATCCGTGTGGCCGATCAGCAGCATTTTCGCCGAAGGATTGTTTTTCATCATTGTAACCACTTTGTCCAATTCAGGATAAGAGGATGTTTTCAGCGTGAATTTTGCGAACTCAAACGTGATGTTATTTAATACAATCGCCTTATCATAAATTACTTGTGTCGGGTTAAAATAAGTGATTTCGGACTTGACTTCCTGCGTGAAGAAATTCTGAAGGAACGTCGGAAGGCCCAGCGAAGATGCTTTTTCCTGAAGACCTACATAGTTGTTTTCATATTTACATTCTGTCCCCAGCTTATTCGGCTCGTGAATTACTCCAAGATAAGATGTTTTATAAATCGGAAAATAGATTTTACCATCATTCGCGATCTGCAACGCGCCAATCCATTCTTTATTTTCGGACTGACCTATCTTTGTCATGGAAGCCTGGATCGCTTCGTTAGATCCCGCCTGTAAATTAATCTGGTGAATCTCTCCTTTTCCGGCAGCAGAAACATACAAAACAGAGCCATCCGGTGAAAATTCAATCCCATAAGGATAAGTCCCCGAGCCTACTTTAATATTAATCGGATTACTCACTGTCCCTGTCGCGTTGTCGAAGTCAAAAATTTCCAGCTCGTGTGTTTCTTCCAAAGCCAAAGCTATATTACTTCCGTCCGGATTGGATTTCATATATCCCTGTGTATTAAGATCTCCTCCCTGGTGTACCGAACCTGCTTTTGAAATTACGGGAGTTGTTATTATTCCTTTATCTGTTACAAGGTAAGCAAGGAATTCATCACTTTTCCATTTATGTGCAATTACCCATACATCTCTGCCGTTACGATGTGCAACAGCGGTCAGCTTTTCAGTAATCGGTGTGTGCAACAGGATATTTTTAAGTGTATCGACAACATCTCCCAGGCCATTATTCAGCGTCATGTCAATAACAGAATAAGTCAGTCCGTCTTCTTTCGCCGTTGCGGCCACAGAGAATAAATAATAAATATTTTTCGCTTTTGGCTTCGGAATTGCCACACCGGAAGAAGTGGAGGAAGGATCACCTTTCAGGCCGGAACCGTTCGGCATTTTTTCATGCTTGTTGTTCCAGACCGTTATTCCATCGGTATAAAACAACATTTTTCCATTTGCATCTGATATAACAGCGCAGCCTTCTTCCGTATTCAGCAGGCCGTCTGTAAGCGCAACCGCCTTTCCGGATGAAAAGTCAACGCCTGCATTTCTTCCGAAATACCAGATATCCGCTTCTTTTTGAGAAACTGCAAAAAAAGATGCAACAAGAAAGTTAAGCACCAAGATAGCTTTCATATTCATAATGGTTCCAATTAAAAATCAGTGCTAAGGTAATCTTTTTAACTGAATATAAGCTACTTTCGTTCAGGTTAAAAGGATTTGTATCTTTTCTTTTTCTACATCTAACTTTTCTGAGATTTCAGCTGTTAATGCTTCATCGTCTTCATATAATCTATCCTCTTCCATAAGATGGATCAGGTTTGTATTTTTAATATCCCTGAGATCCAAAATCCGGAAACAACCGGGCAGATCCGGGTCGTATTGTTTAAATACGAAGTAATAAGCATAATCGAACATAAAAATCACTTCATTGTATAAAGAATCGTGAGAGCCATCAGCTCTTCTCAAAAATATATAATTATTCTCATTTGTGTAAAATAATTCTCATTTTATTTACACACTTATATTTAACTTATTACTGCTTCGGAAAAACCGGAAAACAAATACGTAATCAATTCTTTTTATTTGTGCTACCGGAAAACAATAAATATCCTTTACTTTTGTTTTGTAAGAAATTTTGGTCATGAAAAAATTCGCCATTATCTGCGGAGGATACTCTTCTGAATTTGAAATATCGCTGAAAAGCGCAGACACAATACTGAATAATTTCCCGGAGGAATACGAGCCATTTCTGGTGGAAGTGACACAGAAAGGCTGGACAGCTGTTTATAACGGCGGACGTTATGCGGTTAATCCCTGGGATCTGTCATTTAAGGCAGGATCGGAGGAGATTAAAGCGGATGCGGCAATTGTTTATATTCATGGAAATCCCGGGGAAAACGGAAAGATCCAGGCTTTCTTAGAAATGCGGAACATCCCGTTTGTCAACTCCGGCGGACTGGCTTCTCATTTGTCTTTTGACAAATGGTACTGCAACCAGTTTTTAAGGAATTTCGGGATAAAAGTGGCAAAATCCTTATTTCTTCGCTCCGTTAATCAGTTCACAGATCAGCAAATCATTGATGAGCTGGGACTTCCCTGCTTTGTCAAACCTTCTGATTCGGGCTCCTCGTTCGGAATTTCGAAAGTAAATACGGTTGATATGCTGCGCCCGGCATTGGAAAAAGCTTTTGCAGAAGGAAAATCAGTTGTGATAGAAAGTTTTCTGAAAGGAACAGAAGTCACCTGCGGCGTATACGAAACTTCAAAAGGTATAAAAGCACTGCCATTGACAGAGATTGTTTCCGACAATGAATTTTTTGATTACGAGGCAAAATATCTGGGACAATCCAAGGAAATAACACCCGCGAGAGTCAGCGACAGCATCAAAGAAACGGTACAGGAAGTATCAAAAGAAGTGTACCGGCTACTGAACCTTCGCTCCATTGCCAGAATTGATTTTATGGTTGTGGACGGCGTCCCGTATGTTATTGAAGTGAATACCACACCGGGATTTTCTCCGGCAAGCCTTGTCCCTCAGATGCTGGCGTGTGAGGGAATAAAAATCCGGGATTTCTGGCGGGAAATCATTAAATTTGAACTTAATTACTAATTATACAGATTCTACATGAATATTTTGGTTACCGGAGGAGCCGGTTTTATCGGTTCACACGTTGTACGCAGATTTGTTAAAAGATATCCCGGCTATAAAATTGTCAATTTCGACAAGCTGACCTATGCGGGAAACATTCACAATCTTCAGGATATTGAAAATGAATCCAACTATCATTTTGTAAAAGGTGATATATGTAATATAGAGGACGTCCGGAACGTATTTCAGAATTTCCACATTACGCATGTTATTCACTTAGCGGCGGAATCGCACGTAGATCGCTCTATTGACGGGCCGATGCAGTTCGCGATGACAAATGTCATCGGGACATTAAATTTGCTGGAAGTTGCCCGGGCTGAATGGCAGGACGGGAAAGATCACGTTTTTCACCATGTTTCCACAGATGAAGTATATGGAAGCTTAGGACAAGAAGGTTTGTTTCAGGAAACGACCGCTTATGACCCGAGAAGTCCTTACTCCGCATCAAAAGCTTCTTCAGATCATTTTGTAAACGCTTATTTTCACACTTACGGGCTTCCTGTAAAACTATCAAACTGTTCCAACAATTACGGAAGTCATCATTTCCCGGAGAAATTAATTCCGCTGATGATCCTGAATATCCTGAACAACAAGGAGCTTCCTGTTTACGGGAAAGGTGAAAACATCCGCGACTGGCTGTGGGTGGAAGATCATGCTTCGGCAATCGATACGATTTTTCACAACGGAAGAACAGGAGAATCTTACAATGTCGGCGGACTGAATGAATGGAAAAATATCGACTTGGTGCATTTCTTATGCGACCTGATGGATCAGAAACTGAACCGTCCGGAAGGAACCAGCAAGCAATTGATCCGGTTTGTAAAAGATCGTGCCGGACATGATTTACGTTATGCGATAGATGCTGAAAAGCTGGCAACGGAACTGAGCTGGAAACCTTCTATTACCTTCGAAGAAGGTCTTTCCAAAACGGTGGACTGGTACCTGGAAAATCAGGAATGGGTGAAAAATGTAACATCCGGTGAATACCAGGAATATTACCGGAAAATGTACGGAAAACATTAATCAGATTAAAGAAGAAAGACTGAAGATATAAGATGCCAGAATAATAAGAGACAAGATTATAAGATACCAGATTTTCAGCACATTACCATAAAATAATTTCTTTTAAAATAAAAATCCCCGTAACTTTCGTTCCGGGGATTTTAGTTTTATTCCGGTTTGTATTTATTATTTCACCGCGGCGGCTTTTTCATTAGCTGTTTTCATAATGCCATCTGCTTTTGTATTGGCTTCTGATTCCAGCTTATCTGCCTTGGAGTTGGCTTCGTCGCGTACTTTCTTCGCAGCAATTTCAGCGGCTTTTTTCTTTAACGGATTAGAGCCCGCCTCATCTATCAGCTTCTGAGCAGCCTTTTCTCCTTCGGCACGTACATTATCCGCTTGCTTTTTAGCTTCTGATTTTACTGCATTTGCCTGTTTCTGCGCTTCATCCAGAATCTGCTGTTTCTTCTTCTGAACTTCAGCGCTTACATCTTCTTTTACTTCATTTACCTTATTTGTAACAACGGTTTTAACAGAATCTTTCGCTTTCTCAAAAACTTCCTTTGCTGCCTCTTTTACGGATTCTTTCAGATTTCCGGTCAGCTTTTTAATGGAGTTTTCGATATCTGTCGTGATTTTCGGACTTTTCACTGTCCCGCCGATATTCACATTCACCGGAATAATGGCTGGTAAATCTGCCAGCTTCAGCTGAGGAACAAGACCGTTCACTTTTTCCAGTCCTTTCTCAATGTTCTTAATAATCACCTGCGGAATTTCTTCTTTAGGAATGTTCATTTTCATTGTATAGCCAATGGACTGATCCAAAGCTGTAAATCCTTCGGTTTCCGTAGAGATATTTCCGATCTTAACATTGATCGGTTTCTGTGTCATCAGCTTCCCATCAGCGATTTTAAACTTAGCCGTAAGATTTTTAAGCGTCTGAGCCGAGCCGAGCTTATCCATTTTCAAGGCCGATCCTAATTTTGCAAGCGGCTCGAATCCCGAAATAGTAATTGATGTAGTGCTGAAATCTCCTAAGCTGTTGATAGAGCTTAATATTGGAGAAAAATCAGGTGTTACTTTCGAATTCAGCGTCAGGTTGGAAGAAACTTTCCCCTGAACATATTTCAGGATCGGAGCAAACTTCTCAACGGTTACGAATGTTGTCGCCAGCGTGTTTATATCAATCTGATTTAAGTTATATCCCAGATCAACAGTCGGCTGGTACGGATTGCTGGTATTGTAGGAACCGTCTAAACCAACTGTCCCACCCATGGCTTTCATCTTAATATTGTTAAGATAAGCCGTTTCATTTTTCAAGCCGATATTTCCTGTTACCTGCTCAATGTCCAGCCCTGAATAACGGATTTTTCCGATAGTGGTGTTCAGATTAAAATCAATGTTCGCAGGAATAGTAACCGCTTCTTCCGAAGAGCTGGCCGGTTCCTGAGGCGTTTCCTCACCTGAAGAGACAGGAACATAGCCCATCAGCTCATCGACATCCAGGTAATTAGACGTAAATCTGAAATCTCCTTTCAGCTTTTCATCTTTGAATAAGTATTCCAGGTAATTATCAATAGTTCCGTTTACGGCAAAGTCTGAATTTCCGGTTTTTGCTTTCAGGGTTTCCAGATTCAGGTTTTTCGGCGTGAACCGGAACACCATTTCACTGATGTTTACCGATTTCGGCAAATCCGGAGATTTATATATCATATCTTTCAGGATCAGCGTCCCTAACGCGTCAAATTCTTCATACCGTTCTTTTTCGATAGAGCTCATCTTTCCTTTCAGGGCGATATCGGCATTTAAAAGACCGTTATAGGATTCTCCTTCTGCCAACGGAATAACTTTTCCCAGCGTTGCCAGATCTACATTTGCCTTGATTTTAGTGTCAATGGCCGGATCTGCCATAATATTACGCAGCTTTAGCGTTGCATCGACGGTATTTTTTACAAAATCCACATGGAATTTATTCACGTCCGCCGTCATCGCGTTCAGGTTGCTTCCTCCCGGAAATGTCGATTTCGCATCGATCTGAATATTTTTCAGCTGTTCCGGCAGGTCCGGATATTTCACGGACGCATTGCTTACTTTTAACCCGGCATTCCAGGAAGGATAATTTTTATCATCAAGCGTTCCTTTTACAGCCGCATTTAACGCCAGGCTTCCGCTTGTAACCATACTTTCATAACCGGTTTTATAGAATGCCGGAACCAGGGAAAGCAGATCTTTGAATGTGGATTTCCCGGTATTCAGCGTTAAGTCCATTTCACTCTTGTTCTCAAACATTTCATAGAATCCTTTCACGGACATATTGAAATTATTCAATGCCAGCGAGTTTTCACGAAGTGTGAATTTTGACGAACTTTCTTTAAATTCCATCAGCAGATTTGCAACAAGATCCGTCTTCACTTTTGTGAGGTAAGACAATCCGTCCATTTTAAAGGTCAGCTCATCCATATTGGTTTTCGTGTCAAAATCAATCACATCAGCCGTAAGATCTCCCGAACCCGTATGATTGAAATTTACCAGCTCTGCAAACATATTGGAAGAACGGTCATCGTATTTGATATGCCCGTTATTGATCTCATAATGATTCAATGCCAGCTTAAAGGAAGAAGGCTCTTCTTTTTCTTCCGGAGTCTTTAAAGAATCAGGCTTAACAATGTCATAGTTTGCCAATCCGTTTTTCAGGACACGTACATCAACCACCGGCTTATCAATAGAAAATCCTTTAATTTCAAACTGGTCACCGAACAAGCTCCAGAAATCAAGATGTACATTAAAACGCTCGATGTTCACCAGCTCCACCTTATCAAAGGTATCGCGCCCGGTTATCGTAATTCCGTCAAACCGCGCCGTAAGCTTCGGAAAAGTCGATATGATCGTTAAATCAAAATCTTTCACGCCAACATCTGCCAAAAGCATCTTATTCACCTCTTTCAATGCAAGATTCTTAATCTCCTCTTTGTAAAAAACAGGAATAATAATAAGCGCTGCCAGCAGGAGCACAAATACGATTCCGGTACCGATCAGAAGCTTCTTCAACCAGCTTTTCTTTTTTGATGTCGTTTTATTCATAATACTCAGTAATTATTCACGATATTTGTCGTTAACGTAAAATATTTCAATTTCGTTAAAACATGAGTAAAAATAATCTTTTTTATGTTTTTGTAAGCGTTTTATTCTTCGCAAATCATAATTTTTCTCAAATAGAATCAGGGAAAATCGTCCCTTCAACTGAAAAAACTGAAAGCAAAGAAAAAAAGGAGAAAGTGAAAGCTCCGAAAGAGAAAAAAGTGAAGATTGAGGAAGATATGACCGGAAAATCGTTTCTGTTTATTGGCGGAGGCGCACAGTTTACACAACCTCTAAATTCCGAAACAAACAATTTGTTCAGCGAGCCTTTGGGATTAAAAAAATATGAGAAAGGAATGGTAACGCCCGTTTTCAACATTAATTACAAGATCTCCTTAGCAAAAGGTTTCTACGTAAATTTTGGCTTCGATTATTCCCAAACAGCTGAAAAATACAGCTGGAAATCCCCAACAACAGATTCTGCCTATAATTATACCAATAAATACCAGCTGCTTTCCGTTCCTGTCGGGATCACTTATATCACAGGAAAAAAAATACAGTTCACCGGAGGATTGGGACTGGCTCCGCAGGTAATGTTCGGATCAAAAAACAATCTGACAACGGTAACAGAAAAAAAGGTGGAAACAACAACGAAAACGCCGTTGCGTAATACGGTAAATGATTTTAATATCATGGCCTATATCCAGGCCGGAGTCCAATTCCGGATCACCAGCGGAATTTATGTTTATCTGTTGCCGGAATTCAGATATTCGCTGTTCAACACACTCAACAAGCAGGCTTCTTATGCACGCAAATATTGGACAGCAGGAGCACAGATAGGTTTTTCCTTCAATTTTTAATTCAGATACATTTCCCTATACTAAAAAAGAGGTCCCCTGTTAAGGATGACCTCTTTTCTCTTATTGTATGTGATCTGGTGTATTACAACTTCGAAACTGATTGATGGTGCACTCCTTTTTCAGTTATCATTTTTACCTGATAAATTCCTGCAGGAAGCTCGCTTAAATCCATTTTCAGGGATGTTGTTGAATGAGCATTCATTTCTTTCTGGATTCTGCCCTGCATATCATAAATATATACAGCCTGTAATAACAGTCCGTCTGTTTCGATAGTTAACTGATCTGTAACAGGATTTGGGTATACACCGATAGTATGTGTCAATTCATCCACTCCCAGACAATTCTCTACAGTAACCTGAACAGCATCTGTTGCAGAACAACCGGCTGCACTTGTAACAGTCACACTAAATGTCCCGGAGGCAAAAACCTGGATAGACGAAGTCGTTGCTCCTGTACTCCAGTTATAAGCTGTATGTGTTCCGGCATTTAACGTTACCGGCGTCTGACTCTGACATACAGTTACATCATTACCCAGGCTTACTGTTGGTAAAGCATTCACATTAACTGTTACCTCATCTGTATTCGTACATCCGTTAATATCAGTACCAGTAACTTCGTAAGTGGTTGTTTGGACAGGTTGAAAAGCCACCCCGTTCTGAACGTTATTGTTCCATACGTATGTTACTGCTCCACTTGCCGTCAATGTAACAGGCTCTCCTGTACACAAAGATGTTTTTGAAGCTCCGGCAACAACGGAAGGAAGCGTATTTATGTTAATTTCTATTCCTTCTGAAACAGCTTCACAAGCGTGAGCCGTACTGTTTACAAACACCTTATATACTCCTGCTGCATCTACTATTAATTCGTCATTTGTTTCATTAGCCAAAACCTGGCCGTCTTTCAGCCATTCAAATGTTGTTCCTTGTGCCGGTTCAATTGACAATAATGCGGTATCTCCCTGGCAAAAAAGCGTTTTAGACGCGGTAATCGATCCTCCTGCCAGGCTGACACATGTATTCAGCTGATAAACAGAAAGCGTGGAGCTCACTTCATTTGCAAGGATTAAAATGTCATTTCCATTCGGAGAGGATACCGCATCAATATAAATAATTCCTTCCGCCCCCAAATCAGGGCCACTACCATTTAAAGTACGATTGTTGGCATAACCTGAATAAACAGGATTCTGCGGATCATTTACATTAAAGATCATAACGCCACCGATTCTTTCCAGCGAAACAAACAAGTAATGATTACCTCCTATGAACGCTGTTGTTACACCTTCCGGTTCCGGTCCCTTATCATCACTACGGTTTTTTAATGTTGCAGCACCTGTTCCGTTAGACGCATTAAAGAATTCCCCGAATACCGGATGATTAGCAGTAATTTTCTCCAGTAAATCTTTGGAATCAAACACCAGCTCACCTGTCGCGGCATTCCATATGCTGAAAGAACGCCCTCCCATTATGTGGATTTCATCAAAATCGCCGTCACCGTCCGTATCTCCGGAATATGTCAGTCCGTTTAAGCGGCCAAACAATTTATTGTTTTTCAAAATGTGCTGATCCGGAAATGCTGCCGGATCCAGGTTCATAGAGCTAATACGTTTTGCATCAACAACAGATCCAAACTCACGGGAATCTCCTTCGTTAGCAGAAAATACGTATCCCTGACCATTGATAAAAGAATAAGCAATTGCGTCCGGCATGAAAACTCCTTTAACCGGTGCAGACGTAATCAGAACAGCTCCATTCTGATCGGAAGCATCCAGTCCGTTTCCTGATGAATAATCGGAATAGCCTAAAGCATAAATCGTATCGATTGTTGCTGTTGCAATATCAATCACTGCCATAGCATTATTTTCCTGAATAGAAACGTACGCTTTTGTATTGTCCTCAGAAACAGTAATATATTCCGGCTCCAGATCCTGAGCCACAGAAGCTGAAGAAGAGAAAATCCGAATTCCACGGTTTTTTAACATTGTCTCCTGTCCGTTATAAGCATCAAATCCGATCGTCGTAACATCAGTTTGAGTCAGCGCAGCTGCTCCGGCTGTCAGGTCCACAATGGAAACCGAACCAACAGGATCAACACTGTAATCACTACTCGGTTCTCCTTCGTTTGCTGTCAGTATTTTCGTAAAATCCTTATTAAATGTAATCATATCCGGCATTGCTCCAACTTCTACCTGATTGATGAATGCTCCGTTTTCATCCAGAAATACAACATAGCCGTTCAGCTGTGCATTCGCATTTTCTATTGCCAAAGCAACCAGACCATTGTGTACTGTTACGGAATTAATATTACCGTACGCTGCAATATCAATACTGTTCAGCAGTGACGGAGCAGCAGGATCTGAGAAATCAACAATATCCAGCTTTGACCCGATACTGTTCGCTATATACAAACGGTAATTTGAAGAATCATACGCTACGATTTCAGCCGAGTTAGTTCCTGCTGTACCATTGGAAAAGCTTGTCAACAACTCAGGTTGCAATTCATTTGACGCGGATGGAGCAACATAATCATTGTCCTGAATATAAATAATCTGATAGTTATTTGTCGGATCGATATTCATATTATCTCCCGCTATCAGCTTCACGATGATTTTTTCTGCTCGCTCGCTCAGATTATCGTCAATAATAGTAATCGGAAAATCGATGATTCCGTTTGTATTTGCAGGAATATCAATCGTATCGTTCACCCATGTAAAGTCTGTATCTAATATCGCATCAGAATATACGGATAGTGCCACGGCAATTTTTGAAGGAGAAGAATTGCCGTTAGAGATCGTCAGCGGAATCGTATGAACTCCAGCATCTTCGTTTAATACAATAAAATTAGATGAAGCAGCAATACTTACATCCGGAATTACAACCGCGGTTTCCTCAATTGAGAATAAATCAAAGCGGGAAGTTCCACTGCCACTATAGGTGCTTGTTGATCTTGCAGCAAGGTAAGTTCCTGAAACAGGATCATAATCCGACACTATTCTAAAACCGGCATCCGGATTGTTATTCAGGGAAGTAACCGCTGAAAAATCAAAGGTCCGTTCATGCCAGGTATCTCCGGTACCGGTTGGTGCAGGAGTAAAAGTATAAACCATTGCATCTGTCCAGACTGCGGTTCCTCCTGTTGTTACACCTGTAACATCCGCGGAATACTGCAATACCCACGTATTTGCAGCTGTATTACTTAACCGCTGCCACACTGAAAAATTCAGATTAGAATGTCCGGTGGTATTTACATTCCACTGAACACCTGCCGTTTTTGGTGATCCTGAAGCCGGATAAGAGGTTGTTTGCAATCCTGAATTGTCAGTTGTGTTTAAATCTCCTGTATAACCAGCAGAAAATGAGTTTGTAATCCCGCCTAACAGAACGATATTTCCTGAGCCTACAGCCGGAGTCAAAACTCCTGTACCTGTAGCTGCATCGTTTGTTACAGAATTAAAATCCCAAAAAGCTACTTGTGTTTGTCCCCAGGCAAAACACCCGACAGCGAAGCAAGCAATAGTTAGTATCCATTTTTTCATATTTCTTATTTTCTTGCAAAATTGCACAGTGCTTACTAAGCCTGTTTTAGCTGGTTCTTGTATTTACATCATCTTATCATGAATCCAATATGAAGTATATTAAATCAATATAAACAAGATTTTTAAAACCCGGTTCCGGATAAAATAATCCAAAATCCTGTTTTAAAAAGATTGCTGTGAATTTTTCCCTGAGCTTTAATTCTGTTCATATAACCGGTCAATTTTCAAAAGACATTTATTATTCGTTACTTTGCAGATTATTTTTGAAAAATGTCGCATAAAGCTGGGTTTGTAAATATTGTGGGAAGTCCGAATGTGGGGAAATCAACGCTGATGAACCAGATGTTGGGAGAGAAGTTGTCTATTGTTACCTCAAAGGCACAGACCACCCGCCACCGTATCCACGGAATTGTAAACGGAGATGATTATCAGATCGTTTTTTCTGATACTCCGGGTGTTGTTAATGCTGCCTACAAGCTGCATGAGCAGATGATGGGGTATGTCGAAACGTCCCTGAAAGATGCTGACATCCTTATCTTTATCACAGACATCTTCGAAAATGAGATGAATCACCCCGGAACGCTGGAACGTATTCAGCGCTTAAGGATCCCGATACTTCTGGTGATCAACAAGATTGATCTGGGGACACAGGAAAAGGTAGTGGAACGTATCAGCTACTGGAAAGAGCGACTTCCTTCCGCTGAAATTATCCCGGCTTCCGCGCTTCATGGCTTCAACAAAGAATGGATCTGGGACAGAATCCTGGAATTGTTGCCGGAAAATCCTCCTTACTTCGATAAGGAAGATATTTCGGATCGCCCGATGCGTTTCTTCGTATCTGAAATGATCCGTGAAAAAATATTCCTCTATACAGATAAGGAAATTCCTTATTCAAGCCAGGTAGAAGTTGAAGAATATTTAGAGGAAGATCACATCATCCGGATCCGGGCGGTAATCGTTGTGGAACGCGACTCTCAAAAGGGAATCATTATCGGTAAAGGCGGTACGATGCTGAAACGGATCGGTTATGATGCCCGGAAGGACATTGAGGCCTTTGTCGGGAAGAAAGTCTATCTGGAAACTTTTGTCAAAGTGGATAAGGACTGGAGAACAGATGATCTGAAATTAAAAAAATACGGGTATTAAAAAATTGCAAATTATAAATTGCAGATTGCAAGGCGTAAAATGCAGATTAAGAAATAATCTTGTTGAGAAACAACATAATAAGCAAAGAAGATGAGTAATATCATAGCAATAGTAGGTCGTCCGAACGTTGGAAAGTCAACACTTTTCAACCGTTTAACGGAGTCAAGGGATGCCATCGTAAAAGAAGTTAGCGGCGTTACGCGCGACCGTATTTACGGAAAAGGGGAATGGAACGGCATTAATTTCTCTGTTATTGACACCGGCGGCTACGTTAAAGGATCTGAAGATATTTTTGAAGGGGAAATCCGTAAGCAGGTGGAGCTTGCAGTTGACGAAGCGAATGTGATTCTGTTTGTGGTAGATGCGGTTATCGGTATTACAGACATGGACAAGCTGGTCGCTTCTTTGCTTCGTAAGTCAAAAAAGAAAGTATTCATCATTGCCAATAAAGTAGACAATACGCAGCGCATGGGAATGTCTGCCGAATTCTGGAGTCTCGGACTGGGTGATGTCTTTGAAATTTCAGCTGTAAACGGCGGCGGAACGGGAGATTTGCTGGACGAAGTCACAAAGGATTTTGAGCCGGAAGCAGATTTTTCAGAAGAAGATGCTTTGCCGCGAATTGCGGTTGTAGGTCGTCCAAACGTTGGTAAATCTTCGTTCGTGAATGCCATTACAGGGCAAGAAAGGAATATCGTTACCGATATTTCCGGAACAACACGCGACGCGATCCATACACGCTATAAATCTTTCGGTTTTGATTTCCTGCTTATTGACACTGCCGGATTAAGAAAGAAAAATAAAGTCACAGAAGATATTGAATATTATTCGACACTACGTTCCGTCAGGGCTATTGAAGAATCAGATATTTGTATCATGATGATCGATGCTGTCGAAGGGCTTCAAAAGCAGGACCTGACAATTTACTACATGATCGAAAAAAATAATAAAGGGGTGGTATTGCTGGTAAATAAATGGGATCTGGTAGAAAAGGATCACAAAACCCTGCTGGAATATGAAGAAAAGCTTCGGGCAGAGCTGGCACCTTACAATGATGTTCCGATTCTCTTCACTTCAACCATCACCAAACAACGTTTACATAAAGCGTTGGAGAAAGCCATAGAAGTTTATGAAAGCCGGAATATCCGCATTTCCACTTCCGAGCTGAACGATGTGATGCTTCCGATCATTGAGCATACACCTCCGCCGTCTGTAAAAGGAAAATACATTCAAATCAAATATATAACGCAATTGCCAATCAAATATCCGGCATTTGCTTTCTTCTGTAATCTTCCTCAGTATGTTCCGGATTCTTATAAGCGTTTTCTGGAAAACAAGTTGAGAGAGCATTATAATTTTGAAGGTATTCCGATTCGTATATTCTTCAGAAAGAAATAAGAATGCAAGCGGTGTATAAGCAGTTAGCAACTAAAGAATTTTTCCTGTTAAACGGAATATTGCTGCTTTTTTTAACGGGAATTATCCTCAATTCTCCTTTCCGCCCGTCCGACGAATTGTTATTGTTCACCAGTGATTCAAAGACTTATTTTAATGCCGGGAAAGAGTTTTTTGATTTTTCAGCACAAGGAGATTCGCTTATCAGGCCGTTTTTTTATTCCTGTTTTCTGGCCTTGTCCTACTATGCGGGCGGAGCCTGGCTTGTGGTGTTCTTGCAGCTGCTCTTCTGGCTGATCAGTGCCAACCTGATTTATTACAGTGTCAAAAATATCACTGGTAAACTGATTTACAGGATTATTGCAGTTTTTTTCTTTGCCGTAAATCTTTCTTTGATCTCGTATACATTTCACGGGCTAACAGAAGTCATGTCTGTCTTTTTACTCTCTCTTATTACTTTTATTACCTGCAGTACACTCAAAAAAAGGTTTGAATTTAAGACTGCTGTGAGCATCTTATTTCTCTTCGCGCTGCTGGCTGTCACAAAACCCCTGTTCCTGTATCCGTTTCTTTTCTTCTTGCTGGTGACAGGAGTATATTTTTTCAAAACGTACCGGAAAAACATAAAATCAATTTTACTTCTTCTGCTCGCTGTTACTCCTGTTCTTTTACAGCTCGCTGCAATGAAAGCGAAATATGATATATTGAAAATATCAGAAATCGGCAGTCTGACATTTGACAAATACCTGCTGGCACAGGGAATCCGTGAAATTGAATCTATCAGCGAAGTTCCCGTTTCACAGGAGATCGCGCTCCACATGGCTCCTTCAGAAAAAAGGTATTATCTCTGGAGTCACCGGGATATTTTCTTAAGGCTCTATTTTAAAAACATACAAGATAATGTCACCGGGTACGGAACGAATATTATTCTTCCTCTTGGAAAATCTGCTCCGAAATATGTCAAATTCATGGCAGTTTATAACGAAAAACTTTACATTTTCTTTTATTTCCTTCTTGCTGCATTTATTCTTTTATCAACCAGGGACCTGTTTTATAAAAAACTGGTAATCAACTGGCAGCAGGTGGCAATAGGTTTGTTATTATTTTATATCATTTTCTCTTCCGGAATCTCTTTCTGGCAGGCAGACAGGCTGATCATTTTTTCCATTCCTCTATGGATTGTCTTGCTTTTCCTGATATTGAACCGGTTCAGGAAACCGGGAATCAAGAATTAAGCTTCAAAACATTTATTATATGTGTTATTATCTTCAGCACATTTTTGTTTTTATAAACGTCTTCCGGAAAATAAGCTGAGTGAGAAAACTGCTATTATCCGTATGTACTATGGAAGGAAATAAAAAGTAAAAGGAGGTAGAAATACCTCCTTTTACTTTTCTATAAAATTCAATGGCTTTATTTCAGAACCTCCAGCTTTTTCGTTACAATACCTTTTTCCGTACTGATGATAACTGTATAAACCCCGTTTGACAGCTGTGAAATATCAATCTGGCAGCTGAGTGCGTGTTTATATTCATTTTTAGAAACAATTCTTCCTGTCACATCCGTAAACGTAACATCTCCTATTTCCAGCTCTCCTTCGATAGTAATGTTCCCCGATGCCGGATTCGGATAAAGTGTCAGCTTGTTCACTAATTCGACATCACTGACTTTTAATTTAATACAAGCGACGGATTTCTGCTTTATCACAGAACCGCAATCGTTGGAAGCAGTGACCTTAACAGTATAATTTCCGTCCTGCTCATAAGCATGGGATATATTTGCGGTAATCGAAGTTGTTGTTGTCCCATCTCCAAAATCCCATGTATAAACACTAACATCCGTTGCTCCGGTTACTCCGAAATCAAAATCACATCCGTTATTTGAATCAGAGATGCCGTTTATCACAGGAAGCGGATCCTCCGATACACTCACCGTGTCAGCACCTTTACATCCGTTTGCATCGGTCACTTTTACCCAATACTGGCCGGCTGCTGTCACCTGAAATGTCTGAGTGGTAGAATTATCGTTCCATAAATAATCTGAACCGGCATTTCCTGCATCAAGTGTTGAGGACGAACCGGCACAAATAGAAACGTCAGGGCCTAAATTTACCGCTGGTAACGCATTCTGCGTGATAATAACTGTATCCGATCCAGAACAGTTGTTTGCATCCGTTACTTTGACATAGTAGGTTCCGGCTGTTGCTACAGTCAGAGCCTGAGCCAAAGAATTATCATTCCACAAATAGTCCGCGCCTGCATTTCCTGCGTCAAGCGTCAGAGATGATCCGGCACAGATTGCCGTGTCAATACCTAAATTCACTATTGGCAACGCATTATGAGCAATAACAATCGTATCCGATTTGAAGCAGTCGTTTGCACCTGTTACTTTTACATAGTAAGTTCCGGCCGTCGTTACACTCAAAGTCTGAGCTATCGAATTGTCATTCCACAAATAGCTTGCTCCCGCATTTCCTGCATTGAGCGTTAATGATGAGCCGGTGCAAATCGCTGTATCAATACCTAAATTCACTACCGGAAGGTCAAGAATAGTTAAATCCAATGTTACCAGACTGTCACAATCACCAGCCGCTGCATGTGGAATTAAATAAGTGGCAGTGTTGTTACTGCCAGTATATTCAATACCATCTATCCAGGTAAAAGAACCGCAGGCTGTATGTGAATCCGTTCCTGCTATCACACAAGAGGAAGAAGCACAATCTTTACTGAAAAAGACACCGGCATCAAAAGCAAAAGCAAGATTACCTGTTGTCCAGTGAGCATAGCTGTATGCAGCAGAATCCACCTGAATACAATTCAACGCAGGATTGTTATTGGCAATAATTGTTACATAATCAGGATTGTACCCGTTTTTCAGATTGAGTGATGAAAGCAACGGCATGTCGCTACAGTACAGCAATCGTATGTGCTGTGAGCTGAAATCCAAAGACGTGAAGGGATTTTTGCTGCAATCCAGCAAAACCAGGTTCGGAGCATTCAGATTCAATGAAGTAAGCTGGTTATTACTGCAATATAATACAAGCAGTGAAGTATTATTGCTGAAATCTACATAAGGAAGCTGGTTGCCGGAGCAGTTCAGATCTCTCAGTGCAGTGTTGGAACTGATATCAATAGTCGTCAGCAAATTATTGGAACAATCTAATTTTACCAGGGCAGGATTATTATTGCTTACGTCAATGGTAGGCAGCAGATTATCCGAACAGTATAAATTAACGATTGCCGTATTGTTGCTCACATTCAGGGCCGGAAGCAGATTGAAAGAACAATTGAGCGTTGTCAGTGATGTGCTGCTGGTTATGTTAAGATTAGTAAGCTGGTTATGAGAGCAATCCAGATTAGTGAGCAAACCGGTATTATTAGTTCCCAGGTTAGGAAGCTGATTATACGAACAGTTTAACGAAGTCAGAAGAGTATTGTTGTTCACATCCAGATAGGTAATATTATTATGGCTGCAATCTAAAGTTGTCAGTCCTGTATTCAGCGAAACAATAAGGTAAGGCAGCTGATTATAGCTGCAGTTCAACGTAGAAAGGTTCGCCTGGTTAAAAGTATTCAGAGTGGTAAGCTGATTCCTGGAGCAATCCAAAGCAGTTAAAGCCGTATTACTGCTTACATCCAGCGTTGTCAGCAAGTTGTTGCTGCAATTCAGGCTGGTCAGTGCTGTACAGCCGTTCACATTTAAAGCGTTCAGCTTTTTATTGCTCAAATTCAGACTTGTTAAAGCCGTACAACCGTTCAGATTAACACCAACGCCAGCGACAAGTCCCGTAGATACATCAACATTAGTAAGTGCCGTACAGCCGCTTAATTTCAGGTATTTTAACCCTACATTACCCGTACAGCTCACACTTGTTAAAGATGTGAAGTTACTAAGATCCAGGGTATCAACAAGAGTGGGAGAACCGTAGCCTACCTGAATATTGTTACCTGAAAAACTGGTAATGTTTACGAATGCTTCTATTCCTTTCAAATTTGAGATAGCTATATTATTCACGTTGACAGCTCCGGTGTAAGCAGTCGCTTCCGTACATTCGATCTCATTATTGCCATTAGTGTTAATAGCGCTGTTTGCAAGCAGAGCAGCTTTAAAATTCGCATCCGGAATAGCTATAACACAAGGTCCGGGAGGAGTACAATCAGTATCAAAAGAAGCCCAGGCATCAAACTCGTAAGGATAACCATTTCCCCACAGGTAATCGGAAACCATCACATTATCCACTTTTATACAAGTCAGATTAGGGTATCCGGTAACGTTAATCCCGATAAAGCTTTGCGGGTGCCCGTTTGCCAGATTCAACGAAGACAGCTGGTTACCTTGTGCATAAAAGTGCTGAAGAGCTGCACAGCTGCTTACATCTAAAGAAGTTAAAAGAGGATTATTACCACATTGAAACAGTGTAAGTGCAGTATGGATACCAAGATTTACAGCAGTCAGGTTAGCATTACTATTGATTCTGAGTGTTTCTAACCCAAAGCCAGCAAGCGTTACGGAAGTCAAAGAAGAGCAATTTACCAGCTCAAGCTCTTTCACTGCGGAATTGTTCATGCTAAAACTGGTGAAAGAGATATTAGTACACTTTAATGTCTTTAAAGAGGTACAACCATTAATAGTAAGAGGAGTAGTCAGCGGGCAATTAGTAATGTTAAGATATTCGATCTTTTTAAAAGCTTCGATACCTGTTAAATCATAAATGGGATTAACAGATCCGTTCAGCGAGAAGCCATGGCTGAAAACATCTGATGTGTAGTTTGCCGCTTCGCTCACCTGAATTTCACCATCATGGTTGGCATCCAGATAGATAGTAGTACCATTGGGACCGGTAGGATTGGAAGGATAAGAATGATTAACCAGAAAGGCCTTAAAAACCGGGTCAGGTATATATACATTTTGTGCGGTTGTAGTAAAGGCCGCTATTGTAGACAAAATGCCCAAAAGAATAATTTTTTTCATAATTATGTTATTAGTCCGCTTAATAGACAACAAAAGTACTAAACGGTTGCTTACGAAGCAGTAACTTGTTATGATTGTGGCAGAAATATTAATAATAAGTAGGAGTTATTCAGGTTTTTATTTCTATCCTGCCTGTTATAATAATTTAAAAAAATGTTATTTTTTAGTACTATGTATTGCAAGATACCTTTTAAAAGATATATCTTTGCAATATAAATAGTGAAAAGATGAAAGTTGAGAATACACAGGCACAGATGCGGAAAGGCATTTTGGAATATTGTATTCTGGCGATTTTAGACAAACGGGAAGCTTATCCTTCAGAAATTCTGGAAGAGTTAAAAGAAGCCCGGCTGATCGTTGTGGAAGGGACACTCTATCCGTTGCTTACACGCTTAAAAAACACGGATTTTTTAAGCTACCGCTGGGAAGAATCCCCGTCAGGGCCGCCGAGAAAATATTATTCCATCACTCCCTCCGGCAAAGAATTGCTGGAACAGCTGCATCAAACCTGGAATGAGCTGCATTCCGCCGTACAAAAAATAACCCGTAAAAATTAACGCTATGAATAAAACTGTTTCTATACATATCAAAGGCTTTCCCTTCCTTATTGAAGAAGAAGCATATAAAAAGCTGGAAGCTTATCTGTACCTTCTCAAGCAAATGCTCGGTGATCAGGAGGGAGCAGATGAAATTGTCGAGGATATTGAGATACGTATCGCAGAGCTGCTCAATACCAGGAAAGGAGCAAAACAGGTAGTGGAGATGAAAGATGTGGAAGAAGTATTACAAACATTAGGTGATCCTTCCGATTACGCAGATGAAAACGAAAGTACAGCTTCATTCGGCGATAGTAAAAGTAAATCCGACAGTCATTACGGATCTCAGAAAAACTCTGAAAGAAAATTGTACAGAGATGAAGAGAACGGGCAGCTTGGAGGTGTTTGCGCCGGTCTGGCCGCTTATCTGAATATTGATGTGACAGTCATCCGGTTGATCTGGGCGGGTTCATTTTTCGTCTTCGGATCGGGATTTCTCCTTTACTTACTATTATGGATCATCGTTCCGGCCGCAAACTCATCCATTGACCGGCTGCGCATGAAAGGAAAACCGATCAATGTGGACACCGTCAAAGAGGAAGTGGAACGCGCTGCGAGAAATGTCACTGAGAAATCACGTTCTTTTGCAAATAAAATGAAAGAAGACGGAAAAATACGGAAAGGTGTTTCCTCCATCGGAAGAGTAGTCCGGTTCGGAATAAGTCTTTTTCTCTTATTCATCGGATTCATGCTTTCATTGCTTTTAGTCGTTATTCTTTTTGGTAAGCCGCAATTCTTTCCGGCAGTCTCTACAGAAGGATTCCTGTCTCTGAATTCATTAAGTAACCTGATATTCAACGACCCGTTTGATTATCAGCTGGCACAGCTGAGCGTTTACCTGGCTGCTTTCAGCCTAATTACTTTTTTTCTGCTGGGAGGCATCGTTATGATGTTCAATCTGAAAAACAGATGGTATCGCTTTATCAATTTCGGATTGATTTCAATGGGAATCATAAGTACTATCATCGGATTTCTGGTGGCCTCACGTACAGCGAGGGATTTTACGGTGTCAGGTGATATTGAAAAGGAAATCGCAACGATCTCCACAGAGCAGCTTCAGATAAAAACGTCATTTACGAGTCCGCTGTCGAATTCGGATTATAAAGTAAAGCTCAACAATAATGACTGGATGCTGCATGTCGAAGAACAATCCATTTTTTCATACGGCGTTGACATATATTATCATACTTCAAAAGACAGCCTTTTTCATGTGCTGCTGGAAAAAGAAGCGAAGGCAGACCGGCTTCAAAATGCGGTGAACAGAGCAAAAAGCATTCGATATGGAGCAATTATCAGCGGCGACACAATCACATTGCCTAATTATTTTTCTTATCCTAAAAAAGATAAAATCCGGGCACAAGACATAGAGGTACATATCTACATACCTAAAGGGAAATCCGTAGCGATAGACGGTGAGCAAGTCAGCATGGAACCCAACAGTGAACAGGAGGATTTTGATGACGACACAGACGAGCCTATTGTAATAAGAGGGCATTTAAGAAGAAACGGAACCTACCGTCATAACTACTAACTTGCAGATCTCAAAAGTAAAAATCCGGCTAAGAACTTTAGCCGGATTTTTTTATAAGTAACGCTCATCTGCTTCCATAACGTGTCCGCAGGACTTGCAGGTCCTTAGTTCTTCAGAAGAATAAAACTCCTTAAACCGGGGTAAAAAATCACGTTCAATGTTATCTAACGGAAAACGGTATTCATGCAGCTTATGATTACATTTCTCACAGAACCACATTAAGCCATCCGTCAGATTTGTTCCTTTACGGACTCTTTCGATCACTATCCCGACAGTATTTGCCGGCCTAACCGGATTGTGGGGAATGTTGGACGGAAGCAGGAACATCTCTCCTTCCCTGATCTGCACTTCCTTTGCTTTTCCGTCTTCCTGAATTGTAACGGTAATATCACCTTCCAGCTGATAAAAAAATTCTTCGCTTTCATTAAAATGATAGTCTTTGCGGGCATTAGGCCCTCCGACAACCATCACAATAAAATCTTCCGTATCCCGGAAAAGTACTTTATTGTTAACCGGCGGTTTCAGTAAATCTCTGTTTTCTTCGATCCACTTGTGAATATTAAAAGGAAGCAACATTTTTCTGATTTTTAATTTTAGTTCTTAAATATAAAAAAAGGTTGACAAATGCCAACCTTTCTTTTGAATTTAAAATTTTATCAGCGGTTCAGATGAAAGAAGGTGTGGCCTTCCAGCTCTTTACCATTGATTCCTTTAGCCTTATATTTAATAAAATAAACTCCTTCCGACGCATCCGTTCCGTTCACTTTGCCATTCCAGTACTCATCCAGCTTATTGGTATAATACATCTGATTGCCCCAGCGGTTGAAAATCCAGTATTCGATTTCAACGACATACATTTTCGTAAATTCATACAATTCATTTACATTATCCCCATTCGGAGTAAATATATTCGGCAATTCGATCACAGGATCGTGATACATACATGAACCGTCATCCAAAACGGCCGTCAGGTCGTAATTCAGAGCCAGAGGGTCCGTACATCCGCAATTGACAATTGTCAGTGCCACCCTTGCCGTATCGCTGCACGTTCCGTCAGACGCGATCAGATAAACATACTGGTTAGAAGAAAATGTCACTGATTGTGCTTCTTTGCTGTAAACAGAATAATAACCTGACCCCGTATTCCACTGGTAGCTGTTCGCATTCGAGCTTTCATTGCTCAATACAAATGTCGTAGGGCTACATCCTTCTGTCTTGTCGGGAACAATTACCGCTACCGGCGCATTGATCGCATCAACAAAAATACTGTCAGTAAGGGAACAGATATTATCCTCTACTGTAAAATGATACCATCCCGATCCCAGGTTTTGCGCAAGGGTCGTTGTTGAGACAACAGTATTACTAATATCCGATCCCGTCCATGTATAAACAGGATTTCCCGTTATACCGGAAACAACAGCAGAAGTGGTTCCTGTATTCAGACAGGCTTTTGTTGGCAAAGAGATTAGCGTATCGATTTTCAAAGTCTGGTTTAAGGTGATAGTTACCGTGTCGGTTTTATTAAATCCACAGGCATCTGTTGCCTTCACATAATATTCAAAAGGTCCGTTCAGGCCGGTCTTGACATATGCAGTGTCAATATGGGAAATAGTATCTCCGGACAAATTATACCATTCGTAAGTATAAGGAGATTTTCCTCCGGAAGCAGACGCATAAATCGGGATCGTATCATTCGCGCAATATACCACAGGATCAATCTCGTTGATAACAATATTAGGACCGTCGACGATGTAAATGGTTCCTTCTGAAACAACCGTATCTCCACATGAATTTACAATAAAAACCCTGATGACAACAGAATCTGTTCCTTCAGTTACATTGTCCTGAATCGGAATAAGCGATAAGATCAGGCTATCCTGACCCGGTTGAAAAATAATAGGATTCGGCAGTGAATCGTAATCAACACCTTCAATAGCCGACCCATACACTTCATAATGTACTGTCATTGCCGTATCAGCTGCTGCCAATGGTCTGGTAAAAATAATATCTGCGGTAGAGCATCCCTCGATGATCGTTGATTCACCTGATACCGTAGCGACAGAAACCTGCACTTCTTCAGATGCGAATGATCCGGCTTTCAGGAACACCCATGAATCATTGGTAGCATCACCAATATCAGCAATAGCAAATTTAAAATGATAGCTCTCTCCACATATGACATCAAATTCAATTGTTAGTACCTTCGTTGCACCATCCATCTGAAAATCTGCTCCAGGAGCACCATCATAATATTGTGAGTTATTTAGTCCACCTGAAACACAATCGCTTATCGAGCCTGATGACCCCGGGCTTCCATTATTAATCGTGCTAATTGATATCGGCTGATTAGTTCCAGGAACTAATGCAAAATTCTGATTGGTATAATTTCCTCCGGCAGGATTCGTTCCTGTTACAAAAAAACCAAATAAGTCATAATAATCAGAGCAGACATATTCGTCATATTCTTCACTGGCAAATATAAAATCAAATTTAATCTTATTTCCTGCAGGAACAAAATCAAATTCTAATCTTCCAACATTTTCAATATATAAAGCATTATAGTTATATTGTTCCAATTGTGGATCAGAAGTAATATTTTCTGACGCTGGTATGGAAACTCCAGTCCATAAGTTCGCTGTAGGGAAAGTTCCACTGGTTGATGAATTCGGACCAATTATTCCGCCTGTTGTGCCAGTATTATTTGTAGCAACATATCCAGATCCCATTACAATACCCGAAGAGAAAGCTATCTGATTTCCTGAATAAGCAAATTTCCCTATTTGTTTCCCCGAATAATTCGGATTATCATTAAACTTCACATTGGAGATAACAACTCCCGGTCCTGCTAAAACATCCTCCACCAGCTGTGTCGGAGTAAGCGATAAATCTACAGTAGGAGTCTGCCCGAAAAGAAACGGTAAAGAAGAAAACAATATGATAGCAATAAAAATATTTTTCATAAAGTATGAATTGTTGTTTTAAAGACTACTATTTTTGGCTAAAAGTTGCATTATTTTAAATTTTGATGCAAGCTTCAAAGTTAATTTATTTTCCTGATTTATGAACAAAACAATTGAATACATAAAAAATAACAAAAAGAGGTTTTTGGAAGAATTAACTTCTCTTTTAAGAATCCCGTCTATTTCTGCTGATTCTGCTTATAAAGCTGATGTTGCAAAAGCTGCTGATTTTCTAGCAGACCATCTGAAGGAGATCGGATTGGATAAAGTAACGGTGTTTCCAACAAAAGGGCACCCTATTGTCTATGCAGAGAAAATTATAGACAGCAGCTTTCCGACCATTTTAGTTTATGGCCACTATGATGTGCAACCGGCAGATCCTGTTGAATTGTGGGATTCTCCCGCTTTTGAGCCTGTTATCAAAAAAACGGAGATTCATCCCGAAGGAGCAATTTTTGCACGTGGAGCCTGCGATGACAAAGGCCAGATGTTTATGCATGTCAAAGCGGTCGAAGCAATGCTGAAAACAGGCGAGCTGAAATGTAACGTTAAGCTCATGATCGAGGGCGAGGAAGAAGTAGGAAGCGTTAACTTAGAGCATTTTATTACAGAACAGCAGGAGCTGCTAAAAGCAGATATCATCCTGGTATCAGATACTGGAATGCTGGCAAATGACACACCTTCCATCACCACCGGATTAAGAGGCCTGAGCTATGTTGAAGTCGAAGTTACAGGTCCAAACAGAGATTTACATTCAGGTCTGTACGGCGGCTGCGTTACAAATCCGATCAACAGCCTGGCAAGAATGATCGCATCTCTTCATGATGAAAATCATCATATCACCATTCCGGGATTCTACGATAATGTCATCGAGCTATCCGCAGAAGAAAGAACGATGATGGCACAGGCACCGTTTGACGAAGAGAAATACAAAAAATCAATCGGGATAGCAGCTGTTCAGGGGGAAAAAGGATATACAACACCGGAAAGAGGATCCATCCGTCCGACATTAGACGTAAACGGAATCTGGGGAGGATATACCGGAGAAGGAGCGAAAACAGTGATTCCTTCAAAAGCGTATGCAAAGATCTCCATGCGGCTGGTTCCTGACCAACATCCTGATGAGATCACACAATTGTTCAAAAATCATTTTGAATCCATCGCCGAAGCGGGAACAACAGTTGAAGTGAGACCTCATCACGGCGGATTCCCGGTTGTTACACCTATCGATTCCATTGCTTACCAGGCGGCGAGCAAAGCTTACGAGCAAACATTCGGGAAAATCCCAGTTCCGGTAAGAAGCGGAGGCAGCATTCCTATTATCGCTTTATTCGAAAGCGTTTTAGGGTTGAAAACCATTATGATGGGATTCGGACTGGATTCTGATGCTATTCACTCACCTAATGAGCATTACGGCTTATTCAACTATTATAAAGGTATTGAGACGATTCCATATTTCTATCAGTATTTCAATGAATTAAACAAATAAAACGACAAACTAAATTTTACGTCAATGAAACAAATTTCAGGCATCCTGCTGTTATTATTTACCCTTAATTCCTGTATTCAGTTTGAACAAGTGAAGTTTTTAGGTATCAGCAATGTTTCCAGCGTTAAAAAAGACGGTAAGGCAATTGATCTGGATCTTGATCTTCGTGTGGACAATCCGAACACCTACAATATTAAAGTGAAACCTTCTCAGCTGGATGTTTATCTGAACGACTCCAGAATGGGAATTATTCACCTTAACGAGAGAGTAAAACTAAAGAAAAAGGCTGAGGATATTTATACAGCAAAGCTGACCGTGGAACTGGATGGATTCAATGTCTTAGCCCTTGCCAAATCAGCGCTTACGGGCAAAGTAGAGCTAAATTTCAAAGGAAAAATAAAAGCAGGGAACGGGCTGATTACCAAATCATTTGATATTAATGAGAAAAAGGAGCTTGATCTGGACGTTGTAAAAAACCTTACAAAAATTTTGGATTTCTAAAAATTAGAGTATATTTAACCTTACCTTTATTAATTTAACATTATTTTTACATGTATCCGAAACGCTGCCTGTTGATTGAAGATGATGAGGATGATAAATTCATTCTGATGCAGGCAATTGCAGAGCTGTTCGAGGACGTGTATATCAGGGCGGCGTATGACGCTGAAAATGCATTCACTATCTTGCTGGAAGAAAAATTTCTCCCGGAATTGATTATTCTGGATATCAATCTTCCCAAAATGAACGGATTGGAATGTCTTCAGAGATTGCGTGAATTCAGTGAAACCCGCCACATTCCCGTTGTCATTTATTCGACTTCTGTTGAAGGCATTAACCGAACAGGGTTTGATATGTTAAAAATTCACAAGGTCGTTAAAAAACCAGACACTTTTGATGGTATCTTAAAGGAAGTTGATAGTATATTTAGGACTATTTAACTTTGCTTATTGAGACATGCCTACAAAAGAGAAGGATTTTTTTCAGCTTATAAATTCATTTAATCAAAACCTGAAAGATCAGCTGATTGAAAATGAAATTGATATCCGGCATTATCATAACCTGGTTAATTCCAATGCTCCGAAATTATTATTCAATAACAACAGTTTCTTTTACAACTTCAATTTTATTGTATTCGCCGGGCAGTATCTTGGCAATGATATTCCTTCTTTCATTGAAGCTCTGAGAAAGAAGCTGAAAGAATCATCCCACACTTCTTTCATTTACAGCCTGCTGGAATATAATGGAAAAATAATTGACATTCAAGGAATTGATATTGAAGGAGAATATCTCCTCATCACTCTTTCCACAGACACTTCTTCCGGAGGGCACCTTAGTTATTACATGTCCAAATACAATCCCAATTCCCTGGTTGTATTTGATGCCGATAATCTGGAGATCATTGATCACAACAGCCAGTTTAAAGAAATATTTGAAACGGATAAGGATATTTTAGACTCTAACATCTCAGATATTCTCATTCACAATTCTCTTTTCGAATTGAACAAATGGGTATTGCAACCCAAAAAAAACAATGACGGCACTTCCTTTTTTAATTTCAGGCATCTCACCAAAAATGGCATACAACAGTCTGTATGTCAAAAAATTACGATTGAAGAGGAATTTGCAAAAAGAAAAAATATCATCTTGCTCAAATTTTACCATACTACGGATAAGAACTTTGAGCATATCCAGCAGACCATATTTCCAGATCCGTTTTACCGGATCACGGAGCATATCCATGGACCTTCAATAATTATTAATGCACAAGATTACACTGTATTGAGCCTTAATAGATCATTTCTCTTACTTTCCGATGAACTTACAGCTGCCCCCAAGATCAATGAAAAAGTCCTTGAAATCTTTCCCGAGATTCAGGAATCACAACTATTCACAGACGTACAAACGGTAAAACAAACCGGAGAACCATTTTCGCGGGAAAATGTTACGGTAACCATCAACTCCAAAAACGGACACCAGACTTATTATTTTGATTACGAATTATTTCCCTTATTACAAGGAACTGAAACAAAGTCCATTCTCATCATCTTAAAAGACGAAACAACCAATTATCTCAACAAAAGAAATCTTTTAAAGATCTACCAGTTTAATGTTCCGGGAGGTGATATCGAAAACAGCGCAATATTTGACTTTGATTATGAAAAAGAAAATTATTTCCTTTCACAGAAAGGTCTTGATCTTCTTCAGCTTCCGAAAAATTTTGTTCCCAATAGATATTTCTTTAAAAACAATCTGAATCAGGACGATTACAACAAAGTGATCGAAATGATCAAAATCACCAAAAATCCGGAAAGCGAAATGTTCTGGGATCTTCGCTTTGAGAAAGATGCCGATCATATTATATGGCTGAATTTCAGATTTAAGGTCAAGCTCAGTGCCACCGGAAAAATAGATCGCCTGTATGGGATTTTCCAGGAGGTCAAAAGTTCGGTTTTCGGCATAGAAAAAGCAAAGAAAAATATTGAAACTTCGAGCTTAATCAAAGAAAAAAACCAGCAAATTGATCAATACAAGATCCGTTTCAACAATTTCGTGGAAGACGTTGATGATTATGTTATTATACTTCTGGATAAAGCAGGCTATGTCATGAGCTGGAACAAAGGTCTTTCCATAATATTTGACTATTCAGAGGAAGAAATTGTCGGAAAAAACATGTCCGTATTTTTTACAAAAGAGGACATTGAAGACGGTATTCCCAATAAAAATATCCAGTATGCCTTCAAATACGGAAAATTAACCGAGCATTCCTGGCGCGTCAAAAAAAACGGGCAGAAAATCTGGGTTGCTTCCGTGCTCAATCCGGCAAGGGACAAGGACGGCAACATTATCTATTACACAAATGTGATAAAAGATCTTACGCAGTCCATGCTCATTGAACAACGCCTGAAAGAATATACATCCGAGCTGGAAAACAGAAATAAAGAGCTGGAGCAGTTCGCTTATATCGCCTCACATGACTTACAGGAACCTGTAAGGAAGATTGTCATGTTTTCGGATCTCTTTTTCAAAGAATTCGAACAAAAAAAAGAAAATGCCGATATGATTTATCTGAACAAGATTATGACTTCAGCAAAACGGATGTCCAATCTGATAAACGGTATTTTAGACTATTCAAGGGTAAGCAGCAACAGCCGGGAGAAAGAAGAGATTGATTTGAAAAAACTGATTATTTCCGTCATAGAAGACTTCGATATCTCACTAAGAGAAAAAAATATCCAGCTCGATATTTCCGACTTTCCGGTCATTGAAGGGCACCAGATTCAGTTGAAGCAGCTGTTTGCCAATCTCATGTCGAACGCTATTAAATTTACTTCTGAAAATCCAAGAATTACTATAACATCAAGGCTTATTGAAGCCAACGACCTGGATCTGTTTCCTGATAGCACTTTCGTGGAAATCAAATTTTCGGATAACGGTATCGGTTTCAAAAAAGAATACAAGCACAAAATTTTTGATATGTTCCAGCGGCTCCATGACAAAAACAAATTTCAGGGAACCGGGATCGGGTTAACCATCTGCAAAAAAATTGTGGAAAACCACTCCGGACAGATCAGCGTTGACAGTGACGAAGGAAAAGGGGCTGTTTTTACAATTCTGCTGCCGATAAAGGTCAATTAATCAATGAAATTATTATATTTGTAATACTCATCAATCCTCTGATATGAATAAGAAAAATTTTATAGTTCCTTACGACTTTACACCGGTAGCAGAAATAGCATTGAATCATGCTATTGTTACGGCAAAGGCGCTTGATGCAAGCATTTATGTTCTGCATGTGGTAAGCAGCGAAAAAGAAATTACTCCGAAGCTGGAAGAGCTGAAAGAGATCATCTCCAACCTGAATACTTCCGTGGAGATCATTCCTATCGTCAGAATCGGAAATATATTTGATGATATCGGGAATGTAGCTGCCGAACATTTATCGCAGCTTATCTTTATGGGAACGCACGGACCTCACGGATTTCAGCATATTTTCGGCAGCCACGCATTACGCGTAGTTACGAATTCTTCCGTTCCGTTCATCATCGTTCAGGAGAGAAATATCAAACCGGAAGGATATAAGGATATTGTCGTTCCTCTGGATCTGGCAAAAGAAACAAAGCAAAAACTGGTACACGTTGCGAACCTGGCAAAATATTTCAATTCTAAAATTCATATTGTAACACTGGAAGAAAAGGATCCTACGCTTTCCCGCCGCATCAGTGACAACATCTACCTTGCGAAAAACTTCCTGGAGGAAAGAGATATTGAGTACACAACTCATATTGTCAGCCAGGCAGGATTTGATAAAGAAGTGGTAAAACATGCGATAAAAGTGGATGCTGACCTGATCGCGATCATGAATTTAAATCAACAGAATCTGTTTGGTCTTCTAACTGCAAATTATGAGCAGTACATGATCACAAATGACGCAATGATCCCGACACTGATCGTAAACCCGATCGAGTCTAAATACGGTACAAGCTTCCTGTTTGGTTAATCAGCAAAATGTCATCACATCATTTTGTAAGAGATAAACAAGAGCCGGCTTTAATAATCGCGAACGGGGAATCATGTTCCCCTTCGTTGTTAAATGAGCTTTTAGAATGGAACCCGTTTATAATAGTTTTGGATGGTGCTATTCACCGCGTGCTTGAGCTGGGAATTAAATTCGATGTCCTTCTGGGAGACTTCGACCGGGCAGAAATAGGGTTCGATCAGATCCTTGAAAAGCAATCCCACGTAAAGATCATCCATGCAGAAGACCAGGAGAAAACAGATCTTGAAAAAGCCATCGATTACCTTGTTGAAGAAAAGTTCAGCGCTGTAAATATTATCTGGGCAACAGGAAGGAGAGCAGATCATACGATTTCTAATATTACAAATCTGTGCCGCTACCGAACAAAGATTACCACCTGTATCCTGGACGATTATTCTGTCATTACACTCCTGCCGCTTGCTCCTCAGAAATTTACAAAATGGTATGAAAAAGAAACACCTGTTTCATTGATTCCCGTGGGAACAGCAACGGGAATTAGCACAAAAAACCTGAAATACAACCTGCATAACGAAGAACTGAAATTAGGATACCGTTCCGGAAACAGCAATGAAGTGCTTGAAACAGGGTTAATCGAAATAGAATATTCCGGCGGTGACTTACTTTTAATGGAATGCTCCGATAATAAACGATAAAAATATGTTCACAGGAATAGTTGAAGCTTTGGGAAAAGTAAAAGCAATCGAAAAAGAAGGTACCAATATTCACTTTACCATCCAGGCCGCTTTTACAGACGAATTAAAAATTGATCAGAGTGTGGCTCATGACGGAGTTTGTTTAACCGTTGTAGAGATCAATAACGATCAGTCCTACAAGGTAACCGCTATCCGGGAAACGCTCCAACGCACGGTTTTGTCTGAATGGAAACCGGAAACAATTGTAAACCTGGAACGTTGCGTAAAGCTGGGCGACCGTTTGGACGGACATCTTGTACAAGGACATGTGGACATAACGGGAACCTGCACAAAAATTGAAGATTTTGAAGGCAGCATCAAATTCCATTTTGAATACGATGCGCCACATTTAACTGTTGAAAAAGGCTCCGTTACTATCAATGGAGTTAGCCTGACGGTTGTGGACAGCGGAATAAACACATTCTCCGTCTGTATTATTCCTTTTACACTGGAGCACACTAACTTCAAATCACTGGCAACCGGAAATAAGGTCAATCTCGAATTTGATATTATCGGCAAATACTTTCAAAAGCAGTTCCAGGTGTACCAGCAAAAAAATCAGGGCTGAACGCACGGATTGTGCTTTCCGATCTGGATGGTGACTGTCAGTCCGAAAAATGAATACCAGTCTTTCGTATTAGCATTTCCGCGGACACCATAATCATTCTGATCCAGACTCCGGTTGGATAACTGCGCGGCAACTTCGCTGTTTTCCTCAGCCATACGGCTTTTTAAAACATAAGTATTACTTTTCACATCATCCAGATAGTCTGTAAATGTTTTTCTTATTCCATACTCCAGACCAATGGAAATCCGTTCATTCGGTGAAAACTTAAATCCTAATCCCAAAGGCACACACAATTGAATCAAGCCGTAACGTTTCTGATCTGTCAGCGATGTCCCCTGTCCTTCCGTTCCCACATCTCTCAGATTATACCATGTCCCGTTCAGCTCCGCCTTCGGATTCATGTAAAAAAGACCGATCTGAGCTAAAATATAATGTGTAAAATTGTACTTCCGGTGACCGATCTGGAATTTCAGATAATGAAATTCAACCCCTGTAGAGGCTTCCAGAATAATAGATTTAAAAGATAAATTACGATTCATCAACAAAGGATCTGAGCTCTTTGCATCCATTCCATATACTTTTCCAATACCGATATTTGTCCTCCAGGCAAGCCTCGAATGAACATTGTAGCGCATTAAAAGCTGTGCTGCGGGTGAAGTAAAACGAAACAGCTTCTCCTGGTTCAGGTCACCGAAATAATGGCTTCCACCCAGTAAAAAACCCAACTCGGTTCTTGATTTTGGCGTGAATTTCTGAGCAGACACTGATTGTGAAAAAATAACAGCTGTAAGCAGCAAGAGAAATCTTTTAAACCGATACATAATAATTTAAGAAACGCTAATTAATGGAATTAATTACACAAATGCAATGTTATATTTCACAACGTTAACTAAAAATTGTATTTTAGTCACGAGAAATTAATATAATCGTTACAAATATGAAAAAAATATACTTCTCATACCTGTGGGCAGCCTGTCTTCTAGTCGCTTTACTTTCCTGTAAAAAGACAGATGTTAAAAAGCTTTCACTGGGAGAATGGAATCCGAATCTGGCAGTTCCTCTCGCGCATTCCACATTTGATGTTTACGATGTATTTGCGCATACCAACGCGGAGGATCTTGTTGTAATTGATCCTAATACGGGTCTGCTTGCATTGGTTTATAAGAGTGATATTGCTACGTTAAACGGAAACCAGTACGTAAGTATCAATGATTTCTCGGAGAGCAAAAACCTGTCCTTATCAACATTGGGAGGTACTGTTTCTCCAAGCTTCTCCTCCACTTTCTCACACTCGGGAAATGAAGAAATCGACTTCTCATTTGACAACAGTGCACAGATCAAAGAGTTTAAGTTTGATGACGGAGATTTATTCTTCAATATTTCATCAACCTTCAGACACCCTGTAACCATTTCCTTTTCCGTTCCTTCCCTGAAAAAAAACGGGGTCATGTTCAGCAAAACGATCAATGTGAATGCCGCTTCCGGATCCGCATCTACGGCAACATTATATGAAGACCTGGCAGGCTATGTTGCGGACTTAACTCTTGGCAATACGACCAGTAACAAATTACAGGTAAATTATCAGATTACTGTCAACGGAAACGGAAATCCCGTTTTAACAACAGATCAAATCAGCCTTGATTTCGGCTTCAGTTCTCTTAAAATGGACTACGCTAAAGGGTTCTTCGGGACAAGAAGTCTTGTTGTCCCAAGTGATTCTGTGTTATTAAAAGTATTCCAATATTCTGATGAAGGATATTTTGAACTGGTTGATCCTGAAATCCGCTTTTATCTTACAAATTCCTTCGGGCTTCCAATCAGCTTAAATATCAATCAGATAAGAACTATTAATATCAACAACGGACAGGTGCTTAACTTACTGGGATATTCGCAGCAGCACCTGCTGAATTATCCTTCCGTTATGGGAGATTCTTCCCTGACGACTATTGTATTTACAAAAAACAATACCACCAACCTGGAGCAGGTCGTATCTCCTGCACCAAAATACGTAACATTTGACGCCAACGCCGTTGCAAATCCTAATGGGAATACGGGTGTTGATAACTTCGTAACCAAAAACTCCAGATTAAAAGCCTACTGTGAGGTAGAGCTGCCGCTTCACGGTTTGGCACATTCCTTCAAACTGAGAGATACCGTTAATTTTTCTACTCCGACCGAAGCAGAAAACCTTAAAAGCGTTATGTTCCGCTTAATTATAGATAACGGCTTTCCTATTAATGTACTGGCAAAGCTGAGATTCCTGGACGAAAATTACCAGGAAGTATTCACCTATAGTAACGACCAGTTGCTATTGGCAGACGCTGCCCCGGTAGATGGAAACGGAAAAGTCACTTCCAACAAGAAAAAAATAACGGATTTAAAATTAAGCGAAAACCAGATCCAGCTCCTGGATCATGTCAAGTACATCGAATTACAGGCAGAAGCGAACACACTGGATTTTGCCTCCGGGAAGCACATTAAGATCTACGAATCTTATAAGTTGAATTTAAAGCTAAGCGGTCAATTTGAAGGGAAATTCTAAGAAAATGAAAAAATTACTCTATATCATCGTTCTGTTTTTTGGATGTGCCGCTTCTTCAGTTGCACAGCAAAACTATACCATGTACGCCATGACAAAAATGGCGCAGTCACATTATGAAAATCCGTCAAACTATGCAAATGGGAAAATATACATCGGTATCGGCCTGAGTCATCACTCCGTCGGTGTAAATCACAGCGGCTTCACTCTGAACCGGATTTTTGTTCCCCGTGCACAGGATGACACGCTGGTATTAGATCAGGACCGGCTTAAAAAATCGCTATGGGGAAGAAACTACATCATGACGGATGTACGGAACGAATTGCTGGGAGTAGGTTTCCACGTGAAGAAAAACTATTTCAGCCTTTCGATCTCCAACCGGATTATGGGAAATATTGTTTATCCGAAAGACCTGATTATTCTCGCACTGGAAGGGAACGGCCGTTCTCTTTTGGGTGAACGAATTAATCTCAACGGATTAGGTGCGCATATTGATGCTTATCTGGAAGTGGCATTGGGTTATAACCGGAAGATAAATGAAAAGCTGAGAGTAGGCGGACGCCTGAAATTTCTTTCAGGATACGGTAATTTCTCCACCAAAAAATCAAAATTAGGAATTACCACCGATAAAGAAGATTTCGATCTTACGGTTGACGGAAAATTCAAGTTCGCGTCTTCCGGATTCAGAAGCCTCTTTGATACAACCGATTCGGGGGGCGGATATACTTTTGATCCCTCGATGATCTACAAATTCAAAAATTTCGGAATGGCACTGGACTTAGGTGCAACCTATAATCTGACGGATAAGATCGAACTGAACGCTTCTTTGCTTGATTTCGGATTTATCCGCTGGAAAAATGAAACAGCAAGCTATGAGACAGATAATCTTGACTTCCGTTTTGAAGGGGTTGATTTAAAAGAATACCTGAATGATTCCACAGAATATCTGGACAGATTACAGGATTCCCTTTTATCCAAGATAGACAAGGACATCACTTACAATCCGTACACATCAACGCTCAGCTCGCGGTTCTACATCGGGGCTCGTTATAAAGTGACAGATTGGTTTACAGTGGGCGTTACTTCTTATAACCAGATCGTTGGTAACCGGCTGAGAATGGCTGGAATTATCTCCGGAACAATTCAGCTAAAGAACTGGCTGGGATTTACGGCTAATTATTCCACTTACGGAAGATCATGGGGAAATATCGGTCTGGGACTCTCGCTTCGCGGCGGCCCGATTCAGTTCTATGTAATGACGGATAATATTCTTGCTATTAATTATACAGGGGTGAAAAACGCACACGTTACATTTGGCCTGAATTTGCTGATAGGAAAATTAGAGCCGAAGCAGAAAGCGACGAAAATTTAATTGAGGTAATAACGAATTTAAGATCCCGGCTCACGAAGATCCGGGATTTTTATTTTTTGAGGCTTTTCAAATAAGATCTGTACGCGAAAAGCGCAGGAAATCCGATAATCAAAATAGCAGCAAGCGCATATCCTGAAGCTGTCAGGTGAAAGCTTTCCACATCTTTAAGGTCGCCTTCACGGATACCAATGCCTATAAAATAGCTTAACGCTATTTTTGCAGGCTCCGTAAACTGCTGTACACCTGTATTAAAATGAACTTCTCCGTCAAACAGATTGATGGGAATCAGAAAAAAGATCAGTGTCATCAACAAGACTCCCAGCCCGAAAATTATCAATGGTTTTTTTAACATTTCAATTATTTAATCCTGTAAAATTAATCGAAAGTATTAACGTTTTAATAGTCCATCGTTAATAAACATCCCCGAGCTCTCTTATTTTTCAAGAAAAAACCAATTAATTTTATGCTGATGAACAAGCAGAAGTTACTTAAGATCGCCAAATGGACGGGAATTTCATTACTCGGCTTCTTCCTGCTTGTAAGTATTTTGCTGTACGCGTTCAGGGAAAAAATCATCCAATATGTCGTAAGAGAAATCAATCAGCACCTGGCAGCAAAAGTGGAAGTAAAAAAAATTGACCTGACATTCTGGAGAACCTTTCCCCGGGTTTCGGTAGATTTTAAAGAAGTATTGATCTTTGATACGATTCAAAATACAAATGACACTGTTTTTTATTCTGAGCTGGTCCGGCTGAAATTTGACGCTTTAAAGCTCTGGAATAAAAAGTATGAGCTGGAAGAAGCCCAGATCTTTCCGGGAGTGGCCAAGCTTAAAGTGTATGAAGACGAACGGGAAAACTACCTGTTTTTTAAAACAAATGATACGTCCTCCTCTTCCACGCCCATCAATTTCAAGCTGGATCTGATTAAATTATATCAATTCAGATTGAGCTATGAGAATAAAATCACCCAGCAATTTTACAATTCAAAAATTGATGAGCTGAGCTTTAAAGGGGATTTTCAGGCGGAACGGTTTGATTTGCAAACCAAAGCTGAGCTTACCGTTTTATCCATCAAAAACCAGGAAATCCAGCTGATTAAAAATAAAAAAGCAAAAATAGACTTAAAGCTGCTTATCAACAAGCCGGAACAGCTGATCCAGGTTCCTTCTTCCACCATTGAAATTGAGCACCTGCCTTTTATTGTCGAAGGTTTTATCAGCAGCACACGGACACAGTTCAATATCAAAGGAAAGAACCTTCAGCTGCAGGAAGTGACACAGAATTTACTGGCGGACAATAAGAACATCAGCCAGTATAAAGGAAAAGGAATGGTCACTTTTGATTTGTCTGTCAAAGATGACACCTTGAAATCAACACCCGTCCAGGTAAATTGTATCTTCAAAGTACAAAACGGGCAACTTACGGAACCTAATCAGAATCTGACACTTTCAAATATCAACATTGACGGCCATTATTCGAATGAAAAAGGATTCGGAAAAGAGTTTATCCATTTAAAAACCTTTAATTTCACCTCTTCCACAGGGCCATTTGACGGCCAGTTTCTTCTCACTAATTTTTCGGCTCCGCATTATAAAGGTATCGCCAACGGAAAAGTGAACCTCGCGGCGCTTTCTAATTTACTGAAAATAAAAGAAATCGAGCGTCTGAAAGGAATTATGGAAAGTAAGCTTCAATTTGACGTTTCCACCATTAACAGCTCTTATAAAATAAATGATCTGACGGGAAATATCACATTGAACAACTCAGAACTAAAGCTTGTCAGTGATCCGCGTACATTCTCCGGGATTAACGGAAATATCATCTTCAATAAAAATGAGGCATATGTGGAAGATCTGACCGTCCGCATGACAAATTCTGACATGACGCTCGACGGTGAGTTTAAAAATATTGAACAGTTCCTGTCCGGAAGCGGAAATATCCTGGCAAATGCAGAGCTGAGAAGTAATTACATCAATGTGCTGGATTTTGATGTGGAGTCTTCTGAAAAGCAGGGAGAGAAAACGACAACTACAGCAGAAAGGACTTTCCGCCTTCCGGTTAATATTGACGGAAATCTTCATGTAAGCATTCACAAGCTGCGGTATAAATCACACGAATTTATCAATCTTCGCAGCAATTTAAAAATCGGGAACCGCCGCCTTGCCTTCTCTCAGATGAATGTTGAGAACGCCGGGAACAGCATTCAGGGAGCATTGGTAATTGAAGAGACATCACCTGAATATCTGATGGTGGAAGCTGCTTTAAGCTCCAATGAGATCAATTTCAAAAAGTTGTTTAAAGAGTGGAATAACTTTGAGCAGGAAATCATCAAGGAAGAAAATATCAACGGGCACGCTGTCATCAATATGCGCTTTAAGGCACCGTTCGATCTGAGATCGGGAATTGTCAAAAACGAAATTACTTCTACAATTAATCTGAAAATTATCAACGGAACACTTAAAAACGTGGATATTTTCAAGTCTGTCATGAAAAGCCTGAAAAATTCGGCAACAAAATTAGTGATCAATAAGAATCAGCTGAATTTGTTCGAGCAGCGTTTAATGAATTTACAGTTTGACGTTTTAGAAAATAATTTCACCATCCACAAAGGCAAAGTGACTATTCCTGAAATGAAGATCAATTCCAGTGCGCTGGACCTTACGCTAAGCGGCTGGCACACGTTCGAAAATCTGATTGATTATCGTTTTTCCTTCCGCTTCAGGGACGTAAAAACAATCAATCGTGATTCGGAATTCGGAATTATCGAAGACGATGGAACCGGCTTCTTCATTTTCATGAAAATGACAGGTTTGCTGGATGATCCTCAGATTTCCTGGGATAAAGATGCCAAAAAAGAGCAGCAGAAAGAAAACCGGGAAAAGGCGAAGCAAGAAGCGTTGTCTATTTTAAAAAGCGAATTTGGATTCAACAAAAAAGATTCAACTATCCGGGAATACCAGCATCCGAAGAAAAAAGAGGTCGTTTTTGAAGTCGATTATGGTGATAAAAAAGAAGAAACTCCTGTTCCGAAGGAAGAGTCAAAACTGAAAAAATCAATTGATGAAAAAATTAACAAGGCCAAACAGCAGCAACAAAAAGAAGTAGAGTTTGAGATCGAATAATACTTTCTTTAATCTAAAATGGCTTCCAGCAAAAAGTCGTTCAGTGGCTTTACTGCTTTAAAACAATCAATTACTTTTTGTTCAAAACCTTCTGCTACGACCTCTTCTCTTGAGAAAACTCCTCCTGTATAAAATTGTTTATTGGCAATATAAGGCTGCTTTTTTAAAAACTCACGGTATTCTTCCGGTACTATTTTGTTCTTTTCTCCCTGGATCTCCCCAAAATACTTCTTAAATCCAGCATTATTCAGGACAGCGGTGAATTCACCTGAATTATAAAATATTTCCTGACGGATCTTGTTCAGGTCCTCTTTCGAAACAGTATACATTCCTCCGCCGATAAACAATTCCTTATTTCCGATATGTATATAATAGCTCGGCTTCTCCGTTTTCTTTCCGTTTTCGCCAAATACCGCAGCCATGTTCAGCTTATAAGGGGATTTATCTTTTGAAAAACGAACGTCTTTATTGATCCTGAAAATACATTTTGACACATCCCGCGTGACAGTATCATCAAACCGGGCAATCTCTTCAATCAGAAAGGCTGTCAGCTCTTTAAACGGTTGCTTTACATTGTTCTCATATTCCAGACGGTGAACATCAAACCATTCTTTGTTATTGTTCGTTTCCAGCTCATCAAAAAAATCAAAATAAGCTTTTGAAAGAAATGCCATAAATTGTGTTTTGTTTTATCGTATCACTGTGACGTGCCCCGTAAGGCGATCCTGATATCCTGTAACGGAAGTATAATCAATCACCCAGACGTATACGTCATCCGGCACCATCATTCCTTTATAAGTACCGTCCCAGCTAAAATCAGTATTATCGCTTTCAAAGATCATTTCTCCCCAGCGGTTATAAAGCCTGATTTTAAATTCAACAATATTGACTGTGCTCGCTTTAAAATCCTGATTATGGCGATCTCCATTCGGAGTGAATGCGTTCGGAACATATACATAGAATTCCGGCATTACTTCAATTGATTTATAAACTGTATCTGTACATCCCAGATCAGAAGTAACAATCAGGCGGATCACATAACCACCCGGTTCTTCGTAAGTATGAACGGGGTTTTTAACTGTCGAATTCACCGGATTCAGAGAATCTCCGAAATCCCAGTCAAAAGCGACAGAATTAGGCGTAGAAGTGTTATGAAACACCACGGGTAAGCCTTGTGTTAGAGGATAATTAACTACTTTAAAATCTGCTACGGGAACTTCAACAATAACTTTTGCCCGAACACTTACGAAATAAGTCTGGCATTCATCAGAAACAGTAACAGTATAAACAGTCGTAGATGTCGGAGTAACAATAATAGAACGTGTGTTCTCCCCGTTGCTCCATCTGTAATAATGCTGTCCCATACCACCGGAAGAATTCACTGTAAACTGAATCTCTTTTCCCGGGCATGTCCGTACCGGTAAAATTGAATCAACCATTAAAGGAGGAGTAGTGATCGTATAATTAATAACCGTATCGTATTCAAAACTGCAGCCATCTTTGATTGTCACTGTGAAATAAGTGCTTTCCCAAGGGGATACAGTCACAATTGAATCATAACCAACACTTTTCCCAGTTTCATCTTTCCATGTTATTTCATAATTCGGAGAGCCATTTATAAAATCAATGTTCAAATCCGTTTCCTTGTTACGGCACGCTTCCACAACATCTGCAGACGGAAACAGTGTCATCGGAATATAAGGAACAACATTTACAGTGTAACTTGCCGTAGCCTGATCATTCTGGCAGCCTTCTGTCACTGTCACACTGTAAGTCGCTGTGCTTTGGGGTGATACTGATATGGAACTGGTCGTAGCCCCTGTACTCCACTGATACTGATAAGGCCCGGATCCTCCGACAGGCAGAGCTGTCAGAACAACCTCCTGATCAGGACATACTTTATCTGCTCCCGCAATAGTCAACTGCAAAGCTTCTACATCTACGATCTTCAATTCAATCTTCTTCTCGATAATATTTCCGCAGGCATCCGGAATTCCGAAAGTCAATTCGATCGTTTCTGTCCCTTCGCTGATAAAGTCCTGCACTGACTGAATGGAAAATGTTTTCTGGGTCTCTCCGGGATTAAGCGTGATGCTCGAAGGAATCGTATTATAATCTACGTTCATTGTCGCCGTTCCTCCGATAGTGACCGGAATAGTCAGTGTCTGGCTTGCTTTGTCCGCAGGGCGGGAAATAACAAAATCCGCAGTGACACAACCTTCCGACATGGTTACATTGTCCCCGAATGCGTCAAAAGACAGGGAGTAATCAACATTTGCCACGATGCTCGACTTCAAGCTGTTTGCTTCCAAAAATATTCCGGAGTCATATTGTGAATCATTTACATCCGCAATTGCAATAATTAAATGATATTTTTTTCCACACTGCACTTTAGCAACAGCCTCCAAAGGTTTTGTAATTCCGTCATATTGAATATATTTCGGATTGGAGTTATAAGGTGACTGGCTTCCGTTGCCATTATGAACATAATACTGGCAATTATTGCACTGAGGAACATACTGCCCGTTATTAATGTAACCGTCATTGATATTATTAATTGTCACGGGTGTATTATTCGGAAGTTTCGCAATATTCTGATATCCGGCATATCCCGGTCCCGAAATGAAAAATGCAAATACGTCATTGAATTCCGAATTTACATACTCACGGTATTCTTCTGAACCAAATATATAACGGAACGTTACTGTATCCGAATATGGTATAAAATCAAATTCCAAAACAGCTGCATCGTAGGTTTGTGTTCCTCCGACAAGCTGCGAAAGACGGTTGTATCCACCTGCATTGTTATTGATCGTAGCATTATCCCGGTCATTAGGACCATGCGGACCATTTGCAACATTTTGCACCGTTCCGGTGGTAATCAGAATTCCTTCCGAAAAACCCAGCGTTGTATTAGCTCCGTTGAAATATCCTATGGACTTTGCAACACCGGAAAAACTAATATTCATAACATCTACACCTTGTCCCAATAAAACATTCTGGACAAGCTGGGAAGGTGAATGAGTTGTCGTAGTCACCAACTGTGCCATCAGAAACGATGGCAATATGCTTAATATGAATAATACTTTTCTCACCTATTGCTTAGACGTATAAATTGGACGAAAGTTGTTGAATATCAAAAATACAACCAAAAAATATATAAGGGTCAGAATTGGAGCGAAAAAAGCTTAAAATAAGTTCCTTTTAACATCAGTAATTCTTCGTGTGTGCCCGTCTCCACAATTCTCCCTTTACTCATGACTATAATCTGATCTGCATTTCTTATCGTGCTCAATCTGTGAGCAATAACAATGGATGTTTTGTTTTTCATCAGCTCTTCCAATGCTTGCTGTACCTGTCTCTCACTTTCAATATCCAATGCAGAAGTAGCCTCATCCAGGATTAAAATCGGAGCATTTTTCAGGATCGCACGTGCAATATTGATTCGCTGACGTTGTCCTCCCGACAATTTTCCACCCCGTTCGCCAATCATGGTTTCATAACCGTTTTCCATCTTTTCAATGAAATCACTGGCATTCGCTATTCTTGCCGCCTGCCTTACTTCTTCATCTGTTGCATCCGGGCGCCCGAATAAAATATTGTTTTTTACAGTATCATTAAAGAGAATGGACTCCTGAGAAACAACTGCGATCTGATCTCTCAGAGATTTCAAAGAAAAGTTCCTGATATCCGTTCCGTCAATAGTAATTCTGCCTTCTGTAACGTCATAAAACCGGGGCAGCAAATCCGCAACGGTAGATTTTCCGCTTCCCGACTCTCCAACTAATGCCACCACGGTTCCTTTCCGGACAGAAAAGCTCAGGTTATTTAAAACATAGGCATCCTGATATTTAAAAGATACATTCTCGTAAGCAATTTTATCTTTCAGCTCATTAATCACCAGTGGTTGATCGTTCTCCAGAATCTTTTCATCGCTGTTCAGCACTTCATTGATCCGTTCCATTGAGACTTTTGCTTTATTAAGATAAGTTACAGAATTGGCCACGCTTTGGATAGGAACAAGCAATTGAGAGAATACGATGATAAATCCCAGGAATGTTTCTCCTGTTATCTCTGCCGTTCCCTCAACAATCATTTTCCCTCCGAACCATACCAGGCTGATCATTACTGCTGCGCCCAGAAACTCATTCAGCGGAGAAGTAAGGTCTTTTTTTCTGAATGTCCGTGTTACCAGCTGCTGGTGCCACAAGTTGATTTTCTTAAATTTTGCGGTCACAAAATCCATCGCATTAAATGCTTTAATAATGCGCATCGCACTGATATTTTCTTCAATATTCGAAAATAATGTCGCCATTTCTTCCTGGCTTTTTTTTGCCGTTCTCTTTAAGCTCTTACCAATTCTGGAAATAAAAAAGGCGGAAACAGGAAGCAATACAAAAGAAATAAGTGTCAGCTGCGGGCTAAAATATATCAATGTTGCGATATTGATTATAATCGCGATTGGATCTCTATAAAACAGGTCAAATAAGGAAATTACCGCAACTTCAATTTCGTTCACGTCATTGTTCATCCGCGTCATCAGGTCTCCCTTTCTCTCGCTCGTGTAATAAGATAAAGGCAGTTTTACCGCTTTTTCAAACAGCTGCAAACGGATGTCTCTTACCACTGCCATTCTCACATAAGACTGGAAAAAAATAGCAAGATATCTGAAAACATTCTTCAAAAAGAAAGCTGCCAATACTGTCAAACAAACGAACCATAAGGCGTTGACCGCATTCTCGCGAGCCATGGACTCCATCCAGTATTGATAGTAATCTTTTACATAATTGAAGAAATCAAAAAGGCCTCCGTGAAAATCCGGTTTTACCAATTGCGCCTTTTCAGCCTCTCCGGAAGGAAAAATAACTTTCAGGAACGGGATAAATAAAACCAGCGAAAGCAGATTAAAGATAACGTACAGAAAATTAAAAAAAATCACCAGCACACAGCTCCAGATGTAGGTGAAAGTATATCTGTAAATTTGTAAAACTTCCTTCATAATCTGACAAATTTAAAATATTTGGGGAACAAGGAAGTTTATTAGCGGGTTATTAAAGTTGTTTTCTTTAATTTTGTAGTATGGGAAGTATTAGACAAAGTAAAATTGAAGGTGTTATACAAAAAGCAGTTGGCAGCTATTTACAAAAAAACATGTCCGACATTTGTCTGGGCGCATTAGTAACGGTAACTGTTGTCCGCGTAACAGCAGATCTGTCAATGGCACGTATTTTTGTAAGTATTCTTTCTACAAAAGAAAATCGCCTGAAAGTACTGGATCACATTAATGAAAATGTCAGCCGAATTCGTTTTGAAGTAGGAAAAGAGCTAAAAAATCTCCGGAAAATCCCCGAGTTGCAATTCCGTATTGACGACTCTCTGGACTATGCTATGGAAATAGATCGTTTACTAAAAGATAAATAATCATCAATCTCCCGTTTTACATAGCAAAGCGTTATTTCAAACAGAAAAAGCGCAAAAATATTATTCAGATCATTACCCGTATTTCGGTAATCGGCATTTTAATTTCTACTGCTTCACTGGTTATCCTGCTTAGTGCTTTCAATGGTATTGAGTACATGGTAAAGCAGCTTTACAGTGATTTTGATGCTACCATTACGATCCGTTCGGCAAATGGAAAAACGTTTGACCAGAAAAAATTTCCATATGAAAAGCTGAAGAACCGGGACATTTCCAGCTATTCAAAAGCGATCGAAGAGATCGTGGTAATAAAGCATGAGCAAAAATGGCTGAATGCCAATCTATACGGAGTGGAGAATTCTTTCCTGCTGATGTCTGATATGAAAAATCACCTGGTGGAAGGGGAAGCATATCTTACGAAGGGAAAAATCCCGTTTGTAATCGCCGGTGCCGGACTTTTGGAAAAACTCCAGGCGTATATCCATGATGAAAAAGATGATTATGAGTATCTGGAGCTGTATTTTCCTCTCCGCGAAGCTAAAATGAGTATCGGCTCATCTCCGTTTAACAGTGAATTTGTAAGGCCTTCCGCTTCTTTTAACTTCAATAAGGATGTGAATCATGAATCTGTTGTCCTGCCATTGGAATTTGTACAGGAGCAACTGGAATATGGTGACGACATCAGCTGCATTTATGTCCATGTACCTGAAGAAAAAAAGATCAGTAAAGTCAAGGAAACACTTCAGCAGGTCCTGGGTAGCAATTGGATCGCAAAAACACAATTTGAAAAAAATGAGCTGATTTATAAAACTTCCCGGACAGAAAAAATCATTGTCATCGGAATTTTAATTTTTGTATTTATTATCTCCGCATTCAACCTAATGACAGCAATCATTATGAGCATGCTGGAAAAAAAGAAAGATATTTTTACTTTACTTAGTTTCGGAGCCACCAAAAAAAATATTTTCTACATTTTCTTTTTCAATGGTTTAATGATCGCTTTTAAAGGAATCATAGCAGGACTCGTGATCGGATATAGCATCTGTGTCCTCCAGCTATCGGCAGGCATTATCCGGATTCCAAACGCCAACAATGATATTTTCCCTATCCAGATAAATTTCTCGGATGGAATTCTTATTCTTGTGATCGTTTCATCACTTTCAATGATGGCAACTTACATACCTGTAAAATACCTTTTAAAAAAACTAAAGCGTCATGAATAGAATCTTAATTTTCTTATCGCTGGTTATCTGCAATGTTGCTTTATCACAGCTTAAACCCGGATTTGACAAGCAGGAATATCTGGAGCTGCTCCAATTGACGGCTCATAATTCTGAACCGGAATATGCTAAAACAATTCCTTATCCGGACGGATATGAACGCACGTATGCTTCGTCTGAATTTGGCTTACAGAACAAATGGGAATTCTGGACAAAGGGTAATACGGGCATAATATCATTAAGAGCTTCTGTTGCAGGTCCAAGCTGGCTCGGGAATTTCTATGCGGCAATGATTCCTGCCAAAGGTAATCTGGTAATTGACTCCCAAAAAACCATTGCTTATCAATTTGCAGAAAACGAAATGGCAACCACACATGTCGGCTGGAGCCTGGGAGCTATTCTACTCCTGGAGAATATTCTACCAACGATTGATTCCTGTTATCAGAAAGGAATGAAAAATTTCCTCATCATCGGACACAGCCAGGGTGGAGCATTGGCAAATCTGATACATTCTCTGCTTTATTACAAACAAAAAGATGGAAAAATTCCGTCTGACATTGTTTTCAAATCTTATTGCAGTGCACAGCCGAAAGTCGGAAATTTATATTATTCCTACGATTTTGAAGCAGCACATCTGAATTGGTCTTATACTATCCTAAATTCCAGAGACTGGGTTCCGGAAGCTCCTTTCTCCATCCAGACAACAGATGATTTCAATAAAGTGAATGGCTTTAAAGTAATGAAGCTAATGATCAGGAAACAGCCGCTGTTTCGCAGAATAGTCCTGAAAAGCTTATACAATAAGCTGGACAAGCCACCAAAAAAAGCGCGGAAAAACTTTATCAAAATACTCGGAGGTACCGTTTATAAGTTTGTCAACAAAGAACTGAAAGATTTTCCGAAACCGGCGTACAGTAACAACATGAATTACACACGCTGCGGCACGCCAATCATTCTGAACCAGTTCGATGAAACTTACGACCGCCGTTTTCCCGATTCGGATCAGAACATGATGGTTCATCATTCCTATGAAGCGTATTTTTATCTGTTGGAAAAGTTATCTATATCAAGTATATCTCACTAACCGGAAAATCAATCGGCATAATCTGACTGTACTATTTCTCAATAGCTCTTCCGGCGACAATCCCCATGGAAAAGCATGCCTGAAGCAAATAACCACCAGTTGGAGCATCCCAGTCAAGCATTTCACCTATTGTGTAAAACCGGGGATATCTTTTAAGTGAAAAATCAGCATTTACAGAGGAAAGTAAGATCCCTCCGACAGTTGAGATACTTTCTTCCACCGGACGTAACGAAATTATTTCAAAATTTACATTCTTGATTTTACGGGCAAGAAATTCAAGTGATAAAAACTGCTCTTTTGTCAGGTCTGACTTCAGGTAATCTATCAGAAAATGAGGAAGCTTCAGCTGTTTCAACCCTTCCGTTACATTCTTTGAATTTTCAAACACTGACCGGATTTTCTCTTCCTCAAAAGCCGGTTTAAAATCAATGAATAATTGTCTGTTACCCACTCTGTATTCTCCGTTCAGATAATAAACAGGGGCTCCTTCGAATCCATATCCGGTAATAACTACTTCTCCGACCCTGGATTTCGCTCCCAATTTAAAAAGCGCGTTTTTAATAATGCTCCCCTCATATTTTTTCAGGAGATCAGGAAATCCGGTTTCCATTCCGGCATTACTTGATACAAATGATCGAACAGAAATTCCGTTCAGCTCAAACAGGGAGAGCCATTCCCCTGTTGAACCTGTTTTAGCCCAGGAACCGCCTCCCAGCGCAAAAATGACACCATCATCTGTAGAAATACGCTTTTCTGTTCCCTCATGTTCGAAAACCAGCTCATTTTCATCAAAGCCCATCAATTTATGTTCAAAATGGAAAAGCACGTTCTCAAAGGAACGGATATAATCAAGCCATTTATTTAAGACTGTTATTGGCTTAATATACTTTTCAGGAAAAATTTTGCCTGAAGTACCTCTGTATGTAGGAATTCCAATATTTGCCAGAAAATCAATCAGGTCTTCATTAGTAAATTGCCTCACGGCATCTCTGATAAGCTCTGAATCATACTGATCCACAAAATCCGTTAAAGTGTCTGCGTTTGTCAGGTTGAAGCCTCCATGTCCGGCAACGAGAAACTTTCGGGCAGGCACATTTTTATGATCATAAAAGTTCACCCGGAATCCCCGTTTCAACAATTCCGTTCCGGCCATCAGTCCTGCCGGTCCCAGTCCGATAATGTGAATTGTTTTCATCGAATGGTATCTAAGCGGTACTCTTTATAAATTTCAACAATTTTATCCGTATCTTCCACATCAATCCCCAAACTATCTGCAATTTCTTTCGCTCTTCTTGCCTGGTCTAATTTCAAGTTTAATTCACTCGAATCATTGAACAACTGATTTTTAAGAAAAAGAGAGCTTTCTTCCAAAGCAGGAACAGTATAAACGGTTGTTTTTAAAATAGGGTGATACAACAGCGACCGATCTAATGTATCATCAGAAGCAAGATGTTTGCGTTCATTCATTGTTTCGAAGAACACAATCAATATTCCCACAATGTAGAGGTATTTTAATAATCCGATGCCGAGCCCGCCAAACTTGTCAAAAGGAGAAAGCAAAGTCGCCTTGACCATTGTTTTGAGGATCTTCCCTAAAAAATAAACACCTACTGCAACGGCAATAAACGTAAGAAAAAAAGCAATAAAAGGGAGCATTGAGCCTGGTTCCATCTCATAAGATTCAATTAACCAATCGGAAACGATATCCGAAAACCAGACAGCTACATAAATTCCTAAAAACAAAGAAGCAAACGTTGCTATCTGAACAATTAGTCCCGATTTATATCCTTTGTACGCTCCATAACAAAGGGGCAGAAGTAAAAAAATATCCAATACTGACATTTACCAAGCTGAATTTCCAACGCGCCTAAAATAACAAAAAAGGCCGGCACTTTTATTAAGCCGGCCTTTTCAAATATCTGATTATGTAACTATCTGACTAATGTAACCGAACCGGACATCGATTTAACTTCTCCGTTTGAGTTAGTTCCGTCAAAGTAGAAAGTATAAACACCGGTATTACAAGGTTTCCCTTTGTAAGTTCCATCCCATCCCTGGGTCAGGTCAGTCGTCATAAACATCACTTCTCCCCAACGGTTGAAAATTCTTAATGTTCCGTTTTTCACACATCTTCCGTACACTTTGAAGACGTCATTCTCTCCGTCTCCGTTTGGTGAGAAAATGTTCGGTATAAATGTTTCTCCACAGAATATATTCCATTTAATAACAGCTATAGCCGTGTCTTTACATCCGTTAGGAGTAGTTATCACTACCATATAGTCTGTATCTTCTACAGGTGATGCCGTTGGATTAGGACAGTCACTGCAGGACAATGTCTGACTAGGCGACCAGCTGTAAACAACTCCCGGCTCGTACGGTGAAATAGTCGCATTCAGCACGATGGAATTTCCTTCATCAACAGTAGCTGATGGCGGTGAAACAGATATATTCAGTCCGCCTGTCTGATATAGATATACAGAGTCTATTAAAATACATCCGTTAGCATCCTGAACCTTGAATTCATATCCTCCGACAGGAAGATTTGAAACTGTCTGCCCGGTATATTGGCCATTATTCCAAATATACACGTAAGGCTGCGTTCCTCCACCGACATTTGCCGTGATTTCTCCGTAATTATTCGGACAGCCAACATTAACTGTCTGGAATCCGACAGCTAACGGAGCTGGCTCTGTTATAATAATAGTGTCAGACATAAAACATCCGTCATTATCAACAACTGTGAACACATATTGTCCTGCAGGTATATCTGTTAAGGAATTTCCCGTTGTCATGGTAGGGACCCAACCCGTCTGATAAGGAGCCGCTCCACCGGATATCGTCGCTGAAACAGATCCATTACTTTCTCCGTGACAAAGAACATTAGATGCTGTAAAAGCAATCGTCAGATCCATATTGTTATTTACAGCTGCGTATTCAGTGGCTGTACATCCGTTAGCATCCGTAACAACAACCGTATATAAACCTCCTGCAACATTAGTAATTGTACTTGTGTTATATCCTCCCGGCGTCCATTGATAGCTGTATGTACCCGTTCCACCGGTTACAGCAACGCTGGCGCTACCATTACTCAATCCACAAGTTGCCTGTGTCGAAGATGTCTGGAGTGTCATTCCCGGAGGTTCGGTAATTGTAAACGTCTGACTGGCAGAACATCCTCCTGCGCTTGTAACATTGACGGAATAGTTTCCGGCAGCATAATTTGTCACTGTGTTCGTTGTTGAAGGATTCCCCTGCCACTGATACGTATAAGTTCCTGCTGGAGTGACATTCGCCGTCGCCGTTCCATCGGAATACCCATGACAAGTAACATTAGTGACATCTACAACAATGGTTGGAACTGGTTCTACAACAATAGAAACATCACTGTTACAGAAACCGACAGTAGCTCTAACGACTATTGTCCCAGCCCCTGTAGCTGTCAATGTTGTTCCGTTAATGGTACCAGGACCTGAAACCACTGACCATATAACTGCAGGATTATTATGCGTACCTGTCAGATCTGCTGTCAACTGACGGGTTCCGTTTATACACATCCCTGTATTAGAAGTCGTATTATTCACTCCTGTATTCTGACGATACCTTAATACCGCTGACTGACCTGTATAATCATGTCCAGTATAACCTCCGCAATAATTAGCTGCAGCATTACAGTTACCGGAAGAAACAGTTACATAATGCAGTACAGCAGAGCCTGTCGTACCAAATGGAGGGCCTGCATTAAAAGAATAAGTATTTGTTCCGGGAGCCCCGATAGGGTCCATATTACAGGAGGAACCGCTTGGAGACCAAGTCTGAATATACGCTGTTGGCATTGGTGAAGAGCTACAAGATGTGCCTCCGACGTTTTCTACCGTATAGTTTACTCCTTCATGCAGATACAAGGAGGTATTAGTTCCTGAACCAGCACACCAAGTTGCTGACCAGTCATTACAAGTTGGATTGGCAGGCCCCGTAGCGGTTATGCTTGAAAAACCTACCGAAGTTGTATTCATGGTAAAATCATTGAATGTTACCGTAATTTCAAGCGTATTTGTTTTCAGCTCTTGATAATCCATAACACAACCTGAAACATTAGTAGCTGCAATAGCTGTTACAGGAAAATAAGTCTGATAACCCTGAAAAGTATAGGTGAGTATACTCCCAGGAGGATAACAAGTATTAGCTATATTGGAATTATAATTATAATCCACATCATAAGGAGTGGGAGAAGTACCTCCTGTGCCATTTTGGACGGTATGCCAAACAGTTGATCCAACACCAATTCTAGAGCGTTGCTCCGCTCCCTCTGCCCAATAATTATTGCCCCCATCCGTCCCGATATAACCTTTTGAAATGATAGTATATTTTGCATTTGTATTTGTAACTACCTGAGGATTTCCTCCCGGAAGAGTGATATTCAACTGCGTTTGACACCCTGCACTGAACTGTGTATTTTTATCTTCGATACCCAAATTACCCGCATAATTATTGGTCAGAGTAGGGTCGATGATAACTGGGAATTTTCTAGAAGCATCCAATAACCATTTTGCTGGTATTTTTATAGATACACGGTATTTGTTAGCTCCAATATTATCAAATGAGTAATCCGCAATAAAAGCGTTTCCTGTATTCGAATTATCCACTATTGGATTTGCATCATATATTAACGCTTTGGAAATAGATGAAACCTGGTTTCCTGTCTCATCCATTATCCATAATTCTCCCTGATAAGCTTTCGAGGAATTCGCATTTTGTGGAGTAATAATTTTCCATCCGGAAGGAAGCTCATACACTTCTTCAAGAATCAAAAATTCTGTATTAGCTTCTAATAAAGGTTTGGAATTCAACACAAAATTCGTTTGAATCTGATCGTATTCGATAGTCTGAATCCTATCAACAGCTGTAAATACGTTTTTAAACATTAGCTTTTGGCCTTCTGCTGAGTAGCTGCCTACTTTCAAGTGGTCCTGCCTGACGATCGTACCATTCGCAGCAACTTCTTTCAGAACGGTTGATTTCCCGAATACAACTTTATTTCTATGATTATTAACACAAAATGAAGTAACAGCATCTGTAAGATTTACACTAAGAGGCAGCTCTGTTTCAAAAATTCCAAAATCCTTTCCTGTCTTAGAAGGTATTCTCTGAATCGCTTTCCACTCTCCCTGTTGATTCCGGTAATGATATTTTCCCGCTGTTTTTTGCAAATAATAATTACCTTCTGCGTCTAAAAACAAACGTTCATCTTCTTTCCGGTACTGAATCAACTCCACATTGTTCTGAGGAATATCCAGCGAATATTTCCCATAATCAGAATGTTTTGCGTATTCAGAAGGAATATTTTTCTTTAAAAGTTCATTATTTTTTGCCCTTGTCTCTTTCACATTTTGTCCCCAAACATTGGTCAACGTAAGAAAAGAAATAAACAGTAGAATTCTATATGCACTCATAATAAATAAGTTGTCATAACAAAAATAGCTTTTTTATCCATAATTTAAAAAAAAGTAACATAAAAAGCGGGTAAATTATCATTTGCCCGCTTTCAATTTTTATTTTTAATGAATTCAATCTTCTTCTATCATTCCTTTTTGCTTCACTCTGAAATCTATTTTATAATAGAAGATCGGCAAAAAGCCCAGTTGATACTTGAAAGCTACCGGTTCTTTTGAAGGATCAGCAAGATCAGGTGCATAAGCAAGCGACAGAATATTTTTCGTGTTCAGAATATTAATCAGATCCAGCCCTATTTCATGCGTCAGCTTCGCTGTGTTCAGCTTCCAGTTGACTTTTAAATCCAACCGGAAATAATCTTTGAATTGCAGTTCGTTGAACATGGAGTCTTTATACACGATTTCTCTTTGTAATTCCGATGCTGCACGATCCACATATCCGTAGCGCTTTCCTCCTGCCCAGGTTACCTTCAAACCTGCTGAAATACTTTGTTTTTCTGACAATTTAAATTCTTTTCCCGCAAGGAAATTTGTCGTAAAACGACCATTGTATGACGTATTTCGTTCAATCCCGTCACTTCCTTTGTATTTTGAATCATAAAGTGAGACAGTAACAAGAAAAAAGAATGTTTTATCAAAGAACTTTTGTGCCGTGAATTCAATACCGTAATTCTTTCCCGTTCCGGTATTTTCCAGCTTATCCGGGAAAAACCGCTGAAAGCCGCTACCCTGATTGATAATCGAAAAGGCAGAAGGAGTTATTTCAACAGGAACATTATATAAGTGCTGGTAATAAATTTCTGTTTTAAAGTTGAAATTCCCTTTAAAATATTTCTCATAAGCGATTGCCGTATGGATACTCTTCGTAAAATCCATGTTCCGGTTCTCATAATATCTGTTACCCAAACCATCTATTTTGGAATAGGTATAATTATAAATCGGCTGTGTCTGACTGTGCAGGCCGGCACCCGCAGATACAATATGTTGTTTGGGCAGCCTCCACTTCCAGCCTAAACGAGGCTCCGCAGGGCTGATACTGTTGCTTAAGGAATAGTATTGTGCATGAATTCCTGCAGTGAAATCCATATTTTCAGTAATCCTGTATTTATACTGGACAAAAGGCTGGACCAATAAAGCAGCACCTTTAAAGTCGTAACGGATCCTGAAATAGGTTTCATCAAGGCTCAAGGCCGAATCCAGCATATTCATATACTGTACCTCCGCGTTCACCCCCGCTTTTATGATATGATTTCTGGTGATCTTATGGTTGATCGAGAAATGTGTCGTCCCGCGAAGAATGCTAAAACGGTAGCCCATCATGGGATAGATGGAATCAACCGAAATCTCATATCTTTCAGCGCCATTTTCAAATAAGGTATCAAGGCTTCTTACAAGGTAATTATGGTTCGACCGTTGCTTTTCGTAAGTAACACCTCCTGTCACGCTCAGGAACGTTTTTTCATTCAGGGACTTTTTGTAATTCAGCGCTGTCAGCCCCATTGTTGTGCCAAAATACTGATCTCTGTCGCCTTCACCGAAGGCTTCCGTGGAATATTCTTTTTGTTCTGAGATAAGAATCTTGATATCGCTCGATCCTCCCATTCCAAACCATGTCAGCTGTCCACCCCGCTTCAATCTCCATTTGAATGTAAATGCACCGTCTCCATAAGTGGGAACTGCATCTGTTCCGATTTTAATCCCGATTCCCTGCATCATAGACAAGGTGGAATAACGACCCACTACCAGGTAACTTGAATTTCCTTTTTTTGACAAAGGCCCTTCCGCCATCAGCTCCGTTCCCAAAAATCCAAACTGAAAGCTCATCTCATGGATCTTGTTATTTCCTCCTCTGAGCTTCAGGTCAAAAATACCGGAAATGCTGTTCCCATACTCTGCAGGAAACGCGCTCATAAAAAAATCAGAATTAGCTAGCACTTTATTATTCAGCGCAGAAACCGGGCCTCCGGAAGAACCTGAAGTAGCAAAATGAGAAGGGTTGGGAATATCAATCCCTTCCATTTTCCATACAATTCCCAGCGGAGAATTTCCTCTTACAATGATATCGTTTCTTGAATCATCTGCACCCTGAATTCCGGCAAAATTAGAAACCATTCTGGCAGGATCAGAACGGGATCCGGGATAACGGTTGGTTTCTTCCACAGAAAATTGCTGCGAAGAAATCGTTGCCATTTCATTCAGGGTCTGATTCGGTTTTCTGGAAACGATCTTCACTTCCTCTATTGCTTCAAATTTTTCCTGCAGTGCGATATTTACAATCGTTTCACGACCGGAATTCACTTCAATGGTCACTCCTTTATCGTCATAACCGATTGCACGTACAACCAGCTCATGTTTTCCTATCGGTACTTTAGGAATCGAAAATTCCCCCAATGTATCTGTATAGGTGATATATTTCTGAGCTGTATCTTTCGTTATCACCTGAATCATTGCGCCAATGAGCTGATAATTGGTTTCATTATCCACAATTTTTCCACGGACAGTTTGCGTAATCTGAGCTGAAATCTGATTAGCAAGTAAAAGCAGTACAAATGCTGAAAGTAATTTTTTTACCATAAAATAATTCTTATTTTTTATACACTTCCCGAAAAGAGACTAAGTTCAAAATGTTGCTGTAAAAGTTGCAAACATACGTATAATGCACATAGTTGTCAGAATTATAGAATAAAACTATGAACGGTGGATTTTTCAAAAGCTCTTTTTCCGCCAGCAAAATCGCATTGAACTGGTCTGTTGATTTGAATTGTTTTGTGGCCTTTTCAAAAAATTGATCAAAATACCAGTTCTGGTATCTTGAAAGATTAACCGTAGAAGAGATAGCGGACGAATCAGGGACAGCCTTACCGTGAAAATGTTTCATTAAAGAAAGTGGGTTAGAGAATTCCGCCGACAAGCTGATCAAATACATATCTGCATCCATTTTATCAATGGAAGCAAACATCTGCTCCATTTTCAAAGCCTGCAGCTTCACTTCCACATTCAGCTCTTTCCTCAGCTGTTCTTTCAGAATCCGGCCCAATGCGATACGTTGTGGCTCGTCAAGAACGTTCAACAGTAAAGTATCTTCCTGATAATCTTTCAGCTGACTTTTATTCTTCCTGAGCAGCTCCGGATTATAATCCAGGTTTTCCTTCTTAAGCTTATCATAATCATAATGATTAAACATGTTTTCCATCGGAGGTATCAGGCCATACACATTGGATTCATGAAGCTGATTATGAACAATTTTACGGTTTATCTCATTACGATCAACGGCATAATTAAATAATTTTCTGTTGACCGGATTTTTAAAAACCGGGCTTTCAAGGTTAAATAATATCATGGTTGTCCGCATCAGCGGGTTATTGAAATAAACCAGCTTAGGAGGAATCCTGTTAAAGTCTGCCCGGCGGGCTTCAAAAATATGATCCAGCTCAGAGGCGTTGATCCCGTTGATGATATCCAGATCTCCGGAAAGGAAATCTTCTACCTTGTTTTTATCATCTGTATAAATCTTAAATACTACTTCGTCCAGATAGGGCAAAGAATATCCTTCCGCGCTTTTCAGATAATAGAACGGATGCCTGACCAGCCGGATTTCTTTTTCATTTTCTTCCTCCAGATAAAAAGGTCCTGTCCCCGGCGGAACAGCATCCTGATTCTCAATCCATTTTGAAGAAAAAACACCAAGAGCAGTGGAGGCTAATTTCTGCAGGAACAAGGGATCCGGCTTTTCCAGCTCTATCACGATCTTACCTTCTTCTTCCCTCAATCCTTCTATGTTATCTGTCAGTCCTTTGTGGAAATCCTCTGCGCCTTTCACGTCTTTCAGTACATTCTGATACGCGAACGAGCTTTCAATATATTTTTTGGAACAGGCAAATTCAAAGGTTTTTATGACATCCTGATTCGAGAGCTCGGTCAGGCTATCTTCGGGAAATAAAGGACTGGGATGAAAATAAATTCCTTTATTCAATTCAAATGTGTAAGTAATAAAATCCGGAGAATATTCAAAAGATTTTGCCAATAGCGGCCGCACCTGGTACGTGTGCTGGTCTATTTCCACTAAGCTTTCATATACCTGATTTAAAATAATCTGTGTATTCAGATCGTATGCAAAGCAAGGGACCCAGCTGGTTGGTTTTGATGAAACGGAAAAAGAAACTTCTCCTCCTTCATATTTGAATCTTTTCTTATCACCCTGACAAGCTACGACGAAAAAAAGTAGAAAAAGGAAAGCTAAAATATTCTTCATCGAATATTACCGTTAGTTATTTACTTGTCAAAATTAAATTCTAAATTTAGAATTATTTTCCAATTTATGGATACGTTTAGAAAATTTGCATTGAATATTGCGGTTTTTATTTCTTTTTTTTCAGGACTGAATGCTCAGCAAACTTACTTTGAAGGCGTTTATTCAGAGAAAAAAATTATCCTTAACAATCCATTATCCGCTGATCTTTTCGGAACCTGCATTCACCGGATAACCATAAATGGAGAAATTTATCCTTTCAATATTTCCGACAGCTATCTTGAGATAGATCTTTCCTTACTGAGCATAAGAAAGGGAGAATTGTTTTCAATGACGATTGACCATGAACCCGGATGTGCGCCGATCATCTACAATAAAAATGATTTTAAGCTTAAAGAAGGTGTAAAATTCGTTAGTCTGAAAGTGGATGGTAATAAATTAAGCTGGCAAAGCCAGAGTGAAGTTTTACTTTCTCCGCTTCTCCTGGAATTAAAATTCCGTGACAAGTGGGTTAAAATCGCTGAAATCAGCAGTAACGGAATGGGCAACCAAAATTATGAATATACTGTCCTGTTTCTTCTGAGTGGGAAAAATCAGTTCAGGATATCCAAAAGCAATACGAAGCAGTATTACTATTTCCCGGTCATTGATATGAGCGAGCAGCACTATAAAATAGCTTCCAATTCTGTCACAAAGCATATTAATATTATAAAAAACAATAAGCCGACTGTGACCTGTTACGAGCTGAAGGACCTTCATGGTGTGATTGTCAAAAAGGGAATCGACGGAACAATCGATGTATCCAATCTGAAAAACGGATTTTACAAGCTTTATTTTGATACAAACGAAGAAGTAATAATTAAAAAATGATGCGCAAAATTGAACATTTAGGGATTGCTGTTAAAAATATTGAGGAATCAGCGAAAATTTATGAAGCTTTACTGGGAAGTACCTGCTACAAAATTGAGGAGGTTGTTTCAGAAGGTGTAAAAACAGCTTTTTACCAGATCGGTGAGTCCAAAATCGAATTGCTGGAAGCGACGAATGAAAATTCCCCGATTCATAAATTTATTGAGAAAAAAGGGCAGGGAATACATCATATTGCCTTTGATGTAGAGGATATTTATGTAGAAATTGAACGTTTAAAAGCGGAAGGTTTTCAATTAATAAATGAAGTTCCGAAAGACGGTGCTGACAACAAAATAATCGCTTTTTTACATCCAAAATCAACGGACGGGATCCTGGTAGAGCTCTGTCAGGAGAAAAGCTGATTCAGCTGATAAGCGCCTGCTGTGAAATGGAAGGTTTTTAAACCACATTTCTGAGCTCCTTCAATATGTCCGACGGTATCATCAATGAATAATGTTTCAGAAACATCCAATTGATGAAGTCCGTAAATATGCTGAAATGTCTCCGGATGCGGCTTTCTCATTCCCAGCTCGGAGGAATAATAAAGATGGTCGAAAAAATCTTTCAGCTGTAAATGTTCTCCGTGCCTGCGAAGCTTTCTTTCCAGGAAATCAATGTGTAGTTCGTTGGTATTGCTCAGCAGTATCAACTGATAATTTTCTTTCAGCTTCAGGAGCAATTCCAGATTGTCTGCGGGAAATTCCTTAATCATCGCATTCCAGGCCTGCACCACTTTATTGGGTGTCGTGCCTTTCGGTAACAGGTCCAGCAGCTTGTTGACAAAATGATTGGTAGAAATTTTTCCGGTTTCATAAAGATCAAAAAGTCCGGACTGTGCTGCCTGCGTATAATGCTGTTGAAAATCTCCTGTTCCCAGTTCTTCGAAAGCCTGTTGTGTCAGCTGGTAATCCAGATCAAGAATTACGCCTCCCAGATCAAAAATAATCGTTGAAATACCTTCTGGGATCATTTCACACGCAGCTTCTGCCCTACGGCAATTCTGTTTGGATTAACACTTGGATTCAGTTTTTGCAGCTGTGCCTGTGTCAAACCATATTTACCGGCAATTCTGTTAAACAGCTCTCCTGAGCGCACTACATGGTACTGAGGCTTTGCAGCTGCCGGAGCGACAGGTTTAGGTGTCGCGGGCTTAGGCTGCTGCGCTGTGTTGGGCGCTGAAGTATTAACCGGTGCGGTGTTCTGCTCCAAGCGATAGGTCTGCTCGATTTTAAAGACTGATAATTTCTGTCCGATATTAATCCATTCGTCTTTCAGGCTATTCCACTTAATAATAGAATCTTTTGAAACACCATGAATTTTAGAAATGACATCCATATTTTCGTTCCTCTGAACAACGTGTATCCGTTCCACCAGCGTATCGAAATAGACCGTATCGACAAAGGTTTGTATCTCAATTCCGGTCGTCTGCACAGAGCTGATCACTTTTCTCGGAATCTTCAGCTCCTGGCCAACTTTTACAGTATTAGTCGTTAAGTTATTTTCCTGCTTAATCAGCGTAAGTGAAACATTATATTTTGCAGCAATACTTGTCAGAGTTTCTCCCGGTTTTACGGTATGAAGCTCATATACTTCTGTCGTATTCAAAGGATAAATTTCGTTCGGATCAAGTGTATTATTGTCTTCAATTTTATCAACATCGTTTGTCATTTTATAAAGCGAATCTTCCAGGCTCACCAGACGGCCGATATAGGTCAACGGTCCCGTGATGCACTGGTTAGGTTCCGTCTTAGGAATATAAGTCCCCTTGTAAACGGGATTAAAATAACGGACACTGTCTGTTTCCCAACCGATCAAATCGGTAATGGTATTCATCCGGACTCCTTTCTTAAGACACATCGTATCCAGCTGATAATAGCGGTAAGCAGAAGGGGCGGCAGTAACCCCATGCTGTTTGGCATAAACAAACAGATAGGTAGCAGCAATAAATCGTGGTACGTATTGTTGTGTTTCTTTTGGCAAAAAAGGCCTTACTGCCCAGTAGGAAACTTTTCCGCCGGCTCTTCTTATAGCTCTGTTAATATTACCCGGCCCGGCGTTATAGGCCGCTAATGCCAGATTCCAGTCGTTATAAATGTCATGAAGCTTCTTCAGATACCGGCACGCTGCGTCAGTAGCCTTTCGGGGATCCATCCGTTCATCGAAATAGGAATTATCTTTCAGTCCGTATAATTTACCCGTCCCGTACATGAATTGCCACAATCCCAGCGCTCCGGCTCTTGATTTTATCTGAGGGCTTAATGCGCTCTCAATCACTGAGAGATACTTTAAATTTTTAGGCAGCTCGTATTTGTGAAGATACTCCTCATACATATCGAAATACAGGCTTGAGCGCCCCATACAAATACGGACAAATGACTTTCTTGTACGGATAAACGTTTTTATAGCTTCAACAGTAATGGCATTGCAGTCGAATTTAAACTCTGAGAGCTCATTCATCGCTTTGATCCGTTCACAGATTTCCTGATCAGAAATATCGTCACGGGTTTCTTTTTCGAGGTCATTGAAAATGGTTTCAGAATTCGGAAGATTTGCAATCTCTCCGTAATAATCAAAAAGCGTTTTTTCCACCAAATCAATGAATACGTCGCTACTCAACGAGTCTTTAACAACAGGCTTAGGCTGACGATGCTGTGCCAAGCCGGTACCTGCAGCTGCAATAAATAAAAACGTGAGTATTAACAGCCTCATGATTTACTGAATGTATTTTTCCAACAATTTTGAATAATCAAACAATTCTTTTTCTTTGAAAAATTTCCCCATCAGCTGCACCGCGAAAGGCAAGCCGTCTATTTTTTTTCCGTGCGGAATTGCGATTGCCGGGTGTCCCGTCAGATTAGCATGGACAGTATAAATATCCTGAAGATACATTTCAATCGGATCGGAAATAGCACCTCTTTTAAAAGCGACATTCGGAGAAGCCGGAGAAATGATAAAGTCTGCCTGCGCCAGGATCTCATTGGTTTTTTCCTGCAGCACCCGTCTTACTTTCTGCGCTTTTGAATAGTACGCATCGTAATATCCGTGTGATAATACAAACGTTCCTGTCATAATACGGCGTTTTACTTCCGTACCAAAACCTTCCGAACGTGATTTCTTATAAGTATCTTCTATTCCCTGGGCATTCGGTGAACGATAGCCGTAATGCACACCGTCAAAACGGGAAAGGTTCGACGAGGCTTCAGCTGTTGTCAAAACATAATACATCGGCACCATATAATCCAGGTATGGAAAAGAAACCTCTGTTACTTCGTGGCCATCTGCCTTCAGCTCTTCGATCAATTTCACAAAAGCTTCTTTAATATGTGCATTTACGCCTATTTCAAGGCATTCTTTAATATAGGCGATCTTTAATTTACCGGCAGGAAGCACCGGAGTATAATCCCAAACCTCTTCTTTGGAAGAAGTACTGTCCAGTTCGTCTGCTCCTGCCATGATTTCCGTCACCAAAGCGGTGTCTTCCAAATCATTGGCAAAAGCGCCTATCTGATCAAACGAAGAGGCATAGGCAATCAAACCGTAACGGGAAATCCTCCCATAAGTAGGCTTAATTCCATAAGTCCCTGTAAATGAAGCTGGCTGACGGATAGAACCTCCTGTGTCAGAGCCTAATGCAACGGTGCATAAATTTGCTGCTACCGCTGCTGCAGAACCTCCAGAAGATCCTCCCGGCACACATTCTTCATTCAGCGGATTTAAAACATTTCCGAAAGCGGAATTCTCATTGGAGCTTCCCATCGCGAACTCATCGCAGTTCAGCCTTCCAATGATAACAGCATCTTCATCAATCAACCGCTGTAAAGCTGTCGCTGTGTATAATGACTCAAAATTTTCCAGAATTTTTGAAGAAGCGGAAACCTTATGATTTCTGTAGCAGATATTATCTTTTATGCCGATAATCATTCCTGCCAGCCTGCCGGCAGTACCATCAGCAATTTTCGCATCCACTTCTTTTGCACGCTGACGTGCGGATTCATTGAACACTTCTAAAAAAGCATTCAATTGTTTTTTGGATTCAATTTGCTTTAAATAATCTTCAAGTATGTCAACAACACGCTTGCCTGAAGCAAGCGCAGATTTTACTTCAGCAAAATTTTTGTACATAAAAATTCCGAATTATTTTTCCGTTTTGTCGTCTTCTCCTTTAGAAGCGTCTTTGAATTCCTTGATTCCTTTACCTAATCCTTTCATCAATTCCGGAATTTTCTTACCTCCGAACAACAAAAGAACAACTACCAGGATCAATAATATTTCAGTAACTCCAAATTTTCCCATGATAACAATAATCTAAATTCTGTTTTCGCAAAGTTAGGGAAATAAAATTCATGGCTGTCAAAAAACACAATTTTATAACGAATCCATCGCTGTTTAAAAATTCAGGAGCTATTCCGGTAAAATAAAAAGCGGAGTATCTCTACCCCGCTTCCTGCAATATTATTTTCTTTTTCTTTTACAAAATGAGCATTGCATCTCCGTAAGAATAGAAATTGTATTTTTCTTTAATCGCCTGATCGTACGCTTCCATCATCAGCTCATGCCCGCAAAAAGCAGAGATCATCATCAGCAAAGTAGATAACGGGGTATGGAAGTTCGTAACCATACAGTTCGCAACGCTGAAATCATACGGCGGGAAGATAAATTTATTCGTCCAGCCATCATACGGCTTGAGTAATCCATCGGAGGAAACAGAGGATTCAATTGCGCGCATGGAAGTAGTTCCGATAGCACATACTTTTTTCTTTTTCAGCTTTGCTTCATTAACTATCTTCGCAGCTTTTTCAGTAATGATCACCTGCTCAGAATCCATTTTGTGCTTTGTCAGGTCTTCTACCTCTACAGTACGGAAAGTTCCCAAACCTACGTGAAGCGTTACTTCTGCAAAGTTCACACCTTTTAATTCCAGGCGCTTCAACAACTCTCTCGAGAAGTGAAGACCGGCAGTAGGCGCTGCTACAGCTCCTTCTACGGAAGCATAGATCGTCTGATAACGTTCTTCATCATCTTTCTCTACATCCCGTTTAATGTATTTCGGAAGCGGCGTTTCTCCCAATTCCGTGATTTTTGCTTTAAATTCTTCGTAAGTCCCGTCGAATAAAAAGCGCAGTGTTCTTCCACGGGAAGTTGTATTGTCGATTACTTCGGCCACTAATGAATCATCATCACCGAAATACAGCTTGTTACCAATACGTATTTTTCTCGCAGGATCAACCAGAACGTCCCAAAGCAGACTTTCGCGGTTCAGCTCTCTCAAAAGGAAAACTTCGATTTTCGCTCCTGTTTTTTCTTTGTTTCCATACATTCTTGCAGGAAATACTCTTGTATTATTGGTGATCATTACATCTCCGTCGTCGAAGTAAGTAATGATATCTTTAAATAATTTGTGCTCAATTTTTCCACTCTCTCTGTGGACAACCATTAAACGGGCTTCGTCTCTGTTCTTACTTGGATATTCAGCTATTAATTCGTCTGGTAAATTAAAATTGAAATCCGAAAGTTTCATTTTACTCATATTCTGATGAAATGTTTTTCCGTGTTCAACTAACAAAAGTCGCAAAGATAAAAAATATTATCTCCTTTATATAATATTTTAAAAACATAAAAAAAGCCCGAGAAGAACCGGGCTTTCACATTTTAATAATTTAATATCACGGAGCGATGTAAACCGTCGCTTCGTTTGTGGTTTCCTCTTCTACCTTGATAATACCGCTTCCGTTGTAATTTCCTTTTTTAGCATCAATGTTCAAAATTGCTACACCTGCCATTCCTTTCTGGTACAGATCATTGAAATAAAAAACTGCTTCACCTGCCGAATTAGTATATGCAGTATCATAGAGCACTACATTCCCTTGTCCCTGACCGTTAGGGCTTGCTTTACCCCAAAGGATCACACGGCATTCCGGTACGACTTTATTAGAGTTGTTGTAGACATAAATCTTAGCAACAGTATCTTTTTTAGGCTTACAACCTATAAAAACTGCCACAACAAGCACTAATGCAAACAAAATATATTTAGAACTTTTCATTAGTTATCAAATTTAATTGTTTCAACGTTCGTAATATTTGCTCTTACACGAGCTCTTCCGGTTGCAACTTTGTTATCAATTTTCACAATGATATCAAAATAACCCACCTCTCCTTTTTCAGGCTTTTCTCCAAAATACTCATCCATGTCAAACATCGCATACCCCGTAGAGTTTGAAATGATCGTATCCACGTATTCACGCGTAGGAGGATTGGAATAAATATCACCAACAATTACCACGCGTGCTCCGGGAAGCAGCTGATTACTCGCTGAGCGCACATATACCTTCAATACAGAAGGATCTTTTTTACATGATGCGAATGTCAGCAGCATTAATCCTGCGCATACCATCAATGAGAATCTGAGTAATTTTTTCATGTTCGTTTTTCCTAAAATTAATGCCTGAGCATCAAAATGGTTTAAATAATTTTACAAATTAATGAAAAAGCTTTGATAAGTGCAATATCAAATGTTAATTTGTGTTCAGGAAATATTAAACGGCGGTTTTCAGAATTGGTTACAATATGAAAGAATTAATACAAACAATTAAATTTCAGGTAGAAAGTTACGAAATTTCAAATCCCCAGGAATTAGAATCTTTCCGGATTCAGTTCATCGGCTCAAAAGGTTCCGTAAAAGAGCTGTTCGGACAGCTGAAGCAGGTTCCCAATGAGGAAAAAAAAGAAATAGGACAGTTGATCAATGAGCTGCGAAACCTGGCGGAAACAAAATACAACGATCTGAAAGAACAGTTCGAAAATACGGATGCTGCCTCAGGTTCAATTGATTTTTCACGTTCCGGGGAAGAGTTTCCCGTAGGTTCGCATCATCCGATCTCTTTGGTCAGAAGAGAGATCATCGAAATTTTCAACCGTATTGGTTATACTGTTTCCGAAGGCCCTGAAATTGAGGATGACTGGCATAATTTCTCTGCTTTAAATTTCCCGCCCGAACATCCGGCAAGAGACATGCAGGATACGTTTTTCATTGAAAAAGGAGAAAATGAAATGGCACTGAGAACGCATACTTCTTCCGTGCAAGTAAGAGTTATGGAGAATTCACAGCCACCTGTCCGTACCATTTCCCCGGGAAGAGTATATCGCAATGAGGCTGTTTCTGCCCGCGCGCATTGCTTTTTCCATCAGGTAGAAGGTTTATACATAGATAAAAATGTCTCTTTTGCAGACCTGAAGCAGACACTGGAATATTTCGCAAAAGAAATGTTCGGGGAAAAAGCGCGGATCCGCATGCGCCCTTCTTACTTTCCGTTTACAGAGCCAAGTGCAGAAGTGGATGTTTCGTGTTCTATCTGTAACGCTCAGGGATGTAATGTGTGCAAGTACACGGGATGGCTGGAAATTCTGGGCTGCGGAATGGTCGATCCTAATGTGCTGGAAGCTTCCGGCATTGATTCAAAAATATATTCCGGATTCGCTTTCGGGATGGGAGTTGAACGTATTACACAATTAAAATATAAAGTAAACGATCTGCGTTTATACTCTGAAAATGATATACGGTTCCTGAAACAATTTACAGCTGTTTTATAATGTTTTTTTCTTCGCCTGCATTAAACTGGATCAACCCGGCAACCACTGAAGAGCTGGACGTGATTTTGAATGATACGTCAAAACCGCTGATTGTATTTAAGCACAGCACACGCTGCAGTATTTCAAGTTTTGCACTGAAACAATTTGAACGTGAATATGATTTACAGGATGTGAATCTTGTATTCATTGATGTATTGAAGCAAAGGGAATTGTCAAATCACATTGCGGAAAAATGGAACATTGTGCACCAATCTCCGCAAACGCTGATCCAGCAGACGAATGGCGAGCGTACTTCTTTCTCTCATGAGGGAATCGCTGTTTCAAGGATCAAGCAGTTTTTAGGCTTATAATATTCAGAAAAATGAAAAAAATAATTTCGGTTTCGTTTGTCATTGCAGCATTTCTTTTTGCTGTTACAGGCTGTAAAGATTCTACCGGTACTGAGGAAGCAACTGAGGAATTTCCGGTGGGTTATTCTGCAAAGTATCAGCTAAGCTATGGCGAATCGTTTAAAATTGGCTTTTCAAAGCTGGAAGGGATCAGCGAAGTGACAGTTATCATGGAAGACAGCATTCTGCAAACCTGGAACAATGTTTCTAAAATTAATGAAACTTCCTTCAATATTACTGCTTTCGGAATCGGCGTAAAAGGCCTGACAATTAAAGTGAAGGACAAAAACGGAAAAGAATTTACGGAAAACCAGACAATCCGTGTTTTATCTGACATAAAGCCGTTAGCTCAGACCGTAAAGGTTGTTTCACTCTATCCGCACAATACGGAAGATTTCACACAGGGACTGGAAATCATCAATGGCTTGCTTTACGAAGGGACCGGAGATCCGAACCGGATGGGAACAACAAAAGTAATGCAGAAGCAATTGAAATCAGGGGAAGTTCAAAAAGAAGCTTCTCTGGATGCCGGTTATTTCGGGGAAGGAATTACTGTTCTGAACAATAAGCTGTATCAGCTTACATGGACTTCCCAGAAATGTTTTGTTTACGATTTTCCTTCACTTACTAAAACAGATCTTTCTTTTTCTTATACAGGCGAAGGATGGGGTCTTACAAATGATGGTAAATATCTGATTATGAGCGATGGTTCTGAACGTTTATATTTTAGAGATCCTACAACTTTTGCCATCAAAAAAATTGTTCAGGTGTATGACAATGCCGGTCCGGTAAAATACCTTAATGAGCTGGAATATGTTGATGGTATTGTTTATGCGAATGTCTGGATGTCCAACAAAATAGTCGCGATCGAGGCTGAGACCGGAAAAGTTTTAAAATCAATCGACTGTATGGATCTGACATTAAAAGCGAAAGGGAATGGCGATGTACTGAACGGAATCGCCTTTGATCATAATTCCAAAAAGTTCTATCTGACAGGGAAATATTGGCCGCATCTTGCCGAAGTAGAGTTTATTTCAAATGAGTAACAGACGGATTAGGACGCTGATAACACAGATAAAGCGGATAAACACAGATTTTTTGAAGGAAATATTACAATAAAATCATATTAAATCTGCGACATCTGCGTGCCATACCTGACAATATTCATTTTGAAATGGGACGCTGGTAACACAGATAAAGCTGATCGGCACGGATTTTTAGAAGGGAATATTAAAATAAAATCATACTAAATCGGCCCCATCAGCACACTATATTTTAGGACACGGATAACACAGATAAGGCGGATAAACACAGATTTTTTGAAGGAAATATTACAATAAAATCATATTAAATCTGCGACATCTGCGTGCCATACCTGACAATATTCATTTTGAAATGGGACGCTGATAACACAGATAAAGCTGATCGGCACGGATTTTTAGAAGGGAATATTAAAATAAAATCATACTAAATCGGCGTCATCGGCGCACTATATGTATACTTCCTTTTAGGACACGGATAACACAGATAAGGCAGATTCACGCAGATTTTTATGAAATGAATATCATAGTAAATCGGTGTCATCAGCGTGCTATACATAATACCATATAATAAAAAAACGCCCCGGTTTCCCAGAGCGTTTTTTAATATAAGTAAGACGTATGATTGGATATGAAAGCAATGCTTTCTATCTTATCAGAATAAAAGTAATAAAAATCCTCCAATTAAAAGCAAAACACCTGAAATAATTAACACAATCCATTGTAAAGAGCAGATTATCAGCTTATCAAACTTTGGAGCTTCATATGGTTTTCTCAATACTTTAACAATCAGCTTCAAATAGTAGTAAATACCGATTCCTGAATTTAACAGGGCAATTGCCACAATGTAAGGATAATCGTAAATCGCTTGTGAGAAAATAAGGTATTTTCCAAAGAAGCCCATCATTGGCGGAACACCCGCAAGAGAAAGGACTGCCATGATGATAAATAATCCCAAAACAGGATTTTTTCTTGCAATACCCACCCAGTTTTCAATATCATCGCTTTCGTCATTAATGATATTTTCTGCTGTTATTAAAATGATCGTTGCTAATCCGTAAGCCAACAGATAATAGTAAACATTGTAATGATAGGTTGTTGTTTCAACTGAATCAAATGTCACTACTGCCAGCAGGGTATAACCAACGTGAGCGATACTTGAGTATGCCAACAGTCTTCTGACACGTGTCTGCTTAATTGCGGATAAGTTCCCCACAAACATCGAAAGTACGCTCACTCCCAGCACCAGCGGACCCCAGACTCCGGAAATGGAATCAAACGTATCCGTAAACAATCTCAGGATTGCGGCAAAAGCGGCTATTTTTACCACAGATGCCATAAAACCCATAATCGTTGCCGGTGAACCTGCATATACGTCCGGGCTCCAGAAATGATAAGGAACCGCACCGATTTTAAACAGGAAAGATGCCAACACCAACAGCACTCCTACATAAAGTAAGCTGGAGTTGTGTGTACTGTTCAGAATCGCATTTTTGATTTCCAAAAGGTCAAAGCTTCCTGTCGATCCGTAAATCCAGGCGATTCCGAATAGCAGGATTCCAGTTGCAAATGAACCCGTCAGAAAATATTTCAATGAGGCTTCGCTGCTCAGAACGTCTGATTTCTTCATTCCTGCAAGAACATACACCGGGATAGACAAAATCTCCAATCCTAAGAAGAACATGAAGAAATCCGTAAATGAAGTCATAATCAACGCTCCGCATAAGCTGAATATCATCAGTGCAATATGATCTCCCGCGTGATTTTCATTCTCTGTAAGTGGCTTAAATCCCGTCCAGACTAATAAGGTCGTAAAAATGATACAGATAAAGCTGAACATGACTGCTGTTGTATCAAAGTCCAGTCCGTGGTAATCCGGAAACAACCGGATTCCATATCTTGATTCATACATCAATCCGAACAAACCACCAACAAGACCGATTGTAGCAATTATTCCAACCAATAATGGCTTACGTGTAAATGCAACAAATAGAGTAATTAATCCTGTTACAAATAATGTTATTAGTGCAATCATAGTCTTTAAATTGAACTTTCTTTAATAGTCATTAATATGGTTTCGAGGCTTGGCTTTACCAGGTCAATCAGCAATTGCGGGTAAATACCAAAGACAACTACGATGATCGAAATAACCGCAAACGTGATAATTTCCGTAATTGTCAGATCATTAAAATTGAACGAGCTTTCTTTTCCATACATGCTCAGCTGGTATGCTCTGAACGTATAGACACACGCTAAGATCAAGGTTGTACCGATCAAAACTCCTACCCAGGCATTATCAATAAATAATTCCTTGATCAATAAGAATTCTCCTATAAATCCACTGGTCAGCGGAACGGAAACAGCAGCAAAGCTGATTACCGCGAACCAAAAAGCGAACTTAGGTGCTTTCACCGCAATTCCGCCCAGCGTCTGGATATCTCTTCTTCCCAGTCGTCTGTCAATAATATCAGCCGCAAGGAACAATCCTACTGCAACGAACGCGTGGTTAACCATCTGCACCACTGCTCCGGTAAATGCATCAATAGAAAGGATCATTAATCCTGCCGCGATCAGGCCGACGTGGCTGATGGAAGCGTACGCAAATATTTTTTTCAGGTCATTTTGCCGGATGGCAATTATTGCCGCATAAATTACACCAATCAATCCTAAAACGATGATCACATATTTGTAGCAATGATACGCTTCGGGAGTCAGTGGAAGCATCCATCTTAAAATACCGAACAATGCCATTTTTAACATCAGGCCGGACAAAAGCATGGTCCCTGCCATCGGTGATTTGGTATAAGTTTCCGGCTGCCAGGTATGAAAAGGAAACAACGGGATTTTGACAGCAAAAGCGAAGAAAAATCCCATGCATACCACTAACGCTGTTTTTGTATTCATCTCAATATCCACCAATGTCTGGTAATCATAATTTCCGGTTGTCAGTGTTCCAATGTAGAAAATAGAGAACAGCATTGCCAGTGATCCTATGAATGTGTAAATGAAGAAGATCAGCAACGTACGTTTGCGGTCTTTTTCTCCAAACCAGAAAGCAATAAGAAAAACAGGGATCAGCGATAATTCCCAGAAAATATAAAAAAGAATAAGATCAAACGACGTAAATACTCCCAGCAAAGCAAACTGCATCAGGAATACCATTGAATTGAACATCTTATTGGATGCTATATTGACATTTTCAAAGTTCGCCAGCAAAATAACGAAAACAACCACATTGGTCAGCAGAATCATGGCAAGCCCAAGACCGTCATATCCCATCTGGTAGGTCATTCTGAAAAAGGTCTGGTGATTGCTTGAAAACAGCTCTACAAATGCTCCTGCATGGAAACTTGTCAAATGAACCACTGCGATTACAACGGATGCCAGTGCACCCAGTAATGCTGTAAACCTGCGGGTACTTTTCGGTATAATCAGCGATACCAATGATAAAGCTAATGGTAAAATCAGTAATTCCAAAGCGTTTATAATTTAATTAAGTAATACGTTATAAATCCAATAATTCCGAACACCATCCAAAGGATGTAACTGTTCACTTTTCCTGTCTGCCATTTTCTTACGACGTCACCGGAAAAAGCTACTGTCCGTACAACACCTTCGATAATTCCACTCAAAATAAACGAATCAACAATGTTGTAGAAAATTTTACTGAACCATTCAACCGGCTTGACGAATAATACATCATACAATTCGTCCCAGTACATTTTTTTATTAGAAAACGTTTCCCATGCCGACAGCTGAGCATCTTCGGAAGGAACAGATCCTTTCTTCTTATAAACAATATTTGAAATAAACAGCGTGGTTAAGCAGATAGCGACCGCCACTCCCATTAAAACCAATGTCGTAGTATGATCCGGATGCACATTGTGAATCTGATCGAGACCTGCAACATTTTTGTTCAACAGGTTGTTCAGGAAATGTGTTCCGCTGCCGTGCAGAAAAACTCCCGGAAGATTCAGAATACCACCGATAACTGATAGTACAGCCAGAACCATCAATGGTAATGTCATACTTAACGGCGATTCGTGAACATGGTGCTCGACATCTTTAGAATCTCTGAAAGTTCCGTGGAAGACAACAAAATACAAGCGGAACATGTAAATAGCCGTCATTGTAACACTAATAACCAACAGAATGTAAATAGTAAGACTATGACCGAAAGCATATCCGAGGATTTCGTCTTTTGAGTAGAACCCTGAGAATAACGGAAAGCCGGAAATTGCCAGTGTACCGATCAAAAATGTAATATGGGTAATTCTGATCTTATCTTTCAGTCCACCCATTTTACGGATATCCTGCTCGCCCGACATAGCGTGAATCACACTACCGGAACCAAGGAACAATAACGCTTTGAAGAAAGCATGTGTCGTTACGTGAAAAATAGCTGTCGTATAAGCTTCCAGACCTAAAGCAACGAAAATCAACCCCAGCTGAGATACTGTTGAATAGGCCAGCACTTTCTTAATGTCATTCTGGCGCAGCGCAATAAATGCCGCTACGATAGAAGTTGCCAGTCCGATGTAAAGAATGATCTCCCGTGTGAAAGGTGCATGATGGAATAAATAGTTGGAACGTACCACAAGGAAAATACCTGCCGTTACCATCGTTGCGGCATGGATCAACGCTGAAACCGGAGTCGGCCCAGCCATCGCATCCGGCAGCCACGTAAAAAGCGGAATCTGTGCTGATTTACCTGTTGCTCCGATGAATAAGCAAATAGTAATGCCAAACAGCATATTACCATTCGGAAAAATCTTATCTATCAATACCATCTGACTGATCTGATCATACTCCAGCGTTCCGAAGGATAAAAGCATCAGGAAAAGCCCGATCAACAAACCTAAATCACCGATACGGTTCATGATGAAAGCTTTACGTGCCGCAAGACCGTTTAGCAAACCTTTCTGCTCATCATCATAATGAAATCCTATCAGTAAATAAGAGCAGATACCAACTCCTTCCCAACCGAAGAACAGCATGAAGTAATTGCTTCCCAACACAAGGATCAGCATCGAAAAGATGAACAGATTCAGATAGGTAAAAAATTTATAATAGCCTTTGTCGTGGCTCATATAGCCCATGGAGAACAAATGAATCAAAGAACCGACACCTGTAATGATCAATGTCATCCACATGGACAGGTTATCTGCATATAAGGCAGCATCCAGGTGAAGGCTGTCAATATCAATCATTGTAAAGAGCAATGACCGGACAGGCTGATCCAGGTTCAGGAAAATGGTAAGCGCAATCAGGAAAGAAACGAATGTCATTAAAGTTGCCAAAGATCCTGCGACGATCTTCGGAAGTTTCTTACCTGCGGTTCCATTGATAAATGCTCCTATGAGTGGGAATAATAACAGAAGGGGTAATAACTGTTGAATCGACATTTTTTTAGTCTTTTAGTTTATTAAATAATCCTACGTCCACTGTTTTACGATTTCTGTATAATAATACCAGAATCGATAAGCCGACTGTTGCTTCTGCTGCTGCAACAACCATGATAAAGAATACGAAAATCTGTCCGTCACCTTTACCGTGATAATTGGAAAAAGCCACCATTAAAAGGTTTACAGCGTTCAACATCAGCTCCACGCACATCAGAATAATGATGGCGTTCCTGCGGATCATTACACCTAATACACCGATACAAAAGATAATCGTTGCAAGGATGATATAAAATTGTAATGATACTCCTGAATTTAATAATGTCCCTTCCATTAGTCGATTATTTGTTTTTCTTTTTTAGACAACAATACAGCTCCAACCATCGCGGAGATAAACAGGATTGAAGAAACTTCAAACGGCAGGACATATTTATCGAACAGCAGCATTCCGAGCTGCTCAACCAAACCAATGGTATCGTCTGTATTTTCAATAGCTTCAAATGCCGCATCTTTTAATGCCGCTACTAATACCGTTGCCAGAACACCTCCGGCAATCGCTGCGCTTATCTTCATCAGAACGGAAGTTTTAGGTTCGGTGTCCTTACTTAAATTCAGCAACATCAATACGAACAGGAACAATACCATGATAGCTCCGGCATAAACGATGATGTTCACAATCGCTATGAACTGAGCGTTCAGCATGATATAATTCGCTGAGATCATAAAGAACGTAAGGATCAGAAACAAAACACTTCTTACCGGGTGTGTACTCAGGACAACCATCAGCGCTGACCCTACTGTCAATCCTCCCAGGATTGTAGCAATTAATTCTACTGTACTCATTTATTTCCTCTTTTTCCGGTGTTCTGACGTTTCGTAATATCCACACGGTTGTTTATGTCTTCTACCAATTTATCCTTCCCATACACAAATGTGTCTCTCTCGAAATTTGTCGGAACAATACGGTCTGTCAGGAAAACTGCTTCTTTCGGGCATGCTTCTTCACACAGTCCGCAAAAGATGCATCTCAACATATTGATTTCATAAGAAGAAGCGTATTTTTCTTCTCTGTAAAGGTGTTCTTCTCCTTTTTTACGCTCCGCGGCAGTCATTGTAATAGCTTCTGCCGGACATGCAACAGCGCATAATCCGCAGGCAGTACAATTTTCTCTTCCCTGCTCGTCGCGCTTCAATACGTGCATACCGCGATAAACAGGAGCAAATTCCCGCTGCTCATCCGGATAGCGTACTGTTACAGGTTTCCTGAAAGCATGCTTCAACGTTTTGCTCATTCCGGAAAAAACCGCCGGAAGGTAAATACTTTCCAGGAATGTCATTTCCTTATTGCAAACCTCTTTTTTTCTGTTTGATAAACTTTCCATAATTCGATCCAGTGCTATTAATTAAACCAACCTCTTGTGAAAGCGATAACGATTGCTGTTATCACCATATTTATCAAGGCAATCGGAATTAATTTTTTCCAGCCTAATCCCATCAGCTGATCGTATCTGAAACGCGGTAATGTCCAGCGGATCCACATAAATGTGAAAATTACAAGCACGATCTTTGTGAATAACACCAGAATGCTGATAACGGACAGTAAATTTCCTTCAAAGTAATCCATTCCCGGGAAATTGTATCCGCCTAAATACAGGCAGGAAATCACCGTAGAAGCAACAAACAGGTTAACGTATTCTGCAAACAGGAAGAATCCCATTTTCATGGCTCCGTATTCCGTGTGATAACCTGTAATCAGCTCACTTTCGCATTCTGCCATATCAAACGGTGCACGGTTACATTCTGCTACAGAGCACACGAAGAATACAATAAATCCGACCGGCTGGTACCAGATATTCCAGTTAAACCCGTGCTGTGCTTCAACAATCTCTCTCAGGCTCAGGCTTCCGCCCATCAGCACAACCGTAATAACTGACAGTCCCATTGCCAGCTCATAGGATATCATTTGCGAAGACGCGCGAATAGCAGAGTACAGCGAATATTTGTTGTTGGATGCCCAGCCACCGATCATGATCCCATAAACACCAATCGAGGTGATCCCCATGATGAACAGAATCCCGATGTTGATATCTGTCACCTGAAGGCTGATTGTTCTTCCGAAGGCAACGATGTCCGGTCCCCACGGAATTACTACGGATGTCAGCAATGATACAGTCATCGCGATTCCCGGAGCGATCATGAACAAAAATTTGTCCGCATTCGCCGGAACAAAATCTTCTTTAAAGAATAGTTTTCCTCCGTCTGCAAGTGGTTGTAAAAGCCCGAAAGGCCCTGCATTGTTCGGTCCGATACGATCCTGCATCCATGCTGCCACTTTTCTCTCAAAATAAGTCTGATATGCTGCAATACCCAATGATAAAGCAAATAATATCAGAATGAGAATACTTTTTTCAACTAATAACGCCGTATCCATTATTGAATGTTTTTAGTATTGTTATTAAGAGGATTTTGCAATGTATAATGATTCTGAGAAATCACAGAGTGACGATTAATCAGTCTCGGGCCTTCCACGTTCCATTTTTCAACTTCTTTTGTTTCAAAACGGCACGTATTACAGATCCAGGCAGTTTTCCCGTCTATTGTCTCTATTTCTCCGTATTTATCTTTTCTTGCAGTTACACGATAAATTTCATTACCGAACATCCATACTACTGCTTTTCCGGAACAGGTAGGGCAATCTCTGTGTGCATCCATCGGTTTCAGGAACCACACACGCGATTTGAAGCGGAATGTCTTATCTGTCAATGCGCCGACAGGACATACGTCAATAACGTTTCCTGAGAAATCATTGTCAATCGCTTTTTCGATATATGTGGAAATCTCCGCATGGCTGCCACGATGCATTACGCCGTGAACACGCTGGTCTGTAATCTGGTTAGCTGTATATACACAGCGGTAACACAGGATACAACGGTTCATGTGCAGCTTAATCTTATCACCAATATCGATAGGGTCAAATGTTCTTCTCTCTTCGCGATAGCGGGTAGCTTCTTTTCCATGTTCAAATCCCAAATCCTGCAAATGGCATTCTCCGGCCTGGTCACAGATCGGACAATCCAGTGGGTGGTTCGCCAGCAGGAACTCGGTAACACCTGCGCGGCCTGTTTTTACACGTTCACTGGTCGTATTTTTAACGATCATTCCGTGCTGAACCTGTGTAGAACAGGAAGCCACCAATTTCGGCATCGGACGCGGATCTTTTTCTGAGCCCGCAGCAACTTCCACAAGACAGGTACGGCACTTACCACCGCTTCCTTCCAGCTTGCTGTAATAGCACATTGCAGGGGGAACGATGTCTCCGCCGACCTGACGCGCGGCGTTGAGGATCGTTGTTCCTTCCTCCACTTCAATTTCTACTCCATCAATGGTTACTTTGACCATAATTTTTATTTCATTTATTTTTAGACATAAGACAACAGACTGTTTTTCATTGAAAAAAGATTATTGTCATTGTTCCTCTCAATTATCTACTTGTTCAACATCTAATGTAATAACAGCATTTTCAAATAACTTTTGAGTTGTTATTGCTATGCTCCAATATCCAAGTGTCAAAGCATCTCCTCTTCTAACTTTCACATATAAAACATATTCATTCTCCAAAGTTTGCGTCAATCGTGTTTCCAGTACTTCCGCAGGGGAACTGGTTGTTACTCCTCCTGCTAATAATAAAGAATATTCAGAAAAATTAATCTGGGGATAAACAGTGTCTGTACACACCATATAATCCTGCAGTTCTTTATCACTATTGATGGCAATTACTTTATCATGCTCAAAAACTTTCCAATTACACGGAGCTCCCGTAATATCGTATTTCTCAAAAGAAACTTCCACCGGATACTCAGAAATGTTATCAGGCGTTTTGTCTTTCTCACAAGAAATCAATCCTACAAAGAAAAGTAATAAGAAAAGTAATTTTGTTTTCATTGCTTCACAATTTTAAAATTACAATTCGTTATAGACACCTTTCAATAAACCATAGTTTCTTGACATCGCTTCCTGTGGATGCTTTATATGCCATTCAAATTCCTCTCTGAAGTGTCTGATCGCTGACGCTACCGGCCATGCAGCCGCATCTCCCAGAGGGCAGATCGTGTTTCCTTCGATCTTCTTATTAATATCTTCCAGCAAGGCGATGTCTTCCATTGTTCCTTCTCCGTTTTCAATTCTCCAGAGGACTTTTTCCATCCATGCAGTACCTTCACGGCAAGGCGAACATTGTCCACAGGATTCGTGGGCATAGAAACGGGTGAAATTCCAGGTATTTCTCACAATACACTGGTCTTCGTCAAATGCGATAAAGCCTCCTGATCCCAGCATGGAACCGGAAGCAAAACCTCCGTCAGACAGAGATTCATAGCTCATAAAACGTGTATCGCCGTTTGCTGTTTTTGTAATCAGATGTGTTGGCAGAATAGGAACGGAAGAGCCTCCCGGAACCAGCGCCTTCAGCTGCTTGCCGTTTTTGATGCCGCGGCACCAGTCATCACCGTAGATAAACTCCTCAACAGAAAGTCCCAGATCGATTTCGTAAACTCCCGGACGCTCCAGATTACCACAGGCAGAAATCAATTTCGTGCCACGGCTTTGCTCTGTACCGATCTTTACATACTCATCTGCTCCCATATTGATAATCGGAACAACGGTCGCCAAACTTTCCACGTTGTTTACCACTGTCGGGCAACCCCAAAGACCTTTTACAGCAGGAAACGGCGGCTTGATACGTGGATTTCCGCGTTTTCCTTCCAGAGATTCAATCAATGCGGTTTCTTCTCCGCAGATATAAGCTCCTCCTCCCGGAGAAACACGAAGGTCCAGATCGTAACCTGTTCCTAAAATATTTTTTCCTAAAAATCCGTTGGCATACGCTTCAGCGATCGCTTTTTCAAGGATTTCCAAAACAAATAAATATTCACCGCGGATATAGATATAGGATAAATTTGTACCTAATGCAAAACTCGAAACAATCATTCCTTCGATCAGCAGGTGCGGAAGGTATTGCATCAGATAGCGGTCCTTAAATGTTCCCGGCTCCGATTCATCGGCATTGCAAAGCAAGTATCTCGGAACTCCGTCCGGCTTCGCAAGAAACGACCATTTCATTCCTGTAGGGAAACCTGCTCCTCCACGACCCCGCAATCCGGATTTTTTCACTTCTTCCACGACTTCGTCAGGGGACATTGATTTCAGCGCTTTTTCCACTGAACGGTAACCTCCTTTCTGACGATAAACTTCGAATGTTTCAATTCCCGGAACGTCAATATGCTCTAAAAGTAATTTTCTTCCCATGTCGAATTAATAGATTTTTACTTCATCTCTCCTGCAAGCCTCAATCAACTCGTCCACTTTTTCAGGAGTAAGGTGCTCGTGATAGAATTTACCGCATTGCAGCATCGGGCCATAACCACAGGCTCCCAGACACTCAGCCGTTTTCAGAGTAAACATGCCGTCAGAAGTCGTTCCGCCTACTTTAATGTTCAGTTTATCTTCGATATATTTAATGATATTATCGCTTCCAACCAGCATGCACGGTCCTGTATGACACACCTCAAACACATATTTTCCTACGGGATGAAGGTTAAACATGGTATAAAAAGTAGCTACTTCATATACTTCGATCGCTGTAATATTTAAAATTTCAGCCACCATGTCCATTGTGTCAGGACTCAGCCATCCGCCAGCTTCTTCCTCCACGATATGCAGCACACGAAGGATAGCGCTTTTACTTTTTCCTTCGGGATAGTAACCGATAACTGTCTGAATTTCTGCTTTTGCTTTTTCACTCAGAACAGGGCGTTCTTTATTTACAATTTCTACTTTCATAGTTATGCGTCCAATTCTCCTGCGATTACATTCATGCTACTCATTGCCAGAACGGCATCTGAGATAGACTGGCCTGTAATCATTTCAGGATATGCCTGATAATAAATAAAACAAGGTCTTCTAAATTGTAAACGGTAAGGAGTTCTTCCTCCGTCACTGATCAGGTAATACCCTAATTCACCATTTCCTCCTTCCACGCAGTTGTACACCTCTCCTACCGGGATCGGTGTTTCTCCCATGACGATTTTAAAGTGATAAATAAGGGCTTCCATGTTGTTATACACCTCTGCTTTCGGAGGAAGATAGAAAGAAGGAACATCCGCATGGTATTTTCCTTCCGGCAGATTTTCATAAGCTTGTTTGATCAGCTTAAAGCTCTGGCGGATTTCTTCCTGACGCACCATAAAGCGGTCATAAGTATCGCCGTCTTTTCCTACGGGAATATCAAACTCGAAATCGTCGTAAGAACAATAAGGTTCCATGACACGTACATCGTAGTCAACTCCTGCTGCTCTCAGATTTGGTCCCGTAAATGAATATTCCAGCGCTCTTTCCGCAGAAATAGGGCCGGCTCCGATAGTACGGTCCATAAAAATCCGGTTACGGGAAAGCAGGCTGTCATATTCTTCAAAGGCTTTTGAAAAAGTCCGGATGAAATCCTGCAATTTCTTATGGAAACCAGGAGTAAAGTCACGCTCGAACCCGCCGATACGGCCGATATTTGTCGTCAGACGGGAACCGCTGATCTCCTCGTATAATTCATAAATTTTTTCACGTAGCTGGAAAACCCAGGTAAAGCCGGTTAAAGCTCCCGCGTCCACACCGATAACGGAAGTGCACACCAGGTGATCGGCAATACGTGCCAATTCCATAATGATGATCCGCATGTAATCCACACGCTTTGGGATTTCTGCTCCAATCAGCTTCTCAACTGTCAGATGCCAGCCGATATTATTGATTGGTGATGAACAGTAGTTCAGCCGGTCTGTAATAGGTGTGATCTGGTTGTAAGGTCTTCTTTCTGCCAGCTTTTCAAAAGCACGGTGAATATATCCGACAGTTTGCTCTGAGGATAAAATAATTTCTCCGTCAACTTTCAGCACATTCTGAAAGATACCGTGTGTCGCAGGGTGTGTAGGACCTAAATTCAGCGTCACTATTTCTCCTTCTATCGTATCACGCGTAGCTTTAAAGATCGGATTGTCGTATTTTCTGATGTCCTCCATGATTATCTTCCAAAGAAACGGTTGTCTTTATCTTCTCTCGTCTGGTCTTCCAGCGGAAATTCTTTCCGCATCGGGAAGTATTCCTGATCTTCAGTGTTCAGGATTTTTTTCAGGTTCGGATGGCCTTTAAAGATAACACCGAAAAAATCGTATGTTTCTCTTTCCATCCAGTTCGCTCCCGCGTAAATATCCACGATGGATGCTATCTCCGGATTTTCGATCGGCAACGTTGCTTTTACGCGTAAACGGACGTTGTTCACCAGGCTGTGCAGCTGGTAAACCACCTCTATTTCTTTTCCTTTGTTAAACGGATAATGTACTGCCGCAATATTGGTCAGAAAGCTCATTTTTATTACTTCATGCTCCTTCAGCCATTTTACTGTTTCCTTTGCTTTATCAGCAGGTACATACACGTTCAGCATACCGTATGCTTCGCTATGCCCCAGTATATCTTCACCAAATGCAGTCTGCAAATGGTTCAAAAGCTCTTCGTTTGTTATTTTACTTAGACTCATTGATGTCGTTTTCAATGTTATATTTCGATAACAAATGTTTATATTCTTCGGAATATCTTCTGCGCAGGGATTCGCTTTGAGCCAGCTTCTGAATGTTCATCACTCCGTCCAGGATCTGCTCCGGACGCGGCGGACAACCGGGAACATAGACATCAACGGGAATAACCCGATCAATTCCCTGCAATACGCTGTATGTGTCAAAAATTCCACCTGAAGAAGCACATGCACCGACAGAAAGCACCCATTTAGGCTCTGACATCTGCTCATATACCTGGCGTAAAACTGGTGCCAGCTTTTTGGAAATCGTTCCGGCCACAATCAACAGGTCTGCCTGTCTGGGAGAGAAAGACATTCTTTCCATACCAAAACGGGCAATATCGTAATTAGCTCCCATCGTTGCCATGTATTCGATACCACAGCAGGAAGTCGCAAACGGAAGCGGCCACAATGAGTTAGCACGTGCTGCTCCGATAACCTTATCCAGCATCGTTAGCTGAAAACCACCTTCGTAGTTGATGGTTTCTACTTTTTCATCAATTTTTACTTGTCCCATTCCAAAGCTCCTTTCTTTAAGATGTAGATAAATCCTGTAAGGAAGAATCCTACAAAAATGAGTACGGCAAACAGCCCGTTAAGCTGTAAGGCATTAAAATTTACTGCGTAAGGATAGAAGAAAATGACCTCTACATCAAACAACACAAACAAAATCGCTACAACAAAATAACGGATAGAAATCGGAAAACGGGCATTCCCTTCCGGCTCCAGCCCACATTCAAAATTCATATCCTTTTTTCTCGAGTGTAATTTCGGCCCTAATTTGGGAACCAGAAAAACAGTCGCAAGAGAAAACCCGACCGCTACTGCGGCCTGAATTATTATCGGAATATAATCAACAGTTGAAGACATATCTTTCCCTAAAAATTGACTAGCAAAATTAAAATATATTAACATCTATCCAATACCAATTAACAGTTGGCTGGCAATTGCATTTCATGCTGAAATGCGGATAGGGTTACTTCTATTATATATTTTTTTGATTTTTAAATGATTATATCTAAAAAAGCAATTAATAAGAATGATTCTAAATTAAGCATTTCAGACTTTTTTAAAGAATTAGCACGGGTTTTCAGTTGAGCTTATCTGTTAAAATACGCATTTCAATTACCGGTGAGATTTTTTCGTAAAGAATATTGTAAACTGCTTCCACCACCGGCATTTCCACACCAAATTTTTTATTGATCTCGATAATACTTTTTACAGCGTAATATCCTTCTGCCACCATATCCATTTCCATCTGGGCGGTCTTAACGGAATAGCCTTTTCCGATCATAAAGCCGAACGTCCTGTTCCGGGAAAATTTGGAATAAGCTGTTACCAGCAAATCCCCCAGGTACGCGCTGGATTTAACATCTCTGTGAATCGGGCTTACCTCATCTATAAAATCCTCTATTTCCTGAATGGCATTGGAAATCAACACTGCCTGAAAATTATCGCCATATCCCAAGCCTGAGCAGATACCGGAAGCAATTGCGTAAACATTTTTAAGAACCGCGCTTAATTCCGTGCCGAACAAGTCATCAGAAACTGTTGTTTTGATGTAGCGGCATGCTAACAAATCAGCCATATTCTCCGCAATCGTCTCATTCTGACAGGCAATAGTCAGGTAAGAAAGGCGTTCCAGCGCTACCTCCTCCGCATGACAAGGCCCGCAAATGATACCTATTTTATTGTAAGGAACGTCAAATGATTTATGGAAAAAACGCGCGGGAATCGATAAATATTCGGGAATAATCCCCTTAACTGCTGAAAAAACTATTTTATCGTTAAAAGCGGAAGCATCAATCCCTTCAAAAAGGGTCACCAAAAAAGCGGAAGGTGTAGCGATAATAATCACATCTGACTTTTCCAGAGTTGTTTTTAAGCAGCTTGTTAATTCAATTTTGTCCGTATTCAGATCAACGGCTTGCAGATATTTAGGATTGCGTCGGTATTTTTTTATGTAATTCACGGAGTCTTCAGAACGAACGTACCAGTTCAGCTTTGTAACATTATTGCACAGAATTTTTACCAAAGCGGTTGCCCAGCTTCCCCCTCCAATCACACCTATACAGTAACTTTCCTCCATTATATTGTATCTGCTTTTAACTGATTTAAACGCCAAATATGGGTATTTTTTCAATACATCCGACTAAAAGCGCATGAGTTATTTATTGATACGCCCGGCCGGATTTGCTTCTGAGCATATATCGTACGAAGCACTAAAATTACTGAATTTGCACTTTATCTGAAAGATCAAGAAGTCAGCCAAGCTATTTTTATTTTCTTTCTTCTGATTCATATTCTGATGTTTCCCGTCAGCATTCCGATCCCTCCTTTTGAAAAACACTTAAAAATCGTAACTTCGCTTCGTCAGTCAAAAATTACTTCATGGCAACAACTGTTATTTTAAATATCAAAGGGCTTGTCCAGGCCGGTGAAAGCTTTTCAACTTTTATTTCGGGGAGTGAAATGAAAAAACTGCCTGTTATTGAGAACGCGTTCCTCATTCTGAAAGATGGAAAGATCCGGGATTTCGGTCCGATGGAAAAATACACCACGCCGCCGGAAGAAGAAATCAGTGAAGTAATTGACGCTACCGGAAGATATGTGCTTCCGACATTCGTAGATGCGCATACTCACACTATTTTTGCAAAATCAAGAGAAGAAGAATTCGTAGACAGGATCAACGGGCTGACTTATGAAGAGATCGCACTGAAAGGAGGAGGAATTTTAAATTCCGCACAACGGCTGCAGGAAAAAACAGAAGACGAATTATTTGAGGACGCAAAAAAACGTATCGAACAAATGATCGCTTACGGAACCGGAGCGCTGGAAATCAAATCCGGTTATGGCCTGACGGTAGAAGCTGAATTAAAAATGCTGCGTGTCATCAAACGGCTAAAAGAATTTTTCACGATTCCCATCAAGGCTACATTTCTGGGTGCACATGCTTTTCCTAAAGAGTTCAAAGAGAATCATGAAGGATATATTTCACAGATCATCACTGAAATGTTACCAAAAATAGCCGAAGAAAATTTAGCCGATTACATTGATGTTTTCTGTGAACGGAATTATTTTTCCGTGGAAGAAATGGAACGTATCTTGCTCGCAGGGCAACAGTACGGACTAAAACCCAAAGTGCATGTCAACCAGTTCTCCATTCTCGGAGGAATCGAAAAAGCAGTGGAGCTGGGAGCCATTTCCGTAGATCACCTCGAAGAAATCGATGATTACGATATTGAAGTCCTGAAAAAATCAGATTGCATTCCGACACTACTTCCCTCCTGTTCTCATTTTATCAGCATTCCTTATGCAAATGCCCGCAAAATGATCGATGAAGGATTACCTGTCGCGCTGGCTTCTGATTTCAACCCCGGAACCACACCTAATTCCAATATGTCTATCGTCTGGAGCCTTGCCTGCATCAAAATGCGCCTGACACCGGAGGAAGCTTTTAACGCGATGACCATTAACGCAGCGGCGGCTCTGGAACTTTCAAAAGAAACAGGAACAATCTCCAGGGGAAAAAACGGAAGTGTCATGATTACAAAACCCATCCCGTCATTAGCGTACATTCCTTATTCTTTCGGGGATCAGCTGATTGAAAGAGTAATTGTCTGATTGTTTTTAACGAAACTTTGTTCTTCATCCGGATCATTTACGAAAATCACTTTCAAAATCTTTCTATCTTAGCATTTCAATATCCATATTGATATGAGATACTTATTGCTTGTTTTCTTTTTCGGAGTATACCAGACAGCTTTCCTGCAGCTCAACTTCAATACGACGAACCAGCTGTTATGGGAAGTGAAGAAAAAAGGACAAAAAAAGCCTTCTTACGTATTCGGAACCATTCACCTGAACGATTCCAAGTTGTTTAAATTCTCAGATTCTGTCTATTATGCTTTTAATAATACCGTCTTTTTCTCACCGGAAATAGATATTCATGATTTATTTGATTTATACAGTACACGCTTAAACACGAACCTGCTGGTGGATGCCAACAACAGAATTTACAAAGGAACTAACTGGACAGACAAAAAAGGTTACGGCTCTCCTACCGGATGGCCTCAGTTTCTGGATGCTTATTTTTACCAGATAGCCGTCAATTCCAATAAAAAGGTCATTCCACTGGAATCATTGAATGATCAGGTTTCCGCGATACAGTCCATTGTCTTTTCTGATTATCTCGGCCGGCGGTCTTTTTCAGAAGAAGACATGATCGATATTTATCTTACCGGGAATATTTATCAGCTACAACAGCTCATTTACCAAGGATTCAAAGGTTCTAACGGTTACGATGAGCTTATTGTGAAACGAAACAACAAAATGGCGGATAAAATTGATTCCATAGCGAAATCAGGCTCTACATTCGTTGCTGTCGGCGCAGGGCACATGTCCGGGAAATATGGCATCTTGACTTTATTGAAGCAAAAAGGCTACGAAGTACGGCCGGTCGGAACAACTTACACAGAGAATTTAAAAAATGAAAAAGAGTTCTTTAAAGCGCATCATTCTTACATCTACAAAGACACTGCTCTAAGATTCGAAATGAAATTCGGAATGAAGCCGGTTTTCAGCATGGATGATGAATTCATCCATCTGGAATCAAGGGATCTCGGTCAGGGAAATGTTTACATTCTGGAGGTGGAAAAAATAATGGATGAAAATCTGCTGATCAATTATTTTCTGGATGAGAATTTCTACCAGCCGGTAAATGCCACCATTGAACGGCTCACACTGGAAGATGGCACAGAAGCGTACGAAGGCATCGTAGAGATTGTGGAATATGGCTTATGCCGGAAACGGATCCTTATCCGCAACGGCTATCTTTACAAGCTGACCTGTAGCGGCGGCCTTCCTTTTCTGAATTCCAACCGCCCGGCTACTTTCTTTAACGGGCTGAAATTTTATTGAGAAAGCATTGTCTTCTTATCTTGAAGAACGCATCGCTTTTACTTTTTTAATCTTATCGTCTGATAAAAACCGTTGGTACTCTTCCGATTCCATTCCGTAAAGAGCTATTTTTCCTTCTTCGTTGCTATGTACCCCGAAACCATACGTTTTTGTAAGCGGAGAGGTCCGTAAGCAGGGCTGCCCTTTTGAAAAAAATTGTTTTCTTGCCTCGCTCAGCTCGTTCTTTGTTAAATCATTCCTTTGCGCATAAACCTGAAACAACACATCATCGGAAGTATATTGATACGGATTTTCAGCGATCAGTTCGTATTGCAGCTCTGCTACCGTCTTTTTTTCTTTTGCCGGAGGGCGAATTCCTGCCATAGCCTTTGTGTCCTCCGCTACTTCAATAAGAGTATCTACATAATTTGTGGTATGTATTTTTTTGTTTAGCATATTGTTATAGGAATCTAAATTTTTCGCACTTTCTAATCAAATCTTTTTCTCCACTCTCCAGATTGCATCCATTCGTTTTTTCTCAAATAAAATTCAAATCATCATTGTGATCAGTTTGCTACATCACAACGTCATTTTCCGTTAACCAATTTTCTTGAAAAATACATGCTAATCTCATTTTCTTCTTCCCTTGTAATGTGATCCGGCTTGAGAGTCTGATTTACCCGGTTTATAGAATCTCTGGTCATTTTCCCGATCCATTTTCCCAACCCTTTTCTTTTATGAACGTATTTCCAATACTCTTCTTCATTGTCTATACGCTGACCATCCAATAAATATTTATATTCATAACGATTTTCAAAGGTTCCCCATCCATCTTTCTCAAAATGATGTACGAACCATTCTTCGTTGATCTGTCCATCTTTCGTTAAATAACCGCCAAGTATTTCTCGAATTGCCATTTCCCTAAGAATCCTGTAGGGAAGAGGTTTAGTTAAATCATGTCCTTTTAAACTTTTACGTAAAACAAAATGTGCGCCTCCAGTCCAAAAATACCACTTCCCATTTATCTTCTCACCATAAAATTCTAAAATCTCATCCATGGGAATTTCTTCGTTAGAAAACCCTACATGATGTAAAGCTCCAATAATTCTCGAACCTGTACTGTTTACACAAAATACAGAATCAATCTTACATTCATATACGATTCGTTCATGTGTAAAATCATCATAAACTGTATCAGCAATTAATTTATGGTTCAACCATTTTTCTAATGTATCCGACATCTGACGATACATTTTGTTGTAATTACCTGTACCTGCAAGTACTAAAACGCTTTGTTTAACTATTTTGTTCTTTGAATTCTCATAATTGAACTTGTGTTCATTATTACATCCTACAACACAAATTATTAGAAAAATAAGCCAATATGGTTTTACTTTACTATCTCTGTTCAATATATCCATTATTTCCTGATTTTATATCAAATATCCACATATAATTAGCAATCGAATGGCTTCCAAGAAAACTTTTTGTGGTTACCGTTTTCGGAATATAAACACGCCCGTGTGGAGTATTTTCGGGAATATTCTCAATATCTTTCACCGCACATTGCGGAGCCACACCATCCTGTTCCCTTAACGAATCTCTGTCCGGGTCGCCGGGGTTATTGTTACTTCCATATTGCCACACTTCTTCGAACTGCGTCCAGTCAGCGCTGCCACTACATGCGTTTTCCGGAGCGATAATATAAATCCTTCCAAAAATACATTTTTCTTTCAGCTCATCAATAAAGCCAACCGCATAAGCATAGCCCATACTGTGACAGACGATGTCAATTGTGTCTTTTTGGTCCGGTAATAAAGGAATTGAGTTTCGTGCTGACAGAAATGCTTTTGCAGCTAAAGCTCCTTTGTCTTTTCTTTCCGAAAAACCCGAAACATTGGGAGTTGCGTTTAAAAAGTCATAACGATGACTTTCAAAAGGCAACGAAGTTTTTACATTTGTCATAGACAATGCGAATGAAGGCATATAAACATGATTGGAGGTGGTTATTCTGTCCGAGCCGTCTATAAAAAACGTATTGACAGGCTTCAGACGGGTCTTAAAATTTTCTTCCATTTTGTCCGGCCAGTAGTTATAACGGTCTTTATCTGTTACCAGACCATCTGTTATATCCCAGTTCTGAAACTGGTCTCTGTAACCATTTGAAAAAATCAGATACCGTTCTCCCTTCCTTTTTTGCTCATTGATTATCTGATCTGTAATGTCATTTCCTGAAAAATCATATAATTTATAATAATCAGTTGTATTGTCCTGCTTTTTATACACTCTCACAATTACATGAATATTTGCGAGCATTTTTATCCCATGCTTTGGTAAAATAATAGAATCTGAACAATGAGAATATGTTCTTACGTATTCACCTGTGCCGGTTTTTGTAAAATAAAAGTAAATTACAGGCGGCCTGGCCACAGACTCCCAACGCCCTGAGTGGGAAGAATAGTAAATAACGGATTGCAGCTTCTGTGCCTGATATTCACTGAAATTAAGCAAATCATTGATCAGGAAGTTTGTTTCTACTTTTTTATCAACTGCTTTTCTCATATCATCCAAGGAAATGTACTTTACTAAATGATAGGTATTTTCCTTTAATAATGCTACTTTGTTCTTCTTATAAGCATTGGTTATTTTATTATTTATAATTTCCGTATGAATGGCTTTTCCCGGAGTGGAAAAAAATGTTCCTCCTTGCTGCTCTTCCCAAAAATAATAGGCAACCAAACCAGAAGAAAGAGCTCCTTCCTCATCATCCCCTTCAAACCATCCGACAGCAACAGGATCATCAATACCTTCCCATTGTGATACATATAAATCCGTTGGGTTGTCTACATAATCCATCAGATTTTTGGTCATTCCCTGCATAGAAGCTCCCAGCTCTTCGTCTGCAAAAATGTGCCGTAAATGAAATGCTCCGTGACCAATTTCGTGGGCAAGAACATCGCCGGCATCAGCAGCACTGGTGAAGACAAATCCGATGTTGCTTTTCCGGGGCATGTAACCGGTAACACCGTTATTACAGCTTAATCCAAAGACGATGTAATAATCGTCTTTGTCATAATTGCTCAGGTCTTTAACCGCACCGACATAGTTTCTTAAATCTTTGGTATAGCTAGAGAGTAAACCACTGTTTTCAATGGTAATATCCTTTGTTAAGAATGACTCAGAAGAGATGCTTTTTGTGGTGCTGATGTTGAATTTAACACCGACAGGATCATACATTTTCTTTAAAGCGGTAGCAATATCCTGCTGTGGAATGGCAGCACCATCAACAGATACCAAATGCAGATTGATGACCTTTTCCGTATAAACATGCACCATAAATGAGCCGACCAGATAGGTGATGCTGTCCTCAGAGCTTTTGTAATACACTCCGAATTCAGCAATCTGGTTGGCAGGCAGATGTTGCGGCAACTTGATTTTTAAGCTGTCTGCTGAGCTTCCCGGTTCCAATTCCAGGGCTTGTTCCGTTGCCATGTAAACTATCCTGAAATTTTGCTTCAAGATGTTCGCTTCCCGTTTGTGAATGGCAAGAGAAAGTGGTTCCGTACTTCCTCCGGCTATGAAAAGCTTTGCAGGAACGTGTACATTTTGTTGTGTGAACAAATCATACACCTGTGTATAATAAGAGCTGTAATTTTCATAGTGAAAGGTATCGGTATCGTATTTTGAACCATTTGTGTTGTGCAGTGTAATGTAAAGCGGTTTGGTGTTGATTTCCGAGATCAGGTTTTCCGGCTTATTTCCACACTTTCCCGGATTGTTTCTCAGACACTGGGCTGTATAATCCATTCCGGACTGAATGGCACCTTCAAAAAGTGCGGAATTGTTGTAATTAATGGCCGCATTTTTAAACGGAGTGTTGAGTCGGTTGGTGATGCTGTCAATATCTACAGAAGTAAATTTGCAGTGCAGTTCCTCTGAACAGACAACAGAGAATGGTGTGGAAGGGAAGTTGGGATTAAAATAATACCGGACAATTCCTTCGCTTCCGCTTTCCAGTATAAAACGGATGACTTTCTGCATAGCCAGCTCAAAGCCTTTGATACTTTGCGGGCTTTGCGAGGAGTTAGAGGGCAGCAGCTGGATCTGAACATTGTTCACTGCTTTGAAGTTTTGTGTTTTGAGAAGAATCGTCGGATTGAAATAAACTTTTTTGACAAAATCCAGAAAGCTGGTATTCGCAGAAGCACTCGCAGCAGAAGTATCCGACTGAGCGTAATTAAATAAAGGAAAAATAAGAAGAAAACAAAAAAGTAAGAGTGGTTTCATAAGTTATTTGCGGCGCGAAAATAATCATTATTCTGTTTTATAGCATATTAAATTCTTTTGAAAACAATGATTTAAGTAAATTACCTGATTCAGACTTTCAATTACAAACATCTGAAAAGGGAATTCAAAAAGGCGCTTTTCTAACCTGACAAAACAGGAGAAATATAAAGTCCTGATTTTTCCCTTTGTTTTTCAAATCCGCAAAATTCAATTATTTTTAGCCAAAAAATTACTGAAATGATGAATCGTATTTATGATGAATCGTTGATTGAAAAACTGAAAATCAGCAAGCTGCTCATAGTAAAAGGCCCGAAACATTCTCAGAAATCCGCTTATCTGGCCGGACTGACAGAACAGTTTTCTTCGGTCAGGGTTATCGACTGTGAAGACAAAAAAATAAAGCAGACATTAAAAACGCTCGATGTAGATACTTTAAAAGAGCTGTTCGGAAACGAAAAATATGTCGTTTTAAAAGAAGCCCAGTCCATCGAATCACTACAGCAGATTATCGAGCTGGTGCTGTTCGGGAATCATTTTTCCAATGCAATTATCCTGAGCTGCTCTTTTGATCCTGTGCTTGTGGATGAGCTGATAGAAGCGTTGCGTATAGAAGATGCCATCGTTACCCTATATCCGCTATTATTTCAGGAGCTGGCAAATAAAAGCGGGATTGTTCAATTTGAAAAAGAGCTGGAACGTCACTTAATTTACGGAAATTTTCCGCAGGTAATTCATGCTGAGCATCCTGAAGAGGAATTAACGTCGATTGTCGAAAAGACAATTTTCACCCATCTGAACCCGGCGGAACGTATCAATAAAGGCGGAAAGCTCCGCAAAATGCTGCAATACATCTCTTTTGAGCTGGGAGAGCCTCTATCTTACAATGAAATCGGGCAATATGCAGGACTGGACAACGAAACGGTAGAACGTTATGTCGATTTGCTGGAACGCTCGTATGTCCTGATCCGGATTCCTTCTTATTATAACGGAAACAAGTATGAATTAAAGAAAACACATACATTTTATTTTCTGGACAACGGGGTACGTAACGCGCTGATAAAAAACTTCAACGAGCCGGATTTGCGCATTGATATTGACAAGCTATGGAAAAACTGGCTCATCTCCGAAAAAATAAAATGGAATCACCTGCTGAAAAACAATGTGAGTTATTATTTTTGGAGAACGCATACCAGGCAGCAGATTGACTTTATTGAAATTTCGGGAGATCAGGTTTTTGCATATAAATCTCTTTGGGACAAACGCAAAAAGCCTAAATTCCCGGAAAGCTTCAAAAGCTACTATCCTGCCGCCAGCTTACACGCACTGAATCGCTCAACTTACTGGGCATTTTTATCTAAAAAGAAATAAAATGGAGCTACTAAGAAATTTCATAAATGGTGTTTACACTGCACCTATTCTCGGAGAATATATCGATAATTACGAGCCGGCAACCGGTAAAGTCTATTCTCAGATTCCCAACTCAACGCTGGACGATCTGGAGCTGGCAGTTCTGGCCGCTGAAAAAGCGTTCCCGGTCTGGTCAAAATATACGATTGAACAACGCGGAGATATCCTAGTAAAAATTGCAGAAGGTATCGAAAAGCGAATGGAGGAATTCGTGAAAGCAGAAAGCCGTGACAACGGAAAACCGGAAACACTGGCGGCGCATGTGGATATTCCCCGTTCCGTTTCCAACTTTAAATTTTTCGGAACAGGGATCCAGCATTTCGCTTCTGAATCGCATTATATGGTTGGCGAAGGAATCAACTTCACGACACGTAAACCGATCGGAATTGTCGGGTGTATTTCACCTTGGAACCTTCCGCTTTACCTGTTCAGCTGGAAAATTGCACCGGCATTGGCAGCCGGAAACTGTGTTATTGCGAAGCCTTCGGAAATTACTCCCTACACGGCCTATCTGCTTGGCGAAGTCATCAAAGAATCCGGAATGCCGGCAGGTGTTCTGAATATTCTGCATGGAACCGGTGCCTCTATCGGAAGCGAGATCGTCGAGCATCTAAAAATTAAGGCGATTTCGTTCACAGGTGGAACAACGACAGGGGCAAACATTGCAAAAGTTGCAGGGCCGATGTTTAAGAAAATGTCGCTGGAGCTCGGAGGAAAAAATCCGACTATTGTCTTTGATGACTGCGACTTTGAAAAAACGGTCAGCGGAACGGTAAGAGCTTCTTTCGCGAATCAGGGACAAATCTGTCTTTGCGGTTCCCGAATCTTTGTTCAGCGCTCTGTTTACGACAAATACAAGGAAGCATTTGTAGAAAAAGTGAAAAAGCTTCGCGTGCTTCCACCTTCCGATCCTTCCGCAAATATGGGTGCGCTGGTTTCAAAGCCACACCTGGAAAAGGTTAAATCTTACATCGAATTAGCAAAAGAAGAAGGCGGAATTGTACTGACGGGAGGAGAAGAGGTAAAAATGCCGTCGCCGTATGAAAACGGCTATTATCTGGCTCCGACAGTTATTGAAAATCTTGCTTATAACTGCCGTACCAATCTGGAAGAGATTTTCGGGCCGGTGGTGACACTGACACCTTTCGATACAGAAGAAGAAGTTCTGAAAATGGCAAATTCCACTCAATATGGCTTAAGCGCCACTATCTGGACAAGTAACCTGGAACGGGCGCATCGTGTTGCAGATGAAGTGGAAGCCGGAATCGTCTGGATAAACTCCTGGCTGGTAAGAGATCTACGAACTCCGTTTGGAGGTGTGAAACAATCCGGAGTTGGAAGAGAAGGCGGCTGGGAAGCGCTTCGATTCTTTACGGAACCGAAAAATATTTTTATTAAGTACTGATTTAGTAAAACAGTTTTCTTTTTCTCTTAATAATATCCAAAATAAGAAAATGATATAGTTTTTTAGGGTATAAAATATCTTCGACCAGATTTGTTTTTCTTTTTTTACATTGCTTAAAAAAAGAAACAAAAAAAGCTAGTCGCTGGAAATTTTATGGTCACCAAAATACGCTTATCTCCTGCAAAAATAAAACTCGCTCTGCTCAAACAATTATTTTTGCTACGGAAATTTCGCTGTTTTGGTACCGACTAAAAATTTATGCGACATCTAAAATTTTCGTACCTGCATAAAATTTGTTTGTAACAACAACTATTCACAATTTTATTCAATCAGAGGGAATCTGCTCCTCTTTAACCAGCAGCTTCACTTTACTGATGGTATCTTCCATTTCTTTCTCAGAACAGCTCAGATAAGGCTTCCATGCCCAAACGGATTGTTCTGCAAAATAACGGTACGGCACTTCCTGAAATTCAAACAAATCACAATATTCTACCCAGCTGTTATTCCCGATAACAAGCTGCTGAAAAAAAGCATCTCTGATTTTGTCTGAAATATCTTCCCGCATTAGTCCCGCTTGCTTTAAGCTTTCCATTGTTTTGTCAAAATCCAGCTTTCTTTGACGGATCATTTCCTTAAAAAGGAGTTCCAGATAATCCATTCTACGGGCAATGATTAACCGGTCTCTGAAAAGAAAACGGTATTTCCAGATTTCACGAAAGGTAACAAACTGTGTATAAAATGCTTTCTGCATAAAATCCGAAAGCTGCGTTTTCATAAGCTCAGCTGTTAATGCTTCCATGCTTTGCAAAAACCGGTTTATAGCTGCTTTCAAAAGCTCATTTCTGTTCGGGTAATGATAGTGCAGGTTCCCCAGGCTTATCCCCATTTCTTTGGAAACATACAGTGTGGTGACATTTTCAACACCTTCGTCATTAAACAGCTGTATCGCTTTAAGTAAAATTTTCTCTTTTGTCTTCACATCTGTTTAGTTTCTGCCCGAAAATAATAAAATAAAAAAACACGTTTGCAAAATTAGCTAATATTAGCTAATTTTGCAAAAACATTTATCATGGCTATAGAACGTAAGTGTCCTGCATGCAGTTACTGGAATAACGAGGAGGATTATTGTGTCAGCTGTGGAACGGTTCTTTCTCCGGCAATCATTGTTGCACAGCGGGAAGAAAGATTAGAGCAGGAACGATTGAATGCTCCGAAACCGTTCATCGACCGCTTTCTGGAAAGCTGGGAACATTCCCGTTTTCTGCTGATCCGGATCAGCTTTCATATTTTTTATACCATCTGGGCCATTGTAATGTCAATAGCATTTTTCTTTGCTTATATTACGATCGGTGTGAATGGATAGAAACAGAAAAGCATATTTTTTCCTGTTGTTTCTAATAGCTTTATACATTGCAGCAGGTATATTTCGCTTTTATTCCGTCACCGGCTCTTACTTTATACGTTTTCACCTTACGGATTTATTATTTATACCTGCACAACTTACCTTCACACTGATCTTGCTGCGGTACATCAAAAGAAATCATCAGCTCATGTTGCCAACTGGATTTATCTGGGTAAATTTTATCCTGATGTCGGCTCTGTTCGAATGGTATCTGCCTGTCTGCAAAAATTCACCGAGGCAAACTGCTGATGTGGTGGATGTTCTCATGTATTTTTCAGGTACCTTGCTGTTTATATTGCTTCAGAAACGAGATTTTTGAATACTGGCACTTTAATAATGACCATTTTTGCACTATACGTCCATAATATAACTAAAAATCAATTATTTATAATAATAAATTTTAAACATCAATTGCTGCCATTTTCGATAAATCGACCTTATAAAGCAATAAGAATACATTAAATAAATATGCAAACACCCAAAGTTTGTACCTGAAAAAATTTGCAATTTGATTATGAAAGCAAGCGCCATAAAAGAACCCGTTTCTAGTTGTAGGATTGGCAACAGCTCATTCATTCTATTTTCTATCAGCAATGCATACTTCATAAAAAATGCATACTTTTAACAAAGTAATCCCTTACACTAAAAATACGCTTACTGCAGATGGAAATATTAAAATTTCTTACCCAAAGAATTGATCTTGATAATGATGTCATTCAGATTATACAATCTGAGTTTGTCAATCATGAGTTTAAGAAAGGGGAACATATTTTACTTCCAGGAAATCAAAACCGACGTGTTTATTTTATTGAGAAGGGTTTGACTCGTATGTATTATTGTAAAGAGGAGAAGGTTATCACGCACATGTTTTTTAATCAAGATCAAATCTTTACTAATGTAGAAGTTATATATTACAATGAGATTAGTCCCTACGGGCTTGAATGTATAGAAGATTGTACATTGACAAGCGTCAGTTATGACAGAATAATCGGGTTAGCAAAAACATACCCGATCATCGATGAATTATCTCGTAACATTTTACTTGAAACCTTATACAAACTTTCCAACCGCTTACGTTCTATGCAATTTAAAACAGCAGAGGAGCGATACAATGAGCTATTGCAGCAACATCCGGAAATATTACTACGCGCACCACTTGGTCACATCGCCTCCTATTTGGGTATTTCGCAACCAACATTAAGCGTAATCCGTAGCAAAAAGTAAATGACTTTTTAGAAATCTAAAAAAATTGCTTTTTAATTACGTTTTTTAAGAAATCTAAAAAATTAAGCAAAATCCTCAATATACTTTTGTTGTACTAAAATATACAAATTATGCAACACTCATATTGGATGCTTACGTCTTTAGCTCTTGTCCTTTTTTCTTGTAAACCCAACACAAAGTCAGTTGAAAATAAAGAAAAACCAAGTATTAAAATCGAGGCTATTTCATCACAATCGGATACTTATCAATTAAATTTATCTGGAAACATTGATGGACTTCAGACGGTTAAACTTGGCTTTATGGTCGCTGGTAAAATTGATCAGTTTCCAGTCAAAGAAGGTGATTTAGTGACACAAGGTAAAACGTTAGCACGACTGGAACAAAATCAATATCAGATTGCTGTGAATTTGGCAAATTTACAAGTAAAGCAATTGACAGATGAGCATAATCGACTATCCAGAATGCATCAAAAAGACGCTTTGAGCGAGAGTGATTTTCAAAAGATCGACATTGGTTTACAACAGGCAAAAGAGCAACTAAAATTACAGCAAATTAATTTTGACAATACCACATTGAAATCACCGGTAAACGGTATGGTAATTAAAAAACTGAACCAGACTGGAGAAATTGTAGCACAAGGTTATCCTGTGATTGTTGTTTCCAATATTCAAAAAGTAAACGTATTGGCGTACGTACCAGAACAAGATTTACAATACATCAAAATTGGACAAGAAACAACAGTAAATATTCAAGCTTTGGGTAAGACATTCAAAGGAATTGTGCAAGAAGTTGGCGGCATGGCAGAAGCAACAACACGTGCATTTACAATTAAAATTGAAGTGGATAATCCCGACTACGCTATTCGTCCAGGTATGATTGCTCAAGCAACAATTAAAACAAATGAAGCTCGTAGGGTTGTTAGTGTATTGGCACAATCTGTATTAAAAGATATCGATGGAAAGACGTATGTGTACTTGTATGATGAAACAAAGAAAACAGTTTATAAACGATTCATTACGCTTGGAAATGTACTAGGAAAACGCATTGAAGTAACAAATGGATTGACGGAAGGAGACAAAGTTGTTACTAGTGGACAGCATGTGATTTCTGAAGGAGTTGAAGTTAAAGTATTATAATCCTCATTCATCATGAATTTTATTAAAGCGGCATTGCGTTACAAACAGGTAACAATTACGGTCTTACTGATGATATTCATCGTTGGGGTTTATTCGCTTCTGACAATGCCCAGACGTGAAGATCCCAAAATTACAGTTCGCGCAGGATTGGTTGTGGCCTATTTCCCAGGAGCCAACTCTCACGAAGTAGAACTACAATTAACCCAAAAAGTAGAGGAATATTTATTTCAGTTTAAAGAGGTCAAGAAATCTAAAACCGTTTCTATCTCACGTGATGGATTTATGTCTGTTTTCGTTGAATTAAATGATAATGTAAACGATCCGGATGTATTTTGGAGTTCACTACGTCACCAAATGTTGATTACAAAGCAAATTGCTTTACCTAGTGGGGTTATTGGACCAATTGTAAACTCTGATTTCGGGGATACGGAAGCCATGATCATTGCTGTGGAAAGTAAATCTGCCACTTATCCTGAATTAATGAATTACACAACAATGTTGGAAAACAACATTCGTTTGGTTCCGTCTGTTTCCAAAATCAAACGTATTGGTGAACAAAAAGAAGAATTTTTGATTGAAATCAATAATGAAAAATTAGCACAATATGAAATTCCTTTGGAAAATATCGTAAAAGTGATGCAATCACAAAACACATTGATTCCAGCGGGAAAAGTAGAATCTGGTAACTTAACAGTACCAATTACAGCTGTTAGCCACTACCAGTCAGAAGCAGATATTGGTAATCAAATTATTAAAGCTTCGAAAACTGGCGAGGTGGTAATGTTACGCGACATTGCAAAAATCAAACGTCAGGTAATGGAAAGTCAAACGGAAGCCTATGTAAATGGCAACCGCACGATTTTGATTACCGTGCAAATGCATGAAAATAATAATATTGTTGACTTTGGTAGTGCAGTACGAGCTCAAATTGCTGAAACAGAAAAAATGTTACCCTCATCGGTACATTTGACCAATATCGTTGACCAACCAACATTAGTAGAACACAACGTAGGACACTTCATAAAAGAATTCTTTATCGCCATTATTGCGGTAATCTTCGTGGTAGTATTAATGCTCCCTTTACGTGTGGCTGCTGTTGCTGCAACTGCTATTCCTGTTACGGTATCAGTAACATTTGCCGTCATGTATTTGTGTGGTATTGACTTGCACCAAGTATCACTTGCTTCCTTAATCGTAGTATTGGGAATGGTTGTAGATGACGCCATCGTAATTGCAGATAACTATGTTGAAAAATTAGACGAAGGATTTACGCCTTGGGATGCGGCCTGGAAGGCTGCTAGTGAATTGTTTATTCCGGTACTTTCGGCTACAATTACCATTATAGCTGCATTCTTACCAATGACATTATTACCAGGAATGGTAGGAGAGTTCATTCGCGCATTGCCCCTAACAGTAACGATTGCTCTATTGTCTTCTTTCCTTATTGCCGTATTACTTACACCATTATTATGCTTTACTTTCATCAAAAAAGGATTGCATAGCGAGAGCGAAAAATCAAGTTTAAAAAACAAGATTTTAGATGGAATGCAGAATACCTACAACAAAGCATTGGATTACTGTATTAAAATCCCTAAGACAACGGTGATTTTAAGCTTCCTGACAATAATACTAGCAGGAGTACTATTCAAATTAGGTGTAAAACAAAAGTTCTTCCCCGAAGCTGATCGTAACCAATTTGTAGTGGAAGTTTGGATGCCAACAGGCACGCAATTGAGTGCGACACGTAATGCGTTGCAAGTTCTGGAAAAAACAGTGAAGCAGACAAAAGGAGTCACCAACTACACAACATTCGTTGGAACCTCTGCACCACGTTTTTACTATAACTATTCTCCAGTATTACCAACAACCAATTACGGTCAAATAATCGTCAATACGGATAATGCTCAAAGAGCGTTATCCTTAAAGGAAAGTTGGTCAAAATCAATGCAAAAACAAGTTCCGGAAGCTCGTCTTGATGTTCGCCTAATGCAACAAGGACAACCCTTGGATAACCCGGTTGAAATAAGAATTTCAGGTGAAGATCTCACTACAATTCAAAAAATCCGTCAGGATGTAGAAAAAATTGTAATGGCTTCTCCCTACTTCTATAGTACACAACAAAATTTTAAGGAAGATTATTTCCGTGTGAACATTGTCTTAAAAGAAGAAGCTGCTCGTTTAGGATTCACAACTGAAAGTATTGCTAAAATGCTTTACACAGCATCAAATGGAGCACCGGTAACAACGATGTATGAAGGAGATAAAGCTATTCAAGTAACACTTAAAATCAATGATAAGGATTCAGTAGATTTTAAAGATTTCTCAAACATCTACTTAGAATCTCCAATTACGCATGCACAAGTTCCTTTGTATCAATTGGCAATATTAGAGCCTGCCTGGTACACAGGGCAAATTGTACACAGAAATGGTATTCGAACATTGACAATAGGTTTCCAACCTAAAGAAAATCATTTACCGAGTGAATTGTTCAACGACATCAGACCTCAGATTGATGCCTTATCATTACCAAACGGATATGCTCTTCAATATGGAGGTGAATATGGGAATCAAAGTGAGATGATGAAAGCAATGATTGGAGTGCTTGCCATTTCAATTATCTTAATTTTCTTGATTTTGTTGTTCCAATTCAAAAACTTAACAGAAACAATGATTGTTATCTTGACGATTCCATTGAGCATCTTCGGAGCAATCTTCGGACTGGTAGTTACAGGAAATAATTTTGGTTTTACCGCTTTCATTGGTTTAATCGCACTGTCCGGTGTGGTAGTTCGGAACGCCATTATCCTTGTGGATCATGCACGTGAGTTACAGCATTTACATGGAATGGACATTCGTCAATCAGCTATTGAAGCAGGTAAACGACGTTTACGCCCAATCTTCTTAACGGCAATGGCAGCAGCAATTGGTGTAATCCCAATGATTATAAGCGGATCTGCTATGTGGAGTCCTCTTGCAAGTGTAATCGCATTTGGAGTTGTCTGGAGTATGATCACTGCTTTATTTACCGTTCCTATTTTGTATATGCAATGGGTTAAACCTAAAAAAAACACTGAAGAATGAAAAAGTACATTTTTGTAATCCCTTGCCTGATATTCCATCTTGCATGGGGTCAAACGACATATCAAATAAATCAATTGATTGATTCTGCTCTGATCAATAATAAATTATTACAGATTAAAAGTTACCAAATCAAAGAAAAACAAGCAGAATTGTCAGCAATGAATCAATTGCGCTTGCCTAATTTGACATTAGGGGGAAGTTACATGTATAACTTTACTCCACTTCGATTGCAAATGGACGCTGGTTCTTTGGGAAGTATTCCTATACCCGGATTACCAATTAGCATTCCACTACCAATGGAAGATGTCAATGAAGTGATTGGCAACAAGCAAAATATTATTGCAGGTGGTATTTTGGCTGTTCCGTTAACACAACAATTCAAAATCAACAATGGTTCGAACGTAAAGAAAATTGAAGTTCGTATTATTGAAACGGAGCAGCAACAAACAGCGAACAAAATCAAACATGCGGTAGAGCAATTATATTTAGGTATAAATGCTTCACGTTGGGCTTTAGAAGCCTTGGATGCTAAAATTGAATTGGCACAAGAAGAACTAAATTACATTCAGACTGCAATTGAAAGCGAAAAAGCGATTCCAACAAATTATTATGGATTGAAAGCCGCCTTGGCAGATGAAAAACAACAACGCTTGAAAAAATATGCTGAATTAATGAATTTATTGAACAAGTTAAACCACTTAACACAACTGAATTTATTGATCGAGCAGATTTCGGATGAAGCAATTACAATTGCTAAAGAAAATACTTTGCAAAATTACATTTCACTTGCTCAAAGTAATCCGGATTACCAAATGGCAGTATTGACCCAACAAAAAGCGAGTCAAGGGGTCAATGCTGCTAAAAATAGTTACATACCGGATTTAAGTTTAGTTGGAGGTTATATGTACCAATATGGTATCGACTATATCAATTCTAATTTTGCGATGGTTGGTGTCAACCTCAAATGGTCTATTAATGATGTGTTTAAGAACAAGAAAGAGCAAAATCAACGTGAAGCACAGTATGAACAAGCTCGTTTATTTGCAGAAAACACACAAGCAGAAATCGAACGAAATATCACTGCTGCTTACAATGAAATGATGGTTGCAAAGGATTTGGTTGATGTTGCCGGAGAAGCTTTAGAGTATCGGACTCGAAATTATCAGTCACATCAGGAACGTTATGATGCAGGATTAATCAACAAAAAGGAATTGGTTAAAATAAAACAAGAATTTATTAAAGTAAAAAGTGATTTCTACGCTGCACAATTGAATTACCAAGTTCATTTGAGCAGATTACAAGAGTTGACCGGGAACTAGGTTTCAAACCCAACAATTTATTTCAGGCGGCAGAAGTAATTTCTGCCGTTTTTTATATTGCGATTTAAGTAATTCTATTTCACAAGAAATTGACTTTAGCTATACCCTACAAAAAGGATTATTACGAAAAACAGCACTTAATTTCCAAGCATCTTCACCACAATTTCCAACGTCGTGTAATTACGCTCGGGCGGAATTCTTCTATCACCTCATGAATGCTTTTATTTGCAAGCTTTCTTTTGAAGACAAACGTGCTTTTTTTGTGCTTATAGTCCAATTCGTCTTTTGAAACAGGGATAAGAAACAAGAAATTTACCGGCGTTTCATCTATATAAAACGGGTTGAAAATTTCGTGCATATACGTTGCCTCGTCAAAAAAGAAATGATCTTGTGTAACACTTCGGGACAAAGGTTTCGGAGGATTTCCGTTGGGAATAGTATGTCCTGCGCCAAACCATGTTTTTCTGTCCAGCAGAAAGTTCCCGAGCCATTCCAGCTTTTCCGGGATCCACTGGTTATTCTCCTCCTCAAAATCCCAATCACCTTCCACACAAACGCTTAATTCGATATGCTCTTTTCCTTCATATTTCGGAGTTACAGGCATTCTGTATTTCCACAGTCCGTCCGTACAGATAACAAAATATTTCTTTCCACGAAACTGAACATCAAAGCGAATAATATTGAAACGATCACCAACAACAAGGGTTTCAAAACCGGACTGAGGAAAGCGCTGCTGAAGATGTTCAAGAAAAGACATAGAAAGAATTTAACGTATTTGGTTGCAAAAATACCGAAAATCAGTGCGACTTACTGAATGTGGATACAAAAAAGTTACCAGCCCCGAAAGGAAGCTGACACTAAGCCAGCCGTTTTATTTCTTTGTTGCAACTATGGAATACACCATTGGAATTTTATTGTCTAAATGTTCTATCCTGTATTTTCCGGGTTCGAACTCAACCGTTCTGTTGAAGCAATTATAAGGCGAATAATCAAATTCATTAAAGACTTTTATTTCAAGACCGTTTTGAATCAGGCTGTTCATTACCTCACTCAGGCTGTGATTCCACGTAACATATTCTTGTGTTATATCCGCAGTTTTGTCGGCATACGTTCCATCTGCGGTTTCTATAATTGCACCTGAATTGAAATAATTGTATCCGATTTTTTCAAAATTATCGTCAAACATCCAGACTACAGGGTGAAATTCAACAAATATGAACTGTCCGCCCGGCTTTAAAAACTTAGAAATGACTTTTGCCCATTTGTCTAAATCCGGTAACCAGCCGATTGTACCGTAACTCGTAAAAACAATGTCAAACTGCTTCTCTAAATGATTGGGTAAATCGTAAATATCACAGCAGATGAAATCTGCTATTGAATCCGTGTCGTTTGCAATTTGTTTGGCGCTTTCGATAGCCTTATCTGACAGATCAACTCCTGTAATTTCTTTTGCACCAAGTCTTCCCAAAGAAATGGTATCTTGTCCGAAATGACATTGTAAGTGCAAAATTGTTTTTCCTTTTATATCTCCAAGCAGGTTTAACTCTATATCATTTAAAGAGGTTTTTCCTTTCAGAAAACCGTCAAGATCATAAAAATCCGATTTCAGGTGTATATCTGTTCTGCTGTTCCAGGATTGCCGGTTTATTTCTATATAATTCTGTTCTTTGCTCATCGTTGTGTATTTCAAATAATGACGGACGTTTCAATATTACGCAAAAAATTTAAGCGGAATGATATTCCTTTAGGATTGGTAAATGGGAAGATGTGGAGTGATGCCGGATGTTTGGATGCTTATTAAAGAATTGTTGGGGAAAATGTTCGGTTCAATAGAAACAGAAAACCCTACTTCGCTCTCGCTAAACGCTCGAGCTACGTAGGAAAAAGTGGAGCCTATGGGATTCGAACCCACGACCTCTTGGCTGCCAGCCAAGCGCTCTAGCCAACTGAGCTAAGGCCCCAAAACATCAATCGTTCGCACTTGTCTTTCTGCGAGCGAGCAGAATGACAGTTTTGCAAATATACAAAGGAACTGACAAATCTGACTCTTTTCGGTATTTTGTTTAATGTTAGAACTTATTTCAAGTTGCCATATATACAAATCCTTCAATTCAACACTTAATTCTTCGGTATCTTTTACTGATTTGACTTTTTTTGGAAAATAAGGGTTTCAAACCAGTTTTTCGGTTTTAATTGAGAAAATAATAACTTGCATTGAGCACAGTTGCAAAAGTCACCCACAATAAATACGGGATATTTATATACGAAGCCACGGGTTTTATTTTATAAAATAAAACGAGTATTATAATAATAGTAATCCATAATAAAATGATTTCTATCAAAGCAAAACCTATCATCTTGAAATAAAAAAAGATAAAGCTCCAAACAAAATTTAAGAACAATTGTAACAAAAAGATTAAAATTGCTACATTACGTTTTTTACTTACATCTTCCTTCCAAATCAGGAATAATGAAATTCCCATAAGAATGTATAAAGTAGTCCAGACAGGACCGAATATCCAGTTTGGAGGATTAAACGATGGTCTGTTTAATGTTGTGTACCATTCCGGTATTGATTGAGCTGTTGCTATTCCTGCAATTGCACCCACACTTAACGGCAGTATAATGGATACGAGAAATTTTAAACGTAAAGCGTTCTTCATAATATGAATTGTAATTAGTTTATTGGTTAAAACTTAACCTGTCATCTTTTTACCTTTACCTAAAGGTAGTAAATTTAGCATATAAGCAATTAATTTACTTATAATCAATCAATTGCTATTAACAGTCGGCAACACTCCAGCGGTGCAACTCTCAACGAAAATTTGTTTTTCGAAGATAAGAATAGTTTTAATCAGTTTGAACGATTTCTCGAAGCGAAAACTTGCAGTGTGGTCTGTGTGTCTTATACGCATTATTTTAAGTTCTCAATGTTTTCCTTTATGCCTTCTAACCGAAAATAATGGACCTCCTCTAATTCTCTTTCACCAACTTCTACAATTTCAAAATTCGTTTTACCAAGAGTCATTCCGGATAAATTACTTCTATAGTCTTCATAAATGATGGGTATATTTTTAATTCTCTTGCTTTTAATGAATGATTCTCCTAAGGTGTGACGGTTGGAAGCAGGTATTATTTTAGGTGTGTATTGGAAATAACCTTTCTTAAACTCTTTAATTCGATATAAGCCATTATCGAATCCATTACCGGCTTCAAGATACATTGTGTCCTTGTTTTTAACAAAGACAAATCCTCTAATACCAAAATTGAAATCGATTTGATTGCTCACGTTGAATAGCAATCCTTCATCGTTAGGAACGCTGAACTCCTTATCTAAACTTTTTACATTTTTTTCGGGAAATTGAAAAACCACTAGAGTTCTACCTTTTAAGAATATTGAATCAGACCATACCCCATCAAATTGAACTAGTTTTTTATTATCAGATGATTGATGTGAACAAGATAAAAGCAGAAACAATTGGAATGTTAATGTAAGCACTATTGATAATGAACTATATTTAAACATATCAGTATTGTGTAATTTGTCTATTGCGTATAAACGGGCCGCGTATTGGCGATAGGCGGGATTTTTAGCACTAATGCTGATACGAAGCCGGTCAGCCCGCCTATTGCCAATTCGATATTAGCGGTTCGTTGTTTTGTTGCACTCACAGCCATTTCCCAAAAATTATTTTTACTCCAAAGTGGCTTCTCCATTTGTCTGTACCATTGTCATAATTGAAGTATGTTCCACCAATCTGCAAGCCAAACGACATTGCAAATTTATTATCAAACAATAAGTTGTATCCGGGTTCAACCCAAGTCCCTATGTTATTGTGGTTATCCATTCTGTTTCTTGTCAGGCTAATGACAGGTGCTATAAAAAAGCCTTTTGAAAGTTCCGTTTTATCTTTTTTCTTTTTGAAAAAAACAGGAAACGCTGTTTCTAATCCGAAATGACTTATATTGTTTCCGTTGTTTCGTATTCCCAAATTCAGCACAGACGTAAATCTTAAATCAACTATTTTAGTTATTGTCCGTTGGTAAACAAAAGGAAATATATTGACATCAAACTCGCCCTTATTATAAAAAGGTTCAACCGTAACATTCGGATTTATGCCGATAAAGTTTTGCCTGTTTTGGGCAACTGTTTTTAAAGATAATATCAGGAAAAGAAGAAGTGTAATTTTATGTATTCGCATTCATAGTTTCGTTTTTATTCCATTTTAAAAGCATAAAACACCAAAAAGGCACAGATAGTCCAAAGATGATGTATGTATTCGTGTTGCCGAACTCAATCAGAATATTTATCCAGGAGTGAAGTGTTACAGCAACAATAATGGATTTCGATTTATTTACGCTTTCTCCCAATATCCAAGAAAGTACAGAGTTGGGAACGATAAACATCAGTGGTCGCAATATTCTTGCAATCATATTTCCTGATAACGTTCTTGTCGTAAAGTGCCACAGTTCCCACATTGCACCGATAGCAAGATAGCGTTTCCATTTTGGTAAGTGATTGAGTTGGTCTTGTAAAAATCCACGCCAACCAAGTTCTTCTCCGAGTGTAAAAATGAATGTTCCTGCCATATAAATAGCAAAATCCGTGTATGAACCTTCGTAACCTTTGAACCCGAAAATTAAAAACAAAGTCATCGGCACACCCCAAAATAATAGGGTTTTAATAACCGATGTTCCGAAAAAAGTTATTGTCTTCTTCGTCCTGTCTCTGAAAATAATGCTACAAATTATGGCAGACAGCCCGGGTCCCCACATTATTAGACAAATCTTTAACAGGTAATAAATATTCAGATTGCTCCAACTGTCGCTAAAAACATCTCTCCATAGGAAAAATGGCCAAGAGAAAAGGCACGCTAATAAATAGAAAACAATAACAGGCTTATACTTTTCGTAAAATGCTTTCATACGTATCAATTTTTTGTATAAGTTGGTCTGTGTACAATGACCGCTAACACCCAAATAGGTCTAACTATATCAGACTTTATTTGCTAATATAATGAATTCATTTCAAAGGATATTCCAAAACATCAAGACCGTTATAAATCAAATACAAAATGGTTCGAACCAATCAAATTCAAAAGTAACTAACTATAATTGAGTGAATCTAAGTCTATCCTCAAACTTACCGTCACATCGGGTTTAATTCAATAAAAAAGCCTCATCCCAACAAGAACAAGGCTTTCAAAAATTTCGTGGAGAATAACGGATTCGAACCGTTGACCCCCTGCGTGCAAGGCAGGTGCTCTAGCCAGCTGAGCTAATCCCCCGTTTGTCTGAGTTGTATCCCAAACAACCTGTACAAATATATAGAAAGTATCCGGAAAATCAAGAAGCCATAAAAAATTCCAGTCAGCATCCCGATAAAAATATCACTGGGGTAATGTACTCCAAGATAGATCCTTGAGTACGAAGCCAGAATAGCAAAAGGGAAAAAAGTGGACTTAATCCATGTCTTGCGCTTTCTGAATATAAGAAATAACAAAGTTGCTATTCCGAAGGTATTAGCAGCATGACCGGAATAAAACCCAAACGTTCCTCCTCTGTATTCATTGACCGTATGAACCTGCGGGCCAACTTCCAGATGATGTGTGGGACGATAACGTTCCACTGTTTTTTTAGTAATTGTTGCGCTCTGATCCGTCAACAGTATCAATAATGCGACTCCCAACAGAAAGAATGCAAATGCTTTTATCTTCAGGAGTTGAAATAACTGGTAGATCCAGACTATAAACAACGGAATGAATATCTTGATTTTGCTGATCCAGAACATCGGCTGATCCAGCCACGGAGCATGCAGGCTATTCAGAAACAGCAACAGCTGCTGATCCAGATGTTCTAGATATTCAATCATCAGCGTTCAGCTCTTTCCACAACAAATCCTTCAGTTCATCCAAACCTTTCTGAGCAACAGATGAAATAAAAATCGTCTGAATATTTTCAGGCAAAAACACTCTCATTTGTTCTGTCATAACATCATCCAGCATATCACTTTTGGTAATTGCCAACAAGCGTTTTTTATCCAGTAATTCCGGATTGTATTCCGCCAGCTCATTTAACAGAATTTCATATTCCTTTTGAATGTCATTACTGTCGGCAGGAATCATAAAAAGCAACAAGGAATTTCGTTCAATATGCCTTAAAAAACGGTGCCCGATGCCTTTTCCTTCGTGAGCACCTTCGATAATCCCAGGAATATCTGCCATTACAAACGACCGGTTTCCGCGATAATTAACAATTCCCAGATTAGGGCGAAGTGTCGTAAACGCATAATCGCCTATCTCCGGCTTTGCAGCTGTAAGAACTGATAAAAGTGTGCTTTTACCGGCGTTCGGAAAGCCAACCAGACCCACATCCGCTAATACTTTCAGCTCCAGGATCATCCAGCCCTCCGTTCCCGGTTCTCCCGGCTGCGCATGCTGCGGAGCCTGATTCGTGGAAGATTTGAAATGATTGTTTCCCAATCCTCCGCGTCCGCCTTTTACTAATACTTTTTCTTCACCGTCCCGCGAAATTTCAAAGAGAATCTCTCCTGTTTCCCCGTCACGGGCAACTGTACCGATCGGCACTTCAATGAATTTATCTTCTCCCTGGGAACCTGTCTTCAAATTTCCCGTACCATGTGCTCCATGGCCGGCCTTGATGTGCTTCTGATATTTCAGATGCAGCAAAGTCCATAACTGTGCATTTCCCCGAACAATAATATGCCCGCCTCTGCCACCATCACCTCCATCCGGGCCGCCCAAAGGAATGTATTTTTCCCTGCGGTAGTGCGTTGAGCCGCCACCGCCATTCCCGGACGTACAGTGAATCTTCACATAATCAACAAAATTGTCCGATGCCATTATTTTTATAAGAATTATTTCACAGCATCAATAGCTGCATACAGTCTTTCTGAAACCTCATCGATTGCACCGATTCCGTTTACAGTCGTCACTTTCTCCTGTGCTTCGTAATAAGGAAGAACGTGAATTGTTTTATTAAAATATTCGTCAATACGTTTCAACAGCTTTTCCGCATCGTCATCTGCGCGACCGCTTATTTTGCTTCTTTCAGCAATGCGTTCTTTGATTACATCCTGATTTACATCCAGCTGCAACACTGTATTGATTTTTTGTCCTTTAGACTCCAGATAAGCATCTAAGGCTTCTGCCTGAGCAACCGTCCTCGGAAAGCCGTCAAAGATAAATCCTTCCGCATTCGGATATTTCTGCGCTTCTTCTTCCAGCATGTCAATTGTTATGGAATCCGGAACCAGCAGCCCATCCGCAATGATTTTTTTTACTCTGAGTCCCAGTTCGGTTTCCTGCGAGATATGCAAGCGAAACATGTCTCCTGTTGAAAGATGAACAAGATTATATTTTTCAATCAGTCTTTCAGATTGAGTTCCTTTACCTGCTCCCGGAGGTCCGAATAGTACGATATTAAACATAATTAATTGTTTTAGTCTGTTAATTGATAGATAGCGTCCAAGTTTCTGCCATGTTCGTTATAATCCAATCCGTAGCCGACAACGAATTTATTTTCTATGCTGAATCCCGTATAGTGCGGGGAATTTTTTCCGTTAAATGCATCCGGCTTAAACAGCAGTGAAGCGATCTTCAAAGACCTGCAACCATTCGCATTTAAAATCTTCACGATTTTGTCCATGGTAATTCCCGTATCGACAATGTCTTCAACAATCACTACATCACGGTCAGAGATATCATTTGTAAGCCCGATAATTTCATCTACACGACCGGAACTTTCCGTCCCCTTGTAGGAGCTTACTTTGACAAAAGCGATTTCACAATCCAGTTGTATATGCTTGAGTAAATCTCCGGCGAACATGAACGCGCCGTTGAGAATAACCACAAATGTTACTTTTTTGCCTTTGTAGTCTGCATTTATCTGCGCCGCCATTTCCCGGATTCGTTCCTGGATGCTTTCTGCAGATAAAAATGCTGTAAATCTTTTATCTAAAACTTGTATCACTACAATCTGATTTATTGCAAAAATAAAATTTTATTCCTAAAAACGGAGTTTTATCCCCAACCTCACATGATCATCACTCCTTTTACACCCAATTTATCAATGAAAATCATATTTTTTTCACTGATAGCGTCGGGAAGAAAAAGAAATTTTTTGTCGTACATCACATCATTCACCCAAAAGCTCAGAAAATATTCATTTGTAAGCCCGAAAACATCCGGCATGATCGGCTCAATTTTAGCCGCTTCATTCGGCAGGAGAATTTCCATGCAATGCCTCAGTGTGGAAGTACGGATGGTTTCTCCGGTCTGTTCATTCTTACCATAGCCGGTACTTGTTACAATAATTCCTTCCATGATATCATCACGCAAGTTCAAAAGATAAACATTGTATGCCGGCTCCTCATTTTCTCCCTGTTCCATAGCGACAACAAATGCTACATTTTCTACTTTCGGAATTAAGATGTCTTTTTTCATTTTTTCTGTGAAATTCGTTCTGCAATTTTTAAATATTCAAAAAAATCTTTCGGATGCCCGACTTTCAGAAGGTCGTCTTTCGCTTCTTCTACAGTTATATTCGGATCTCTTTTCATTCCGGTACGGATAATAATCCTGTTTTTTGACGGAATGGAAACGACATATTGTCCCAAAATACCACGGCAATAATAAGCAGGCTCGTTTTTTACGGGATACAGCCAGATGTGATAACCATAGCGTGTATTCGGAATTCCCTCCAAAGTCGAAAGCGGAGCAATCTCAAGGAAATCATTCATGTACTCTTCCGAAATAATCGTTTCTCCGTTCCATTTTCCCTTGTTAAGTATCAGTCGCCCCAACTTTGCAAAATCCCTGGTAGTGGCATACAGGCAGCAAAATGCCTTTTCATCACCGTTTTTCTTATCCAGGCTCCAGTACGCGTCACTTCCCGTTCCGATTTTGGACCAGATCTTTTCAGATGCATACTGACTGACAGATTTTCCTGTTGCTTTCTCAAGGATGAATCCGAGCAGCTGGGAATTACCGCTTTGGTAATTGAACACTTTTCCGGGCATCGTTATTCGTTTCTGATGAGTTGCCAACCGGTATAAATTGGTTCCGTAATATGATTCGGCATTTTCAGAAAAGGGATTTTTACTACTTTCTTCCCAATTTAAGCCGGAAGACATCGTAATCAAATGGCGTATGGTAATCTCTTCTTTTCCTCCGGTTTTGAATTCGGGAAGATAATTCGCGGCAGGCTCATCAATAGATTTGATCGCTCCTTCATCCAAAGCACAGCCGATCAGCAATCCGACAACGGTCTTTGCCGCAGAAAAGCTGTTGGAGTGCGTGGTATCTGTATGCCCGTTAAAATAGGCTTCAAAGATGATCGAATCGTTTTCAATCACTAAAAAAGAACGCGTGTCAAGCCTGTCAAAAAATGCTTTTTCCTCCGCAGTTAAAGTGTAGCTGTTCGGGACAACCGCAAAATTAAATGGCGAAGCGGCCTTTTTTACCTTCGCATTTTCAAATATCGTCAAATCATAAATTCCCGGGCCTGTCCGACCTTTCAGATAAGTGTTCCAGACACCTTTATAAAGGTAAAATCTTCCACTCAGGAGAACAATAAAATTGAGCGTAATAATAATTACTGCCAGCAATTTAAGTAAGAAAAGTAATTTCTTTTTCAAGCTTCAAATTCGAAATTAAACAGCTCCGCCATTTTGGTTTTTAAAATTTCGGTTACTTCCGCGATCTCAACAGTCCTTCCCAGCTCCTTCTCCAATGAAGTAACACCTTTGTTCTGGATGCCGCAGGGAACAATATAATTAAAATAATCCAGATCGGAATTAATATTGAACCCGATTCCGTGCATGGTTACCCAGCGGCTGGATTTTACGCCCATTGCGCAGATTTTTCTTGCGGTTGGCTTGTCCACATCCAGCCAAACTCCCGTGAAGCCCTCGTAACGATCGCCTTTGATGCCGTATTCAGCCAGCGTCCGGATAACGGCTTCTTCCAGAAAACGCATATATTTATGAATGTCCGTAAAGAAATAGTCCAGATCGAAGATCGGATACACCACCAGCTGCCCCGGACCATGATAGGTAATATCCCCACCTCTGTTGATCTTATAAAAAGACGCACCGATATTCGATAAAAACGTCTCATTGAAAAGTAAGTGATTCTCATCGCCGCTTTTTCCCAGGGTAAACACATGCGGGTGCTCACACGACAGCAGGAAATTCTCGGTTGGCTCCGTCGGAAACCCGTTTCGCGTATCGATTTTTCGCTGAATATTTTTTGCGAACAATGACTCCTGATAATCCCAGGCTTCTTTGTAATCGATGAGTCCTAAATCAATGTGTTTTACCTTTGTCATATTGACTACAAAAGTACGAATTGATTTACATCAACGCAACAAATTCACATGGCCGGTCTTGGATAAAATAATATCATTGATGACATCGGTATAGTCGATTTTCCAGACATACGTGCCTATCGGGCAGGGAAGGCCTTTGTAAGTTCCGTCCCAATAATCATCGAGACCTCTGATAGTATGGATCAATTCGCCCCAGCGATCGTAAATATCAAGTGTTATATCGGAAATGTTCACTCCGTAAACTCTGAAATAGTCATTGTGCTCTGAACCGTCCGGAGTAAAGGAATTCGGGATGTACAGCAACGGCTCGTAAATCACGCGGATAACATCCGTATCCGTACAACCGTTTCCGTCTATGAAGGTAATTGTATATTCGTAATTCCGGTTCGGAGAAGCGTAAGGAGAAGTACATTCCGTACAGCTCAGGTATTCCGCCGGCGACCAGATATATGTTCCTGTATAATTTGTGGTGACACCCAACTGAACCGGCTCGTCAACAATCGCGTAAACATCCGGCTTCGCCAGCACGATGGCTTCGGGATATAAATTAACCGTGACTTTATCGCTTGCAGCGCAGCCGTACTGATCCGTTCCGGTTACCGTGTAGATCGTAGGCTGATCCGGTTTGACACTTACGATGCTTCCGGATGTTTCAACAAAAGTAACGGAAGGCGACCAGACATACGTCAGCGCGCCGCTTGCAAAAAGCGCCGCTGTTTCTCCCGGACAGATGACAGTATCATTCCAGGCGGTAACAGAAGGATGGATCAGCTTTACAAATACGCTGTCCCTTTCCATTGCGCAGACGTTCACAAAATCGCAATAATAATATCTTTCCTGGGTAGGAGTAATGATCACTGTATTTCCCTGTGTCGTATTGATTTCCGTTCCGGGACTCCAGTGATATTCATCCGCACCGCTGACAGTAATGCTCTTTGAAGATCCGAAACAGACATATACCGAATCGGGCATGACCGGATGCGGAGGAGTCAGCACTACATTTATGGTAGTGGATGCCTGCAAAGGGCATAAATTTTCAGAAATTCCCTTTACGGTATAAGTGATGGTATTCTGTGGCGTCGCAACGGGATTTGAAACAGAAGGGTCATTCAGATAATCGGTCGGTGTCCATTCATATTCAATCGCACCATGTGCAGAAAGCGGAACGCTGTTTCCGATGCAGATCGTCGTATCGTTATTAATGGAAATACTGTCTTCAAAAACTATGACTATCGTATAAGCCGTATCCACTCCACAGTCATTATCCGTCGCAACAACCATAAAAGTTGTTGTTTCAGAAACAGTTGCCACAGGGTTTGCAATAGTGGAATTATTTAAAAACTCGGCGGGGCTCCATACATAATTGGTTCCTCCGGTGACCTGCAGCTGTCGCGGTACGTTGGGACAAACAGTATCATTAGGAGAGCTGGCAGATGCCTTAAATCCTTTAACGGTAATATCAAATTTCACCGTGTCTGAAATAAAGCAGTTAATGGTGTCTTTTACCACAAAACTGACCGTATAATTTCCCGGACCCGGAAAAATATGTGTCGGGCTTAATTGATTCGAAGTTGTCCCGTCGCCAAAATCCCAGTGAAAGCTGTTTCCGGTAGTGGTAATATTATCAAACGTAACGGCATCGGGATAACAGATAACGGGATTGATTTGGTTAATAGCTGTCTGGATGAATGAAATTTCAAATTTAAAGACCGCCATATTACAGTTGGAGCTTTTGTTGGTCTGGCTGAATACACCCGGAGTTGAAGTAAAGCCGTTGCTGTTCCCTCCACAGGCAGCACAAACTGCATGATAAATTTTTCCACCCTTGTCAAACCGGCTGGTACCTCCGTCCACATGGTTTGCGCTGGACGTCAGTCCTCCAATGAACGTAGCATATTTCAGAGAGCCGGCATCCGGCCCTAAAACGGCAATATAGAAATTGTTGCCATTAGTGGTTTTCTGATAACCATCCTGAGTTACGGCAAGGCCTGTTGTTGAGCTTTGGGTCGCCTTGCTATGGTTGCTGTTTACTTCTCCGCCCCAGCCGGCAATATAAATATCATAGCAATCAGAAACAAGAAATGCGGTTGGCGAAATATCCACTTTTTTCTGTCCGGAGCCAATAAGTGTCGTCCACAATTCTGTCGAAAAAGAAGGGTCATATTTTTTAATAAACTGTCCTGAATTGGTGTTTCCGTATTTTCCCGGAGAAACAGTCATTGCTCCCAGCGATTGTCCGAAAACGTATATATTCTGATCCAGGTCCAGCTGGATAAAATAAACCTGGTCGTACAAGGAAGTCCCTATAAATGAACCTTTTTGCAGCTGGTAAGCGCTGTTAAATTTTGCCACAAATCCGTCAACTCCTCCATTGGGCGTGGTTTTTATCCCGGCAGGGAAACCGAGTGAGGAAGAAGTGGTTCCTCCCGCGACATATATCGAACCATCATTCGCCACCTGGATGGAATAAGCCGCATCATAACCGGTTCCGCCGAGGTAGGTTGACCACAGCAAAGCTGATAAACCAGAATTAAGCTTGAAAACGACAGCATCCTGATCTCCGCTATAGGTCGAAGAAGAGTTTACAACCGGGAAATTAGCCGAATAAGTTGTAGAAGCTACAAAAACATTTCCCGAAGCGTCTAAGGTTATATCTCCGCGAAACTGGTCTCCATAATTGTAATTCAGCGTATTCAGGTTAATTCCGTCGTTATTGGTTCCTCCGATCAGTGTGGAAGCCAGGAGATGCGTTCCGTCAGCGCTCATCTTCACAACAAAAATGTCTGACCCCGTATTGAAGGAAATATTATTCGCACTAAAGGAAGCTCCGGTCTTATTGCTGGTTTGATAGGCATTTGTCGTTGTCGGGAAGTCATGTGAGCTCGTAATTCCCAAAATATAAATTTCACCGATTGGATTACAGACGATACTATGAGGTGTTTCAGAGTAATTTCCTCCGAGATAAGTAGAATACAGCAGCTGCGTCCCGTCGGCAGAAAATTTGCTGATAGCCGCATCGACCGTTCCCCCTCCGAATGTATTATCAAATGCTCCTGTTGTTACAGGATATCCCACTCCAAAGACAATTCCGCCGCCAAAAGCATTTCCCTGCGGATCCGGTGCGGCCGTGAATCCCCAGTTATCCTTTGTTGAACCTGTATAAGTGGAAAAAGAAAGGATCGGGTCGATGACCAAAGGGAGATTTTCATTATAACCTTTCGGAAATTCAAAGGAGACAATATTATTTCTGAGCCGGTATTTCACTTCAACCTTTATTTTTCTACCGGAATTATCAATATTCCATGCTTCCGGAGTGGATTCTTCCATGTATCCCAAAGGATGATAACCTCTCAGTGAGCCATCTTTCTCAATTGTTATACGGTCAAAACCTTCATATTTCAGCTGCAGCTGATTTACAGCCGCACTCGCTGCAACCAGATAATTAATTTTCAGATCTCCTTTCTGACTGATCGTCTGTACGTCAATCCCCGTATAAAGATTCTTTCTGACCAGCTGCCGGAAGCTATACACCTTACTTTTCCAATTGGAAGAATTACTTCCCAAAAAGTAATTCCTGTAAAATACTGACGGATCCGCTTCTTCAAAAAAGGCTTGTTCTTTTGTGTTCAGATACTTTATCTTAAAGGCATACATTTTGGAATCCATGTGCGCTTCCTTTTCCTGAAGGTCATGGTGGTGGCTGGAATTACTTAAAGAAACCGTATAACCTTCCTTATCAAGAAAAAAATGACCATTTGTCAGCTCCACATCGTACAAGATCTGTGCATCCCATTGCCCGCGGTTGGGGTGAAAGTAAATGTCTCCGTCCTGGCACAAAACAGTGCCGGAAAGAAGAAGAAATACAAAAAAAAGTATCAATTGTTTCATTTACAATCTCTCATGATTCTATTATTGAACGCAATTTACTATAAATAGTTTGCTATCCCAAAAATAAAAACTGATTTTATCCGGAAATAATCCATTTTCAGCTGATAAAAAATCGTAAATTTGCACAAAGAAAATTCAAGATGAGCGACGCTATCAAACACGAGTGTGGAATTGCACTTCTCCGATTAAAAAAACCGTTAGATTATTACTTAGAAAAATACGGAACTGCCTTTTACGGACTGAACAAGCTGTACCTTTTAATGGAAAAGCAGATCAACCGGGGGCAGGACGGAGCAGGAGTAGCAAACATTAAATTTGATATGCGTCCAGGAGAAAGATACATTTCAAGGTATCGTTCCATTGACAGCAAACCTATTCAGGATATTTTCCAACATATTAACGAACGTTTCCGCCAGATTGAGAAAGAAGACCCGGAGAAGCTGAAAGATGTTGACTACTTAAAAAAGAATGCAGGATTTACAGGGGAATTGTTTCTGGGGCATCTCCGCTACGGAACTTTCGGAAGAAACAGCATCGAAAGCTGTCATCCGTTCCTGCGGCAAAGCAACTGGGTAACCAGAAATTTAGTAGTTGCGGGAAACTTTAACCTGACAAATGTAGATGAGCTGTTTGATGTCCTGGTGGATATCGGGCAGCATCCAAAAGAAAAATCCGATACCGTAACTGTTCTTGAAAAAATAGGCCATTACCTGGATGTTGAGAATGATGAATTGTTTCAGCAATATAACAGACTGGGCTTTAGTAATCAGGAAATTTACGATAAGATAGCAAAGAACATTGATATTGAGAAAATTCTGAAAAAGGCTTCGGATGACTGGGACGGCGGTTATGCAATGGCCGGACTGTTCGGTCACGGTGATGCATTTGTACTGCGGGATCCTTCCGGAATCCGCCCTGCTTTCTGGTTTGACAATGACGAAGTGTGTGTGGTTGCATCAGAACGATCTGTTATCCAGACCGCTTTCCGGTTGAAATATGCTGATGTAAAGGAACTGACTCCGGGATATGCGCTGATCATCAGAAAAGACGGAGCAGTGAACGAAACACAGATCAACGAGCCTAAAGAATTCAAAGCCTGCTCCTTCGAACGGATCTATTTCTCCAGAGGTAATGATTACGAAATCTATGATGAGCGAAAAAACCTTGGAAGATTAGTTGTAGAACAGGTATTAAAATCTGTTGATTACGATCTTGACAATTCCGTTTTCTCTTTTATTCCGAATACGGCAGAAACCGCATTTTACGGAATGATAAAAGGGCTGGAAGATCATTTGAATCAACGTAAATACGAAGAGATTTTAGCATTAGGAGAAAAACCGGATGCTGTCAAGCTGCAGGAGATATTATTCCGCAGGGCGCGTATTGAAAAAATCGCTATCAAAGATGCGAAGCTGAGAACGTTCATTACGCAGGACGCAGACCGGCAGGATCTTGTTTCTAATGTATATGATATCACGTATGGCTCGGTGGTACGCGGCAAAGATAACCTGGTGGTTATTGATGACAGCATTGTACGCGGAACGACTTTAAAGCAAAGTATTCTGCAAATTCTGGATCGCCTGGATCCGGTGAAAATCGTGGTAGTTTCTTCTGCTCCGCAGATCCGTTATCCGGACTGCTATGGAATTGACATGGCGCGAATGGGTGAATTTATAGCATTTGAAGCAGCAATCGCTCTTCTGAGAGAACGGGGACAAGACTATGTAATTGAGGATGTTTACCGTAAATGCAAAGAACAGGAGCTTCTTCCGAAAGGACAGATCAAAAACTACGTCAAGGAAATATATGCTTCTTTCACAGCAGAAGAAATTTCAGCGAAAATCGCGGAATTACTGACTCCTCCTGATATCAACGCAAAAGTAGAGATTGTTTACCAGTCTATCGAAAATCTTCACAAAGCGTGCCCTAAAAACCTCGGGGACTGGTATTTTACAGGTAACTACCCTACTCCGGGAGGAAATAAAGTGGTAAATAAAGCATTTATTAACTGGAAGGAAAATATAAACGAACGGCCTTACTGATACAAAATGTCTGAAAGAAAAAAAATTTTAGTAACCGGTGGTGCCGGCTATATCGGCTCGCATACGGTTGTCGAATTGTATAACAGCGGTTTTGAGCCCATCATTCTGGATGATTTCAGAAATTCAGAGGAATTTATCATTGACCGCATTCAGCAGATCATCAACAACGAAGTAATTCTTTACAAAGGAGCCTGCCAGGACTCAGATTTGCTTCAGATGATCTTCGAAGCGCATGAGATTTCAGGCGTTATTCATTTTGCAGCTTATAAAGCTGTCGGAGAATCTGTTAAGGATCCTCTGATGTATTACGAAAATAATATCGGTTCTCTCCTTTCTATTTTACGCTGTCTGGAAGTATATAAGGTCAAAAATTTTGTTTTCAGCTCTTCCTGCTCCGTTTACGGAGACCACCCAAAGCTGGGGAACGGAATCACAGAAGAAGCCGGTGACCTGAAACCACAATCGCCTTATGCGAACACAAAGCTGATCGGTGAACAGATCATTACCGACTGGAAAGTAAATCAGCCGGATACGAATGTCTGCCTGTTACGTTATTTCAATCCGGTGGGAGCTCACGAAAGCGCTAAAATCGGAGAGCTTCCGCTGGGTGTACCGAATAACCTGCTTCCTTTTATCACACAGACTGCCGCAGGAATCCGTGAACAATTAACCATCTTCGGAAATGATTATAATACGGAGGACGGGACTTGTATCCGGGATTATATCCACGTGGTGGATTTGGCAAATGCGCATGTGAAAAGCCTGGAATGGCTGCTTTCTGAAAACGGAGTTATTGACGTGTTTAATGTCGGGACAGGAAAAGGTTCCAGTGTGTTAGAAATTGTTACGAAATTTGAAGAATTAACGAAGGTTTCATTAAATTGGTCTTTCGGGCCGAGAAGAACAGGTGATGTTCCGGTAGTATTCGCAGACAATAAAAAGGTGAAAGAATCCCTGAAATGGGTTCCGGAATACACGGTTGACGATGCTATAGTTCATGCCTGGGAATGGCAAAAGAGTTTAGAATGAAGAAGAAACAGCTTGTTTTTTATGTACTGATTTTTATTTCTGTTCATTTATCCGCCCAGAAAAACAGGGTAGAAACAGCTACAAAATTTCGTCCCGGCATTATGTGGTTTTTTACCGGCCTGGAACCTTCAAGCAAGGTTTGGGCACCTCGTTTCGACCGGCTGATGATCGATATCAAATACAACGACCTGATCAACCCTGCTGCAATTAAACTGTTCAACACCAAAGGAAGCTCTATCGGGTTCAATACGCAGTTTATTTTTGACATTCCGATGAATTTCAGAAATACTGCCGCTTTCGGAATAGGGTTTGGTTATGAGTTTTCCAAGTTCGTACATAACAAAGCAGTTTTACCTTTCAATGGAAATCAGTTTGATTTTTCTGATTCTGCCTATTTTGACAAATCCATTCTGAGAACACACACCTTTTTTGTACCCGTCGAGCTACGTTTCCGGACAAAAGGATGGCAGCACTTTAAATTTCATATCGGTTCCAATATCGGCTACCGTTTTGGAAACAACAAAACTTATCAGGATGATGTCGTAAACAGAATCCGGACGGGAAAGATGAGCAATTTCGAGTGGTTATATCTTGATGTTCATGCCCGTGTCGGAATCCGTAACTGGGCATTGCTGATCTCTGCAAATATGCTTCCTGTATTCCGCAAAACAGACATCAAAACAATTCCGATCAGCTTAGGAATTACAATTTCGCTGTATTAATTATTTCTTTGTATCAATCAGGGTAATATGCCCGTGCTGTTCTTCCGTTTTCCCTGAATAGAAAGTAACTTTTGTCTTGTGAAAATAAACGCCCGACATCGCTTTTTTACCTTTAAAAGTTCCGTCCCACTGGTCTGTAATGTCGTCAAAAGTATCCATCACTTCTCCCCAGCGGTTTAGAATAACACATTCCAGCTCTTTTACACAATTACCTGTAATAAACCACGTGTCATTTGCATTGTCGCCATTAGGAGTAAATACGTTTGGTATGTACAATGACTCGATTCCGGAATTGTCAGGAATAATAACTGTTGTTTTTAGCTGGCATCCGGCAACGTCTGTTATGGTAATTTCAGCCTGCCCCGGCGGAACATCGGGAATCTCCTTTCCAACTATATTTCCGTTAAAAGTAAAAACGAAAGGAGCAGTGCCACCTTTCACATTTGTTATTTCAAGCGTTCCGTTAATACCACATCCGGTAATAGTATGAACATAGTCCATATCGTAAGGTGCTTCAGATAAATTATTGATCGTTACTGTTTTTGTCAACCGGCATCCTTCCGCATCAGCTACTATTAACGAATAAGTTCCTTCCGCAAGCCCGGAATAGCTTGTCACGGAAGTAAATCCGGAAGAATGAAAATCATACAAATAGGGAGCAGTGCCACCTGTTACTGCTTCTACATGAACGATCCCCGCCGATTTATTGCATGTATCATTTACAACTGTAAAAGAGACATCTGTTATTCCCGGGCTTCCTCCTACCGTTGCAGAAGTAGTATAGATACAGCCGGCAGCATCTTTTACAGTAATTGTATAAGTCCCTGAATTCAAACCGGGATAGTTAGTATTTGACGAAAATCCGCCGGAAGCAAACGCATACTCATAAGGTGCGACACCGCCTGTAACAGCTCCAAGATAAACAGCACCTTTCCCCTGTCCGCAAGAATCTTTTTCAGTAGTAAACGCTATTGCAGCAGGGCCGTTTGAATTCTGAATGGAAAATGTTTCAGTAAAAGTACAACCATTCACATCTTTAACTTCGACTGAATGAGATCCCGCACTTAGCTGCGTATAGCCCGTAGTTGATGAAAAGCTGCCACCGTCCACACTGTATTGATAAGGAGCAGTGCCACCAGTTACATTTACCACTGTCATTGTTCCGTCAGCTTGCCCGCAAGCGGTTTCCGTAGTAGAAAAAGCAATTGCAACAGGACCGGAAGCAGTATCAACTGTAGCGGATGTGGAATAAGTACAGCCATTCGCATCCTTTACCTCGATTGAATGAGGACCTGAAGATAGCTGTGTATAACTGACAGTTGATGAAAAGCCATTCCCGTCCACATTGTATTCATAAGGTGTTGTACCACCTGTAACGGTTCCAAGAGTTATCGTTCCGTTTGTCTGTCCGCAGACCGCAGGTGTTGTGGAAACTGAAACCGCCGTAGGACCGGAAGCTGAAATAATTGTAGCAGACGTGAAATAAGTACATCCGTTAGCATCCTTCACCTCGATTGAATGAGGACCGGAGGCTAACTGTGTATAACTGACGGTTGATGAAAAGCCTGTTCCGTCCAAATTGTATTCATAAGGTGCTGTACCACCTGTAACGGTTCCAAGAGTTATCGTTCCGTTTGTTTGTCCGCAGGACGCAGGCGTTGTGGAAACTGAAACCGCCGTAGGACCAGCCTGGGTTGAAACCAAAGCAGCCGTATTATAGACGCAGCCGTTGTTGTCCTGAACAATAACCGGATAAGTTCCATTTGAAAGCCCCGTATAAACCGTTTGGGACGAATTTCCCTGTCCGTTGAAATTAAACGTGTAAGGGGCAGCTCCTCCGGTTACATTTCCAATTGTAACCGAGCCGTCATCCTGATTACAGGAAGCATCAGTGATCGTCAGTGCTACTGCTGTCGGGCCGGCTGTTGCATTCACCGTAACCGGGCTTATTGAAATATACTGGTACGCAGGTCGTTTAGGTCCTGAAAAACTGTAATAATCGCCTGGAGCAGCTGTATAATCCGGATGATATTTCAGAACAACCGTTTTTAAAGTAGCTCCCGGAGGAGGTGTAACAGTAAACGTAACCTCATCGCATAATGTCGAGCTTCTGCTCCCGTAAGAGCTGTTGTTATATCCTTTTAAGATCCGGATGTTTCCGCTGGTTGTAATTACTTTATTCGAGCCTCCTGATGCGGTTATATTCGCTACGGGAACAGCACTATTATTTCCATCTGTGGCAGAGAGCTCCACCCAATCCGCAAAGGTCTGATACGATTCATCAGCATTGATGTCTTTGATCTTAAACGATATACTTCCGCACAATCCGTTGGTCGTTCCTCCGGAAGTAAAATCCATGGTGAGCGTAGAATGAGCATTCGTGATATTTCCGAACATGTGCTCCAGGGACAATCCTCCGCTTATACCACACTGACCGTTGCCAACAGTATTTCCGGGGAAATATTTAGGTGTGCCGTTCTGAAATCCCGGAGAAGAGGAAGTAACCGTCACGGTCATTATTCCGGTTGTATAGCTTGTTCCGCCCGCAGGAAACCCGTCCCAGTTCAATGTCTGGGAGAATATAAAATGAACAGGCAGGAAAAGCAATAACAGGATGTAGTGTAAGTTTTTCATGTGCATCGGCTTTGAAACAGCAATATTATGTATTCTTTCTCAATAAAAAAAGAGGCTTACCGCCTCTTCTTTTTTATCAATCCACCTGACTCAATTTCAACATATTGGTTTTTCCGTTTTCCTCAATCGGAATGGAAGCGATATTAATAATCAAATCTCCTTCTTTTATCAGTCCCTCTTTTTTCAGAATGTATTTTATATCTGCAATGGTATGGTCTGTACTTACTTTCGAATCATAGAAGAAAGCCTTGACTCCCCACACAAGATTGAGCTGCGTCAGGATATTCCGGTTTCCCGTGAAAATATAGATCGGGGATTTAGGACGTTGTGACGCCAGCTTGTAGGCAGTATATCCCGAATAAGACATTGCTACCAGCGCATCCGCTTCAACACGTTGTGCCAGACGGCAGGCATTAAAGCAAATGGAATCGGAGATATAACGAATCGTCGCTTTCTGCGGCATGGTATCTTTGTGGTAAATACCATCAAAGTTTTCCATTTCATAGATAATATTCGTCATCGCTTTGATTACCTGCACCGGGAACTTACCAACAGACGTTTCACCGGAAAGCATTACTGCATCCGCACCGTCCATCACTGCATTGGCAACGTCGTTCACTTCGGCTCTCGTAGGTGAAATATTGGTGATCATGCTTTCCATCATTTGTGTCGCAACGATCACGGGCTTCGCCTGCTGAATACATTTCTGAACCAGCATTTTCTGAATCAGCGGAACGCTCTGAAACGGCACTTCCACACCCAAATCTCCCCGCGCCACCATGATCGCGTCACTTTCCCGGATAATTTCATTTATATCGTCCAGAGCTTCCGGCTTTTCGATCTTAGCGATCACTTTCGCTTTGGCCTGCACATTTTTAATCAGGTATTTCAGCTCGATAATATCTCTCGCAGAGCGCACGAATGAAAGCCCTATCCAGTCCACATCCTGCGCCAGCGCAAAATTCAGGTCATTTCTGTCTTTTTCTGTCAGTGAAGGAATTGAAATCTTCGTATTCGGAAGATTCACCCCTTTTTTCGATGAAAGAATTCCTCCGTGAACTACTTTTGCCGTGATTACTTTAGCACCGTCAGTCCGTACCACTTCCAGCACTAATTTACCATCATCAAGTAAGATCTTTTCGCCAGGCTTTACCTCTGCCGGCAGCTGCTTGTAATTGATTCCGAACTTCTTCGCGTTTCCGATTCCTTCTTCCGTCGTGATCAGCACTTCTTTTCCGTTCACCAGCTCCACACCGTTATTTTCCATCTCATAACAACGGATCTTAGGTCCCTGTAAATCGGCAAGAATAGCAACATTCAACCCCATTTCCTGATTCAGCTCACGGATGGTTTTAACCACTCCTTCGTGAATGCTGTGCTCACCGTGGGAAAAATTCAAACGGCAAACATTTACTCCTTCAAGAAACATCTGTCTTAGTACTTCCTTATCAGAAGAAGCAGGACCGATAGTTGCAACAATTTTAGTTTTTTTCATACTTATTCAAATAATATATTTTCAACAGAATCGTAATCGCCCGGATCAAAAATGTACGAAGCGAAAATAGTATCCTGCATGGTTCTTATTTTCGAATTAATTTCCGTCATGTCATACACCTGGTTATTGACAAAAAACAGAAAATAATCCATCTGGCTTAATTCAGGAATCAGAAATTTACCTTCGTGCTTGTTCTTAATCAGATACACAGAAAGCAAATTCTCCTCATCGTGCTGGTAATAGTAAGGAAAGAAAGCGGCATGATTCCTTTTCGGGTAAACGGCAAACATACTCTGGGAGTATTCCAGATCGAAATGAAATGTCTTGTTCAGATCCCAGGCAAGCTTATAATCGGCGGCATGAGAGCAAATCCCTATCAGGTCGAAGTTAAACTCGTCCTCTTCTGAAAGAATAAACTTATGTGACTTCGTCTTTGCCATACAACGAAATTACTCATTTTATCAGAAACAAACGTTATGCAATGATTATATTTCGCCCACAAGCATCAGTGTTTCTTTCGATGCCAATTGCTCTGCCTGCTTTTTGGAAGAACCTCTTCCCTTTCCGTAGCTGATATTGTTTACATTGACTTTGATTTCGTATTCCCAGACTCCGTTTGTACAGTTTTCCTTCGTCACTTCAAACTCAAGCGCCAGGTGTTTTTTCTGGCACCAGATGAACAATCTGGATTTAAAATCGATCTCTTCCTCCATCAGCTTGTTCAGATCAAGGTGATTTCTGAAAATACGTGAAATAACACATGTTTTTGTCACTTCGTAACCTCCATCCAGGTAAACAGCGCCGATAATGGCTTCGAGGCAGTTTCCTTCCAGTCCCTGGATATTAATCGCTCTTCCTTTATTATATCTCAGGTGATTTCTGATCCCCATCGATTCTCCGATCTCGGAAAGCGTTTTCCTGTTGACGATCTTGGATTTGATCTGTGTCAGGGAACCTTCTTCGTGCTCCGGATACTTCAAAAATAAATATTCCGCAACGATCGCATCCAGAACGGAATCTCCCAGAAATTCCAGACGTTCGTTCGGCAAAGTGGGATTTTTAGCGTTCTGATAAGATTTGTGCGTTAAAGCTTCCGTGAAATAAGAAACGTTTCTCGGCCTGTAACCAAAGGTCTTGGTAATAAAACTCTTTATATCAAGTTCCTCACCTGATAAGTGATGCTTCTGTTTTCGATTGAAAAAATTAAATTTCAATTTAACGGTTAAATTTCTTTACGATTACGGAAGTGTTGTGGCCTCCGAATCCAAATGTATTGGACAATGCGGCATTCACAACTCTTTTCTGAGCTTTATTGAACGTAAAATTTAATTTATTGTCAATTTCGGGATCATCTGTAAAGTGATTAATTGTCGGAGGGACAATATCATTCTTTACAGAAAGAATACAGGCAATCGCTTCAATAGCACCTGCCGCACCTAATAAATGGCCGGTCATTGATTTTGTTGAACTGATGTTCAGATTATAGGCATGATCACCAAAAACATCTTTTATCGCTTTTGTTTCAGCGACATCGCCTAACGGCGTAGAAGTTCCGTGAACATTCACATAGTCTATCTCTTCGGGTTTCATGTAAGCGTCTTCCAGAGCAGCGATCATTACATTTCTCGCACCGATTCCTTCCGGATGCGGAGCTGTCATGTGATAAGCATCTCCGGACATTCCTCCGCCAACAACCTCAGCATAGATCGTAGCACCACGTTTTAAAGCATGTTCCAGCTCTTCCAGAATTAAAGCGCCGCTTCCTTCACCCAGCACAAAGCCGTCTCTGTCCAGATCGAACGGACGGGAAGCTGTTTTAGGATCTTCGTTACGTGTCGACAATGCTTTCAAAGCGTTGAAACCTCCCATCCCCATTTCATTTACTGCTGCCTCAGAACCACCGGTGACAATAGCATCGGCTTTTCCTAACCGAATCAGGTTAAATGCGTCAATGATCGCATTTGTAGCGGATGCACAGGCAGAAACAGTAACATAATTCGGTCCTCTCAAACCATATTTAATAGAAATATGGCCCGCAGCAATATCCGAAATCATCTTGGGAATGAAAAAAGGATTGAAACGAGGTGTTCCATCCCCGTCAAAAAAATTCTGAGCTTCATCCTGGAAAGTCTTCAGACCTCCGATACCTGAACCCCAGATTACTCCAATACGATCCACATTCGGATCTGATTCCATCAACCGGGAATCAGCCATGGCTTCAGTAGCTGAAACCATGGCATATTGAGAAAATTGATCTAATTTGCGAGCCTCTTTTTTTTCAATGAAGTCTTCAACATTGAAATTTTTAACTTCACAAGCAAACTGAGTTTTGAATTTAGAAGCATCGAATTGTTTAATGAAATCAGCACCGCTACGTCCTTCAATAAGGCCTTCCCAATATTCTTTAACATTGTTACCTATTGGTGTAAGCGCACCTAATCCCGTTACCACAACTCTTTTTAATTCCATAGATACTTCTTAAAATGAAAACTCAATTAATTGCAATTACACGTTTTTCTCGATGTAGGAAACAGCGTCTCCTACCGTCTGGATAGTTTCAGCCTGATCGTCCGGAATTGCAATATTAAATTCTTTTTCAAACTCCATGATCAATTCTACTGTATCTAGAGAGTCTGCTCCTAGATCATTTGTGAAGCTTGCTTCGTTCGTTACTTCACTTTCTTCAACTCCCAATTTATCAACGATAATTGCGATAACTTTTGACTTGATATCAGACATATCTATTTTATTTATGATTGTTTCAGCATGCAAAGAAATAATATAAGTTTAAAAAAACAAAATTATTACTTAGAATTTTACGTTATGTTATTCCTCACAAACCGTAAAACAATTCTCTGTATCACACCCTTTATCAAGCGGAAAGTCTGTTATTGTGAATTCATTTTTTTCTGATATTTTTACAAAAAATAAATTCATTTCACACTTTTTATATGATTTATTACAATCCTAAAAGCTGGATTTCGCTGATTTTTTCAATTCATAAAAGTGATACTCTGCGTATTTTATGGCTGCCGATGCTCTATGTGCTGCTATTGACACTTGCATTAGCTTATATAGAGATCAATTACCTTAAAGAATACACCGCCTATTTTGAAAAGATATTAAACATTTACCAGCTGATCGGTTTCGTGATCTCGCTGCTACTGGTATTCCGTACGAACACCGCTTATGACCGCTGGTGGGAAGGAAGAAAGCAATGGGGCGCTTTAATGAATGCTTCCCGTTCTGCTGTTAATATGCTTTCCTCTTTTGGATTATCAGAAGAAGACCGCCTGTTTCTTGGCAAACATCTGAAGAATTTCCCAATCGCTCTGATGTATCACTTACGAAATCAGGATGCTGCTGCATACCTGAATCTCACAGAAGAAGAAAAGCAGGTGTTAGAAATGAAAGAACACCAACCTTTCTACCTCTCCAACGTGCTCATCAATAAAATCAGCAGTCTGCGAAAATCAGGTGCTATCGATGATTTTCAATTTCTGGAAATCAACCGCACTCTGCAGATACTGATGGATGTCTGCGGCGCATGTGAACGGATAAAAAAAACGCCTATACCATTCTCGTACAGCTTGTTCTTTAAGAAATTTATTTTCATCTATGTGCTGACCATGCCGTTCGCGTTCGTTCCTTCAATGGGATATTATGCTTGCTTTGTTTCGATATTTGTTTTTTATGTACTGGTAAGCATTGAGGTTCTGGCGGAAGAGATCGAAGATCCTTTTGGGGAAGATGATAATGATCTGCCTACCGACAGCATTTCGGAAGGAATCGGCAAATCCGTTGACGAATATTTATCGTAATTGAGACTTTAAGAGATTAAGACAGCAGGACATTAAGACTTTTATTGAATCACTCAGCATTCAATATTCCACGATTCAATATTCAGTATTCATCCCACATCCCAATCAAACCTCTTCCGTACTGTGTTTGAATGTCAGGGCGAAGGTCGTGCCGTTGTTGATGGAATATTCATACGTGCCGTTCAGCTGGTTGCTCAATGCCTCTACCAGCACCATTCCCAGTGAAGACCTGGACCTGTTATTGATGTCAAATCCTATCCCGTTGTCAGAGATCTGAACCAGAATCTGGCTTCCCAATCCTTTTATTTTAATGGCAATTTTTCCTTTTCCGCTTGGAAACGCATATTTAATGGAATTTGTCAGCACTTCGTTTATAATCAAAGAGCAGGGAATCGCCTGTGAGGAAAACAAATAAATCTCATCAACATCAAAGGAAATATGAATGTCATTCTCATTTTCAAAGAACGTTCTTGTCAATTCCGATACCAGCTCATACACATATTCACGGAGGTTTACATTGAGAAACTCTTCCTTATCATATAATTTCTGATGGACCACCTTCATAGAGTGAATCCGGTTAGCGCTGTCCAGCAGGATCTGCTTTAATTTCGGATCATCGACAGAATGTCGCTGTATGTTGATCATGCTATATACGATCGACAGGTTGTTCTTTGTTCTGTGATGAATTTCCGAAAGCAGGACATTCTTATCTTCAATCGTTTCCTTTAATTTTTGCTGCTGCTCTTTATTTTCCTCCTGAATCTGGGACAATTTTTTAGACAGCACATAGCGTGTCTTACCGAAATAAATGGTGATCAGCATAAATAAAATTACCGGCGCTACATCATTATAAGCACCAAAAAAATAAGGAGATTTATAATTGGAAATAAGAGACGGGTATCTCACAGAAAGATAAATGCTGATACATATGAACAGCAGTATAGATATGATCGATGCAATAATATGCTTATAATAAGAATAGGGATAGAGAAAAATAATGCTCATCAACAAAGGAATGGCAAATAAATATGTATGAGATGAGAAGTTAAATAAAATCAGGTATAAGGACAGGTTAACACCGGAAAAAAGCAGGATAATCGTATTGGCAAATATCAGGTTATTGTATTTCTTGAACGGAATTGCCAGTAATTGGATCAGCGTAAAAGCAACCATCAGAAAGCCGATCAGATAAAAACCATTAATGAGAACAAAAAAACTGTTGATCAGCTGATATGGCACAAAAAGCAGCAGCATAAGGTTTACCCCATCCAGCAGATGCTTCTTTTCATACGGATTTATCCCTCCTCCTTCACTTTGAAAAAGAATTCTGTTTAAATCTGCCAGTTTCAGCTTATTAATCATCCTTATTTTTTATAAAAACGATTTATGGTTACTTCTTCCGGGATTTCCCTGCCATCGATTAAAAAATCATACAGCCATTTCGCCATCAGGGGCGCGATCAGGTAACCTTTTGTCCCTAATCCATTAAAAACATAGTTATTTTTATGATCGGGATGTTCGCCAAGTATCGGTCTCCTGTCTTTAACCGTAGGCCTTACACCAGCCTGTTGATTAACAATCTCGTAGTTCGCTGCAATTAAATTATTCAGGTCATTTTCCAGCAGCTCTTTTGCTTCATCTGTGATATTCAGCGAACTGTCACTCCATTCATACGTCGCTCCTACTCTGAACTGATGATCACCTGTCGGCAAAACAAAACATTTACGGTTGATTGATTCCTCCTGCGGGATTTCATCTGATTTTACCGTCAAGATCTGACCTTTTGTCGGATCCAGCGGAAGATGATTAAACAGCGGATTATGAATCATTTCATAACCTTCACAATAGATAATTCCTTTATATCGTTCCCGGTCAGTAACTACTTCCTGCTCTTCTTTGGCAATGTAGCGTAATTGTTTATTATCAAAGAAAAAGTTCCTCATTCCCGAAACGAAATCCTTTGTTGAGATCCAGGCTGCATTTTTTACCATGCCTGTACCATATTCCTGATATAAATTTTCCGGGCAGGGAGTATTTATTTCACCCAAATACTCAGAATAAGCCGGTTTTTCCTTTTTCTTCTGCCATTCATCCAATTCCTGCTGATGAGAAAATGAACGGCGGATAATGAGGTCATTCCAGATTTTTCGCTGAAGCAGCTGTTCCGCTTTTTTATAAAATGCTTTTGCATACGGAAGCAAAGCATCCACTTCCCAGCTTTTGGTAGTTCTTCTGAAAACAATCGGATTAATCAAGCCTGCAGCAATAAGAGAACTGTGATTTTCTTCCTTTGTAAGGATTTCAAAAGCAACATTATTTTCATAAAAATGCAAAGCCAGTGACAGCCCACTCAGGCCTCCGCCGATAATTAAATATTTTTTCTCATCCTGCATAAGCAATGCTTAATATACTCACTTCCACCTCGTGTTTCTCTCTGATCATTCTGACCGCTGCTTCCAGCGTTGAGCCGGTAGTTATTACGTCATCCACCAGCGCAATATGCCGGATATTTTCAGGCAATACGTCTGACACTGAAAATACTTCCTGAACATTTTTCCAGCGATCAAATTTACTTTTTTTCGTCTGACTCTCCGTATGGGTCCGTCTTGAAAGAAATTGAAAGGAAAATTCAATCCCTGTCTGTTGTTTAATTCCCTTTGCTATTTCTTCGCTCTGGTTGTAACCGCGAATATACCGTTTCTTTTCGTGCAACGGAACGGGTATCAGCAAATCAATTGTCTTAAACTTCTCCGAGCTTCTGATCCTGTCTCCTATCAAAGTACCCATATATTGCGCCAGGTCAGGCCGATTGCTGTATTTCAGCTGATGAAGAATTTTCCTGGATTGATTATTTTCCCTGTAATATAAAAGTGAAAAAACGTTATTTACTTGTATTCTTCCCCAAAACAACTGATCCAAAGCCGATGCGTTCTCATAATGCTCAAAGTTTGTCACGTGAAGCTCATTTTTACAGATCATGCACAGGTATTGTCCGCCGGACGGCAATTCAGACTCACAGCATAAGCATTGCTCCGGATAAACCAAATGCAACAGATCGGAAAGGTATTGTTTTGTATAGTTGAAAATCTTCACTTTTTAAAATTTTTAAATCCACATTCTGCTGTTTAAAACGTAGCGAAATTTAAGAAAAATCAATAGTAAAATAAATTAATTTTAAACAGTTTAAGTCACAAAAGTAATCACTTGATTCTGATGGCAAAAAATATTTGAAAAAGCAATTTTATCAGAATGAAATCTAAAAATAGTTTTCCACACAATTGTTGATAAAATGCTTAGTGATTGGTAGCATTGGGATTGAGCTTGCTTTTGTTAATAACGCAGGTCGATTGTGGATATCTTCGCTTGAAAAAGGGATTTAAAATCACAACTTTTGTAACCTCTCGTTGACAATGAACTAACGCTATATTTCAAATTGTTATACATTCTTAACTCTTTAAAAGTCAGGAACGTATTGTAAAAATTAAAATTAATAATGAGTCAGGCAGAACCAATTTTAGCACCGAATGACGGACGTTTTGTGTTGTTTCCAATTCAGCACGATGATATTTGGCAGTTTTACAAAAAAGCAGAAGCCAGCTTCTGGACGGCAGAAGAAATCGATTTGTCTCTGGACATTATCGACTGGGAATCCAAGCTGAATGATGATGAACGTCATTTTATCAAGCACGTGCTTGCGTTTTTTGCCGCTTCTGACGGTATTGTAAATGAAAATCTGGCAGAAAACTTTCTTTCGGAAGTTCAATATACGGAAGCCAAGTTTTTCTATGGTTTTCAGGTCGCTATTGAAAATATCCACTCTGAAACCTATTCGTTATTGATCGACACTTACATAAAAGACGACAAAGAAAAGCGCTATCTGTTCAATGCTATTGACACAATGGATTGCGTTCGTAAAAAAGCGCAGTGGGCATTACGTTGGATCGAGCAGGGAAGTTTTGCAGAGCGCCTGATCGCTTTTGCCGCAGTGGAAGGGATTTTCTTCTCCGGATCTTTCTGTTCTATTTTCTGGTTGAAAAAGAGAGGTTTGATGCCGGGACTTTCTTTCTCGAATGAACTAATTTCCAGAGATGAAGGATTACATTGCGATTTTGCCTGTCTGCTTTATAATCAGCATGTGGTGAACAAGCTTCCGAAAGAGCAAATCCGTGAAATCATCATGGATGCAGTTGAAATCGAAAAAGAATTTATCATTGATGCCTTACCTGTCCGCCTGATCGGGATGAACAGCGAATCCATGTCTCAATATATTGAGTTTGTCGCTGACAGGCTACTGGTGGAGCTTGGAAATGAAAAAGTGTACAATGCGACCAATCCGTTTGACTTCATGGACATGATCTCTATCCAGGGGAAAACCAACTTCTTTGAAAAACGCGTTGGTGAATACCAGAAAGCCGGTGTTTTGGGCGGAGGAAAAAATGCGCAGTCGTTTTCCATAGATGAAGACTTCTAAGAAATATAAAGTAACTGTTTTATACATAATTAAAACCTGATTTGATGTACGTTATTAAAAGAGATGGAAGAAAAGAGCCGATTAAATTCGACAAGATTACTGCCCGCATCGCAAAAATGTGCTACGGCCTGGACCCGCTGGTGACACCGGAGATCGTTGCGATGAAAGTGATCGAAGGAATTTACGACGGAGTTCACACTACGGCGCTGGATAACCTGGCAGCCGAAGTAGCAGCAGCCAAAACGATTGATCACCCTGACTATGCTTTGCTGGCTTCCCGTATTGCGGTGTCAAACATGCACAAGGAAACCAAAAAAGTATTCTCCGAAGTAGTAGATGATCTTTACAATTATGTTGATCCGAAAACGAATCTGAGAGCTAGTCTGATTGCTGACGACGTCTATGAAGCCGTTCAGCAAAATAAGGAGCTATTGGACTCAAGTATTATCTATGATCGTGACTTCCGTTACGATTACTTTGGATTCAAGACTTTAACACGTTCATATTTGCTGAAGATCAACGGTGAAATCGCTGAACGTCCTCAGCACATGCTGATGCGTGTAGCTGTCGGTATTCACAAGAATGACGTAGCTTCTGCCATCAAAACGTACAATCTGATGTCTGAAGGGTGGTTCACGCACGCAACACCGACATTGTTCAATGCAGGAACACCTAAACCTCAGATGTCTTCCTGCTTTCTGCTGACAATGAAAGAAGACAGCATTTCAGGTATTTATGATACATTAAAATCATGTGCGCAGATTTCCCAGTCTGCAGGAGGAATAGGCCTGGCTATCCATGATATCCGTGCGACAGGCTCTTATATCAAAGGAACAAATGGTACTTCCAACGGGATCGTTCCGATGTTAAGAGTATTCAATGATACCGCACGCTATGTTGATCAGGGTGGAGGAAAACGAAAAGGCTCTTTCGCAATGTATATGGAACCATGGCATGCGGATGTATTTGACTTTCTTGACCTGAAAAAAAATCACGGAAAAGAAGAGCAGCGCGCAAGAGACCTGTTCTATGCACTCTGGATTCCGGATCTGTTTATGAAACGTGTTGAGGCAAACGAAGAGTGGACATTGATGTGTCCTCATGAATGCCCCGGATTATCTGAAGCTTACGGAGAAGCGTTCGAAGCACTTTATACAAAATATGAAACGGAAGGAAAAGGGCGTAAAACAATAAAAGCACAGGATTTGTGGTTTAAGATTCTTGAATCCCAGATTGAAACAGGAACACCTTATATGTTGTATAAAGATGCAGCAAACAACAAATCGAACCAAAAGAACTTAGGAACGATCAAGTCGTCTAATTTGTGCACGGAGATCATCGAATACACAGCACCGGACGAAATTGCCGTTTGTAATCTTGCTTCTATTGCGATCCCTAAATTTGTTACTGAAGAAGGTACATTCGATCACGATAAATTGTTTGAAGTAACGTATCAGGCGACGAAAAACCTGAATAAAATCATCGACGAAAACTACTATCCTGTAGAAGAAGCCCGCAATTCCAACCTGAGACACCGCCCAATCGGGTTAGGCATTCAGGGACTGGCGGATGCTTTCATCATGATGCGTTATCCGTTTGAGTCAGAAGAGGCAAAAGCATTAAACAGAGAAGTGTTTGAAACGATCTATTTTGCTGCCATGACTGCTTCTAAAGACCTGGCAATGGAGTATGGCCCATATTCAACATATGAAGGCTCTCCTGTTTCACAAGGAATCTTCCAGTTTGATATGTGGGGAGTAACTCCGACAGACCGTTGGGAATGGGATATCTTAAAAGAAGAAGTGAAAAAGAACGGTGTCCGCAACTCATTGCTTCTCGCTCCGATGCCAACGGCTTCTACAGCTCAAATCCTTGGGAACAATGAATGTTTCGAGCCATATACTTCCAACATCTACACCAGACGTGTATTGTCCGGGGAATTTATCGTAGTCAACAAGTTCTTATTGAAAGACCTTGTACGATTAGGGCTCTGGAGCCCGGAAATGCGCCAAAAGCTGATGGCTTCCAATGGTTCTGTTCAAAATATTCAGGAAATCCCTCAGGAAATCAAAGATCTGTACAAAACAGCCTGGGAAATTTCGCAAAAGGCAGTTATTGATCAGGCAGCAGACCGCGGAGCATACATCTGTCAGTCGCAATCACTGAACATTTTCATGGAAAATGCGAATTTCGGAAAACTGACATCAATGCACTTCTACGGCTGGAAAAAAGGATTAAAAACGGGTATGTATTACCTTCGCACAAAAGCAGCAACAGACGCCATCAAATTCACAGTTGATAAAAGTGTTGTTTCGCAAAAAGTGGAAGAGGATACAAAATCCGCAGAAGAGAATCAGGCAGCTATCGCATGTTCACTCGATAATCCGGATTCATGTGAAATGTGTTCCGGATAGAGAATCCTGCATTTCGAAAGAAATGCTTTCCGAAAGGAAAAGAGCCTATTCAGCGAAGCTAAATGTGCTCTGGATAGAATAATAAATACTATTAAATAGTTAAAAGACCGGATTTTCCGGTCTTTTTTTTGTTTTTCGCTTGCATAACTAGAATTTATACCTATCTTTGCACCACGAAATTTAATTCGTTTGATATCGCGGGGTGGAGCAGTTGGTAGCTCGTCGGGCTCATAACCCGAAGGTCGCACGTTCGAGTCGTGTCCCCGCTACTAAGAAATAGAGGATTGCAAGTTTTGCAATCCTTTTTTGTTTTCTGTAAAATCGCTTTATGTTTGTTACTTACGTACTTTTCTCTGAAAAACATGATCAAATCTACATCGGCTACACCTCTGATCTCATTAATCGTTTTCACTCTCATAATGAATTAGCAACAAAAGGCCACACTATTAAATTCAGGCCATGGATTGTTATTTACACAGAAGGCTTTGATTCAAAAACAGAAGCAATGAAAAGAGAAAAAGAACTCAAATCTTCAAGAGGAAGGAACTTCATCAGAAATTACATCTCAACACATTACAGATAACTCAACGGGCTCATATCCGTCTGCTGACGGACGCACGTTCGAGTCGTGTCCCCGCTACTAAGTAAACACAAGCCTTTCGGAGATTTTCCGAGAGGCTTTTTTCTTTCTTGGTATAACATAGGTACAACAAATCGGATCAGTCCCAATTGTTGGGGACTATGCATAAATCCGGGTTAATCTGAATAAAAAATATTCAACGTTTCTTACTCCCCTGAATTGTATTCTGATCCAAGAGAGTCGAATCTTTTACATACATAGAATTATGAGTTTGTGACCATCTGGCAGATGGTAATTCATTTCGGAATTCCTTTAAAATCTCCGGGTTGTATGGGTATGTACACAAAATATTTTTTTGATTTCTGCGTACACGTATTGTAAACGAGATTTGATTGATCCATTTTTCTTTCATTTATCACGTAATAAAAGTTCATTTTTAACAATTGAATATACGTAAAATAATTTAAACATAATCTATTGAAATACTGATTGTTTACATTAATATTTCCAAAATAAAAAAAATAATTATATTCGTCAATAAATAAGTTGTGTGTCATGCTTGTGGCGAACTGCTAACATTAAACTAATGAACAAATAGTAAACATATGATACAATCAGATAACTTTTATAAACTTAGGGCAGACCTTATTAAAGAGATTGCAACAAATTGGAAACTTGAAGCTAAGTCAGAAGATGTGGGAAGATATTTTTACCACATGAATGAAGTAGAAACAATAATGGGTGGAGCAAAGAATTATGTAATCGGACGAAAGGGAACAGGAAAGACAGCTATTAGCGAATTTATCCTTGGGAAAAGCCGAAGCAAAGACGGAATTTACTGTGAGAAACTATCTTTCAAGAATTTTCCATTTAATGATTTGTATAATCTTTCCAATGAAAAATACACCCCACCAAATCAATACATCACACTTTGGAAATATTTAATTTACAGTGTAATTTGTAGGTTGATGCTCAAAAATAATAACATCAACAGTCAAGTGAGAGAAAGTTTAAGTTTATCATATACGACTGACCCAATTACTAATTTACCTGTAGTAATTTCCAACTGGACAAATGAAAACTTTAAAATTGAAAATGGTGCTCAACAGACAAGCAATCTTTCTTGGATTGAAAAAGTAAACATTCTTGAAGGTATCATTCTGAAAAATTTAGATAATGCAAGCTATTATATAATTTTTGATGAGCTGGATGAAGATTACCGCGACATAAAAAATATTGAAGAATTTAAACCATACAATAATTTAGTAACCAGTTTATTTAAAGCCGTTCAAGACATTAAAAACATCTTCAAACTCTCAAATCTTAAAATTAATCCTATTATTTTTCTTCGTGATGATATTTACAGCTTAATTAAAGACACAGATAAAAATAAATGGAGTGACTACAAAATTGAAATTGATTGGGACGAAGTAAAAATGAAAAAACTAATTGCATTTCGCATTAGTAAAGCGATTTCACCCACACAACAAGTATTGTATTTTGACAAAGCGTGGGAGTTAATCTTTCACAGAAGTGCTGTTCAAATGGGCGACCAAGGAAAAAAGTTGATGCACACATTTGATTTTATCGCAAGAAGCACGCAAATGCGCCCCAGAGATTTTGTTAAATATATTCAAGCATGTGCAGAAGATACACTATACAATCATAAACCTTTTATTTTTCCCGACACCATTAAACAAGTTGATAAGGCATTTTCTAATTATCTGAAGGCTGAAGTAGAGGACGAAATCCAAGCATTACTTCCTGACATCCCACAAATATTTCAAGTTTTATCTCAAATCAGGAAATGGAATTTCACGATACCAGAGTTTAAAACAGCATATAATAAATATGTTCAAGCAGGAACTATTAAAGAAACAAATGTGGATTTTGTATTACAGACATTATTCAACTTTAGTGTAATAGGCAATCAACCGAAGCAAAGACATAACCAGTTTTTTCATTACAAAAACCGAGAGGCAAGGATGAATTTTAATGAAAACATTGTAGTTCATCGTGGACTGTTCAAATCACTCCAAATAATGTAAGGCGTATGAGTTTTTTTAAAGAAATAGATACACTCACAAATGAGTTAAAAAATACAGCAGTTAGTGAAATTGAACTAAAGCAGTTCATTGAAAAGTGTCGTGCATTTGCTTCACAACATTTTCCAATGGAAAGTAAAGCATTCATTCAACTTAAAAATATTTCAACCGAACCTAAAAGCTCATACTTCCCTGAAATGTATGCTAAGGTAAAAGCTCAGGCTCTTGAAGATTGTAAAATCGCTCTTCTTGCGTTCTTAAAAACATGTGCCGATGAATTCAACCGATTGATAATTGACAAACCTTTTGAAGAAATCATAAAACATGAGGAAAGTCAATATTTAGAGTTTAAATCAACACTATGCTGGGATGTAAAAAGTTCAAAAATGGACAAGAAACTAATGGGAGAAATAATTATGAAATCTATTTCGGCATTTTCAAATTCGGATGGAGGTGTTCTGCTTATTGGGATAGATAATGATAAAAAAGTTTTAGGGCTGAAAGACGACTATAAGACATTTAAAAATGGTTTAGGTAATCAAGACGATTTTGAGTTGTATTTGACAACACTCGTAATAAATAATTTTTCTAAAACATTTGCCAAAGACAATTTAGCTATAGAATTTCCAAGAGTGGGTAATAAGGAAATTTGTCTTATTAGGATAAAAAAAGGACTAACTCCTTTTACAATTAAAATTTCTGACAAAAATGGACAAGCAAAAGAAAAATTTTTTATCAGAGTAAATAATTCATCACGTGACATTGACGATTTACTTGAGTTTGCTAAATACATTAAACAAAGATTTCCTAACTGGAATTGACATGACTGACTATGCTGACCAACCAACATGACAAAAGTAGCACGAACGCACAACATCGGTTTGGCGTAATGGCGGGCTGAAGTGCTTCTATGAAACATTTGTGCAAGGTTCAACAGCAGTAATTCTATTAAACTTTTGTGCTAAAATCCGCCCGAACGCCAAGCCGCGCGCCCGTTATCTGCAACCCTAAAACACCGTGAAAGAACTACTACCTATTTTCAAGAAAATTGAGAAAAATTTGGAGCCAACCTTTTGGGATAAATTTTCAGAAGAAAATGTTTTAAATTGTCATATTACGAATCAGTCCCAATTGTTGGGGACTATGCATAAATCCGGGTTAATCTGAATAAAAAATATTCAACGTTTCTTACTCCTCTAAATTGAGATCTGAACGCTTTAATTTTAGCATTGAAAGACTCGGCAAATGCATTTGTAAATCGATTATCAAAATAATGGGTTATACATAAATCTATGAGCGATAAAAAAATCAAGCATAAATCTGAGTTAATCTGTACAAAAAGAAATTTATAGAATCAATCCCAAAACGCGGATCGCGTTGTTTACATAGAACGCTTTGATTCAATATCAGAAGCTATAAAAAGATAAAAGAGTTCAAATCTTCAAGAGGAAGGAACTTCACCAGAAATTACATCTCAACACATTACAGATAACTCAACGGACTCATATCCGCCCGCTGACTGACGAAAAGAGTTTCTCGTTCATGCTTAAAAGGTTTAAATGTTAAAAACTACAATAAATATACCACAAATGGATAAAATATGTAATATTACACAACAAAAATTTACAAAAACGTAAAACAAATCAGGTTATGAAAAATAATTTTTATCACTACCTGCTGTTAAACCGGAAAACAGCCCTGTATTTGCACGTTGCGTTAGTGATAATTTTAAAAATAGCATTTTTAGCCCCAAACCGGTACCTCATTTCATGCTAAACTACCGGCTGAACATACTACTATCAATAGTGCTGGCAGGTTTCATCCTGCCAGCCTTACATTCTTACGGGCAGATCAGCCATCCTTTCCCACCGCAGCATCCGAATCCTGTTGTCCCGGCCGCGTCTAACAAACCTTATTCCTCGCCTTTGGGCGGAACGGCAAACGATATTTTTCAGCAGAATCAAAATGCAGCCAATAAACGGATAGGTTATGAAACTCCTGTGGTTCCGCCTTCAAATCCCGTGCTGACACACCAGTTTATTCTTCAGCAGGCACAGAAAACCAGCAGGGAACAGCAACAACTTCGTGAAATCCAGAAACTGCTGAAAAAAGATATTCCCGTTTATCCGGTAACTACCGAAAGACTGAACAATACACAGCACTATCACCAGGCGTATCAGGCACTGCTGGAAATGCAGAACGGCATCCAGCCCTTTTCTCTGAAACAAGCGGTGTTCCTGATCGAAAACGCATGGTATGACAACAGCCTGGATTACGAGGAATACGCGACACGCATAAAAAAGAAGACATCCGCTTTAAACACCCTGATGAAAACGGAAGGTATTGCATCATCCAACCAGCTTGGAAAAAATTACCTGATCCAAAAGCTCATGACTGAACGGATCACGGAATACAGGAACAATATAGCTTATCAGGTACACCAGCCGTTCATTTATGATTTCGACGATTATATGGGCGAAAAGGACTGGTCAAAAATGTTTGTCACTAAATTGCTCAAAACGGGAAAAGGGCAATGTCATTCCCTGCCGCTTTTATACCTCATCTTAGCAGAAGAAACAGGTACTGAAGCATGGCTTTCACTCGCTCCTGAACATTCCTTTATCATGTTCAGCGATCAGCAGAAACGCAGCTTCTACAATTACGAAACAACCAGCGGGCAGATCGTCAGCGAAAACTGGCTGATGGAATCGGGGTATATCAATTCGGCGGCCATACAAAACCGGATTTACCTTGACACGTTAAGCAGAAAAGACCTCATGGCCGCTTTGCTGGCTGATCTTATCATGGGCTACACCAACAAATTCAGCTATGACAACTTTGTCATCTCGATGGTGGAAAACCTGCTTATGCTTTCTCCCAAAAGCATTCAGGGGCAGATGCTCAAAGCGGAAATCCTCGGCATAAAAACAAAAATGAGCCTGCAAAAAGTGGGAAATCCGCCTGTTGAACAGCTCAGCAATTATCCCGAAGCACAGGCGAACTACACAGCATTACTGCGACACTATGACTATATAGACCAGCTGGGATATGTGGAAATACCAAAGGAAATTTACGAACAATGGCTGTCTTCGCTGGAAACAGAGATCAGAAAACGCGAACAGCAATCATTAAAAAACCAACTTATAAAGGATGCGAAAACACCACGTTAAACTACATTTACTCCTATTGTTGCTGCCTTTTGGCGCATGCCAGACAAAAAAGGCATTTGTGGCGGAACCGGAACAGAGCCACACAGCAGAAGTCCGTAAAGACACGTCTCTCCATACACGGGCAGAAACAGCACTATTTCACACATCGCAACCGGCTGTTCCAATGGTACAGCACACTCCTGCTCCGGCTATCCGTGACCTGTATGGGGAAGCCTTGGATCAGATCGGCAATATGCTGTCAGGACGTGAGCCGCTGGATTTTAAACGTGCCGTGTACCTGACGGAAAACGCTTACCTGAACGGACAGCTAAGTTATGATGTTTTTAATGCGGATATTAGGTTTTTAACCGGACTCTGCAAGGTATGGATGACAGAGGCCGTTTTAGATAACTATCCTTATCCTGACAGCTTAAACGTCCTGAAAAACGCCGCAATCTTTCATGTGCTGAAAGATTCCTCTTTCGTTCTTCGGGAATTCTTTTGGCCGGAGCCCACGACTTATAATTTCAGTGATTTCTCTGGTGAAAAAAACTGGACAGGACAGTTTGTCACCAGCTTGCTTATAACGGGAACAGGCAACTGCCATTCGCTGCCGTTCCTGTATAAGATCCTTGCCAATGAGTTACAGGCAGAAGCTTACTTATCGCTTGCTCCTAATCATATCTATCTTAAACACCGCAGCAAGTGGCTAGGCTGGTACAATACAGAGCTGACCAGCGGGCTGTTTCCTACCGATGCATGGATGAAAGCTTCCGGCTATATCACGCTGGACGCTATCCGAAACGGTATTTACATGGACACACTAGGGCAGAAAGCATCTGTCGCCCTTTGCGCTTATGATCTGGCAAAAGGCTACGAAATGAAAACCCGGAATTACGAAGACGGTTTTATCATCAGTGCCTGCGACCTTGTGCTGCTGCATTACCCCAACAATGTAAACGCGATGATTCTCAAAGCCGAAACGCTCCGTAAAAATTATGAACATCTGCTGAAAGAAGAAAACACCGCAAAAGCAGAAGCGGTGTTTTCCCAAATGCAAAAACTCTACATGCAGGCGCTAAAAATGGGATATCGGGAAATGCCCGCAGCAATGTATCAGGCATGGCTGCAATCCGCTAAAAGCGAGGAAGGAAAATATATAAATCAAAAAATTAATCGTACTTTTAATTCAACAATGAAATGAGAAAAACGCTATACATACTGCTCCTGCTGTTGCCTGTTCTTTATACTCAGGCACAGCACAACCCGTTTGCCAGCATCAACAAGCCCGGAAAGGTCGTTACCCTGTCAAATGATAAGTACGTTGAAACGCACCTGAACGACAGCTTGCAGCAGATTGGGTCAGTGATCGTTAACATGAACACGGGAACCATCCACCAGCTGCTGGACCTGGATTCTATTGACAAGACAGACAAGATTGATCCTACCGTCGCGACCAGATGGTATTCCGTTGACCCGCTGGCAAGTAAATATCCGGGAATGAGTCCCTATAATTTTGTTGCCAATAATCCAATAATTTACATTGATCCAGACGGAAAGGATATTATTATATATGGAGAAGCAAAAGATATTAATTTATATGTTTCACAGATAAAATCAAGAACAAAATTAGATGTTGAATTTGATTTTCAGTCATCAACGTTAATTGTTAGTGGGGTAGCAAAGAATAAACAAGATAAGTTATTACTTGAAGCAAGTCAAAATAGTAAAATATCAGTAAATATATATACTACATCAAGTTCGTTTTTTAAGTCAAGATATGATGAAGATAAAAAGGTTGCATTATTAGGAGGTGCTTTCGAAGGTAGTGAAATAATTGAAGGAAAAACAATAACTACTCAATGGGTCAATCCTTATCATTTTAAAAATATTGAAGATCAACATGTACGTAAAGCTGGGTTCCTTGCTCTACATGAATTATTTGAATCTTATATTGGAGGTCAAGATTATCCAGGATATATACCTATTCCTAGAAAAATGCAGGGAAATCCCAGTCAAGAATATACAGATTCTCACTATAAAGCAGATCAATACTCTTATGCGGGTGTTGAAGTAAATAGAAATAGTGATGGATCTCTTTATTTTCAACATCAACTTTGGGATTCAAAAGGAACAACATCAATAAAATTAGATTTGGCTCAGGTTACAAGTAGAAGTGAATTAGTTCAAAAATCAAATGATTTTAAAAAAGTCATAGATTTAGTTCAAAAAATTGACCTTACAAAGTTAACAAAATGAAAAAAATTTGTTTATTACTTATATTATGTATTTATAATGGGAGCATTACCCATTGTCAAACTATTGAAGTTGAGAAATATAAATTAACTAAAATAGTTGACTCCTCTTCATTTTTAAATAAAGAATATATCTATTATTCTTTCAAAAGGGGTAATAAGAAGATTGATGTTTTACAACATTTTTCAGATCTGAATGAGAATCTGAGAGATATTATTATAGGAAAAAAATATAATTTACAATTGACTCAAATAGAATGGATCTATGATCCTGAATATGATGCCTATTTTTCTTTATATAAGATACGGCTTTCATTTCAAAAAAACAAGATCGGTGGTATAAATTCTCCCGTATATAGAATCTTAAAAATTGAAAAATCGGAAAGATAAAATAATTTAATGAGAGAATTATTAATGTTTATTGTAACGTTAGTGATGAGTAATTCATTTTCTCTGTCACAGCAATTGAGCAACGATACAATTTACGAATCTTATCAAGTCGATAGTTTACCACAATTGTATGTGTATGATTCCATTATAAGGGTAGAGGATTATATATTTCAAAATCTCAAATGGAAGGAAGATATGAATGAAGGAGAAAAAATAAGCCTTACCTATATTGTAGATCACCAAGGAAATATTCGGAACATAGATATAATAAGCATGCCGAAAGCATGTCACTCCTGCACTAAAGAATTTATCAGGGTTTTCACTTCTGTCCCTTCTCTTATACCAGCTAAAAAGGGCAATAACCTGGTGTCAGTTAAACAAAAAATGATTTTCTATTTCAATATCGAAAGATGAAAAATGTGGTGTTTTTAGTTTTATTTATTTGTAATCCTGTATTTTCACATGCACAGGAAGAAGAAACAAAATGCAAAATGTGCAAGCTAATAGAGATTGATAAAGACTCAGACGAAAATTATTTTCTTTTAGAATTTATTTGCAACAACAAAAACTACACGCTGCTATCAAATAAAGAATGGAACAAAGTTAAAGGAGATATTCCCTTAAAAAAGAGAAAATCATATTGTTTAAATATAAACCAGATGGTTTATTATGAATATCATAAGGGTAACTACAACATTGATTTAATAAGAGTCAGTATAAAGTTAAAAAGAAGAGAAATCGGCGGAAAAGACAATCCTGTGCATGAAAGCCCAGAATTGAACGGGCTAAGGGTTGAAAGCAAAACACGATCTAAATTTTATCGCTCCAAACAATGAAAAAACATCTTACATTATATTATTTCATCCTGTCCTGTTTCTACGCGACATCCTCTTTTTCACAAAAATTCCCCTATGATTCCCTGATCCTGAACATAGATCAGATCGTCATCACTGATCCTGTTTTAATTTCGATGGGAAAAAAGGGAGAAAGGAAGTTTAATTTTATCATGTCGGAAAAGGACGACATTTATAAAATCAAGAATGTGGACTCCTTTCTAAACAGCGAATCAACCGTTTATTTAAGAATGATTGGCTGTGATTTTGGAATCTTTAGATTCATGGCAAAAAAAATGAACACCAAGCTGGATTCATTGATCTGGAATGCTTATCTGGAATGCGGATCAAGTGAAAAGCAGCCCGATCTGGAACTTATTTACAAGGACAAAAAAAAGAGTATCTACCGGATAAAAAATATTCCTTATTTCATCACCGGAGTTATCAATGTTAAATTTTACGATCAACATATATCACGAATGCCTTACAGGGCTAAATTCGAAAACCTGAATACGTTTATTCCTTTTGCCGTGCCTTATTTTGACGATATCGCTGATGAAGTGAAAAAGTATTATCCTAAAAGTGAATAAAGCAAACACTTTAATTCAGGGAAAGTCACACAAAATCAGGAATAATGAGAAAATACGTTACGCTATATTTATTGGTTCTGTCTTGTTTCTACACGACATCCTCTTTTTCACAAAACATTCGTTACGATTCATTAATCCTCAACATAGATCAGATAGTCATTACTGACCCCGTTTTAATTTCAATAGGAAAAGATTATGAAAGAAAGTTCATTTTTATCATGTCGGAAAAGGACGATATTTATAAAATCAAGGATGTAAATTCCTTTCTAAACAGTGAATCAACCGTTTATTTAAGAATGACCGGCTGTGATTTCGGATATTTTAAATTCATGGCAAAAGAAATGAATACCAAATTGGATACATTGATCTGGAACGCTCATATAGAGTGTGGATTACCTGATAAAAAGCAGTCTGATCGGGAACTTATCTATCAGGACAAAAAAAAGAGCATCTACCGGATAAAAAACGTTCCTTATTTTATCACCGGAATTATCAATGTGAAATTTTACAACAAACATTTATCAATAAGGCCTTACAGGGCTAAGTTCGAAAATTTGAACACATTTATTCCTTTTGCCGTGTTTTATTTTGATGAGGTCACCGACGAGATGAAAAAGTATTATCCTAAAGGGGAGTGAAACTTCATCCAGCATTTATTGAAAAAATGAAAAGCTTCATACTACTTTTATTTATTTACAATCCTGTATTTTCTCAACAAGATACAATTGTTATAAAATACTCGGTAAGGGATCGAAACACTATTTCTTATTATAACGAGGAGAATGGATTAGTTCGTACAGAAAATTATGATGAAAATGGATTACTTTATAAAAAAGTATGGAAAGCAGCCACTAATAAAGCAGACAGCGTAGAATATTTTGATACAGAAGGGAATAGAATAACTATTTCCACTCCATTTTGGAAAATAATTTTAGATTATCCGAGTTTTCCTTTCAAAGATATAGAGAACGCTATTAGGGACGGATTTAACTGGAAGAATGTTGCACCTGATGAAGGACAAGGCAGTATTTTGCTATCTTTTACTATTATTGATACATCTTTTAAGATTATGAATATAAGAGTATTATCTGGTATCCATAAGTCTTTGAATGAGGAAGCAATCAGGTCAGCACAGAATGTAAATTTATCAAAAATTTTGTATAATTATGATGATATCAGTTTCCCTTTAGAAATTTATACCTTTCTGAGATTTGAGTAAAGATGTTTTCTTGAGTAACAAGGAAGTTTAAATCAAAACCGAGCAAAAAATGAATATGAAATGAAATTTCTAAAAAATAGTCTGTACATATTAATAATAACTTTTTCACAGGACTTCTATTGTCATGATTTGGACGGAGTTTCATCTGCGAATGAATTAAAATCACGATCAGGAAAAGGAGATCAGTTTACTCGAAATCAAAAAAGATTTATTGAAAAATATGACCTTTCCGGGAAAGGAATTATCACATTTAAAGATTGTAAACTGTTTGGAGTAGAAAGAGATATTATTTCCAACATTAACTATTATCTTTTCAAAGATGAAGAAGATATTGAATTTGTGGTTTTTGAATATTCTAAAGTTGGGATGTCAGATACCATTTACAATCTTTCGAGTCAAGATATTGATCGATACATTTTTAACATAGATATTACTGTTCCAAAATGGGTGGAATTAGTTGATGTTGATTCTTTTGAACCGTATCTGATAGAAAATAATTTTCTAACCAGAAATCTTGCTTCAAACAGACAATTGGTTTCTATACCCGCATATTTGTTAGTAAAAAGCATTGAAAAAAAATTAACCGTTCTTCCATCAAAAGACACAGAAAATAAAAATTATATCAATGTTCAGAACCGGCAACCTGTAAAAATTAAAAGCTATGGAAAAACAAAAGAAAATTTAAACAATGCCTATCCCAATACAACTATTGAGCAGCGTAATCTGCGATTAATTTCTATTGAAAAAATAGCTAATTCCAAATTGATATTATACACGTTCTATAAGAACGTCACGGACGTCCCCTCAAACACAAAAGGAAGTTTTATATATGTTCTGAATTACAATGATTCAGAACAAGAAAAATATAAATTTGATATTATTACTGATCAGACAAAACTTTTCAATCTACAGCTTTCTCCTGCAAATTTTATTTTACTAGATCAGTTTGGGATATATTTATTTGGTTATTGCTATAAATTCTCATCCGGCAGGAGTATTGGGGGAGAAAAATATCCAACTTACTTTTTAAAACAAGTTTCTGTTGATCCAGAAAAGGAATAACAGGGACAACACGAAACAAGAATTGAATCAACTCCTCTCATTTCATACTTTATAAGTTAGAAACGCTTAGATTCTATTTTTTAAGTTCATCCGGAATTACACAAACAGGAATCGGAACCATCTTGTGCCTGTTCTGACGGTTCAATCGTCTGTAGATTTCCAGCACTTCTTTCTGACGCCCGGAAAGTCCGGTTTCATCCCCGTCAAAATCCATTGCCCATTCCAGCTCAGGGTAAGAAGCCCCGATCTGATCTTCGTCTGTTTGCTTTTTATCCCAAAGCCCATCTGTCGGTTTTGCTCTAAGAATTGTTTCGATCACGCCTGCCTCTTTTGCCAGAGCAAAAACTTCCGTTTTAGTTAAATCCGCGATTGGGCTCAGATCTACACCTCCATCTCCATATTTTGTATAAAAGCCGATCCCGAAATCCTCCACTTTATTTCCGGTTCCGGTAACCAGAAGCCCGTTTGCCTGTCCGTAAGCATATAACGTTACCATACGAAGCCTTGAACGGCTGTTAGCCATAGAAAGAAGGCTATCCGTCACTTTTTTGCTGTATGTTTTTTCCAGCGATTCAAAAGCAGCGGTTAAATCAACTTCTTCCGAACGGACGTTCGCAAACTTTTCTTTCAAAGATCGAATCTGCTCAACTGCTCTTTCATGCTCTTCATTATGCTGTCGGATAGGCATCGTCAGCAAAAGGACATCTTTTCCCGTTCGGGCACACAGATGTGCCACTAAAGCCGAATCGACTCCTCCGGAAATGCCGATAACAAATCCGTTGATACGGGCGTTATCAGCATATTCTTTAAGCCAGCTTACAATGTGAAGGATAACCTTTTCGCCCTGCACTTAGAATAAAATTGAAAGTTTAAACAGTAACTGAGATTGAGTTGCAACGTTGTTGATATATTCTCTTGCGCCAAGAGGCTCCTGATTAAACAAGAAACGTTTACTGTCCTTGGTGTTATAGAATAACGGCGTAAATCCGTAATAATATCCTACTTCCAGTGCCAGACAAGTAGAACCGATAAAATTCCATTCAGCTCCACCTGCTAAACCAACTGATCCACGATAGAAAAGAAGATCATTTCCTGAGTTTAATTTCATGCTGGTATTTTCCATTTCTGCCGGTAGCCCTAACGGATCATAAGCGATTCCTTTATCGTTGACCTTTGAGCTTAACAGAAAACTGTTTCTCAGACCGATTTTTCCAAAGTATCTGAAATATCCGATATAGTTCGTTCTGAAAATCATCATTGTCGGCAAAGTCAGGTAGATCGCCTGCTGATTTCTTTCGGATAATTTATAAATACTTGATGTACTGCTGGATTCATTCTCACGAAGAATTTTCGTATCGTTGAATTCATAATACGTTGCTTTTGTCGTCTTATAATTCGCCCCGTCAAAATCAAATTCCAAACCGGTAGAAAAACCAACCGTATTGCTGAACCCGATATTTACAACTGCCCCTACGGACAGGTTCGCACCGACACCGTCATTATCGATATTTTTAGTATTCATTCGCTGGAAATTAATACCTGATCCGAAGACAAGGCCTGCCTGTACTTTCTTATCAGCAGCTTCCTGAGCAAATACACCAATTGTTAATAGAATGAATAAGGAAGAATAGATAATTTTTTTCATAGTGATACGTATTTAAAAGCTATTTTTGAGCAAAAGTAATGAAATCTATGAAAAATATTTTCGGATTTTTAAGCATTGGATTGGTCGTTTTGTTAAATAGTTGTAATAAAAGGGATTGGGACGTTAACATCTCTTCGGTACAGCTGCCTCTCCGTTTTTATAATCTTGACAGTATTGAATTTAACACAAAAAATGTCGATCTCCTAAAATCCCAGATTCTAAAAGGCGATTACAGGCATAATGAAATCATCAGCTATCAGTTCAATTATTGCCTGAGCGTAGGGAAAGTCAGTGATGATTCAACGTTTCATCACTTAAAAATGTTTACGGACGACCCTTATTTCCAACGGGTAAACAAAGCCATTCAGCAGCAACTATATCCGAATTTACCAAAGTATAACTCCCAGATTTCAGATGGTTTTAAACGCTTGAAATACCACGATCCCGAATTTAAACTCCCTGAGTCGGTCATTTACATCAATTCAGCATTTTCAAGCAGCGTATTTTCCACCGAGCATGAGATCGGGGTCAGCCTTGAGCGTTATCTTTCCGATTCCGTGAAAGTGATCCGGGAATTGCCGGCTGACCCGTTTTATGATTGGGTAAAAAAGAAATTTAACCGGAAATTCCTGGTAAGAGATGTTCTATTGGGATGGATCACGACACATCTTGTTTCTGTCGATAATGGAAATCTTGCCGAAAAAATGATTCAGCACGGAAAAGCGTTGTGTCTTCTGAAAGCGGCTTTGCCGAAAGAGAAAGATGCATTAATTTTGCGCTACGATGATGTTCAATATCGTTGGGCAAGAGAAAACGAGTGGAATTTCTGGGATTTCCTGGTGAAACAGAAACTGCTGTACACTACTAACGAAAGAGACCAGTCCAATTTCCTAAATGATGGGCCTTATACAATGGGATTGCCTGAAACCGTACCTGATCGTATGGGACAATTTATGGGACTGCAGATGATTATCAGCTACCTGGATGAGCATCCGAAAACAACACTGAAAGAATTAATTAAATTACCTTATACAGAAATTATAAAAGAATATAAAGTAGAATGAGCGAGGAAAAAGTAAAGAAGACTTCCCAGATAAAAGTCAGTGTAGGAACCAACGAAAATAACATTCCTGTCCGTATGATGTGGTCGGCTGATGATGCGGGAATTGAGAATCAGGAAGCAAAAGCAATGTTCTTATCACTTTGGGATGCAAAGGATAACAATACGCTGAAAATGGATCTATGGGTAGAAGAAATGTCTGTGGAAGAGATGAAACAATTTGTTCATCAGACCTTATTAACTATTGCTGACACATTTGAAAAGGCGACAGGAGAAACGAATATCTGTGAAGATTTAAGAGATTATTGCTTTCATTTTGCGGAGAAAATGGAAATTCTTCCGGAATAAGCTTTAGCAGAATAGCAGAAAAAATTTCTGAAAATAAAAATCCTCCGCAATAATTTGTGGAGGATTTTTTATGAATATGAAAAACAGATTAAACCGCTACATTATGCTCTCTTAAAGCATCATTCAGAGATGTTTTAAGATCCGTTGAAGCTTTACGTTTCCCGATGATCAGCGCACAGGGAACCTGAAATTCCCCGGCAGGGAATTTTTTGGTATAAGAACCTGGAATCACAACGGAACGTTCCGGAACATAACCTTTCATTTCCACCGGCTCTTCTCCCGTCACATCAATTATTTTTGTAGATTGCGTCAATACGACATTAGCACCGAGAACTGCTTCTTTTCCGACTCTGACACCTTCTACAACGATACATCTCGAACCGATAAAACAGTTATCTTCAATGATCACGGGTGCGGCCTGAAGCGGCTCCAATACACCTCCGATCCCGACACCTCCGGAAAGATGGACATTTTTACCGATCTGAGCGCAAGAACCAACCGTCGCCCAGGTATCCACCATTGTTCCTTCATCCACATAAGCACCGATATTTACATACGATGGCATCATGATAACTCCCGGAGCAATGAAAGCACCATAACGTGCAACCGCATGAGGAACAACACGGACACCTAACTGCTTGTAGTTGCGTTTTAATGCCATTTTATCATGGAATTCAAACGGTCCTACCTCAATAGTTTCCATCTGACGGATCGGAAAATACATCACAACCGCTTTCTTCACCCATTCATTTACCTGCCACTCCCCATTTTCCAGCGGTTCCGCCACACGTAAATTTCCTTTGTCAATGGCTTCGATTACTTCTTCAATAGCTGCAATAGTTTCTTTATCTTTCAAAAGCTCGCGGTTTTCCCACGCTTTTTCCACTTGTTCTCTCATCGATTGAATGTTTTATAGAATGCAAAAATAGAAGATTATGAAGGAAATAATGTTTTCTCAGCGGGAATTATAAATTTAAGCAGTTCATAGGAGAACTATAATATCAAGTTGAAAAGGGTGATTTCCGGATTCTGAAGGATATTTACTTTTCTTGTTCTGTCAATTCGTATCTTTGCTGTATGGGGAGAAAAATTGCCATTGATTTTGGATTAAAACGTACCGGGATTGCCATCAGCGATGAGCTGAATATTATTGCTTCCGGCCTGACAACAGTGGACAGCAGAGAACTGATGACCTTTCTGGAGAAACTAATTCCTGAAAAGAACATCGACACGATCGTTCTGGGCGAGCCCAAAAAGCTGAATAACGAAGACGGCCATATTACCCATAATGTACGGCTGCTACGCGAAGCGCTGGAAAAGAAATTCACACAATGCCAGATCGTAATGCTGGATGAACGTTTTACTTCTAAAATGGCGGTGCAGACAATGATTGACAGCGGGCTCAGGAAGAAAGACCGCCAGAACAAAGCGCTCATCGATGAAATCAGCGCAACTATTCTCCTTCAGGATTACATGAACCGTTGATATGTTCGGAACACTGGCATATTACTTTGACAAGGAAAAGGCAATGCTCTTTGCCGGCAGGAAATCAATGCTGAGAGCTTCTTCCGGAAACGGTATGAAAGAATTACAGCTCTATCTGAACGAACATCCCGGATCTTATAAAGCGATTGCTTTATCCTACGATCTAAAAAACGATATAGAACAACTATTATCCTCGCAGAATAATGACCGCATTGGTTTTCCTGACGTGGCTTGCTGGGAGCCGGAGCACGTTTTTTCGTTTTCCGGAGGAAAATGGTCCGTAATTTCAACGGAGAATCAGCAATTAGCAAATGAATTTATCACTTCTTTTTCTCAGGAACTGATTAAAAACAACAGAGAACTTCCATCCGTTTCATTCTCACCCACTGAAACCAAAGCTTCTTATATGGATGCTCTGAAGGATGCTTTACATGAAATTCAGATCGGAAATACTTACGAAATCAACTATTGCCAGGAATTTTTTGCGGAACAGATTCCTGATTTTTCTTCCTTTGATTTGATCCGGAAACAATTTGAGCTGACACAGGCTCCGTTTTCCGCCTTTTTGAAATTTGATGAATTTGAGCTCTTTTGCGGAAGTCCCGAACGCTTTCTGAAAAAAGAAAACAATAAGCTGATTTCACAGCCGATCAAGGGAACAATTGCCAGAGGAAAAACACCTGAAGAAGATGAGCAGCTTAAATCACAATTGAAAAATTCTCAAAAAGACCAGTCTGAAAATGTTATGATTGTCGATCTGGTGAGAAATGATCTGTCACGCATTGCGGCAAAAGGATCGGTAAATGTTGATGAGCTTTTCGGGATCCATTCATTCAATACGGTTCATCACATGATATCCACGGTTTCATGTGAGCTAAAAGAAAATACGGACTTTACAGACATTTTAAAAGCTGATTTTCCAATGGGATCGATGACCGGAGCTCCCAAAATATCAACGATGAAAATCATAGAGCACCTGGAGAAGTTCAAGCGCGGCATTTATGCCGGCAGTGTCGGGTACATTGAGCCCAACGGCGATTTTGATCTGAACGTTGTCATTCGTTCCATCATTAAGAACAACGAACGGAAGGTGATGTCGTGCAGTGTCGGCGGAGCGATTACCATCCAATCGGACCCGGAGAAAGAATATGAAGAATGTATGGTCAAAATCAGGAAAACCCTTCAATTATTTGGTGAGCAAAATGGATTTTGACTGGCAGGAAATATTTCATGATTCAAAAGATACGTTTTACTTTGCAGCTTGTTCCGGCGGAGTGGATTCGATGGTATTATGCTATCTGATGCACAAGGCAGGTCTGTCATTTGAGATTTTACACGTTAATTATCAGCTGCGGGGAGAAGATTCTCTGAAAGATGAAGAATTGGTGGTTTCCTTCGCTGCCGCTTTGAAGAAAAAAGTTCATGTTCAGCGTTACGATACTAAAAAGCTGCTGGAAAACGGAGGAAATCTGCAGCAGCTCTGCCGTGAGCTCCGTTACAATTGGTTCCGGACATTTACGGAACAGCATCCGAATGCAAAGATTGTTCTGGCACATCATTTAGATGACCAGGTAGAAACGTTCTATCTGCAGCTGGCGAGAAATGCCGGAATTACAGGCCTTTCCTCCCTGAAAACAGTTAATGGAAATCTGCTTCGTCCCTTGTTACAGTTTACTAAAAAAGAGCTCTATGCTTTTGCACGGACACATGAGATTCCATGGAGAGAAGATGTCTCGAACAACAAGAATGATTATGCAAGAAATAAGCTGCGTAATGTTCTTCTGCCATTTGCAGAACAGGAAATTCCTGATTTACGATCGTCTGTTTTGAATTTAATTGTTGTTTTTCAGAATAATTACAAGGAACTGGAAACAGCATTGAAAACAGAAATCGGATTTTCAAAGCATTTCGAGTTGAACATTTTACAATACAGTCAATGGTCTACAGATAAAAAAAATGTGTTCTTACATCTGCTTGAAATTCGGGGTACTGCTTTGGCTGAGATTGAAAAGCTTAAAAGCTCGGAGACCGGAAAATTTATCGAAGTTGACAATTGGTTCATTTCCAAAAAAAAAGAAGTATTCGCTTTTAATCAGATAGAAGATCTTTCGCTTCCTGAGCTTGTCATTGAGCTGGTTACTTCCCTGCCTCAACATTTTTCAAAAGAAGAAATTTATCTGGATAGATCAAAGATCAAAGGTGAATTATACCTGCGCAGATGGAAAGAGGGTGATCGTCTGGAAGCAATTGGCGTCAATGGTTCAAAATTAATCTCCAGAATTATCAATGAAGCTCATCTTTCTGCTTATGAGAAGCGGCGGTCCTTGGTATTAGCAGATGAGGAAAATATTCACTGGATTGTTGGAATTAAAGTAGGAAGAAAAGCAATAGCTACTAAAAACTCCAAAGAGATATTGAGAATATATTGTATTGAAAATGAGGAAAAATAGTTATCAATTTTAAAAAAGCTTTTTATACTTTCTCTTCACGGATTTAGAGTTTTTGAAACAATTGATTAATTCCGAAAAAAGAGGAGTTTTCATTTTTCCCCAAACGATAAAATCATCTCCTTCATTTGAATACATTTCCTCTAAAAAGTGAACTTCATAATCATCAATCTGATGACCGTATAAATACGTTGGGAAATCAAACTGTTTTCCGCATTCCGTAATGACCTGAGCAGGAGAAAACACAAAACAGCTCAGATTGCTTTCCGACAGCTCAATACAGCCGTTTTCCATTACAGCATTTTGAGGAATGTAATCTTTTCTTGTCGGAAGGGATGCAACAACAGTTGTTGTACCGCATTGTTTTAAGACCACAAAATATTTCGGCTTTGAAGCATTCCCATTCTTGAAGTAAAAAGGAGTGAAATAAATAATATTACCTTCTTCAAGCATTTTCAGGCTCAATGAGATTCGAGAAATTCCAGATAAATTTCTTTCTTGCTTTTATCATTCTCAAGCAACCAGCTCATATCAATGATATATTCCGTGTTGTTAATGGTTTCGTCTTCCAGCAATTCAAGCACATTATACTCTTTGGCAGTATTATACCAGGGAGAATCAACACGGTGTGTATAAGTAATCAATTCTTTAGCAGACTTGCTTCCAAAGCTTTCTATAACAAAATTCATCAGGTCAATATCATTATCTGAAAATTCGTCGTCGTTAAATTCTACCTTAGGTTGTACATAGTTAATTCCGTCTTCATTGCTTTTCACAATAAAATCTTCCAGCAATTTTGTTTCTGAAGACAAGTCAATGAATAATTCCTCTGAAACCGGTCCGAATTTCCATACTTTATATTTCAGATTTAAAAAGGGAATACCGCTTTTTTTTATCGAAATCTCATCAAGGATATATAAAAGCTTCAGAAGCTTGGTTTTAGAAAGCTGTGATATTCTATTGCTCAGATATACAACCGTATTACCAATTTTTTTTAATTGGTTCCTCTCAAATTTTACGTAAGCAATCGTACTCATAGCCTAACAAAATTACGAACAATTTCAACTTAAATGTAAACTAAGATAATTTATTTTCTCTGAATATTATCAGAATTATCCATCCGATTTTCACGATAACGATCAGATTCAGGGAAAAATTCACTTTAATAAAGAACATTTATTTTTCACCTGTCTGTAATTATTACAAGCCACAAATTATAAACATACGGAAAGATCTCCGATAACATAATTTTTCATTTATTCCTCAGGATAATGCTTATTTTTGGTTCAAAGAGAAAAATATGAAGTTTTTTGTTGGGTTAATCGTTATTTCTGTATTGGCTTCCTGTGGTTTAAAATATACGCCACAGGCAACCCCTGAATCTACCTTGGAAAAACGCAAAGCATTGATTGAAGAAACCATTGAAAAGGACTTCCGTCCAATGAAAAAAACATATACTCCGATCGGATACGGAAACAGTGTAAAGATCAAACCCGTTTCCTACCAGAAGCTGGATTCGCTGTTCGAACGAAAATATCAGCTGGAACGGATCGGAAAAAGAGATGCCGATCTGGAAGAAGCGATTAAAATCCAGCAGATTGTTTGTCAAAACGATACCAGCGAAATTTTATACATGGAGCGTCATGTTTTTACATTAGAAGGAGATAGCAGCGCAGAAATCCTTTCCGGAGATTTCTATATCAATAAACAAAATGAATTAAAGGAGGTTAAATTCACAGAATCATACTCTATTAATAAAGATTACATCAACTATTACATGGTGTACCTCTTTGATCAACCTTTTTTAGGAGGTGATTATCTTTCTGAAGACGAACAGAATTTTTATCGTATTTATAAAGCGGAACTACAAAACCGACAAAATAAAGACGCATTTCTGGAACACACGTTACAGCTGATGCAGATCGCGTACTATAAAAGAACACTTGATTCCCAAACTCTGCTCAAGGAGCTGACCCGCAAAAAAGTACACAATGACAAAACCAACTACAGTGATGAAGTGTTCATCAAAATCGAACAAATAACGGAAAACAGCCAGTTGAATAAATATGTCATTGTTTATCAAAGCGCAACAAAAACATTGGATGGCGTCTTCACGAAGCGTTATCAGCTGGAATTCGATCCTTATCTGATGCCTTTATCTATAGAGGAAATTCCTTTTTGATTGTAAAATATTTATCACAAAATCGGATATAATCCGATTATCCATATTTAATTTTACAACATTACTGAAATTAAACTTTCCGGACAAGTAAAATCAGGGGATTTCCAGGTGAAAAGCACCTTTATTCAGCTGATGGAAAACTGTTTCATCATTAAGGACAGGAGAAAGAATCACCTGTTTTTCGCCGGCATTATACTTTGACTTTATTGCCAGAAAATATTCCTGCTGATTCAATTTTACGTTGTAGCCGCCTCGTCCGGCTTCTACTTTGAGCTGCAGCTGATTAACAGTAAGATCAATAATTTTTTCATTGGAAAGCAGAACGGTGTCTTTTATTTCAGAAGGAAATACTTTCTGGAATGAAGAAACAAGCTGATCTAAATGTTTTGGTTTCATTTTTTCTGGATCATAGAATAAAAATAAGTGGCGATCCTTTTTTACGGCAAACAGTAATTCATTGTTGTTAAACACAATAAATCTGGAAGTGCTTATGTTCCGGAAACGGATATATACAATACTGATAACAGTTACCAGAGAAATACCAAGAACAGCTATGAGCTGCCGGTAGCGTTGAAGTATAAGCGCCCGGTAAAATACAGCTATAAGCACATAAAGTAAAACGACGATCCAGGCACTTACGGTAAATCCTTCTGAAATAGATTGCGGAAGACGATCTATAAACTGAATGATCCAAAGCATTGAAAACATCACCCAAAAAAGCAGAAATGCCGTTCCTTTACCGGCTAACTTCAACCACCCCACGCTGAATAATACAATTCCCAGTATCAGAATAACGTTGGAATAGGCTGCCAAAGCGATGTTTGTCAGTGCAAAATAGTTGGGAAACTGATGAAAATAGTACAATGATACCGGAGTCGTGAGCAATTGTGCCGCAATCCCGAGAGCAGTTCCTTCCCACAGGCTGTGTATCCATTTATTTTTGAAATACAGCTGTTTCCTGAGATAGGGAAAAAAGGTATAAATACCGACCATTGCGGCGTAAGAAAGCTGAAATCCGATATCAAACAGTGAATAGGGAGTAATGATCAGGATAATTAAAGCAGAAAACAACAATCCGTTAACGGGAGAATAATTCCTGTTTAACAGAACACTTCCTGAAACGATGGAAAACATCCAGGCTGCCCGTGCCACGGAAGCAGAGAATCCTGTCATTAAACAATAAGTCCACACAAAAACAAGAGAAATAATAAGCGCTTTCCTTTTGCTGATATATTTCGGAAACAGCTGCAGAAAATAGCTGAGCAGCTGAACTAAAATAGTTACGTGCATTCCGGAAACTGCAAGAATGTGCATTGCTCCCGTATTTCCGAACATACGGGTGGTTTCTCTTTCTATCGAGCTCCGGTCGCCTAAAATAAGCCCCTTGGCAACTGCGGCTTCCTGCCCGTCAAGGTAACGATCAATAATTGCTGCGAGATAATCCCTGCAATTAAGGAAAATATTCAAAAAAGAAGGATTTGCTTTGTAAAGCAAAATATAATTATTCTCAGGCACAAACGATTGCAAATGAATCTCCTGGTATTTCCAATAGCGTTCCGCATCGAATTCACCGGGATTATTCCTGTTAGAGATAGGATTTAAAATCGGTTGAACCAGAAATACCTGATTTCTTTCGATTTTCGTGGAATCCGTTTCCAGATAAAGTAATACTTTTCCGATAGTGGAGACAGTATCCTTTCCGGAAATCACAGCATTCACCTTACCGATCACTTTTGTGTAAAGTGCTGATGAAGTAGGAGAAACATCTTCTGTTTCAACCAGCAGTTGATTTTCCGGAAGAAAGACATTTTCAAAATGGGCAAGCCTCAAATCAGACTGCTGGAAATACAATTGAATACCTCCTGCGGCAAACCATAAAAGAAACACACTGATTGAAAAATAGCTCCTGAAAACGCTGTCAGTTCTGTATCCCCACAAAGTGATAATCAGCATAGTAAGAAACAAAAATGACAGTTCCATTACTAAATCAGTAGCAGTGAAAAATCCGTCAAAGAAAGCAATACCGGCAATATAGCCTGATAATATGATAATAAGTGGTTTCGTAGTAATCCGTTTTGGGAGCGCTAAATTATTCTTTTTTTGAGAAAACTAACAATAACAAGACGGATTTTCCAATCGGGATTGTTTAATTTTGGCACGTTATAATTCTTCATTATGAAAATAAGTCTTTGGGTGTCGGTTCCGTTAATCAGCATTATATTGTTTATCGCAGCATGGCTTTGTTACCCTCTCTTTGAAAAATTAATCAATTATCAGCTAAATTATTTGCCTCTGGTGGTAGTGGAAAAGTCAACTCCTGTAAAGCTGAAATTGCTGTTTTCTGTTACATTTGCGATCATTCCATTATTAACAGCAATGGTAAATTTTTTATTTCAGGCAAAAGGAAAATACAATTATTATGTGTACCTCTCCATGTTGGTATCCATGATCATTTTCAGCCAGTTCCGCGTGTACAGTGTCCGAAAGCTGATCGAAGAAGAACAGGCCCGTTTCGGCGAATATATACGCATTCAGTTTGCAGTAGAAAATCTTCAGATCGTCAGCTTTATGTTTATCGGGACAATGTTGGGTTGTATTGTCGGCGCTCTGTTCCTGAAACGTTTTCAAAAACTGAATAAACTAAGATAATGAATCAGGCAGCCTCTTCTCCTTCTTTAACGGTATATCCCGTTCTGTTCGCAATTTGCCTTGCCCATTTTATTAATGATTTACTGCAAATTGTGCTGATTTCCAACTTCCCGGAATTCAAAGAGAACTACGCTTTATCATATGCTCAGATCGGAGCGATCACACTGACATTTCAGATCACCTCCTCTATTCTTCAGCCGTTTGTAGGTAATTATACAGATAAGCATCCGCAACCCTTTTCTTTTCTGATAGGAATGATATTTACCCTTATCGGTATTGTTTCTCTGTCATTTGCAGACAGCTATTCCTCCATACTTATTTCAGCCGTTCTGATAGGTTTGGGATCATCTGTTTTTCACCCGGAAGCTTCTAAATTATCTTATTATGCGTCAGGAGGCCGGAGAGGCCTGGCACAATCCATTTTCCAGATCGGCGGAAATACAGGGACTGCTGTCGGCCCGTTGCTGGTCACAGCGATCGTGCTTTCCAGAGGTCAGCGTTACATCAGCGTATTCGCGATTTTCGCGCTGATCGGAATAGCAATTTTATACTATATCGGAAGATGGTATAAAAATTACCTGATCCAGAATGAGCGTCAGGTGAAAAAAGCCATGTCAATGGAACTTCCGCTGCCAAAAAAACAAGTAGTTACAACGTTGATCGTTTTACTGATCCTGATTTTTTCAAAATACTTTTATACAGCTTCCATTACGAGCTACCTTCATCTGTATCTGATAGAAAAATACCATTTTGAAGTGGAAACCGCACAGGGTTATCTGTTCGTCTATCTGTTTGCAGTAGCCATGGGAACATTTATCGGAGGGCCTGTCGGTGATAAGATCGGAAGGAAATATGTTATCTGGATCTCTATATTAGGAGCAGCACCGTTTACGATATTGCTGCCTTTCGCGAGCCCGTTCTGGATGTTAATTCTGCTTGTTCTCATCGGTGTGATCATTTCTTCCGCTTTTTCGGCAATTTTGGTGTACGCCCAGGAGCTGCTGCCGGGAAGAACAGGAATGGTCTCCGGCTTTTTCTTTGGATTTGCCTTCGGTATGGGAGGAATCGGAGCTGCTTCGTTAGGGAAATTAGCCGACTGGTACGGATTAGAGCAGGTTTTCCACTGGTGCTCTTATTTACCACTGCTCGGAATCCTAGCGATTTACATTCCCAATTTGAAGAATGTTAAAAAATAAACAATCGTTATGATTCTTTAGGTGTTGTTTTTATATTCCTTTTTCTATATTTGTTGGATATATTATTTTTTAGGTTAGAACGAATGACAAACATTTTTATCGCTAATTTAGACTGGGATATTACTTCCGAAGATCTTCACACTACATTCTCTACATTTGGTACTGTTACGCTGGCACATGTGGTCTATGATAATAAAACCAAAAAATCGAAAGGTTTTGCTTACGTGGAAATGGAAGAAGTAGAAGGCGCAATTGCCGCTATCCAGGCGCTGAACGGCATGGAAATTAACGGTAGAAAGATAGATGTGAAAATAGCTTCACCAAAAACAAACAGGCCACCGAAAAAAGAAGTGGTTGCTAAACCGAAACCAGCAGGTCCCGGAAAAAACTTCAAGCCAAGAAACAACAATCAAAACGGATCCGGAAATCAGCGAAATAATAACTATAATAAATTTCAGAATAACAGAGGAAACCGCAGCTGATTCAGTATTCGTTTACCCACTTCTTAAATTTTGTATAAAGCCTGAATACACTTTTTTGTATCCTTGACTCTCTTAATATGATCTCGACACTGATTGTTGCACTGGGGTAATTATATGGAGCAGGTTTCCCATTCCATCCGGATGGTCAGTCACTTCTGATTTCCAGACGTTTAAATCTTCCCCCTTAATATAATATCCTTCTTCATAGTTCGGAATTTTAAAAAAGAGGTAGCGCTGTCTTGTTCAAGAACAGCAAAAAAGTTATTATAAAGTAGCTCTTGTGAGATAATTATTCTTTCTTCTGTTTGCTCAGTAGTTGCTTGTGCAAAAGAAAAAACAGAACAGAAGACCGGTACTGCTGAGAAGATGATTATTAAGTTAAATGGGAGAATAATTACCCATTTGATTATAAGTTTATAGAAACTGCCAGTGCAATTCCTAACAGTATACTCACTAGTTTCAGCAGGTTAAACTTATGATTTTCTGTTGATTCAAAAATGATCGTAGTAGAAATATGCAAAAACATACCGATAACAATCGCCAGAATATTCTGCATGAGATGCCCGTTGAAGTGGTCTCCGAAAAAGAATCCGAAAAACATTCCAAACGGTGTCATCAGCGCAAAAATCATTAATATAACCCACGACTTTAAGCTGGAAAATTCACTGACTTTCAGTAACGTCATTAAAGCAACCGCTACCGGAATCTGGTGAAGAATAATTCCCAGCAGATAGGATTCCGATGAAAAATGAAGGTGATCATGGCCGTGATGAGAAATTTCACCGGCAGCATTTATTGCAAGAGGAATACCTTCAATGAAGGAATGAATGCTCAGCGACAGCAACATGACATAGGGAAGCTTGTTTCCTTTGTGCGCATGTACGTGGCCGTGTTCGATACCACCGGAAAAAAATTCCAGCAAGAGCTGAATGATAAACCCGAGAATAACAAACAATCCTACATTGGGGATATGATTATGGTAAAGTTCGGGAAGGAAATGGTGGAAAGCTATTGCAAGTAAAAAGCCTCCGCTGAAGGACAATAACAGCTTTATGACTTTTGACTGTTTTACAGAAGTGACTTTTGCCAGGATTGTAACAATCAACCCTCCGGTCACAACAGCTAAAATCAGTAAAAGTGTATTTATCCAGATCTCCATATTATTTTTTTGCAGCAATAAGAATTAAGCGGTCAGATGTTTTTTCGTCAAAGGCAGAAAGCTCGTAATCTCCGTATTTCTTTTTCAAAGTGAAGCCACTGGCTTTCAGTAGCTCTTCAAAGTCACTCAATGTAAGCGCCTGTACCCTTTCCGTAAAGGAATGAAACTGCCCCATATGGCCAAAGGAAATGGTCTTGAAAATATGCCGCCCGTCAAACTGGCGTGTTATTTCAAACTGAATGCCCTCAATAATTTTTGTTTCTTTCTCTGCCAGATTTGATGCTGCCTTTATCGCGTTCATGAAATCAATCACTAAAACGCCTTTTTTGTTAAGCATTTCATTGCAAGCATTTAATACCTTAAGATTATCCGCTTTGTCATCAAAATAGCCAAAGCTGGTAAAAAGGTTCAGAATAGCATCAAATTTCTCATTTTTTAAAGGTTTCCGCATATCCTGAACAATGAAGCGCAACGTGTCATTTTCAAATTTCTTTGCCTGTGCAATACTGTTGACAGACAGGTCAGAACCCGTAACATTATAACCGAGCTTATTCAGTGTAATCGCATGACGTCCTTTGCCACAGGCCAGATCCAGCACTTTAGCAGGCTTTTCAATATCCAGAACGTCCATTAATTTCCCAATGAAAACAGCTGCTTCTTCTTCGTTTCTGTTCTGATATAAAATATGATAAAATGGCGTATTGAACCACTCTTCAAACCATTCTGATTTTTCCATGACCTTTCGAATAAAGCGAATAACAAATTTAAGCATCAAAAATGTAACCTCACGAAGTTTTGTGTTTTTTTTAAGCTAATTTATTACTTCATTTCTATCTTTGAAATCATGAAGAAAATCGGTGTTACAGGCGGAATCGGTTCCGGAAAGACTTTTGTCTGTCATGTTCTGGAAAAAATGGGATATCCGGTATTCTACACCGATCTGGCGGCAAAAGACATTATGACATCAGATCCGCTTCTAAAAGAGCAGATAAAAAAATTGTTCGGGGAATCCGCCTATTTTCAGGATGGAACACTGAACAGACAGCTGGTCGCAGCAGCTATCTTTTCTGATGAATCTGTAAGGTCGAAAGTGAACAGCTATGTACATCCGGCAGTTTACAGAGCTTTTAGTCAGTGGGCACAACAACATGTTTCCGATTTGGTTTTTATTGAATCTGCGCTAATGATCGAAACCGGCTTTTACAAAGAGCTGGATAAGGTTATTTTAGTGGTTGCTGATGAAACAACCCGTTTGCACCGGGTAGCTCAGAGAGATAATACAACACATGATAAAGTGCAGGAACGCATGATGGTGCAGTCAAATGATGAGCATAAAAAAACGCTGGCCGATTTTATCATTGATAACTCGGAAAATAAACTGATTGTTCCGCAATTAGCAGAGATTTTAAAAATTCTCAAAAAGGAAGCTGCTGACTGAATAAAACTTCACCGCTTATTTGAAATAAAAAAGCCGTCCACAAACGGGACGGCCAAAAAAATGAGAATATTTACTTTTTCAATGCTTTGATCTGCCGGGTTCCATTATTGGTTCTGACCATAAAAATGTAAACTCCTTCGTTCATATCATTTACAGGAATTTCCTGAATAGTATGATTTACGGCTGAAATTGATTTTACCAGTCTTCCAAGAGCATCAAATACATGAATTTCCTGAATTTCACTGTCAGAACTAATGTTTACAACATCGTTGAAAGGAACAGGAAATAGCGTAACAGCTGCCATCACCGGAAGATTAGAAACAGACAGGCCTGAATCAATACTTGTCGCAATTAGTGTAATATTATCGTATCGGTTATTTCCGTTGGATGCCGTTGTATTACCATCCCAGGTGATTTTGATTTTAAAGTTCGGATTATCGTTTACGGCTGAAATTGAAGTAAAATCAAAAGTAAACAGCTGCCATTCCTCATTTCCGACAACTTCCTGCGTATTATTTGCCAAACCGGAAGCAGTAAAAGAGCTTCCATCCACAGAATATTCCACTATATTGTAAAGCATTCCCTGCCCTGAACGCTGAACGGCATATCGCATTTTAAGCCCTTCCGCCCCTGTTGTCGGAACATCAAAAACCAATGAACGCGTTGCTGACGGATTTCTCACCCTCGCCGAAGTTCCTTCACTTGCCCCAAGCTGAAGATTCAGGGAAGAACCACTATTATACAGGTCAATATCTCTTTCTCCGGCGATAGGATCCGTATAAGTAAACTTCCCGTTTGTTTCTGAAAGAAAAGAATAATCCGCGATAATTTCCGTGACATCTGTTTCGGAAGTCATATTATTAAAGTGCCAGTAATATAAAAGGTGTTCTTCGACATACTCAGCCGCCTGGCCGTTAAGACCAATTATGGCATTTGCAGCACCCTGAGAAGAAAGTGTAATGCTTCCTGTTTTTGTACCCGCTGAAACAGCATTCAGACGTACATAAACCGGTATATTGAGAATCATTCCACCTGTCTGGGTAATGGTAAGCGAAGAACCGAATCCCGAGCCGCTTGTCAATGAAATTTCATAATCACCGGTAACAGATAGTGTGATGTTATCCGTTAAATTTGCTCCGGAAACCGTAAATGCCTGCTCTGCCGAAGGAGCTCCTAATGTCTGATTGAATGTCAGAGATGTTACGGAAGTCTGAATGGAAGGATCTACAATAGCATCTGCGTCCACCGTTATATTATCCAGGCGAAGATTTGGCCGGGAACCACCATCGTTCGAAGCAATGAAATAATAGACCCAACGCAGGTAGATTTCAGGCTGATTATTACACGCTGCAGGCAGAACAGTCGGTCCGAAATTTTCAAATTCTCCGTCAGTTTTATTTGCATTTAAAAACTCAACCGGCCCCGGAACATCTGTCCAGGTAGCTCCCTGACCAATCTGGTATTGCAGGCGAAGCCCGTAATAACGTGGGACAGGAACTCCTGCGCCCTGTGTTTCAAGCCCTCCTGTCCATGATACTTTAACGTTTTCCTTTCCAAGCGCATTAATTCCCAGTACAGCACCCAAAGGATAACCGGCTCCTGCAGAACCTGTTGCAATAAAGGAAACACCATAGCTTCCCAAGCCGTTAATCCTTGACGCGCTTGTCAGATTGAACGCTCCTTCATAGTTAGAAAGAGGCTGTTCGTTCAGAACCACTTCGTCAGAATTAGCAACCCAAAAGCGCATATTGTCAGGGGAAGTATAAGCAGCGGAAGCAGCACTCCACTGTGTGAAAGAATAAGCTCCGCCTGAGAAATCATATAGCGGTGGGTAAAGTGTCTGCTTCACCGTTCCGGTAGTATTCACCGTTACACTCGATGCACCTCCTCCTTCTATTGTAACAGCTCCCGTATGAATGCCCGGAGCCAACCCACTTATCAGCCGTACATAAAAAATTCCTGTTCCCGTAATAGCTCCCAGATCATAAGGAAGCGTTGCTGTTGCACTGTAAGTAATATCATCCGCTGAAACTTCAAAATCAGCGGATGCCGTAATAGTTATATCGCCTGTTCCTGACAGATTAGCGCCCGTCAAAGTAACGATTTCATAAGCCGAAGGACCATTTCCTTCCGTGTAAGTAAATCCCGCTAAGCTGGCACTGCTGCTGACAATTACGGGAGCTCCCGCTATATAATCCGTAATAGTAATATCATCGACATTTACTCTTCTGTCTCCGCTTGTTCCCGGGGAAGAAGTTAAACGAATTCTTAAGCGTATATTTCCACTGACATTGACTGTTTCCTGAAAGGTTTGAACACTGGCTGTAGCTGTAAAAACAGCGCCAATTTGTGTCCATGTAGCCCCCTGATCGGTACTGTATTCGACAGCCCATGGCTGCTGGTCTGTATCAGAGCTATAGCTTCTGTAAACAAAAGAAACGATTCCCATCCCATCAGATTTGTCCTGTGTCATTGTCAGTACAGAGCCATCGCGTCCGCGAAGGCGGGCGGAACGATTCCCATTCTTAAAATCATTGGAAGCCGTACCGATTTGTACTTCAGGTCCTACCATCCAGTCCAAACCAGAAAGACTCACTGTTTCCGCAGGATAAGCAGAGCTTTCCTCGCCTGCTCCTTCAAAATCTACAATGTACTGAGCTTGTGAAACAGAGAAAAAAGAAATAAACAACAAAAATGCCATTACCGCTTTTTTTGTCCTTTCCCATGTAGTCGCTTTTTTCATATTAGTTTATTTGTGTAATTATGCTAAAAATAAATCCTGACCGAAACTGATACGTCTGCTCCGGAAAAGAAAGGTTAATATTTTCTTAATCTTCTTCGTTTGAAAATTTAATGCCGGACAAGGGCATTTTGACTGAAATATATGATAGTAGTGTAAAATACTTTTTGATGAGATCACTTATATCCAGCTGTTTATTGATTGTGTAGAAAAATAATTATGCAATTTATAAAAAATAATTGATTTATCAGGATGTGATCAGTCAGGCAGAACACCATTCTTTGGCAGCTATTTCACCTGTCCGTTCCTGTGAAAAACATTTTTCCGTTCCGGATTACAGTTGTCGAAGCAGTATTTTCAACATACAAACTTCCGGTTCCCAGTCCCTGATGTAAAACGGGCTCATAATTTGAAACAAACTGTGCAATGGCATTCAACCCGACGTTTGATTCCAATGCTGAAGTGATCCACCAGGGAATCGATAAAGAGGCAGTCAGATTAATCCATTCCTGACAACCTTTAATTCCGCCATGCAGGCTGGGTTTTAAAATAATATACTGAGGCCGGATCGTTGTCAGCAGCTCCTTTTTCGAAGCCCAGTCATAAATGCCAATCAGCTCTTCATCCAAGGCAATCGGGCAAGGTGTTGATTTACACAACAGGTACATTCCTTCCCAATCACCGGCTTTTACCGGCTGTTCAATGGAATGAATCTCCAGATCGGCCAGCTGCTTTAGTTTTTCCGGAGCTTCTGAAAGTGAAAATGCTCCGTTTGCATCTACACGCAGGGTGATCTGATCTGCCGGATAATCCTTTCTGACAGCTTTCAGCAGTTTTATCTCGGTTTCAAAATCAATCGCACCGATTTTCATTTTGATGCAGGAATAGCCTTCCTGAAGCTTTTCGGAAATCTGCTCTTTCATATAGGCTTCGTCACCCATCCAGATCAGCCCGTTAACGGGGATTCCTGTTTCTTTCCGGGTAAAAGAAGTATCGAAAAACAGTTGCTTCCCACCGGCAATGAAATCATAATATGCTGTTTCCAATCCAAAGAAAAGTGACGGTTTATCAGACCACTTCTCAATGAATTCGAGATAGTTTTTTTCATTTAATTCCGCAGAATTCAACTCAAAAATGCAGCTTTTAAGCCAGTTGTTATAGTTCTCAAATGTATCAAATTCCTTTGTCAGCCCTGGAATGATGCTTATCTCTCCTGTTCCCTGTATTTCGCTTTCCGATGGAGAAAGAGTAACATACCATGCCTGTTTTTCGGTTAAAATCCCTCTGCTTGTCCCGCTTGGACGCTTAAATTTTAACGGAGCATATTTTAAATCAAATCTAAACATGATATAAAACACAGCTTAATGTAAATAACAGGCTCAACAAAAATGTTGTCAGTGCAACCGTCTTCAGAAACGGGTCAAATTCCCGTTCGTTGTCAATCCGACGAACTTTTTTCAAATGAACAAGCAATACTAAGAATGGAATTGCGAGAGAAATGAAAAAGTAATTTCCGGGTTGGAACAGCAAAATGTAAGCGATCATGCTCACAACAGCTGAAAGAATGATAACAGTATGGTACACTTTCGCGCCTTCCTTTCCTAATTTAACAACCAATGTGTTTTTTCCTACCTTTTGGTCGTTTTCCCGGTCACGCATATTGTTGAGATTCAACACAGCCATGCTCAATGCTCCGATGGTTGTCGCAGGAAACAACAGCTTCCATTCAAAAGTTGCCAGCGAAATATTTTCCGGATACAAATGGTATACACCAATGACGCTTACCAGTCCAAAGAAAATGAATACGAACACATCTCCCAAGCCATGATAACCGTAGGCCCGTTTTCCCACGGTGTACATAACAGCTGCCAAAACGCATAAAGCCGCTAAAGCCAAGTAAAATACCCAGAATGAAAGTCCTTTTCCTGAAGCGCTTACCGCGATTAAAGATGCAGCGCTGATCAGAGACGCAATGCTCGTCAGCACCACTGCGTTTTTCATTTGCTTAATGGAAATAGCTCCGGATTGAATCGCGCGCTCCGGCCCGATTCTGCCTTCATTATCTGCTCCTTTCTGAGCATCGCCCAGATCATTTGCAAAATTGGACAGCACCTGAAAAAACAATGTTGTCAATAAGGCTAAACCGCAGATAGCACTGTTAAAGATACCATTCGTATAAGCAATGGCACTTCCGACAATAATTCCCGACAATGAAAGGGGAAGTGTACGCAAACGTGCTGCTTTGAGCCATACTTTAAAACCTGCCATGTTACTTTTTCAAAATATAATTTCTGTATGTAGTATCCCAGCCGATTTTCTTCAGAAACCGCTTCGCTTTTTGTTTCAGCGATTCACGGTTAAAGCTGATATCATAATTGAATTTCCAGTTGACCTTATCAATGCGTTCCTGCATTGTTTTCGGATGAGAACCTGTAAATCGCTTTAGTGTATCAATATTGCTGAAGTAGTCGAATTCTTCTACTTTGGGGATATTTTCTTCCATCCATTCATCATTATGCCAGAGCTTGTGAAAATGCTCCTGTTTTGCCTGCATAACCCGCGGATCTTTTACCCAGCCGTAATGGTTAATATAGGCGGGAATCGCAACAACATTCAGCATTTTATCATTGCCTTTTCTGAATCCCTGAGCATCCCGGAAGGAATAAATTGATTTGTTGTTTCTCACCACCCTGATCTCATTCAGATACCATCTGAGTGAGCTGCCGACATAATCATAAGAGCCAAAAAAATGGCGATACTTAAACAGCAGGCCGTCAATTTCTTTTCTGTTCAGATTTTTCTCCATTGCAGCTCTGATGACAGGAAGGTCTTCTTCATGCACAACCTCATCGCCCTGAATATAAAATGCCCAGTCGTATTCTTCGGGAATCGCCTGAAACGCTTTGTCTGTTTCAACTGCCAGCACCCGTCCTCCTTCTCTCAGAGAATCGTCCCAGACAGTTTCAACAATCTTAATCTTGTCACTGTTAATCGACCGGATCAATTGCAGCGTTTCATCTTCTGATTCCCCAACGGCAATTACAAAAATATCGCAGATAGGCAGAACCGACTGAATCGCTTCCACGATCGGATAATCATATTTTAAGGCATTGCGGACAAAAGAAAAACCTGCAACTTTCATTAGCGATTTGATCTATTTTACACGATTTATCCATCTCAAGTTTACTCAACGAGATGTACAGGGCAAATATACCGTATAATTTTTAACGGCTTTGATGTTATGTGCGCATAATTCCATATCTTAGATATTGTAAAAATTAAGCAAGAGGTATGGCTGATGAAAATTCACCTTTATTAAAGAAGCTGCGCTGGAAGCTTTTCCTTCTGGGGATGTTTAAAATTCCGATGCTGGGAAGACTCCGTCCGGAGCTTGAGCTGATTAATGACGAAAAAGTGCAGCTGAAAATAAAACTAAAAAAGCGTTCCAAAAATCACCTGAACTCCATGTATTTTGCTGCTCTGGCAGCTGGCGCAGATTGCGCTGCCGGCCTGCATGCTTTCTACTATGCAGAAAAATACAGCAAAAAAATCTCCTTCGCCTTTAAAAGTATGCAGGGACAATTTTTAAAAAGGGCGGAAACGGATACTACTTTTATCTTTAACGGAGGAAAGGCAATCGAAGCAGTTATTTTAAAAAGCATGGAAACGGGAGAACGTTTCAATCATGTGTGTGATGTTGAAGCGTATAATACGGAAGGGGAAGTCGTTGCCACGTTTAAAATGGAAGCATCTGTGAAAGTAATTCCTTAAAAACAGCACTTAAAGTATAAAATCCAGGTAATTATCTCTGTCGATAACCGTAAAAGGAGCATCAGGATAGGCAGCAGCAAATTGTGTGGGAATTTTATGCTTCTGGTTGTTCCACTTGTATTCAAAGGCAGCGATTGACTGATTTTTTTCCTCTATCCGGTCGATTTCCTGTTGTGTATGTGTTCTCCAGAAATAGCTGCTCACGTTCATTTGTTTGTAGTGAAGCAGCTTATTCCTTTCGGAATTCAGGTAATTTTCCCAGAGCTGTCCCACATCCGTCCGGAGATTCAAGGGAGAAAAGTTACTTATTAATGTATTACGGATACCGTTATCCACAAAATACCATTTTTTCATTTTCGTGATCTCGTTGTCACGATTTTTACTGAATCCGCTGACATCATAGATAATAAAAACTTTCTTGAACAAATCGAGGTATTTCTCAACGGTATTTTTACTTATCCGGAGTTCGTTTCCAAGTGCTTCAAGAGAAACTTCACTGCCATTACGGAAGGCCAGCTTTTGTAAAAGTGCCATGATCACATCACGTTTCTTTATTCCCTCAAAAGTCAGAATGTCTTTCAGCAAATAGGAATGTACAAGCTCTTTTAAATAAATTTCTTTATCCTGCAGGTTATTCAAATGAAGCAACTCAGGATAGCTTCCGTAGATGAGTCGCTCTTCCAGCTTTCCGTATGTTTCTTTTAAGTTTTCTATCGCGGAAAATTCCATTTGCGCGACAGGAAACAACTGAAAAGTGTACATTCTGCCAACCAATGGTTCTCCGATCTGGTTATTAAGCTCAAAGGCAGAGGAACCGGAAACTAATATTTTTAACCCGGGAATATTATCAACCATTAATTTGAGCTTCATGCCGATATCACTTATTTCCTGGGCTTCGTCAATGACCAGAAAACGGCAGTCTCCGAGGAGACGATTGTAATTCTCCAGGCTTCTTTTCTCTAAAAGATTATGTGTTTCAATGTCATCGCCAGTGAAAAAAAGAACTTTTTCGCCGCAGGATTCAATAATGCTTTTTATAAGTTCGGTTTTTCCGACTCTTCTTGCACCAATGAGTAAAACAACTTTGTTCGGAACCATCTTATTCTTTATCGCTTGTTCTTGTATCCGTTGGATAAGCATTCTTCTTTTTTTCGGTAAAGATATGAATTTTTTAAAATTGCGTCAACAAAATGACGGAATTTAATAGAATTGCGTCAACAAAATGACGGAATTTAATAGAATTGCGTCAACAAAATGACGGAATTAAGTTAAAATAAATTAACTAAAAATAATAAGGTTTTGATTTTAAACATCTTAATGTGCATCCAGCCAATTTGAGGCGAATTTTGCCTCTACTTCTAAAGGAACAGCAAAGTGAAACGCATCTTCCATCGCTTTTCTGACAATTTCAGCTGTCTTTTCCGCTTCTTCTTTCGGAACGTCAAAAACCAGCTCATCATGCACTTGCAATAGCATTTTTGCTTTTAAAGCGTTGTCTTTTATCGCTTTGTCCACTTTTATCATTGCCAGCTTGATGATATCCGCTGCCGAGCCCTGAATCGGCGCATTAATAGCATTTCGTTCCGCAAAGCCACGTACAACCGCATTCGCAGAAGTAATATCCGGAAGATAACGGCGACGGCCGGAAATTGTTTCTACGTAGCCTTTTTCCCGTGCTTCCAGGATTGCCGTATCCATATAGGTTTTAATAGTGGGATATTGTATAAAGTAATTATCAATAATTCCTTTTGCTTCCGTTCTGGAAATATTTAAGTTTTGTGCCAGACCAAATGCAGACTGGCCGTAGATGATTCCGAAATTAACCGCTTTCGCAGCAGCACGCTGGTCTCTTGTAACATCTTCTAAAGCTACATTGAACACTTTCGCTGCTGTAGCGCGGTGAATATCCTGTCCATCCTTAAACGCCTGGATCATGTTCTCATCTTTACTCAGTGCCGCAATGATGCGCAATTCAATTTGTGAGTAATCGGCAGAAAGCAGCAAGTGGTTTTCATCCCTTGCAACAAATGCTTTACGGATCGCTCTTCCCCGGTCGGTACGAATCGGGATATTCTGAAGATTCGGGTTGTTTGAGCTTAGGCGTCCTGTTGCCGTAACCGTCTGCATAAACGTAGTATGTACACGTCTGTCTTTTGGATTGCACAGCTCCGGAAGTGGATCGATATAAGTGCTTTTTAATTTTTTCAGCTGCCGGTAATCCAGAATCAGCGGAATAATAGCATGATCATTTTTAAACGTTTCCAAGACATCTTCAGAGGTCTGATACTGTCCTGTTTTTGTCTTTTTCGCTTTTGCAGAAATTTTCATGTGATCAAACAGAATTTCTCCCAATTGTTTAGGAGAATCCACATTGAAACTTACTCCTGCGATCTGGATAATCTGCTCTTGTAACTTGACCAGCTCTTCCGCAAATTCAACGGACATGTTTTTCAGATAAGGTGTATCGATCGCAATGCCTTCATTTTCCATTTTTTGCAAAATAGGCATCAGGAGCATCTCCATATTTTCAAACAATTCCGTTAAACCATGTTCCCTGATTTCTTTCTCCAGCTCTTTCTTTAACTGTAATGTAATATCTGCATCTTCACAGGCATAATCGCTGATCTCTGAAGGCTGTAGGTCACGCATATTTTTCTGTCCTTTTCCCTTTTTCCCGATCAGATCTTCAATAGAAACCGGGCGGTAATTCAGGTACAGCTCGGCCAGATAATCCATTCCGTGTCTTGATTCCGGCTGAATCAGATAATGAGCGATCATCGTATCAAACATTTTCGCTTTCACTTCACAATTGTAATTTGCCAGTACCTGTAAATCGTATTTCAGGTTTTGCCCGACAATTAATTTGTCTGTCGCTTCAAAAACCGGGCGGAACTGATCTACAATCTCCTGAGCAGCGTTGCGCTCTTCAGGGACAGCTACATAAAATGCTTCTTTCTTTTTATAGGAAAAAGACATTCCCACTAATTCCGCATCCAGCGATTCGATATTTGTTGTTTCCGTATCAAATGCGAATTCAGGTTGCTGCAGCAATAAATCAATTAATTCCTTACGTTCTTCCGGCAATGTAACCAAATGATAGCTCGGCCGTTCAGTCACAATCGTCTTAACGGACGAAGTAGGGATCGCTTCCTGATCCTCCACCAGGCTTTGCGTGGAAAATAAATCCAGCTGGCTTGCAGAAGTCACCTGCTGTACCTGGCCTATAACGATCTCTTCTCCGATAACACGTTTTGACAAGTTACGGAATTCCAGCTCTGTGAAAATTTCTTTGACAGCTTCAATATCAGGTTCGCAGACCTTGAAGTCTTCTTCATGGATTTCTACAGGTGCATTTGTAATGATTGTTGCCAGTTTTTTCGACAAAAGCCCCTGCTCTGTAAAATTGATAACATTTTCACGCATTTTCCCTTTCAGCTCATCTGCATGAGCGATAACGCCTTCTACAGAACCGTATTCCTGGATTAATTTTTTTGCTGTTTTCTCTCCGATTCCGGGGATTCCGGGGATATTATCCGAAGCATCGCCCCATAAGCCAAGAATATCAATTACTTTTAAAGGATCATCTATTTCAAATTTTTCACAGACTTCTTTTACTCCAAGCAAAGTTGCTCCATCCCCGCTGCGGCTGGGACGGTAAATAATCGATTTTTCGGTTACCAGCTGCCCGAAATCCTTATCCGGAGTTACCATGTAGGTAATAAATCCATCCCGTTCCGCTTGTTTGGAAATTGTCCCGATAAGATCATCCGCCTCATAACCCTCTTCCTGCAAAATAGGAATATTCATGGCACGCACGATCTTCTTTATCGGCTCAATCATTGCACGTAGGTCTTCCGGCATTTCCTGGCGGTTTGCCTTGTAAGCAGCAAAATCTGCCTGCCGGTCCACAGAACCTCCCGGCCCGTCAAAAACTACCGCTAAATGAGTAGGTTTCTCTTTTGTCAGAACTTCCAGCAATGCAGTCGTAAACCCGAAAGCAGCCGAAGTATTCTGTCCTTTTGAGTTGATTCTCGGATTTTTTGAAAATGCAAAAAATGCTCTGTAAATCAAGGCATAGGCATCTATTAAAAAGAGTTTTTTATCGGATTCAACGGTAAGCATACGTGCAACTTTTAATTTTTGAAGTTCTAAAAATAAGGAAAAAGATTTTCTTCAGAACATTTGAAAGTTCAATTCTTTAAATACCAAAGAAACCGTAAAAAAGTAACTCTTTAATAAACGGCGGTCATTTCCATATCAATCGTCATTCCTGACTGAACGGATTGGAGCCTTATATAGTTTTTTGTGAATTCCAGTACTGTAAATACGACTGTCATGCCGGAGCCCGAGTAGTCATAAACCAGTTCCGTATTATTGTTCTCAAAATGCCATGTGCCACTGTTTCCGTTTGTGTCCGTCCATGTCCCGTCAGAGTTAATTGTTGAAGTAACCACGTACGACTGAGGAACTCCGTTAATGCTGTATCCTGTCATCAGCCACTTTTTTGAACCGTGTCCGCAAAGTAACTGGGCAGATGAAGGAAGGCTGATTGTGATAGCATAATTATTACTCACAGCGGTATATTCCATTGCAATAAACTCGCTCGTTTTTTCTCCTTTCCGGACAAGACAGATGATGGTATTTGGTGTATTTTCAGGAAGTACCGCAATTCCGTTCTCATTACTTTGAAACACACTGACAACATTTGCGTCCGCGATCAAATCTGAAACGGAAGCAAAAATCTTTATGCTGGCGTTACTTTCTTTTCCTCCGTTTTCATTTTGTACTGTAATCTGTTTCTGATTACCGGTCAGATCTCCCTGCTTTTCTTTTTTACAGGCAAAACCCAGCAGTGAAATAATAAATAACAATAATAACTTTTTCATAATTCGTTAAGGTTAATCAGGTGCAATTCTAATACATATTCCATTAACCGGCAATCACTTAAAAAAGGTATTTTGAAGGGATTAACTATTTCAGGTTCATCTGGTGTCGGTTAATCCAGCGTTACTTTTCCCCTGAAAGGAATAAATCTCGGAACTTTTTCCTGATACTGCACATACTTCGGATATTTCTGAGCCGAAATAGCTTCTGAGAAATCGGAGCTTCCTTTAAACAGAATGATCAGCAACAGGCAGCCCGCGATCGACCAGTTGATCCACTCACCTGTCGCGACAACGCTGAAAAGATAAAAAACAACCCATATTGCCTGCTCAGACGCATAATTAGGATGGCGTGAATATGCCCACAAACCTGTAGAGATAAATCCTTGTCCGTATTCTTCCAGCGGAAGGTTATTATTGATACGGCGGTGTTTCTCCGTCTGAAAAATATGTTGCTGCTGATCGGCGATAAATTCCGTTACAACGAAAAATATAAAAACTGCTGCAAGCAAGTAATCAACGGGCTGGACCGGGGAAGCATCCGTTCCAAGAGAAGTCAGTACCGGAAGCGTGAAAAGAAATATCAAAACATTCTGATAACCACAGATAAAGAACAAGTTGAACAGCGTCCATACAAAGCGATTGCTGAAACCCGGGCGTTTTCTTAAAATTTCCCAGCGATAATCTTCTTCTCCCGTCCAGAATTTCCAGGAATAAGCGCCTTTTCTGGCAAAATTAAATGTCAGCCTTGCTCCCCATATTGTGACAAGCACAGACATCAGCACCATCCGTTCGTGCATTCCTCCGAGGTACGTCATGTACCATACATAAGCGATCGGGACAAGACTCCACAGCTTATCCACTTGTGAATTATTGTTGGTCAGTTCACCAACAATAAAGCAATAGGCAATTACACCAATGACGATATAAAGTGAGGAATAAAGAATATCTGTCTGCAAATCGTTCAGAGGTGTCCCGAAAAAGAAAGAAGTAACAGGTACTACAATGACGGTGAAAATAAGCAGGAGTATTGTTGCTAACATGTTTTTAGAAATAAAGGTTTCAATCGTAAAGATAATATAAAATCAGATTTGAAAGCTATCGGGGATAGCTAGTAGAAACAAATAAAATTACAATGTTTTGCCGGCATTATTTTTTAGTATTTTGTACACTGTTCTTCCCGGCAAGCAGTATATTTGATTTACCAGTTTCGGGAGAACGGTTTAAAATATATAATCTATGAAGATTCTGTCAGCAACGCAAATAAAAACAGTCGATCAGCTTACGGTGGAACGTCAGCATATTTCTTCAACAGATCTGATGGAACGTGTAGCGGTCTTGTGCACAGAAGAAATTGAAAAACGGATTCCAGAGCAGCCGGAAATCCTGATTTTCTGTGGAAAGGGAAATAACGGCGGTGATGGACTGGCGATTGCGCGGCTGCTGGCAGGGAAAGATTATACTGTTACAGTTATTATCGTACATCACAGCGATCATTTTTCCGATGATGCCCAAATCAATTTTGAACGGTTGATTCAGCAAAACAAGGCAGAATTAACAGAGATTTCAGAAGAAAATGATTTCCAGAAAATTTCAGTAAAAGAGAAAATGGTAGTTATTGATGCTTTGCTGGGAACCGGGCTGAACAAACCGTTGAAAGGCTTGCTGGAAAAAGCCGCTGAATTCATAAATGAAAACAGCCATTTCACGATCAGCATTGATGTCCCAAGCGGGGTGTTTACAGACGAATTTACACCGGATGAAAATACCTGCGTTCATGCAAATTTAGTATTGTCCCTGCAAATGCTGAAGCTGGCTTATCTGTTTTCCTGCAATAGTAAAAACGTTCCGGCTTTTAAGATCATAGACATAGGATTGGATCAGCAAGCCATTTCAGAACAGGAAACACACCATTATTTTTCTGAAATTAAGGATATTGCACCATTACTTTCTCCGAGAAGCAAATTTTCCCATAAAGGAACCTACGGCCACGGGCTGCTAATGGCGGGAAGCCATGGAACCTGCGGAGCAGCATTAATTTCCGCAGAGGCATGCCTGAGAAGCGGAGCAGGATTGCTAACTGTACATTCAACAAAGAACGTAATAGATGCACTGGCTTTCCGGTTACCGGAAGCGATGAGCAGCACTGACCGGAATGAAGCATTCATCTCTGATAAAACAGTGATCGACAAATACCGGGCATTAGGTTTTGGTCCGGGAACAGGAACAGCAGAAGAAACAGCGGATGTTCTGAAATATATCATCCAGAATTACCAGGGAAAGCTGATCATTGATGCAGATGGGCTCAACATTCTCTCGGAAAACAAAACCTGGCTGGAATTCCTTCCGAAAGAAACGATTCTGACACCACATCCGAAGGAATTTGAACGGTTGGCGGGAACATTTGAAAATGATTTTGACCGGCTTCAAAAAGCAAAATTATTTGCTGTAAGACACCAGGTGATTTTAGTGCTGAAAGATGCTTATACAGCAATCTGCCTGCCTGACGGAAGCGTTGTTTTTAATTCGACTGGAAATCCCGGACTCGCAAAAGGCGGAAGCGGAGACGCCCTGACAGGCATCATTCTCGGATTGCTGACAAGAGGTTATTCTCCTGCCAAAGCAGCAATCTGCGGGGTGTTTATCCATGGCTACGCGGCCGATCTATGCTCGCAGGAAATGAGCATGGAAAGCATGCTGATCACAGACGTTATTAAACTGCTTCCGAGGGCTTTCAGAGATATGGAGCTTAAGAGAGCTGAACTCGGATAAACATAAGAATCACCACTTAACATTTTATTTTTCCATCTGTAATTCCTTGTCACTTATAATAAATAAAATAGCTTTTCTTTGTTTGAACTTAAAACTATCTGAATATGGCAGACAATAATGTTCGTAAAGTATCATTCTGGAGGATTTTCTTTCCTTCACTGATCGCTTTATTAGTGGGATCAATCATCTCAATTATTTTCTTTTTCTCGACGTTGGCGGGATTTATGAATAAATACTTCGGTAAAAGCGAAGGGACTTCCATAAAAGAAAAAACATTTCTTCACATGGATTTCAATCAGACGATCGGAGATGTCGGTTACAAAACTTTTAACTCTTCCAGCTTTTCAATGGAGCAGCAGCATGGTTTGGGTGAGATCATTTATGGTCTTGAGAAAGCAAAGACCGACGATAATGTGAAAGGAATTTTTATTGAAGTATCTCAAATGGCGATTGGTTACGGAAATCTTTTTGAATTACGTGAAGCCATTAAAGACTTTGAAAAATCCGGAAAAAAAGTAGTTATTTATGCACAAGGTGAAGCGGTTACATTAAAATCACTTTACTTAACGACAGCTTCCAAAGACAGTTATATCTTCCCGGAAAGTAATGTAGAATTTCTGGGGTTGAGCTCTGAAGTAATGTTCTATAAGAATCTCTTGGATAAATTTGACATTGATGTAGAAATTATCCGTGGAAGTGATAATGAATTCAAAAGTGCGGTTGAGCCGTTCTTCAGAACAGAAATGAGTGATTCTAGCAGATTGCAGATAAAGCGTTTTATTGACGGAATATGGAGCAGAGTATTGACAGATATTTCCAAAGAGAGAAACGTTTCAGTAGAGAAATTGAATAGCTATGCTTCCGATGCTAAAATCCTCAATGGTAAAGACGCTGTACAGCATGGTTTGATAAATGCAACAAAATACCGGGACGAAGTTTTGGATCTTCTTAAAAAATATGCAGGAACTGCCAAGGACAAAGAAGTAGAATTGTACGCTTTCGAAAAATATGCGAGAGAGAAATATAAAGAGGAGGTGAAATTTGAAGACAAAAAAGAATCCATCGCTTTAATCTTTGCAGAAGGTGACATCGCTACAAACGGAAATGGTATTGCTTCCAGCAAAACATGTAAATACATCCGCGAAGCGAGAACAAATGACAAAATAAAAACTATCGTCCTTCGTGTAAACTCTCCTGGTGGCTCTGCTCTTGCTTCCGAAGAGATCTGGCGTGAAGTGAAGCTGGCGGCTGATAAGAAGAAAGTATATGTTTCCATGGGGAACTTAGCAGCATCCGGAGGATATTATATCTCCTCGGCAGCAACACGTATTTTTGCAGATCCAACTACATTAACCGGCTCTATCGGAGTTTTCGGAATGATCCCTAACTTCGGAACCGCTTTAAACAAGCATTTGGGAATTACGTTTGACGGTGTAAAAACAAATAAGTTCGCAAACATCTCTCTGACAAGAAAGCTGACACCGGAAGAACTGGCAATTGTTCAACATGAAGTGGACAATATCTACGATCAGTTCATCAATCGGGTTGCCGATGGCAGAAAATTATCCGATTCACAGGTACGACGCGTGGCAAAAGGCCGTGTATGGTTGGGTGCTGATGCCGTAAATATCGGATTGGTAGATGAAATAGGAGGTTTGGTTACGACCTTAAACTACGCTAAAAAACAGGCAGGTAATCTTCCGATCACAGTCTGGCCGAAAGTGAAGGAAAATGATTTGAGAGATTTTCTGGAAATGTTTGATGAGCAGGAGCAAAGCAATGAAGATGCTTCTGTAAAAATTTCTGATGAAGTTTTGAATTATTATAAAGAAATCCAAAAGCTGGAAAATAAATTCGGTATTCAGATGAGAATGCCTTACGAGCTGAAGTTTTAATTAGCAGTCTCAGAACACAAGAGCTCTCTGGATTTAATTCAGGGAGCTTTTGTTTTTACAGAGGAATCCGAAATGACCTGTTTTTACAGACATTCTTATATGATAAGCTGAAATGAATGGAACTTATTTCTGTAAAGGGTCAAGATCCGGCATCATTGTTTTCCACCAGGTGGAAAAGGAATGTTCTTTCGCTTTTAAGTCTATCTGTTCTCCAATTTTCGGCGTTAAAACAGAAAGGCCTTCCTGCTGTGCTAACGTATAAGTCGCTTCCAACGGCTCGTACCACGGATGATCCGACAATTTGAATTTGGAATGATGAACCGGAAGAATCTGCTTCGCCTGCAATTCCCTGGATTCCTGAATGACCTGTTCTGGAAAAGAATGAATGTAGGGCCATTTTCTGTTGTACTGCCCACATTCCAGAATGGCCAGATCAAAAGTACCAAACTTCTTTCCTATTTCTTTAAAATGTGTTCCATATCCGCTGTCACCACCCAAAAAGAGCTTGTTGTTTTCACTTTCCAAGACAAACGAAGTCCATAAAGAGCTGTTTCGCTTCAATCCCCGGCCGGAGAAATGCCGGGCAGGTGTAAAGGTGATCTTCAGGTAAGCGCCTAACACTACTTCTTCCCACCATGCCTTTTCCGTAATCTGATTCGGGTTCCATCCCCAGTACTCAAAATGTTGCGCCACACCCAGACAGCAAATGACCTGCGTATGCTCATTCTTTAATTTCCGGATCGTCTTAAAATCCAGATGATCCCAGTGATCGTGAGTAATCAGCAGGTAATCAATTTCGGGAAAGTGCTGAACCTGGTAAAAATCACTCCCTTCAAACGCTTTCAGGGAATTAGGAATCGGCGAGGCATTTCCACTAAAAACAGGATCTATCAGAAAGGTCTTCCCGGAAATTTTAAGGAAATAAGAGCTGTGCCCGAACCAGATCAGCGTATCTTCTCCCGGATGCAGACTTTTCAGATCTGTTTCCACAAACGGAACAGGTGAATCGGGAACCGTATAAGGGTGCTTCTGGAAAAATTCAAACAGCAGCTTTACCATATTCTCTCCTTCTGCCAAAGCCGGAGTAGAAATTAAATTTTGAAATTTTCCCTTTTGATAAATGGGAAGCTCACCAAATTTTTGCCTGCGCTGCGCATCAGGTAGTTTTCCGAAGGAAGTTAAGAATGACATCTTGAATTACAGAATTTTTAAGATTAAAGATATTCATCTGCAGCATATACCCTGCTAAATAATTCGTTAAGAAAACTTACTGCAATTTGCGGGTATCAAAAACACTCCCGTCCTTTCCTCCCATCACTAAACATTTCCGGGCTTTCACATATTTTATACTTCATGAATAAAAGGCTTTTTATACCTTTAAGTCAAATTTTCAGAACATGCGGAAGAACCTCCTTTTATTGCTATCTTTTTTTGCTTCATTTTTTTCAGTTGCCCAAACATTACAACAGGCAGATTCTCTTACAAATACAGGCTTGTACCGTGATGCTTCCGAAATGTATCAGAAGCTGATGACAAAAGCCATCGCACAAAATAATGCCGTCAGTTTCTACCAGGCCGCAGAGAAGCAAACAGCCGTATTCTTTGAAGCAGGTTATGAATTCAAGGAAATCGTAGATTACATCAACCGGTTTCCGGAAATGGCTGCTCAGTCACCGGAACTAAATACACTTATAACACATTTCCAATTATTATTTCTGATCAACTTTTATTCAACTGTTCCTGTAGAAGACGAAACTGCTGAGCTCCGTTTAAAAATTGACAATAAAAACCACACAGTGGATTTTGCCAATAAAGCTTACAGGGAAAATCTGCGCAATTATATTGATTCAGTAGCCTATTCTTCTATTCAGAAAGCAGAAATATTCCAAAATGAACCTGTACATGATTTCATTCAGACGGATAACATCAATCCAGAAGTTTTTCCCAATTTTTCCATATATCTCCTGAATGAAATCAAAAATTTTGCTTTTGCCACAAATCTTTACTCTGAGAAAGTATATACTAAAGTTGAAGATATCCTGAAAGCACAGAAAAATGACAACAGCTATATTATCTGGCATTTGGAAAAATTAATGTACACTTCAGGTAATCAGGATACTACTTTTATCAGAACACTTGAAAAATTCTATAATGAGTATTCTGCCAATAAAAATGCTTTGGGAATTCAGCTGGAAATCAATAGAATAAAACAATATCAACCTGAAAATCAATACGATTTCAAAACAAATAAAAACCTTAATTTTCAGGAGCAGTCTTACCATCTGATTGATTCTTTGCTGAAAAAATACCCCGGAAGCTACTATAAAGAAGCTGCTAAAAAGTTCCTTTCTGACATAAAAAAGGCCGGTTTCTCTGCCGATATCAAACGCATGGATAATCACCACAAAAAAGCGTTTTTGTCTGTTCATTATAAAAATCTGGAAAAGGTATTCCTGCATATTTACAAAAAAGACAAGGACGGGACAGAACAGTTCTCCGGAGAATCTTACTCCGAAGTATATTCGGAAACATTGCATCTGGAACAAAACGGGAAGTACAATATTCATTCAAAAGCGTTCATCATTCCGGATTTTATCTCCGGAGAATATTTTTACATAATTACCAGAGATGACCGTTTCGTAGATTCTTTAAAAAATGACCTTTATTTTATCGGAAATGACACTGAATGGAATTATACCACGGTAACGATGACGCTCAATGATTTCGGCTATTATTTCACTGCCCACAACGGTGTCATGTATTTAAAAGCCTTTGATATGATTTCCAATAAACCCATCCAGGGCATCGAGCTGAAACAGGAGGACAAAGAAGGTACCTTTCGCACTATTGCAATAACAGATAAAAACGGTGAACTGACTTATACCTTTCCTGAAACAACTGATTACCGGTATAATAATCTGCAATTAGTAAGAAAAAATAATTCCCCGCAATTTATTTCCGTTTATTCCCCGAAAGCAACTGCTAAAACGGGAGAAAACATTAAAATCATCACTGACCGCAAAATATACCGTCCCGGAGAACAGGTTTCATTTAAAGCATACATTTACAATCAGGAAGGATGGGATGTACAGCCGGTTGTCAAAAAAACGCATGAAATATGGCTTTCCGATGGCAACGGAAAAGAGCTTTATTACAGCACAGCTACGACCAATGAATATGGAACGCTCAGTGGACAGCTCCGGCTTCCGAAAAACGGATTCAAGCCGGGAAGCCTGAAATTACGTATCGGCGGGCGGCTCATTTACATTTCAGCAGAGGAATACAAGCTCCCTGCTATTCAGATCGAAGCCACATTTAGCAAGGCTTCGTATGCGTATTCCGAAAAGCTTCAGTTAAACGGTACCGTCAAAGCGATTGCCGGATATACGGTTCCAAATGCCAAAGTAAACCTTTCCATTTCCAGACGTTCTCCCTACTGGTATTATTACAATGAAAAGAATGAAATTGACACAACTGTTTTCACAGATGAAAAAGGAAGCTTCTCTTTTGAATTAAAAGTAGATTCCACTCAACTCTACGGGGAAAATGTTATTGCAGAAATTGAAGTTATAAGTGAAAACGGAGAGCTGTTCTCTACATCTGCAAGCACTTTTGTCGGAAAAAAACAGATGGAATGGTCTGTCGAACTGGCGGAAATGTTATATTCTGATCAGCGGAATATTCTGAGAATAAAATCGGAAGATACAACAGCACGCTTTGAAATTGATATCGTACCGGAAGATTTCCAGAAAAAAGAAACCGTATACGCTCCAGAATTTGCTGCTTTCAGTGAGAAGCAATTTGAAAAAACTTTCGAAAACTGCAGGTATCTGAAAGAACCTGAATCAATCGGGCTGAAAACAATAGTAAGTAAAAAAATAACCTCCAATGATTCCATCCTGCTAAACGACCTTATTTCCAAAAGCGGCAATTTCTTCGTACATATTAAAAATCTTTCGGAAGATGAAGAGAAAGAACTGCATTTCACATTCATCAATGTCAAAGAAAAACAGGCGAAAGTAACCGATAAGCTGTGGCTGGCAAGTGGTAAAGAAACACTGGAAATCAACGAAAAATTAAACTATCAAATCGGAACAAGCGCGAAAAAAATGCCGGTAACGATTTTGTTATTCAACGAATCCGGGCTGATCTCAAAACAAGCATTACAGCTAAAAGGAACCAAAGCATTTGAATACCAGCCAACAGAGAAGGATTTAACCGGAATTACCATTCAGGTAACCGGAACGTTGGACGGAGAAGCATTTACAAGAGAAAGCAAAATTACTTTCTCCGGAAACCGTAAGAAATTAGATGTGGAATGGATCACCAGACGTTCTGTCCTGCTTCCCGGGGCAAAAGAAGAATGGGAATTCAGGCTTGGCAATGTAACAGAGGCAGAAATGCTTGCTCTGCTGGTCGACCAGGCCAATCTGAATATGAGCAGCAACAGTATTGAATGGAATCCTTATAACAATCGCAGTATTTATCTGAGAACGGACAAAAACGAGCCGGTTCATGCACTGTATTTTAATGAATACTATAATGATTATTACAACTATTACTGGATCGACGGAATAACTACTGTTAGTGACACTTCATCACCTTTTACAGAAAAAGAAGCCACCTTATCCGATAAGGCGGCATTTAGCGGAACCTTCAGAAGTAAATTTAAAACCGTAGCCAGTCCATCTTTCGGAGAAGGAGAAGGTGACGGAAGCGGAAGCGGAACAAACGGACAAAACACAGCTCAAATCCGCAGCAACTTTAATGAGACCGCCTTTTTCTATCCTCAGCTCCATGCGAAGGACGGAAAAATCTGTTTTAATTTCACTTTGCCCGATGCTGTTACCAGCTGGAATTTCCAGGCATTCACACACACAAAAGATTATAAGCTGAATTATTTTACATCGAATATCATCGCTAAAAAAGAAGTGATGGTACAACCAAATGCTCCCCGTTTTTTCCGGCAGAAGGACAAAATGGAGCTGACGGCAAGCTTGGTAAATCTTTCCGGCAAAGAAGTATCAGCACCAGCATCCATTGAATTTTTCAACCCGGTCACTAATGAAATTTTCACCGAAATTCCTGCTCAAACACAGAATTTCAGTCTTGCTTCCGGCGAAAATAAAACAGTTGGCTGGAACATTGAAATTCCAACAACGGACCTTCCCGCGATCGGTGTTCGTTATTCAATAAAAGCAGGTACACATACGGATATTGTGGAACGCGTAATTGTGGTTTTATCCAATCAGATGACGCTTTCGGAAGCTGTCCCGTACACATTTAACACACCGGGCACACATACTATTGATGTAAAGGCTCTAACCGGAAAATCCGGCACACAGCAAAACAAGCAGCTCACCATTGAATATTTAGGAATGCCTGAATTATTCGTGCTGAACAGCATTCCGACGATGATGGAAGAACAGAACGAAGATTTCTTCACTTTACTGAACAAGTACTATATCAACGGCATCGCTGAAAAGCTGATCGCCCAGAATTCGGATTTGAAAAAACGGGTAAATGATAATTACCAATGGGAAAGTCCTTATTCCAAATTCAGCGACGAAAGTATCCGGAATACACTTCTGGAAGAAACTCCATGGGTTTTGGAAGCGAAAAACGAACAACAGCAATGGGCAAAGCTGGCAGCATTCCTAAATGAGAATCAACGCATTCAAAATAAAACTACTAACTGGGCAAAATTGCAATTGCTGCAAAATTCCGACGGAAGCTTCAGCTGGTTTGCTAAATCAAAAGGCTCAACTTATCTGACATTGGTATTTGCAGAGCGTTTGCAAAAGCTTGGGGAAACATCCGGCGAACCTTATAAAAAAGCTATCACTTACCTGAACAATGAGGTCGAAAAGCATTACCAGCAAAATAAAAAAACAGCAGCCGGTGATTATTTTAATCCTTATCTGATCAAATGGCTGAGAATTACGGACCAGACTTCAGGGGAATCGTACAACTATTACCTGGAACATTTCAAAACCGGCTGGTTAAAATATAATCTGAGCCTGCAGGCGGAAATCGGTTTGCTGATGGCGGAAAGAGGAGAAAAAGCAACAGCGGAAATTATCTGGAAATCCATCGACAACCGAAAATCAGGCAATACAACGCTTGGTACTTACTGGCAAAAACCTAAGAGCTGGTGGAACTGGTATGAGAATTATTTTACAACGCATGCAAACATATTGGAGCTGTACCAAAAGCTGAACAAGGGCAAAATACAGATTGCTTCTATCCGTCAATGGCTGATTAACCAGAAACGGGGGCAGCTGTGGGAAACTTCCAAAACAACAGCAGATATCTGCCAGGTACTTTTAGCAAACGGAACATCACGAACAAGTTCTTCCACAGATCTTTCCGTTGGAACAGAACAAATTCTGCTGAGCGAAAAGCCATTCAGCTATTATAAAGCCGTTATTGATAGTCCGGCAGCAGCTTCTCCAAATGTAATTGTGGAGAAAAAAGACAGCGAACTCGAATTCGCACAGATTCAGCTCATCTATTCCGATGATATTGCAAATATCACGTCTAATACAGCCGGGTTAAAAATTGAAAAACGGCTTTACCTCGTTGAAAACGGAAAAGAAACGGAAATCACCGGCGGAAAAATCGAAAAATCTTCAAAAATCCGGGTGAAGCTATTCATAAATACCGACAGGGATCTGGAATTCGTGTATGTGAAAGATCTTCGCGGGCAAGGACTGGAGCCACTGACAGCGCAAAGCGGATATCAGTCATCAGCAACGATGTGGTATTACCAGACTTCGAAAGATGCGAGTACAGAATTGTTCATCGAACGATTACCGAAAGGAAATCATCAGGTGAGCTACGACGTGATTGCAACGGTAAAAGGAACCATCCAATCAGGATTTGCGACAGCAGAATGTCTGTATGCACCGGAATTTAAAGCAAATACGGACTCAAAAGTGATCCAGGTGGAATAGCACTTTTCAACAGCAATAAAAGTTAATAGAAAAACAACTTTTTACAAATAACGCGAGCACATCATTAGGTATAAATACCTAATCAAAAAACAGTATTTATACTCTTGTTTAGGATTTGATTAACTCATATATTTATATATATTTTTAAACTACGAAATGAATCATTCTACTGTCAGCTAGGACATTAAACTCCTAAAAAACCAAACCATCACGTACACTGAATAATTGAATAGTTTCAGAGTCATCAAAGGGCTTTGAAAAATAAAAAGATCAAAATCAATTATTATGAAAAAATTACGTTTAACATTCGTTTTTTTCATTGCTGTAAGTGTTGGAGCCCAGACAAAAATCAAAGACGGAAGCGTACCGGGAGGTTCGCTGATCCCCAATGCCAACTCTATCTTAGAACTGGAAAGCAGCAATAAAGGATTATTATTACCCCGTGTAAAGCTGGATAGTACCGGTTTATCCTCGCCTCTTTCCTCCCATATAGAAGGAATGACTGTTTATAACACCAGCGAAATGGCAGATGTATCGCCCGGCATTTATTACAATGACGGCAGCAAATGGAGAGCATTGTCTTCCTCTAAGCCGGCGCAATCACCAACAGACCCTGTTGTCAGTCTGAAGGTTGGAGAAAATTTTATTTACTATAAAAAAAATGTGCCTCTGACTCCTGCCGGTCCTTTGCTTCATGATCATTTTTCAGATGTACCTGTATTGGAAGGGCTTCGTCTGGAGGCTTTTTATTCTGATATCACTTATTATATTCCCAGATGGTATAATGTATCAGGTACTACAAAAAAATACACCTATACTTCCGTGTCCCTTCTCACAAATAATTACGACGAAACGAATAAGGAACTTCCCGACGGCGCATTTGAAAATGTGGACGGGGACGGACTCGTTTATTGCAGCCCTTCCTCTTCTGAAACAGTTACAGCAGATTTGCTGATTAACGAGAAATGGTACCGGATAATATGGTATGTATTTATTGACAGAAGCATAAATGTAAATAACACTGCCTATACTGTCCGCATTTCTATTACACGTTTACATTGAATATATAATATAGTGCAAATACAGAGTTGTTATGAATGCTATTTTTGATCTGAAGAACATTACTGCCCTGATAACAGGGCTTATAATGTTGATAACGGTGCCTACACTTGGTCAAACAGGAGCAGGAACAGCTATCACTGCTAACGGACAACGAATCGTAAGCGTTTCCGATACAGTTTTTGAATATGCGGAGACATTTTACCTGGGACCTGCCGCCCAATGGGAAATAGCAGGAGTTCTTGTCTTATATAGTAAAAATGTCTGGATCGCCCCCTCCGCAAAAATCACGGGTACGGGAAAACTCATCATCGCCGCACCGGGAAGCAATCCACTATATACAGGCACGACAACAGCTCCCACTGTTATTGACGGAAATAACGGCAATTATATCACTCTGAATATCGAGCATAAAAATCCGGAGAACATTCTCCTTTCAGACATTTCAGATCCGGGTTATAATGTAGGGAATCCGACCTATGAAAAAGCAGCAGCGCTCAATATCGGCGCAGATTTCTCATTTGAAGCAGATGGGGCAGATGTTTTGCTGAACGGCAATGACTTTTTATTTAACGAAAATGCCACGATCAGCAATTTCAGCGCACAGCGGATGGTTGTTACAAATAATACCGTGAGTGGTCATTTAATAAAACAGAACAGCAATCCGGAAACATTTGATTTTCCTATAGGAATAGCAGAAGGTGATTATACTCCTGCCTCTATCACGGGAAGCAATACTTATTATGTGAGTGTTACAGATTATTCGTTTATTGATTCGTTCATTACAGCACCGGAAAAAGGAATGGACAGAGCATGGCATATATATGGCGGCCCTGCAAACTCACTGACATTGCAACATAATTCATCCTTAACGGACGGCTCACATTACATCGATGAAAAAGCCTCCATAATACAACACCAGGGAAATGGTGTATGGAGCAGCTTCACGGCAACAGACTACATAGCTTCAGGTGTACATTCCAATACAGCAAACATCCCTTCTGCTATTCCCGACTTTGACAAAGAATCAGCATGGTTCAGCAAATCAAATAACATCGTTGATCCGCTGCTCATAGGATTGCTCAATTTTGATGCGCACAGAAAAGATGAAACGATCGAATTACAATGGAGCACAATCACAGAACACAATTGTAAAGTATTTGAAATAGAACACAGCAAAGACTGTGAAATATGGAGCAAAATCGGATTCAAAGAATCTTTGTCAGGAGGAGAGAACGGGCATGAAAAACTGGATTATATATTTGTTGATCTGAAACCAATTACCGGGTACAATTATTATCGTCTGAAACAAATTGATCAGAATGGGAACTATACGTATAGTATCGTTTGCTCAGCCATGTTCGATGAGCTCATCACCTATCCTTCTCCGGTAAAAGATAACCTGTATGTTTCCGGGCTTTCAGGAAAAGAAATTATCCGTATCCGGAATATGACCGGAAAGCAAATCAAGGAAGCTAGCGCGGAAGATTTTACCATCAGCATCAATCTGAATGACCTTAGCGACGGGATATATCATCTTGACGTAGTGTCCGACAATGACATACTCCTTTCCAGAAAAATAATCGTTACTAAATAATTTCTATCTGTAAAACAACAAAAACCAGAAATAAGATCCCGTAAATCATTGATATACGGGATTTTTATTTTACAGGCAAGCCAACTCCTGCCGGAAAAATATTTTTCCGGCAAATAAACATTTATTAACTTGATAAGCTTGTCTTTAAGCTGACAAGCAGGTAATTTTATATACACCACGATCTGATATTGAAGATCATATCAGCGTAATTTTGATGAAACAACTTTAAATTAGAATTTTAACTTAAATACTCAATTATGGCAACAATTATGAAAAGCCTTACCAATACCGTCAAACATTGGTATATTCCGCTTATTATCGGCATCATTTTTATCTTTTTAGGAATCTATTCCCTCACGGTTCCGTTAGCAACTTACCTCACGCTTGCAACCTTATTCAGCCTCTCTTTCATCGCATCAGGATTATTTGATATTATTTTCTCCGTACAAAACAGTAAAAATCTTCATGGATGGGGCTGGTATCTGGTAAGCGGGATACTGACATTTCTGATAGGAATATATTTGTTTATGCTTCCTCCCTTATCTGTAGGACTGCTCCCTTATTTCGTAGGATTTACAGTTTTGTTCCGGTCTTTTCAGTTATTGGGGTTCGCCTTTGACCTTAAAGAACTCAGATTTACCAGTTGGGGCAATGTTGCATTAGTCAGCATAGGCGGAATTATTTTATCAATCCTGCTGTTAACCAATCCCGTGTTCACAGGCTTTTCTCTTGTAACATTAACAGGCCTGGCTTTTTTAGTGGCCGGAATTTCTTCTGTAACTCTCGCTTTTAGTCTAAGAAAATTAAAAAATTATCCGGATAAGCTGTCGAATGAGCTGAAACATAAAATTAAAACCCTTCAAGAGGAAATTGATGAACATCTTAAATAAAGGAAACAGGCTGTTTAAACAGCCTGTTTCCTTTATTAGCCGTTTGAAATATAAATCTTATTTTTGCTTATACTCCGGGAAAATTTTGGAATGATTTTTAGGAAGCATACAGAAAAAGAAAAACATGAACTATTATTTGCTATTTATTCTGTTCACACTGAACTCACTTACATTAAGTGACGCCCGCCAGCTGTTCGGAAATGCCGGTTCAGACGAGTCAGCAGCGGAGAAATTTTTTGAGATAGCAGAAAAATACAGCGGAACCAACACGACGCTTTTGGCTTATAAAGGTGCTGCTTATGCTATTAAGGCGAAGTTCTCCAAAGGGCTAATGGACAAAAAGGAATTGTTTAAAACAGGAGCCGGGCTTATCGAAAACAGTGCAAAAAAAGAACCTGCCAACTTTGAAATCAGAATGATCCGCCTTGGTATCCAGATCAATGCGCCCAAAATCACCGGCTATCAGTCCAACATTTCCGAAGACAAGGCTTTCCTGCTGAAAGAATATAAAAACCAACCCGCTGATTTAAAGAATTTATTCAAAGATTTTACGAAAAAAAACGATATTTACACTCCCGAAGAACTTAAAACGATCCAATAACAAATGAGTGTTGCCGAAGAAACCCGCTTGCTTTTCGTACAGACCAACACATGCGTGATTATTCCCACTTACAATAATCACAGGACATTGCGCCGCGTAATTGACAACAGCCTGCTATATACCGATCGTATGATCATTGTAAATGACGGCTCTACCGATACGACACGGGAAATTCTCGGGGCTTATCCGCAGCTGGAAATTATCCATCTGGAAAAAAATCAGGGAAAAGGAAACGCACTCAGAACAGGATTCAAAAAAGCAAAAGAGCTGGGCTATCAGAATGCAATCACCATTGATTCCGACGGACAGCATTTCCCGGAAGATTTTATTGTCTTTCTGCGGGAGATCAGAGAAGCAGGAGAACCTGTCTTACTGATCGGCTCCAGAAATATGGACAGTGAAAATGTCCCGAAAAAGAGCAGCTTCGGGAATAAATTCTCTAACTTCTGGTTCAAAGTAGAAACGGGGATCAGGCTCAACGATACCCAGTCCGGCTTTCGCTCCTATCCGCTGAATTTCATTCCAAAACGGTTTTTTACCAAGAAGTTTGAATTTGAGATTGAAGTTATCGTCCGTACGGCATGGAAAGGAATCCAGGTAAAAAACATCCCGATCAAAATTCTGTACGATCCTGCGGAACGTGTCAGCCACTTCCGTCCTTTCAAAGATTTTACACGTATCAGCATTCTGAATACAGTGCTGGTACTGATTACATTTTTATATATTCATCCACGTAATTTTCTCCGGAGCTTTAAAAAAAAAAGCTTTAAAAACTTCATAAAGGAAAACATTCTTCAGGCAGATGCCTCTAACCTGAATATTGCGCTTTCCATCGGCTTGGGCTTACTGATAGGACTTTCGCCATTATGGGGATTCCACACCTTTCTGGCCATTTTCCTACCGCACGTCTTAAAGCTCAACAAAGCACTCAGCTTCGCGGCTTCAAACATCAGCATCCCTCCGATGATTCCGTTTATTATCATCGGCTCGCTCTATACAGGTTCCGTTTTTACAGGCGATGCTGCCGTTCTTCATCTACCCGATAAGCTGACCATTGAATATGCAAAAAACCACCTGACAACATATCTTATCGGAAGCACCGTACTTGCAATCTTTGTCAGCACCATCATAACTTCACTTATTTATTTAATTTTGCTGATTTCCAAACGAAAATAGATGCATCGTCTTTTCATTCATATACACTACTTCATTGAAAAACGTAAATGGCTTTTCTATTTGTCGCTGATTGCTTTCTTAGCATGTTGTCTCCTCTTGGCAGGGAGATTGAAATTTGACGAAGATATTACACGGATTCTTCCCCGGAATGAAAACACGAATATCACCGCAAAAGTACTGAAACAACTTAGCTTTAATGATAAGATCACAGTTCTGCTGGAGCGAAAAAATGCTTCTGTGGATGAGCTGAGCGAACAGGCAGGCATACTGGCAGATTCTCTGAGAAATATGACAAAATACGTCAGGGAGATTGAGGGAATCCTGCCGGAAGAAACACTTTTTGAAACGTACGATTTCACAAAAGATCATTTACCATATTTCTTTTCTCCGCAGGAGCTGAAATCAGCAGAGGACAGCATTGCACATCAGAATGTGGCGCAAATTGTCGAGGGTCATTATCAGCAGCTTTGGAATCCAACCAGCATTGTGACCAAGCAGTTCCTGTTTTCTGATCCGTATCAGCTGGTCTTAACAGCCTTAAAAAAATTCCAGAACCTGAACGTAAGCGATGATTTTCAGCTGATAAACGGCTTTCTGTTCACCAAAGATTCTTCTCAGCTGCTGTTCTTTATCCAGCCTGTTTTTGGCGGAAGCGAAACGGAAAACAACACATTTTTTGTGGATCAATTACAACAGCTGGAAAATGATTTTAATGCAAAACATCAGACGAAAGCCAGCGTTTCTTTTTTCGGTTCCTCATTAATCGCTGTAGCTAACGCCAAACAGATAAAGCACGATATCTGGACAACCGTTGCCATTTCGACAACTGTCCTGATGCTGTTATTGATCTTTTTCTACCGGAAAATATGGATTCCACTGATTTTATTCATCCCGACCATCATTGCCGGAATTATCGGAATGGCATTTCTTGCACTCGTAAAAGATTCCATTTCGGCCATTTCACTGAGTATCGGAGGAATTCTGATCGGAATTACCATTGACTATGCACTCCACATTCTGACACACTACAAAACAAATTCCAACATTGAAAAACTTTACAAGGATATTACTCAACCGTTGATGATGAGCAGCACTACAACTGCAGCTGCTTTTGTCTGCCTGATCTTTGTAAAGTCAAACGCACTGAAAGATTTAGGTGTTTTTGCAGCGATCTGTGTGCTACTGTCAGCACTTTTCTCACTGATCCTGATTCCTCAGCTGTATCGCCCAAAATCAGACATCAAAATTGCAAAATCCAATCTGATCGAACGGTTTGCCGGCTGGTCATTCGAAAAAAGCAAAGTATTGATTTTTGTCAGCTGCGCTTTAATTCTGGTGAGCTTTTTCACATTCAACAAGGTTGGATTTGACAACAATCTTTCCAAACTGAATTTTATTCCCAATAATTTAAAAGCAGTCGAAAAGAAGCTGGAAGAAAAAACCAGCCTGACCGACAAATCTATTTACCTGGTCAATTACGGTAATACGCTGGATGAAGCGCTGGAAAACAGTGCGCTTTTAGCGGAAAAGCTGAAACATAACAAAGAGGTGCAGCTCATTAAAAACTACACCGCCATTTCAGAAATTATTCCGGACAGCAAATCGCTGGAACAACGGGCGGAAAACTGGAATGCCTTCTGGAACGCACAACGTACGGATTCGCTCCGGAAAGTGTTTGAGCAGGCCACTTCTTCCGTTGGTCTGAAAAAAAGTGCCTACGATAAATTCTTCAATAACATAACTAACTATCAACAGCTGACGATAATGGATTTCAAGGCGCTGAAAAGTATTCCGATCCGGGATTTCATCAGTGAATCCAAAGATTTTTATACCGTTTCGACAGTGGTAAAAGTTGATCACGATTCAACGGAACGTTTTGTCCGGCAGATCAAAAACAGCAAAAAGCTTGTTGTTGTTGACAGGCAGGAAATGAATGAAAATTTCCTCGGGCAGCTGAAAGACGATTTCAATAACCTCATCAATTATTCAACAATTGCGGTTTTTGTAATCCTGTTCCTGTTCTTCCGCAGAATAGAGCTGGTGCTTATCGCCAGCATTCCGATTCTGCTGACGGCATTGGTCACCGCCGGAATTATGGGAATGCTGCACATCGAATTCAATATTTTCAGCCTGATCGTTACCACGCTGGTATTCGGCCACGGTGTCGATTTTTCTATTTTCATGACCAGCGCCTTACAAAAAAAGCAAACCACGGGAGAAGACGATCTGCGGATCTTCCGAACTTCTATCTTACTCGCCGTTTTAACAACTATTCTTGCTATCGGGGCGTTAATCTTCGCAAAACATCCGGCACTGGTTTCCATTTCCTCAATTTCACTGGTCGGAGTCAGCGTCGCAGTACTGATTACTTTTGTTTTTTACCCGCTGCTGTTCAACTTTTTTATCCAGAACAGAACTGACAAAGGCAAATCTCCCGCAACATTACTGGTTTTTGTAAACTCGCTGATTTCCTTTTTCTACTACGGCTTCGGATCACTCATTCTTACTTTTTTCGCAGCAATCTACATTTACCTGCTGCCGGGAAACCGTAATAAGAAGAAGTATCATTTTCAGGTGGTAATGTCTAAATTCTTTTATACGGTAATGCGCTCCGTTCCGTTTGCCAAATTAAAAGTCGGTGCTCACGACAAAAAAATCTTTGATGAACCGAGCATTATCATTGCAAATCACACTTCTTTTCTCGATACGCTCAGCGTCGGAATGCTCAGCCCGAAAATCAAATTCCTTGTCAATGATTGGGTATATAATTCACCGTTTTTCGGCTGGGCAGTAAAAATTCTCGGTTTTTATCCTGCCTCGCACGGCGTTGAAGGCGGTGTCGAGCATCTTCGTCCACTGATCGAGCAAGGATATTCATTTATTGTCTTTCCCGAAGGAACGCGCTCCTACACCAACGATATTCAACGCTTTCACAAAGGAGCATTCTATCTGGCGGAAAAGCTGAATTTACCGGTTCTTCCGATCTATATTCACGGCCAGTCAGAAGCACTTCCGAAAGGCGATTTCATGATTTATCACGAGAAAATCACTATTGTAATCGGAGAGAAAATTACACGGGAAGCGCTGGCAGGAAAAGAGATCCGCGAACAGGCAAAATACGTTTCAAAACTGTTCAAATCAAGATTCCGGGAATTACGAAACGAGCTGGAAGATGCGGATTATTTTAAAAATAGTGTGCTGCTGTCCAATCTCTTCAAAGAACAGGAAATACGGGATATAGCAAAAGTGGATTTTGAGGCAAACACGCAACGTTACCTGGAAATCAACAGGGTATTACCAACTAAAGGAAAAATAGCAGTTCTCGGGGAAGAAATCGGCAACCTGGCATATCTCCTCGGATTAGACAGCCCAAAACGCGAAATCACGAGTTATATAGAAAACGAAGAACATTGCGCTGCTGCAACACACAACTATCTGACGGTAAAATATAAATTGAAATTTGAAAACCGGAAGATTGAAAAATCAGAAGATCGGGCTATACTTTCAGCTGAGTTCGACTTTATTGTTTCACTGAAAGAGGAAATGAATTCTGAAGCCCTTGAAACAGTGAAAAGCGGAAACGGCTTTACAATTTACAGCGTGAAATGACAACCCGGAAATACGACATAGTAATTATCGGAAGCGGGCTCGGCGGGCTTGTTTGCGGGGTTGTTATGGCAAAAGAAGGGAAAAAAGTCTGTGTGCTGGAGAAAAACATCCAATACGGCGGAAACCTGCAAACGTTTTCCCGGGATAAAACCATTTTTGATACTGGTGTCCACTACATCGGTTCACTGGAAAAAGGACAAAATTTATACCGCTATTTCGAGTATCTCGGAATCATGAACGAGCTGAAGCTGCTCCGGATGGACAAAGACGGCTACGATCTGATTACTTTTGATGATGATGAAACGGTTTACAAACACGCACAGGGTTTTGAAGCATTCGAACAATCATTGGCAGCTCAGTTCCCGGAAGAAAAGGGAGCAATCGGAAAATATGTCAAAAAGCTGGTGGAAACCTGCGAATCATTTCCGCTTTTCAAGCTGAAATTTGATACCGGCTACGACCATACGATTATGGAAGAAAGCGTGTCAGATGTGCTGAGCAGCCTGACAACAAACGAGCGCCTGAAAGCTGTTCTGGCCGGTTCCGGCTTTCTCTACGGAAGTGTAAAGCCCGACACACCTTTTGCAGTACATGCACTTTCTGTCGGTTCGTATATTCAAAGTGCCTGGCGCTGCATCAATGGCGGAAGCCAGATTACCAAGGCACTGGTGAAGCAGCTTCGCAATCATGGTGGAGAGATTTACAAGCGCACGGAAATCGTTCGTGCAGAAGCGGAAAATGAGCAGCTGAAAGCAGTTTTCGACCAAAACGGAAACCGTTACGAGGCAGAAACATTTATTTCCAATATTGATCCGAAGCTGACTTTAAAAATCATCGGAAAAGAACATTTCAAAAAAAATTATATCAACCGGATTGAAAACCAGACACCTTATATTTCTGTTTTCAGCCTGTACATTGTTTTCAAAAAAGAAGCTTTCCTCTACCTCAACCACAATATTTATCATTTTGAGAATAAGGAAAATGTTTTTGAGGCAACAAGCTACACACCGGCCGAATGGCCGAAAAATTACATGCTTTCGTTCGCACCTTCTCACAAGCAAACAGATTTTGCCGAAAGCATGACGGCTTTGACCTATATGCACTTCGACGAAGTCAAAGAATGGGAAGCAACTTTTAATACCACCGCAGACGAAAACATTCGTTCGGAACGTTATCAAAAATGGAAAAACGAAAAAACTGAACAATTTTTGCGGAAAATAGAAAAAAAATATCCGGATCTCCGGGAAAAAATCCTTTCCATCGATGCTTCCAGCCCGCTGAGCTACAGAGATTATATCGGGGTGGAAAACGGCTCGCTGTACGGTTATGAAAAGGACGCGTCCAATCCGCTTCGTACCATGCTCACTCCGCAGACAAAGATCTCAAATTTATGGCTGACTGGACAAAGCATCAACATGCACGGAATTGTCGGCGTGACGATCGGCGCAATGCTGACCTGCAAATACCTGCTCGACGAACGGGAATTTCTCACTAAGCTCACTACAACAACCCCATGAAAAATGTCATCGGTTTCTTTCTGATTTTACAGCTTCTGGTTGCCTGTGGTGTAAAAAAATCCCTGCAATACGTTCCGGATCTATCGCAATATGATACCATTCTCCACGATTCGCTTAAAATCAGAAACGGCTTAAAAATTCTCGGGGAAAGCTCTGTTTATAAAAACAAATTCGGACTACACGAATTAATCTCTAAAGGCAATCCGTATCAGATTGGCCAAGTACAATCCCTGCTTCTGGATACTTTCAAGCAGCAGCAGGAAAAATACTTTTTTGACCGCATTCAGGAATTTGTCCCTGACGAGAAAAAGATAAAAACAATGCTCGGATTTTTAAGGTTTTACAACCGGAATCTGATCAGCTATATTACTCCAGAGTACCAGGTGGAATTGTACGGAGGCTCAGTTAATATGTCTCCGAAATACGATTTCATGGCAAAGCCGTTCATTCGCTCTGCCTATATGCACGCTGCTCATGACATCGGGCATGCGATGCAGGATCTCATGATGGTCGGTTGCTCTTCTTTCGCGCTTTGGGGTAACCAGTCCGCTGACGGAAAGCTGATCATCGGGCGCAATCTGGATTTCTATCTGAGCGATGATTTCGCTAAAGAAAAGGTCGTTTACTTCGTTCAGCCGGAGAAAGGCCACAACTATATGAGCATTTCATGGCCGGGATTTACCGGGATTTGCTCCGGTATGAACGATCAGGGACTGACAGCAACCATCAACGCTGGGCGTTCCAAAATTCCGTTTTCCGCAAAAACACCTATTTCCCTGCTGGTACGCGAGATTGTACAATATGCCTCCAATATCGACGAAGCGATTGCTATTGCAAAATCACGAAAAGTATTTGTTTCCGAGTCTATTCTCATCGGAAGCGCCAACGACAAACGTGCTGTCATCATTGAAGTTTCCCCGAAAAAATTCGGAGTTTATGAAGTTAAAGACGGACAGCCACTTATTTGTACCAATCATTTCCAAAGCGATACCTACAAAAAAGATAAGCGTAACAAAAAACAAATTTCGGACAGCCATTCGCAGTATCGTTACGAACGTTTACAGCAATTGTTAGACGGAAAGGTTATTTCTCCTGAAAAGGCAGTGGAAATTTTACGGACAACTACGGGTCTGAACAACAATGATATCGGCTACGGAAACGAAAAATCACTCAATCAGCTCATCGCTCATCATGGAATCGTATTCCAGCCGGAAGACCTGAAAGTCTGGGTTTCTGCGAATCCATACCAACTGGGAACATTTGTCTGCTACGACTTAAAAACTGTTTTTGCTTCATCACGAAAAGATACAGCTGCTCTTTTCTGTGACACAATTCAGCGTTCTGATTTTCTGACTACAAATTCGTACAAAGAATATGAGCTGTTCAAGCAGAAAGTGAAAGAAATCGACGGCGCGATAAAACAGCAGCAGCCACTTCCTGATTTTAATCCGGAAACCGGTTTTATCCAGTTAAATCCTCATTTGTGGTTCGCTCATTACAAGGCGGGAAAATATTTCTATACATTCGGAGATTACGAAAAAGCGAAAGACTGTTTTGAAAAGGCTTTGTCCATGGAAATCTCCTCCGTCGGAGAACGGGAAATGGTAGAGGATTATTTAAAGAAGAGTAAACGGAAGTTGAAGTAGTTTCCACCGCAGATGCCCGGATTTACTTAATTACTTAATATCTTGTCAAATTCTATAGATTTTTAATTAATATCATTCATACATCTTTGGTAAATCAATAATATCCGGCAGTTACCTTATAAATTTCTTTTGTGAAGCATTCATACCTTATCCCCATCATCAAATCATCCGTTTTTCAACTTTTAAAATTATCTTTGCAGGTTATCAAATAAACTGACAAAGTAATGAGCTCAAAATATCAAGAGTACAAAGGATTAAACCTGCCGAATGTAGCGAAGTCTGTAACGGAGAAATGGGATGCGGAAAACATCTTTGAAAAATCCGTTGAAACGCGCGAAGGAAATCCGCCGTATGTGTTTTTTGAAGGACCGCCATCCGCAAACGGACTTCCGGGAATTCACCACGTAATGGCACGCTCTATCAAGGATATTTTCTGCCGTTACAAAACGCTGAAAGGATTCCAGGTAAAACGCAAAGCGGGCTGGGACACGCACGGACTTCCTGTGGAGCTGGGTGTCGAAAAGGAGCTGGGCATCACGAAAGAAGACATCGGAAAAACTATTTCCGTGGATGAATATAACCGGAAATGTCGCGAAGCAGTGATGCGTTACACTGATATCTGGAACAAGCTGACAAAAGACATGGGCTACTGGGTGGATATGGAAGATCCATATATTACCTATGAATCCAAATACATGGAAACGGTCTGGTGGCTGCTGGCGCAATTGTACAACAAGGACATGATGTACAAAGGCTACACCATTCAGCCTTATTCTCCCAAAGCAGGAACAGGGCTTTCTTCCCATGAACTGAATCAGCCCGGATGCTACCGTGACGTGAAAGACACAACGATCGTAGCGCAGTTTAAAATAGCAGACGGGCAAAAAACACCGTTTGGCTTAGACAAAGATGTTCATTTCCTTGCCTGGACAACAACTCCGTGGACACTTTCTTCCAACACAGCACTGGCTGTCGGACCGAACATCGATTACGTTTTGGTAAAATCGTTCAATCAATATACTCATCAGCCGATCAACGTTGTGCTGGCTAAAAATTTAGTCGGTTATCAGTTTTCAAAAGCCTATAAAGCTGTTGAAACGGAAGAAGAGCTTGCCGCTTATATCGCAGGAGACAAAACTATTCCGTATTTTATTGCAGGCGAATGTAAAGGGAGCGATCTGGTTGGCTTAAAATATGAGCAATTATTACCTTACGCGCTGCCATACGAAAATGCAGACAAAGCATTCAGGGTAATTCCCGGAGATTTCGTAACTACGGAAGACGGAACCGGAATCGTTCACATTGCACCTACATTTGGTTCAGATGACGCGAAAGTAGCTGCTGAAGCAGGTATTCCCGCCATGCTGGTGTTGGACGAAATAGGAAAAGCGGTTCCGTTAGTGGATCTTCAGGGAAGATACCGTCCGGAAATGGGTGAGTATGCCGGAATGTATGTCAAAAATGAATACTATGACGCCGGGCAGGAACCGGAGAAATCAGTGGACGTTTTGATTTCCATTCAGCTGAAAACGGAAAACAAAGCGTTTAAAGTGGAGAAATATGAGCACAGCTATCCGCACTGCTGGAGAACAGACAAACCTGTGTTGTATTACCCGCTGGATTCCTGGTTTATCAGAGCTTCCCGTGTAAAAGAACGGATGATGGAGCTGAACAATACCATTAACTGGAAACCGGAAGCGACAGGTTCCGGGCGTTTCGGGAAATGGCTGGAAAATGTCAACGACTGGAATTTATCACGTTCACGTTACTGGGGAATTCCTATTCCTATCTGGACAACTGAAGACGGAGACGAGCAAATCGTGATCGCTTCTGTGGAACAATTAAAAGCGGAGTGCGACAAGTCCGTAGCAGCAGGGTTAATGGATAAAAATCCGCTGACAGATTTCGTTCCGGGTGATATGTCCAAAGAAAATTATGACAAAGTAGATTTACATAAAAACTACGTAGATAAAATCGTTTTGGTTGCTACTTCCGGAAAGCCGATGAAACGGGAAGCCGATCTTATCGACGTCTGGTTTGATTCGGGTGCCATGCCGTATGCACAATGGCATTATCCTTTTGAAAACCAGGAAATGATAGACGGACACAAAGGATTTCCGGCAGATTTTATCGCGGAAGGTGTCGATCAGACGCGTGGATGGTTCTACACACTTCATGCTATCGCAACAATGGTTTTTGACTCAGTTGCTTATAAGAATGTGGTTTCAAACGGTCTCGTACTGGACAAAAACGGACAGAAAATGTCCAAACGGTTGGGTAATGCGATCGATCCGTTTACGACACTGGAAAAATACGGCCCGGACGCGACACGCTGGTACATGATTACCAATGCGCAGCCTTGGGACAACCTGAAATTCGACCTGGACGGAATCACGGAAGTACAACGCAAATTCTTCGGAACGCTGTACAATACGTACTCGTTCTTCTCGCTTTATGCGAATATTGACGGATTCAACTACTCGGAAGCACAGGTAACACTTGCAGACCGTCCGGAAATCGACCGCTGGATCTTATCAAAGCTGAATACCCTGATCAAGCAGGTTGATGAAGCGTATGAAACGTATGAACCGACAAAAGCCGGGCGTTTAATTCAGGATTTCGTGAACGACCAGCTTTCCAACTGGTATGTCCGCCTGTGTCGCCGCCGTTTCTGGAAATCAGAAGACTCGCAGGACAAGCTTTCTGCTTATCAGACCTTATATACCTGCCTGGAAACAGTAGCGGTTTTAGGTTCACCGATTGCTCCTTTCTTTATGGATCAGTTGTTTACGGACCTGAATAACGTCACCAAACGTCACAATGTAACTTCTGTTCACCTTGCGGATTTCCCGAAAGTGGATGAAACAGTTATAAACGAAGAGCTGGAAGCACAGATGGAGATCGCGCAGAATGTTTCTTCGCTGGTATTGGCATTGCGTAAAAAGGAGCGTTTAAAAGTACGCCAGCCGTTACAAAAAATCATGGTGCCGGCATTGAGCGAGCAATTTGCCAGAAACATCCGGCACGTTGCCGACCTGATCCTGTCAGAAGTAAACGTAAAAGAGCTGGAACTGCTGGAAGAAGGAAATGGAATGTTAGTGAAATCTATCAAGCCGAACTTTAAAACGATCGGTCCGAAATATGGCAAGCAAATGAAAGCGATTGCCGCATTAACAGGCCAGTTCACGCAAGAAGACATTACTACCATTGAATCTGCCAATAGCTGGAAAGGAGAAATCGAAGGTGTAACGGTTGAATTAGACCGCAATGATTTTGAAATTTCCGCGCAGGATATTCCGGGCTGGCTGGTTGCTTCTGAAGGCAGTCTGACAGTTGCTCTGGATATCACTATTACCGAAGACCTGAAAAACGAAGGCATTGCCCGTGAGCTGATCAACCGTGTTCAGAATCTTCGTAAAGACTCAGGGCTCGAGGTAACGGATAAGATCGTTCTGACGGTGGATACTTCTGATAGCATCAAGTCTGCCATTGAAGCCAATAAAGACTATGTTGCGAATGAAGTACTGGCAACAGCTATTGAATTTAAGCCATTAAATGGTGAAGCAACAAGCGCAGACCTTGTAGAAGAAGGGGATGCGAAGATTGCAATTACCAAATCATAAAATGATATTGTAACTCCTTGTTCTGAAGGTATAAGGAGTTACATTTATATTTTGTTTTTCCGTTTAAATTTATTTAAAAAAAATCCGATTCCCTGATACAGAAACCGGATTTTAAATGTGGAAATTATTGGGAAATTATTCCTTCACAAATTTATTCATACTTGATCCATTTACTTCCACCAAATAATACCCTGCAGAAAGTCCGGAAACCTCTATATTTTCAGTATTATTTATCATCAGTACTTCCATTCCGTTCACCGAAAGTATCCGCACCGTTTCTATTGGTTGTTCGCTCTGAATGTGTAATGTATTTTTTGTTGGATTAGGATAAAGAATGAAATTGTTTTTCGCAAATTCTTTTACACTTAATGGAGTTAATGGATTCCCTTCTCTATCCACAATGTTGCTCTCTACAGAGAAATAATCAGTTTTTGGAGTAAAAACATGCTCGCTTATTTCGGTAGAAGTACACCCCGAAACAGGCTCAACCACAATTTTATAATAACTTTCCGAATTAGGATTGTTGTCAATATACGAAAAAGTATTGTTGGCAACTGTTGCAATAGGATTGTAATTCTGACCGTCTATACTACGAAGTATTTTAAAGTTTGAATAAGTAAATCCTTCGTAAGCATTCCAGTTTAAGTTCACATTGTCGTTTGTTCCTAAACTGCTTGTTAGCAAAATCGTTGTATGATTTGGTCCTTGTGCGCCTTCTGTTCCGCAGGCGTTGACAAGACTGATTTTATACCTGTCGATTGAGGAGCTTGGTGATGAATTTTGATCCAAAAACTCACTTAAACTATCAAATGGCTGTTCGTATATGAATTCGTATTGACTTGTCTGATTATTTTGCTTGTAAATACGGTATCCGATGTTGTTTGCTCCCGTTTTTTCCCATACAAGCAGGTTTTTGCCATTTGAATTGGTAACAAGGCATAGCTCATTGCTTCCTGATGAAGGGTTTGTAATGGTTAAGTTCAGTGTTACAATGCTGTCACACCCATTTGCAGCTCCGTTGGGGAATACGTAAGCTGCCGTATTGTTACTTTCTGTATAGGTATTACCGTCTATCCATGTGTATGAATCACACGCTTCAACCGTATCAATAGAAGAAACAGGTGTACAGGTGTACAAACGGGTAATACCATTTATTGCTGTACCATTGAAAATATTACTACCTCCCATAAACATAATTTTTCCGTCAGGGAGCATTGTTGGGGAGCCAACACCACTAGGAGCAGCGAAACCTGTCCCAACATTAAAAGAAGTATCTACTGTACCGTCTGTATTGATTTGTACCATCGCAGTTGCGGGGGTATTGTTAAAAATGGTAAAATGTCCAAAAACAATGATTTTCCCATCAGGCAGGAGTATATGCGAGAGAATTTGACCATTCGTATTAAGCCCATTCACTCCTGTGTCGAAAGAGGTGTCTAATGTTCCATCACTGTTTATCCGAATTATTCCGTTTACTGGTGTGCCATTGTAGGTAGTGTTTTCACATCTTACTAACACTTTCCCATCAGGTTGTAAGACGATTGGAAAGGGCATAGCAGTATTATTCACCTCCACATCACCAAAATGATGGTCTAATGAGCCATCGGTGTTCAATCTGGCAAATTGATAGGCATTAGCCGACGCGAGGAGAGGGGCATTTCGAACGATTATTTTCCCGTCAGCTTGCAAAACCATGGTTATGGCACCTGTTCCATAGCTATACATACGAGCAGGAATCATATTAACAGGGTCATACGGTATAAAATTATAAGTATCATTAAAAGAAGCATCTAATGTTCCATCGGAATTCAAACGAATAATGCCATTTTCAGAAATATCGAAACTTCTTGAGACAAGTATCTTCCCGTCAGGTTGTACTAAAGCAATTTCGGCACTTAAGGAATGGGTTCCTAGTTGTCCGCTGGGATTGAAAGAAGTGTCTAATGTGCCGTCAGTATTCAGTCGTGCCATATTACTTGTTAAGGGAATTCCATTGAAAGTAACTGTTTCACCCGAGGATATGGATAAAGAACCTCCATAAGTCCAAGCCCAAGCGATAATTTTTCCGTCAGGTTGAAATGTGATTTTAGAAACATAAGGTTGATGATAGATACTACTCATAAATCCATCTCCTACATCAAAAGAAGCATCTAAGGAACCGTCAGCGTTCAGTCGTGCCATTCTATTTTTTACTACTCCGTTTACAGTGTTAAACTGTCCGGTAATAATAATTTTTCCGTCGGGTTGTATGTAAAAATTAGATAGGCCACCACTAGAAAATCCATCCATTAATACCGGCATATTAAAAGAGGTGTCCACTTTCCACTCTTGTGCAAAAGACAATGAGCTTCCTATTAGGAAAGCTACTGCGATAAATTGTTTTAGTTTTTTCATAATTAAAGTTTTCGACTGTTTTGATAAAAAAATTAAGAAGCTTTGCAGATTGCTTTATGTGTGAGCCCCATAAAGAAGAAAAGAATTACTTTTAATAACGGTTTAATAATAACTGCCCCTGAAATAACAGTAGCAATAATATCAGCAATTATTCGTGCAATATTGTCTGCTGTATCTTCCAAATCTTCTGCTGTAGGATATTGTTGACAAAATCTTTGTTTAATGTCTTCAAACAACTGTTTAACACTTCTTCTGTTTGTCAACGCCTTTTCTGCTTCGGGCATTGCGTAAGCTGCATTCTGAAAAAAGTGTCTATTTGCAATCAGGTTGCTTTGATAGTACAGCTGAGCCAAGGCGTTCATTGCTTCGTCTTCACTTACCGATACATTTGGATTGGCATGGTATTCGTTTGTAATGTCATTTACAATCGCTGACAATTCAATTGGTTGGAAAAGTTCATTTCTTACTAACATAATCTACATTTTTAAAATTAAACATGGTATTTGGTCAGGTCTGTGCCTATTTTTTACTTATTTGGAAAAGTTGTTTCAATGATTTTTTATTAGAGCGTTAGCATTTTAATTATTAGTCTTTTATACATTTACCCGCTACAAATTTTTTTATTTTCCACACAGATAGTCAATTAGTTTTTTAAATAATTAATTAGTTTTAATGTTTTTTTATTATTTTTACTGATAATTTTAAATCATTTTTGCAAATGGAAACAATGAAAAAAGTGTTGGAAAAGCTGAAAGAAGCCCGAAAGGAAAAAGGGTTTTCTCACGAAAACATGGCAATGGAGCTCGGAATCAGTCAGGGGGCATATACCAATATTGAAAATAGCGAATCAAAACTTACCGTTGAACGGTTGCTGAAAATCTCTCAAATCTTGGAAAAACCGGTGTATTATTTTTTTGAAACAAACCCAAATAATATTTATAATCAACAAAATAGCGATAATGCCATAGGTTATATTGTCGAAAACCTACACCAAGACAACAAGGAAGCCTACACCAAACTTTCGGAAGCCTACGAAGCGAACCTCAAAGACCTGAAGGAAGAGGTAGCATTTTTAAGAAAAATAGCAGAAAAAAAGTGAAGTGAGATTTAGTATCTTAATTGAGAGAACATTTGACAGCATTGTAACTCCCTGTTCTGTAAGGCCAGTGGCAGAGCTGTTTTCGGACGTTTTTCAGGAATTAGAAAACTATCACAAAAATTCAGAATATCTCGCTTCCGTGAAGTATTCTCACTATTCGGATAGAATTATTGAAAATCCTATAGAAAATAATGTGGTTGTCTTTTGGGAAACTATATAAACCCTTTTTTATTTCATCTCTTTTCTTTCCCGATTCGGGGTTTTTAAGCAAATGAAGAAAAATATCCTCAATTTCAAGCAGATATTTTTCTGCTTGTTCTAATCCGAATTTATGAGTTGTGTAATCAAATATTTCTTCTAAATCAGTATCTGCAATTTGCGAGAGAAGATAAAATCGCTCCGGCATTCAGACTGCTTTTTTCTTTTTAGCCTCGATTATGTCCTTTATCGATCGGGAACTTGAAATTCCTTCCCAGCCTTTTTCAATTTCAGATTTTAATTCTTCAATTACCCGAAAACGGTATATTTCGTGAAGACGTAAAGCATCACGAACAATTTCACTTGCATTCTGAAAATCCCCCGAAGCAACCTGATTCGAAATATAATCCTGCTGTTTTTTTGTGAAACTGATATTCATTTGTTTTGCTGTTAAATTTATTTTCAAAAATAAAGAATATGGATATATTTAATAGACTTATCAATCTTTCCTGAATCCTATTCGTCGGCGTTCTTTTTGCTCAATTGTTGTTTTATCCTTCTGTAAGAGGTAATTGATGGCATCATACACATCTTTGAATTGTTGGTTATAGGTTGCTTCTATTTCCTTGAGCTTGTTAGAAAGCTCAGCATAATTTAACACAAATTCTTTGAGGGTAATGAAAGCGCGAACAATTGAAATACTGGTCTGCCTGGCTTTTTTGCTCTTGAGAACATTTGCCAGCATTGTTACTCCATGTTCTGTGAAAGCTATTGGTAGAGCTGTTTTCGGACGTTTTTCAGGATATGTCATCACAAATTGTGATGACATAGTTTCCCACTCTTCTTCTGTCAAACGAAACATAAAATCTGTTGGGAACAAATCTATATTACGCTTTACGGCCTGATTTAACACACGTGTTTCCACTTCATATAATTCCGCCAGATCAAAATCCAGCATTACTCTTTGTCCGCGGGATTCATAAATTTTACTTTGAATGTTTTGCAGGTACATCCTGTTTAGTTTTAAAGGTTTGTTACTTTAAGATAAGAAAATTTTTGAGTTTAAAGAAGGTATAAAATAAAAAATCCCGTTTCTGATTGGAAACGGGAAAAACAATTTGATAGTACCTGGACCTGATTACATTATCTCCAAAGTATCATACTATTTCTTTCTGTTTTTTACGTGCTCTTCCAGCCATTGATCCTGTTCCCACAACAAATGAAGAATGGATTCTTTAGCTGCATATCCATGGCTTTCTTTTGGTAAAACTACGTAGCGTACCGGTGCTCCGAAGCCTTTTAATGCCTGGAAGTAACGCTCGCTCTGAATCGGAAACGTCCCGGGATTATTGTCATCTGCACCATGAATCAGCAGCATAGGTGTTTTCATCTTATCAACGTAGTTAAACGGTGACATCTTATCGTACACTTCTTTCGCTTCCCAGTAATTACGCTCTTCTCCCTGAAAGCCAAACGGCGTAAGCGAACGGTTATATGCCCCGCTACGTGCGATTCCGGCAGCAAACAAATCGGAATGTGTCAGCAGGTTTGCGGTCATAAATGCACCGTAAGAATGTCCGCCGACCGCAACACGTTTTCTGTCGATATATCCCAGGCTATCTACGGCATCTATCGCTGCTTTTGCGTTGGCAACCAATTGTTCAATAAATGTATCATTCGGCTCCTCGTCGCCTTCTCCAACAATCGGAAAAGCGGCATCGTCCAGAATAGCGTATCCTTTCATTACCCAGTAAATCGGCGAACCGTAATAAGGGTAGATAAATTCATTCGGATTGGAAGTATTCTGTGCTGCGCTGCTTTTGTCCTTAAATTCCTGAGGATACGCCCACATTACCATTGGCAGCTTTTCTTTTTTAGATTTATCATATCCCGCAGGAAGGTACAGTGTTGCTGTCAGTTCCAGCCCGTCCGCACGCTTGTAAGAAATCACTTCTTTGCTGACTCCCGCCAGCTTTTCAAACGGGTTTTTGAACCGGGTTATTTTTACCGGCTCTGCCTTACTACCGATTTTTCTCAGGTAATAGTTCGGATACTCCGTAGGTGACTGAATATTCACCAGCAATTCACCTTTTTTCACATCCAGAATGGCACTGATTGCTTCTAATTTATCCGTGTATTTGGAACGGTAAAGTGTTTTCTTCGCTTTTGTTTTCAGGTTGATCTGATCTATAAACGGAAACTGGCCTTCGGGTGTAAATCCTTCTCCGATAAGGTAAGCAGTATAGCCATCCAGTAATAACACTTCTCTGTTGTACTGGTTTTTAGTTGTCTGAAACTCTCCCGGATCTGCGTATCTGTCCTGGTAATTCCTGTCAAACAATACCACCGGAGCCGCCGACGGATCGGAAGGATTGAAAATATATGTCTTGATATTCCGGGTATTGTACCAGTAATCGTAGGCAATTGCCAGATCCTCTCTTCCCCATTCCACCCCGGAATAACGTTGTGTGAATCGGAGCAATGATTTTTCTGTCCCCGGCCTGAACGGAGCTTCCATCGCAAATAATTCATCACGGAAATCGGCTTTTTGTTCAGGATCTCCGCCATCCAGCGCAATCACATAGGTTAATGTCGCCGGCTTATCCTCTCTCCATGAAACAACGCGTTTGTACTTGTGAGTAGCCATGAATCCCTTCGGAAGGTTATCGGATGCAGGGCGGTTCTCTATTTCCTGTATCAGCTGTCCGTTTTTATCATATACCACTGTTTTTTCCGGAAAGCTCGACCACGGAACAAGGTACGAAAAGGGTTCTTCAATTGTAGTGATAATCACATATTCTCCGTTGGGAGAAAAGCTGGTTCCTTTGTATAGCGCAGCAGGTTTCCAGAAGGATTTCGTGCCGTTCAGATCAACTTTATACAATTCACTTCGTGCAAGTGTTCTGAAATTTTCTTCGTCCTCCTTACTTTTTAACAAATCGGGATACGTTCTGTTTTGTGCGATAGTACCGTCGCTTATTAATACAGATGGCCCTTTCGGGACAGTCTGCGATATGTCAATGTATTCTTTTTTACTTTTTGGCAGAGCTCTTACCAGCAATGATTTGCTGTCCGGAAACCATGAAAATGCGTTTCCGAGATTCAGATTCAGGTTTCCTTCAGTCAATTTTTTCGCTTCCAGTGTTTCGATACTGATTACCCATAACTCAACACCGTTTTCCACGATGTTTCCGCAGGCAATGTTTTTATCATCAGGTGACCAGGCTAAATTAATCAGCTTTACATTCGCCGGAAATCCCTTTACAGACTGAAGCACTCCTATTCTGTTTTTCTGAATTTCAATTCTGGTATAATACCGTTGTTTCGAACGTGCATTGATCTTCGGATTAATCCGCTGTCCCGCAACTTTCAGCTCCACTTCTGAAACTTCTTCAATAGACTGATACATGGACGTGTACAGATAAACCAGCGTTTGCTTTTTGCTGTCCATGGACACCACCGGCGCACGCTCCACATCCACCAGCTCCAGAATTTCCTGAGAAGGTTTCCGGTAATCCATGCTTTGCTGAGCAACTGACAATCCGGGAAGGATCAAAAGTGATAAAAACAGTTTTTTCATAACGATATTATTGTTGTTTGCTCCCCGAAAATAGGGATAAAATTTTAACTGGAATCATGAAGTGCTGTCTGAAATACTGGCTCACTCTTCCACTTCTATCTTGATCAGATTATCCGTCCGAAAAGGGTTATTTCCTCTCCAGAGAATATCATCCACAAAATCAAGGTTATTCAAAACATTCTGAGTGGTTTTGATAACTGAATCACCATGAACGGCATTTTCAAATGTTATAAGCTTCGCTCTGGCCGGATCTTTTGTGATATTCTGAATTTTATCGAACATTTCAACAGACTGGGTATAAGGAGAAACATTATCCGCAGTTCCGTGCACAAAAAGCATTCGCGGGACACTTGTCGTAACATAGTTGATCGGATTTGCACGGAATGTTTGTTCAGGATGCAGCTGTACATCAACCCCCATCAGGATGGTAGCTGCCTCTATTCCCTGGCCAGTCAGCTTTGTCAGGTCAGACATTCCGTACCAGGAAACAACTCCCTGTACTTTGCTTGAATAGTTTTTCCAGCCGTATTTCAGGTCTTCAAATTCAGTATAGCCATTCGTCGTTGCCAGCATTTGCGCGATATGTCCTCCGGAAGATGCTCCCCAAACAACAATTTTATCCGTATCCAGCTGGTATTTTTTCGCATGGGCTCTCAGAAAACGAATGGCTGTTTTTGCATCGTGCAGCTGCGCCGGCCATTGCTTCTTTCCCGACAGACGCACGTTGACACTTACAATTGCATATCCCTGTCCTAATACCTGAAAAATGGATTTAAGCGTTTCTGAACGCTTATCTCCGAACATCCATCCGCCGCCGTGAAAAAGTACGATACATTTATAAGGTTTGGTTATATTTTCATTACAGGGATAGATAATATCCAATACCTGGTCTTTTGTCGGAATTTGCGTGTAAGGAATGTCCAGGTGCTTCTCATAAAACTGATCCAGGTTAATGGAACGGTCGTTTCCGTCCTGATACAGCTGAAAATCATTTTCAGAACTATAATCAGCTACTTTTGCGTTTTCGTTGATCTCATTCCGGACGCAGGAAGCAAAAATAAGCACAACTGCTATAAGTACTATCTTTTTCATATCCTCAATTTATCATTTTACGAAATGTCAGCCACATTAATTTTAAATCATGGGAAAAAGTTGGATCCGCCAGGTATTTTTTGTTTAACTCCAGCTTTGCCGGCATGATCTCCCGGATATAGGTTTCTCTCGGATCCGGAGATAATCCCAATAAACGGGCCTCATCAAAATATTCGATTGAAGCATAATCTGTGATTCCGGGGCGGACATCCAGAATTTTCCGCTGCTCGGGCGTATAAAGGTCCACATATTCCTTTACCTCCGGCCGCGGCCCGATGATGCTCATGTCGCCTTTCAGAACATTTATAAACTGCGGGAATTCATCCAACTTATATTTCCGGATAAAATAACCTGTTTTCGTGATCCGGGAATCTCTCATTCCCACTGTCAGCTTTCCGGATTTATCGGAATTTACGCGCATAGACCGGAATTTCAGCAGGTAAAACGGTTTTCCGAAGCGGCCTATCCGTTCCTGTTTGTAAAAAACAGGGCCCTTGTCTTCCAAAACAATAAAGAGAGCTATGATTAAGCCAAAAGGAAGGAAAATCAGTAAGAAAACCAATGAAAACAATATGTCGAAAAGGCGCTTCACGATTTTTTTTGAGATAAAGATACAAAAAAAGAAAAGCTTACGTTTCCGCAAGCTTCTCCTAATAACAAGTAATCATCTGTAAGAGATGTGTGTATTTATCTGAGGGTAATCAGCTAAGTAATTCCTTCACAATGGAGGAAACCACTTTTCCGTCCGCTTTTCCAGCCAGCTTTGAAGTGAGAATCCCCATTACCTTGCCCATTTCTTTTGCGGAAGAAGCTCCTGTTTCTGCGATAGCAGCTTTTACTTCTTCACGGATTTCGTCTTCCGTCAGCATTTTTGGCAGGTACTGCTCAATGATTTGCGCCTGGAATAATTCTTCCTGCGCCAGATCTTCTCTGTTTTGCTGCTTATAAAGTTCGTATGTTTCCATACGCTGCTTGTGCAGCTTCATGCAAATTTTAATTGCTGTTTCATCGCTCACTTCTCCACCATTTCCGGAAGTGGCTTCTAACAACAATTTGGATTTTATATCTCTGAGGGCAGCTAATTTTTCTTTTTCCTTCGCTAACATCGCTGCCTTGATGTCTGCATTTATTCTATCTGTAAAACTCATCTGAATTTTAGATTTTAAGACGCTGTGACTTTAAGATATTAAGATTCTAAGACGGCAGGACATCAGGAAATACTATTCTGATGTCCCGCTGTCAGATTAATCTACATTATCGTGTAAGAAAGAGTTGTTTCCTCTTAATGTGTTATTATCGTTATCGTTGGAAACCGAGAATCTGGATGTGTTATTATCCTCGCTTGGTTTTGTATTATCCAAATCGATATTTCTTCTCAGGTAAGCAGGTTCTTTCTCATACTTGGAAAGTCCGTCCGCTTGTCTGATAGACGATGTGTATTTTCTGATCTGCTCCAGTCTTTCCGCAGACATTCTGCTTTGTTCTTCGGATGAAACAGTACGTTTTTCAGCATTATCTGACGAAGTATCACTTAATTCACCGTCCAGGTTATATTTTGTAACTTTCGGCTCTTCAACAACATGCTCTTCTTTCGTTTCCAGCTCAAAAACAAACTGGTTGGAAGACGGAACTGATTGTGAACGGTCTTCCTGCACGTGATTTTCTTCCTGCGCTTTTACTGCTTCAAAGGAAGGTACTTTACTCACCGCTTCTTCTTTTTCAACTTCAGCTGTTTTCAGATACATATTGAACTCTTCGCTTTTTTCAACTGTTTCAGTCGGTTTTACAAGCGGTTCCGTGATTTCGTTTTTCGGAGCATCATCCAACACTACTTTTGTTTTTTGAGGCGCTTTAGCGTATTCCGTAAACGGCGTTGACTGGAAGCCTGTCGCAATCAATGTTACGCTCAGCTGAGAGCCTAAAGTCGGATCGTATCCGTGTCCGAAGATGATTTCAGCCGTATTTCCTGCCTGATCCTGAACATAGTCAGTAATCGTTGTGATTTCGTCCATTGTCACCTCAACATCACCGTAAGTAATGTTCAACAATACGTAATCCGCACCTGTAATGTCGTTGTCGTTCAGCAACGGTGACTGCAACGCTGCTTCAACACACTCGATCGCTCTGTTTTCTCCTTCAGAAACTCCTGAGCCCATGATTGCAACTCCCGAATCTTTCATCACTGTCTTAACGTCGTTGAAATCCACGTTAATTGTACCGGTAGCAGAAATAACGTCTGCAATACTTTTTGCAGCTGTTGAAAGTACGCCGTCCGCTTTGGAGAACGCGTTCGTCACGGTTAAATTACCTGTAATCTCTCTCAGCTTTTCGTTGTTGATCACTAAAAGTGTATCCACATACTCACGAATCTGTTCCAGTCCGGATTCTGCCTGCTGTCTTCTTTTTCTGCCTTCAAAAGCAAAAGGAACAGTAACAATTCCTACTGTCAGAATCCCTAATTCTTTCGCCACCTGTGCAATGACCGGCGCCGCACCTGTTCCGGTACCACCGCCCATTCCTGCAGTAACAAACACCATTTTCGTGTTTCCTGAAAGAAGGTTCTGAATTTCTTCAATCGTTTCCATTGCCGCTTCACGGCCGATATCAGGTAATGAACCTGCCCCGCGACCTTCTGTCAACTGGGAACCCAACTGTACTTTAAAAGGAACCGGAGAAACATCCAGTGCCTGCTTATCTGTATTACATACGATGAAGTCAACACCTTTAATACCTAAATTGTACATGTAGTTAACGGCGTTGCTACCTCCTCCACCAACACCAATTACTTTGATGATTGATGATACATCTTTTGGCATATCAAATTCCATACTCATCTCTTTTAATATCTTAATTACTCTTACTTGTTATTACTCTTCATCTTCGAACAAACGCCCGAAGGTCTTGCCGATTCCGTCTTTGATCTTATCAAAGTAGCCTCCTTTAATTGTTCCTTTCGAATGTTCCTTTATTGTTTTTGTCCGTTCTTCCGCCAGTGTTTCATTGGTATTTTCCACTTTCACCTGTTTTCCGGAACGGCTATTTTTAAAGCCCATCAGCACCAGCCCTATACCTGTTGAATAAATAGGGCTTGTCAGGTTTTCAATCGTATTTGTGCTTGCCAGATGCTCTGTCGGATAACCTACTCGGGTATCAATTCCGGTTACATATTCGCATAATTGTGTAATATGTTTTAATTGAGCGCCACCTCCGGTCAATACAATCCCGGCATTTAATTTTCTTTCAAATCCGGATTTTTTGATCTCGAAGTAAACACATTCCAGAATTTCCTCCATTCTCGCCTGAATAATTCTGGCAAGATTTTTCACGGAAATCTCTTTCGGCTCACGGCCTTTGAAGCTTGGAATACACACAATCTCATGTTCCTGTGTCTCACTTGCCAAAGCACAACCAAACTGTACTTTTAATTTTTCAGCATGTCCTCTCAGAATGCTGCAGCCGTCTTTGATATCATCTGTAATGGAATTACCTCCAAACGGAATAACAGCCGTATGACGGATAACTCCTTCCGCAAAAATGGCAACGTCTGTTGTACCACCACCGATATCTACCAGCACAACACCTCCTTCTTTTTCTTCTTCAGACAAAACAGCTTCTGCTGATGCCAGAGGCTCTAGGATAAGGTCTTTCGTCTGCAACCCGGAAAGCTCCACGCAACGGTTGATATTTTTTCCCGCCTGAACGTGTCCTGTAATCACGTGGAAGTTAGCCTCCAGGCGAATTCCCGGACACCCGATCGGGTTCGTAATTCCTTTCATGTCATCTACAATGTACTCCTGGGGAAGAACATGAATGATTTCTTCTCCCGGATTCATTGCCAGACGATACATATCTTCGATTAAGGTATCAATGTCTTTTTGGGTAATCTGCTCATCAATGTCCGGTCTTGTAATCATACCTCTATGCTGTGCACTTTTGATGTGCTGACCGGCAATACCTACATTGACAATTTTGATTTTCAGCTCACCATCTACACGGGACTGCGCTTCTTCAACCGCCTTCTTAATAGACTGAACCGTCTTGTCAATATTAGCGACCATACCTCTGGAAACACCCAAAGAATCCGAATGTCCCATTGAAATGATCTCAATTTTACCATGCTCATTTTCAACACCTACAAAGCAGGCAATCTTTGTCGTTCCGATATCAAGTCCAACTACTACTGACATATAATTCTATTTTTACTTCTTTTTACAAACGATCTGGTCGCGATATTTCAAATTTATTTCACTGTACTTATTCCAGCCTTCAAATGCGATCCCTTCTTTATAGAACGTAATCAGCTTTGTGAATTTGCTGCTTACTTCTTCATCTGAATCCGCCGTACCAAATACAATTATGTGATCACCAATCTGAGGGATTAAAACAAAATCTCCGTCTTCTCGTAAATAGACCTGGCTCACCTGAGCCGTCAAAAAGGGATCGTTACAAACATAATTCGAAATCCGGTAGATATCATCCAGCGAATGAATAGTTTTCAAACTGTCGTTGTTAATAATCGAGTCCAGTGTTTTAATTGTTGCTTTGTCTGAAATGTTCCCGCTTGCCACCAATGCCCTGGAAGTATGGTAAACATTTGATTCGACTATGCTTCCCAATGCGTCAATATAATAGGTTTCGCCAAACTTGTTAAAAATTCTTACAATCGGTTTCCGCTGCCTGATATCTACCACCCATTTGTTGCCGATCTGTGCATATACCTTCACTTCCTGAATCTCGGACATCGATTTCAATTCTGTCTCTATCTGCTCAAAGTTGATCTGCTCAAACTTCATCTTTGGGTAAAACAGCTGTCTTGTACGGAGAAATTCTTCAATTTCTTCTTTCATAATTAACGGCTCTCCGTCAATCCGAATGATGATCTCAGGGCTTTCCATCTCCGCTGCCATCTGTGAACGGTAAGCATACGCCATCGTAACGATCACCAGCAGGAGCGCAACAATTCCCAATGTTATTTTAAGCCACTTCTTCATTCTTATCGTTGATAATTCGCTGCCACTACCGGAACAATACGGTCAATATCGCCTGCTCCGATCGTCATTACCAGCCCGTTATCAATTGTTTTTAAATATTCAACAGTTTCTTCTTTGGATAAAACCCGCTTCTTTTCAGCTGTGATCTTTCCCAGCAGCGCCTCACTTGTGATGCCTTCTATTGGTAGTTCCCTTGCAGGATAAACAGGCAGCAGGATCACCTCGTCCAGGCGTGAAAGCTGCTCCGCGAATCCTTCCATGAAATCTCTTGTCCGTGTAAACAAATGTGGCTGAAATACGCCTGTTTTCTTTTTATCCGGATACAACAGATTTACAGAATCCAGCAAGGCTTTGATTTCTGTCGGGTGATGCGCGTAGTCATCAATATAAATCAGCTCATCTGTTTTGATGTGGTATTCAAAGCGTCTTTTTACGCCTTTGAAAGTTGCCAGCGCAATAATAATATTTTCAAGGTCGAACTTCAGCAAATCGCAGAACGCGAAGCAGGCCAGCGCGTTTTCCGCATTGTGTAATCCGGGCAGGCCAAGCTCCACATCCATGAAATAGTTCGTTGGTGTTTTAATGTCAAATTTAAAAACACCATTCTCGTAATGCAAATTGGAACCTTCGTAATCCGCCTTTTCGCCAATCGCATAGGTAAATACTTCTGCGGGTGATTCCAGCTCTATTCCTTTTCTCACTACCAGATAGCCGCTTTCTTCGATCAATTTCGCATAGGCTTCAAAGCCTTTTCTGAAATTTGCCGCATCGCCATAAATGTCCAGGTGATCGGCATCTACGGCTGTAATAATGGAAGCGTAAGGTGACAAGTGTAAAAAGCTCCTGTCAAATTCATCTGCTTCAATTACCGTGAACGGCGAGTTGGTGGAGCTCAGGTAATTTGTATTGTAGTTGCTTGAAATTCCTCCCAGAAACGCATTACAGCCTACTGTTTCATGCAGCAAATGCGCCAGCAGGGTACTTGTGGTTGTCTTTCCATGAGTTCCTGCTACCGCAAGGCCTCTTGAGAATTTCGTTATTAAACCTAAAGCTTCTGCTCTTTTGATAATAGTATATCCTCTTTCCTGAAGGACGTTCAGCTCCCGGTGATCTTTCGGAATGGCAGGTGTATAGATAACCAGCGTTTCTTCCGGTTCACCTACTATTAACAGAACATCTTCTGCCGTATCATCAAAATGCACGTGAATTTCTTCGTTCATCAGCTCGTCTGTCAGCGGTGAGGGCGTTTTATCATAGCCGTTCACCAAAAATCCCTGCAGGTTAAAATAACGCGCCAGCGCAGACATCCCGATTCCTCCGATACCGATAAAATAGACCTGTCTGTATTTCTCTAACGTCATTTCCATTATTTGATCAGTTTTTCAATTTCATCCACAATCGTCCCGGTTGCATCCGGCCTTGCCAGCTGTTTTATATTCAAAGCAAGCTTTTGCTGCTGTTCTTCATTTTCAAATAAGGAAAAAACGGTGTTAATCAGCTCTTTTCCCGCATCGGTATCTTTTACCAGAAGTGCTGCTTCTTTTGAAACCAGCGCCATCGCATTTTTTGTCTGGTGGTCTTCCGCAACAAAAGGCGATGGAACCAGAACAACCGGCTTACCGATAATGCACAGCTCTGAAATGGCAATTGCTCCGGCTCTGGAAACGACGACATCAGCCGCCGCGTAGGCCAGATCCATTCTCCGGATAAATTCATGCAGGTGTACCTGCCTGGGTTGTTTCTCCCCGACAATGGTTTTCATCTTTTCATAAGAGGCTTTGCCACACTGCCAGATCACCTGCACATCTGATGCTTCAAAACGGTCAATGGCTTCTGCGACAGCTTCATTTAATGTTCTTGCTCCGAGCGATCCTCCCACGACAAGCACTGTTTTTTTATGCGGATCCAGTTGAAAGAAGTGCTGTGCTTCTTCTCTTTTTCCTTCAATTTGTACAACATCCGATCTTACCGGATTTCCTGTCAGTACAATTTTATTTTTATCAAAATACTTCTCCAGGCCCTCATAAGCCGTACAGAATGTGCTTGCTTTCTTAGCCATGGATTTGTTAGTCTTTCCCGGAAAACAGTTCTGCTCCTGAATCAGCACCGGCTTCTTGCAGAAGCTTCCGGCATACATTGCTGCCGCGCTCGCATAGCCACCAACTCCGACTACTACCTGCGGATCGAATTTTTTCACAATTGAAATGGCTTTCAGAAAGCTCGCTATCAATTTGAACGGCAGCATGAAATTGCTCAGCGCCAGCTTTCGTTGCAGGCCGGTAATCGGAAGCCCGACAATTTCGTAACCTGCCTCGGGAACTTTTTCCATTTCCATTTTTCCCTGAGCGCCGATAAAAAGAATCTTCGCTTCCGGGTATCTTCTCCTGATTTCATTTGCAATGGCAACAGCAGGAAAAATATGTCCTCCGGTTCCGCCTCCTGAAATAATAACTCGCTCTATCTTCATGCTACTGCCACATTTTCTGCGGGAACAGCTTCAGCATCTTTCGATTTCTTATCACTGTACTTCGCCGCAACACATTGCACAATTCCAATACCGACACAGGTCATGATCATCGCGGATCCACCCATGGCGAGCAATGGCATATTCTGGCCCGTAACGGGAAATACACCTGTACAAACCAGCATATTAATCAAGGCTTGTGACATCATGGTGACACCGATTCCCAGCACGGTAATTTTCTCAAACATTTTTTCTGCTTTGATCGAAATCCGGATCATTCTTAAAAATAAAATCAGGTAAAACAGAATCAGGAATACTGCTCCGATCAGACCGAATTCTTCCACGAAGCTCGCGTAATAGAAATCGGCATACGCTTCCGGAATAAATTCTTTTACTTTTCCGTCGCCCGGACCTTGTCCGAAAATTCCTCCGTTGTAGATTCCCAACTCAGCATTTTTCGCCTGTGCGTTATTGATGACATAATTCTCATCATTGACTGCCTGGTCTGAATAGCGGTTGAACAAACGGTTTTCCCACGTTTCATAACGCGGAAGCAGGTTCAGATCGGGAAAGCTTTTATGTAATAAAACGGCGAATGCAGCCATCAGAACGATTCCCGCAAACAGTGTGAACAGCTTACCGAACGGCACATTTCCCACAAATAATAGAATCACTGAAATCATAAATACCAGCGCTGATGTCGAGAAGTTATCTTTTACAATCAATCCACATGTGATAACTACCGGCACAAGCACGGGTATAAATCCTTCTTTCCATGAACTCAGCAGGCTTTGCTTCTTTTCCAGCAATTTCCCCAGGTAAAGGATCAATGACAGCTTGGCGAGGTCGGAAGCCTGAAATGTCAGGGAAACGATCGGAATGGAAATCCAGCGGCCGGCTCCGTTTACTTTCTGCCCGAAAAAGAACGTATAAATGAGCAGTCCAACGCTCAGCCAGAATAAAAATCCTGAAATCCTGTTGAAGAATACCGGCTGAAACCGCAGGACGAAAAGCATCGCTGAAATGGAAATAGCCACGTACAGCGCGTGTTTTGTCAGATATTTAAACGGTGTTCCTCCTTCTATCTTCACCAGAATGGGCACAAAACTATAAACGCTCAAAAGGGAGAAAACGACAAATACCAGTGTGATAATCCAAATCACTCTGTCACCTTTCAGCCGGTTTATAAAGTTTTTAATCATTGTTGTTTCAAGCGTTTTATTAATTCGCCAATCAAATCGTCGTAACGCTGCTCTTCTTCGCTGTTACAGCTGATCAGAATCATCGCATTCTGAACGGAAATCATCTTCAGCGTGTTTTCCAGCTCTTCCATCTTTATATTCAGAATGTCCTTAAAGCCGGAAACGGGTTCTTCTGAAAACACATACATCCGACGGCTGTTCTCCGAAATAAAGCCCTGCATCGCAGGAACACGCAGATAAACAGCACTCGTAAACCAGTAAACGGGTTCCGGAAAGCTCCGTAATGTATTCAGCAGCTCGTCCGTGTTCGGACGGTGAAATGTAAATACATCATTTCCCAGTACTTTTCCGTAAGGTTTCAGATAGCCGGACTGGTCCTGCTGAACAATCTTTTGTTCAGTTACCACCGTTTTCTCTGTCTGTGCTTTCAGGTTCTTTTCCATAAGACCGGATATTCAGAATTACAGCGATCGCACTGCCGCTTTGAACTGGTTTCCTCTGTCTTCGTAATTTTCAAACAAATCAAAAGACGCGCAAGCCGGAGAAAGCAGAACTGCTTCATCTTTTTTTGCAAGGCGGTAACCAAAGCCAACTGCTTCCACTGCTGATTTCGCTTCAACAATCGTTTCAACAACTCCTTTGAAGGAATCGATGATCTTCTGGTTTTCCGTTCCCAGGCAGATAATGGCTTTCACTTTCGCTTTCACCAGCTCCATAAGCTCATCATAGTTATTTCCTTTATCGACACCTCCGACAATCCAGACAATTGGTTTGTCCATGCTTTCCAGCGCGAACCATGTGGAATTCACATTGGTTGCCTTAGAATCATTGATGAATTCGATGCCGTGGACTTTTGCCACAAATTCCAGGCGGTGTTCTACATTAACGAAATCAGAAAATGATTCGCGGATCGTTTCTTTTCTGATATCTACTATTCTCGAAGCTAAGCCTGAAGCCAGAGAATTCTGGGCGTTGTGTTTGCCTTTCAAAGCTAAATCGTGGATTGACATAGTAAATTGTTCTTTTATGTTTATAATTAATTGTTCTTCTTTTAAGTAAGCGCCTTGCGGCTGTTCCGTTTTAATTGAAAAAGGAACCAGATTGACGGGTAATTGCCGTTTGGAAATCTCTTCCCTTATAACCGGATCGTCTGCGTTGTAGATAAAGTAATCGGCAGCTGTCTGGTTTTGTGTAATCCTGAATTTGGAATTCACATAATTCTGCATCTGGTAGTCGTAGCGGTCGAGGTGGTCCGGTGTAATGTTCAGTAAAACCGCAACGTCTGCTTTGAACTCAAACATATCATCCAGCTGGAAAGAGCTCAGTTCCAGAATATAATATTCATAGTTTTCCTCTGCTACCTGCTTCGCCAGGCTCTGTCCTATATTTCCTGCAAGGCCGACATTCAAGCCTGCTTTCTTGAAGGTATGATAGGTCAGCATGGTAGTCGTTGTCTTTCCGTTGCTTCCCGTAATGCAGATCATTTTCGCATCTGTATAGTAACCTGCGAATTCAATCTCGGAGATGATTTTAATGTCTTTTTCTTTCAGCTTTTTGATCATCGGGGCTTTGTCCGGAATTCCTGGTGATTTAATCACCAGATCCGCTGCAAGGATTTTTTCTTCCGTATGCTGCTCCTGCTCCCATTCAACTCCCAGCTGCTGTAATTCTTCCTGAAAAGAAGGCTTGATTTTTCCGAAATCAGAAACAAAGACATCCCACCCTGTTTTACGTCCTAAAACAGCTGCACCGACTCCGCTTTCGCCGGCACCAAGAATGACTAATTTTTTGTTTCTTCCTTCCATTTTATCTCACTTTAAGCGTCACGATGGTAATGACTGCCAGCAGAATGCTGACCAGCCAGAAACGTGCAACAATCTTCGCTTCATGAATCCCTTTTTTCTGATAATGATGGTGCAATGGTGACATCAGAAAGATCCGCCTTCCTTCTCCGTATTTCTTTTTCGTATATTTGAAATAGCTTACCTGCAGCATTACGGAAAGATTTTCAATCAGGAACACACCGCACAATACCGGAATCAACAGCTCCTTACGGATGGAAATCGCAAAAACAGCGATAATTCCACCAATGGCTAAGCTTCCCGTATCGCCCATAAATACCTGTGCAGGATAGGAGTTGTACCATAAGAAACCGGCACATGCTCCGATAAACGCGGAAATGAAAATTACCAACTCTTCCGCATGGGGAATGTACATCACATCCAAATAATCCGCAAAGCGGACGTTCGAGCTGACATACGCCAGTATCGCCAGCGCAATCCCGATGAAGGACGAAGTTCCGGCTGCCAGACCGTCTAAACCGTCTGTGATATTCGCACCGTTTGAAACCGCGATCACAATGAAGATCACGATTGGTATGAAAATGATCCAACCGTAGGATTTTACGAAATCTCCTACCAGCCAATTGTAATTAAATTCATTACTTTTCAGGAACGGCACTGTTGTCGTCATGTCCTTGGTTTCGATCCACATATGCCCTTTGTCTTTTGCAAAGTCCATGTGGTCTTTTGTCACGATCTTTTCTTCTGATGTCAGCTTATAATTTACCGGAACCTGCTTGTGCACTTTAACATCTTCGTTGAAGTAGAGAATACAGCCTACAATAAGACCAACACCGATCTGCCCGACCACTTTGAATTTTCCTTTCAGGCCCTCTTTGTTCTTTTTGAACACTTTGATGTAATCGTCCAGAAATCCGATAAATCCCAGCCATACCGTTACAATCAGCATGGTGATCACATACACATTGTGCAGCTTTGCAAATAATAACGTAGGAATCAATATGGAACCTAAGATGATCAGCCCGCCCATAGTCGGCGTTCCTGCTTTTTCATTCTGCCCCGCGAGTCCCAGATCACGAACGGTTTCTCCGATTTGCAGGCGTTGCAGAAAACGGATGATTTTTCCTCCGAATACGATTGAAATGACGAGTGACGTCAGCAACGCCATCGAAGCTCTGAAAGAAATAAAGTGAAATAATCCCGCGCCGGGAAAATCGTACTTGTCCAAATAATCAAATAAATAATACAACATATTACAAGCCTAATTGTTCAAATAAATCTTTTACTGTTTTCATATCATCAAAATCATGTTTCACACCATTGATTTCCTGGTATTTTTCATGACCTTTTCCGGCGATCAGGATAATATCGTTCGGCTGCGCCATTGCGCAAGCGGTTTTAATTGCCTGAAAACGATCGGTTATTGACAGCACTTTTCTGAAATTCTGCGGTTCAACACCTTCCTGCATCTCTGCAATGATCTGATTCGGATCTTCTGTTCTCGGATTATCCGACGTCAGAATAATCTGATCACTGTATTCACAAGCAATCTTTGCCATTACCGGGCGTTTCGCTTTATCTCTGTCACCACCGCATCCAACAACGGTAATTACTTTTTCATTCCTTGTACGGATATTAGCAATAGTTTTCAATACATTTTCGAGGGCATCCGGCGTATGGGCATAATCGACAATCGCGGTAATTTTATTATTGCTCACGATATACTGGAAACGGCCTTCCACGGATCTCAGCTCACTCAGGGCAGTCATTACCTCCAGCTTGTCTTGTTCCAACAGGATTGCAATAGCATATACCAATAATAAATTGTAGGCATTGAAATCTCCGATCAGGCGGGTCCACAATTCTGTTCCGTCCAGGTTTAAAACAAGTCCTGAAAACTGGTTTTCAATTACTTTTGCTTTAAAGTCCGCAACGGATTTAAGCGCGTACGTGTGTTTTTTCGCTTTCGTATTCTGCAGCATCACCATTCCGTTCTTATCATCGGCGTTGGTAATGGCTTTAGCAGTACTTTTCAGGTTATCAAAAAATGCTTTTTTGGCTTCGATGTAAGCTTTGAATGTTTTGTGATAATCCAGGTGATCGTGTGTAATATTGGTAAATGCCGCTACCGCAAAATTCAATCCTGCAATGCGGTGCTGATCCACAGCGTGCGAGCTGACTTCCATAAAGCAATATTCACAGCCTTCTTCCACCATTTCTGCCAGTAAGCGGTTCAATTCGATCGGATTTGGTGTTGTATGTGTTGAAGGAACCTCTCTATCACCGATTTTATTTACAACAGTGGATATTAATCCAACTTCATATCCAAGGCGTTTAAACAAGTCAAAAGAGAGCGTTGCCGTCGTTGTTTTTCCGTTTGTTCCTGTAATTCCCACTAATTTCAGCTGCTCGCTCGGGTTTCCGTAAAAGTTGGAAGCAACAATACCCAGCGCTTTTGCCGAATTGTCCACCTGGATGAAATTCACGGATTCCGGAAGATGCTCAAATCCATATTCCAGAACAATCGTAGTGCATCCCTGCTCAATAGCTTTGGCGATAAAATCATGTCCGTCGTTTGCTGCTCCTCTGATGGCAAAGAAAATCGTATCTGCACCGGCTTTTCTGGAGTCAAAAGTCAATTCCCTGACTTCCGCGCTCATGTTCGCTTTTGCAGAAACAATCGATACTCCATAAAATAAATCCTTCAACATCATTTTATCTCAAGGTTAAAACTATTGGACTTCCTGTATATTTTCCTGCCGGTTCGCCTGCCGGAATGGATTGTTCTCTGACAATGCCGTAGCCTTTCAGCCGGACATAAATTCCTGCGGACTCCATCAGATACACAGCATCTTTCGCTGTCATTCCGATAACATTCGGAACCAGCTCTTTCCCGATGAGCTTCTGGTGGAGCATCACTTTTGAAAGTGTCGGGCGGGAAACCACCCATTCTTCGTTCTGATTCAGCTCGTACGGAATATTCAGATAGCTCAAAATCGTTGAAATATCTTTGGAATATCCCGATTTCACCAGCGGCAGATTGACCTCTGTTTCTTTCGTTTCATTGACCGCCTGATGATATTGCAGGCGTGAAGCATATACTTTGTTGGCAATGGCTGAAAATACACGCCCGGAAACCGTTGCTCCGTAAATATTATCTCCGTTGGCAGTAATGGAAACGATACAGGAATAAATCGGATTTTCTACCGGGAAATAACCGACAAATGAAGCCATATACCGTTCTTCTCCTTTATTTCCGTAGCGGTTATCCGCATTCAGGACTTTCGCTGTCCCGGTTTTCCCGGCGATATCAAAGTAAGAGGAAGTCAGGTATTTTCCTGTTCCCTCTTTCATTACTCCGTAAAGACAGTCCTGCAACAGCTTCAATGTTTCTCCTGAACAGATTTTCTCCTTTATTATTACAGGCTCAAATACTTTTTCAACGTCATTTCCACGGATAATTTCCCTGACAAACTGCGGCTTCACCATCGTTCCGTTGTTTGCCACTGCGTTGTAGAAAGCCAGTGTTTGCAACGGTGTCATCTGCACGTCGTATCCGACTGCCATCCATGCCAGTGAACCTGCCCACCACGATCTGTCGCCCGGCTGATACATCGTCGGTACCGGCTCTCCCTGGATATCCAGCCCTAAAGGCAGATTCAGTCCAAATGATTTCAGGCGGTCCACAAATTGCTTCGGGTTGTCCTTGTAAGCATTGAAAATGATTTTCCCGATGACATTGGAAGATTTCTCAAATGCCTGCTTAATGGTAATCCGGCCGTAATTATGTCCTTTTGCTTCAGTCATTTTTACCCCGTAAAAGGAATATTCCGGCGCTGCCTGAACCGTATCTTCCAGATCTATCTTTCCGTCTTCCAGCGCAGCCATGAGAGAAGCGAGCTTAAAGGTCGAGCCCGGAACTTCTTTTGTCCCGATAGCATGGTTGTACAGTTCGTAATAATTCCCGTCTCCGGATTTGGAAAGATTTGCAACCGCTTTTACAAAACCTGTCTTTACATCCATCACGATTACGGAACCGGAAATAGCATTGTGATTCACCAGCTGATTGTACAGCTCATTGTGCGCTACTTCCTGGATTTCTTTATCAAAAGATGTTACGATGCTTGCGCCTTCAATTCCTTCTTTAACGATCTTTCCGGTCTTTTTCCATCCGGTAGAAAGCCGCTGCTCAATTTCCTGTCCCGGTTCTCCTGCAAGGTATTCATAGAAAGAGCCTTCAATTCCCACACGCAGCTCTTTTTGTCCTCTTGTTGCCGGCTGGTAATATCCCAGTGTCCGCTTCAGCATTTCTCCGTGCGGTCGTTTGCGGATCGTTTCTTCTTCCGTGTCAATAAATCCTCCTTTAAATCTACCCAGGTTAAATAACGGCAGCTCGCTCATCAGCTTGCGTTCAGCATTTGAAACTTTCTTACGGATCAGCAGGTAACGGGATTTCTTTGCTCTGCCTCTGCGGATCCGGATTTCAAATTCTTTTGCGGAAACGTCCGGAAACAATCTGCTCAAACCTTTACACAGATCCGGCAGGTAACGGTCAAAGTCTTCCTGTTTGGCAACAGTCGGGTCCATATAAATATCAAACTTCGACACCGATGTTACCAATGGTGTCTTATTCTCATCCAGAATGTCACCGAGCCGTGTCGGACGAAGGACAGTCCGCATCGGGATTTTTCCGTCCTCGGCTGTAAATACTTTTGTAACACCTTGTGACTGAATCATGGTGGTTTTCACCAATACAAAGAGCATTGCCGCTGCAAAAGCAACGTACACAAAAATGATTTTATTTCTTGTCTTCTTTGTGTTGCTCATTTATCTTTTTCAATTCTTATTACTTTCACCGGATTGGTTGTTTCTTTCAATCCTGTTTCGGATAAATCTTCCAGCAGATTCCCACGCGTTGTTTCTTCTTCCAGCCTGGCTTTGGACTCAACATAATCCGTTGTGACCGCATCCAGTTGCTTTTGTGTCTGGTTGATATCCTGAATCAACTGTTTCGCATAGTATCCTTTTGACACGATCAGCAAGCCCAGGAAAATGATGAAAAGAATAAACGGTATATTGCTGAATACAAAATCTTTCAGCAAAAATTCACCGGATACAATTTCCATAAATGAAACCGCTTTTTTCCCTTCCGATCTCGGAGATCTTGCTTTTTTAGCTTTCTTTCCTTTTTCCTGTTCTTCCATCACCTTTTCTCCGCAATCCGCAATTTTGCACTTCTTGCTCTGGAATTTCTTTCCAGCTCTTCTTCATCCGCAACGATCGGCTTTCTCGTAACCTCATCCAGAGGTTTCAGCACATTTCCATAGAAATCCTTTTCAATTGTTCCGTCAAGATGACCACGTTTCATGAAGTTTTTTACCAGGCGATCTTCCAGTGAATGATAAGACATCACCACCAGACGTCCGCTGGGCTTCAGTACTTCAGCAGCTTGCGTCAGGAATTTTTCCAGCACATCCATTTCGTTGTTTACCTCGATACGGATCGCCTGAAAAACCTGCGCGTAAAATTTCTGTTCTTTATTTTTAGGAGCAAAGCGCTTAATCGCTTCGATCAGATCAAATGTCGTTTCCAACGGTTGCTTTGAACGGAATTTGCAGATCTCCAGAGCCGTTTTCATCGGCCTGTCCACTTCACCGTACTTTCCGAAAACTCTTGCCAGCTCTTCTTCCGAATATGTATTCAGCACTTCCTTTGCGGAAAGTCCCTGTGACTGGTTCATCCGCATATCCAGCGGATCGTCAAAACGGATAGAGAAACCACGTTTTCCATCTTCATCAAACTGAAAGGACGAAACTCCCAGATCAGCAAGTATTCCATCAACTTGCGTAATTCCCAAAGCTCTCAGGTGATTTTTAAGAAAGGAAAAATTGGAAGGAACGAAGAAAAAGTTAGGTGCTTCCCAGGCATTTCGCTTCGCATCAGCATCCTGATCAAAAACCACCAGTTTTCCTTCTTCTGATAACTGTCTGAAAATCTCTCTTGAATGTCCGCCACCGCCAAAAGTAACGTCAACATACGTCCCGTCAGGACGAATATTCAGTCCGTCAATGCAAGGCTGCAACATCACCGGTATGTGGTAAGCTTCGTTATTCTTCGCTGTCATCGTCAATATCACCCATTACTTCATCAGCAAGATCCGCGAAGTCAGCCATGTTATCGTCGATTAATCGGAAGTAGTTGTCTTTATCCCAGATTTCGATACGGTCGTTGTAAGCGATCAGCATAACGTCCTTGTCCAAACCAACACGTTCCATCAACGCCGTCGGAACTAAAATCCTTCCGGCATTATCCAGCGTCACCTGCTTTGCCCCCTGATGGAACAAACGATAAAACATACGATTTTTGGGTTTGAACAAATTCAGTCTGGAAAGCTTTGCACTCAACTTGTCCCATTCGTTCATCGGATAAAGTGTCAGACACTCTTCAAATCCTTTGTTCAACATGAAATTTTCCTGCGCAGCAGGAGACAGCTGCTTTCTTAAGCCAGCCGGGAACAGGAAGCGTCCTTTCGCATCCAGTTTAACCTCATATTCTCCTACTAATCCTGCCATGATAAATCAATGGGTAAAATTACGAAGATTCTTACCACTTTTTACCACCAAATTCTAAATTGTTGATAACTTGTTACGGATTAACAAAAAATAAGTTTCATTTAGTTTTAAAAATCTTGCTGAAAAGATTGAAAAAACAGTAAATTTTCAAAAAGTGGGAGAAAGTGGTACAAATTTTCAACAAAGAGTGTAAATATCAAAATATACGAGATTTTCATACCTGAATCGACCAGACTAAAAATCTTAATCTTAAACAATAAAATTTTTGTAAATCATAGTTTTGTGCCTTTGAAAATGAATTTCTATCCTATGAAGGCATTCATCAATAATTGTTTCTTTCCTCCTTCTTTCCATTTCCATGGAAGAAGATCTTTCAGATTGCAGGGGAATACTATATGCCCGCGGAACCGGAAGCAGAATCAGCAATTCACCCTGTTGTTTTATTCAAAAGAAATAAATGAGACTAGTATAATACTACTGTTAAATATTTTCTATTTTATCAGTCATTTACTCAGGTAAAACCAAAAGGTGAAGGGAACGAAAATGTTCTTGCACGGAGAGGTCCCGAAATCAAAACATTAATTGGAAAATGGTACAATTTTTCACCCGATTATTATGCCGAACAAAAATACAATATAAGCTATTTCCTAAAAGGATATTAAATACATGTAAATCAACATCCTAAAAAAATTGACAATTTAAATTGAATGTTCCCATAATATCAATCAGTAAATTACAATCCTTTCGATTTGATGTATTTACGTTTAGCGTGAACCTCAATAATACAATTTTTCATAAAACTCTCTTTAATAAACGATTGTATAACATCGCCAAAACATAACTCAGAGCAAGAGCCACAACTGCTATTGAATAACCTCTTCCTAAAAAATGGAATATGCACTCAAACACTAAAATATGAATCAGATACCATTCATAAGAGAAGCTATTAGTGTATGTAAAAAACCTGTTTAACCATTTTATTCCCAAAGAATATATCAATAAAGCTAAGCTCAAATAACCTATTAAGGATGGAATATCATTGTAAAGCTTCAACATTCCGCCTTTTATTCCTGTATATCCTGTTACTGCGATCCCTGCTATTGCTAGAACCGCCAACAACCATTTTGACGGAATTTTAATAAATTCCGGATTTTCTTTATACTTCAGAGCAAGCATCATCCCTAAGGTAAATTCTCCTAAATACTGTAAAAAGAATGAGTTCCATATCCGGAATTCAGACTTACCTAATAAACCAACTATAGTGCTCCAAAGTAAGCTTATTAATAGCGAAACCACGACCATTTGCCATTTGATTTTCATTAAAATTCTATACAGAAAAGGGAAAATAAGATAAAAAGATATTATCATAGAAATAAACCAAAACTGTGCCCCAAAAGAACCCATCAAGTTCTCATTAAACATTTTGAATAAAAATGAATGACTCAAAAAAGCAAAAATCCTGTCACCATTATACATAAAAGGCAATGATGCCGAAACAGCAATGATAATGATATATGGAATATATATTTTTGAAAAACGTCGTTTCAAAAATTGTAAGTAAGCCAATGGTTTATTCATTTGTGATAAACATAAACCAAATCCGGAAACAAGTATAAAAACATGAACACCCGCACCGCCAAAACTAATTGCATTTTTTATTATACCCGGCAGTGCAAAATCAGATAAAAGGTGCATTACTACTATTGTGAAAATAGAATAACCCCGTAAGAAGTCAATGATATTCAATCGCATAATTAAAATCGTTTATAATCAGGTTCTAGCGATTGTTTGTACATATCTTCCTACACTTGCATATAACAACAAACGAACCTGAAAACCGTTTTGAAAATTCAAAAAATTCCGACAAATATAGACTATTTTTAAATGGGTATATACCCAGCAGTTCGAAAATAGATATTCAAGCGATTTAAAAATTTATCTCTACTTGATCACATCATAACGTCCTAAAATCACTCATTCAGATACACTCGATGGACTCTTTTAGAAATGGAAGTCAGCACTTCATAAGGAATTGTATCCATCAGCTCCGCTACTTCGTTTATCGGTTGGTTATTACCGATAATTTCGACAACATCTCCTTCTTCACAGGAAATATCCGTCACATCAACCATACACATGTCCATACAGATTGTTCCAATCACAGGGCATTTCCGGCCATTAATGAAAACCGTTCCGCCTGATTTGCTGTACGAACGCTTAATTCCATCCGCATAACCGACAGGAATTGTCGCTATCCGGGAATGTCGTTTCGTAGTAAATCTTCCATTATAGCTGATGTGTTCTCCTTCCGGGAGCTCTCTTATCTGAGAAATGATCGTCTTCCAGAATACGGCCGGCTGGAGGTATTTACTCATTTCCGGATTGGAAACATAACCATATAAGCCGATTCCCATGCGCACCATATCGTATTGATAATCCGGAAATTTAAGAATTCCTTCCGTATTCAGAATATGCGCAATAAAATCGTATGAGAGCTGCGCTTTCAAACGGGAAACAACCGATTCAAAAGCTTCAAATTGTCTGTACGAATATGAATCGTCTTCAAAATTATCGGCATCTGCTAAATGGGAATAAACGCCTTTCACCCTGACTTCCGGCTGGGATTTTAATGTTTCAATCACTTTGGAAATGTCCTTCGAATCCAATCCGAGCCGGTGCATTCCGGTATCAACTTTCAGGTGAACCGGATAATTTTCTTTTCCGAGGTTAATGAGTGTTTTTATAAATTCTTCCAGTGATTTTTGTGAAAAAATAGCAGGTTCAAGCCCATATTCAATAATGTTTTCGTAGGAATAAGGCTCCGCGTTCATTACCAGAATCGGTGTTTTAATTCCCAGCTTTCGCAAAGCGACTCCCTCATCTCCGTAAGCAACACCTAAATAATCAACATTGTTTCTTTCCAGAAACGCGGCAATTTTCTCTGCTCCTGTTCCGTAAGCAAATGCTTTCACCATTACCAGGAGCTTTGTGGAAGGCTTAATTTTAGAACGGAAGAAATTCAGGTTGTTCCGCAACGCGTCCATATCAATTTCCACAACCGTTTCGTGCTTTTGCAGCTTGAAATTTTGCGCCAGTCGCTGCCCTTCGCTGCTGCGATAACCTTTGATCAGCACCGTACAATCCTGATATTCCTTTACATTTATTTCGTCGCTGTTTGTTACAAAAACGAACTCGTTGACCGGAAACCGGCGAATCAGATCTTCTATCGCCTGCTTGTACAACGGCTGGATTTCAGCCGCTACGATTATTACTACTGATTTTGAGTGCTCATTATTCTCTGCCAGAAATTCCAGTGACTGCTTCAGAGCATCCAGATCCAGATTGTACGCATCATTAATAATAGTAGTACGATTAATTCCCTCAAACACTTCCATTCGCATAGCCAGCTGCGGTAGCTTGTTCAGCTGCTCTGCGGAGATATTCTTTCCTGTCAAAAATGAAGCAACTGTAGCTGTCAGCTCTATATTATCAAGATAGGCTGCTGTCCAACGCTGTAATTTATCCTTATCTGCAAGCTTAGTTGAAAAATGATAATTCGAAGGAAAATCCGGATGAAATTCACGTATGCCATTCCCGGCAAATACGGTTTTCGAATTTCGGAAGAGCTTCAGCTTCTCACTCAGGATTTCTCCCTTAGAAGCAAAATGTTCCCGGTGAGCCGTCCCGATATTCGTCAATACACCAATAGTCGGCTGAATCATTTCTTCAAGCCGTTGCATTTCTCCAGGCTGAGAAATCCCCGCTTCAATAATCGCCAGGTTGTATTCTTCCGACATTTCCAGAAGCGACAATGCAACACCTAACTGGGAATTATAGCTTCTCGGGCTCCGGATGATTCTGAAATCTGCCTGCAATAGCTGGTACAACCATTCCTTCACGGTTGTTTTCCCGGTGCTCCCCGTAATTCCGATAACTGGGTACGAAAAGTGCAAACGGTGAAATTTTGCCAGCTCCTGCAATGCGAAAAGCGGGTTTTCTACCTTTAAGGCAATCACATCCTCCGGAAGCTCTTTATTATATGAAGTTGCTATCACAAAGTTCCGCACTCCTTTTTCATAAGCATCTCCGATAAACTTATGCCCGTCACGGCGCTCACTTTTCAGACAGAAAAAAAGCGCGTTTTCAGGCGAATAAATTTTCCGGGTATCGTAAAAAACAGTATCGACAACACTGTCACTTTCAACAGTATTAAGAGCCTGGATCTGAGATGCAATTACTGAAAGAGAATACCCGAGTTTCATTTCTGCCTGAATTTACTTTTACAAATATACGATTGTTCAGAGTAATACCGGTTTCACTTTGCCAATACCGGAGCAAATCCCGGCTTCATTTTCCCATTTGAATCACTTTTCTTTGGGGAACAATAATTATATTTGGGGAAAATCAAAATCAATGGCGATACCTCAGAAAGAACTTGAGTTTAATTGGAATGAAGACCAGATGCGTCTGAAAATCTCCCGAATGGAGCAGGAACTTGCTAAAATTCAGGACGGTGGAGGAAAAAAGAGAATAGAAAAACTCCACGAAAAAGGAAAGCTTTCAGCTAGAGAAAGAATTGATTTACTGCTCGACAAAGGTACAGACCGTGTTGAAATCGGTGCTTTTGCAGGTTATAATATGTACAAAGAAGAAGGCGGATGTCCTGCCGGTGGGGTTGTGGTTGTTATCGGGTATGTTTCCGGGAAACAATGTATAGTTGTTGCGAATGACGCTACCGTAAAAGCAGGTGCATGGTTTCCAATCACAGGGAAGAAAAACCTGAGAGCGCAGGAAATCGCTATGGAAAACCGTCTGCCAATCATTTATTTGGTGGATAGTGCCGGCGTTTACCTTCCGATGCAAGCTGAAATTTTCCCGGATAAAGAGCACTTCGGAAGAATTTTCAGAAATAACGCGATCATGAGCTCACAGGGAATCGTTCAGATTGCTGCCGTGATGGGATCATGTGTTGCCGGTGGTGCTTATCTGCCTATCATGAGCGACGAATCTCTTATTGTAAACAAAACGGGAACTATCTTTTTAGCAGGATCTTATCTTGTAAAAGCGGCGATCGGAGAAACTATCGACAACGAAACGCTTGGCGGAGCAGCAACCCATACGGAAATCAGCGGTGTGTGTGATTATAAATGTGAAAATGACGAAGAATGCCTGAAAACGATCCGTTCGCTGATGGATAAGATCGGAGCATTCGAAACGGCCGGATTTGACAGAAAAGAAGCGGCTCTTCCAAAAGAAGATGCTAAGAAAATATACGGTCTGTTTCCTTCCGAAAGAAGCAAGCCTTATAACGTAAAAGAAGTAATCAAATGTATTGTGGATGATTCTGAATTTACGGAATACAAAGCTGATTACGGAAAAACCATGGTGACGGCTTACGCACGCATTGACGGATGGAGCGTCGGAATTGTTGCTAATCAGCGTGAAGTGGTGAAAAGTGCGAAAGGCGAAATGCAGATGGGTGGTGTGATTTACAACGACTCAGCAGACAAGGCCGCACGTTTCATCATGAACTGCAACCAGAAAAACATTCCATTGGTATTTTTAACGGATGTAACCGGTTTCATGGTAGGATCCAAATCTGAGCATGCGGGAATTATCAAAGACGGTGCAAAACTTGTAAATGCAATGTCCAATTCCGTTGTTCCGAAATTCAATATTGTAATGGGGAATTCCTACGGAGCAGGAAATTATGCAATGTGTGGAAGGGCTTACGATCCTCGCTTAATGGTAGCGTGGCCGACAGCTGAAATTGCCGTAATGAGTGGTGCTGCGGCAGCTAAAACTTTGTTGCAGATTGAAGTGGCTGCATTGCAGGCAAGAGGAGAAGAAATTTCAAAAGAACGGGAAGAGGAATTGTTCAACACTATCAAGTCCCGTTATGACGAGCAGATTTCTCCATACTACGCAGCAGCAAGATTATGGGTGGACGCGATCATTGATCCTGCGGAAACACGCAAAGTAATCTCTATGGGAATCGCGATGGCAAACCATAAAAAAGCAGAAAAACAATATAACGTCGGAGTGATTCAGACTTGATATATCGTTTAAATGTCTTAAAGTCATAACATCGTAAAATCATAATATCGTAACTAAAATTCCAATATCTATGAAACTATCCTGGCAGTTTAAACATTTTTCGGAGCTTACCACCACAGAATTTCACGACATCATCGCGTTGAGGCTGAAAACCTTTGTTGTGGAGCAGGATTGCAATTACCTGGATCTTGACGGAAAGGATAAAAAATGCTACCATCTGATCTGCCGTGACGGTTTTGGAAATGTGGTTGCAACGGCAAGGATCATTCCTTCCGGGGTTTCTTATCAGGAAGTAAGCATCGGACGGGTGGTGGTTGCAGAGGAAATAAGAAGGAATCAATTCGGAATTGAATTGATGGAACGTTGTATCAGCTTCATCAAAGAAGAGTTCGGGAATGTTCCTGTCCGTATTTCTGCTCAGAAATACCTGGAGCAGTTCTATACCCGTTTCGGTTTTGAATCTACCGGGAAAGAATATCCGGAAGACGGAATCCCTCATGTTGAAATGTTGTACTCATCAAAAAATTAACTATGAAAAAGTACTTATTTATTGCAGTAATTTCAGGCATCACCGTTTTTGGAGCAAATGCCCAACAGAAAAAAACATTCGATGCCGCTTACATGGACAAATCTGTTTCGCCTAAAACGGATTTTTTCATGTTTTCCAACGGAACCTGGGTAAAAAACAATCCGGTTCCAAAAACAGAATCCCGCTGGGGAAGCTTCAATGAGCTGGAAAGAGATAATTATATCAAGATCGAGAAAATCTTTTCAGACCTGAAGGCATCAAAAGACCTTACGGATGTTGCCGGAAAAAACCTTTCTGATTACTATCAGTCCTATATCAATGATAATAGAAAATCGGATAATTATGCAGGAATTAAGACCTTAAAAGAATTAGCCTCTTCTATCAGAACCGGTGATTCTGTCAATACTGCTGAGTTCGCAAAAACCGTTGCCTTTCTTCACAGAATGGGAATCAACGTATTTTTCTCGTTTGGTATTGATCAGGATCTGAAAAAAAATGACCTGAATGTTCCTTACCTTTCTCAATCCGGTTTAGGGTTACCGAACAAGGATTATTATGAAGAGAAAAAATACCAGCAGTACGATTCTGCTTACCGTGCATATATCTCTAAATTACACAGTGATATAAGACCGGGAACAACAAAAGAGGACAATAAATCCGCTGAAAGCAGAGGCCTGATACTGGCCGGAAGTATTGTCAAAACAGAAATGAAACTTGCGAAAGGCATGTTTTCTCCGGTAGAATTAAGAGACGTTGCAAAGAACTATAATCCGAAAACACTCGATGAGCTGAAGGAGCTGGTTCCTAATTTCAACTGGGATGTGTATTTCAAAGAATCGGGAATTGATATTTCAAAAGCAGATTTCGTTGTAGTTTCGCAGCTTCCGTATTTTGAGAATCTGAAAACGTTTTTTGCTTCGTCCAACCCCAAAGAGTTAAAAGAATACATGCAATACGTTGTTCTGCGGTCATTAGCTCCGTATCTGAACGATAAATTTGATGAGAATCATTTCAATTTCTATCAACGTTATATGCTGGGAAAAGAGCTGCGCAAGCCTATTTCTCATGAAGCAATTGACAACATCACCAGAATGCCGTTAGGCGACGCTTTAGGAAAATACTTCGTGAAATATTATTTTACGGAAGAAGCTTCCAAAAAGATCAATAAAATGGTCGATGATATTTCGGCGGTTTTCAAAGAAAGAATCGAAAAGCTGACATGGATGTCTGATGAAACAAAAAAACAGGCATTGGTGAAATTAAGCTCTTTCGGAAGAAAATTAGGTTATCCTTCGAAGTGGAAAGATTTTTCTTCTTTAAAGCTGACAACGGACAATCTGACTCAGAATGTGATCGAGCTGAGAAAATATGAGGTAAGAGAAAATCTGGACAAGCTTGGAAAACCTATTGACAAAGAGGAATGGGGAATGCCGGCACACATGATCAATGCATATTATAATCCTTTGCAAAACGAAATCGCATTTCCTGCGGGAATCATGCAGGCACCTTTCTTTGATGTCAATTACGAGGATGCGGTAAACTATGCACGGATCGGTATGGTCATTGGGCACGAATTTACGCATGGTTTCGATGACATGGGCGCACAGTTCGCAGCGGACGGGAGCTTCACCAACTGGTGGAACAAGGACGATCTGAGTAAATTCAATGAGCTGACTAAAACCTTTGGTGAGACGTACGGCAAATTCTGCCCGATTGAAGACCACTGCGTTAATCCTGAGCTGACAATGGGTGAAAACATCGCCGATCTTGGCGGATTAACTCTCGCATATTATGCCTACACAAGAACAGATGATTTCAAAAAGAATCAGAAAATTCAGGGATACACTCCGGCTCAGCGGTTTTTCATCGCGTTTGCGCAAATCTGGAAAATCAACTACACTGAAGGTGAGCTGAAAAACCGACTGGCAAACGACCCGCATTCACCGGGAATGTTCCGTATCAACGGCCCGCTGAAAAACTGCCCGGAATTCTTCGAAGCGTTTGATGTGAAAGAAGGAGATCCGATGCGGAATCCGAAAGATAAGATGATCGTGATCTGGTAAACTTATAAAAGCACCCTGATTCAATTTTTCAGAATCAGGGTGCTTTATTACAACTTGCTTCCTTTAATTCAACAAAACCAAAAGTCCGATTCCGGATGAGTATTCTAAAAAACATATTTACAGACAAATTCAACAGGTATTTTTTTCTGTACCTGTTCCGTGTGCTGATTGGCTTTGCTGTTGGTTTCTCACTAATGGAAGCATACCCTGCCCACGGTCTTTTCTGGACACTGCTGTCTATTATCCTGGTAATTTCTCCGGAAGAAAAAGACACTCCAAGGCTAACCATCGAACGTGTAATCTCCAACCTGATCGGAGCTGCGTCTGGTCTTGCTGTTATGTTTATCGACATACAATATATCGCAAAGGTGATATCGGGTATTGTTTTAGCAGTTGTCATCTGCAAATTATTCAACCTGATGAATGTTGTCCGTTCCTCGGTTGTAGCACTTCTTATCATATTGCTCGAGCACAGCGATAGTCTTTTATCTCCTTTCGAACGTTTCTTATCCGTTGCATTCGGGTGCCTGATAGGGCTTGCAATTACCCTATTAACGGGCTGGATTGTAAAAAGTATCTGGCGGGAGAAGTGATCTCAGGTCAAAACTTTTGCTAATCTTATGAGCTACTTTATCAACGCTTAACGTCGAACTGATAACTAAGCTTAAAAGCAGCTCTTTGATCCCCGGATAAAAATATCATTTCCTCTTATCACATTTAAATCTCCTTGACTATTTTTACATAAAATTTCAGCTGTGATACTTCCAAAACTTCAGAAAGGGGATTTAATCGCCATCGTTGCTCCCGCAAAAGCCATTGAATATGAAAAGATCATATTCGCTGCACAGCAATTGGAAGCAGCCGGATTTAAGGTGATCTTAGGAAAATATGTTGCAGATGCTTATCACTACTTTTCCGCAGAAGATGATAAACGGGCAGCTGACTTTCAGGATGCGCTCAATCACCCGGAAGTAAAAGCGATATTGTGTGCAAGAGGAGGTTACGGCTGTATCCGTATTTTAGACCGTATCGACTGGGCAATACAACTACAGCAACCCAAATGGATCATCGGCTTTTCCGATGTAACGGTTTTTCATCAATACATGGACAAATGGGAAATCCCAAGCCTGCACGCTACCATGCCGCTGGATTTCGGAACGGGAACTGCTTCTTCTCTGGAAACACTTATTTCTTGTATGACAGAACAGCAGTTCAGTTATGAGATCACTCCTTGTGAATATAACAAGCCCGGTCGTTCAAAGGGAAAGCTCACAGGAGGAAATCTTTCTATTCTCTACAGCCTGATAGGGACAAGCCTGCAACCTGATTATCACGGGAAAATTCTCTTCATAGAAGATGTAGGCGAAGCGCTTTATTCGATTGACCGGATGTTTTATGCACTGGAAAAATCAGGAATTCTCGATCAGATCAGCGGACTAATTGTCGGAGGAATGACACAAATGAAAGATTCCGATCCCGGTTTTGGAAAAAATTACTGCGAAATAATTCAGGAACACCTTCGTTATAAAGGAATTCCCGTTTGCTTTAACTTTCCGGCTGGCCACCAGCAGGAAAATCTGGCGCTAATTTTGGGAGTGGAAACGGAAATGATTGTTACAAATGAGAATGTTCACATTAAATCCATTTAAAATGAAAAAGCTGGTGCTCTTCTTTATTCCTTTCCTGATGCTGTCTTCGTGCGTTGAGCTAATTGATGACCTGACAATCAACAGAGACGGAAGCGGCTCCTTAAAGCTGACAATTAATCTAAGCTCCAGCAAATTAAAAATAAATTCATACCTGGCACTTGACAGCCTGAATGGCAAACGTGTTCCGAAATTAAATGAGATCACTGATAAAATTGATTTTTATGCCGACAAGATCAAGTCGAAAGAAGGAATTAAAAATGTCAGCGTGTCAAAAAATACGGATGATTTTATTTTCAAGGTAAACATCGACTTTTCTGATATTGAACAACTTGAACAAGCGTTAAAAGAAGTCATAAACGAAGAGAACAGCAGCTGGGTCAACTTTGAGTTTGACTGGGTAAAATGGGAAAATAATACCCTGACACGCAATAATATAAAAATTCCCGAAGAACAGCTGAGAAAACTGAAAGCGGAAGAAATCGAAGATCTGAAAAAAGGAACTTATACTTCCATTACCCGCTTCCAGGATCCTATCGAAAAATATTCAAATGAGCTCTCTAAAATTTCTGCCAATAAGCTCAATATTATGATTAAAACTTCTGCCTACGGATTGGCGGAAAATACTCAATTACTGAAAAATGTGATCAAAGCGGGGCAATAATTAATATTTGGTAAAAAAAGGGTAAAATCCTTTTGTAAATCGGCGTTTTACCAAATAATTCGTACTTTCGATGTATAATTTCAATTCATGATGAAGTTTTTATTTTCTGCTTTACTTTTCTGCCTTTTGACTGCTGAATCGTTCGCTCAAAAATCAGAGGAGCTTATTCCGCGTGACGCTGTGACAACGTTCAGCATCAACAATATCAATCTGTTGAAAAAAATATCAATGGATGATCTTGTTCAATACGATTTCATGGCAGAAGTACAATCTGAATTGTTTGACGGTTCAACGAATGATAAAACGTTAAAGGATGCCGGATTTGATTTCAACCAGCGCATCAATGCTTTTTTCGGACAGACACAGGAATATGAGATTTCCGGATTTACGTTCGGAATTTCTGACGAATCTTCCATTTTACAGGTTTTTGATGATTTCGATGAAATTCAGTCCCACATTCCAGGAGTAAAAATACTTCGCAGCGAGCTGAATTACTTATTTATCAAAGGGAGCTCTGTATTAATTCTTCGTGTGGATCCGAATACAAAGCTGGTAAAGGATATTGCAGATTCTATCTGGTATGAAAGCGGCTACGGCTATTACATTCCTGACAGCGACCTGAATATTTTCAATGCGGATGAATACTATGAAGAAGACGATACTTTCGAAGAGGTCATTCCCACAGACATCATTGAGGAAACAATGGAAGACAGCACATTAGCTCCTTTCGATGAATTTGAAGATCTGGATTTACTGAACAAAAATTACTGGGAGCTGCGTGACAGCATCCGTTTTGAATATCAGCAGCTGTTTATCCGTAAAATCTCCACTGAGCTTTTTATGGAAAACCGTTCTCTTTACTCAGAATACCCGGATTATCAGGCGCAATTAAATAAGCCGGTCGATGGTGTTTTTTATCTTGACAATTCGCGGAATCTGACCAACAATAAAGGAATCTGGCAGTTTCAGAATTTATTCCCTTCTCTGTTCTCTGATACGAAAGAATTATACGATGGAAACATCATTACCGGAGAATTAAACATTGTGAAAAATGAAATTATTGTTGATATTAAGGCAAAATATGGTGAAAAGCTGGGCAGGATCTATTCAGATATGACCAATTCCAAATTCGAAAAGAATTTTCAAAAATACATTCACAAAGATGCGCTGGCTTATTTCACCTATAATGCCAATCTTAAAAACGGATATCATACCTCATTTGATGTGATTATGGATATGATCCGGGATGATGAAGACCAGAAGGTGTTATCCAACGTTCTTTTGGCAGAGCTTATCAACGAATTTGTGGACGTAGACAATATCTTTGAAGTGTATCAGGGAAGCATGTTCGGATCCCTGAATGGCTATAAGAAAATTAAAACTACACGTATTGATTATCAGTACGACGAAGAAACATTTGAATATTCCGAAACCGAAGTGGAAGACGAGCAGGACATTCCGAATTTCACAATCGGGTTCAAGACCGAAAAGCCGGAGTTTTTAAACCGCATTTCGAAAGTACTATCAAAAGTACAGCCGGATATAGTGAAGCATGAAGGATATTATGAAATCCAGAATGCGATACTGAACACCATTCCGGGCTATTTTGCCATTGTAGGAAATACGGTGATCTTTTCAGTCGATGAAAATCTGTTTACCACTCATTTAAACGGTTATGCGAAAAGTGAGCGTGTCAACATAAAAAAAGCAAAGAAAAGTAAGTTCACATTCGTACATCTGGATTTAGATCAGGCATTGATGAAGCTTCCGAAAGAAGTATTAACAGAACGCCAGAACGAAATTGTAAGTGCACTTACCAATAAATCAGGTATCATCGAATTAAAAACGGTAAAAAACACACGAAAAGAAACGAGCTTTCAGTTGAACTACACCTTGAACGAAGATATAGAGAACAACGGAAAATACCTGTTAGATCTGATCAATTCGCTTTATACGCTGACTAAGAAATAATATAATGAAGCATGGCAAACAGGCTCATTTTTATTTTAATACTGATCTCATTATTGGCAGGATTCTTCTTCTATCGCCCTTATTTATTTCCGGAGAAGCCATTTCCTAAAATTGAAGACCGTTTACCCGAAGCAAGAATTCTGGGACGTATTAATGTTACCGATCTCGCAGATGAATTAGCTCCGATATTATTTAATAACAAGGTCGCTTACCGTGACATGATCGCTTCCGATTTTATTCTTTCCCAGACTAAAAATACCGGTATCAATCTTCAAAAGCCTGTTTATTTTTACATTTCCGGCGAGGACGAATTCGGTGCGCTTTTCCACGTAAGTGATAGCTCAAAAGTTCCCAGGGCTATTTACCGTATCAAATCTTTCTTCGACGTACAGGATACAATCGTGAATGCTCACGTCATCCATAAAATCAGTAAATACAAGCTTTATGTCTGCTACGAGCGAAACTGGTTATTTGTTTATCGCGGAAATAAATTTGTGAAGAACTATTTTCAGATTAAATATGCCGACCATACTTCCATGCGCAAAAGCTGGAGGAAATTTTTAAACCTTTCGACTTTTCAGAACGAAAACCTGACGTTATTTTTTCGTTCAAAGGAAATGGTAAAGCAACGTCTAGACTATGCTGCTGTCGCTTTTGACGTTGATTCGAACAATGTTTATCTGAAAGCTGTCGCTGCCGACCGCTATTATTTTCCTCTCCAGCAGGGGAAATCCGGGCCAAGCCTGATTGCAAACAAGGATCATTCGAAACATTTTCTCGACATCCATCTCAATATAGACAGCCTGAAAGCCCTTAAACAACATTTTATTTATACTTTTCTTCAACCGTACGCCCAAAAAATCAATTTTCCGCTTCGGGATTTTATTATGGGATGGAACGGTGATCTATCTGTTAACATAGGGGGAAAAGCAAAGTTCAAAGAAACCTTTGTTGAAACTGATTTTGATGATGATTTCAATCCGATTGAAGTTACGAAAACACATCTGGTGGAACGGGAAATGTTCAGCAGCATCATGACAACCTCTCCGGAATTCAGACCATTCCTGAACAAGCTTTTTGCAAAAGGTTATCTTCGAAAAGTAAATGACGAATATTTTTTCCTGATGTCACCTCCGGTCAATATTATTCAAAAACCGGATATTTTTTACTTATACACTGGAACTATTCCAAAGGTATCGGATACTCTTCCGGTTCAGAATATCGGGAAAATAACTTATGACAATGCGGTCTTCAATTTCAGGATTGATTCTATTACCAAGCGGGAACTCTATTTTAATGTAGCCATTCCGTTTAATTATATCGACAGAAAATACCGTTTGCCACATTAGTTTCATAGGCCGCTGGACCTGTTCCGATTTATCGGAATGACAGGAATAAAGCGGATTAACGCAGATTTTGGGATAATAGGACGCTGATAACACAGATAAAGCAGATTAACGCAGATTTTTTTAAAAATAAGATTTTAGTATAATTTTTGCCATAAGAAAAAATCATATTAAATCTGTGCAATCTGTGTGCTATACACATATAATATTCACTTCAATAGAACGCTGATGACACGGATAAAGCAGATTGACACGGATTCTTTCAAAATAACATCAAAAAAATCATATTAGATCAGCATCATCTGCGATCTATAAAATGGGCCACTGAACCTGTTCCGATTTATCGGAATGACACGGATAAAGCGGATTGACGCAGATTGTGAAGGAAATAAATTCGGTGTGATTTTATTGCCAACATCATCTAAAAAATCATATTAAATCTGCGTCATCTGCGCACTATAGTACCTCTTCAGCTTCTTAAATTCCCGCAAGGTTAATTCTCAGACGAATACCACATTGCATATTTGCCGTCGGATAGCTGATCGCCACTTTAGGAGTATTAATCGTATGGTCATAATACAGCTGTAAAGTGATAATCTGGTTAATCGTATAGTCAATTGTTGACTTAATCGACATGATTCGCTGTCCTGCGGTCGCATTATTCGTGTTTTCCTCAATTTTACGGATAACAGTAATATTATCACGCAAGCTAAAATCAAAACGGATAATAAGTGGCTCAACAATTGGCTTGGAACCGATTTTGAAAGGGAATTTTACTTTTGGAATTTTATACCCGATACCAAATACAAACTCCTCTCCTCTGATTTCAGTTACCTGATTATTCGCTAAAGCAAGATTGGCATTTTTGTCTTTCTTATACTCAAATTTCGTTAACAGATCCTGGCCTAACAGCTTCCATGTAGCGTCCATACCGATTAACGGAGAGAACCGTTCGATCACAGTTACATTGGAAATAACCTGTGGTGCATAGAAATTGTTATTAAGATCCAGCATGGATGAATGACCATTCGGATCCTGATCTGCTTTTAAATTCGTCTGTAATCCGCTGACCGTAACCGTTGATGTATAATTGTGTCTCAGGACAAAATTCTTTACGAGTTTCTGTGCAAATTTCATCTTTGACAGTCCGTTGTAAGAGATATTCCAGTTAGGCAACGGAATATTGCTCACCGGATTAACCGTCCTGTTACCAACTTTTCTATCCGTATAAGCCGCTAAGAACGCTCCAACCACCACATCCTGCTGATTCGCCCCGTAACCATAAGCATAACCCTGTGAGTTCACGGTAGAGGAATTAGGATTCTCATTTCCTAATATTTTGGAAACCTCCGATCTGCTGTCTCTCAGCGTCTCAAAAGTAGCGGAAGTATTATCTTTTCTGAATGTTCCGAACGCGCTTCCTATCGAGATATTAGAATAAGTCAATGTGGAAATTTCCATTTTACTCTGACTCTCGAACTGGCTGGAAAGATCATTATAACGATAGAATTCACTCGAAGCATTCGTAAAGTTCCTGTTCATTGTCAGATCGATCACCAGGTCCTTAATCGGCTGAAGGTTTGCTTTCAGCTGGTAATTCTGTGCATGTGTCTGTGTAAACTGTCTGTTCAGCTCACTGTTTCGCACCAGCCAGTCCTTGTCCGTTGCAATCTGAGCGATGTTATAGCCATTTGATTTTCCTGTCAGGGAATAAGGCTGTTGTCCGAATATAAAACCTGCCAGGCCATTCGCTGTGTTTCCGTTCAGCCCCAAAAGGCTCGTTCCCTGAGCAAATCCCGGAAGCAACGTTCCGTCCGTCACGGCATACGTACCGGAAACATTACGGATGCTCATCACTGTTCGGGCAAAGAAGCCTCCTACCGGATTCAATGGTTTCTGCTCCAGCTCTCTCAGCTTCTGCTCTTTCTTCTGCTTACGCTCATGTTTCTTCACCGTCCGTTCCCATTGACGCAGCTCTTTCTTCGTCATTTCGTCAATCGGTTTCGGTGGTTTCAGCTCCACTTTTGCAGGCGTTACCGGCTGTTTTTGCTCTCCGGTAGCTGATTTTCTTCCTCCTGTTGGAGTAGTTGCTTTCGGAGCTGTGCCTTTATCCGCATTCAATACTTTCTTGAAATAAGGTATTTTGTTATACAGCTGCACAAAATTCATCTGTAGATTTGCATTAAACACGCGGCTGTTCTGAATGATATTTCCATATCTTGACTGGCCAAGAGGAGCTCTCTGCCAGTTATAATTACCGGAGTATTTTACATTCGCCTGAACAAAATCCAATACCGGAATTTTATTGATCGGGATATTATACTGTAAGCTGTAATCATGTAAGTAATTAGTTGTCTGCCCTAAAGTTCGCAACTGCTTCATGATCGTATCCTGGAAAATCTTATAATTGTCCGGGTCCTGCTTTCTGTTAATTCTTCCCTGGTTTTCATCAAACAGGGAATTGTTAACAGCGTTAAAAGTGAATTTAAGATTCTTCGTAAAATCCCATCCTAAATAATAGGATCTGTTCCAGTAAAATGACTTGACAAATACGGGTTCAAAAGAATAGTCAGGAACCAAATTGTTCTTAACCTCACGCTCGTTATAGTTTCTGACAATATCATTAGTAACTGCTATCGTTTTCGGAAGGTAATTTATATTAAAGTCTTTAATGAGATCAAACCACTTGGATTTCTGGAACGCTTTCACCTTGCTGAACGGTTCCCATGGTTTCGAGTTAAACGAATAATTATAATTCAATCCTCCTTTCCAGGTCCTTGTAATATCGTATTTTATATTAAAATCACGGTGTGTGACTTCGGAATACGAATAGTTCGCAACGAAATTGGAAATATTATAAAACATGCTTTTTGCCGTCGGGCTTTTCTCTTTCCGTACACCATTGAAGTTATATGACTTTCTTTCCGTGAAATCCTGTCCTTCAGCAGCCCGCCTTTTCCGTTCCTCACCTTCATAATCCGCTAATTTAATATCCGGATTATACGGATCATATTCAGGATTGATAATACCTATCGAATAAGAATAGAAGAACGGCAGGGTCACCATGGCTTTTCTTCCGAAAAACTGACCTAATGCCACATTGGTATTAAAGTCAAATGTGTATTGCTGATTACGTTGTCTGTCAGCCACTTTGCTATCAATCGAACCCCAATTAATGCCGGAATACGTTCCGGAAAGGTTGAAATTAGCAAAGTCTGCTGCCTGGATCTGTAACCGGGCCAATGCAGCCGAACCACCTTCGTTCTGGAAATCTGTCAGACGCAGCTCATTCACCCAGACAAGGGCGCACTTCGGCATTCCGTCATCCTGCCACGTATCATTAGAGCTCTTATTCGGATTGCGGACACCAATCATTATCATCTTGATTCCCTGAAGGTTAGGGCTCCCTTTGATTTTCAATTTCCGCGTAGGGTCATCCGGATGAGGAATAACATATTCAGTCGCGTTCGTAAGGGATGAATTCGGATCCGAGGTCACCTTATTCCGCTGTTCTTTTAGTTTCGTGAGCTGTTCAAAAATGATCTCAACGTTATTTGCTTCCGGCCAGACAGCATATTCCCCATTTGCATACCAAGGAGTTACCTTTAACGGCATCTCATATTCATAATAGTTCTCTGTCTGGTCTGTTCCCAAACGCACAAACAAGGTCAGATCATCATCGTTCAGCGGATTTTCATTGTTCAGCTTTTCCGCGTGAACAAACATTTTCAGCTTTTTATAAGTACGGACATCAAATGTCGCGTTCTTAAACGCTGCTCTTGCATCTCCGTCTTTCAATCCGCATATTTCCAGCGTCATCGACTGCTCGTTCATCTGACGCGTCTGAATCTGGGTCGGATCCAGCTCCCGCTGAATTCCCGGAGGTAATACATAGTTGACCGGAATACGTTCCGCGTTTTCTTCAAAATTCAATGCTCCGATATTGAAGATCGTGGAAGCAGGGTCAGTAATTACAGCTTCACCCGGAGACTCAAGTGATTTGGCGTATCTTCTCCACTCACCCCTTACCAGCTCCAGCTTTGCAAAACGAACGACCACCTCTTCATCAAAATCTTTCAGAAACATCCGCATAAAGCGTATTGATCTGAAATCCGAAATACCGTTAACCACTTGTGACGGCTCTTTTACAGGAATTTTATACTGAATATAGCGCTCTGTTTTTGTCGGCGAAACCTGATAGGTAACAACACTCGTTACATAATTCTGTCCAACGATCGTATCACCCGGAGTTAAGCGGATTCTGTACTGAAAATAGTTTTCCGCCTCGGTTACGTTATTATCGTTATTCAAATCCTCCAGGTCAGGGAAGGTGGATGCCTGCATACTGTAACCTCCGGCGTTCACCGTATCTTTCGAGTTCCCTTCCACACCATTGTAGTATTTATACCGGGACAAGATATCTGACTGGCTACCATCATATATATTGTCAAAATAAAAACGATAATCATCACTGGAAGGGTCATTCAGCAACTTATCTTTAGCTGCCTGTGATAAGCCGGAGCTATTTACCCAGTTTACAAAGTCAGCATGAGCCTGCCTCTCTCTGGTATTATTTCTTCCGTCAAGTCCGATATCCTGCAGTGGGCGTGAATTCGGGTCCGTATCAAAGGCATTCACCACCACCTGATCGTTCGAAACAACAGCCCAGGTAGTGGAATCCAGGTTCTGGTTTGCACCGGATGCGGTAGGCATACCGTTCTCATATGATTTCCGTGAATCCGGAAGTATGTCTTCTGAAATGTTACCTAAGTTCACATACAGGTAACCACCGTTGTGCTTCGCATTCGGATTCACATTTTCCGCATCATCATTGAACGGATCCAGGATCCAGAACTGAATGTATTCAATATTTGCCTGCTCAAAGTCATTTGTTGTCAGTGAGCGCATGATTCCACCCCATCGGTTCTCCGGATTGGTGAAATTTCCATCTGAATCCACGTTCGTCGTGTCGTAATTATACATTCCTCGTTCTTTCGGATAATAGGCTAAATCCAAAAACTGAACCGTAGGGATGTTAACATACGGCAATTGCTGATTCTTCCATATCTGATCCTGAACCACTTGGCGCACACGGCTATCGGATGTCAACGCCGGATTACCATCAAAATAACCAGGTCTTCTGTCATTTTTAGAATAGAACGCCTGGTCAATCTGGTACCAGGATAAACGGGAAACATTATATCTGTTTGAAAGGTCTTTTTTCGTTCCTTCAGGAAACAATATAGGCTGTCCTTGCGGAGTTGAGGCCATCTTCCATGCAGACATCTGCTTCAGGTCAATCGTACTCTGGCTCGCTTCAAAATCATCTACATAGGAAATCCCCGCTTTTGTAATTGCTCTCGGAACGCCCGGAATCAAATGTGCGAATTCTCCATAAAAATTAAGTGTGGATTTTGCTTTGGTGGAAATAACCGGAAGCCAATCGACCAGCTTTGTCAGGAAAGGAAGGTCGGTCTTATAGCTGACGTCTATTCCTATGATATTGTTCTTAAATGGCTCCGTTCCGTAATCGACTTTCTGAGTAACGGGACGTTCCATCATCTGCATCCATGTACCTCCTAAATTGAAATTTTCACTGAAGCGGTAATTCAGATGCGTCCCGACCAGCGATTTCGCCTGAAAACCAAATACGGAGTTACTTTCAATAGAAATTTTTAAAGGAGTTCCTGATTCTAAAATCCCGGAATTTAATATTTTAACGCGTCCGAGGTTGTAGTCCACTGAGTAATCAACACCTTCTGTCAGCTGCATTCCTCCTGCTGTAACCCGAACTGCTCCTTCCGGAATGTTTAACGCGTTCAGGGCAATATCTGATGAAATGGAAGACTGGTATTCTCCTTTCATCACAAAACGGTTCTTTGCCGTTATCAGCTGAGCAGCTGTTTTTGTAGAGTCATACAGCTCCGTATAGGCGATCTGATTTACAACTGTCGGTGCAATGTTTGCATCTAAAAGCTTTTGTTGAAGCGTCTTACCGAAAGGCTCTACCGTAGAAAAATAGATCCGCCCGTTCTTTGGATTGATCGTACCTCCCGATTCGGACCGCGCACCGTTAAATGTCATTGGGGCAAAGTCGAATAATCCGTCAGGGAATGGCTGTTCGTTCATGTTGATACGGTCCATTTCCAGTAAGGTAACTATCTGCTTGTCTTTCACTGCATCCTGCGGAACGTAAGGAATCAGCAGGGAATTATCCGGATTATTATACAATAAATCCAAACGGAAATTCTGCTTGTCGATCTGATATGCACCGATTGAATAAACGTTTTTCATCATCAAATCCCACAATTTGATCTTCGGATTTGTCAACGTCGGCTTTAAAAGCTTCAGGAACAAGGCATCTTTTCCGGTTACACCATCTACCGAAAACTCCCCGATCTGATAGGTCCTTCCTCTGTAGGTATATTCGTACGCAACAGCCAGCACCTCATCATTGTTCAGCGCTGTATTCAAAGAGATAAAACCCAACAATGAATTGTAGGTATATTCCGATTCATTTAATTTACGGGCATTCTCTAATTTTTCATAGTGTATCGCCTGGGTGAATGGCCCCGGCTCCACAGACTGGTTCATTAAAATACCCGTTGAAGAAGAAAAATTCCTCAATCCGGACTGATTAATTGCCCATCCGTATAAACCGTTTCCGTTATTGTCCGGAAATTTTGATTCTGTATATTGCCCCGGGTTTCCCTGAATGTTTACTTGCTTCGATTCTCCAAGATCGGTGAAAGCGATAATATTTCTTGTATTTTCAATGTTGTTTGTCCGGTTTGTCACCCAGACTTCTATACGGGTAATGTTAATCTCCGATCTCGGAATCGGAATTTCCGACATGGCGTTATCGTACTCGTCCCGGAAGTTTAAGTTCAGGAAGTAGTGCTTATTTGCCTCGTAATTATCCGCTGTAATTTCAAATTTCTGAACCTGTGACTTTCCTGATACCGTAATTTCCTGTTTCTTGCTTTTTGAAGAGGCAAGAATACCGTCAATCGTCAGCTTTCCAAATCTCAACTTGGTGTACGCCCCGAAAAGCACCTGTGACCCCTGGATCAGGGTCGTTTTCATCGGCATGCTCACATTACCCAATTCAATTTTTTGAATGATCTGGTCTTCATTACCGGTATAGCCCAGCTTCGTAATATTATCAAAATCAAACGCCGCCTGTGTATTGTAGGATAAATTCAATTTGATCTTCGTACCGATCTGACCGACAACATTCAGCTGAATCTGCTGCTGAAAATCAAAACGGGTAATTCTTCTTTGCTTTAAAGGTAAAATCGGATTATCATAACGTGAATGAAGCACTCCCAGCCCAATCATAACCATTCCCTGAGGACGGATAGAGATCTCATCCGAACCAAAAAATTCCTTGAATGTTCTTCCCGGAATTTTAAATGAAGGTGAAAAGCCTCTTTTCTGATCGGTCTGATCCGCCACTTTTTCTTTCCAGTTGTCCTGAAGTGATTTCTGGCGTTCGTATTCGATATATTCCTCCAATGTCATCATGGAAGGATTACGGTAATCAAGGTTATTTCCTATCTTCTCCTTAAATACGTAAGTACCTGTTACAGGATCATATTCGATAGTCTGTGTCACGGAAGAAGGATCACCAAAGTCGAAGCTTTGTTTTCTGGATTGTGTCGGGTCAAGATTATTTTGGATCGGGAATTTCAGAGAGTCTGAAGATACTTGTTCAAATGCATAAAAAGGTAATAGCATAACTATCACCAGTAACCACTTCATCGTGTTAAATAATATCCTTGTTTCCAATTATTTATAATATTTTAAGCGCTTCTTTTATTAATACTTCAACTGTTTTGACTCCATCATCAATTTTGTCCATTGCTTTATCAATGGCTTTTCGGTCGAAGCCCAAAGAAAGTAATGCCGATAACGCATCAAATCTGTTTGTATTGTTCGGGGATAAAGAATTAGATGAGGAAACATCCAATTTTAACATTTTATCCTTCAATTCAATAATAACGCGCTGAGCCGTCTTTGCGCCGATCCCCTTGATGGCTTGTATTGTGCGAAGATCTTCGTGAATAATGGCGTTTGCAATATCGCTGGTTTTTAACGAAGAAAGCATGATCAAAGCCGTATTCGGACCAATTCCGGACACGGAGATCAGCAGGTTAAAAATATCCTTTTCTTCTTTGGCGGCAAAGCCGTACAATACCTGGGCATCCTCACGGACGATCAGCTGTGTATAAACAATATCGGCATTTGTACGCACCAGCTCTTCGTATGTATTCAGCGAAATTTTTGCCTCATAACCTATTCCTCCGCAATCTACAACTACCAGCGTCGGCGTCAATTCAAAAAAAGGCCCTTTTAAAAAGTGAATCATAATTAACGATTATGAGCATCTACAACTGCTACTTTCACCATATTGACAATTTCTCTTACCGTTGCTCCCATCTGAACCACATGAACAGATTTTTTCAAACCGACAAGGATCGGTCCTACCGTTTCTGCATCTGTAATTTCCTGCAACAGCTTATAAGCAATATTACCGGAGGATAAATTCGGGAATATCAGTGTATTTACTTTTTTATTTGTCAATGTTGAGAACGAGAATTTTTCATTCAGCAGGTCATTGTTCAACGCAAAATTTGCCTGAATTTCACCATCAACCACTAAGCTCGGATATTTTTCATGTAATATTTCTGTCGCTCTGGCCATTTTTACTGCGTCTTCTCCCTGTGAAGAACCAAAGTTGGAATAGCTCAGCAATGCAATTTTAGGATTGACTTTCAGCTTTTTAATTGTCTTGGCAACAATATAAGTAATATCCGCGATTTCTTCCGCTGTAGGATTCATGTTAATGGTCGTATCCGCAAGGAACAACGGTCCGTTCTTGGTAAACAGCACGTATAATCCCGCAATACGGTTCACGTCTTTTGCCGTTCCGATAATGCGCATTGCCGGTTTCACCACATCTGTATAGTTTCGGGTCAGGCCGGAAATCATACAATCCGCATCTCCAAGTTCCACCATCATCGCTCCGAAGTGGTTCCGTTCACGCATTTGCTCAACGGCCTCGTATTCTGTGTATCCTTTACGTTTACGTTTCTCAAAGAATGCTTTTCCGTAAGCCGTTCTGCGACTTTCCTCTTCTTTGGATTTCGGGTCTACGATCGTATAGTTCTGAAGCTCCAGGCTATATTCTTTAATCAGCCCTTCGATCTTATTTTTATCTCCCAGCAGGATCGGGAAAGCAACACCTTCATCACTGGTCGTCTGAGCAGCTTTCAGTACTTTAATATTATCCGCTTCCGCAAAGACCACACGCTTCGGATTCCGCTGCGCCATCAGCGTCACATTCCGGATAATCGAATTATCCAGCCCCAGACGGTTCTTCAATTCTGTTTCGTAAGCCTGCCAGTCTGTGATGATCTTTCCTGCAACGCCGGATTCTATCGCTGCTTTAGCAACGGCAGGCGCTACATAATAAATCAGGCGCGGATCCAGCGGCTTCGGAATAAACTGCTCCCGGCCAAAAGAGATATTTTTCTCTCCATACGCCTGGATCACTTCTTCCGGAATGCTTTCTTTCGCCAGCTCCGCAATTGCTTTTACTGCTGCCAGCTTCATTTCCTCATTGATAGCAGTAGCACGGACATCCAGCGCACCACGGAAAATAAAAGGGAAACCAAGCACATTATTCACCTGGTTAGGATAATCTGAACGGCCTGTCGCCATGAATATATCTGAACGAACCGCTGTCGCGTCCGGATAGGAAATTTCCGGATTCGGGTTCGCCAGCGCGAATACGATCGGATTCTTTGCCATGGAAAGGATCATTTCCTTGGAAACGACATTTCCTTTTGACAATCCCAGGAACATATCTGCTCCTTTCATCGCTTCTTCCAGCGTCATCGGCTTAGGAGCGTGCGTAAACCGCTGTTTCTGATCGTCCAGATCCGTTCTTCCCAAATGCAGCATTCCTTTGCTGTCAAACATGTACATATTTTCCAGCGTCGCACCTAATGCGAGGTATAAGTGAGCACAGGAAATGGCAGCTGCTCCCGCACCTGAAACAACAATCTTGATCTCCTCGATTTTCTTATTCGCCAGCTCCAGGCAATTCAGTAACGCAGCGGCAGAAATAATCGCCGTTCCGTGCTGGTCATCGTGCATCACGGGAATATCCAGCTCTTCTTTCAGCCTTCTCTCAATCAGAAAAGCTTCAGGAGCTTTAATATCTTCTAAGTTGATCCCTCCGAAAGTCGGAGCAATCGCTTTTACTGTTTCTATGAATTTCTCAGGATCTTTTGCATCAATTTCGATATCAAATACATCAATATCCGCAAAAACCTTGAACAGAACTCCTTTTCCTTCCATCACCGGCTTAGAAGCCAAAGGGCCGATGTCTCCCAAACCAAGTACTGCTGTACCATTTGAAATAACTGCAACAAGATTCGCTTTGGCCGTGTATTTGTACACATCCGACTCGTTTTCAGCTATTTTCAGACAAGGTTCAGCAACTCCCGGAGAGTAAGCCAGACTCAAATCTTTAGGTGTTGAATATGGTTTCGTAGGTACTACCGAAATCTTTCCGGGCTTCCCGTTTGCGTGGTAATCCAACGCATCTTGCTTGCGAATTTTAGGCATAAGCAGATTTTTATTAAAGAGAGCAAAATTAAAATAAAAAAGTAAATTAAGAAATCTTTACAGGTTCTTCCGGCAGTAAAGTTTTAAACAATAACTAATTTGAGCTTAGGCCTCTTTTTTGTTTTTATTTATTAAATTTGAATTTATACTAAAATTTCAGATTGATGAGATTATTCCTTGTCATTGTATTACTCATTCCGGCTTTAGCATTTTCTCAAAGGACTTTTCTTTTCAGGAATTATACCCTGGAAAATGGTTTGTCCCAGAGTGTCGTTACTTCTATTCAGCAGGACGAAAGCTATGCTTTATGGATCGGCACCCAGGACGGGCTGAACCGGTTCGACGGACACACATTTGAAAACTTCTCGACCACCAATAATGACAATATTCCGAATGATTACATCAAGACGGTTTTTAAGGCAAAAGATAAAAAAATATGGTTTGGTACCCAGGACGGTATTTTCAATTATAATCCCTATCAGGAAACATTTACAAAAATCAATCACCGGCTACCTTCTACCTTACAGATCGAAAGCCTGCTGGAAGATAAAAACGGGCGTATCTGGATAGGATCCTATAACAACGGTATTCTTTACATCGATAAAAATGATACGAAAGTTACTCCTTTTATCAGTGGGGAAATTATAAAAAACATTACTTCCGTTTTCCAGCTGAACGACAAGGAGCTGGGTGTAATCGCCTCAGGAAACCTCTACATGATTGATATAGCAAGTAAGCAGCTAAGAAAAGAAAACATCTTCCCGGATAAAGAAATCACCGCTGTTCAGTGCATCACCCGGCAACAGCTCTTACTGGGAACAAACAAAGGATTATATCAGCTGGACATGAGCTCCATGAACGTATCGGAATTAGGTAATGGTGAAATCAAAAACAATGAGATCACGTCCCTGTCCTTTGATAATCATTATTATTTTGTCGGAACAGCTTCAAACGGGCTGTTTGTCATCAGCAGGAACAATCAGGAAATCACTCATTCCCAGAAAGACCGGCTCAATAAGAATGCGCTTCCGGATAATACCATCAATACTATTTTCAAAGATAAATCCAATGTAATCTGGGTAGGTTCAAATTACGGATTGAGTAATTTTAATATCTATCAGAACGACTTCCACCTGATTTCCACCAGCGAATACGCGCTCCAGGGACTGCCCAGTCCGAACGTCTGGTGCTTTGAAGAGAACAATGACGGCCGGATAATTTTTGTCGGAACGGACAACTATGTTTCCTTTTTCAACCGGACAGCAGATGAATTCACTCATTGCCCGCTGGAAATCACCGAAAAAGGAAAAAAAATTCCGGTGAAAGATGCTTCTATCAGCTCAATCGAATACGTCAGCGAAAATCTTGTTCTTGTAGCCACAACAAATGGATTGTTCAAGTTATATTACAACGGAGGAAAGCCTTTTTTTGAAAAAATAAAGATTACCGGTGCCCGGAATGAAATTGATGCTAACCGGATCTACATGGTCACTCACTGGAGAGGTGATGATTATTTCCTGGGAACAAAAGATGGTGTTGTCAAATTTAATTTGAAAAGCAGGCAGTTTGAATTCTTTTACCACGATCCCAAAGATAAATCCGGCAGCATTTCGGCAGGAATTTGCCGATCTATTTTCAAAGATGAGACAGGCCGTATTCATTTTTTCACCAGTGAAGGTGGAATGTGCACTTACAGTGAATATGACAATAAAATCAAGCCGTCCGTTTACAACAGCCTTCTTTTGAAGGAGACAAAAGACTATATTACGTCTGCGCTCCAGATCGGAAATGACTTCTGGTTCGGGACACTCGGAGGCGGATTGATTAAATTAAATACTGAAACTAAAAAAACAGCACATTTCAATCATAAAAACGGGCTTCCTAACAATGTCATTTACGGAATACTGAAAGACAAGGAAAATGACATCTGGATGAGCACCAACAAAGGGCTTCTCAAGCTGAACACAAAAACAGGGAAATTTATTTCTTACAAGGATTACGGCGGCTTTCTGGTTTCAGAATTTAACCAGGGAGCTTTTCTGAAAGCAAAAAGCGGAGAATTGTTTTTCGGAGGAATTAATGGGTATAATTTCTTTAACCCGGAAGATATCCGTAAAAAGGAAAGGAATACCAATATCTCTATTATTTCACTAAAAATCAGCAACGAACCGGTATTTCCGGGAAAGGAAAGTGTCATTTCGGAAGCCATAAATTTTGTAAAAGAACTGCGGCTTACCCACCGGCAGAATAATATTTCATTCCGCATCATGGCAGAAGATCTCGGAAACTCCAATCTTGCCCGTTACAAATACATCCTCGAAGGGGAAAATAAAGATGAGGTAAAGCTGGAAAACCAGAATGTTATTCACTTCTCCAACCTGCAGCCCGGTGATTATACGTTAAAAATATATGCCAAAATGGGTGATTCCGACTGGAGCATCCATCCGAAGATCATTCATCTGAAAATCAAGGCTCCTTTCTGGAAAACCGCCTGGTTCTGGATATTAATATCTGTCACCGGAACTATTGCTACGCTGATTTACGTCCGTATAAAAATCGAGCTTTCCAGGAGAGAACAAGTGATTCTTGAAATGAAAATCGCCGAACGTACCAAAGAATTACGCAGACAGGGACTGGAAATTGAAAAGCAGGGTAAAATCATTGAAGAGAAGAACAAGCGGCTGGAGCTTCAGAAAGAATTGCTGGAAGAGGAAAAATCAAAAACCGACAAGCTGCTCAAAAATATTCTTCCGGAATCAACTTTCAATGAATTAAAAGAAAGCGGAAAAGTTACTGCACGCTCCTATGAAACCGTCTCTGTGATGTTTACTGACTTTGTCGGCTTTACCAAAATATCCGAAAACCTGACGCCTGCTGAGATTGTTACTCAACTGGACGTTTATTTTACAGAATTTGACAGCATCATCGTCAAAAATAATCTGGAAAAAATCAAGACCATCGGTGACGCCTATATGTGCGCCGGAGGAATTCCTGTCAGAAACAGAACCAATCCGATAGATACCTGTCTTGCAGCTCTGGAAATTCAGGATTTCATGCAAAAAAAACAAGCAGAGCAACAAAAAGAAAACAAGCATGTATGGAAACTTCGTTTAGGAATCAATACCGGTGAAATTACCGCCGGTGTTATCGGAAAAAAGAAGCTTGCTTACGACATCTGGGGCTCAACTGTAAACAAGGCAAGCAGGATGGAAATGGTCGGAGAACCGGATAAAGTTACGATTTCCGGAGCTACTTACGAGCACATCCAGTTTTATTTCGACTGCGAGTTCAAAGGAAAAGTATTGTCAAAAGGAAACGAAGAATTAGACAGCTACACCGTCAACAGAATTAAGAAAGAGCTCTCCCAGGACGAGAAAGGAATTGTTCCTAATGAAAAATTCTGGAAGCTTGTCAACCTGCACCTTTACAGCCAGATTAACTATGGAAAAGCTGAAAAACATGTCATTGAGCTGTTGCAGAAGCAGCTTTCTCCTCATCTTCACTACCATTCATTAGACCATACGTTTGATGTCGTTTCTGCTGTAGAACGGATCGCTCTGGAGGAAGGTATAACAGATGAAAACCTGTTCCTTTTAAAAACAGCAGCATTGTTCCACGATGCCGGCTTTGTAGAGCAATACGAAAAAAACGAGTCGATCGGTGTACGGATGGCAGAGGAAATTTTACCGGACTATGGTTATTCTCCGGAGCAGATCAGCATCATCCGGCAGCTGATTTTTGTCACCCAGATCCCTCACAAGCCCACTTGTCTGATGGAAGAAATCATGTGTGATGCAGACCTCGACTATTTAGGCAGACCTGATTTCTTTGAGATCGGAGATCGCCTGAGAAGAGAATTACGGGAAAACAATAAAATCAATTCTGACAGGAAATGGGATGAAACGCAGATAAAGTTCCTCACTCAACACCGGTATTTTACCAAAACTTCCATCAACACACGAGTGGAACAGAAGAAAAAGCACCTGGAAATGATTAAGAACAGGCTGGATATTTATCCTTATAAAGATTGAAAAGGAGCTGAAGACGGAAAATAAAACACAGATTCAATTATTCATCTTCAACTCTCAAAACCGTTTTATCCTAATTGCTCAGCAATTTCCGCTTTGGTTTTCTTTTCGTTTCCTATAAACAACTTTTCGTTGTATTGAATTACAGGACGTTTTAAAAAAGTATAATCGGAAAGGATCAGCTTTTTATAATCCTCATCTGATTTAATACTCTCCTTAACAGCTCCGTAGTTACGGGATTTCTTTGAAAAAAGCGCTTCATAAGATTTTGTCTGGCGATATAAATTTTCCAGCTCACCTTCTGTAATCGCTCTTTTTTTGATATCTATTAGTTCAAAAGCATCCGGATTTTTAATCGATTTTAATATTTCTTTGCAGGTAGAACAAGTACCCAAATAGAAAATTTTATTTATATTCATAGCTCGCTAAAATTAATATTTTCCTCACATAATATTAGATTGGCCGAAAAATAGAAAATTAAATTATATTTGCGAACATTATACAACAAATACAACAGCCTATGTCAACTGAAAAAACAAGGTATTCAGATCAGGAACTGGAGGAATTCAGGCAATTGATTTTGGAAAAACTGAAAGATGCCCAGCACGATTTTGACTTGTTAAAGAGTTCTTTATCGAATAATAACCATGGGACAGACGATACGGGAAGAACGTTCAACATGATGGAAGACGGTTCGGAGACTTTATCCAGAGAAGAAGTTGCCCAGCTGAGCGCAAGGCAGCAAAAATTCATCGAAAATTTAAAAAATGCTCTGATCCGCATTGAAAACAAGACTTACGGAATTTGCAGGGAAACAGGGAAGCTGATTCCAAAAGAACGTTTAAGGCTGGTTCCTCATGCGACACTGAGTATTGACGCTAAGAATGCAAAAAAGTAATACAAAAAAACACTATATTATAACAGGGGCTTTTATAGCCCTTATTTTATTAATTGACCAGATTGTTAAATTTTGGGTCAAAGGTTCTTTTGATCATACTCCGATAAATATTTTCGGGAACTGGTTCCGGATGGTGTATGTTGAAAACCCAGGAATGGCTTTCGGGACTACTTTCGGAAGCGGGATATGGCCCAAACTGACATTGAGCATTTTAAGAATTGCTGCAATTACAGCGATAGCAATATTTATAATCCGTAAAATAAAAGAAGGAGTTACCACTGAATTTGTAATTGTCGGCAGCCTGATTCTCGGAGGAGCAACAGGCAATCTGCTGGACTCCATGTTCTATGACTTTATCTTTCCTTTTGATCCATGTTATTACTATAATTTTCAGGAAGGCTCCGGTATTTTTCACGATTGCAAATTTTTAGGTCAGGTGGAAATTCGCCCTAAAGGATTTCTGCTCAGCAATGTAGTGGACATGTTCCAGTTTAACATGACCTGGCCACAATGGGTTCCCTATCTGGGAGGCTCAGAAGTATTCCCTGCTGTCTGGAATATAGCGGATGCGGCTATATCTACAGGAGTTGTCTGGATCTTTATCCGCTACAAACACTTAATAAAAAAATTACATTAGACGTTAAAAATCTTAACTAAATCTAAATATTAGGTTTTTTTCAAAAATACTTTTCATATATTTGTTGTTCACAGTGTAAAAATTATAGTATTTTATGAAAAAGAATTTACTTTTAGTTCTTGGATTAGGTTTAGCGCTTAACTCAACAGCTCAGGTAGGTAAGCAAATTCAAAAATTTGAAAATAGACCTATTAAATTAAACGATAACGTAACTGGTTATCACACTTTCTCCAAAAAGGGAAATGATTCTTTCACTGCAAAAGCAGGAGGAGACACCCTTTTTTATGATGATTTCTCAGATATTACAGCTTCAGGTACTAACTGGACGATTGACAATGCCGGAGAAACAGCAGCAGACAGAGGTTGGGCAAATGTGGCAACTTCCAGAAAATGGTATGCTGACATCAATCCTAAAATCAACTCTTATTCCGGAGGAAAATTCTTAGAGGTAATGAATGGTAAATACGTCAGTGCGTCGAACATTACTGCAGCGACGAATATTACTTACGTAGCAACTTCTCCTGCAATTACTATCCCTAACAAAGATGTAACGATCAACTTCCTTCAATACGGGGCGATCTTTAACGACAGCCAGATAATGGAAGTTTCTGCTGATGGAAATAACTGGGAGCAGATTTTTACAAACGATAACAGAATAACATTCAACGGTGCGGATCCTTCTGCTATTTATACAAATCCGGAAGCTATTGAGGTTAATTTAGGAGTTTCAGGACTTCCTGCAAACACTACGACTCTTTATGTAAGATTCAAATTTTCTTCAAGATTCCCTACAGAAACAAACAAAATCGCTTGGGTTACTTTCGGTTGGATGATTGATGATCTAACAGTTACTGAGAATTATATTTCTGACTTGAAAAACGTAGAGTCTCTGGTATCTTCTCAAGGTATCAGATATTCCATCATCCCTGAATCACAGGCTCATGAAGTTCCTGTTGCTAACATCTTACTTAACAACGGATCAAGTGATTTATCAAACGTAAGAAGCTTTGTTAAAATCACAACTCCTACAGCAACTATCAATGACACAGTAAACGGTTCTGCTACTTTAGCTGCTTATGCAACAGATACTGTTGTTCATTCTGTTGAATTAGATGATTTAGGAACATATGCTGTTACCGGATTCGGAGGGATTTTCGACGGTTCTGACGAAGTAGCATCTAATGATACTTCCGGGTACTCTTTCTCTTTCAATTATGGTGGAACTATCTACGCTTTAGACTTAGGAAGCATCAGCAATTATGATTATGATCCTGAGAATTCAGAATACCACGTTGGTAACGCATTCGACATTTATTCAAATGTAGAAGCAACCGGTGTTGATATTTATATGTTTGCAAGCTCAAATGGAAACGTAAAAGGAACAGAAGGAACAGAAATCTTCGGTGCTGTTCGCAGATATGAATCAGGATTCCCTCTAGTAGATGCAACTCCTTTATATTCTATCGGAGCAGGAGATAATAACAAATGGATTACTCTGGTTTTTGATGCACCTGTTGCTTTAACAAATGGTTCTACTTATTTAGTTACTGTTGGTACTTACGGTACTAACGCTACAACAGGAATGGATTTCGTAATCGGATGTTCAGGTAACTCCCTAAGCGGAACTTCCCTATACTTCACAGGTTCTCAAAACAACTGGTTCCGTATGAACAGTGATGCGACTCCAATGGTACGTTTGAACTTAACTCCTGGTATTGTTTCTACTAAAAACCTAGGTGAATCAGTTAAAGCTAACATCTATCCGAACCCGGCTAAAGATGTTGCAGTTATCGACTATAACACTGCATTTGACGGTGATGTTAAAGTTTCTGTTGTTGACTTAAACGGTAAAGCGGTATACAGCAATACATTTGCTAACCAGGCTGCAGGGAACAACAAAATCGAGTTGAATGTTAATAACTATACTTCTGGTGTTTACCAGGTTGTTATTGAAGCAAACAGCTCAATGATCACTAAAAAATTGGTTATTAAATAATAGCTTTAAAAGCAAATACTAAAAAGGGTTGCTCTCGCAACCCTTTTTTATTTTAGTTAACCCCATCCAATAATCACTTATTGCAGATAAGCGCTTTTTTGACCACTCTAAAAACATCCCTTTTTCCTATTTTTGCAGGATAATGAAGAAAACAGATTTAAGTTTACAATTAAAGTCTTTACCGGAAAAACCGGGTATTTATCAATATTTTGATGAAACCGGGACAATCATCTATGTCGGAAAGGCTAAAAACTTAAAGAAAAGAGTCAATTCTTATTTTACAAAGTACCACGATTCCAACAAGACAAATGTTCTTGTCAGAAAGATCCATTCCATCAGGTATATCATTGTAGATACGGAGCTGGACGCACTGCTGCTGGAAAACAATCTTATAAAAAAACACCAGCCGCGTTACAACGTTCTTTTAAAAGATGATAAAACCTATCCCTGGATCTGTATCAAAAACGAGCATTTTCCACGTGTTTTTCCTACACGAAACAAGATAAAAGATGGTTCTCTCTATTTCGGGCCATATTCCAATGTCAAAATGATGCATACCCTTCTGGAATTATTCCGAGAGCTTTTTCCGCTGAGGACCTGCAATCTGGACCTATCGCCGACACGCATTAAAAAAGCGAATTACAAGGTTTGCCTGGAATACCACATCGGGAAATGCAATGCGCCCTGTATTGAAGAATTCTCAGAAGAAGAATACAATCAGAATATCGAACAGATCAAAGCGATTCTTAAAGGAAACGTACAAGCTGTCATCGTGTTTCTGAAAGAAAAAATGGCGCAGCTCGCTGAAAAATACCAGTTTGAAGAAGCCCAGCTCATTAAGGACAAACTACAGCTCCTTGAAAAGTTTCAGGCAAAATCAACCGTCGTATCCACCTCTTTTCACAAAGTGGATGTCATTACTTTTCTGGATGACGATAAGATTGGTTATATCAATTACCTGGTCATTAAAGACGGAGCGATTATCCAGGGAATAACGCTGGAAGTAAAGAAAAATCTGCAAACAGAACCAGAGGACATCATTCTTTTTGCACTTCTGGATTTCAGAGAGCGATATCAAAGTGATTCAAAAGAAGTCATCTGCAATTATCCCATCAAAACCAAATTGAACGGAATTACATTTTCCTTACCGACCAAAGGTGAAAAAAAGCAGCTATTGGACCTTTCAGTAAGAAATACTTCCTATTTCCGTCTGGATAAGCTGAAGCAGGAAAAAATTATTGATCCGGAAAAACATACTAACAGAATTCTGGCTCAGATGCAGAAAGACCTGCGTTTAAAAGAGCCTCCTGCACATATCGAATGCTTTGACAATTCCAACATACAGGGAACCAATCCCGTCTCTGCCTGCGTCGTCTTCAAAAATGCCAAGCCAAGCACAAAAGATTACCGCCATTTTATCCCCCGGACTGTAGATGGGCCGGATGATTTTAAGACAATGGAAGAAGTTGTTTACCGGAGATATAAACGCCTTATCGATGAAGAACAGCCTTTGCCGGACCTTGTTATTATTGACGGAGGAAAAGGGCAGTTAGGCGCTGCTTTAAAAGCATTTGAGACGTTGGGAATCTGTGGGCAGATCCCGGTAATAGGTATTGCGAAACGGCTGGAAGAGATCTTCTTTCCCGGTGACAGTATTCCTATTTACCTGGACAAACGTTCCGAAACGCTAAAAGTCATCCAACAGCTCCGCAATGAAGCGCACCGGTTCGGAATTACTCATCACCGCAACCGCAGGAGCAAAAACGCTTTTAATTCCGAATTGGAAAATATTCCCGGAATCGGCCCAAAGACAATGGAACTTGTTTTGCAGCATTTCAAAACCATTTCGAAAATCAAAAATGCCTCAGAGGAAGAATTAAGTAAAGTGGTCGGGAAGGCGAAAGCGAAAATCATCCGTGAATATTTTCAGCTATAGTCTTTTTCTTTTCTGCCCTGAAGTCATATCGTCTTAGTATCGCCAAGTCATAATATCCAAAAAGTTTTTTATCTTTTGTCGTACGCTCAACTTATATTATCTTTGCACGATAAATAATGACAAACAAGATGATACATGTTACATTGCCTGATGGTTCTGTGAGAGAATATCCAAAAGGGACAACTTCTCTGGATGTGGCGAAAAGCATTTCAGAGGGATTAGCCAGAAATGTGCTGGCAGCAAAAGTAAACGGTGAAGTTTGGGACGCAACAAGAACGCTTCCTGAAACAACTACTTTACAGCTGTTAACCTGGAATGACACAGAAGGAAAATCGACAATGTGGCACTCATCTGCACACTTGATGGCAGAAGCGATAGAAGCGCTGTATCCGGGCGTCAAACTGGCTATAGGCCCTGCGATTACAAACGGCTTTTACTACGATATCGATTTCCTGGACTACGATTTCACAGAAAAAGATCTGGAAAAAGTAGAGCAGAAAATGAAGGAACTGCTGAAAGAAAAATCAGCATTTATCCGTAAAGAAGTTTCAAAAGCAGACGCACTCGCTTATTTTACAGAAAAGCAGGATCCTTACAAGCTGGAGCTGATTGAAGGCTTAGAGGACGGAAATATTACGTTCTATACACAGGGAAATTTCACGGATTTATGCCGCGGGCCTCATATTCCGGATACATCGCCTATTAAAGCGATAAAGTTACTGCACATTGCCGGCGCTTATTGGAGAGGTGATGAAAAAAACAAGCAGCTGACACGTATTTATGGAATTACTTTCCCGAAAGCGGCTGAGCTGGCAGAATATTTAGAGCGCGTTGAAGAAGCAAAAAAACGCGATCACAGAAGATTGGGCAAAGAGCTGGAGCTGTTTACTTTTTCTCAGCGTGTGGGCCAGGGCTTACCGCTTTGGCTACCGAACGGAGCTGCTTTGAGAGAGCGTCTTGAGAACTTCCTGAAAAAGGTACAGCGCTCTCATGGCTATCAGCAGGTAATCACTCCGCACATCGGAAGTAAAGAATTGTACGTTACCTCCGGCCACTACGAAAAATACGGTGCAGATTCATTTCAGCCGATCAGAACTCCGGATGTGAATGAAGAGTTTCTTTTGAAGCCAATGAACTGTCCTCACCACTGCGAAATTTTTAAATCAAGGCCACGTTCTTATAAAGACCTTCCGGCTCGTTTTGCAGAATTCGGGACCGTTTACAGGTACGAACAATCCGGGGAATTGCACGGATTGACACGTGTCCGTGGATTTACTCAGGACGACGCGCATATTTTCTGTACGCAGGACCAGGTAAAAGATGAATTCAAAAAGGTAATAGATATCGTATTGTATATTTTCAAAACGTTAAAGTTTGATAAATACAAAGCGCAGATCTCGCTTCGCGACCCTGAAAATCCAGGCAAATACATCGGCAGTGATGAAAACTGGGTAAAAGCGGAATCGGCGATCATCGAAGCGGCAGCGGAAAAAGGTCTTCCGACAGTGGTAGAATACGGTGAAGCTGCATTCTACGGGCCGAAGCTGGACTTCATGGTTCAGGATGCTTTGGGACGTGAATGGCAGCTGGGAACCATCCAGGTGGACTACAACCTTCCGGAGCGCTTTGAGCTGGAATATATCGGTAGCGATAATCAGAAGCACCGCCCAGTAATGCTGCACAGAGCACCTTTCGGGTCAATGGAACGCTTCGTTGCGGTGCTACTGGAACACTGCGCCGGAGAATTCCCGTTGTGGTTAACATCTGAACAGGTGGCGATTCTACCGATCAGTGAGAAATATAACGACTATGCTAAAAAAGTTTCAGATTTGCTAAATATTTCCGATATTCGCAGTTTCGTTGACGACCGAAACGAGAAAATCGGGAAGAAAATCCGCGATAATGAAGTGAAAAAGATCCCGTTTATGCTAGTTGTCGGGGAAAAAGAAGCCGAAGAAAACAAAATCGCTGTACGCCAACGAGGTAAAGGTGATATTGGAACTTTGACTGTAGAAGAATTTAAGAACATTATTTTAGAAGAAATAAACAAGGAATTAGCTATAAACGCTTAATAACTGAATGAGAAGAGAACCAAGAAACAACAGAGTTCAGCAACAAAAAGAAGCGGAACACAAAATTAATAATGCTATCACGGCAAAGGAGATCCGGTTGGTTACCGAGGGTGAAGAGCCAAAGGTGATCTCAACAGAAGCTGCTTTAAGAATGGCAGACGAGCAGGAGCTGGATTTAGTGGAAATTTCACCAAATGCCAATCCTCCTGTTTGTAAAATAATGGATTACAGCAAGTTCCTTTACAACCAGAAACGCAAGCAAAAAGAGCTGAAAGCAAAACAAAGTAAGATTGTCCTGAAGGAGATCCGTTTCGGTCCCAACACGGACGATCACGACTTCAATTTCAAGCTGGCTCATGCGAGAAAGTTCCTGGAAGAAGGAAGTAAAGTAAAAGCTTACGTAATGTTCAAAGGTAGAGCTATCGTTTTCAAGGACAGAGGTGAAATTCTGTTACTGCGCTTCGCTCAGGAGCTGGCAGATCTTGGAGCAGTAGAATCGATGCCAAAACTGGAAGGTAAGCGAATGATCATAATGATCAACCCGAAAAAGAAATAATTGGCTTTTGATATAGAGTAACTAAATTGTAGAGGATATGCCAAAAATGAAAACAAAATCCAGTGCTAAGAAAAGATTCACTATCACTGGAAGTGGAAAAATCAAAAGAAAACACGCTTTTAAAAGTCACATTCTGACTAAAAAAGCGACTAAACGTAAGAGAAATTTAACTCATTCAGGATTGGTTCACCCGTCTGATGAGTCAAATATCAAATTACAGTTAAATTTAAAATAATCTTCATTTGAAGATTGTTTGGTTCAATATTGTTTAACCCAATAACAAGTACAAAGCCTTCTGAAACAGCGAAGCACTTTTTATTAAAAAACTTAAAATTATGCCAAGATCGGTAAATCACGTAGCATCAAGAGCAAGAAGAAAAAATGTATTAAAGCTTGCGAAAGGTTACTTCGGTAGAAGAAAAAATGTTTGGACTGTCGCTAAAAACGCAGTTGAAAAAGGTTTGGTTTACGCTTACATCGGACGTAAACAAAAGAAAAGAAATTTCCGTTCATTATGGATTGCACGTATCAATGCTGGTGCAAGACAACACGGATTAAGCTATTCTCAATTTATGGGAGCACTAAACAAAAGTGAATTGCAATTAAACCGTAAAGTATTAGCTGATTTAGCTATGAACCATCCGGATGCATTCGCTGCTGTTGTAAATGCTGTGAAAAAATAAATTAAATTTAAATTATACTCTATATCATTGAAAACCCCGTGATTACGGGGTTTTTTCATTTTATACCTGCCTGGCCGATCACTGTTCTTTCCGCACATTCCATCGTAAAAGCCCCCTTTTTCCAAATTCCTTTTTATCTTAGCTTTAATGATAAAAAAATACCTTCTAATACTGGCGGTGCTTGGTTCTTTCTTTTTTGACGCTTTCGGTCAAAAACAACAGTCCGCATTCTGGAAAGAATATTACACTTATCAGGATATGCTTCTGAAGGACGTTGCCAAAACAAAAACCACAATAGAGCAAAAATACAAGCTGACAGGCTCTGACAATGACAGTGCTCTCCTGCTCTGCAACCTGATCTTATTCGACATTTATGAAATGTACGGAAATACGAATATGATTAAAGAAACCGGATTGAAGCTAAAATCACAGGAGATTCTTTTCGATGATTATAACATCAAGGCACAAATATCTATCCGGTACAGAAAAACGATGTTTTATCTGCGGGATGAATTCAGCTTTGAATATTCATTACCGGCAAAAATCATGCTGGCAAGACAGAAAAAGAACTATTCCTATCTTGCTTCTATTTACAGCATCATCTCCAGGACAAAAGCAAGCCTCAACCAGCGGGATTCTGCAATTTATTACATGAATGTAGCGTTATCGAACGCGAGAAAACAAACCAATAAGCTGCAGCTGATAGACATTGTTCTTGACCAAGCAGCGATCTATCATCAGTTCAAAAATGATGAAATAAGCATGTCTAAGGCGTATGTGGCGCTGCAAATGGCAACTGAGAACAATTATGAATATGGTAAATACAAGGCAAATCTTACTTTGGCAAAGATCAACTCGCAACATGAAAACTTAAATGAGATGCGACTGTACTTACTCCAGGCGAAGAAAGCAGCGTTAAAGTTCAATTTCTTAAGAGGCGTTCAGTATATTGACCTGTACGAAATGCAGGCTAAAGCAACCTTTTCAAAAGCAGATGAAGAAAGAATCGCAGCGATCAGAAATCGTATAAACGAGGATGATTCTGAGCTGCTGGCAATTATTTCCGCAACAGAAGGCCGGATCGCTTTCTATAAAAAAGAATACCAGACAGCCCTGCAAAAATACAACAATGCCATCGTTGAGTTTGAAAAATACAGTGATTTATTCGGTATTCAGACCGTTTACCAACTACTTTCCGATGTACTGACCGAACAGAAAAAATATGACAAAGCACTTACCTATCTGGAGAAATCGAGAGAACTGTTAAACAGCTTAAATGATAACGCGGAAAGTACTTACCTGCTAAAAAAAATAGCTGTTCTTTATGAATTAAAGGGCGACAAATCAAAAGCGTATGAAGCGATGAAACAATACGTCACTATGAAAGACAGCCTTCAGCTCATCGACATTCAGTCTAATTTATTGTTATTACAGCAGCAGAACAAAACGGATGAGCGTGAGCGTTTAATTACCCTGCAGTCCGACTCCATTAAAATTCAGCAAAAAGAAAAAGAATATACCACCACTATGCTGGAAAACATCAAGCTGAAAAACAATCTTAAAACATATATCATCATCGGATTTGTCGGATTAATCCTGTTAAGCGGGATCATTTTGTTTTTCAAATGGAACCAGAACCTGATTCAGCAACGCCAGCGGGAAGCCGAAATGAACCAGACGCTCCTCCGGACGCAGATGAATCCCCATTTTGTATTTAACGCGATGTCTGTTATTCAAAGCTATATTTACGATAATGACACCAAAAACTCTACTAAATTCCTTGTCAATTTCTCAAAGCTGATGCGGCTGATCCTGGAGAATTCATCCAAGGAATTCATCCCAATGACCATTGAACAGGAAATTTTAGATAAATATTTGAATGTTCAGAAACTGAGGTTTGAAGATCGTTTTAATTTTGATATCTTTACAGATGAGGAGCTGACAGAGGAAGATGTCATGATTCCTCCCATGATCACACAACCGTTCATTGAAAATGCCATTGAGCACGGGCAGCTTCACCTGAGAGAAGACGGTTTCATTAATGTCTCCTTCAAAAAGGTTTCCGGGCAGTTAATGGAAATTAAAGTCACTGATAACGGCATAGGAAGAAAAAAAGCTTCTGAAAGTTCCCGAAAATCAGAAAAACATAAAAGCATGGCGATCAGCATCACAAAAGACCGGATTGCCAGCTTAAATAAAAAATATAAAACAGAAGGTCGGTTAATCTTTGAGGATTTCGACAAAGAAAATGAAACAGGAACAGTCGTAACTATTACTATTCCTTATTTGCATAACGCAGTTTAAAACAAGGACCATGAAATTATTAATTATTGACGATGAAAAGAGAACCCGCGAGATGATCGCAAAAATGGTTGATTCTTTTGATCTGGGGATCGAATGTTTTCCGATCGGAGAAAATGTTCAGTCAGGCTTACAAGCTATACAGGAAATCCAGCCGGATCTGGTTTTCTTAGACATTCAGATGCCGGACGGGACAGGCTTCGACCTGCTGAACTCTATCGATGACAGAAATTTCGAAGTGATTTTCATCACCGCTTTCGAAGAATACGCTTTAAAAGCGATCAAATTCAGTGCGCTGGATTATGTCCTTAAACCAATTGACAGCGATGAACTGAGAGCAGCTCTCACCAAAGCGGTTGGTGCAATCGACAAGAAAGTGGATTCAGAACAGCTGGAAACACTCAATTTCAATATGCAGAATACCAACCGGAAAAAGCTGGTATTGAAAACGCATGAAAGTGTGCACGTTGTCGACCTCGAAAATATCATTCGTTGTGAAGCGGACAGAAATTATACTTCTTTCTTTTTAAAAGACGGAAAGAAGATACTCGTATCCAAAACACTAAAAGAATATGAAACTCTTTTATCGGGAAATCAATTTTTCAGAGTGCAGCAATCCCATTTAATCAACTTAAATTATGTGGATCGCTTTGATAAAAAGAACGGCGGAAGCGTTGTAATGAAAGACGGTTCTGAAGTTCCGTTAAGCCCTGCGAAAAAAGACCTTTTCTTTAAAGTTTTAGAAAGCATTTAAAAGCTGCCGGGATCCGCAGAAGTCGAAAACACGAAATATTTGTGTGTGCAGCGGTCATTTGCGGCTAAGCAAATCCCCCTGTTTATGTGGAATTAATCGGCATTTTGTTGATTGATTCCACATTTTTTATTTTTCTGACTGTTCTTTTCTCTTGTAAAAAAACACCCGAAAAACATAAAAAACCAACTTAAAATCAGGTCAGTACTACTGTTCCCCTTCTTCTATCGGCTATTTTACCTTTCAGGAAGGTATGATCTTTGGCACTACTCAGGCTGTTATGGTGGTACATCATAACGGAAAATAGGAACCAAAGCATACGAATAATGACAGAATTAAAAATACAAAAAAGATATTTATCAAGACAAGTCCTTAAAAAAAGCAGCCACTCATCACTAAATGTATCCCAGCTTTTCATTCTTGCAGGAACATTGCTTCTACTGATCGGCTTCATTGCTTTAGCTGTCCAGCTGCAACCTTATTTTGAAAGTATCCATACGAAACAAATGAGCAATATCTGGGAGAAATCGCTCATCATAATAAGCACTACGCTGCTATTGTTGAAATTAAGCTTTTTAGTATATCTGCTTGTCCTGCATCTGAAATACAAAGCTGTTGCGTCAGTTGAGGATAAAGAATTGCCATCCTGTACGGTGATTGTCCCGGCTTATAATGAAGGTGAGCTGGTTTATAAAACACTGCAAAGCCTGATCAACAGCGATTATCCGGCAGAAAAGCTGCAGATTCTGACAATAGACGACGGGAGCCAGGATGATACCTGGCAATGGATGCTAAAAGCCAAGCAGGAATTCGGTGAAAGAATTTCAATTTTCCAGCAGCCGGAAAACAAAGGAAAAAGACACGCGCTTTACCGTGGGTTTCAGATGGGAAGAGGAGAGATCTTTATCACCGTTGACAGCGATTCCGTAGTTAAAAGTGATACGTTGAGAAATATGGTGAGCCCGTTTGTGAAAAACGATAAATGCGGAGCCGTTGCCGGAAATGTACGTGTCCTGAACAGCAAGAATGCCATGATCCCTAAAATGTTAAACGTCAGCTTTGCTTTCAGCTTCGAATTTGTACGTTCAGCACAAAGCACGGCAGGAACGGTAATGTGTACTCCCGGCGCTCTGGCAGCTTACAGAAGAGACGTTGTAATGAATTGTCTTCCACAATGGATCTCGCAAAAATTTATGGGACAAACTTCGGATATCGGCGAAGACCGCGCGATGACCAACATGATCCTGAAACAAGGTTTTCAGGTTGTTTTCCAGAAAAATGCGGTTGTTTATACCAATACGCCCGAAAATTTCAAGGGGCTCAGCAAAATGTATATCCGCTGGGGAAGAAGCAACGTACGGGAAGATATCATGATGAGTAAATTTGCTTTCGGAAATTTCCGGGAAGGTGAGAAAACCAGCTCGCGAATTTTCCTTTTGAATCAATGGATGACCACCATTCTTTCTTTTCCGATGCTCGCTGTCATGTTTTACATCATCGCTTCTTATCCGCTGCTGTTTTTATGCTCAGCAATGACCGGCATCTTCTTGTTTTCCAGCATGTCTGCCTTTTTTTACGCGAAAAGAAGAAAAGTAATTGATGCGGTTTGGGCTTATTCCTACGGGATCTTTTACACTTTCTGCCTGTTCTGGATCACTCCTTATGCCATTGCAACAGTAGGAAAAAGAGGCTGGCTGACACGCGATTTATCTGTAGAGCAGCTGAAAGCGTTTTCAGAAAGTCGTGCAAAAGCAGCGTAAGCCATACCTTACTATTGTTGTTTCTTTCCTCAAAGGGCTCGTACGTTTACACTAAAATGTAGTACCTTTGTCTTTCAGGAAAAGAAAATCGTAAACATGTTTCTATACAATGTAACCATCAGTCTGGATCCTCAGGTAGAGCAGGAATGGTTGAAATGGATGAAAGAAATACACATTCAGGATGTGCTGGCAACCAATTGCTTTATTGAATGCAAGCTTTCCCGCGTTCACGGGGAAGAAGAGCAGGGAGTGACATATTCCGTGATGTATCTTCTTCCGTCAGAAGAAAAATACAAAGAATACCAATCCAACTATGCTGCGGCGCTTCAATCAGAGCATACCAACAGGTTTCAGGGACGCTTCGCGGCATTCAGAACAACACTAACTGTTTTAGATCATTTCGTTCATGCAGGTTAAAGCGAAAAAGCACTTAGGACAGCATTTCCTGACAGATAAAAATATCAGCCGGAAAATTGCCCAGCAATACGGTTCTCACTTTGATTGTAAAAAAGTGCTGGAAATCGGTCCCGGGATGGGAGCAATGACACAGTATCTGCTGGAAGACGAATCGCTGGATGTTTATGTGATGGAAATAGACAGGGAATCTGTGGCTTATCTGAATGAGCATTTCCCAAAATTACACGGAAAAATCATCGACGGAGACTTCCTGAAGTACAATTTAAAGGCGCTTTTCGGAGATGCTCCTTTTGCCGTTGTGGGAAATTTTCCTTACAATATCTCCAGCCAGATTTTGTTCCGGTGCATCGAATTCAGGGATCAGATTCCCGAAATAATGGGAATGTTCCAAAAAGAAGTCGCTGAGCGTATCGCTGAAAAAGAAGGTTCGAAAATGTATGGAATCATCAGCGTGCTTTTGCAGACATTTTACGATATAAAATACTGCTTTACGGTCGATGAGCATGTTTTTAATCCACCACCAAAAGTTAAATCAGGTGTTATTCGCTTAACCCGTAATGACAGGGAAAAGCTGCCGTGTAATGAACAGCTGTACATCCGTATCGTAAAAGCGTGCTTCAACCAGCGGCGAAAAATGATCCGCAATACTATCAAACCATTTATAGGCGACAAGTCTTTTGAAAGCGAATATCTTACAAAGCGCCCGGAACAGTTAAGCGTTGAGGATTTTATCCAATTGACACTGGAAATTGAAAAGGCGACTATTTAATTAGCCGCCTTTCTTTCTGTATTTTGCTTTTCCTGATAATTCAGTACTTTTTTTGCTGTTTCTACCATTCCCTCCACATCAAATCCGCAAACATGGTACAGCTGCTCCTGAGTACCATGATGAATATATTTGTCAGGGATTCCCAGACGAACAATATCTGCTTTGTAACGGTTGTCTGCCATAAATTCCAGAACGGCGCTTCCCATTCCTCCCATCAGGCAGCCGTCTTCAACGGTAATGACTTTATCAAATTTTCCGAATACCTCATGAAGCAGCAATTCATCCAGAGGCTTTACAAACCGCATGTCGTAATGCGCTGCAGAAATACCCAGCTCTTTCAATTGCTCCACTGCTTTCTGTGCATAATTCCCGATTGGTCCGATCGTTAAAAATGCGACATCTTCTCCATCGGTTACTTTTCTTCCTGTTCCGACAGGAAGTTCCTTAAGCGGAGTTTTCCATTCGGTCATTACACCGTTTCCTCTCGGGTAACGAATACTGAAAGGTCCTTTGTCCGGCAATTGTGCGGTGTACATCAGGTTACGCAGCTCCGACTCATTCATCGGAGAGGAAACGATCATGTTCGGAATAGAACGCATATATGCCAGATCGTAAACCCCGTGATGCGTCGCGCCGTCAGCGCCCACCAAGCCACCTCTGTCCAGGCAGAAAACCACATTCAGATTCTGCAGGGCAACATCGTGCAATACCTGGTCGTAAGCCCTTTGCATGAACGAAGAATAGATATTACAGAAAGGAATCAGTCCCTGCGTTGCCAGACCGGCAGAAAAAGTCACCGCATGCTGCTCGGCAATTCCGACATCAAACGCACGATCCGGCATGGCTTTCATCATAATATTCAGAGAGCATCCGGAAGGCATTGCGGGAGTAACTCCCATGATTTTATCGTTCTTCTCTGCCAATTCCACAATAGTATGCCCGAAAACATCCTGATATTTAGGCGGCTGAGGAGATTTAGGGACAATTTTTACAATTTCTCCCGTTTCTTTGTTGAAAATTCCCGGTGCATGCCACTGGGTAGGATTTCCTTCTTCGGAATATTTATATCCTTTTCCTTTAACCGTTATACAATGGAGGATTTTAGGTCCGGGAATATCGCGCAGATCTTCTAGTATTTTCGTCAGGTTGACAACATCGTGTCCGTCAACGGGGCCGAAATATCTGAAATTCAAAGATTCAAATAAGTTGCTTTGCTTCAGCAGCGTCGATTTTAACGCTCCGGAAATTTTTGACACAATAGACTGCGCATCAGGACCAAACTTTGATACCTTACCAAGTAATTTCCAAACTTCATCTTTTACTTTATTGTAAGTATGAGATGTTGTAATATCTGTAAGATACTCTTTTAATGCTCCAACATTCGGGTCTATTGACATACAGTTGTCGTTCAGAACAACCAATAGATTAGTATCCTGAAGCGAACCGGCATGATTTAAACCTTCAAAAGCTAAGCCCGCCGTCATGGCACCATCGCCTATAACAGCTATATGATGTTTGTTTTTTTCGTTTTTGTATTTGCTAGCCGCAGCCATACCAAGTGCCGCTGAAATGGAAGTGGAAGAATGCCCGACACCAAAGGTATCATATTCACTTTCCGAACGTTTAGGGAAACCGGAAATTCCTCCCAGCAGGCGATTGGTGTGGAAAACATCTCTCCTTCCCGTCAGGATTTTATGCCCGTAAGCCTGGTGCCCGACGTCCCAGACTAACTGGTCGTAAGGCGTATTAAAAGCATAATGCAGTGCCACTGTCAGCTCAACAACACCTAGAGACGCACCGAAATGACTGTTCCCGATTTCGGAAATTACATCGACAATGTACTCTCGTAATTCTTCTGCGACTAATGGTAAATCTTCGTGGGAGAATTTGCTTCTCAAATCCTCCGGAAAAACGATCTGTTCCAGGTGTGGTCCCGCTTTGTAATGCATCTTAATCCTTAATTCAAGCTACTAAAATACGGAAAATTTTTAGAACTTATTTTAATTTTTAGATATTTAAAACATTAGAATGTCAGGGGTTTCAGGACAGCAGGATATGAAGATAAAAGAGCAGAGAAAAAAGATGGAAGAAGGAAAAAATTAAACAGTTATTTATATCTTTTGTCAGAGAAACAAATAATACGTGACATAAACTTTGAGAAATCAACTAATTTTGGGTGAATTGGCGAAATAAAAGAGGTATTTTTATCACTTATTTGAGAGTTATACACAACTACTCGATGAAACACGCTTCGAACAAATGAAATATAAAATGAACATAAAAATGATAAAAAAAATTATTCTCTTTTTATTGATTTTAAATTACAATTATGTTTTAAGTCAAGAAACATTAATGTATAGAATACAGGATTCTACAAAAAGTGAGTCTGATTGGTACTTAGGAAAATCTACAGATGGACACTTTTTAGTTGAACTTCCAATCCCTTTTAATGATTTCACAGTAAAAGCAGGAAATTTCTACACATATGTGATTGGAAGTGAATCGATTGAAAAAATCAAATTTTCTGTAAGTGAAATGAAAAACAAAAAATTATTGCATAGAGTTAATTTAGATAAAATAATTAATGATTTAGAAGATTCAAACTCTTCTATTTCAAATATTTCTAAATACAAAAATAAAGCATATAAATCTGTTTATTGTGAAATTAAGAATCAAGAATATGGTTCATTTATGAAATATGTTTATTATAAAAAGAGGATTTACACTTTAATTATTGAGTATCCTTTAAGTCAAGAAGAAGTCATCATAAAATATAAAGATTATTTTTTCAATTCATTTAAAATCAAAAACAAAAAAACAAAAAAATATGAGTTACATTGATGTATTGATTCCTCTTTTAGGTGGAATATTTTTATTAACTTCAGGAGACAAATTAGTAAAACAAAACGATTCGAATTTTGAGCAAAAAAGGGGATGTTAAAAAAAGCAGGATATGCTCTAATAGGTATTTCAGTAATTTATGTTATCGTAAAGCTTTTTGGAAATTAATAAATTTTAAATAGCAATACGTTTTTACAAATATTGTACTCGTAGCAGTGTATAGCACCACCTAGGCGAACAGGCGGAAACGTACTGAGTTTGTTACCGCCCGAACGCAAAGCCCGAAACCGTTAACAATAATACACCACGAACTGACAAAAAATGCATTAATAATGAAAAATATTATTCTTCTGGTATTTTCTTGCTTATTTAACTTATTGGTATTTTCCCAGCCAATAATTTCATTTGACAAAACGACTTATAATTTCGACACCATTACTTTTGGGTCAAATGGAGAATGTACATTTAAATATAAAAACATAGGCAACATGCCTCTTATTGTTTATTATGGAAGAGCAGATGGCGGACTCATATGGCATAATCAAAAATATGATACAGTTTATCCAAAAGAAAGTGGAATTGCCAAATTTAGTTATGATACAAAAAGAGTTGGACAATTTACAAAAGTAGGATATATATTTTCAAATGCAGACAATGGTACCATTACTCTAACAGTCAAGGGATATGTAAAGGCGGTACCTATTCCTTACCTACGAAAAAATATTCATGATTTTGGTTCTGTCATTTCAGGAACAAAATTGCAATGGGAATTTGATATAGCAAATCACGGTGCATCACCACTGTTAATCTCTAAAATAATACAAAGTAAAAACTGTATTACAAATCTATCGAGTAATACAGTTAAAAGTCAAGATGTTGCACAATTATCGATGAATATTGACACAAAAAATAAATCTGGTATTTTAAATGAAAAACTGTTTATAAACACTAATGCTGACATAAAACCAATTGAATTTATTGTGAAGGCAGACATTCAATACAGCCCTTTAAAAATTGACAGTATTTATCCTTATAAAAAAGGAAGTAACCTCTTTAGCATTAAATTTCAAAATACGAGTGCAGACACTTTGGAATTATATCTTGTAGAGAGTGAAGCAATACTTGTAGAATCAGACACAACCATTCCAACATATTTCACCCCGATGATTTATATGATTAAAAGAAATACCACAAATATTAAAAGTCCTTATGATGATCGACAATTAATATTACCTTACGAAAAAGGTGAACTTTCTTATGATTTTCATAATCTTAATTTGATAACGCGAACATGTTTAGAAAATAAAATTACGTTTTCTTCAAAGGTCACAAATAACAAAACAGAGTATAAGAATGTAGCATATATAAAATTTTAACCAATTGTATATATGTGCAACCGCTAACAAGAACTTAGCATCAAGTGGGTTACGTGCTTCGTATGAAAGTTTTTTCTATCTTTGAAGTAAGTGCTTCGTATTTGGGTTCGATGGTAAAATCCCGCCCGACCGCAAAGCCCGAAAACAGGTGTGATTTTACTGAACGACCGGGCAGACATTTAACAGACTGTAAAAATAAAACAGGCAATGCAAAAATTACAATTTAAAAAAGAAATAAACGCATCAGCTCAAAAAGTATATGAAACGATGCTGGGCTTAAAGAACAAAGCCACTTACGAATATTGGACAGCAACCTTTAACCCCACTTCTACCTATGAGGGTAGCTGGGACAAAGGAAGCAAAATCCTTTTTGTAGGAATAGATGAAAACGGCAAAAAAGGAGGAATGGTTTCGGAAATTGCAGAGCACAAGCCTGCCGGTTTTGTTTCCATCCGTCATTACGGATTTTTAGACGGAGATACCGAAATTACCACAGGCGAGCAGGTAGAAAAATGGGCTGGTGGACACGAAAATTACAGCTTTCAGGAAAATAACGGCATTACAACCGTAACCGTGGAGATGGATACTATTGATGAATATTTGGATTACTTCAATAACACTTATCCAAAAGCACTGGATAAATTAAAAGAAATTGCGGAACAATAAAAAGAACAGGCGAAACTGACAATAAAACGGCGATAACAACCGACAGATGAAAATTTTAATAGAGACGGAACGACTAATCTTAAGAGAATTAGAATACACAGACCAAAATGATTTATTTGAAATGGATTCCGATCCGGAAGTTCATCTGTATATAGAAAACAATCCTGTTAAGTCAGTTGACGAAATAAAAAAAGTGATCGAAATGCTTAAAAAGCAATACGAGGGAAATGGAATTGCGCGTTGGGCCGTAGTTGACAAATTGACAAACGAATGTATCGGGTGGTCAGGATTAAAGTATTTTAATCAACCCTTAAACAATCACAATAATTTTTACGAGCTCGGCTATCGTTTTAAGAAAAAGCATTGGGGAAAGGGTTTTGCTACTGAATCTTCAACAGCGATTTTGGACTATGGATTTAAAAACCTGAATGTTGATTCAATTTTTGCAATAACCGATCCGGGAAATGTAAATTCAAAAAAAGTGTTGACCAAATTAGGTTTTGACTTTCAGGAAACTTTTGACTATGAAGGAGATCCGACAGATTGGTTTGAATTGAACAAAATAACCTGGGAAAACAAAAAGCTGAATCGTTAATCATACGGACAATATTAAAACTTACGGACAAAATGAAAATTATAATGAACGGCCTGATGCTTTTGATCATAATAATACCGGCAAGCGTATTCGGACAGATTACGGAACAAAAACAAAACTGGCCAGGAATATACGGTTATGAAGAGAGTGCCCCGATTATGTACACCTTAACAATAAAAGACAACAACTCATGTATTTATGAGGCAGAAGGAATACAGACCTTTTTCAGAGTTTCATGCAAAGGACAGATAAATGGCGACAAATATGAAATTTACTTCATCAAAACACTGGAAGGGGACTATTATCCTGCCGACTGGATAGACAAAGAGCAACCTATAATGACATTATATTATAAAAACAAAAGCTCTACACAGATGAAGGTCAATTAAATAAAGAAGTCAAAGGAGGGCAACTATTATTTAAAAAGACCTCACAGCGAAACAAAGCAAACCATTAGGAAATAAAGAACAATGCGAAAATTATCCCTTTTCATAGCGACAAGTTTAGATGGCTACATAGCCAAGCCAAATGACGATCTCAGCTTTCTGAAATCGATTGAAAAAGAAGGAGAAGACTATGGGTATGCAGACTTCATGGCAACTATTGACACCTTAATTATTGGTAGAAGAACATACGATTATGTGCTTAAAGAAATTGGTGCCTCTCATTATGACAACGGACAAAGAGATGTATATATCATAACAAGAACTGAAAGACCGGGTACAGGCAGAACAACTTTTTATACAGGAAATCTGGCAGAATTAGTCCAACGGCTAAAATCCGGGAACGGAAAAAATATTTATTGTGACGGTGGAGCAGAAATAATAAACGAATTATTAAAAAGTGATCTTATTGACGAATTTATCATTTCCATTGTCCCTGTTTTAGTCGGTGACGGGACAAGACTTTTCAAAGACGGCAGACCAGAACAGCAACTTGAGCTTTTGAGTGCAAAAACATTTGATACTGGACTCACTCAATTATATTACAGACGAAAAAAATAAGAAAGCAGCCTAAATCCATTAACAACAAACATAATTTACTAACCTCAATAAAATGACAGCACAATTATTTCCAACAACTCCCGAATGTGAGATCGTAAGCTCCAGAACCTTCAATGTGTCAAAAGATTTTCTTTTTTCTGCCTGGAGCAATCCCAATCATTTGAAAAATTGGTGGGGACCAAAAGGTTTTTCCAATACCTTCAACGAATTTGATTTCCGGGAAGGCGGAAAATGGGATTTTATTATGCACGACCCTGAGAAAGGGAATTATCATAATGAATGTGAATTTGTAAAGATCGACGAGCCAAATCTTATTGCATGGAAGCGTCATTCGAAGCCACTTTTTAAAGTTGTATTTACTTTTGAGGAGCTGTCGCATAACAAGACCAGACTTGTATTTAGAATGATTTTCGATACAGAAAAGGAGTGCAACAAAATAAAAGCTTTTGCAGTCGATAAAAATGAAGAGAATTTTGACCGGCTGGAAGAGGAGCTAAAAAGGATGGTTCATTAGCAAGAGTAAGTGTTTTCGTTCCGCCAGATGCGGATTCTCAAAAAAATTCCCCGGAATTTTCTTTTGAATCTTTATTTCACAAAACATTTTTATTGAAAAACAATAAAAATTTATTACTTTAGCAGAGTAATACTAAATTTGAAACAAAATGGAAATAAAAATCACAACCAATCAGATCTTGAAAATACTGCAGCTGCTTGCCTGGATAATTTTTATCGGCTTATGCGTTGAAGCAGGAGCTATTATTTTCAATACAGTTATTACGCTGTTCATCAACCCGGCAGGTGTTGAAAATTTTTGGGAAGGAGCAGATTTATCCGGGCTGTATAAATTTGATCAAAGTCATTTTACTGTCATTACAGTAATAATGATAATTGTGGCTGTATTAAAAGCAATAATGTTTTACCTTATCGTAAAATTATTTACTGATAAAAAGCTGAATATGTCTCATCCCTTCAATGTAGAATTAAGACGTTTTATTTTAAACCTTTCTTACCTGGCATTGGGAATTGGTTTATTCTCCCATTCAGGAGCTGAATATTGCGCATGGCTGGCAGAACAGGGATGCAAAAAAATTGATCTGGAATCGTTACACATGGCAGGAGCAGATGTATGGCTCTTTATGGCAGTTATTCTTTTTGTAATTGGGCAAATTGTGAAAAGAGGAGTAGAGATTCAGGCTGAAAACGATTTAACCATATAACTTATGCCGATAATAGTAAACTTAGATGTGATGATGGCAAAGCGAAAAATGTCGCTGAATGAGCTTTCGGAAAAGGTCGGGCTGACGCTTTCTAACTTATCCATTCTGAAAACAGGAAAAGCAAAAGCCATCCGGTTCAATACATTGGAAGCAATATGTGAAGCATTAAACTGCCAGCCCGGAGATATTTTAGAATATGTGCCTGATAAATAAGCTTCAATCGGGAATATACCGCCAAAAACAACAGACAAGATAAAGCCTCATTGTTTTTATGAGGCTTCTACAGACTAATCAACCGACTGCTGTCCTGCGCTTAATCCAGCCATTTGCCAGCAACAAATACCTGGTAAGAGAAATTGTTCATTGACTGACGTTCGAAATTCACACCGATCTTGCGATTGATGTATTTTCGTTCGTTCACATAGATATCTTTTATAAACAGCGTATTTGCTTCAATCTGCAAAGCAGTCGTATAGCCATCTTTTTCAGGGCTTCCGATCAGCAGATAATCCAGGCTCTTCGTTTTTATAATACCCTGAAATGTCAGCTCAAATTCACCTTCATTATTGACTGCTCTGAAGATCCGTTCATTGGATAATTCTTTATTCTTTTCAGAAGGAATGAAATTTGCTTCTTCCTTTGCATTATCCCGTGTTATTTTCCGGAACGATTTCTCTACTTCTCCCTTCGCATTGTAAAAATTAAGCTCTTCTATAAAAATCAGGGAAGTATCTTCTTTTTCCTGATATTCACAGACCGTAGCAAAAATGCGCTTGTTATCATAATAGAACTTGTTCTTCTGATACAATTGCTCCGGGCTGATTATCAGTTCTTCCATCCGAAGCACGTTTCCTTTAGTGTCGCAAAAAAGTGTCGCAAAATAGCGCTCATTATTTTCTTTCGAGTAATCCAGAGAGTATTGCACACAGTTAGAGGTATCTAAAGCAAAATCAATAGCTGCAAGCGTGTCCTGCTTGTTATACAGGTACATTCCCGCTGTATTATCATTCTGAGCCGTATTCTCTTTCTCTGTGCTTTCATTGCTTTTACAGGAAAAAAGTAAGGCTGAGAGAAGTACCGGAATTAAAAATGAAAGCTTTTTCATACGGTTGTTTTTTTACCAAAATGCTTTTTGAAATACCTGATGATCTGTTTTCTGAGCAAAAACATGATCAGCAAATAAGGTATGATCATCAGATACATTATTCCGTAATTAATGTTGGAACTGAATGCGGATTCATCTAATTCCGTCGGACTTGACTGCTGCTCGGACAGCATCCGGCATTGAGAGCACCCTTGCGCAAGCAGTTCCCAGGCGCCGAACATCAGCGTCAAAACGGTAAGAATTATTTTGTTTTTCATCATTGAAAATTTAATGTGTTACTAAGCTTGTCCCTGTCATTTCGATCGGAGCCGCTAACCGCATGCGATCCAGAATCGTTGGCGCAACATCTGCCAGAATTCCGTTTTTCAGCTTCACGGCATCTTGTGTTATCAGAATTACCGGAACGGGATTTATCGTGTGTGCCGTATTCGGTGAACCATCTTCATTAATCGCAAAATCAGCATTTCCATGATCAGCAATGACCAGCCATTCGTAATTATACTGCTTTCCTGCTTCAATAATTTTCCCGAGGCAGGAATCCACTGTTTCCACTGCTTTAACGATCGCGTCATAAACTCCTGTATGTCCTACCATATCGGGGTTTGCAAAGTTCAGGCAGATAAAATCCGGCTGTTTTTCCCGGATATGCTCTACAATCGAATCAGTTACTGCCAGCGCGCTCATTTCCGGCTGCAGGTCATACGTTGCCACTTTCGGCGAATTAATCAGCAAACGATCTTCATTTGGAAAAACTTCTTCTCTTCCACCGTTAAAAAAGAACGTGACATGCGGATACTTTTCAGTTTCCGCGATCCTTACCTGTGTTTTATCCAGCTTGGAAACAATTTCTCCCAATGTATTCTGCAGATTTTGCTTGCTGTATAGAACGAAAACGTTCTGGTAAGTTACATCATAGGATGTCATCGTGAACATTTTTATATTCAGCGGATGCATTCCAAATTCCGGAATGGCTTTTTGCGAAAGCGCTGTCACAATCTCCCTTGGGCGGTCTGTACGGAAATTGAACGATATCATAATATCTCCGTCGGCGATTCCCTGATAATTTACGTTCTCATTCTTAATTACAGCCGGTTCGATGAATTCATCGGTAATTCCTTTATCATAAGAAGCCTGAATCGCTTCTGCAGCAGAGGAAAAAACTTCTCCTTCCGCTTTTGCCAGCAAAGAATATGCTTTTTTCACCCGTTCCCAGCGCAAATCACGATCCATCGCATAATATCGTCCGATCACTGTTGCAATATGTGCGTTACTGCCTGAAATTTTTTGCTCAAAGTCAGCTACGAAGCCTTTTCCGCTTACCGGATCACAATCACGTCCGTCGGTAAAAGCATGGACGTAAATTGTTGAAACACCTTGTTGTGAAGCGTAATTACAAATGGCCGCCGCATGGTCCTGATGACTGTGAACACCGCCTGTTGACAGCAACCCGAAAAGATGAAGCGCCTTGTTACTTTCTTTTGCCAGTGCGATCGCTTTATTCAGGTTTTCATTTTTGAAAAAATCGCCTTCACGGATCTCTTTATTGATCCTTGTCAGTTCCTGGTAAACTATTCTTCCGGCACCGATATTCAGGTGGCCAACTTCGGAATTTCCCATTTGTCCTTCCGGAAGCCCTACTTCTTCCCCGAAAGTTGTCAGAGTCGCATTAGGGTAATTCTTTATAAGATTATCAAAAACCGGTGTCCGGGCGTTAAAAATGGCATCGGAATGGTCTTTTCTTCCGTAACCCCATCCGTCAAGTATGATTAAACCAACTTTTCGTGTCATGCTAATGGTAATGTTATTTCAAAAATTGCTCCTTTCGGCTTATTCGGTGTAAAAGAGATAGTTCCCTGGTTGAGCTTCAAAAATTCCTTCGAGATATACAATCCGAGACCGGTTCCTTTTTTCGTTCTCACCTCTTCATTTTCAGCACGGACAAATTTCTTAAAAATATCCCTTTGAAATTCAGCAGGAACTCCTTCTCCCATATCCGTAAAAGAGCATTTTACTCTGTCTCCAAAAGTAGAAAGAATAATATTAAACTCTTTCGAATCTAACGCATATTTATGATAATTTTCAATGATGTTGATGATAACGGTTTCAATCATTGATTTGTCTGCATTAACGACTGTTTTTTCCGTGTTTCTTATGACGTTTATCTGGGCATCTCCCAGCAAAATAGAGTACCGTTTAATCAGCTCGTTCACAAGAATATAAAAATCAAATCTTTCTTTATTAAGCTTAAAGTAATTGGTTTCCAAACGCGTTGCTGTTAAGATATTCTCCACCAGGTGCTCCAGGCGCGTATTTTCTGCCAGCACTTTTTCAGTCAGATCTATGCGTGCGGTGTCTTCAATATTTTTCCTTTTGAGTAATGTCTGCAGCGTCAGCTTATTATGTGCGATCGGTGTCTTCAGCTCGTGAGTAATCGACATCAGGAAGTTATTTTTCTGCTCGTTGAGCCTGCTTTCTTTTTTCAGCGAAACAATTAATCTGCTGAATGCAAAAATGATGATAAACAAAAAGACGCTTCCTTCACCAATGATCATCCAGTTTTTTGCTTTTGAATTAACGGGGCTCTGGTCAATATTCAGAATGAAATACGTCCACCAGATGTACTGAATGATAACATAAACTGTCAGAAAATAAATAAAATAGATGTTATTCTTTTTCACACTTCAAAAATACGATAAAAGATGTTACGACTTCAGGATATTAAGACATTAGGACAGACGAAAGAACAAAGACATAAGGGAAAGACAAAAGATGCGAGACTTTGGAGCATTTAAGATTTCTGTTTCCACAATCATTATAAAAATCAAAAATCCCCGTCATTTCTGACAGGGACTTTTGCGCACTTTGAATAACCAAAAATTTATCAAAACGTCACTTTCAATTTTATTTCCTTGCCGTCACGGATAACGATTACTTCTTTTTCATCTCCGGAATTCAGCTTTGCCAGACATTCCATATATCCGTACACGTCTTTGATTTCGCAATCTCCGATCTTTGTGATGATATCACCGGAAAGCATTCCTGCCTTATCTGCCGGTCTGTCATCAATTACACCGTCAACATGCAATCCGTCACCATAATCCGCATAGTCAGGCATTACACCTAACGTCACCTTGTATTTCGGCATTTTTTTACCTGCATCCACTTTTGTTTTGGTAAATGGCAATGCTTCTTTTTCCGAAAGCTCATTTGCCACTCTGAAAACATAATCAACAATTGCTCTTACGCCGTAATAGTTGATCTTATCCTCATCATCACTTGGTTTGTGATAATCGGTATGTGTTCCTGTGAAGAAGAACAGCACCGGAATATCTTTCAGGTAGAAAGAAGTGTGATCCGAAGGGCCAACACCGGAATTCTCTTCCGTTACATTGAATCCTCCCGGTTTGTTTTTCTGAATAATTGCTGAAAAATCAGGGCAGGTTCCGACACCTCCAACCACTAACGACTTGTCCGCGTTTAAACGTCCGACCATGTCCATATTGATCATCGTAATGACATTCGGAAACTTATCTTTCAGAGTTTCCGCCATGTGCTTTGAACCGATCAAACCATCTTCCTCACCGGAAAATAAAGCAAAGACGTAATTTACTTTCTCCGTTGTTTTATTCTGAGAGAACATTCGCGCTAATTCAAGAACCGCTGCTGAACCTGAAGCATTATCATCTGCACCGTTGTGAATTTCACCTTCAGAATTCGGCTTTGTGGAATGATGATGCTCATTTTTCCCCAAATGATCATAATGCGCACCGATCACGATTGTTTTTTTCGCTTTATTATCCAATACGGCAATGACATTTGTACCATGGTGATCTTTCACGCTTGTGCTATCGTGCGGATTCAGGCGCACCTTATAATCAAACTTCTGGAAATAGCTGTTTCCGTTATAAGGCTTTAAACCTAATTTTTTGAACTCTTCTTCAATATATTTCCCCGCTTTTTCTTCTCCTTTTGAGCCTGTCAGGCGTCCTTCCAGCTCATCTGAAGCTAAATAGGAAATGTGTTTTTTAAGATTATTATCATTTACAATTTCTGCTTCATCCGTATCTACCCAATCAGCAATAAAAACATTGGTTTCTCTTGGTTTCGCCTGATTTCTGTTGCTTGAAAATACCAGTTTTTTTCCATCAGGGGAAAACATAGGGAACGCATTAAACTCGCTTTCCCAGGTAATTTGGCGCAGGTTGGTACCATCCGCATCAATCATAAACAATTGAAAGTCGTAGCCTCTTGTGGAATGGTGGTTAGATGAGAAAATAATTTTTTTGTCAGATGGGTGAAAATAGGGCGCCCAGTTCGCCTTTCCGAGATGTGTCACCTGCTTCAGGTCAGTTCCGTCAATATTAATGGTATAGATTTCCATCGCTGTAGGAGCCACCAGATCCTTGCTCAAGAAGTCCTTGTATTCTTTAATCTCTTCTTCTGTTGTCGGACGGGAAGAACGGAACACCAATTTCTTGCTGTCATGAGAGAAAAAAGCGCCACCGTCATATCCAAGGCCGTGTGTCAGCTGTTTCAAATTCGTTCCGTCAACATCCATGATCCAGATTTCCAGATCTCCGCTTCGTGTACTGGTAAAAGCTATTTTCTTCCCGTCAGGAGAAACTACCGCTTCCGCATCATACCCCGGAGAATCGGTCAGCTGTTTTACAATTTTTCCGTTTAAATCAGCAATATAAATGTCAAAATCATGATAGATCGGCCACAAATATTTTCCATCCGTCGATTTTGGAGGAATGGGACAGGAATGATTTCCTTCGTGTGTGGAAGCATACAGAACATGCTTTCCATCCGGCATAAAAAACGAGCAGGTTGTTCTCCCCAAACCTGTCGAAATAAGTTTTAAATCGTCTTTGGTCGGATTTTTTTTCTGTAAATCCAGCAGGTAAATCTGATCACAGGATGCACCTATTTCCGTGTTAGTAACCTGCATTGTCAGAAATTTGCCGTCGGGACTAAAATAAGCCTCTGCGTTATCTCCTCCGTTGGTAAGCTGTCGTAAATTTTTTAGATTTTTTTCCTGTGAATAACTGTAAGAACCGATAAACGCTAACAGCACCAGTCCCGCTATTAATTTTTTCATTTCAAATTTGTTTAAATGAACCTTAAATATCGGAATGCAAAATTAATGAGCGCCTATCGCAGAAAAGTCACACTATTGTCAGAGACCTGCAAATCATAGTTGATTAACATTAAATTAATTCGGTGCTTACCAAAGATTCTACCACCAGCAGCCATTTAGTTATTTTATTGCCCGTTCTTTTTTTGCATTGCTTAAAAAAAGCTAGTCGCCGGAGATTTTATAATCACTTTTCAAAAAATAATTTTTCTTTTTTCAGGGATTTTAGCAATCTCTTTTATTAATTGCCTGAAAGAAATAGTACCTTTGGAAGGTATTAATTCATTATAATTTGTGCTATGAAAGTTGTTGGTATCAATGGTTTTGGGAGAATCGGAAGGTATTTTACCAAAATGTGCTTGTATTCAGGAAAAGCGGATGTTGCCGTAGTGAACGATCTTGCAGATATTGAAACGTTAGCACATCTTTTAAAATATGACAGCGTACACGGCCGCCTGCAATTAAAATTTGAAATTGAGGGAAATTCCCTTCTTTTTGAAAACGGAAAACGTATCGCTTTTGTACAGCATAAAAATCCGGCGGACATTCCCTGGTCAGATTATAATGTAGAAGTTGTACTGGAATCGACCGGAATTTTCCTGTCTCAGGAGCTGGCAAGACCACATCTGGGAGGAACCGTAAAAAAAGTCATTCTGAGCGCACCTCCCAAGGACGAAACCAAGACAGTAGTCATGGGCGTGAATGAACAGATCCTGACGGAAGGAGACAGTATTATTTCAAATGCCTCCTGCACCACCAATTCTGCGGCTCCTCTTGTAAAAGTATTGAAAGAGCTCGGAACAATCGAAAGCGCCTACATTACGACGATCCATAGTTACACAAGTGATCAGCGCCTGCATGATTCTCCTCACAAAGATTTAAGAAGAGCAAGAGCAGCAGCGATGTCCATCATACCAACCAGTACCGGTGCCGCGAAAGCCATTACCAAAATTTTCCCGGAATTAAAATCCGCGATAGGAGGCTGCGGAATGCGTGTTCCCGTTCCGGATGGCTCATTAACTGACCTGACAGTTGTCATGCAAAACCCACCAACAGTAGAGCAAATAAATACGGCTTTCAAAAAAGCAGCCGAAACGGACCTCAAAGGTTATCTGGAATATACAACAGACCCGATCGTTTCGTTGGATATTGTAGGAAATCCACATTCTGTGATCTTTGACAGCCTTCTCACTTCTGTCATCGGAAATATGGTGAAAGTAGTCGGCTGGTACGATAATGAGGCCGGTTATTCCAACCGCTTAGTCGACTTAATTGCTAAATTATAATTTTTAAATGCCTGAATTAGTTCTTGTTCCCACGCCTGTCGGCAATCTTGAGGATATTACGCTCCGTGCCATCCGGCTGTTAAAAGAAGCATCCTGCATTTACGCCGAAGATACACGAGTGACTAAAAAACTATTACAGCATCTCGAGATCCAAAAACCTGTTTATGCATATCACGCACACAATGAACACAAAGTACTGGATCAGGTCATTCACACGATCTTGTCCAATGAATTAACCGTCCTTGTGTCAGATGCGGGAACGCCCGGAATTTCCGATCCCGGATTTTTAGTTGCGCGCGCTTGTATCGAAAAAGGAATAAAAGTAAGCTGTCTTCCCGGGCCAACCGCATTAATTCCTGCACTGGTCGGGAGTGGTTTCCCATGTGACCGTTTTGTATTTGAAGGTTTTCTTCCCCATAAAAAAGGCAGGCAGACAAAATTTATGGAGCTTGCTCAGGAGGAAAGAACTATTGTACTTTACGAATCACCTCATCGTTTGACCAAATGCCTTGCTTCTCTTGTTGAATTCTTTGGAGCCGAAAGAAAAGTTTGTGTTGTCAGAGAGATCTCCAAAATCTATGAAGAATACCAACGCGGAACAGCGCAGGAAGTATTGAGTCATTACGAGAAAAATCCACCAAAAGGAGAGATTGTAGTCATTATCGAAGGGAAAGAGGTCGTTAAAGAAAAGAAGAAAAAATACAGCGAAGAGTGATTTGCGGGCATGAAAATTCTGTATTTATGTCTGAAAATAAAAACAACTACTTATGAATACAAATATTATAAAATTTAAATCTGGCTTAGTTTTCAATATCTTATTCATCATTGGTTTGACTTTCGCGAGCTGTACTTCAGGAAACAAAGAAAAGCCAGAAGATTCAGCCGCAGATACTCTGAAAAATGAGCCGGTATCCAAAGAAACTCCTAAGGCTAACCCTAAAGTAGTATTCAAAGTAAATACAATTAATAAGGCTTCAAATATCGATGAAAGAGAAGGTGATGAGTCAGAAGTAGATGTAATCGTATTAATTGATAACGAAGAGGTGGATTCATACAATGATTTTGGCACTGCGACTATTATTGAAGAGGATTTATATCTTTCAAGTGAGATATCCGAAAAACACTATTCATTCGAATTCAAAGACAATAAAACAATAGTAATAACCAGGTCCGAATTCGGCTCTCCGGAATTATCCCGGTTCGATGAAGAAGGCAACCCAGTACCTTTATCTCAATGGGTGAAAACGTATTCAAAAAAGGAGAATGGAAATTGGGTGAAAGTCACTTGTAAAGGAGATTGCGGCAGATAAGTTATGCTTCTTCGTCAACTTTGCCTCTTCTGAAATTCTTAATTCATATCTTATCTTAATATCATAACGTCTTAAAACCCTATTGTCATAAAATCATAAGGTTTTTGTCCTGACTCTTTCATCTGCCCTAACATCTTTCTTCGTATTTTAGCAAACTGGAATTCAGAGAGAACAGAATGGGCAGCTTTAAATCGGAAGGATTTGTTTTAACAGCATTCGGAAAGCCGGAAGAGGCATTTCATTTAAAGGAAATTAACCTTAAAATGGATGCCGGACAAGTATTAGTGGAAGTCAGCTCCTTCGGGCTGAACTATGCGGACGTAATGGCCCGTATCGGAAAATACCGTGAAACACCTCCTCTTCCAACAACAATTGGATATGAAGTTGTTGGCAAAATAAGTGCTATCGGAGCAGAACTTTCTTCTGACCTTATTGGCAAACGCGTCCTTGCCTTTACGCAATTTGGAGGCTATGCAAAACATGCTGTTATTGAAAAAGATGCTTTTGTCTTAATTGATGAAACCGTTTCTGATGCTGATGCGCTTGCCTTGTGCACGCAGTATGTGACGGCTTATTACATGAGCCTTTATCAATCTACTGTCAGAAAGCACGATATTGTTCTGATACATGCAGCCGCCGGTGGTGTAGGTACCGGATTGCTTCAATTGTGTAAAGCGCAGGGAGCGACCGTTATAGCAAAAATCGGTGATGACCGGAAATCCGGCCTGGTGAAACAATTGGGGGCTGATTTTGTTGTCAACTACAAAACAACCGATTATGAAACTGCTGTAAAACAGTTTCTGGGAGAAAGAAAACTGACATTTTCCTTTAATCCCGTTGGCGGAACGACCTTCAAAAAAGACATGCGCCTGCTGGGTGCTTCCGGAAAGCTGGTATTATTCGGGGGTTCCGAGCTCTCGGATGGAAAATACGGAATCCTTTCCCAGTTGAATTTTCTTCGCAAAATGGGCATCTCCATTCCTGCCTTCCTGATGATGCAGTCAAAAAGCCTGCTAGGTGTGAATATGCTCAAAATTGCACTGGAATATCCGCATGTCCTCAAAGAATGTATGGAACGTGTTCAGGAATTATTCCGTAACGAAAACCTGAAAACATTCACAGACAAAATCTATACTGCTGAACAGCTGTCTGAGGCTCACCGCTATCTGGAAAGTGGAAAATCTATGGGAAAACTGGTCGTTAAATGGTCAAATGATTAATGAACAGCACATATCTGCTCTTGAAGATCTGAAAAATGAGCTGATCAGCTTTCAGAGCAATGATGTATTGGTTCATGTCCATGCAAAACCTCATTTGTGGGAAACTATTTCAACCCCTGAGAATACAGGTGAATATACCGTTCCCGCGGAAGGAAAATGGGAAAAGCTCTATAAACGCTTTCAGGAAATTTATAAAGAATCAGGAATTCAAACGGCCTGTTTTGTTTCAAAAACAATCGTCTGGAATTACAGAAATGAACGTATTGAAAGCCCGCTGGTGCTGATTCCTTTGGAAGTGAAGCTTAATAAAAATATTCAGCAAATTACGTTTGAGCCCGATCCGGATCAGACCTTTCTGAATCCGTTCATTCAAAAGCAATTTCAACAACTATTTGAGCTGGAATTATCCCTGGAAAATCTTGCTGATTTAAAGGAAGAAATTCTTCAAAATCCATTGGTTGAAGGAATAAACGAAACCTCTTTTATCGGGCAGTTCCACTACTATCGCTTTTTATTTCTGAAAGAAATCGAAGAGATCGAGGCAATTGAAAAAAGTGCCATTCTGGAAAAGCTGTTCGGGAATCCGGAAATTCAGGAAAAACCCTTTTCATTATCAGGGGAAACGATTCTGCCAGGTGATCCGACACAGCAAAAGGTGCTGCATGAAGCAGGGAAAGCTTCTCTTGTGTTGCAAGGACCGCCGGGAACAGGAAAATCGCAGGTTTTGATCAATATACTGGGAAAAATGCTTGTCACGGACAGCATCACCGCGGTTGTTTCCGAAAAAAGGGCAGCATTGGAAGTGATCCAGAAAAAGCTGAGCGCCGTCGGCCTTGCGGATTATACTGTATTTCTGGATGACCAGGTGGAGCGAAGATCAGTTTATTCCCAGTTAAAAAAAACATGGCAGCAGCTCGAAAGTTACTCAGAAAATCCCTCTTCTTCTGTTTCTGTCACCACTTTGAAAAAGCAACACCTACAGCTTCTGCTTGATCGGCTACAAAACGAACAGCTGTCCAGCGGAATCTCCTTCTGGGAGCTGAAAGCTTTGCGGGAACAACTACCGGATCATCTAAGCGCGAATACCGCTTATAGCTGCTCTGTCGGGGAATGGAAATCTCTAAAGCCAGTGATTGTTTCGCTTGAAAAACTACCTTTTGAGCTTTGGAACTTCTTTCCTCAGGAATTCTGGCAAGCAGAGCAATTGCAGCATTTTCTTGAATGGGCAGCAGCTTTTGAAAAATACAGCTCCATATTCGCTCTTTTTGATACACAGGATCTGCTTGCTTTAAATCAATGGTGCGTTATCTCTCAATTACAAAACAGTTCCGGTTATAAAAATTATCTGGAAATTATCTGCTCAAAAACCAAATGGAAGCAATTTCAAAAACTGAAACGGAATTATTTCTCAGCGAAAGCAGCAAAAGAAGCTATCGGGCAAAAAACTCACTATTGGAAATTTATTCCAACAGAAGAACAACTGGAAAGATGGGAGCAATTGCCTAAAAAATTGTTCGGAAAGCGAAAATTGAAAAAATACTTAGACAGCATTTCTCCGGAAATTTCACTGGGTGAAGTAACCGGAATTTGTTCAGAATATTTCTCTGCAAATGAACGTTTCTCTTCCTGCCAGCAGGAATTAATTACTCTCGGAATTTTTCATCCAGAACAGGATTTCACTGAAATAGACCTCCTTCAGCAACGTTACGAAAGTATTCATGAAAACCAGTGGAAAACATTTGAACAGCTGAATGAAGAACAATTGAACTATCTAAAAAAGGAGGTCGTAAAACTGCTGGATTTCAGTAGAAGATCACCTTTTTCCGAAGCTAAACAAAGAATTGAAATTCAAAAAGCCATCCAGCTTGTACAATTACATCTGACGGCATTAAATAAAGTACTGCCGGCACTTCAGCAACTGCCAAAAGCCGTTTATCATTGGGCAAACCGCCTGGATTCATGGCAAGCTGTAGAACAGCAGCTTATTTGCAACGAATGGAAAAATTTTGAACTATTATTCCCGGAAATGGCACAGCTTTCCATGTCACAGGTAAGGACACTGTTAAATGAAATCATCCGGTCGGAAGCAGATGATCAACATCAGTTCATCACTGCCATTGATGCTTACCGGAAAGCAAAGTTTGATGCAAATCACCAGCTTTTATTTCAAAGCAGCTCAAAACTTTCTGCTGAGCAAAAGCAGTTACGCCAGGAATTAAAAAAGGGCAAAGCTTTGCTCATAAAAGAAATGAATAAAAGCCGGCAATTTCTACCATTAAGAGCATTATGGAATAGCGAAGCCCGTCACTGGCTAAGCTGCCTGACACCTGTCTGGATCATGACACCGACACAGGTTGCGAAGCATTTCCCAATGGAGAAAAATCTCTTCCAGCTCGCCTTGATAGACGAGGCCAGCCAGATACCTACATCACACCTTATCGGCACACTGCAACGTTCTCAACAAGTCATCATTGCCGGCGACAGCCAGCAAATGGCACCATCTGCCTTCTTTCTCTCAGAAGAGAAAACGGATGTTTTACAGTTTGCACAATTTTACCTGAAAAACTATCCGCTGAAATATCACTACCGCAGCCAGCATCCTGACCTGATCCGTTTTTCTAACCGGTATTTTTATAATGATGAACTGGAAATTTTTCCTTCTAAAATACAGCAGGAACAACCTTTAGAATGGATTTTCGCTGAAAACGGCCGGTACGCAGACAGTAAAAACCCCGAAGAAGCCATTATTGCTGTAAAGCAGATCGAAAAATATATAGAAAGTGCCGAAACACTCGGCATTGTCGCCTTCTCAGAAACACAGCTGCAAACTATATGGAACAAGCTGAATCATTCCGTAAAAGAAAAATTACAGCAACGGATTGACACCGAAACTGCTTTTTTCAAACCGCTGGAAAAAGTGCAGGGAGATGAATGTGATGTGTTGATCATCAGCTTCGGGTATGGGAAAGATGAGGAAGGTAATTTTAAGCTCCACCTCGGTCCACTGCTGAAACAACAAGGCGAAAAGCGTTTGAATGTTCTTTTTTCACGGGCAAAACAAAAGATCATTTTCATCAGCTCCGTCAAGCCGGAAGACTTTCCGTTAAGTGATAATAATTCTGTTCATTTACTGAAAAACTTTTTCCGGATGCTTGCTATCTCCTCTCAAAATACAACAGCTTCTCCACCCGATCTGGTCAACTGGCTGAAAACGATTTCCTCAGCAGAAGAGCTTGTTACAAAGTACAGGATTTACAGGGAAAGAGGCTGGGATATCTGAAAAAAAGTGTGTCGTGCATTCATCAGCGGGGAATAAATTCTTCAACATACCAATGTGTTTCATCCTGTTTCAACGCCATTTTTTTTAAATCCTTTTCTTTGATATTCCAGACAATTTCCGTTTCGTTCTCTTTCCATAACAGCCGGTTTCCCTCAATGGAAATAAAAACAGGTTGCTTGTCAATTACGACAAGCCTTCCGTTGTTTTTCATTGCAAAGCTTTTGAATTGCTGTTGCCTGCTTTCTGTAATGAAATACCCTTCGGGATGAAAATGTACGCGTGCAATTTCTGCTGCATTTATCAATTGGGACGTCCCGCTGACCGACTCAATTGTATAAGTTCTTCCCGAATCTTTGGGTTTTATACTCCAGTAAGTTACGAATAAATCAAGCAGAAAAGGGAGAAAGAAGATGAAAATATAACGCCCGGATAAATGTGGAGCAGATTGTTTGTGCTTAACTCTGCCCAACAAAAAACGTATATCGGAGGAATAGAAGCACAGACAAACTATACAGCAGAATAACAACAATCCCGACAGGTATTTTACCGTAATATCAAATCCGATATTAATGGCAAAAATGTTTAATAAAATGCCAAAACTAACGATAAGCCCTAAAAAACGGGGACGGTTGAAAAGAATCAGAATACCTGCAAAAATTTCTGTAATTCCCATAAATGAATTGTAAAAGGAACTTGTTCCCATGCTTGTCCAGAACAATATATCTTTTCCAAGCCTGCCGGCAGGTGTATGGAGCGTATTTGCCGCCGGTGTATAAAACTGGACGCCGAATACTTTGTCCAGTCCGTAGTGAATTAAAAAACAGGAAAGAAACAAAATCATCGTGAAAAAAAGGACTTTCTGAGCAGCAGGCAGGTATTTTTTTCCTTTCCAATGGAAAAAAACCGTTATCAGAAAAGAAAGCACAATCAATACGAATCCCGTGGAATAAAATGCCAGTGAATCTGACACAAGAAATGAATCCCGAATCTCCACTCCAAACCAGGAGCAAATAAGTTCATTCAATGGAAGAATGAATCTGCTCAATCCGATTCCTGTTTTTGGGAAGAACACAAACGGAAAGGGTAAAAAGAGGAGCGCAAGCACGCTCCAGCAGCTGAACCAAAAAAGAATACTTTTTTTCATTGTTGGTGTTATTTGTTGAACCTGTTATAGATCGCAGATGACGCTGATTTAATATGATTTTTTTGATGTTATTTTGAAAGAATCCGTGTCAATCTGCTCCATCCGTGTTATCCGCGACCCATTATTATAGCTCGCTGAACCCGTTATAGATCGCAGATGGCGCTGATTTAATATGATTTTTTTGATATTATTTTTAAAAGAAATCTGCGCTAATATGCTCTATCTGTGTTATCCGTACCCTCTTATCTCAAAAAATCCGCGTGAATCCGCTTAATCTGTGTCATCCGCGACCCATTTTATACCATTTACGGACTACAATTTGAAAATACTTTTCGTTTAAACTCGGGGCTTCTCCCAAAATTCAATAAAAGCCCGACTTCTATATCTGTTGCATGTAAATAATTAATCAGCTGTTGTTCGTGCTCCTTTTTTAGAAATTCAGCTGCTTTTAGCTCTATAATTACTAAGTTATTAACTAACAAATCAGCATAATACTCCCCGACTTCTGTTTCATCATAAAAAACCTGAATTCTTTTTTGTTTTTCAACATGGAATCCAACTTTTCTTAATTCTATATACAAAGCATTTTCGTACACTTTTTCAAGGAATCCATAGCCTAAAGTATTGTACACATCATAAAAAGATTTAATAATTAATTCAGTTAAATCAGAATGCTTAAAATTGTTATACATAATATCTGTTTTAGTTGTAAGTTTATTTAAGTTAACAAAAAACAACTAAAATAGTTCGCGAAGTTTGTTCTGATTTATCAGAATATAGTTCGCTGATAACGCTGATTTGATATGATTTTTTCTTTGACGAGCATTATGCCAAAATCTTATTCTCAAAAAATCCGCGTTAATCTGTGTCATCCGCGACCCAATTATAGTTCGCTGATAACGCTGATCTAATATGATTTTTCTTATGACAAACATTACACTAAAATCTTATTTCCAAAAAAATCTGCGTTAATCTGCTCCATCCGTGTTATCCGCGTCCCATTCTATAGTTCGCTGATGGCACTGATCTAATATGATTTTTTTGATGTTATTTTGAAAGAATCCGTGTCAATCTGCTTCATCTGTGTTATCCGCGCCCCATCATTACACAACATCTGTATTATCACCTGCCTTAACCAACACTCCACCCAATCCCAAAACACTCAAAATCAACCAAAAGGGAATTGCATTCTGCTTCACTGTTTTTTCCTTCACCAGCTGTTCCACTTCCTCCGGAAAACCGATAAATTTCGTTCTTTCGGGATACCAACCGTTCAACCGAATCGCTCTCAAATGATTTTGAATGGCTTTATCATCCTCATGTCTGTAGCTGGTAGTATCTGCGTAAGGCTTATTGCCAAAAGTCCGATATTCAATAACAATTTTTTCCTTTGGAATGAATTTGACAGAATCCACATTAGTTAACCTCATTCCCGGATGATCTCCAAAATTGTCCTTTTCTTTCAGTAATTCACCGGCATTTCCTGCATGGCTTTTCAATGCGATTACATTTGTCTGTCCAAAGCTCAACGAGAAACTGAGAACAATTCCTCCTAAAATAAATTTCAACTTTTTCATACACTTCATTTTTCAGACAAGAATAAATCACCTTTCGGAAAACAGCACTATACAAGGGCTTCCTTTTGACTGTAAAAAAGATTTTGTTACTTTACAGTGGTTTTACAGCAGGAATCTTCGTTGTAATTTTACATTTGTACACGTTATAAAATGAATCAGCTGACGGCATTTTACGAATTGAAGCAACTAGTGCTCGAACGCTACCATGAAGAGTATCCGTATGTGTCGCCGGAATGGAAAACGTTCAGCAGCAAAGATATTCTGCAGCTGATTGACAGTATTGAGGAGGCAACAAAACAACGCATCAGCGAAAAATGGATCTATACCCATTTGAAACCGGCCGAAAATGGGAAGCTGCCCCGAAAAGACATGCTTGATATTCTTTCAGCATATTGTCGTTTTGAGTCGTGGGATGCTTTTTTTTACTCGTTAAATGATTCAGCAGAAACAAGCATTCAACAGCAACAACCAAGAACAAGAGCAAAAAAGCTGGTGCTTCTGTTGATAGGATTGGTTATCGTCGTTGCAGGAATTTTTCTCTGGAAGAAGATCTTTCAAAAAGAAGAAACTGTTCCGCAAGCAACATTAAAAATTCCGGTTAAGGACTTTTATACGCAGGAAGAAATCCGTGACACAACGGTACAACTGTTTGTAAAAAAGAACGGAAAGCTGAAACCGTTAAAAACAAACAATATTCCCGCTTCAGAACTGAAAAAAGAAAGCAAGCTGATCGTCGAAAGCCCGTTTTATTCGGAAGCCGCTGTTGAGGTGAAAGAAAACAAGAAGATCATTGTCTTAAAGCCGGACGATTATGCGATGATGCTGAAAGCGTTTATACAATCCGACATCAAAGACTGGGAAACTCGAAAAACCCAGCTGGATAATATTCTTTCTGAAAATCTGGAAGTCCTGGTTCATTTGCAAAACAGCCTGGGGATTGAATACATGAACAAAGAAGAATTTGCGCAAAAACTGATTATTCCGACAGCAACAATTAAACGCTGGCAGATCCTTTCTTTAGAGCAGGATTCCATGCAGCGGATCACAAAAATCCGTATAAAACAAAACTGATATGCGATATAAGACGAGGTATATAAAACCAAAGATGGAAGGACGGAAGACTAAAGGCTGCATAATAGTACAGCATCTTGTATCTTTTATCTTATGTTTTATATCTGCCGCTTCCCTGACAACAAGTTGGTCACAATCAATGGAGATAAGCACGAAAGAGCTGACCATTCAAAATTCGTTTGACAAACTGACCATTCAAACCTATGCCGTTCAGGGGCAGCTGAAAGTGGAAGAGCTGTTCGAATATCTGGAACTGATTTCCCTAAATGGAAATTCCCCGGAATTAGACAAGCAACTTTTTCAAAACATCGAACAGCTATTCTCTGAAAAAACTGTTCTGCTGGATGGTGTCGATAATAAAACAACACTTTACTCTGCCGAACAATGGGCAAATAACTGGAAAAATTCCAAAATTACCGTGGAACGACTGGAATTAAAAAGTTCCCAGTTAAGACATGATCATTGGCTTAATCAATACTTGCTGACTTATAAAGTGAACGGCAGGCAAAAAACAAAAAAAATAGAAGTACAGATCTTCTTTTATCCGGAATTAAAATCGTTCGGAGAAACAAAAAAAGAAGTATGGGAACTGAAAATCGGGAATATCAGTGTGAAGTAAATTATTCTTGCACATCGAAAAACAAGTTAATCATGAAAAGCATCATTTTTACTTGCTTGCTATTTCTTCTGAAAATCCCTGTCTATTCACAGAAGGATACGACCATTTATGAATGGTCTTCCGGAAGATCTACAGGAAAAATTGTCAATGGCAAAAAAACGGGAGAATGGAAACGCTATAACAGAACAGGAGAATTAATCAGTATCACAGATTATAAGGAGAATGGAACGCGTTTTTCCCGGGATTTTCACGAAAATGGCAATCTCTCCCGATCTTGCTTATATGACAAAGAAGGCGCTCCGGTAGGAGAATGTATGAGGTATAACACAGACGGTATTCTTGCTTCTTCGGTTTTACAGGAAGGGAGCCGGATTATATACAAAGATTATTTTGTATCCGGTCAGCTGAGGGATATACAGTTGTATGAGAACGACACCTTCATTAGCAATCATCACTATTATGAGTCTGGTCAACTGTACTCTATTCTGCAATTTCATAAGGACAAAGAAACCGGTGAATATATTTCTTATTTTGAAGATGGTACTATTCAGGAAACAGGTTTTTACAACCGGGGAAAAAACCTTTGGGACGAACTGATAAAAACCGGGGAATGGATTCTCTATGATGAAAAGGGGAATATCCGGATAATTTGTCCCTACAAAAACGGAGAACGAAATGGTGTGATGAAGTGTTACGACTATTATAAATATGCCGGAGAAAAAAATGTTATTACATTCATTCCCTTTAGCAATAACCTTAAAAACGGAAAATCAGAATCATTCAAAGATGATAAGCTTTACCAGGAAGGAAATTACCGGAACGGATTGAAAACCGGGGAATGGAAAATGTATCTTGATTCCGGAAAGGTAGCAATCACTACTTATAACAAAAGCGGAGAACCGGAATATTTCAAATGCTTCTTTTCTTCAGGGCAGCTGGAAAAAAAGGGAAAATACAGCACGGGTGAAGTAAAAACAGGCATTTGGAGAATGTATAATCAAGACGGAAAATTAATCCGGAAACAAAACTATAAGATTCTTAGCTCTAAAAAATTGAGATAAATTACCATGTTCTAATGCGTTTTCGTCATATTCTCCGGTGTACAGATGATGAAATCAGCTTTTCCCAGGTATTCTTTTTCCAGTTTATTAATACTCTTCTGAGAAACGGTGGATATCGTAAACATTTTTTCATAAGGTACTTTGAAATAATAATTCAGGTACCAGAGAATTCCCTGATGGAAATCGCTGTGATAAGAACCGTTCAGATGATAAAAAACGCTCCCCGGCTGATAATATTTCCCGGTGAAATAGCCCATTGTCGCATCCTTTATTGCCTGTGCGCTTACAAAATTCAAACCGCCGTGCGCAAAGCCTTTCAAAAGATTTTCGTACTGACTGAGTGTGGTGTCCACAGGAAAATCCAACGGAGCTATCCAGGATTTTTCTTCTCCCGGAAGTGAATCCAGCGATGCTCTTCCTTTTTTATACAGCTGAGAAGCGTATCTTCTCGGAATATTTGTCGCGCGGAAAGACAGCTTATTTTCTTTCGCAAACAATAAGATAGGCTTGTAATCTGTCTTATAATTGCTCCATAAACGGCAGGAATCCTCAAATTGCTTGTCTGTCAGCTGATTTGCCAGATACTGCTGGATCAATGTATCATTATCTCGCTCAAACATTTCTGCTCCGATGATTATTTGCGGATGATGCTTATACAAATAGTGCAGCAATTCCAGCTGCAACCAGTGTGCAATCGGATCATTGTGATATTCGCCAAAAAACACGTAGTCTTTTTTCAGAGCCGCATTCGCCATTTTTTCGAAAGAAACTTTTTTTCCTTTGGAATCAAAGATGGTAAAGGCGCTGTTCTGAGAAAATCCCGGTAAAGCAGCGATCAAAAAAATAACAGCGACAATATATCTGGTCATACGCTTAATCATTAATAATAACCTTTCATAAAAACTTTGGTAAAAATAGCACTTAGAATCATTATATTCAGGCCAAATCTAAAATCAATGAAACAAATTGTACTTTCTCTGAGTCTGATTTTATCAGGTCTTTCATTTAGTCAGAATATTGTAAAATGCTTCTCTCATGAAGCAGTCAACTATTCTGCTCAGCAAGACGCCACCTTCATGGAGCGTTATGAACAACAATTTCAGGAAGCAAAGCAACGTGGAGCAAACGGTTCTCTTGCAAAAACAGAATATGTCATACCTGTTGTTGTTCACGTAGTGTATAACAAGCCGTCAGAGAATCTTCCTGACAGTGTGATAAACAATCAGATACGTATCTTAAATGAAGATTACGGCCGTATGAATGCAGATACGTCCAATCTGAGAAATGAATTCCATCCTATTGCAGGAAATCCTAAAATCCGTTTTGTGCTGGTTTCACGTGATCCGGACGGGAACCTTACCTCCGGTATAACAAGAACACAAACGTCTCTGACATCCTTCATGGATGTAATGGGATTTTTAACAGGCGATATGTCTTCCCTTGAAAGAATCAAGTCCACTGCAAACGGAGGAATTGATCCGTGGGATCAGTCTAAATACTTAAACATCTGGGTTGGAAATATCAGTGTGAACTTAGGCGGGCAGGAGATGACAGCATTATTAGGATATGCAACTCCTCCTGCAAACTTACCGAACTGGCCGGCAAATTCAACCGGAGGGATGTCTGACGGAGTGGTAATTAGCCATAAAGTATTCGGAAGCAATAATCCGGATCCGCTGACAGAACAGGGATACGTTGTCAGAGGAAGAACTGTTACTCATGAAGTAGGACATTACCTGGGATTGCGCCATATCTGGGGAGATGCAACTAACTGCACCGAAGATGACGGCGTGGATGATACTCCAAATGCAACAGATAAGTCTGAATCAATGTCATGTGATCTGGCTAAAAATACCTGTACTGATAATATCGGTACAATCGGGGATTTACCGGATATGGTGGAAAACTTTATGGACTATTCCGCTGAAACCTGTCAGAATTCTTTTACCAAAGGGCAGGCGGATTTAATGATCGGAGTTTTGCAAGGTCCTCGTTACGATCTTGTAAACGACAATGAACATCTGACAGCGAAGGTAATTGATGCAATTACTGTTTCTGCCTATCCAAATCCGACAACAGATTCGTTCACAATGACATTCAGCAAAAATCCTGAAAATCTGACTGTTTATGACCTGAACGGGAAAATTGTACATACGATTGAGAATCCACACACAACCATTAATGTGGATCTGAACGGATTGCAGGCAGGTGTTTATACCGTGAAATTCGGCGCACAGCTACAAAACTCCCACAAAATCGTAAAATTGTAATCGTTTAAGCTTACTATAACAGGCGGGCGGTATAATCTACTGCCCGTTTTTTATTTTAAGAGTTTATTAAATCCTTTTTGGCTGCTGCCCGGAACAGATTATCTATTTTTGTCAAAACACCCGATTATGCGCACTGTTATCGTCACCGCTTTTATTTGTATTGCAGCCATTATCACCGGTTATTTTATGCTGAAGCCAAAAGAAAAAGAACGCAGGCTGCCGGTAATTAATCCTATTGATATTGAAGAGGAAATGGTAGAAACCGGCATGCAGGGCATCGGTTACGGCCATAAGATCCAATCGTTTTCATTTACCGATCAGAACAACCGAACGGTTACCGATAAGGAAATACAGGGAAAAATATGGATAGCCGAATATTTTTTTACTACCTGCGGAACCATCTGTCCTAAAATGAACCAGCAAATGATGCGTGTTCAACAGGAATTTAAAAATGATAACGATATTAAGATCCTGAGCTTTACCGTTGATCCGGAAACAGATACTCCTGAACAGCTGAAAACGTATGCCAGCGGACATGAGGCTGTCGAAAATCAGTGGTATTTCCTCACCGGAAAGAAAGAAGATCTCTATCAGTTCGCACGAAAATCCATCTTCGTTTTAAAACCTGCGGAAGCAGCTAATCTTGGAGATGCAGGAAGCGACTTTATTCACACAAATAATTTTGTGCTCATTGATAAGGAAGGGCGTATCCGCGGGTATTACGACGGAACCAATAACAAAGAAGTGACACAGCTGATCGCAGATATCAGGTTACTGAAAAAAGAAAAACCCGATTAATTCCGGGTTCTCCTGTCAGATCAATTTCTTTTCAGAAAGATATTCAGCGATCTGAACAGCGTTCGTTGCAGCTCCTTTTCTCAGATTATCTGCCACAATCCACAGATTCAATGTATTTTCCCGGCTTTCATCTCTCCGGATCCTTCCGACAAATACATCATCTTTTCCCTGGGCATATTTCGGCATCGGGTACGTATTTGTAGTCGGATCGTCTTTTAAAATCACACCCGGAGTTTCTTTCAATAATTTTCTGACATCCGCCAAACCGAAGTCTTTTTCAAACTCTATGTTCACCGCTTCTGAATGTCCTCCGACAACCGGAACACGAACAGCAGTAGCGGTAACTCTTATGGCCGGATCAAGAATTTTCTTTGTTTCATTTGCCAACTTCATCTCCTCTTTGGTATAGCCGTTATCTAAAAAAGAGTCGCAATGCGGAATACAATTCTTATCAATCGGATAATGATACGCCATTTCTCCTCCGGTTCCATTGCGTTCGTTTTCCATCTGTGAAACAGCTTTTACACCTGTTCCGGTAACAGATTGATAAGTTGAAACGATCACCCTTTTTATCCCGTATTTTTTATGCAGAGGAGCAAGCACCATCAATAACTGGATCGTACTGCAGTTTGGGTTCGCTATAATCTTGTCTTCAGCAGTAAGCAGATTTCCGTTTATTTCCGGTATTACCAGCTTTTTTCCCGGATCCATTCTCCATGCGGAGCTATTATCAATTACAACAGTACCCTTCTCTGCAAAAGACGGCGCAAAATCCAGAGATGTCTGTCCTCCTGCCGAAAAAATCGCGATAGAGGGAACTGCATCAATTGCTTCCTGCATACTGTGAATACGGTAATTTTGACCTTTAAATTCTATTGTTTTTCCTACCGATTTTTCTGATGCTACCGGAATTAATTCCGTAACGGGAAAATTCCTTTCTCTTAACACTTCCAGCATTACATTTCCAACAAGCCCTGTTGCCCCTACTACTGCTACTTTCATATCAAAAATTTATACTCTTTTACAAAGACTTATACCGAAAAATCAAAATTACTATATTTGCGGCGAATTACATTCACTTATGAAAACTTTCCTGCTCACTATTCTCTTAATTATTCCCGTTTTTGCAAAAACCCAGCTTATTGAACAGTTTTCAGACGGAGACTTTACCAATAACCCCGTCTGGACAGGAACCACCAGTGATTTTACCGTCAATACTTCCGGACAATTGCAGACAAATGCTTCCGTCGCATCAGCGTCTTACCTGTCGACCCCGAATTTACTTACAAGCTTAGCAGATAAAGAGTGGAGATTTCAGCTGCGGCAGAATTTTGCAGGATCTGCCACTAATTACACACGCATTTTTTTAACAGCTGACGATCCTTCTTTCACAAACGTCCAGAACGGATATTTTCTGCTTTTCGGAGAAGCCGGATCGAATGATGCTGTGAAGCTGTACAAAATCACCTCAGGAACTTCCTCGCTGATTCTCACAGGTACATCCGGTGCTGTAGCAAATGCTTTCACGCTGGGATTAAAAATTGTCCACCGCGCCTCAGGTGAATGGGTGCTCCATACCGATTATACCGGAGGAAGCAATTATTCTCAGGAGGCAACAACTACCGACCTGAATACGAATGCAGCTCCTTATTTCGGGATCTATTGTGCATATACTGTCTCCAACATCCGTAAAATATACCTTGATGATATCTATGTGGGAGCTGAACAATCGGATACTATCGCTCCGAATGTCACAGCAGTCAATGTATTAAACGACCACTCCGTCCGGGTAACATTTACCGAACCGGTTGATGCTGCCATTGAATCACAAACGGTAAGCTCAGTACCTGGCTTAATTCAAAGTTCTATCGTGCAGGAAACAAATCCTGCTGTAGTAACTTTCCATTTTTCAGCACCATTTACAAATGGAACCACTTACCAGATAACCATTCCTTCTGTTAAGGACCTAACCGGAAATGATACAACAATCACTTTTGAATTTACTTATTTAATTGCAGAAACACCGTCCGAAGGTGACGTCATTATTAACGAAGTAATGGCAGATCCGACGCCTACAGCAGGTCTTCCCGAATATGATTTTGTAGAAATCTATAACCGGAGCAACAAGTATTTTAATCTGCAAGGATGGAAAATCGGTGATAACACAGGTTACGGAACAATTTCTTCTTCGGTATGGCTCTTTCCCGGAGAATACAAGATCATCACATCCGCAACAGCTGCTCCGCATTTTGCAAGTGCAATTATTGCGAGTGGTTTTCCAGCATACAATAATAATTACGATGACGTCATCCTGTTGGATAAAAACGGAACTATAATTGATAAAATCAGCTATACGATTGATTGGTATAAAGACAACTCGAAAAAAGACGGCGGTTACACTTTAGAACGGATAAATCCAAACGCTGTATGTTCAGACAGGAATAACTGGAAAGCATCAGATGCGGTTTCAGGAGGAACGCCGGGAGCAATCAATTCTGTTTTTGACAATTCTCCGGATATAACTGCTCCACAAATTGATACAGTTATTGTTGTTGACTTGAATACATTATCTGTAAAAATCAACGAAATAATTTCTGTTTCGTCAATTAATCAAATTGTTGTGAATGCAACTCCGTCTATGGATATTTCGGGAATCATACAGGATCCGGGTGATTTGTCGCTACTTACTATCTTCCTTTCAACACCGGTTACCGCAAATACCTCTTATATTTTTGAATTACAGCAATTAGAAGATTGTACGGGCAACACCGGAAGCAACTCAACATCCTTCATCCACATGGTTTCTGATATTCCTGCTCAGGGAGATATCATCATTAACGAAGTAATGGCTGATCCGACTCCTACAGCAGGACTTCCCGAATACGATTTTGTAGAAATCTACAACCGGAGCAATAAGTATTTTAATCTCCAAGGCTGGAAAATCGGCGACAATGCAGGTTACGGAACGATTTCCTCCGCTGTCTGGCTCTTTCCCGGAGAATATAAGATCATAACTTCTTCAACAGCCGCCGCACATTTTTCAAATGCTATCATTGCAAATAGCTTTCCGGCGTATAACAATACCTATGACGATGTCGTTCTGCAAGACAATAATGGAATTATCATTGATAAAATCAGCTATACAATTGACTGGTATAAAGATAATTCGAAGAAAGACGGTGGCTATACTTTAGAACGGATCAACCCGGAAGCTATTTGTTCAGATTTAAATAATTGGAAAGCCTCTGATGCACTTTCAGGAGGAACGCCGGGAACAATCAATTCCGTTTATGATATCACTCCCGACCTGAACGCTCCTAAAATTGACAGTATCATAGTTAAGTCTTCAGATACTTTAAATGTTCTTTTAAATGAAGTCGTTATTTCAACAGGTATCGGTCAGATCACAGCAATATTGACCCCAGCGCTTTCCGTTTCTGCTATTATTCAGGATTCCGCAAATCTTTTCAGATTAACAATTACTCTGAACGCCCCGTTAACAGCAAATACGCTTTACAATCTGGAACTTCAGCAGCTGGAAGATTGTGAAGGAAACACAGGAAATGCGACGAAATCCTTTATCCATATGGTTTCTGATATTCCTGCTCAGGGAGATATCATTATCAATGAAGTAATGGCTGATCCGACGCCTTCAGCAGGACTTCCCGAATACGATTTTGTAGAAATCTATAACCGGAGCAACAAGTATTTTAATCTGCAGGGATGGAAAATCGGAGATAACGCAGGCTATGGAACAATTTCTTCTTCAGTATGGATCTTTCCCGGAGAATATAAGATCATCACGTCCGCAACAGCTGCCGCATATTTTTCAAACGCCATTACCGCAAGCGGCTTTCCGGCATATAACAATACTTACGACGACGTTATCCTGCTGGATAAAAACGGAACTATAGTTGATAAAATCAGCTATACATTTGACTGGTATAAGGACAACTCGAAGAAAGACGGTGGCTATACTTTAGAACGGATTAATCCGGAAACTGTTTGTTCTGATATAAACAACTGGAAAGCCTCTGATGCACTTTCAGGAGGAACGCCGGGAGCAATCAATTCTGTTTTTGACAATTCTCCGGATATAGCTGCTCCGCAAATTGATACAATCAACGTTGTTGATTTGAATACGCTATCAGTTAAAATCAACGAAATAATTTCAATTCCGGGAATCAGTCAAATTGTGGTCAACACTACTCCGTCTGTGAATATTTCGGGAATTACACAGGATACAGCTGATTTGTCGCTGCTTACTATTTCTCTTTCAGCACCGATTATCACAAATACGAATTATACTTTTGAATTACAGCAATTAGAAGATTGTTCAGGAAACATCGGAAACAGCTCAAAATCTTTCATTCATTGGGTATCCGATATTCCTTCCGAAGGTGATGTAATTATTACCGAATTTATGGCAGATCCGACGCCTGTTATAGGGTTACCGGAAGTGGAATATGTGGAAATATACAACAGAAGCTCAAAATATTTTAATATTACCGGTTGGAAGATCGGAGATAACAGCTCATTCGGGACAATTGCTTCTGGCTGGCTTGCTCCCGGTCAGTATAAAGTGATCGTTTCCACCACCAACGCGCCACTGTTCAGCAACGGAATCAGAGCAACAAGCTTTCCTTCTTACGGAAATGCGGGTGACGACATCATTCTGAAAGACAACTCAGGAACAACACTTGATAAAGTTTCCTATACCGATGCATGGTACAAAGACGACGTGAAAAAGGACGGTGGTTACTCGCTGGAAAGAATTCGCCTGGACATTGCCTGTTCCGATGAATTTAACTGGAAAGCTTCTGAAAATTCATCCGGCGGAACACCGGGCATAGTTAATTCTGTTAATGACAGCTCTCCGGATACGATCGCCCCGATCTTATTGTTCGCTGTCCCACTTTCCGATTCAGTGATAGCAGTATATTTTACAGAACCAATCGGAGTTGACGGAGCAGCAATGCTGTTTGAGCTTTCTCCAACACTAACAATAGAAGATGTGATCAGAGATACCGCTAATTGGGCCCGTTTCTATATCCGGCTGAACGGACACCTTATTCCATCGGTAAACTACACGCTGAAAGTACAATCAATTGCGGATTGTCAGGGAAATATAACAACAGAAGACCGGATCACTTTTATCCTGGCGGATATACCGGCTTTGGGGGAAATCATCATTAACGAGCTTTTATTTAATCCACTGACAGGAGGTTCTGATTTTATCGAATTAAAAAATATCAGCAATAAAATTTTTAATCTCAAAGGCCTTCAGCTAACCAATACCAAATCAGGAGCGAGCAACAACAAAGTCATTGCAGCTGATTATTATCTACGGCCGGGCTCCATCACCGTACTAACTCCGGACACGTTATTCCAAAAGCAAAATTATCCGTTCCACGGAACAGGAAATTACATACAAATGGCGATTCCTTCAATGAACAATGATGCTTCAGTCATTCGTTTGTACCTGGATTCCCTAACAACAATCGATTCATTGGCCTATTCTGAAAAATGGCATTTTCAGCTGCTGGATGATAAAAAGGGTAAATCACTGGAGCGCATATCTTCTGATGCCCCTTCCGTAAAAGCTTCTTCCTGGCACACAGCAGCCGAATCGGTTGGCTTCGCCACTCCCGGATTGGAAAATTCACAGAACACGGCCTATCTGTACAGTGGGAAACTGACATTAAGCTCTGAGACTATTTCCCCGGACAATGACGGCTTTGAAGATTATCTTATGATGACCTATGAAATGGACAAAACAGGTTATGTGGGTTCCGTAAGAATCTACGATGACAGAGGGCGCGACAGCCGAAACCTGGTTAAAAATGAGCTTTTGGGAGCAACAGGAATCTTCAGCTGGGACGGTTTGGACGATAACCAGAAAAAAACCAGCATCGGAACTTACATTATTGTTTTCGACGGTTATCATTTGGATTCTGGAGAAACGTTCAGGATGAAAAAGGTAGTTGTGGTCGCAGGAGACCGTTAGGGTATTTGGATGTTAGGACATCGGAACGTTATGATATTAGGAGAGCAGGATTTTAGGATATTAAGATAAAATTACAACTCCGCTTCTTTTAAATTTCTCTACATTTGTCCCTATGGAGAACAAACGCAACAGAACTTTTGGAAAAAAACCTTCTTTTTCCGGTGACAAACAAAGAGATGAACGTCCTTTCCGAAAGGAAAAAACGGAAAATATCATTTTTGGAGTCCGGGCAGTTATTGAAGCAGTCCGTGCGGGGAGAGAGATCAACAAGGTCATGATTCTGAAAGGCATTGATAAGGATCTTTTTCTTGAATTAAAAGAAGAATTAGCCGGAAAAGATTATAATATTCAATATGTTCCCATTGAAAAATTAAACAAAATCACGACTCAGAATCACCAGGGTGTCATTGCGGATATTGCTCCAATCAGCTATTATGATCTGCGTGAAATGGCGGATCAGGCGATCGAAAAAGAAGAAAAGCCCTGTTTTTTATTCCTGGACAGATTGACGGATGTCCGTAATTTCGGGGCAATTGCAAGAACAGCAGAATGCCAGGGAGTGACGGCAATTGTTATTCCGGCAAGAGGTTCGGTGCAAGTGACTGCTGATGCCGTTAAAACATCTGCCGGCGCGTTAAACAGAATACCGGTTTGTAAATCCAATAGCTTCAAGGACGATCTTTTTTACCTGCAACAAAGCGGTATCCGTATTGTGGCGTGTACAGAGAAAACGACTACTCCGCTTTACGAAGTAAATTTACGAGGTTCAGTTGCCATTGTCATGGGATCGGAAGAAGACGGAATTTCCGCGGATATTCTTAAAATGGCAGATATCAAAGGTAAAATACCGATGCTCGGAACTATTTCTTCACTGAATGTCGGTGTCGCAACAGGAATGATTCTCTACGAAAGAGCCCGTCAGCTATTGTATTGATAAGCAGAGAACCTGTCTTGATTTCCCTGTAAGAGATATCAGACTTCAGGAAATGCAATAAGTATAGGATTCTTGTTTAAAAGATTATTCGAATTGCGCTTTGAATATCGTTTTTGTATTTTTGGGAAAATTCAAAAATAATGAAGCTTCTCTTATATATCGGTTTCCTTTTACCTGGAATAGTTGCTTTCTCTCAAAAAAAAGTAATTGATCATACAACTTACGCGGAATGGAAAAGCTTTTCTGACTTTCAGCTATCCCCGGACGGAAATTATTTTGCTTTTTCTGCAAAGCCTTACGAAGGAAACGGAACCGCTTATCTGCTGTCAATCGAAAATAATATCGATACGCTCCTGAAAATTGAACGCGGAAACAAAGTACAGTTCAGCAGGAAAAATTCATTTTTAATTATTCGTAAAGAGCCGGATTATAAGCAATTGCGTTCGCTAAAAATCAAGGATACAAAAAGCTACAAGCTTCCCAAAGACACTCTGATCATTTACGGATTAAAAAGTAAAACGCAGCAAACCATTCCTAACGTTGACGATTTCGAGCTGCTGGATTCAACAGATGTTGTCATTGGATTACTGACGCATAATTTCAAAACAAAAGACAACGACATCAGTAAAGGGAAAAATAAAAAAATCAAAGACGGATACAACGGAGATGAACATACCTTTTTTATAGCAAAAGAAGATGACGGCATTATCTGGCAGAAAACGGGAATCATTGATTTTTACATTGATGAAGAGCAGCAATTTGTTATGCTTGTTACCGCCGGAAGTAAAAAAGGCGAGGAATTTTCATCTGTTATCAGATTAGATTTAAAATCGTTTGATACGCAGCCAGTGAAAGAACGGTTCGAATCCATTGAAAATGTGTATCTTTCATCGAAACAAAAAGCAGGCTTCCTGATTGGAAAATCCTTCGGTAAAAAACAGAAAACAAATGAGCTGTATCTTTTTTCTGATAATTTTTCCGCGATAGATTCTGCCGGCATAAAACAATTCCTGGACTCCAATTTTGTACTGGCAGCAACTTCCGGATTCGAACAGATAGAAAAAACGGATCAATGGATGATCGATGTTCAGCGAAAAGAACCTGAAAAGGGAAAAGACACTTTGCTCAAAGAAGAGCAGGTAAAGCTGGATATCTGGTCGTGGAACGATGCAAATCTCCAGCCGGAACAGCTCCTGAATTCCAAGCAATTTTACAAAGAATCCTTCGCTTCTGTTTTCGATCCGAAGAACAAAAAGCTGGTCAAAATTGAAGACGACACTTTACAAATTATTCGGACGTGGGATAAGTCTTCTTTTGTTCTGGCGGAATCTTCAGTTGCATACGATGCAACCAAAACATTTGATTATCCATGGCGAAGTGATATTTACCTGCTTGACTTACGTGACGGAAGCAAAAAACTGGCTGTAAAAGGAAATTTTTCAGATGTTCTCTTTACTCCGGACGGAAAATACATCGTTTACGAAAACGACCAGGACACAAATCTGTACCTGCGAAATCTTTCTGATCAAACCGAAAAGTGTATTACTTGTCCGGTGGAGGAACGTTGGTTGGAAGATCTGAACGGAATGGACTACATTCCGGGATTTGCGGGAAAAATAGAACTGGATGAAAATAAAAATACCATCTGGCTTAATTCCACAAAAGCACTTTATTCTTTTCAAATCGCCACAGGTGAACTAAGCCGGATCACGCCTGAAGAATGGTTAAACCGCAAAATTGAATTAAGTTATTATAAAATAGAGATTGACTCGGAATATTTCAACCCGGAAAATATCATTATTCGTGTATTTGATCTCGAGACAAAGTTCAATACATATTATGCTTTAGATAAAAATTTCGGATTGAAAGAAATCGTTAACGGTTACTTTGAAGCCAGCCGTTTTCTTTATGACAAAACACACAACCGCTATCTGGCGCGGATCCAGAATAACGAATTATATCCGAATTTTTATATTATTGAAAACAGCGGATACAGACAGATTACCGACATCAATCCGCAGCAGAAGAATTATAACTGGTCAACGGTTGAGCCTGTGCAATGGATCGCTTATGACGGACAGGAGCTGGAAGGATTGCTTTATAAGCCGGAAGATTACGACAGTACCAAAAGATACCCGTTGCTGGTCTATTATTACGAAACCTCATCTGAAGACATCCATCAGCACAGCACACCACGCCCGACTGCGTCTATTATCTTTCCGACAGAATATGCTTCTTCCGGATATTTTGTATTCATGCCGGATATCCGTTATGAAATAGGTTACCCGGCAAAGGGTGCATACAATGCGATCATGAGTGGAACAGATCATGTATTGGAATTGTATCCGTCAATCGATTCCACACGTATGGGATTGCAGGGACAAAGCTGGGGCGGCTACCAGACAGCTCAGATGGTAACGATGACAACGAGATATGCTGCAGCAATGGCGGGCGCACCTGTTTCCAATATGTTTTCCGCTTACGGAGGAATCCGCTGGGGAAGCGGAATAAGCCGCCAGTTTCAGTATGAGCACAGTCAAAGCCGTATCGGACAAACGATTTGGGAAGCACCTGAGCTATATGTGGAAAACTCCCCGCTGTTCGGATTGGACGAAGTAAAAACACCATTACTGATTATGCACAACGACGAAGACGGCGCTGTTCCGTGGTACCAGGGAATTGAATTATTTATGGGACTGCACCGTTTACAGCAACCGGTCTGGTTGTTAAATTATAATGGTGACGGCCATAATCTGATGAAAAAAGGAAACCGAAAAGACCTCAGCCGTCGTATGAAGCAGTTTTTCGATTTCTATCTCAACAATGGGACAAAGCCTTCCTGGATGGAGAAAGGAATTCCTGCTCATGAAAAAGGAAAGAATTTCGGGTTTTAAGGAAATCAGGGAAAGAAATATCAAACAAAACTGGTGTCTGATTATAAATTGAACTAATTATTAATGATATGCATTTTTCTATTCAACAATTCATACAATTCCTTTGTTAAAGGAGAAATTTCTTTCATTGTTCCTGAACTAAAATATTCAAAACAACTTCTTGTCCTCTTTTTGGTAATACAAAGCATCAAATTACCCATATAACAAGATGTTTCAATCTCCGGATAAACAGGATCAGTAATAATTTTTTTTACAATTTGATAAATACTGTCTTTATACAAAGAATCTACCGTAATATATTGACTTTCATAATTGGTCGCGATAGTATATTGTTCTCCGGAGGCTACCGTATCTTTCCATTCCCATTTTAAATCATGAATAGAATCACTCCACGAAAAAATAACTATCTTTTGGTAATCTCCTTGAATTCTTATTTGTGACCACTCTTGATCGTTTGTATTTGTAGTATCTGGTTCTATTAACTTCTTCTTTTCATTATGACAACCAGCCAGAGAATTTAACAAAATCAAGATGAAAAAACACTTATATAACGAGTTAATTATATAAAACAACTGACGGTTCATTGTTATTTAAGTTTATTTGATGATAATATTCAGCCGTTCGCCAAATTAAATAGTGTTATTTCAGGACGAACATTGAAACGAATCTGCCATAAATGACCAATTGCACGGTTAATATATAATTGTAAATCCTGGTGGATTTCAATTTGTCCTGAACTATATTTCCTGTTCTTAACCGGTAACATGAAAGGAGGTAAAAAGGGAGCTTTTACCTGTCCGCCATGCGTGTGTCCGGATAAGATCCATCCCTTTAAAGAGTGTAATATTTCGTCATCACAAGCGTCCGGATTATGGCACAAAGTAATGGTCGGCAAATTCGGATCGTATTGCTCCAATGCTTTTTCCGGATTATAGTTGACTCCCCACAAGTCGTCAATTCCTATAAACTGAAGGTCATTGATCAATAGCCGTTCGTTTCGTAAAACAAGTATTCCGTTTCTTGTCAATAAAGCTGTGATTTCATCCGCAACTTCCGATTCCGACCAATTTTTTCCATAATCATGATTCCCCAGAATAGCAACAGTCGCTATCTTGCCTTTTACAGCATACTGTAATACTTCTTCCAGCTTTTCCTGAGTCAGGGAGTCGTTGTAGGAAGTTACAAAATCTCCTGTATAAACTACTAAATCAGGATTATATTTTTTTGCTTCCTCCATGGATTTGATAAGAAATTTATAATCAAATCTCTTTCCAACATGAAGATCCGAAAGCTGCATAAGTGTTTTATTGTTCCAAAATTCAGGAAGGTTCTTCAGGGGCATTTTCTTTTGTACAAATTCCAGCCAGAAAGGTTCAATCTGCCAGGAATAAATCCCTGTACCCAGTAATAATCCACCCGTTGCCCAAAGTGAACGATTTATAAAACGACGACGGTTCATGGAACAAGCTTTTTTAAAATTAAACGATCTTAATCTGAAATTGTTGTAAGAAAGAATATAGAATAATATACTTCTCATTCAGGATAAAGATCCGGAAATAAATAGTGTCTTTATTTGAAATTTCTATGTGAATATGATTATCGTTCTCGTAGCTGACTTTTAATTCATTAATTTTTGTTTCAATCAAATATTATTTTTTCCTGTTTTGACTAAAAGAAATTCCAAAAATCTAACTAAAATGAATCTCTCCTTCTTCTATCAGGTTTTCTCCTCGGAATCTCAAAAACAGCTGAATTAACGCTACCACGTCTTTTTCACAATAACGTTTGATCCGTTCCAGGTCATTTTCCTCGTAATAAACTCTTGCCACATCTGCTCCTGAAATATCATCCTTCGGAGTCGGAATCCTGAAAATATGACATAACAGCGCAAGAGAGGTATAAGCTTTGTAATCACCGAACTTCCAGAGCTCCATGGTATCAAGATGTGCAATTTCCCAAGGCTTTTTGCCGGCAATATCCAGAATATCCGGCAGCTTTATCCCGTTCACCAGCATCCGGCGGCAAATAAACGGGATATCAAATTCCTTGGAATTATGTCCGCAAAGAATCTGAAAGTCAGAAATATGTTCGTCCAGCAAGGATTTAAACTGCTTCAGCAACGTTTGTTCATCATCGTGATAAAAAGATTTCAGGCGCATCTGCTTCCCCGTTCTTGTTTCCCGCACAAAACCTACTGAAATACAGATAATCTTTGCAAATTCCGAATAGATGCCTGCACGGTTATAATGAACGATCGTATCCGGTTCTTCCGGATTGATGTGTAATTTCTGATTGATAAATTTCTTCAGCTCATCGTCTACAGCTTCGTAGTCAGGATAAACAGGAACCGTTTCAATGTCTAAAAACAATACTTTATTTAAATTAATACGCTCCAGCATAGGTCTTTTTTTATCCAAATTAATAAAAATTCTGATTTTGTTAACCGTAGCAGAAAGATTTCAGAACAAAACACGAAAAGGGGTTGTCGATTTTTTTATTGTTTTTACAGGTAACAATAATTTCAGCATCAAAAGTGCTGTTATTGTCCTTATATTTGTCTCATGGCAGAACAATTAACTTTCAGCTCAGATGACAAGCAGCAACGTTACAAGGAGCTGCTTCCTCAGGTAAAGGCGTTGATACAGGGAGAACCTAATCTGACAGCAAATCTCGCTAATGTAGCTGCTGCATTGAATATGGCTTTCGGACATCTATGGACAGGATTTTATATTGTTGATGGTGAACAACTTGTTCTGGGGCCTTTCCAGGGACCAATTGCCTGCACACGCATCTCCTACGGACGAGGTGTCTGCGGAACTGCGTGGAAAGAAGAAAAAACAATAGTCGTACCTGACGTGGAAGCTTTTCCCGGGCATATTGCCTGCAGCTCGCTTTCCAAAAGCGAAATTGTCGTTCCGGTCATCAGGAATGGTAAAGTTATTGCCGTTTTAGATGTGGACAGTGAAAATCTCAATACCTTTGACATGATTGATCAAGAATACTTAGAAAAAATCTGTGAATGCGTAAGTTCTTATTTTTAATTGCTTCCCTGCTGCTGCTCGCCGGATGTGCCCAAATAGTAAGCTTACAGGGCGGACCGGTGGATAAAATTCCGCCGAGAGTCGTGGAGAATGGTATCACTCCTCCAAATGCAAGCATAAATTTCAAGGCAAAGGAAATCCGTTTTAAATTCGAGGAATTTATCAAGCTGAACAACCCTACCCAAACCATTTCTGTCATTCCGGACAATATTAAGATCGAAGCTGCTGTTGAAGGAAAGACATTATTACTTAAACTGGACGGCCAGCTTCAGGAAAACACGACTTATGTGATCACCATGAACGGAACCGTGAAAGATATCACGGAATCCAATGATTCACTGATGCAATATGTGTTTTCTACGGGAAGTTTCCTGGATTCTCTTACTTATACCGGAATTATCATCGATGCGTATGAGCTGAGCCCTGTTAAAAATTGCTTTGTCGGATTGTATGAACCAAAAGACAGCGCTGTTTATAAAAAGCCTTTGTATTATGCTACCACGAATGATAACGGAGAATTTACATTCGAATATTTAAAGCCGGGAACTTTTGAGCTGTATGCTTTCGAGGATGAAAACAAAGATTCCAAATGGCAGGTAACTGAAAAAATTGCTTTCACCAAAGATAAAATCACAGTTGACACCACTCAAAAAGACACATTGCAACTGAAGCTGTTCAAACAACCACTGACTTCCAGGCTTTCCGCACGCTATACGTTTCCTTCCAAATTTACCGTTGCGTCAAAAAATCCGATCAAATTGCAATCCCTTCAGCTGGGTGGAAAAGACATTTCTCCGGAAGCTGTTTACTGGTATTCCGAAGATTCGCTTTCTTTTGTCAGCTATCCTTCTGAAGGGAATCAGTACCAGCTGATCGTCAATCATATGGAAGACAGTATCAAAAGTGATACGCTGAAGGTACGCCCACCGGCAAGAAGAAAAAACCTTAAGCCTGCTTTTGAGATTCCGGAAGTTAAAAAGAGCTATGAGAACGGAGATACTATCCTGTTCAGCTTTTCGGACAAAATTATTTCTGTTGACACTTCAAAAATAGAGCTTCTTATTTATGATACTGTACGGATTCCGGTGGAGCTGACGTTTAAGGATCAGTATCTAAGTTTAAAGCTAAATGGCTTAAAAGGCAGTAATTTCAAGCTGAATGTTTTAGATAAGGCCATCGGATTTGAGAATTTTCAGGAGTCTTTTTCTTTTACAAGAACGTTTGACATAACAGATCCTTCCGCACTCGGAGTACTGATCCTAAGCCTGAATAAGCTTCCGGGAAATGCCGTTGTGGAAATGCTTTATGAAAATAAACCTTATCAAACCTTTAACATTTCTAAAACCGGAACTCTGCTAAAACTTCCTAACTTGTCTCCCGGAAACTATTCTTTCAAAGCATATATTGACGAGAATAATGACGGACGATGGACAACAGGTGATTTTATAATTCTCCGCCAGCCGGAAAAAGTCATTCGATTCACAGAAGGAGTTAAGATTCGCTCTAACTGGGAAATTGAAGCGGAATTAGAGCCGATTGCAGATGAGCAGGAATGAAGACATAATTAAAAGATCCTTTCAATCGTGGAGGATTACCGTTGCCATTCTTTTGGGCTTAGGGATAGCGGGCTTTATGGTTTACAGCAGCTTAAGCAAAGTTTATTTTATAGAAAATCCACGGCATGGCACTCACGAATGGATTGACTTCAACCAGAACGGAAAAGTAGATCCGTCCGTAGCAGAAGAATTCATCCCTTCCCCTAACGGAACTTACAAGCAGCAGCAACTGGGAGATATTTTAACAGAGATCAGCTGGACTACACAATCTTTTTTCTGGATTTTTCTTTCGCTTTGCTTTATGGTCGGCCGGGATGCGGCATATATGATGCGGATAAGAACACTGACGAATAATGAGCTGAACTGGCTGCAAAGCTTCCATGTGATCATGATCTGGGAATTTGCCTCCGCACTTTCTCCCGGCGTTGTCGGCGGAACAGCCGTAGCCATGTTTATACTGAACAAAGAAAAAATAGAGTTGGGCCGTTCAACCGCCATTATCATCGTGACCGCAATGATGGACAACTTATTTTTCATCCTGACCGTTCCGGTCATTTTTCTGTTTATTGACACTTCTGTGCTTTTTCCTGTGGAAGAAGTCAGGGCAAGCAGCATAAAATACCTTTTCTGGTTGGCTTATTCCATCAAATTAATACTCAGCCTGTTGTTGGTAACAAGCATTTTTATCTATCCGAAACTGATACAAAAGCTGCTCCTCGCCATTTTCAGGCTGCCTTTCCTGAAAAAATGGAAAAATATCGCTGAAAAAACCGGGGCAGAGATCGTGCTTACTTCTGCAATCATGAAAAAGGAAAAATTCGGATTCTGGTTCCGAACAGCGCTTAGCACCTGTCTTTCATGGATTTCAAGATACCTTGTTATCAATTGTATTATCGCTGCATTTGTAGATATCAACCTGATGCAGCACCTGATTATTCTGGGAAAACAGTTTATGTTATGGATCATTATGATGGTCAGTCCTACACCCGGCGGAAGCGGAGTTGCGGAATTCGCCTTCGGCAAGCTCATGCTGGGACTGGGCGCTTCCTCTCTCCTGCTCTCAGGCCTGGCAGTGATATGGCGCTTGATTTCTTATTTCCCCTATCTTTTTATCGGTGCTATCATTCTGCCACGATGGCTAAAACGTAAATCATCATAAAAATTTTATTTCTTATTAATTAAATTTCATATCTTTCGGAGGTTTAAAGCGCCTAATTGAGAAATATTATGAAAAAATGGTTACTTGCGTTTGGTGGAATGTTGATTTCTACCGCCTTTTATGCTCAAAATCTTATTGAAATCACGAACAATAATGTAATCGATGTTAAAAACTCGGTGGTTACAGCTGTTGATATTAACAATGACGGAAAAAAAGACCTGTATATATCCGGAATCGATAACTCGGGATCAGTTGTAAATGCCTTTTACTTAAACAACGGTTACGGTACATTCATTGATAATTCATCGATTATAGCAAATGTTACTCCATTGTCTCACGGATCAGCCAAGTTTGCAGATGTGGATGGTGACTCTGACATGGATTTGCTGATTTCCGGAAAAGATGCTTCGAATCAAGCAGTAACGAAACTATATTTATATAACGGAACTACCTTTGTAGCTTCTTCCTCAACTTTTGAAGGAGCATTCGGAGGAGATGCTGATTTTATTGATTACAATGGTGACGGGAATTTAGATATATTCATTTCCGGTGAAAATAATTCAGGAAATCCGACTTCTAAATTCTATACCAATGATGGAAGCAATAACTTCACAGCGGCCAGTTTTCCTGCAATAATTCCATATAAAAACAGTGGTTTTACTTTTGGTAATTTTAGTGGGAACAGCGGCACTACTACCGATTTATTTTTGACAGGTATTAATGCTTCTAATGATATAAAAACCAGTATTTATCATTATAACGGAACAAATTATGTATTAGTAAGTGACACTTTATTGGCATATAAAAATGCAAAAGTTAAGAGACAAAATGCTCCTGCAGCGCTTCAATATATTGCTGTAAACGGAATTGATGATGATAATAATGCATTAACAACTATTTACGTTTTCAGTAATTCATCTGGTTATTTTGGAGTTTCAGTGATTGCTACTGATTATGCAAACGGAGATTTTACATTCAACGATTTCAATCAGGATGGTAAAACAGATTTCGTAATTTCCGGAAAAAGCATCATTAATTCGAATTTAAAAAGTGATCTGAAAACTGCTTCTGATTTTACAAATCTGATCGGTTATGTTTTTGACAACGATGCATCTACCGTTCTTGAGCCATTATTTAATGGTGATATCACTTCTTTTGATTTTGAAAATGACGGAGACATTGATCTGATCATTACAGGAGAAAACGCAAACGGAGAAAGCGATACCCGATTATACAGAAACATTAATATCTGTACAGAAACTTCTTATACGCAGGTAGTCAATTCCTGTGACGATTATCTATGGATAGACGGCAACACTTATTCCAGCAACAACTCAACAGCAACACATGTAATTCCTTACGGAAATATCTGGGGATGTGACAGTACTGTTACGTTGAATCTGACAATCAAGAAAACATACTACAACGAAAATGCCGGTTCTGTATGTGATACTTTGACTTTAAGCACAGGTCAGAAAATCTCCTCTTCCGTTTCCGGGTATGAGTATGTAAAAGGGCCAAATATTGCAGGATGTGACAGTATTCATATTCTTGATGTGGTGATCAAGCACTCCACATATGTAGATCATAACGTTTCCGAGTGTAACGAATACAAATGGTTACAAGGAAATGGTATCACTTACACATCAAGCCAGAACAATGTTCTTTTCTATTTAGGTGTGAACAGCCAGGGATGCGATTCCTTAGCACGATTGAACTTAGTTATCAAACATCCTGTTGAAAGAGTGGATAACGTTACTGCATGTATGCAATATACGTGGGTGGACGGAAATACTTACACCAACGATAACTCAACAGCTACCTACCATGTGGGAACAGCATCCAACGGATGTGATTCAATCGCAAAGCTCAACCTTGTTATTTCAAATATTGTAACAGGTGTAGATGAAGTTATTGCCTGTGATCCTTACACATGGATAGACGGAAATACTTACTACGGAACTATAAACACGGTAACTTTCACAACGACTTCTGTTTTCGGATGTGACAGTATCGTAACGCTGAATCTTACCATGGATACCATTAATACAATCCTGACTTTCGTCAACGGAGTTCCGAACGTAAATCAGCCAAACGCGACTTATCAGTGGATCAACTGTGATGAAAATATGCCGGTTGTAGGTCAGACGGGAACTTCTTTTACACCTTGGTATGAAGGAAATTTTGCCTGCGTTATCACTTACAGAGATTGCCAGGATACAACAAATTGTTTCCACTCCGCGGCGCTTTCTGTTGAAAATACAGGATTAGAAAATTATGTTTCTGTTTATCCTAATCCTTCCAAAGGAAACGTAACGATAAAGGTCGCTTCTTTGTTCGACTGGACGAAAGTAACCGTTTATAACGCTGCCGGGCAGATTGTAAAACAACCGGTTGCGGTTGACTCATTTACCAATGAATTGTCTTTAACGAATCTTTCAAAAGGAGTTTATCTTGTGAAGATCGAAACAGATAAAGGTAGTGTTCAGGAACGTTTGGTTATTGAATAAATTTTCTCAACAATATTCAAAGGGTTGCTTTTTTCAGGGGAGTTATGTACCTACGTCAGGTACGCCAGAAAAAGACTTTTTTTAAAATCGAAAACGCTTCAGAGTGACTCTGGAGCGTTTTTTTATTAAAAGCGTCTATAAATAGTTTTTACCACAATAAACATATGATTTTTCATCTTCTTACAATTTAAAATTTATATTTTTAAATTGTCCTAATTTTAGGGAAGTTTATAAAACAATGAAGAATCTAATGAATAAAGGTACTGAATACGAAAAATTAACTCAAGAGATATATCAAGACTTATTAAAAAAGGATGGACTTACAACAGAGGTCAAACACAATGTTAAAATTCAAGGTAAGGCTACAAGACATCAAATTGATATCTATTGGGAATACAAAATCGCTGGCATACATCATAAAGTGGCAATAGAATGTAAGAACTACAATAAAAAAATTTCTAAAGGAATTATTTCATCATTTCATGGAGTGCTAACTGACATAGGAAACACAAATGGAATAATTGTTACAAAGGTTGGATTTCAAAAAGGGGCCAAAGAATTTGCAGAACATTATGGAATAAATCTAATTGAATTGAGAGAACCGAAGCCAGAAGATTGGAATGGAAGATTACGAGTTCTGACGACAAATGTAGAAGCAATAGAAGTCAATGTAAAACAATGTTTTATTCAATTAGATTATGAATGGTGCAAATCGAATATCCCAGAGCAATATTTAAATTCTATTGAAGTCACAATCTCAGGCTTGGAAAACGAGATTTGGATATTTGATGATAAAGGAAATAAAATCAAAAATCTCCTTCAAATAAGAGATGAGTTACCATGTGAAAAAGATAAACTTATAGATAACAAGTATGAATATAAATTTGAGAATGGTTTTATAAAAAGTGACAATTTTGGTAACGTAAAAATTGTTGCTATACACTTACTTTATGATACAATAATTGGTAAATCGACGTGGATTAATGATAGTATGGATATTACTAAGGCCATATTAAAAGATATCACGACAGGCGAAATGAAATTCATAAAAAACATTCCACCGCATTAGTTAATAATTAAGTTTGCCTATATATAATCAGGAAGATAAAAAGTAAAGGTAATTATATCGCCCAGGGTCTTGACTGGCAATTTCTATCCCATTTAATCAACTGTTTATAGGTAATAGTTTTTCCGAATGAATTCTGAATAATCTCATTCAATAAATCGACATTGCTGTAATTCAATTTTTTTCTATTCCAGAAGTAAGCAAACTCATTTATGTATCGGTCTGTATGTTTATAACAAACGTGGTGGTATGTTCCGCTTATCATCCTTTTCAACTGTTTCCACACGTTCTCAATACCATTGACATGTATGCTCCTATCAACAAAACTGGTTATATGCTTTTTGTATTTTGTTCCATCCTTTCTCCTTCTGGTGACTTGTCGGTGTTTCTTAATTACATCATGTCTCGTGTATAGGTGTTTCAATTGTTTGTATGCTCTGTGGTCATCAGTATTAATAATAGAATTAGGGGTGACATGTTTTTGCAGGAGTTTTTTTGCCATTTTTTTCGAAAATGAATTCTGAATCCAACCAAATTTACGAAGCACTATTAATCCAGTTTCTCTTTCTAAAGCTCCAAAAATTCCCTTAAGGTGTTCATAGGGCTTTTTATATTGCTTTTTATACTCATCCATTTTTTGCCTAAGTCTTAGGTCTCTATCTGGCTTAGAGCCAATATAAGCTTCATCACACTCTACAACTCCAGAAATTAATCTCTTGAGGTTTTCGTCCTTCATAGTTTCACGAATTTTATGAAGCATAAGCCAAGCGGTTCGTTGGGTAACGCCAATTTTTTCAGAAAGAGAAACTGAAGAAATTCTCTTTTTTGAAGTTGCAACCAAATAAATAGCGTCAAACCAGTTTTGTAATCCAACCTTGCTTTTATGGAAAATAGTTCCTTGGGTCACAGTGAACTGCTTTTTACAGTAGGAACATTCGTAAACTTTACGTTTTGACAAGTAGTAGTTGTTTTGTGTATTCGAACATCGTGTGCAGGTTGGAATGTTATTCCAACGCTTTAGCTCCAAATATTTGAGACAAGTTTCATTGTCTTTAAATATTTCAGAAAAATCTCTGTCTCTCTTAATTGAAATCTCCATATGATGCAGTGAGCATCATGGAGGGGAATTGATATTTTGAAGCTTTGTGTTCATTTAGGATATAACAAAAACAATTTCAAAATTCACAAATCAAAGAATCCAAACCTGTCGGTTCCAACAGTACCTGAGAACAAAATGTGATTGATTTTTTCGGAAATTTCATCGTTTGGACTCTTATTATCCAAAATGATAATCTGTCGATTATCAGGTGTTTTGGCTAAGTTTTCATAAAAGGAATTTACTATATCTGTAGAAAGGGGATTCTTTAGTTTATCTTCTTTATTCTTTTCATAGGCAGTTAGAGGAGAATCTAAAATAACCAAATTGCTAAATGGTCTCTTTTTATTATTACAATAATCCATAAAACCAATTATGCATGCTGCATAAGAAACACCACGTTTACCTTTTCCGTAGCTCTTTCGAAGTTTTGTTCCTATTGTAATATCAAAGACTTTGGAACTAGAATCAAAGGTAGTCTTAACATTTTTGTCATAGTTCCAACTTTGGAGTCTTTTTTCGATACTTAAACATAAAGCATCAACCTCCAATTTTGGGAGAGCAATTGATGCAGAAACATCTTTCGGTCTGTTAGCAAATAGGTGCTCTAATTCTGCAATTCTTTCTTCAATTTCTTTTATTTCTTCTCCTAAGAGTTTCATTCGAACAAGATTCCTTTCATGTCCAAGAATTTTATCTAGTCTATTTTTAATGAAATCTTGTTTGGGTTTTAGCTCTTCACTAATCTTTGAGTCAATAACTTTATACTCATCCATTAAAGTTTCTAATTCGGAGTTAAGGTTTTCTATCGTGGCTTCTAACTCCATAAAAGTATCTTCGAGGTCAATTAGTTTACTTTGAATTTTATTGGCTTCTGCATCTACAGCATCAATCAATTTATCGTTATTGATTATATGCTCCTTATGTTCCTCATGAATATCTTGAAAACACACTGGGCAAACACGGTTGTCCAACTGATTCAAAAAACCACCACCTTCTTGAACGAATTTTAACCGTTCTAAATCTACCTTGTAATGACGAACTAAAAGTTCAAATCGATTCTTAAGTTCAGTTTTTTGAAAAATTACATTTTTCTTCTGTTGAATTCGTCCAAAAACTTCATTTCTGGAATTTCCTAATAGATTAAGTTCCACATTTGTTTCCAGCAATTGCATATTGAGCTCATCAGAATTTGATTCTAAAACAGGGTTAGTGACCTCAATCACTTCTCTATGCTTTTCACATTTCAACTCAAGCTGGTCTTTAAGTAGCTCTATTTTACTTTTTAATCGTGTTTCGACTATTTCTTTTTTCTCTTTTTGAACCAAATTTGAGTCATCATTTCCAGTTAGAAAGAACTTGAGAAAAGATTGAAATTTTGTTGGTTTCGGAAAACTCAGATCATAATAAAACGGTTGTTTTTCTGTGATTATTCGCTCTTCATGTATACAAGTAAATTTTCTTAAATCTGAGAATGTAAGCGACTCCTTATTGTTTTCCTTGTTTGTTTTTAATTTAATATCATTAAGCCCACACATATTTAGAAGAAAACCAGAAAGGGTTGCTTGGTTTTTTGGACTATGTTTAACTGGTAAAGTTGACATAAGTTCACGACTTGTAAAATATTGCGAAATACTGCAATGCTTTAAATGAACATTTTTTTCTCCAATTTTACGATGTATGCAAATTGATTCATTTGAGTTGAAATAAGCGATTTCTAAAAATATGTCAGTGTATCCAGCTGATTCAGTAATTGTCTTAGGGTCTTCTTCTCTTCCGAGCATATACTCAAGACAGGCAAAAACATATGACTTACCTGTGTCTGAAGCTCCAGAGATCACATTCAGACCTGGCCTAAATAGAACTGACGCATTTTTTTTACGAGCTCCAGTAACTCTAAGTTCTTTAATATAAAATCCTGTCATTAATTGGATGTGTTAGTGGTTTGTGAGGTAATTTCATTTCCCCAATTTTCAATCTTATCAAAAACAAATTTTTTCAACTTCTTCTCTGACATTTCAGCAAATTGTTCGTAGACCCAGTCAACTCTATCTTGTAACTTAGATTTGTAATCCGATTTCATGTGCTCAAGAAACAATTTCGTTAACTTTGAATGAGAGTAAAAAATTCCACCCTTCATAAATTTCACATCAACAAGTTCTTTTGATACCAATATCTTTAATCCCTCCTTGATAATTTCCCTACGAATCAGGATTTGAACATTACGATTAGGAATTGGAGGTTGAATGCTACTAGGTCCATTAAAATCGTTTGTGTTCAAACATAGATAATCATAAATAATTAGCCCATCAAGACTAACTTTTTTCATCTTGTTAATAATCAGCAATGTCCGCAATGCTGTTTCAAGAGGACTGTTGAATAGTTCTATGTTTTTTACTTCACCCATTTTACTTTGTTTTCATTAGCTAAATGATGACACGTACCCTCCTTATCTTCTGCCTTGATTTCAATATGCAATGGACTACTTGTGTATTGACCGTTAATCGCTACTTGAGTACAGTTTAGCAACCTTTCATAACCATTTCCATGTTGCATTCTTTCTGTATTTCTTATAGTGGTGTGAACTTCATTTTTCAAATCCTCAAATACGTCTGTGCCATTTGGCAAATTGTCTCGGCTCAACTGTCTAAGCGATTCTGCAGAGTAAAATGAATCTCGTGACTCGTTGAAATGCTGATTTAATTCTGCATTACTAGCAAGGTCTGCTTTATTTGTAATACTTGTGCCTTCTTTTTCAGAATATACTTCAAATAATTGAGTAGTATAACCCAGTTCAAAATCTTCAATAATATTACCTGCAGTAGGAATTATCTTTCTTGAACTTGTTAAACCTCCACCAAATCTTCCAGAATGATATTTCGTTTGACGATGTTGGTCTATCATTTCAAGCGGTTGAAGCGAACCGAACAATGAAAAATCAAACTCATTGATATATTTTAATAATGCTTCATTGAGAATTACTTTTGTTTTAGAAGTAATCTTAGATTCACATTTATCACCCCAATTATTTATCAATGCAGTTCTTAAGTCATCTGGTTTCAATAATAGATCATGCAAAGCAGGTCCTTCTCCTTGTGGAGCAACAAAATAATGTTTTATTGGTAGAATAACTACCCCAGTATATGTATAATAAATAAGTTTACCAATTTCAATGAAAATAGACGATGGGGTTAATTGCTCATCATAATGTTTACATTGGTAATAATGGCATTCCGTTTTCGCCTCATCAAGATAGCCTATCACGTCACGTCCTTTATCTCCAGAACCTCCTAAATGAACAACACTATTGTATACCTTATTCAAATACCCGTGAGCCCATTCTGTAACATAATCCTCGTAATCATTCGCAGACATTAGTTTAACTCTATCTATTGCAGGAATTGTTGCTCCTTGTAAGGTTTGTAAATTAGATAATCTACCTGTTCCCTTTGGCTCTTCTATGGGTACAAAAATATCTGACATTTTAGTAGTGATAATCTGAGTGTTAAAGTGCAATATTTCTTAAATATATATATTTCTATTAAGTATAACATAAATAGTGATTTTCAATCTTATTGTATCAACTCAATATTGATTCACTAGGGAGAAATGGCTCTGGATTCTCTTCAAGAAATGGATCTTTATCTTTTCCTATCAAATCGTAATAAATATTCATGTGAGAAGTGAACATATCGACATCATGAAAGTTAAAGTTCTCATGTATTTTATATCTTCCCATAAGAAATAAAAATTTTGGATTTCCATGATATTCATACATTGAATTGTACAAAAGAATGAACAATTCGTCTTGAGAGAGTTGTGCTCTTGCTATAGAAGCATATTTTAACTTTTCAGGATCTGATAAGTATTCTGCTTGATGAATAAGTTTGAATATATGATAAAGTGTCATGAAGTAGTGACTCAACCTACTTCCAAAATCCAGTGTATAGTAAAACCGATTATATCCATCTTGGATTTGTTCCCAAGCTTTGGGATTAACAACCCGCATAGCTTTTCCATCTTCATTTTGGATTATGGTATTATCCGACTTCTTTGAAATTACTTCATAGCATCTATTTAAAACTTCATGTGCTTTTTGTAAAAAAGCTTTTCCTTCAATTGTTTCATATCGCAAAATATAACCAAAATCATCATGTATACCACCGTTTGGTCGATAATTCAATCTATCAACCGTTTTGTGATGAAGTTCGATCATCTGAAAGAAAGTATTTTCAAATCGTTGTAATGAAAGTGTTTTATTTTGTTGCGAGAATTCTTCCCTTGTTTCTCTCAATTCCTTTCTTTGAAGTTCAAGCTCCTCGGATTGCATTCGAATAGATACTATAATTCCAATGAATGCAAAACCAGAAAATAGTGCATTCACAGCTCCAAACATATCGCCAAAAACACCAATTTCTCCAAGCGCTTTTTTATCATCAAACCAAAGCAATGTAAATGTCGAACACCAAAGCAAAAGAATGGCAAAAATGGCTATCCAAAGAACCCTTTTCAACGTAAAATTGAAAATTGTCCAAGTTGATTTTCGTGTTTTCATTTTTTTAAGCTATTTATAAAAAAATGTCATGACAGTTAGCGAATTAAGATTTTTCATGAATATGTATCATGAAAAGTGGTTAAAAGAATTAAATCAAGTAAAATTAATAAAAAGCATCCTTCAATCTGATAAATCTGAAGATAAAAAACTTCGATTAATTAAAGACCTTATGGATTGATTTTACCCCTTTTCATTCTTTTTGAACACATAGATTTTATCAGGTGGAGGTGTGTCTTTTTCTTTATTTCCTCCACCAGCGCCACCGTCCATTTTAAATGGAGATTCTAAAAGTATTGTCTCGGCTAAACGTGCTACAAATTCTTCACAGCCCCACTGCTTGTACGATGTCATGTCAGAATGATTCGAATCGTGATAAGCTTTCCTTTCACAATTTCCATCACTGTCATTTTTTTGACCACTAATCCCAACCACCCAATCTTTATAAGGTTCACTATCACAGGAGTTTATCTCAATGTGGGCAGTTATATCTCCAATTATATCAATAAGGTTTATTAATTGATTTTTCGTTATCGTAAACGGAGTTTCCATAATTTATTCTTTAATACTTTCTATACTCTTTATAAACAGGCTCGTTCCAATTACAAACACCACCATGATGTGAGCAAGCACCTCGACCTCTTGCATTGGAAGTTGTTCCATCACAACACCTTGTTTCATAATATGAAACACGCCTTTTTATTGGATTAATTTTTTCATGTAATTTCCCTGCTTCAACATAGCCAAGTGCATTAGCCTGTTTTAAATCGTTAACAGCTTCCTGTGTTTTTCTCTGCTTTTGATAACACAAGGCTCTTTGATAATAAGATTCCTCTATGTTATGCTTGAAATTAATGAGCTGGCTATATTCTACTATTGCATCATCATATTTCTTTTGGTCAACGTACAATTGGGCTTTCTGGGCATGTATTTCATTTCTCTTGTCACCATTGGCGTAAATAAGAGCTGAATCAAGATATTGAATTCCAACTTCAATTTTTTTGTTGCTAAGTTGCTCTTCGGCTTTTTTAAGATATGTATTTAGTGAATCTTGACGAGCTTGCTGAAGTTGTAATGTAGAAACTTCGTAAATTTTAGCATCTTCTGATAATTCTTGAGAATCACTTTCTATACATGATTGTAGAAGTATTATAACAGAAAATAGTGATATAATTCTTTGTAGAACCATTAATGAGTTGATTATAATTTATGTGACGCAACGTTACACAAAAAAAATAATAACTCATTAGGTATAAATACCTGTTTTTCGATTAATTGATATTTATTTTAGGTGTAGTATTTTTTTATCTCTCGACTTCCCACTTCAGTATTTCCCTATTTATTTTTTAATAATTCCTTTAAATAATTGATTTCCTCCTCCTTTGTCTTCAGCAATCTTTCATACAGACTTCTTTGTTCATCAAAAGCATCTTGATGGAAGACAAGATTTCCTTTATTATTTGGAGCGTGATTATTGAAGTTGTTGTAATATATACTTTGATTATCTGTGTTTATTATCTCTCCAATGGAGACTTGTAATGCTTCTGCTATCTCGTAGAGTCTCTCCACTGTAAGTTGAGTTTGACCATTCTCAATTGAGCTGTATGCTCTTTGGGATAAGTGCAATGCTTCAGCCATATATTCCTGAGTATAATTTCTTGCTTCTCGAATAAGTTTAATTCTACTGTGGTAATTAGGCTTTTCGAGTTTCTGGTTTTCTGTTCTAGAAGTATCCATGCTAAATATGAAATTATTTGTCTGTAAATATACGCATTCATTCTAAACAAGAATAATTGTGAATAAGATTTTGCCTGTCTGGTGAATAATTTTGTATTGACTTAATAGATAGATATATGGATACCACAAAAAATGAGCACGAAGGACTTTGTATTTCAAAAGAGGAAATTATAGAATATTTCAAAGACGAACCGAAATATACCAAGCCAATGATATTATCAGCCATAGAAGGTTGCTGCAATGGAGAAATAACAAAGAAAGAAAAAGAGTCTTTTCTTGCATGCGTCAAAGAAAGAATTCAAATGATATATCTAGCAAATTATAAACCAGGGGGTGCAAAATAATCTCTCCAAAACACAAATTATGAAACACATTATTTATTTCCTTGTTATTGGCCTTATGTCATATTCGGCAAATTCACAGCTCAACTATGTTGATATTGATTGGGTGATAGATCAAAGCCAGGTTATGGCTGATGGAGAAATTGACAGTCTTGAAATCGACATTGATCAAAATGGCTCAATTGATATGCGCATAAGTTCATGGTCGAAACATCAGTCAGGCATTGAAACAGTCGTTGAAGTGATTATGCTAAATGACTATGCATTTGGCGGCTTGGAGAATACAAGTTGTGAGTATATTGCTGACTGCCCAAGCAATGGGTTTACTTATAAAGATATTGCAGGATATATTTATACCTCTAATTGTGGTTCAAACCCTTACGCCAATCAATACGTCAAGTTCCCATTCCAATTTCAGGGAGTAAATGGGGTCCATTGTGGCTTCTTATATGTGCGATATGTTGGCACAACAATAACCATTGAGGGCTATGCTTGGAATCCTGTTGCTGGAGGAAATTGTAGCTGTTCAACAAGTGGTTGGCTCTCACTGAAGCAACTTGACAATCCTGATATTGACTTGGGAGAGTATCAATACTATAATTTGCTCGGACAGAGAGTAAATGATCCTAAGGGATTGACTTTAAAGGTTTATGAGTCGGGACTTACAGAAAAAGTTTATTTGTTGGATTAAAATAATTTCAATAAAGATTTAATTTCTAAATCCAAGATGACTTGTTTTTCAATCCTTCAATTCAGAATCTCCTTCTTTGAATAGTTGTGTCATCATTTCTTTAATGAGTGGGTATAAAGTGTCAAAAATTGCTTTTTTATCTTCAGGCACATCATTTTTTTCAAGGCTCAATATGTAAAGCAATGGCTCGGTCACACCAAGTTTTTTGCAAATTGCATCCAATGTTTTTTGATTTGGTCGATTTAAACCATTCTCAATTTGACTAAGTGAAGTCTGAGTTATATCGGCTGCTGCCGCTAACTCAGACTGACTTAGTTTTTGCTCTTTTCTCAAGCGATTTATAGTTGCTCCTATATTCATCTATTTATTGAAATAAGTCAAAATCATTGCGAATAATCCTTATGAGGACTGAAGCAATTAAATTTAACGCCTCACTCAAATAAGTACTGCATTCAATTTCGTTTTTGACTTGTATTAACTCATTCCTATCTTCTTCTTTTAAATTGCCTGAATTGATAACTTCATCAAGTTTGGCAATTATTTTCTTTTTATCCATTTTGATAATAAATTAAATCGTTAACTGCTTTGATTTGCCTAATCAGAAAGCAAAAACCAATTCTTCATCATCAACGACTTTAATTTGTTTCCTTAAAATTTCACGGATACTTTTATTATTGCTTATATGATTAATAAAACGCCAAAGCATTCTATTTGCATGTTTGAGCAATTGACTTATTTGCTCAGTGCTCTTTAGCATATTTATCTCCTTTTCAATAAATATGTCAAGATATTCCCATGGAGAAATTAACCCACACTCTTCAAATATATCATCAAGTATGAGAATGACATGTGGAAAAACTTCATTCCATTCTTTGATCAGTTCTTTCTTATATCTATTATATTTTGCTTTATGACTTTGCCTGCGTATATATCTCCTAATTTTTCGGATTTGAGATATTACAGTAATTAAAATCAATAAAATGAGTTTCCAAAACATATTTAAACACATGAAATATTAAACAAAGTTAATCATAAAATTATAAAAAACTAATTTTTATAAACTTTTTACTATATTTTTTGAAACATTTTATTTTTATCTGCGTATAACGAAGTGCTGACTGTCCAATTTTGGATATCCCCAAGTCAACATTTTATCTTCTTCTGGTTCCTGAAGAGATTAAGCAAACAAGTTTATTAAGAGCAAAATGTCCAAATCCATGAGAATGATTTGGCGATGTTTAATCTGGGTCACGAGGCTTGCTTTGTGGTCCGCAATACCGAAGAAATCATGAAAAGCGATTTAAAAGTAAAATGTCCAAAGTGTAAATCCGAGTTTGTTCTGGAATCTACACATGTAGCTGCTCAATTTGAAGAAAGCATTCGACAGGATCTGTCTGCTGAAATTCAAAGAAGAGAAAAAGAACTCTCCACCCAAAGAAAAGAGTTTATTTTATTATCCCAAAAATTTGAGAAAGAGAAAGAAAATTTCTCCACGCTAATTGATGAGAAAGTGAAAAGTCAACTCAAGTCTCGTGAGGAATATCTGAGAGACTCCATTCACAAGCAAATCCAGGAAGAGAAAGAGATTCAACTTGAACAGCTTGAAAGTGAGCTCAAAAGGAAGTCTGCTCAATTGATCGAGTTGAATCAAACAAAAGCTAAGCTAATTCAGCTATCCAGAGAAATGGAAGAGAAAGAAGCTGCGATCCACTTAAAAATGGAAGCAGAATTATCCAATCGTCTTGCAAAAATGAAATCATCTGTTAAGCGTCAAATAGAACTTGAATCAGAATTGCGAATCAAAGAAAAGCAGAATGTTATTGATTCACTTAAGAAGAAACTTCAAGATGCCACTCAGAGAATTGAACAGGGCTCGATCCAGATGCAGGGAGAGGTAATGGAATTAACTGCTGAGGAAATTCTAAGAGAAGCAAATCCAGCTGACTTGATTGAAGAGGTGAAAAAGGGAGTTAACGGATTTGATGCCAAGCAAACTATTTGTTTCAATGGTAAAGAGATTGGTTCTATTGGGTATGAGGTTAAAAATACCAAAGTGTGGTCTAATTCCTTCATTGATAAAATAAAGTCTGACAATCTTGAGGCTAGGTGTGATCTTCTTGTTATTGTGTCAAAAACTCTCCCAAATGAAATGGAAGGTCAAAAATTTAAATTGATTAATGGTGTCTGGATAACAAGTCTTCATTTTCTTGCTGATTTATCGGTGCTTCTTCGCTTTGGTGTGTTAAAAGTGCATGAACAAAGAATCACCCAGCATAATGGGGACACGAAGGCACATCTTCTTTATGCCTTCCTTACAAGTCAGGAATGTCAAGCCCTTTTCAATTCCATGATGGAGGGGTTAAAGGCACTCGAAGAGATGAATAATGAAGAAGAAAAAAAACTTCAGTCATTATTCAAAAAACGTAAGAAGCACCTGGAGCAACTATTAAGCAACTTCATTTCCTATTACGGAACGATGAAGGGCATATCAAATGATTCAATCCTTGATATTGATATGCTGGAATTCAGGAAAGCAAGCTAAACTGTTATCTTCCAGATAGCAAAAAGATAAATATGCGGGATCTACCGCAAATTCAATAATCATTCAACTTATAGGCAAGAGAACGAAAGTTCGGAAGAGCAGTTAAGGAAGTGAAGTGAGGAACCGATGAATTGAGAGCTTACCAACTCTTCAATCTTGTGCGCTCACAGACTCAACTCTCAGATGAGTTCCTCGGAATGGGGTTCCAGGGACTTTCTTGCCCTTTAAGTTGAGCAAAATTCAGGACTTATGATATACTATAGAATAACAGATTTGCTTGTATTCCTGGAAGAGTGTTGGATTGAAAAATGTGTACCGATAGAAGACATTATTGAAGCATTAAATGATTTTCACCTGACAGAGGAAGAGCGCATACAAACTGTTCGAGCAATCTTAAGGTATCATGGGCTTCGGGAAATTACTCTTGACAGAGCACAAGTTAAAACAGATGAAATCATCATAGAATTCTTTGATTTTCGAGGAACAATCAATCCAATACAACTCTTCGACATACACTTCCGAAATGGGAAGATTGACTTTTGGCAAAATCTTAATTAAAAACAATATGAAAATAATATTATGCAATTCAAATCCACATATGATTCTTACGAGGACTTGCTGCTTCATCTTCGAACAGAAGAGAATGCACGTAGGTATCTTGCCTATGTCAGGTGGGGAGGTGATCCGAAGTGTTCACATTGTAAACATCAGGGACCATGTACATATGAAGAAAATCGAAAGTTTTTTTATTGCGGTAAATGCTCCAGGCAATTTAGTGTCACAACAGGAACTTTGTTTGAGAGAACTCATTTACCGATACTGAAATGGCTCAGAGCAATGTTTGAAATTGCCAATGGAAGCATATCATCCGTACGTCTAGCCAGGAAACTACAAGTGAACCAACGCACTGCATGGAAGATGGAACAGAAGATTCGCCAATCCTTAAAGGAAGATTTAGATAGTGTGGTTCTCTCCAATATTGTTGAAGCGGATACAACGATCTTCATTCCTGAATTAGACCGAGATTTTCAAAGAAAGTGGGAAGTGAAAAAAAAAAGAAAATAGCAGAAAAAGACAATGATAATTATAGACGTGACAGACTGAAGAAAAAGAATCGTGAATATAAAAGAAGAAAAAAGCTTGGCTTGCCATCTCCGCCAACTGGAAGGCCCAAAGGAAGCAAAAATGGAGTCCCACCCTTAAAGAAAGGAGAAAAAAGGAATAATCAATATTATAAATACGAAAAATGGGTTCTTGGAATGGTAGAGCGTGGTGGAAAGATTTATGTTCAAACGATAGGTCAGCATGCCAGTGAATTAAATGCAGAAGCAATTGCATCAATTATGCAGGGCAAAATTGAAATTGGAACCAGAGTCATAACGGATGGTGGCAAGGAATTCGAAAAGGTCTCAACTCACTTCCTGCAACATGAGAAAATCATCCATGACCCTTGGGTTGAATTTACAAGAAAGGATGGAACCAAAGGACAAAGGCAGGTCAAGAAATTTGTGGAGGGTGACAAGCACACGAATTCAATTGAATCAACTTGGGCTCACTTGAAAAGGGTTCAATGGGGAAATCACATCCAAATAAGCTATGGTCACGCTGATAGGTATCTCTATGAGTTCGCATTTCAAAGAAATAATCGAGATTTAACAGATGCTGAAAAATTTCAGATTATTTTGAAGAGTGCTCTTAAGATGAAATTCCCATATCAGGAGTTTAAAATGTATACGAGAGTTTATACAACTAATAAAGATGGTAGAGAGATTGGTAGTAGAATTGAACGGAATAAAGCTGCTTAAAATCATTCAAAATGGTTTACCTAATTTGGATTTTTGTTATATTGCAAGTAATTAGTAATTTATAAACCATATCACTATGAACAGAAATGATGAAGAGCAAATCAGATCCATGCTACATGCTTTAACCGAGGTGTCCTATGCCGCTTTGATGGAAGTTAAACAACTCAAGGGTGAACCTGATGAAGACTTAGAAAAAAACCTTCTGTCGCACAGAGAGAATCTCTTAACGAGAATCGAAGAATTATTTACAAAAGATTGAGTTTTCTCTCCAACTGAGTAATTTTAATACTTGTATTCCATAAGTCACTTGCATGGGCGACACTTATTTCGCCCATGCGCCTTCTATTTTGTTCACTTCTGTCTTGACTCTCTAATAATTTTAATTCTTTTAAAAGGTTTGCCTGAGTTGCCTTTGAATTGATTTTGATCTGTTCAATTTCTAATAAAATACTTTCTCTATTCATTTTCTTGTTCTCACTAAATAGTATAAAAAAATATATTTTGATTTTTCGAGGAAGGATGGACATAACAATTGATTGGGAAATTCCAAAGAATATTACGGATAGGTTATTAGGAATATATGTTGGATTTGGAGACTTGTTTCACAAAATTTATGATAATGATTTATCTATATTGGAAAATTATCTTCTTTTTTTAGATAAGTAGTGAAAATTATTTTTGTATTTATTTCCAAATAAGTAATATTGATCTTATGACTCAAGAAGAATTTTTTCCGTACCACAACAGACACATTGTTTTTAAATTGAATGATGGCCAAGAACTCTCAGGTGTTCTTATGGACCCAATGAACAGTTTTGAAACAGGCAAGCCTTCAACTGTGTACCGATTTGTGCCCACTAATAAAATGATTGAATGGAAGATCGCGGATAGATCTAACAATTACGAAATGATGAAAATAATTGAAAAGGATCTAGACATTTCTCTTATCACTTGGGCTCAACAGCTTAATTTTTAGCAATGACTAAGGAACTTGATATACAATTCTTAGAAATCAGCATTAGAACCTGGTTGAATGAAATGGAAAGAATATTCTATTTCGTAAACGATGAAAATAACAGTGATTTATCTTTTGATGATTTCTCGCACAGGGATGTGGTAAAAGAATACAAAAAACAATTTGATTTTCTTACGCATAGGGTTTATAATTCTTGTATACTATATTTAGAATGGAAAGGTGCATCACACTATATTAAAATGTTTGATGATATTTATTGTGAATTGTTGAAGGTACAAAAGGCTAATAACTCACGGTTAATTGATTTAAAGTATGGAGATATTTATAACAACAATAAAAGTCGTGTAATAGAGGTTTTTAGACAACTTCTATATCCTTTTCGAGCTTTTAGTGGTGCTGATGAGCAACATTTAACAGGATTAGATTATCTAGAAAATATTCTTGAAAGCACAACTCAAATTCTGACCTCTAGAGGGATAATACCAAGTCAGGAATCAGAAGTTTACAATGGTGTAAAGATGGTAATCGAAGCTACATTCTCAAGTTCCAAAGTCCAATATACAAATGGATTTCATCCATTCTATCAGTTGTCCAAATGCTACAAACCAGATATTCTTATTGCTGCTTTAAATTGTGCTGTTGAATATAAATTTGCTACTAACGAAAATGAAATGTCAAGGACAATCGACGAAATAAAGATAGATGTACAAGGTTACTCAGGGCATATTCATTACAAACTATTCTATGCAGTATTTTATGTAAAAACGGGAGTCACTAATAAAACCCGATTTAAGGAGATTTGGGATAGTAAAAACTTTCCTAGTAATTGGAAATACATTTTTGTGGAAGGTTCTGTAAAAGGAAAACCTATAAAGAGTAAATAATAAAATGCAAAGAAATTGAAAAATGCTCCAGAATTTATGTAGTCTCTTCAGTTTTTTTATGATATTAGTTAGACTGAGGATTTGTCCAACCTAACCAATCAACCCAACCTTTCCATTCATCAACGTAGACTTCATCTGGATTTTCTGGAATCCCATCTGGAAGTTTGTTTTCTTTAATGTATTTCGTCCAGACTGCCTTAGCCTGCTCTTCTGTTCCTGTCCTCTCATGAGGCTTTGAATTCTCCATACTAATATGATATATTAATATATTATACGTATGAAAAAATCAAATGTTTATGGTGTTAAAAACTATTTTTTAGATGTTTTAAATAGAAAAATGGTTCAGACTTTCTGAAGCATTTTCGGATTCTCTTACTATTTATTTTAAAATATGATTTTGATAATATTATTTTTTAATCTATATTTGACCATACACTTATTGTTATGAGTACATTAGAAAAAGTAAGAAATAGCGATGAAGTAATCAAATCAACCAAAGAAGGTAGATTATATATTCGTACCCAAGATTTTTTCAGACAACAAAAAGTACAAAATATAATTTTGGAATTATTGGATTCTGATATTATTAAGGACATTGAGGAATATCAAAAACAACGGGAAAAGGAACGAGTAAAAGGAAAATAACATTTTCAAATGCCTTGGAACTTACTAATTTTACCACTCGTAGCTGGATATTATATATTCACAAGATCTTATTTTTTTAAATTCAAACAACAAAGACTTGATAGACAACGATTAATTTTTGAAAGTGTCATTTGGGCTGTTGTTACTTCTTTAATTACATATCTAATAAAATTAATCTACGAATCAATTGCCTCAATTGAATTTCAGAAAATCGTTTATAATATTATTCCAATAAAATCGCCTTATGTTGGAATCTCTTTCTGTATATTACTGCTTTCAATAAGTCTTACAGAGCTAATCAACTTATTTTTAGATGAAAAAAAATATATTACAAAGGCCATTAAATCAATTGGAAATGAGTTTGAGCTACTACTAAAATCTTCTTTTACAGATAATAAACTCCTCTCATTCTCTTTGGATAACGAGAAAATCTATATTGCTTGGGTAAAAGAATTACCGATACCATCAGTTTCTAAATATGTTAGAATAATACCAATAATAAGTGGATATAGAGATAATCAAAAAAATGTCATATTTACAACCCATTACCTCTCTGTGTATGCAGAATATATTAAAGAAGGGAAAGTAAAATCTATTGAAGAACTTGATACTGATTTAATCTTAAATTCAGATAATATTGTAAGTGTGAGTTTTTTTGATATTGATATGTATTCTGTTTTTAATAAAGTAGGAAGGGTCAAGTAATTGATTAAAGATAAGTACCTAAGTCAGGAAAAACAAAGATTATTATTTAGATGAAAACAATTGTTTAAAAAATACCTTACAATGCTCATCTATACTTTATATTTTATCAAACGTTATAGTTTTTCATTATTCACATCCTTTTATAGAAAACAAAAACTTTTTAAATGAGAGCAAATTAACTATTGAATAGAGAAAGTTCGAGATAAATAGGTTTGGAGATCGTAGCTATATATTGAAGATAAGTAAGAAAGATATTAATTCTTTTTGGTAAATAATTTAAAGAATATGAATGCTACATAATAATATATAAAAGACATTTTCCATATTGGTAAGGGTAATAAATTGAAATTACATGGTATCTATTTACAAGTGTGATAACCCAAAAATGGAGACGACCTATAGAGAAAAAATAACCCTATTTATCAACAAGTTGGATATTGATAAATAAAAATGCTCCAGAAATTCTGGAGCGTTTTCAATGTCAAAAAGAACCTATTTCGGGTGTATCTGACTTAAGTACATAATTCCCCTTTTTTCAGCAGCCCTTTTTTGTTTTCCACTAACATCTATTTAAATTTCCAAGATTGTTTTTTATTTAAATTTGCGCATGCAAGTTTCAAAAATACACAGAGCCGCGACAGGGCTGTTCTCTCATCTGTCCAATGAGCTGGTATATCGTCAGGAATACCTGACACCTTTTATACAAAACGTATTTCATAAAAGGGCATTTGAGCAACAAATGAAGCTGAAATCTGATTCCTATCCAGAAGAAGTACGAAAAATACTTGTAGCCGCACTGCAGGAACAGTACTCCACGATAGCTGCCGGGGAAAAAGTAACCCACAATATTGATCTGTTAAAAGAAAAAACAACTTTCACCATAACGACCGGGCATCAGCTTTCCTTATTTACCGGGCCACTGTATTTTATCTATAAAATACTCCATATCATTAAATTGTGCGAAGAACTAAAGACAGTATATCCCGAAAACGATTTCGTTCCTGTATTCTGGCTTGCGTCAGAAGACCATGACTTTGAAGAAGTCAATCATTTTTACCTTTTCGGGAAAAAAATTTCCTGGAATACAGAGCAGCAGGGACCTGTCGGGATGTTTGACGCTTCCGGGCTTAACGAAATCCGGGAACAATTACATGAGCTTTTCAGCAACAAACCGGAAAGTGAAATACATCAGATTATAGACCAATACGATGGAAAAACCTACGGTGAAGCTCAATTCAGACTGGTTCATTCCTTGTTCAAAGAGTTCGGCCTCATCATAATTGAACCGGACAATATCCGCCTGAAAAAAGTATTTTCTCCTGTTATAGAAAAAGAGCTTTTTGATCGTTTTGCAGAAGAAAAAGTGCTTAACGCGACGAAAGAGCTCACGGAAGCAGGATTCAAAGGGCAGGTATTTCCCCGCCCCATTAATTTCTTTTATATTGAAAAAGGGTTCCGTAAACGGATCCAGTGGGAAAATGATCATTTCTTTATTGAAGATAAAGGAAATTTCAGTGCTAAAGAAATGCACGAATTACTGCAAAACCATCCGGAACGATTTTCTCCGAATGTCATCTTCAGGCCTGTTTACCAGGAAACAATACTTCCTAACCTGTGCTATGTCGGAGGCGGAGGTGAAATTGCTTATTGGCTGCAGCTAAAAGGAGTTTTTGAAGAAGCAAATGTCACTTACCCGCTGATACAGGTAAGAAATTCTCTTCAGCTGATCGACAACGGGACACTGAAAAAAATGGAAAGATTAAGCCTGGGATTTTTTGATTTCATTGAAGATCTCGATACTATTAAAAGAGAATATGTTCAGAAAAACACCTCCGGAGAAGTTAATTTCGAAAAAATTTCAGCACAATTTGATGAATTGAAAAACCTGCTGAAAGAGCAGATTTCACCGGTTGATACGCAACTTGTAAGTTTTATAGAAATAGAAAACAACAAATTGGAAAAACAACTGGAGGCCATTCAATCAAAAGTAATCCGTGTTCAAAAACAAAAAATGGAGACTTCCATGAAACAGCTGGAAGATATAAAAAACAAGATGTTCCCGAACGGGGATTTACAAGAACGCACGGATCTGTTTTTAAATTATTGCCCGACCGGAGATGTCCGGGAGTTCCTGAAGAATATTTATACTGCGATTGAACCATTTGAAAAAGATTTTATAGTTGTCGAGCTTAGCGCGTGATAGATACTGCAACGTGATTCAGGCAATTTTAAATTCAGAATTGGTATAATATAACGTTAATTCATGCGTTTGAATTACCTTTGACGATATGCGTTTTCTAATATTTCTGATCTTATTTGTTTTTTGCGGGAACGCGCTTTCTCAATCTGCAACGATAGAAGGCCGCTGCGTAAGTAAAAATGGAAAACCATTAGAGTCTGTGCATATCTCATCACGGGCTGATACAAGTTTAAATTTCACAACCCCGTCAAACGGGAAATTCAAGCTGGACATTCCTTCAGGACAGGATATTGAGCTGATTTTTGAATACGAAGAACAAACTATTTCAAGAAGTATTCATCTGACGAATGGTGAGAGCAGGAAATTCGGAGATCTTGTTTTCGATGTCAGTGTAACGGATAATGTTGTCATCCGGACAAATGAAGACAGCCATATAAAGCTCCCGAAGCTGAAACCCGGGACAATTGCAACATCCGATATCGGGAAAACATTAGTTCTGACTACTGTTGCCACCTCCAACAATGAATTAACGTCCAATTATACCGTCCGGGGTGGAAATTACGATGAGAATCTTGTTTATGTCAATGATTTTATTGTCAACCGGCCGTTTCTTACACGCTCAGGGCAGCAGGAAGGATTAAATTTTATTTATAGCTCTCTTGTGGAAAGCATTAAGTTCAGCGGAGGTGCTTTCGAATCAAATTACGGGGACAAATTAAGCTCCGTTTTGGACATAAAATACATCCGTCCGGACTCACTAAACGGTTCTGTGATGGCCTCACTGCTAGGTGTCGAAAGCTATATTGCTCACAAAGTCAATTCCCGCCTTGATTACCTTGTCGGGGCACGTTACCGGAATAACGGCTACATGCTCAAATCATTGCCGACCAAAGGAGACTATAATCCTGTTTACTGGGATGTACAGTCACTTATCAATGTTAATTTAACAGAGCGACTTGTCTGGAGCACGCTCGTCCATTATTCTTCTAATCAATACCGGTTTGCACCTCAAAGTGAGCAAACCGATTTCGGGACGGTTAATCAGACATACCGCCTGAACATTTACTTTGAGGGCCAGGAACGTTCCAGCTTTAATACAATGACTGCCGCTACCGCCTTAAAATATACCGTGAATTCTCAATTGCAGCTGGATTTTTATGCTTCTGCTTTTAACACGAATGAGCAGGAATATTTTGACATTCTCGGGCAATACTACATCAATCTCCTGGAAAAAGATCCGAGTAAGGAAAACTTCGGAGATTCCATTGCAACAGTTGGCGTAGGATCTTATTTCAATCATGCGAGGAATAATCTGAAAGCAACTATTTACAATATCTATCATAACGGTCAGTTCCGTTTTGCAGAAAAAGAAAAAGATTTTACATCTCACTGGACCAATCAGCGTTCAGCGCTTAAATGGGGTGTAAACTATCAAATTGACCGCTTTGATGATGTACTCAGTGAATGGAAAATGATCGATTCTGCCGGCTACAACATTCCTCAGGATCCGAACGGGCAGGAGATCTTAATGCAGGAAGTGGTAAAGGGGAAATCAAATCTCCACAACCAGCGGCTTTCCGGTTATCTGCAATATTCATTTCAAAAAAATGACTACATCCGTCAGTATCCTGTAAACATAAAAGCCACCTATAAGGATTCGTCAGGAAGAAAAATACGTGTACTCGTTCAGGATACACTTCCCAGCTCCCTCCGCCGTTTTGAGTTTATAGCAGGAACACGGGCAGGTTATACGGAAGTAAACCAGGAATTCTACATTACACCACGGGCAGGAATATATTTCTATCCACGGTCGTTTATGTTCCGAAATAATAAGATTTACCGGAGAAACACGTTATTCCGGCTTTCAACAGGATTATATTATCAGCCTCCTTTTTACAGGGAATTCAGAACATTTGAAGGAAATCTGAATCTTAATGTACAGTCTCAAAAGTCGTTTCATGTTGTTGCGGGAAGTGAATTCACCTTCAATATGTGGAACAGAAAAGTTCCTTTTAAGTTCGTTGCGGAAGCTTATTACAAATATTTATGGGACGTAAATCCGTATGAGGTTGATAATGTACGCACGCGCTATTATGCAGATAACAACGCTATTGCTTATGCCTACGGAATCGACTTTAATATTAACGGGGAATTTTTAAATGATATGCATTCCTTCTTCAAGGTTGGTCTGATGCAAACGAGAGAAGATATTCTGAATGATTCCTATAAAGAATATTATAACGCTTCCGGAGAAAAAATTATTTTCGGACACAGCGAAGATCAGGTAGTTACCGACAGTGCGACGATTTATCCCGGGTTTATTCCAAGGCCTTCCGATCAGTGGATGAACTTCGCCATCATGTTTCAGGACAATATGCCAAAAGTAGAAGCACTTTCCTGTCAGTTAACATTAATGTATAATACACGTTTGCCTTACGGGCCACCTGATCATAACCGATACGCTGATACACTTCGTCAAAAAGCATATTTCCGGGTCGATTTCGGCGTTGCGTACGATTTCCTATATAACAAGCGTCAGAAAGGAACACTTAAGACTAAATGGATCAAGGATGCGATTCTGTCCCTGGAAGTGTACAACTTGCTCGGCATTAACAATGTATTGTCCCATCAATGGGTAATGGATGTTAATGGAAGGCAATATGCCGTTCCGAATTATCTTACACAAAGGAGGTTTAATCTGAAGCTTTTAGTGAAGTTTTAAACACTTTTCGATTAATAAGTAATTAGCGGGTAAAACCAGCTTGTATTTTCATTTTCTATTTTTGTTTTATGAGAAAACAGGAAGATATTAAATGGTATAAGAAGCTCCTCCGGAAATTCCGGAATAAATATCTTCTGACCTTTACTCTTTTTGTTACGTATATTCTGTTTATTGATGACAACGATATCTTCACGCTCATCAATTATCATATCCATCTCCACAAAACCCGCCGGGAACTCGCTGATACAGAACAGCAACTTAACAAAACCAAAGAAATCTTACAGGAATTGGACAATCCCAGATCATTGGAAAAATACGCACGGGAAAACAAATATTTCAAGAAGGATGATGAAGAAATTTTTGTAATTACCTATAAATAATGTTGAATGTTGAATGTTGAATGTTGAATGTTGAATGTATAATAAATTCAATTAGTTGTTTATAATAGGACACGGATAACACAGATGAAGCAGATTAACACGGATTTCTTTCAAAATAATAACCTCAAAAAAATCATATCAAATCTGCGGAATCAACGGGCTTTGTACTATGCTCATTTAATGGCGGTCGCTGATAACATGGATAAAGCAGATTAGCGCAGATTTTTTGGATAAATAAGTTTCGTGTAATGCTCGTCAGAAGAAAAATAATAAGGAATCAGCGGCATCGGCGCACTATGATATACGCGGGTGAAGCAGATTAACACAGATTTCTTTCAAAATAACATCAAAAAATCATATCTGTTCTGCGTTATCAGCGCACCATATAAACACCAAATATTAGGACGCAGATAACACAGATGAAGCAGATTGACGCGGATTTTTGATAAAATTAGTCCAGATTTATAGTTCTGAACAATATTATCCGGTGCTAAACATCCTGATAAAAACAAACGGACTGCTTTCGCAGTCCGTTTGTCTATTTATTTTTATTTAATTTTAGTATATCTTATCTCAAATCTATCAATCTGATGTCTATCAGTCTTGCCTCTGACTTCTAACAATCTGACATCTGAAAATCAATTCACCTTTATGAATTTCAACGGTGTATACTTATCACTCTGATTCATTCTGATGAAATATGTGCCTTCTGACAAGCGGTGAAGATCCAGATCAAAAATACTTGTGCCTTCCTTGATCTCTACCTGTTGAGTGCTCACAACACGACCGTTGATATCAGTGATCATAAACATGTCATGGCTCGTTTCCGTAGCTGTTACCGTTACGGTAGCCTTTACGCTAACAGGAACAGGATGAATGCTCCAGAGTACATCAGGGTTACATGTTACTGAAACCGGCTGGAAGTCCTCACTCGTGCCGTCATTGTCCACAGAACGCAATTTGTAGTACATTGTTTCAATACCCGTAGCATCTGTTGCATGGTAAACATTCTCTGTCGTGGAGTTACCTGCTGCAGCAACAGTCGTTACCTCTTCCCATAGCTGACCGTCACGTGAACGAAGGATCTCATAATGGCTGACATTTGTTTCCGTTGCTGTCTTCCACGTTAAGCTTACCTGGTCTTCACAGGAAGCGGTAAAGCTGGTTAAGGTGATCGGTAACGGGGAACCGCCATTTACTCCATGGATATAGAAGCTCGAGAAGCTCGGTACTGCAAAGCTTACATAACGTGCCGCACTAATAGAAGGGGAAACACTAAGAATTCCACCGCCAGCAGAAAGATAACTGACAGTGTTTAACGGATTACATGGATCATTATCAATTCCGCTTACTTTAGTGATCCCAAGAGATGGATTAAGAAGGTTAGTGATATCATCTGTCACATTAACAGGAGTTGAACCGCCTGAGCCACTGCCTGCCAGCAATTGTAAAGCTAAAAGCTCTGCATCGCTGTAAGCAAGGGATACATCCACACTACCCGTACTGGACAAGCCACTGCCATCAACATGGACTATTCTGCCAAGGTAAG